>Ga0307477_10000084_pt1 | contig 137694 bp, 112 predicted proteins | sample atmos_gasesECM2C_FD_203316 | JGI IMG/M metagenome (GOLD analysis project Ga0307477, IMG submission 203316) | Hardwood forest soil microbial communities from Morgan-Monroe State Forest, Indiana, United States - atmos_gasesECM2C_515 | ecosystem: Environmental > Terrestrial > Soil > Temperate... | reverse complement strand
GCCAACTGGGGTGAAAATCACATCCAATAAGAACCATCGAAGGCTCCTTCCTCTCCGAGAGCTTCGGTCCTCAACCAAAAGCTTACTCGGTCTGCGAACGGAGCCTTCGCTCTTATCCAATCAATCTTTTGCGCGGCGCGAAAGGTGGGGCTCTTGAAGTCGATGGCCTCGATGAGCACTTGCCCCCCGTTTTCCTCGGTGCCAGTTCGATCGTCGATTCTGGGCGGGTGGCCCAGGCGCAATGGAGTGAGGCGAATTTGGGTGCCCCAGGTGCCGGTCTTGCACCTGGGTTTTTGACCTTGCCTTTTTCTTGTTCGTCTTGCCGCCGGTCGCACCGTCTATCGCGCTCCATTGCCATTCGCTCCTCAATTCTCCCCGTTCCCTGCATAATGCTTAACCCATCCCTACTGGCATGCTATTCTTTCCCGTGTTTGCCAAACTCCAGTCTGGAAGTTCGCCTGATCTTTCCCTACGTGCGCGAGTTCGCTCTTTGCGTCGCCTTCAAAACCCCGTCCGTATTCAGACCCTGACACCCTCCCCACAACCACGGGCCATACCTAGCTCTTTTCTCTTCAATCCTTTTCAAACTCTTTTTTCTCCACGCCGTACAACAGCCTCAAGCAACCCTTTTGGAATCATGCGGTTTCGAACTCTTTCTCTTCTGCATCGCACAACAGCGCTCAACAACCCTTTTGGATTCAAATGGTTCCGCACTCTTTCCCGTCACAACGGGGGTATACCAGTTTTCGCTAAAAAAGTTCCTCAAGAATCACTTGAGGTTTCGCTGCCTGCCACGGCCGGCCTTCCTCCATCGCTATTTTCTTTTCACACTCTCGCGCTGCGCTCTATAAGCGCACGGAATGCTCTCTTTTGCGCACTAACTCCTTTATTTTCCACACTTGCGCAAAAACGGGGGGAGGGGGGAGGGCCAGCTCTTTTGCTAGTGGGCGCTAACAGCGTGCTTGCGCCACCAATCCTGGCCGGAGGCGGGCAGCGTGTAGACGGGGTCGTAATACTCGTAGCGGCGTGTGAGGGCTTCGGCATCGTCGGTTTCAATACCGGTTTTGTAATTCTTCGTCCAGTAGGAAATCCCCTTTTCGCGGTCATAGTCCTTCAGCTGATGCACCCATCGCTTCCCAACGAAGGGAACGTCGCACACCACTCGCGGCGTGGCAAACCCCGGCAAATAGCCCATGATGTCGTGCTGCAACTGCTGCGCTTCATGCACCGCCAGCCGCCAATGCTCGGCATTGGGGATCATGTCGCACTGGTAGAAGTAGTACGGCATTATTTTTGCCTGGTCGAGCAGAGTGAAGCACAGATCGAGAAGTTCCTTTGGACTCGTGTTGACCCCACGCAACAAAACGCCCTGATTGCGCACATCGCGGAAGCCAATTTCCAAAAGTTTCTTCGCAGCTTTGGCAACCAGCGGCGTAACTTGGCGCGCGTTGTTCACGTGCGTGTGCACGGCAATGTCCACGCCCCGCTCGCGCGCCTTTTTCGCCAATCGTTCCAGTCCTTGCAGCACTTCGTCCTGCAAGAAGTGTTGCGGAATGCCCATGAGCCCTTTGGTCGCCAGGCGTATGTCCTTGATGTTGGGCAGATCCATCAGCGCGGAGACGAAGGATTCCACCTGGCCGATCGGCAAATTCGCCAAGTCCCCACCGGATACGACAACATCGCGCACCGAAGGCGTCACGCGCAGATAATCGAGCATCTGCTCGTAGCGATCCTTCTGCAACAGCTGAAACTTCAGCTTGGTCACCTGCGGAACGTCATTACCCACCAGGTCCATTCGCGTGCAGTGACCGCAGTATTGCGGGCAAGTGGAAAGCATTTCCGCGAGAACTTTCGTCGGATAGCGGTGCGTCAGCCCCTCGACGGCCCACATTTCGGCCTCATGGAGACTGTCGCGGCTGGACTTCGGATGGCTGGGCCAATCGGGATTGCGATCCTCAAACGCCGGCAACATGTAAAGACGAACCGGATCGTTCCAAAGATCCTTTTCGTCCATCGTGTTGAGCATCTGCGGCGGGATGAGAAGCGACATGGTGGCGCGCTCGCGAATGTCGCGCTCGATGCTTGCCAACAGATTGTCGGGGAGAAGCTCGCCGAAGACGGCTTTCAATTCTTTGAGATTCTTGACCGTGTGGCGCCGCTGCCAGAGCGCCGTCTCCCATTCGGCGGAGGTCACGTCTTTGTAGCCGGGCAGGCGCCGCCAGTCCGGCTCCACAAACTCGCGGTCAAAGTGATATTTGAAGGGCTGTTCGCTCGCGCCGACTTTTCCCGCGGGCTTCCACATGGGCCGCAGCGTTTTCGTTTCGTTCATGATGACCACTCTTTGGTCGCAAAATGGTATCCCATTCGTGGCTTCATCGGCTAGTGCGTTGACGTGCCGTATGAGGTGCTGATAGCGTTTATCTATCAAGCTTGATAATAAAAACTGATTTGACTGTTGGGCCGCCACCGTCAGAATGCCCTCATCCTCTTTATTCGCAGGAAAGCGGCGCATAGGGTACGTGTTTGCAGGGCAGAGCAGTTTTTTCGAGATGGGCCGCCGCAGAAGAAGCGTATGCCACGCCACTGAGAAGAGGGAAATGAAAAGGGGGGCAACGATGACTCAAACGAACCCACGGAATACCCGCTCGGGCGTCATATTCGCGGTTATTTTTACGCTCGTGTTTCTCGCGTCCATCCCCATGTATTCGCAGGTCGTGGGCGGGACGTTGCTGGGCACGATCACAGACCCGACAGGCGCTGCCATTCCCGGCGCGAAACTCGTCATCAAGAACGTGGCGACGGGCGTGACCACAACCGTTACAACCAATTCCCAAGGTATCTACAATGCGCCGAATCTGCTGCCGGGAACCTATGAGGCGACGATTTCGGCCGCGGGCTTTACGGGCGTGATGCAAAGCGGCATCGCGCTGGACGTGGGAGCCCAGCAGGTCCTGAACGTGGCGATGAAGGTGGGAGAGGTAACGCAGAGGGTCGAAGTCAGCGAGATTGCTCCCGACGTGCAATTGGCGTCGTCCGCGATCAGCGGAGAGGTCACCTCGAACGCGATTGTTCAGCTGCCACTGAACGCCCGCTCGTGGACGGACTTGGCGATTCTCCAGCCGGGGGTCAACGCCATTCGTCAAATGGTAAGCGTTGGCACGCCCGACCGACTGGGCCGCGGACTAGGGGAGGAATTGTCCATCGCCGGAGGCCGGCCTCAGCAGAATAACTATCTCCTGGATGGGACGAGCATCAACGATTACTCGAACCAGGCGCCCGGGAGCGTCCTCGGCGGGAATCTGGGTGTGGATGCGGTGTCGGAGTTCAAGATCCTGACCACGAATTTCTCGACGGAGTACGGACGGTCTTCGGGCGGGGTCATCAGCGCCATCACGCGGTCGGGAACCAACGCATTCCATGGCAGCGCCTATGAGTTTCTGCGCAACAGTGCCCTCGATGGGCGTAACCCATTCGACGGGCCTACCATTCCTGCATTTCGCCGCAATCAATTTGGCGCGTCGGCGGGCGGCCCGATCCGAAAGGGCAAGACTTTTATCTTCGGGGATTACGAGGGGTTGCGGCAGAGCCTTGCCTTGAGCAATCAGGACCAGGTCCCGTCGCTGGCAATACGCGGGGTCGGGACTGGGCCAGGTGGGGGACCGGGCCCTTCCCTGGTGTGCTCGAACCCGGCAGGGGCGGATCCGTCGAGCCCCTGCACGACCCAGACGCTGGCCCAGTTTGCGGCGGCAAGCAGCCCGCCTTTTACCGTTCCCAATCCGGACCCGGTGACGGGCATCGACACGGCGGTCCTGCCCTATCTCGGGTTCTATCCCCTGCCGAATGGCCCCGTGATCGGCAATGGCGACAGCGCCAATTTCAGCTTTGCGGGGCGCCAGATTACCAGCGAGAATTTCTTTACGACGCGGCTCGACCAACGATTCTCGGGCAAGGATAACCTGGCGCTTGTTTACTTATTTGATAACACGCCATCCTCCCAAACCGACGAGTTCAATAATAAACTCATTTTGAGCAAGACCCGGCGCCAGATCGCCACTCTCGAGGAAAATCACCTATTCAGCGCCAGCGTGGTGAATACGTTCCGGTTTGGCTATAGCCGGATCGTCGCCGGCTCTCCCTCGGGAGCCACCGCCACCAATCCACTGGCGGCGAAAACGAGTCTCGGCTTCTTGCCGGGGAACACGGCGGGTGCCATCCTGAGCGTGCCCGGGCTGACCGATTTCTCGGGCGGCTTGAGCGTTGTGACGCCTGGTATTTTTCATTGGAACAGTTACCAGGTGTATGACAACGTGTCTCTCACGAAGGGAATTCATTCACTGGCATTCGGGTTCAACGTGGAGCGAATTCAAGACATTGAAACCGGGTGCGGCAATTGCGGCGGGAATTACCAATTTAATTCCATCCCGGAGTTGCTGGGCAACCAGCCTTTCAAGTTTATCGCCCAGTTCAACCCGCTAACCAACCACATGTTTGAGACCATCTTCGGCGCATTCGTCCAGGACAACATCCGTTTGCGTCCTAATCTGACGATTAACGCGGGGCTACGCTACGAGATGGCGACTGTGCCCACGGAGGCGAAGGGTGAAGATGGCAGCCTGCACAGCTTGGACGGCGTGCAGATGTTTAACGGCGATCCTTTGTTCCATAACCCTTCAGTTCGGAATTTTGAGCCGCGGGTCGGCTTTGCATGGGACCCGTTCCACACCGGCAAGACCTCGATTCGCGGGGGCTTTGGAATGTTCGACGTGCTGATTTTCCCCTCGAACCTGCGGAGCGCACTTGACAGTGCCTATCCGTTCGCTCTGGGGCTAAGTGGCTCGAATCTGGCGGCGGGTTCGTTCCCGACCGGCGCGGTCGCGTCTCTCTCGGCAGGGCCGGGCACGACGGCGCAGCGAGGGTCGTTCATTCAGCAGAATCCCGGGCGCAATTACGTGATGCAGTGGAACGTGAACGTCCAGCGTGAGATTGCTCGCAACACCACCGTGATGGTGGCGTACGTGGCCTCGCGCGGAGTGCATAACCTTCTAGTGACGGACGACTCCTCGATCGTGCTGCCCCTGGAGAAGAGTGCGGAAGGGTATTTGTGGCCCATCCCGGATCCCACGAGACCCGTGCTCAACCCGAACTGGGGCCGTGTCTCGTCCAGTTTCTGGAATTCGGACTCTCACTATCACGCCTTGGAAGTCTCGCTGACGCAAAGGATAAGTCACGGACTGACGGCGCAAGTCTCCTATACGCATGGCAGCAGCATTGATACCAGTTCTGGATCGACGGATGGCGATCAATTCAAGAATGGGCTCTCGTCTCTGCCTTTCTTCTCCGAGAGTCTTCGGAAGGGCCCGTCCGAATTCAACGTGCCGAACAATTTTACGGCCAGCTACACCTGGGACGTTCCGAACCCCAAGAGCCTATCCGGTGATTTGGGCTGGGCTTCCTCCGGGTGGGAGGTCGGCGGCATATTCACAGCACAAAACGGAACGCCGTTTACGCCGATCATCGGCGGGGACCCGCTCGGTATGAACAGCACCGACCCATTCGACTATCCCAACTTAGTGCCCGGGTGCAACCCCATTCATGGCGGATTGAACTACCTCAATCTGAGTTGTTTCGCTCTCCCGATGGCGACTCCCGATATTGCCGCGATGTGCGTTCCCTTTGGCACGCGCGCGGGGACATGCTCCAACCTGGTGGGCAACGCCGGCCGCAATAGATTGATCGGGCCGCGATTGGTCAATCTGGACTTCTCCTTGTTCAAGAACAATCCGATCAAACGCATCTCCGAGCAGTTCAACGTGCAGTTCCGCGTGGAGTTTTTTAACATTTTTAATCACACCAACTTCAACGCACCCACGGCCAATAACGCCATCTTTGACGGCACATCGGGCGATCTTGTAGGCGGTGCCGGTGTGGCCACCTCGACCGCAACGATTTCGAGGCAGATTCAGTTTGCGTTGAAGTTTGTCTGGTAAGTGCGGCAAGCCTCGTCTGCCCGATCACAGACGTAAAATTGAAGATCAGTGCGCATAGTAGGAAAATAGTTGCACACTCTAAACTTTGAATCTCCATCTAGGTGGATAAACTATGGCAAACAAAGGCTATATTTTCCAATAACTTGGCGTAGTTTGGTAGCTAGATTGCACGGGTTACACGTTGTTTTGAATAGGTTTTCGTGTGCGGGGGTGCGCTTGTGAAAAGTTTACGCTGCTACCTGATTCTGATCCTTCTTGGGCTATCGTCCTCCGCGACGCTGGCGAATGGCATCCCTGACCCGGCTCTTGGTGTAAAAGGCGGAACGGGATCTACACTCTGGCCCGGCTCCGTTACCTTCGATATAAATGCTACTAGTGCGAGCTGCGACCCTACGTGCGATTTCATTTCCCCGGCTTTTTTCATCAACACTGGGACTATCACCAATTTCCTTTTCCATTTTGATACCACACAGGGGCCGTTCACTGCGCTGGTAGGCTCTGCTTTCCCGACCGTGACAACCCTAGTAGAAGGCCACGACGCACTCTTGTCGGGAGGGACCATTTTCCCGGACCCGCCCCTGCCCCCCACATCAAACGAAATATTCGGCGATTTCTATTTCGAGATGCAGGGGGTCACCCTCGGAAGCAACGGACACACGATGGTGACGGTGACTTCGGACGTACCTTTGCCTGAGCCTGGAACGATGATTCTGGTGCTGTCCGGGCTGGGAGCTATGGGCCTGCGCCGCCTTCGCCGTAACAAAGTTCCAAGCTAATTTGGCTGAGGAAATTCCCTAACAAGTTTCTGGAAGCCGGGGTCTTTTTGCAAGTTTTGCAGGTCTGGCTCGGCCTGAGCAATGGCTGGGGGCTGCCCCTTCTTAAATGCATCCCGCAGAGCCGCCAGAGCGCTGGCATTATCGTTGGCCAAAGCGAACGCCTGAGCCTGGTAATAAATTAAATCCACATTGTTGGGATCAATCGCCCGGGCTTCGGCGATGAACTTAAGCGCCTGCCGTACGTCTCCCTTTTTGCCATACCAAAGCGCTAGCCGGCCCTTCGTGGTAGCGTCGCGGGGGTTAACCTGAAGATCCTTATAGGCGAGCGAAATTGCCTGTTCAAACGTCGCCTGCGCGCGATCCTTCTGCCCGACCAAGTGATAGGCTTCCGCAAGATTTCCCACGAACATGTCGGAAGTCGGCAGAAGCTGAACGGCTTTTTCGTAGGCGGAGATGGCCTTGTCGTACTGCTTCAAGTAGAAATATGCGATGCCGAGATTGCTGTAAGCCTGTCCGTCGGGGCTAAATTGTAAGGATTTTTGCAGAGGCTCAACCGCCTCTTGAAATTTTCCACTCTGAACCAGGACCACACCCAGGTTGTTGTAGGCGTAAGGATTTTTTGGATCGAGTTCAACCACCCGGCGGTAGGATTCAGCGGCCTTTCCATAATCTGCCAACTGATAATATGCGTTCCCCATGGTGTTGTGATTGACCCAATAATAGGGATTCATCTCGACAGCCTTCTGGTAGGCCTGGATTGCCTCAGCGCTGCGACCACTGTCCAAGTAGGCTGAAGCGAGACGACGGTAAGCCTCATCGGAATTGGGAGCGAGCTCGAGAGCCCGCTTTAGTTCGACAATGGCTTCCGCAGTCCGGCCAGAAGCGGTATAAACGCTTCCAAGGGCCAAATGAATTTCGGGTTGATCCTCGCTCAACGCCCGCGCCTGCTCCGCCGCACCTAAGGCCTTTGCCGACCAGAAGCTGTCTTTTGTTTCACGATACATTATCAAGCTAGCGTCGGCGACACCCGCGTAGGCCAAAGCAAAGCCGGAGTCCTTTTTCAAGGCCTGCTCGAAGAAACCGATAGCAGATCGGACGTTCTTGAGATCCTGCTCGCCACGCAGGGCGTTGCGGCCCTTGAGATAGGAGTCGTACGCCTCAATGTTTTGCGTAGGATGCGCAGTGGCGCGCGCCAGTTCTGCGTTGCTCGGCTTGAGGGCGAGAGCGTCGACCAGCCGCGCATAGATGTGATCCTCGATGGTCAGCAGGTCGCCAGTGACCCCCGCGAACTCCTGGCTCCAAACCAGCCGATTTTCAGCCACATTGTCCAGGTTGATTGTGACCCGAAGATTATCACCAGAACCTTGCACCGTTCCATGGACAATCAGGTTTACGCCTAATTCCTTCGCTACTTGCGAAAGAGGAGTCTTCGGGTCGGTCTTGGCAGCCGCCGTGGAAGAGGCGATGCGCACATCTTTTAGCTGAAATAGTTTGGCGGAAAGCGCTTCGCCCAGTCCATCCGCCACGTAACCCAATGCCGTGGCATCCCCCAGCACTCGAAACGGCAGCACGGCCACAAACTTACCTTCCGAAAGAGAAGGCAGGCCAGCCGTTGTTCCCGCGAGACGCGTTCCGCCGGGCCTGCTTGGAAAGAGCAAATGCCGTGTCTTGGGAATCGCAAAAAATAGAATCATCAGCATGGCCGCGGCAGTTGCGGCGATCCAAATTCGATACCGCTGGAAAAGTGAGACCCCCGCGGGCTTGGGAGCCGCGGCTGTGGGCGGCAGCGTGGGCGCGACGGTCCGTACGCTCGTAGGCATCTCGTGGCCAAGATCCTCGAGAATCTCTCTGGCTGTGGAGTAACGAAGGTCTCGATCGATTTCCAGGCACTTCATAACTACATCGCTGATCGTCTTTGGAATCGTGGGATCCACTTCCACGAGAGCCGGAGGCCGCTCCTGGGTACGCTTCAAAAGGGTAGCTAGAGCTGTGTCCGCCTTATACGGAGAAATGCCGGTCAGCATTTCATAAAAAATTATGCCGAGAGCAAACAGATCCGAGCGCGCATCGACCTTGATGCCCTTGGCCTGCTCGGGCGACATATATTCGGGCGTGCCCATCAATGCACCCGTCTGTGTCATGCCCGGTGTTTCGAGGGAATGCGCGATGCCAAAGTCCATCACGAAAACGCGGTCTTTCGCGTCCAGCATGATGTTTTGAGGTTTCAGATCGCGGTGGACCACACCGGCAGCGTGGGCAGATTCCAGGGCGCGGCAAACCTGCGCGATGATCCGTACCGTTTCGTCCGGCGGAAGTTTTCCTCTTTCACGGAGCACAGCGCGAAGATCGCGGCCTTCCACGAACTCCATGGTAATGAACTTGAACCCCTTGGCCTGTCCCAGGTCGAAAATGCGAATGACGTTGCGGTGGGTAACTTCGCGAGCCAGGATCAGTTCCTGTTTGAAACGGCGGAGGATTTCCGGATTGCTGGCGAGGTCAGCACGGATCAGCTTGAGAGCAACGAAGCGTTCGAGCTCCGTGTCGCGCGCCTTATAAACGGCGCCCATTCCGCCCTGACCGAGCAATTCGAGAATTTCGTAACGTTCGGCCAGCAACTTTCCTACAAGCTCTTCACCCTGGGCGTAGGGGGCGTCAGGCGGCGCGGTGACGGCGATCGACCATGCGGAAGTGCCACGGGGGGTGGTTCCTGGGGGTGGGGTGCCGCCGGAAACAGTTGCGCCGAGCGTTTGGTCATTCAGTGGCAGGGGCGTGCTGCACTTCGTACAGCTGGCGGCGGTGGGCGGGTTCTCCGCCTGACAAATAGGGCATTGCATGAAGTGGCAGTCTAGCGCACCAAAATACTCCTCATTATGTGATTTCGTCGAGGAAATGCAAGCGGGAGTTGAAGATACGGGCTAATAATCAATCTGTGACGGTGATTGCCGACTAAGGTTGAGCGAGCAAGCCGGCCGGGAGTAAGGCGGCTGCCGGCTGAATTGGCGCCTGGGACGCGGGGCCTTCTGTACGTCCAGGTAGCGCAGAACAGGGAACAAATATTGCTCCGGTTTGGCAAGAATTGGCTGCCAAATCTCCCTCACAGAATTCTTAGATAGCCATCACCTTTTCCTAAGACAACTTCTTCTACACTGCACTTGGTTGGATAGTCGGTTTCGCAGATTGGGGAGAGCTGCATGCGAGACGTGATCTTTATTCTTGTGACGCTGGTCTTCTTCGCCGGAGCGATTCTGTACCTGCGCGGCTGCGAACGGCTGAAATAGTCGGAGAATTTCCATGCTGGAAAATATTCTGCTCATCGTTATTTGTGTGCTGCTGTTCGGATACCTGCTGGTGGCGCTACTGAAACCGGAGAAATTCTAGTCATGACGGCGAATGGGTGGCTTCAAATCGGCTTTTTTCTGTTCGTCATCCTTGTGATTACGAAGCCACTCGGTGTTTTCATGACACAAGTGTTCAATCGCGAGAAGACCTTTCTCGATCTTGCGCTGAGGCCGATCGAGCGTCTGATCTACCGGCTGACCGGCGTACACGAAGAGCGGGAAATGCGCTGGACGGAGTACGGAGTAGCAATGCTGCTGTTCAGCGCGGCTTCGATGGTCCTTCTCTATCTGATCGAGCGGACGCAGAAGTGGCTCCCGCTCAACCCGCAGAAGCTTCCCAATGTGGAGCCCGGTTTGGCGCTTGGAACCGCGGCGTCATTTACCACGAATACGAACTGGCAGGCGTATACGCCCGAAACAACGATGAGTTACCTCACCCAGATGGCGGGGCTCGCGTATCACAACTTCGCTTCGGCGGCTGTTGGAATCGTCCTTGCCATCGCCGTGATCCGCGGGATTGCGCGGCGCGAATCAAAGACGATCGGTAATTTCTGGGTCGATCTGACACGCTGCTTTCTTTGGGTGCTGCTGCCGATCTGTCTCGTCGTCTCATTGGTATTCATTTCTCAGGGGGTGGTGCAAGACTTGAAACCATACGCCACTGCCCAACTTGTCGAGCCGCAGGCGGTTCAGGCGCAAGGGCCGGACGGCAAGACGGTGACGCAGATCATCACGCAGCAGACGATCGCGCTGGGTCCGACAGCCTCGCAGGAAGCGATCAAGATATTTGGTACCAATGGCGGCGGATTTTTCTACGCCAATAGCGCGCATCCTTTCGAGAATCCGACGCCATTTGCGAATTTTCTCCAAGTCGTCCTGATTTTCGCAATACCCTCGGGCCTGACCTACACACTCGGCCGCATGACGGGTTTCCCACGGCACGGTTGGGCAGTCTGGGCAGCGATGGCGGCGCTGTTCATGGCCGGAGTGACCACCGCCTATCGGGCGGAGGCTCGGGGGAATCCTCTACTGTCCGGCGCTGATCAACACGCCAGCGCTCGTCAGCCGGGTGGAAATATGGAAGGGAAAGAGGTGCGATTCGGAATCGCAAACTCGGCTCTCTTTGCGACGGTTACAACCGACGCCAGTTGTGGAGCTGTGAACGGTATGCACGATTCGTATACGCCGCTGGGTGGCATGGTCCCCCTGATCAACATCATGCTGGGGGAGGTTGTCTTCGGCGGTGTTGGCGCTGGGCTTTATGGGATTGTGGTGTTTGTGATTCTCGCAGTGTTCATCGCGGGTCTCATGGTTGGCCGAACACCAGAGTACTTGGGGAAAAAGATTGAATCTTATGACGTCAAGATGGCCATGCTTGCGGTTCTTATCCTGACGCTTACGATTCTCGGCTTTTCGGCGCTTGCTGTGGTCGAGCCTTTTGGCACTTCAGGCATCTCGAATCCAGGACCACACGGACTGTCACAGGTGCTCTATGCTTACACGTCTTCGACGGGGAACAACGGTTCGGCGTTCGGGGGCCTAAACGCGAATACTCTCTGGTACAACACGAGCACAGCGGCAGCACAGCTCTTAGGCCGATTCTTCATGGTCATTCCCATTCTCGCCATTGCGGGAAACCTTGCCAGGAAGAAGACGACACCGGCCTCGCTCGGGACCTTTCCGGTAACCGGGCCACTTTTTAGTACGCTCCTTGTATCCACCATCTTAATCGTCGGCGCGCTTACTTTTTTCCCGGCACTGAGCCTCGGCCCCATTCTCGAACATCTGCTCATGCTCGCGGGGAAGTCATTCTGAGGAACTTATGGATCAAATATCCCAACTGAAGAAAAAGCCTCTCTTCGAAAGGAGGATTGTTTCCAGGGCGGTGGTAGATTCGTTCCGCAAATTGCATCCGCGGACGATGGTGAAGAACCCGGTCATGTTTGTCGTGGAGGTCGGAGCTCTTCTAACGTTGATTGAATGGGTGCGCGATTTTCTTCACCACGCGGGTCAACTGGGTTTTGGTCTCCAGATCACTCTGTGGCTGTGGTTCACCGTGCTGTTTGCCAATTTCGCCGAGGCCATGGCGGAAGGGCGAGGCAAGGCGCAAGCGGATACTCTGCGAAAGGCCAGAGCAGAAACGCAAGCGCGCCGTCTGAAGAGCGACGGTTCCACGGAAACGGTACCCAGCTCGAATTTGCGCACCGGGGACATCGTGCTGGTCTCAGCGGGAGAATTTATTCCCGGCGATGGAGAAGTGATCGAGGGAGTGGCATCTGTCGACGAGTCCGCGATCACAGGGGAATCCGCGCCGGTGATCCGCGAGTCGGGCGGCGACCGCTCGGCCGTGACCGGCGGCACGCGTGTACTCTCCGACGAAATCAAGATTCGTATCACTTCGAATCCGGGAGAAACTTTCCTGGACCGCATGATCCGGCTGGTGGAGGGCGCGTCACGTCAGAAGACGCCCAACGAAATTGCATTGAATATTCTTCTGGCAGGACTAACGATCATCTTTTTGCTGGCGGTGGCGACGCTGCAGCCCTTTGCGATCTATTCGGGATCGCCGCAGACCCTATTTGTTCTTGTTTCACTGCTCGTGTGTTTGATTCCCACGACTATCGGGGGACTGTTGTCTGCGATCGGCATCGCGGGCATGGACCGGTTGATTCAGAGAAATGTCATCGCGATGTCGGGACGCGCCGTGGAAGCGTCGGGCGATGTGGATGTGCTGCTTCTCGACAAGACTGGAACCATCACGCTGGGGAACCGCCAGGCGACATCGCTGCACGCGTGTTCCAACGTTGATGAGATGGAACTCGCGCGCGCGGCGCAACTGGCGTCACTTGCGGATGAAACTCCCGAAGGCCGCTCGATCGTGGTCCTCGTGAAGGAACGGCACGGGCTGCGCGGGCGTGAGTTGGCGCCGCATAACCCGGTGTTTATCCCCTTTTCAGCGCAGACGCGCATGTCCGGGGTAGACCTGGATGGGCAGCAGATTCGTAAGGGAGCGCCGGAAGCCATCGGGAAATATGTGGCGGAGCGCGGATACGAAGTTCCGGAGGGGATCAAAGAGCGCGTCAGAGAGATTTCGAATGGCGGGGGCACGCCGCTGCTGGTGGCGCAGAATCACCGCGTGCTGGGCGCCATCGCATTGACGGACATCGTCAAGGGCGGGATGCGCGAGCGATTTGACCACCTGCGCGCCATGGGCATTCGCACCATGATGATTACGGGCGACAACCCACTGACCGCCGCCGCCATCGCCAGCCAGGCCGGTGTGGACGATTTTCTCGCCGAAGCCAAGCCTGAGGACAAGATGGCGCTGATTAAAAGCGAGCAAGCGAAGGGCAAGCTGGTGGCCATGACGGGGGACGGAACGAACGATGCGCCCGCGCTCGCTCAAGCAGATGTCGGCGTAGCGATGAATACAGGTACGCAAGCAGCCAAAGAAGCCGGGAATATGGTGGACCTCGATTCGAACCCCACCAAGCTGATCGAGATTGTTGAGATCGGCAAACAGCTATTGATCACGAGAGGTGCGCTGACGACATTTTCGGTCGCGAATGACGTGGCGAAATATTTCGCCATCATTCCAGCGATGTTTGCTGCGGCATTCCCGGTGCTCGGCGTGTTGAACGTGATGCGGCTGCATACGCCGGAGTCGGCAATTCTGTCAGCGGTGATCTTCAACGCGCTGATCATTATCGCTCTGATTCCACTCGCGCTGCGCGGCGTTAGGTACCGGCCCGTGGGCGCGGCTGCGTTGTTGCGGCAGAATCTTCTCATTTACGGCGTAGGAGGAGTGATTGCACCGTTCATCGGGATCAAACTGATTGATATCGTCATAACGTACCTGCATCTTGCGTGAGAAAAAACTATGAAAGAAAACATACGAATTGCGATTTTGATGACCGTGGTTACGACCGTGGTGTTCGGGCTGGTCTATCCCTTGGCGGTAACGGGATTGGGGCAGCTCTTCTTTCCCGCGAAGGCGAATGGGCAATTGATCGAAAAGGACGGCCATATCGTGGGATCGCGGATTATTGGCCAGCCCTTTTCCTCCGATCGCTATTTTCACCCTCGGCCCTCGGCCGCAGGCAACGGCTATGACCCTGTCTCCCCCAGCGGTGGCTCCTCGAACCTCGGCCCAACCAATCGTCAGCTCCTGGATCGCGTGAAAGGTGACGTAGAGAGACTCCATGCGGAGAACCCGGGCACGCCAATCCCCGTAGATCTTGTCACCACATCGGGCTCCGGACTGGACCCGGACATCTCTCCCGCGGCCGCTGAATTTCAGATTCCACGCGTCGCGCGCGCGCGTGGTGTCAGCGTCGAGAAGTTGCGCTTGCTCGTAACGAAGCACACGCAGGGAAGACAGTTTGGATTTCTCGGGGAAGCGCGAGTCAACGTTTTCGAACTGAATCTGGAGCTGGATACAACTTACCCTTCAAACTGAATGCTAGCTCTTGCGGGACACGGCCTTCGATGAAGCGTCGCGCGGGGGCTGGAAACGGTAGCCGACCCAGGGTTCCGTCAAGATGTACTTCGGATGTGCGGGGTCACTCTCGATTTTCTTGCGCAATTGATTGATCACCACGCGCAGGTTTTCCGTTTCTTCGCCGTAGTCGGGACCCCAGACCGCTTGCAGGAGACGCCGGTGCGTCAGGGGCTTGCCTAGATTGGCGACAAGATGCTTGAGGACGTCAAATTCCTTGGGAGTGAGATGGACGTCGCGGCCTCGGACGGTAAGCCGGCGGCTTTCAAAGTCGATGGTGATATCGCGAGAAAGGAAAGCGGGAATCGCATCCCCAGGAGAATTGCGCCGGAGCGCCGCGCGGATACGCGCCAGGAGTTCTTCCATGCCGAATGGTTTGACGACGTAATCGTCGGCGCCGGCATCGAGAGCGAGTACTTTGTCACGCTCCGCTTTGCGCACTGTAAGCATAATGATGGGGGCATCCGAGGAGCGGCGAATTTCGCGACAGGCTTCGATTCCACCCATGCCGGGCATATTGACGTCGAGAAGCACAAGATCGGGGCGTTCTTTGCGAATTGACTCGAGGGCTTCTTCGCCGGTTTTTGCCTCCCTGACGACGTAACCCTGAGTCGAAAGGGTGGAGCGCATAACGCGCCGGATTTGCGGCTCGTCATCGACGACGAGGATGTTGACTTCGCTCATGACCTTTCCTGTGCGGAGCGCGCCAGGGGCAGCGTGAACGAGAATACGGAGCCACGTCCAACTTGGCTGGTGACGTTAATAGTGCCGTTGTGGGCAGTCACAATGGCTTTGGCGATAGGCAGGCCCATGCCGGTCCCGCGCACCACATAGCGCTGGTCTTTGCCACGATAGAACTTGTCGAAAATCATCCCCTGTTCGATGTCTTCAATACCAGGCCCGCGGTCGGCCACGCTGGTGGTGACTGAATCACTTGTGAGCTCAGCTGAAATCGTGATGGGCTGATCCTTAGGCGAGTAGAGGCTGGCGTTCTCGAGCAACTGAACAAGTACATCTTTGGCGCGGTCAAGATCGGCGCGCACGGGGGGAAGGCCGGAACTTACATGTAGCTGGATTTTGCGACCCGCTAACGACGTTTTCGAGTGCTCGATTGCCGCCTGAATGATTTTTTCGATCGGCGTGGGCACGAAATGCAGCTCAATTTCACCCGATTCGAGCCTGGCCATCTCAGCCGCTTCCTCGACCAAATGGTTCAAGCGGTCGCATTCCTCATTAATTATGGTGAGCAATTCGCGGCTCTGGGATCGATCCGGGGACGCTGGGGCGAGGAGGCCGGTCACGGCAGCTTTGATCGATGTGAGTGGTGTGCGAAAGTCGTGCGCGATGGAATCGAGCAGGGCGGACTTGAGGCGCTCGCCCTGGCGCTCGGCTTCGGTCTCGCCGAGTTGCTCGATGGCACGGGCCCTCTCGATGGCGATGGCGACGAGGCTGCCAATGGCGTCCAAAGTCTGGTGAGAAAGTTGCGAGCCGGAGATGCCCAGGCTTCCGAGGGGGCGGACACCCAGGCGCACTGGGAAGAAGTAGAGCCCGAGCTGCGTATCCATGGTAGTTTCGTCGCGGAGGAAAGCGGTTTTCATCTGTTCTTCGTCGAGGTGAGCGGCTCCGAAGCCGGAACGGTAAAATTTGTCTTTCTGCGGGAGGAAGAGCTCGGCTGCGCCTGCTTCGAAACTATCGACGATGTAATTCGGAATGGCGTTCATGAGCTGGATGACGTTGCCTTCGCCCAGCAGCTTTTGGCTGAAACGGTACAGCCGTTCGATCTCGCGGCGGCGATGATGCGCTTCGTCTGCCTCTTTGCGGATTCGCGCGGAAAGCTGGCTGCCCATGATGGAAGAAAAAAGGAAGGCGAACAAGGCGACCCAATTCTGAGGATCAGCAATTGTGAGAGTCCCGATCGGCGGAAGAAAGAAATAATTGAAGGCCAACATGGCCACAACCGACATGAACACGGAGACCACCATGCCCCAGACGGCCGAAACTGCTAGAATCGCGAGAAGAAAGGAAAGCGCGACGGTAGTTTGATTAACATGAAGGACGCGGCTAAAAAAGAACGCGATGCCGGCCACGATGGCGAGCGATACAGCGATACCGATCGCGCGTCCCGCGAGATGCCTCTGCATCGGTACATTCTAGCGCAGGTGCCGGACCTGCCGCGGAGAAGATAGCCTCCTTGCCGAAGAAACCCGAAGAATGGCTCGAAGTAGCCTCTCCTCCGCAGAAAACGCGGGGGATTTTCAAGCTCTTTCTTGGCTATGCGCCCGGCGTAGGCAAGACGTACAGCATGCTCAGTGAGGCAATGCGCCGCAAGAGCCGCGGCGAAGACGTAGTCATCGGCGTTGTTGAGACACACGGGCGAAAAAGCATTGAAGAGCTGGCCGCGCAGCTCGAGAAGATTCCACGGAAGAGAATCGAATACAAAGGGACAATCTTCGAAGAGATGGACGTGGACGCAATCCTGGCGCGAAAGCCGGAGGTTGTCCTCGTCGACGAACTCGCGCACACGAACATTCCCGGCAGTAAGCATCGCAAGCGGTATGAAGATGTCCAGGAACTGCTCGCGGCAAAGATCGATGTCGTCTCCACATTGAATATCCAGCACATCGAGAGCATCGCTCCCACCGTTCGATCCATTACGGGGATCATCGTACGCGAGACCGTTCCGGATTGGGTGCCGCTGACGGCCACGGAGACCGTCATGGTGGATTTGACGCCGGAAGCACTGCTGAACCGCATGCGGCGCGGAGACGTGTACAGCGCGGAAAAAGTCGAACGGTCACTGAAGAATTTCTTCCGGCGAGGGAACCTCATTGCCTTGCGCGAGCTGGCTTTGCGACAGGTGGCCGAGCAAGTGGACCGCAGCCTCGAATCGTACATGGAGGCGCAGGACATCCGGAAGAATTGGGGCGTTCGCGAGCGCATGGCCGTGTGCGTGTCCGGGAATCCTGCCGGGCAGTACCTGGTTGCGCGCGCGGCGCGGATGGCCCGGCGGATGGATGCCGAGCTTTACGTCATTCATGTTGACAGAGAGTTCGGCCCGAAAGAGCCCAATCAGAGCGCACTGGCAGCCAATCTGCGTTTCGCCGAGAACTTAGACGCCCAAGTTGTACGACTGAAAGGCCGGAGCGTTGCGGACACAGTGGCCGAGTTCGTTCGCGTGAAGCACATCACGCAGGTGATTTTTGGCCGGGCGGCGGTGCGCGACTGGCGCAAGTATCTGTATCTCTCCGCGGTACATCGCTTTCTGCGGGAATCTCCCGCCGTGGACGTGCACATTGTCACGCAGGAAACGGAAGAGTGAAAGCGCAATAAGCGAATTCTGCGGGAGCTAATGGGTGCCTTGGAACTTGCGGGACGAATCGCAAGTGGCTCGGCATAAAAAAGACGGCGCGGGGTAAGCGAAGATGCGCGTGCACCGGAAACAAATTCATGTGGAATGGGGAGATTGCGACCCCGCGGGAATCGTCTATTTTCCGCGCTATTTCGAATATTTTGATGCTTGCACGAATGCTTTGTTCGAGTCGGCGGGTTTGCCGAAGCCGGAGCTGCTGAGGACCTACGGAATCATGGGTATTCCGTTGGTCGAGGCCCATGCGCGGTATATTGCGCCGTCGTCTTTCGGGGACACGGTGCTGGTCGAAACGTGCATCACGGAGTGGAAGAACAGCAGCTTCAGCGTTCAACACAAATTGTACCGCGGAGAGATTTTGGCAGTGGAAGCAACAGAGGTGCGAGTTTGGACCGTGCGAACAGGGAGCGATCCGAAATGGATCGAGAGTCGCCCGATACCGCGCGAGGTCATCGAAAGATTCGCGGACTCCTAAGGCGAATCACTTTTGTTTGATGGTAAACCCCCGAGGACAATTGTTGATGCGGACGCAAGTCGGAATTATCGGAGCGGGACCCGCGGGGCTGATGCTGTCGCATCTTCTGCATCTGCAAGGAATCGAATCCGTGATTCTGGAAAGTCACAACCGCGAGCACGTGGAATCACGAATCCGCGCGGGCGTGCTTGAGCAGGGAACCGTCGATCTGCTGAGGGAGTCTGGCGTCGGCGAGCGCCTGGGCAAAGAAGGACTCGTGCATCACGGGATCGAGCTGCGCTTCGACGGGCGAGGCCACCGAATTGATTTCGCTGATCTGACAAACGGCAAAGGGATCACGATCTACGCACAGCATGAAGTGATTAAGGATCTGATCGCGGCGCGGCTGGAAGCGGGCGGACAAATTCATTTTGAGGCGGAGGCGATTAGCCTTCACAGAGTTGAGGCCTCGCCAAAGGTCGAATTTCGAAAAAGGGGAATGACCGAGGAACTCAGCTGCGATTTCATCGCAGGGTGCGATGGATTCCACGGCGTGAGCCGCTCCGCGATTCCACCAAGCGTGCTGCGGAAGCATGAGCGGATTTACCCGTTCGGCTGGCTGGGCGTTCTCGCAAAGGTGCCCCCGGCCTCCGATGAATTGATTTACGCCTATCACGAGCGCGGGTTTGCGCTGCTTAGTATGCGTTCGCCGGAGGTTTCCCGCCTGTACGTGCAATGCAACCCGGATGAAGATATCGCCCACTGGACAGACGACCGGATTTGGACGGAGTTACGCACACGGCTGGCGACGCGCGACGGGTTCGTGTTGAAAGAGGGCCCCATTTTGCAGAAAGGCATAACCGCCATGCGGAGCTTCGTCGCCGAGCCCATGCATTTCGGCAAACTTTATCTACTGGGCGATTCGGCGCACATCGTTCCGCCGACCGGCGCGAAAGGAATGAATCTGGCTCTTGCGGACGTCCGGGTTTTTGCCCGCGCACTCGGGAAGTATTACGCGGAGGGGCGGACCGACTTGCTTGCGAAATATTCGGAAACTTGTTCCGTGCGGGTGTGGCGCGCGCAACGTTTTTCCAACTGGATGACCTCGATGCTTCACCGTTCCGAGACTGACGACGATTTTTCCCATCGGTTGCGTCTTGCCGAGCTGGGATATGTCACCAGTTCGCGGGCCGCTGCGACGTCACTCGCCGAGAATTACGTGGGGTTGCCGTTCGACTCGTAGCAGCAATGACTTTCTAACCCTTTGCTTTCATCTCGGAAAAAACTTCCTGAGCGGCATGGAAAGCGGAATTGGCTGCGGGGACGCCGCAGTAGATTGCCGCATGGAGCAAGACTTCTTTTATTTCTTCACGCGTAACGCCGTTATTGAAGGCGGCGCGAACGTGCAAGCGGAATTCGTCGGGGCGGTTGAGCGCGACGATCATCGCGATGGTGAGAAGGCTGCGCGTTTTCCGCGGCAAGCCGGGGCGGGTCCAGATCTCGCCCCAAGCATAGCGCGTGATCAGATCCTGAAACTCTTCGTTGAACTGGTTGCGGCTCTGCAAGGAGCGATCCACGTGAGCGTCGCCGAGGACGGCACGCCTCACCGACAGACCCTTCTCGTAGCGTTCACGCTCGTCCATCGCAGTTCCTCCTCACTCCGCAAGAAAACGGAGCACTTCCGATGAAAATTGACCAGCAGCTTCTACGTTCGAAAGATGCGCGGCCGGCAACTCTACTTGGCGCGCACCGCGAATTCTGTCCGCGAGGAACTGGCCTTCGCTCGGCGGCGTGGCGGAGTCCTTGGCACCGCAGATGACCAGAGTTGGCACGCTGATGGATGAAATAGTCTCGCGCTGATCCATATCCCGAATCGCGCCGCAGCAAGCGACGTAACCTTCCGGCGGCGTGGCTTCGATCATGCGTTGGGTGTGCGCAACGGTTTCCGGGGCGGCAGAGCGGAAAGAGGGAGTGAACCAGCGCTCGATGACGGCGGGTGCAATAGATTTCATGCCGCCCTTCCGGACTGCGTCGATGCGCGCGTTCCAAAGCTCTGCCGTGCCGATACGAGCGGCGGTGTTGCACAAGACTATCTTGCGCAAACGCTCTGGCGCGTTTATGCCCAGCCACATTCCGATCATGCCGCCCAGGGAGAGGCCGCAGAAGTGAACGCGCTCGAGGCTCAACCGATCCAGGACATGCAGCACATCGCGACCCAGTTGCTCGATCCGGTAAGGCCCCGCGGTAACCGAAGATTGGCCATGACCGCGGGTGTCATAGCGGAGGACGCGTAAATGCTTTTCGAAATCGGGCAGTTGGGGGTCCCACAGCGAAAAATTCGTGCCCAGGGAGTTCGAAAGAACCAGAACCGGGGCGCCCGCTGAACCTGATAAAGCGTAATGCGCGCGAAAATCACCGATTTCAACAAACGGCATTCGGATTACTCGCTTTCGTCAGAGTTCTTAGGCTTCTGATTTTGGTGCGAGGAAAGGACTCGACCAATCAGAAGATCAGCAACACCCAGGTATCGTCGGGGATCGAACAGCCGATCGAGATCGGCGGAGCTTAGGTGTCTTACGATTTCGTGATCCTGCGCGAGAATGGCGCGGAGATCCTTGCGCTCAGCAAGCGCACGCTGGCAGGCAGCGTCGACCATTTGATACGCCTGCGGGCGGCCAATTTTGTTTCCAAGCGCCATCGCCACCGCCTCGGCAAAAATTAGGCCGTTCGTCAACTCTAAATTCTCATGCATCTTTTGCGAATCGACTGCCAGCCCGGGCAGAATCTCCGCGAGGTGGTGAAGCGCCCCGCCTGAAAGTACGATAATTTCCGGAAGAGTTTCCCACTCCGCGTGCCAGCCACCGAGGCCGCGTTCGTCTTCCTGCACCATTGCCGAAAGAATGGTGCTAACCAGGGCGGGCACACGCGCGGCAGCGGAAAGAATGACCGCCGCGGTGACTGGATTGCGTTTGTGCGGCATCGCGGAAGAGCCACCGCGGCCCACTGCCGCGGGCTCTGAAAGTTCAGCGACTTCAGTTTGTGCGTGCAGTGAGATGTCGCGCGCAATTTTTCCGAGCGTGCCGGTGAGCAAACCTAACGTCGTGGCAACTTCGGCGATTCGATCGCGATGGCTGTGCCAGGGAATATCGGGGAGTTCGAGATGAAGCTCGTGCGCAAGGGCTTGCGCGACTTCCCAACCTTTCCCTTCGAGAGCGGCGAGCGTGCCGACGGCGCCGCCAAACTGCAGCACGCGGGTTTGGCGCAGCAGCGCGGAGAAACGGCGGCGGTGGCGATTCAGAGCGTCAAGCCAGCCGGCAATTTTGAAACCGAATGTCGTTGGCAGGGCGTGTTGCATCCACGTGCGTGCGACGAGAGGCGTGGCGCGGAATACCGAGGTGAGTTCCGCGGAGGTGCGAGACAACCGTTCCAGATCCGCGCAGATGAGATTCAGAGCCTCTTGCAATTGCAGAATGAAGCCGGTGTCGATGGCATCCTGGCTGGTTGCGCCCCAATGGACAAATCGCGCGGAGTCCTTGTCGCTCTGCGCGACGAGCGCGGTGAGCTGCTTAACCAGAGGGATTGCCAGATTTCCAGCAAGGGCGGCAGCGCGCGCGAGTTGAGAGAGGTCGATCAATTCGGCCCGGCACTTTTTTTCGATCGCGGCTGCGGCCGCACTGGGAATTACGCCAACACGTGCCTCGGCGCGAGCAAGCGCGGCTTCAAAATCAAGCATGCGTTGAACGCGAGCGCGATCGGAAAAAAGCTCGTCTAGCGCTTGCGAACGAAATAAGGGATCAAGTAATTGCATGCCGTCAGTTTCTTCCCTCTCAGCAGTCGAAGAAAACGGTTTCTTCAGAACCCTGCAAGACGACGTTCCATTGGAGCACGGCGTCCCGCTCTTGCACCTTTTTGGCAATGAGTGTGGGGCGGCGGGCCGGTTCAACCAAGCTCAAAACGAAATCGGAATCATTCGCGGCCTCGTCGGGGAAATAGATGCGCGTAACTAGTCGTTTCATCAAACCGCGCATGAATATCGAGACGACGAGATGCGGCGCCTGCGGTTTTCCGGCAGGGCCAGGAACAGACCCGGGTTTGATGGTCGTAAAGCGAAATCGGCCATGGTCATCGGTCGGCACGCGTCCGTAGCCATAAAAGCTCTGCTCGAGAGGCTTTTCCTGGGTGTCTTCTGGATGAGCGTACTTGCCGTGCGCATTGGCCTGCCAGATTTCGATCATAGCATCTGGTACGGGCTGACCATCGCCGTCAAGCACTTTGCCCTCGATCGTCAAACGCTCGCCGGATACTCCGGGGCCCGCCAAATTATTGGCACGGAGACGGTTCAGTCCAATGCTAAAGAACGGTCCGACAGTTTGTGAGGTTGTGGCCGGAGTAGGCACGTTAGCTCTCCATCGGGGTGGCTTCGCGGCCTCTCAGAATAATGTCGAACTTGTAACCGAGCGCCGATTCCGGAATCGTGGTTTCCCAGTCGAAAAGTGAAATCAAGCGACTGCGCGCTTTTTCATCGGCGATGCAGTTGAATATCGGATCAAAGGGAAGCAGGGCGTCGCCGGGAAAATACATTTGCGTAACGAGGCGCGTTGCGAAGGCGGGTCCGAAAAGAGAAAAATGAATATGGGCGGGCCGCCAGGCATTGTGGTGATTGCGCCAGGGATATGCGCCGGGACGAATGGAGACGAAGCGATAACGCCCTTCGGCGTCCGTGATAGTGTGGCCGCAGCCGGTGAAATTCGGATCGAGCGGAGCACCGTGCTGGTCAACCGTATGGAGATACCGGCCCGCGGCGTTGGCTTGCCAAATCTCGATCAGCATGTTGGCGAGCGGGCGATTGTCTTCGTCGAGAACGCGGCCGCTAACGATGATGCGTTGGCCAAGAGGAGAACCTGCGTGTTGGGAAGTCAGGTCGCACGCCTTGGGTTCCACGGCCTGCGGACCGAAAACCGGCCCGGTGATTTCGGAAAGGGTTTGCGGGATAGTCACGAGCGGCTTCGTGGGAGCGCGCTTGATGGATGAAACGTACGGGGGATGGAAGTGAGGAGGCTGCGTACCCGGATCGGGCCGGCGGTAACCTCGGATTCGGACCATGTTACTTGCTCTCCAAGCAGGCGGATGAAATCATGCCGCATTTCTGAATTTCGCGGGGCCTAGACACGCTCGAGAATAATAGCAATCCCTTGCCCTACACCGATGCACATGGTGCAGAGTGCGTAGCGACCGCGAGTACGCTGCAATTGATACATGGCTGTGGTAACCAGCCGCGCGCCGCTCGCTCCCAGTGGATGGCCGAGCGCGATCGCCCCGCCATTTGGATTGACGTGCGGCGCATCGTCGGGAATGCCCAAGTCGCGCAGAACGGCCAACGCCTGCGAGGCGAAGGCCTCGTTCAGCTCGATCACATTCATATCCGCTAGGCTCAGGTTGGCCTTCGCGAGAACTTTTTTCGTTGCGGGGACCGGGCCCATTCCCATGATCCGCGGCGCAACGCCTGCCGCCGCAGCGGCCACAATGCGAGCGCGAGGAGTGAGACAATGTTTTCTTGCGGCAGATTCGCTGGCCAGGATGAGGGCACAAGCACCGTCGTTCACTCCCGAGGCATTGCCCGCGGTAACCGTGCCTTCCGGTTTGACCACACCTTTGAGCTTCGACAAGGCTTCGAGAGTCGTGTCTGCGCGCGGATGCTCATCCGCGGCGAAGGTGACAGGGGGCCCTTTTTTCTGCGGGATGGGGACTGGCACGATCTCTTCGGCTAAGCGGCAGTTTCGCATGGCCTCGGCAGCGCGTTGCTGGCTGCGTAACGCGAAGGCGTCCTGATCTTCCCGGCTAACGTGAAATTCTTCCGCGACGATCTCACCGGTTTCGGGCATGGAATCGACGCCGTATTTTCCTCTCATGAGCGGGTTGATGAAGCGCCACCCGATGGTCGTGTCTTCGAGTTTTATACTGCGTGAAAAAGACGCGTCAGCCTTGCTTATGACGAAGGGAGCGCGCGACATGCTCTCGACGCCACCGGCAATGATGAATGACGCTTCGCCGCTCTTGATGGCGCGTGCGGCGGTTGCGACGGCATCCATGCTCGAGCCGCAAAGACGATTAACGGTTGCGCCGGAAACTTCTTTTGGCAAGCCAGCGAGAAGAAGCGCCATTCGCGCGACGTTGCGATTGTCCTCGCCTGCCTGGTTGGCACAGCCGTAAATCACATCGTCGAGCGTGAACCAGTCGACGCCGGGGTGGCGTTCCATGAGGGCTTTGATTGGATGAGCGGCTAAATCATCCGTGCGAATCGAAGCGAGAGAGCCGCCGTAGCGCCCGATGGGCGTTCGAATAGCGTCACAGATAAAAGCATGGTCCATGAAGAGGTGTCCCGTGTCTCGCGGCACCGCGTGAGATTGCAGCCAATGTCCTTAGGGATTGTATGACAGTTGTCAGTGTCGAGTGAAATGGGTGAACAAGAGGAGGGGTCCAAGATGAACTGCGGCCAGGGAAGCGAAAAGCCCTGCGGGCCACTTTCAAGACCCGCAGGGCGGCAGGGCTTAACGCCTGGGCTTGACTTCGAGTGGCTGCAAAAGTTTAAAAGAGAGAGCGGTTTCCGCCGCCAAAGTGATGTCGCGATTCCCTGTAAGGCCGGCACCGCCGGCACCCGCGGCCGCACCGATTAATGCGCCGATTGCCGCGCCTTTTCCGCCTCCCGCCAGTGCGCCGATGCCAGCCCCTCCGGCAGCACCTCCGCCGACCATTACTGCGGTCCTTTTGCCTTTGCCCTTACTGGCCATGGTCGCCTCGGAAGTCTGAATCGCGTGTTCCTTGCCATTGATTTCGATGCTCGTTAGGGCGAGAGAGAGTGCAGCGCCTCCCTTGAAGCGGCCGGCAGCTTTAGCATCCTTCACGATACCGGAAGCCCGCGCGCCCTTCGGAACGGCGATCTTGCCCTCGACTTCGATGGGCGCTTGCACAGTGGCGGAGAATGTTTGACCGGAAGTGCTGGTCTTCGAACCCAAAGTCTGATCCAAGACTACCGTGATCTCCGTGTCCGCGGGCACGATGATGGGCTTCGGTTCGAATAACTTCTTTGGTTCGGGTTTCGCTGCTTCGGCCTTTGCAGCTTCTGACCCAGACGAAGCGGCATCCGCCGCGGCTTGCTGGTCAGCCGGTTTCTGGCAGCCAGCGAGTGACAGGAGCAAGCAACTCACAGTAAGCACACCAAACGTCAGTCGTCGATTCACAATTCACCTCCGGCTGGGGAAATCTTCACCTTGAGATAGAAGATACACTTATCCACGGTCAAGTCAAATTGGTGTTCCGGCAGCGAAACACGTGATCCGTTTTCGCATCTTAGATCCCATCTTAGGGATAACGTTTCGGCCCACAAGCTTGCAACGTTTCTTGACAGTTCTCCTTCCCCCGCCCACACTAGCTTCACCCCCCTTCCTAGATATTTTTCCACCGAGTGTGTGCCATGCGTATTCTTGTCGCGGAAGATGACGCGGCCCTCGCCGAGTTCCTCAGCCAGCGGCTTCAGCAGGAGCAGTTTGCGGTGAGGATTGTTGGCGATGGAACCGAAGCGCAGCGCCTCGCCGCTAATCAGGCTTACGACCTCGTGATTCTCGACCTCAATCTCCCGGGTGCCGCAGGTCTGGATGTGCTTCGCAATATTCGTTCGAATAAGCCCGATCTGCCTGTCCTCATCGTCACCGGAGCTGCCCACGTCGAAGAGCGCGTGCGCAGCCTCGATGCTGGCGCGGATGATTTCGTAGCCAAGCCCTTCGCCTTTGCCGAACTCGTTGCCCGCGCTCGCGCTATTCTGCGCCGCGGCAAGCGTCCCGCGCGCGCGGTCTTGAGCGTTGAAGACCTCGAACTCGACCGCATTACCCACTCTGTCCAGCGTGGCGGACACGCTATCGATCTCAGTCCGAAGGAATTTGCCTTGCTCGAGTTTTTGATGCGCAATGCCGGTCAGCCCGTCTCGCGCGCCGCCATCGTCCAGCAAGTCTGGAAGCTCAAATTCGACGCGGTGACCAACGTCGTGGATGTCTATATCAATTACCTTCGCCGCAAAATGGATACCGGATACGACCGCGCCTTGATCCGGACGATTCGCGGCTTAGGCTATCAAATAGGTGGGAATGGTGCCTCTGCTAGTCGACAGTCTTCCCAGGCTGCCTCCTCTGGGAGTTTGTCCTAAACTATAGATTCTGGGCTAGTTACGCCTTCCTGGGAGTATCGGAACTCGGCTCTCTTAGGCCTCTCCCCCCGGATGCCCCTGCATGGGCAACTTCTTTCCCATCGCCGGGTTCTACGTGATGGGAGATATTTCAGATATATACTCCCGTTGGCTGGCGAGCATCCCGCGAGCCGAGAATAGGGGACCACCATGAAGACCACATTCACCGGAAAAAGCAGCCTCAGCTTGCTGCTGTGTTTGACCGGTCTTCTCTTCATTGCCACGCCGAAAGCGCGCGCGGATCAAGGCGATCCGCCAACGCGTGTCGCGCGCATCAGTTACCTTGACGGCTCTGTTTCGATGCAGCCTGGCGGCGCCGGTGATTGGGGGGCTGCGGCGAAGAACCGCCCCGTGACCATCGGGGACAAGATCTGGAGCGACAAAGATTCCCGCGCTGAATTGCAGGCTGGCCAGGCGTCCCTCCATCTTGGCAGTATGACCGCACTCTCTTTCTTAAACCTCGATGAAAACATCATCCAGATGCGGCTCGCTGAGGGCTCCATTAATCTCCGCGTCCGCGAGTTGCGCCAGGGCGATTTGTACGAAGTCGATGCACCCAATCTCGCGTTTACGGTAAAGCAGGCTGGCGCTTTCCGAATCGACGTTAATGAAAGCGGAGATTCCAGCCGTGTCACGGTGATTCGTGGCGAAGGCGAAGTTACCGCTGGCGGCAAAACGTATGAAGTGCGCGCCGGAGAACGCGCGGAGTTCATTGGAGCTGACAATCCGGAATACAGCACCTCGCAGGCGCCGGGCCCCGACGGCTTGGACAAGTGGGCCGAAGAACGCGATCTTAAGGAAGACAACTCGGTCTCCGCGAAGTACGTCTCGCGCGACGTTCCTGGGTACTCCGACCTCGATGACTACGGCGAGTGGCGCGACGAGCCGGAATACGGACACGTGTGGTATCCCCGGTACGTTGACGTGGGCTGGGCGCCCTATAGCGTGGGTTATTGGAATTGGGTGGGCCCGTGGGGCTGGAGCTGGGTTGATACTGAACCCTGGGGCTTTGCTCCCTTCCACTACGGCCGCTGGAATTATTTCGGTGGCGGGTGGGGCTGGTGCCCAGGGCCGTTCTTCGCGAGTCCGATCTATGGGCCGGCTTTCGTTGGTTTCTTTGGCGGCCGGAACTTTGGATTCGGCTTCGGTTTTGGCGGGGGAATCGGTTGGTTCCCGCTGGGATTTGGGGAACCGTTCTTTCCCGGTTTCCGTTGCAGCCGCGGGTTTATCGAGAGGGTCAACGTCCGTAACACCTTTATTCGGAACACCAACATCATCAACACGACCAACATTCACAATTTCAATTTCGTCAACGCGCACAATCCAAACGCGGTGACTGCGGCCTCGCGCAACAATTTCGTCAACGGCCAAGCCATCAACCGCGGTGCCGTCCACGTGACCGCGGCCTCCCTGAAGGGCGCTCAGATGAACAATCGCGCCTCCTTCTCGCCGTCCAAGCAGAGCTTCGTTGGCGCGGCGAACGCCAGCGCGCATGTGTCTACACCGCCGTCGGCCATTCAGAATCGCTCCGTGATGGCACGCACGGCTCCTGCATCAGCTGCATCCCACATCCCCGTTCACACGATCAACACGAAGGGATTAGTGGCGGGCCGCACAGCCAATGCGCCGGTGAATGGCGCCGTGAGTCATCAGACAAACGGCAGCATGAACCAGCGTGCATCTTCTCCGAATGCGTCACCCAATTCGGGTCGCTCGACGACGGTGCCAAATAACGAAGCGATGTCTGCCCGGCAGCGCCAGTTGGCGAGCAACAGGCCACCTTCGGCGATGCAAAACATGTCGCGCACGCCGAGCAATATGGGCGGCAGCAACATACCTCAGCGCGCCACCAACGGCACACGCACTTGGGCAGCGCAGGGCAATACAACGGACCGCGGCCAGGCACCTCAGGGTTTCGGCCGATCCAACAGTCCAGCTGGCGGCTCCGCGCAAGCTGCGCGGATGAACCGGTCGGATCGTCCACCCTGGGCGGGTGGTTCACAATCCGGCGGAACGGTTTCTCGCGCACAAGGCGGCTTCAACAGTCCTGCGAATGGTTCCGCTTCACGGCAGGGGGCGCCGTCCTCCAATAGCAATCGAGCGCCTTCTTCCAGCGGCAACCGCTCCTACGCGCCGCCACAACGCACTTCGCCCTCGTACAGCAACCGAGGCTACTCGCAGCAGCGGTCCTACACGCCGCCGTCGAGTTCCTACTCCGCTCCGCAACGCGGCTACTCGGCGCCTTCTCGCTCGTACTCGGCCCCGTCACGTTCATACTCCGCTCCACAACGCAGCTACTCAGCGCCCTCTCGCTCGTACTCGGCACCCTCGCGTTCATACTCTGCGCCTAGCCGCAGCTACTCGGCCCCTAGCCGAAGCTCAGGCGGCGGTGGTGGCGGCAGTTCTCATGGCGGCGGCAGCTCTCGTGGCGGGGGTGGCGGCAGCTCCCATGGCGGTGGTGGCGGTGGCAGTTCTCATGGCGGCGGCGGTTCGTCTTCCCACGCACGCCACTAAATCCTGCTTAAACACAAAGGCCCGTTCCGCTCATCCGGAACGGGCCTTTTTTGTTGAGTTTATGACCGGGTGATCGCTCCCTGCCCTCAACAACTCTTTGCCCTTGCGCGTGTTCCATCAGTAGGAAGATGTCCTCTCAGGCATTTCCTGTTTGGAACCAAAGTCTAGGCTTGAGGGACGCAACATGGCAACGAGTGCTATTGTGATGTTGCCGGGATCAACGACCAATTGGAGAGATGCAAGATTCGCGCCGTCCAGCAGAAGACCGCGCGAGATTCAGGAGAGAGGATTCGGACATGAGAAAACACTCGCTCAAATTGGTGAGCCTGCTCAGCGTCGCGCTGGCGATGGCTCTTTTTGTGCCACAACGCGCTGTCGCGGATGACGACGACCCGCCGACACGCGTCGCGCGTCTTAGCTACACACATGGCGCGGTTTCGTTCCAGCCCGCCGGTACCGATGATTGGGTTTCCAGCGTCGTCAACCGTCCAATGACGACCGGCGACAAACTGTGGTCCGACAACGGCGCCCGCGCTGAAGTGCAACTTGGCTCGGTGTCGATTCGCCTTTCGGGCAGCACCGGCTTTTCGTTCCTGAACCTTACCGACAATGTCATCCAGCTCCGCCTCACCGAAGGTACGATCCGGGTTCGCGTGCGGCGCCTCGGCGATAACGAGACGTTTGAAGTTGATACGCCCAATCTCGCGTTTTCCGTTCTCCGGCCCGGCACTTACAAGATCAATGTGAACCAAGAGGGCGACACCACCGTCGTTACAGTCCCCGGCGGCGAAGGCGAAGTGACTGGAGGAGGTCAGGCCTACGCCATACACGCCGAAGAGGTCGGCACTTTCACCGGCACCGATCAATTGAATGGCGATATCGGGAGCTACGGTGGTGACGAAGACGATTTCGATCATTGGTGTTCCGGTCGCGAACGCCGCGAAGATCACTCAGAATCCGCGCGGTATGTCTCCACGGATGCCGTCGGTTACCAAGACCTTGATGATAATGGTGGCTGGCGCCCGGTGCCGGAATACGGCAGGGTATGGTTCCCGCACACCACGATCGTCGACTGGGCCCCCTATCGCTATGGCCACTGGGTTTGGATTTCCCCTTGGGGCTGGACGTGGGTTGATGATGAACCTTGGGGTTTTGCTCCCTTCCACTATGGCCGCTGGGTGACTGTTCGCGGCGTGTGGGGTTGGATACCCTGTGCACCTGCTCCCGTCGTTGTGGGCGTGGCTTACGTTCGTCCAGTGTATGCGCCTGCGCTCGTCGCCTGGGTCGGTGGTGAGCATTGGGGTGTGGGCATTGGTGTCGGCGGGGTTGCCGCCGGCGTAGCTTGGTTCCCCTTGGGACCGCGCGAGGTTTACGTGCCGTCCTATCCCGTCAGCCGCACCTACGTGAACAACGTAAACGTGACCAACACAACGGTGAACACCACCGTCGTCAACAATTACTACAACAATGTGGTCGTCAACAAGAACGTCACCGTAAATAACAACAACACGGTTGTCAACAACAACGTCAACGTAAACAACACCAACGCAACGAACATTAAGTATGTCAATCAAAGCGTACCCGGCGCGGTGACCGCTACGTCGCATGAAGCCTTCACCTCTGCGCAGCCGGTAGCGAGAAACATGGTGAAAGTCGACACAAGGCAGATGGCGAGCGCACCCGTGAATGTGTCTGCACCCGCCGTTGCGCCCCCGAAGCAGGCCGTTCTTGGGGCCGGTGCCGCCGCAGCAGCCAGGCCACCCGCGGCAGTGGAGAACCGTGCCGTTGTCGCGAAGGCGCCGCCGCCTCCCGCACCAGCGAGATTCGAGAAGCAGCAGGAAGCCATCAGGGCCAATGGCGGTAAGCCGCTGGCCATCTCACAGGTGCGGCAAATTGAGCCCGCACACACGGAAGCTGCGGCGCCTGTGAAAATCGCTCCCCCGGCAAGACCAGCCACACCACAGAACGCCCAGGCTTACAAGCCTGGTCAGCCACCGACAAACGCCAGCAATAGGCCCGGCACTCCACCCAGCAATGCCCGACCTCCTGCGCAGGCGACGACAAACGTCAACAATAGGCCCGACGCTCCACCCAGCGACGCCCGACCGCCTGTGCAGGCGACGACAAACGTCAACAATAGGCCCGACGCTCCACCCAGCAATTCCCGACCGCCTGTCCAGGCCAATACGCCCGTAACGACGCCAGTGAACAACGTCAGCCCGAAGACCTACAATGACCGGCCGCCGTCAACTCGGCCATCAGCGCCAGCGAACAACGTCAACCCTCAGCTCGAGCAGAAGCACCAGCAGCAGCTCGAACAGCTCCACGCGAAGCAGGACCAAGAGCGCCAGAAGATCGAGCAACAGCAAATTCAGGAACGCCAGAAGATTCAACAGCAACAGGCCGACGAGCAAAGGCAGCAACAGGTCAATCAAAAGCACCAGCAGCAACTACAGCAGTTGGAGACAAAACACGATCAGCAGCAGCAGAACTTACAGCAGAAACAGCAACAGGAGCGGCAGAAGGTGCAGGCGCAGCCGCCGCCGAAACCGTCGAAACCGGCCAAGGAAGATAAGCCTCCACACAAACCGTAATCATTTGCGCTAACGGTTCGCAGGGCGGAGTACTTGCCGAGAGGCATCCACTCCGCCCGTTCTATTTTCAAGCCCATCACCCGTGCGCAATCGCGCGACAGTTTATCGAGATCGCTGAGACACCCTTATAAGCATGAATCGTTGCCCCGCCTCGCGTAGAATCCTACCTTTCACCTTCGCATGTCGAGATCAACCCATCGCCGTCCTGGAAAGACTGCAAAGCTAGGCAGTGCCACACTGAATCTCTTCGTCATCCCCGGCCTACCAGAGATTCGGGAGGGCGACAATCTGGGCAAACTGATCATCGAAGCTGCCCGCACTGCCGGAACTAAGTTCGCGTCGGGCGATGTAATCGTCATCGCCCAAAAAATTGTCTCGAAGGCCGAAGGTCGCACAGTGCAACTGTCTACTGTGAAGCCTTCCGCGGAAGCGATAGCCATCGCGCAATCTGTTCAGAACGATCCACGGTTTATCGAAGTTGTGCTGCGCGAATCGCGGCGCATCGTGCGCAAGGGCGCACGCGCCCTCATTGTCGAAACTCACCGCGGTTTCATCTGTGCCAACGCAGGTGTTGACCGTTCGAATGTGCCCGGCGATGACACTGTTACTTTGCTGCCGCGCGATCCGGATGGTTTTGCGCGACTTCTTGCCGTGGCGCTTCGCAGGCATACCGGCAAACGCTTGGCCGTCATTATCAGCGATACATTCGGCCGCCCCTGGCGCCTCGGGTTAACCAACGTCGCGATCGGCGCCGCCGGTGTGCCGGTGCTCCTCGATCTGCGCGGCACCCTGGACCGCGCTGGAAAGCCTCTGCATGCTACGATTCTTGCCGTGGCCGATGAACTCGCAGCTGCCGCAGGCCTGGTCATGGGAAAGGCTTCCGGCACGCCCGTCGTCGTTATTCGCGGCTATCGCTATCGCCCAGTGCTGGAGCCCGCAGCGAGCATCATCCGGCCGGCCAGCGAGGACCTGTTTCGTTAGGAGCGCATGGATACGAAGTTACATCCAGATACAACGCCAGTAGCGCGGCCCTCTTCCCGCGAAGATGCGCTCGACCGCGCTCGCGAAGGCCGGAGAATCAATCGCGATACGGCGCTGTTTCTTTCGAATACAGCACCTCTCCACGCTCTGCTCGCGACCGCCGCGGAGGTCCGCGACCGGGGGAAGGGAAGCTTCGTCAGCTTTTCGAAGAAAGTTTTCATCCCACTGACCACGCTTTGCCGGGACTACTGCGGCTACTGCACCTTTCGCAAGGACCCCGGCCAGCCCGGCGCGCATTTCATGACGCCGGACGAAGTCCTTGCCCTCGCCGAGCAAGGACGCCGCGCCGGATGTAAAGAAGCGTTATTCAGCCTCGGCGATCAGCCGGAACGCATCTTCCCCGAGGCTCGCGAATTCTTGCGTCAGCAAGGCTGCGTACGCACGCTCGATTACGTCGCCGCGATGTCCGAATTCGTTCTCGAAAAGACGGGGCTTCTTCCTCACGCCAACCCCGGTGTCATGGATCGCAGTGCTCTCGAACGCTTCAAAGATTCAAACGCCAGCGTTGGCTTGATGCTCGAAACCACTAGCGTTCGCCTCATGCGCGACGGCCTGCCTCACGCCAAAGCGCCGGACAAAGTCCCCGCACTCCGCCTGCGCACCATCGAGGAAGCCGGTAAACTATCCATCGCCTTCACCACGGGTATTCTCATAGGTATCGGCGAAACGATCGAGGAACGCATCGACTCTCTCCTGGCCATCCGCGCCCTCCACGAAAAATACGGCCACATTCAGGAAGTGATCGTCCAGAATTTCCGCGCCAAACCCGATATACCCATGGCCGCGCATCCCAATCCATCGCTCGCAGAAATGTTGCGGACGCTCGCGCTCGCGCGCTTGATCCTCGGCGGAAAAATGAATATTCAGGCGCCGCCCAATCTCAGTTACGGCGATTTTCCTCGCCTTCTTGAAGCTGGGATCAACGATTGGGGCGGAATCTCTCCGGTCACGAAGGATTTCATCAATCCGGAAGCCGCGTGGCCGCAGATTTCCCGCCTTCGATCAGAAACCGAAGCGCGTGGCTTCACTCTGCGCGAGCGCCTCGCGCTTTATCCCGAATACATCGGCCGCGCCGAATTCTTGTCGGCTCGCGTCCGCAAGCAGGTGAATCGACTTGCGGATTCGGATGGATACGCCTCCTAACTCGCGTCAAAATCGGCGGCTTAACTTTTCTATGACTGCGATCAAAAACCTTGGCGTTACCGCCCTGGCGGGCGGCGTCGGCGCATCGAAATTACTCCTCGGTTTATACGAAGTCATGGACCCGCACGCCTTGACCGTCATCGTAAACACCGGCGACGACATTACCCTTCACGGCCTGAAGATCTCTCCCGATCTCGATATTGTGACCTACACCCTTGCGGACGTGGTCGATCCCGCAAAAGGATGGGGTTTTCGCGGCGAAACGTTTCATGCCCTCAAGCGCCTGGCGAAATATGGCCGCGCCGATTGGTTTAATCTCGGAGACCGCGACCTCGCCACACACATCCATCGCACCGCCTTACTCGCCGAAGGGAAGACACTCACTGAAGCAGCGGAATCCGTTCGCGCCGCCCTTGGCGTGAAAGCGCGCATCCTGCCGATGTCCGACCAGCCCATCCCGACGATCATCGACACCAACGAAGGGGCCATGGACTTTCAAGAATATCTCGTGAAGCGCCGCTGCGAACCCATCGTGCAAGCGATTCGTTTCGAGGGCGCCGAATCCGCGAGACCCGCTCCCGGTGTTCTGCAAGCGATCAAGGGCGCTGGTCGCATCATCATTTGTCCCAGCAATCCTCTCATCAGTATCGGCCCGATTCTCTCTGTTCCGGGGATTCGCGATGCTCTCCGCGCACGGAAAAGGGACGTCATCGCCGTCTGCCCCATCGTGGGAGGCAAGTCTCTGAAGGGTCCCTCGGACAAGATGCTCGCGCAGCTCGGCTATGGATCTTCCGCATCGAGCGTGGCAAAACTCTACGCCGATTTCACGGGAATTTTCGTGATCGACCTGCAGGATAAATCCCAGCAGAAAGCCATTCGTGCTTTGGGGATAGACGTCGCCATTCTGCCGACCGTAATGAAAACCCGCGCACAGAAACGCAGACTCGCCCGGGCCATCCTCGACCTGGAGGAAAACTAGGATACAAAGAAAAACTGCAATTCAGCTTGAAGCAAGCGAAGCGATGGAGTCGAAGAATCTTTCTTCGATGTTGAAGTTGTTGACCGGTCTGCGAGGAAAGAATATTTCTATTTCGCCGGCAATCCCGTGAACCGAATCCCCGCGCCATGCACCTTGTACCGAATATTCAAACCGATCAGCAGTGCGGTCAGTGACTCCACAATTCTCGCGTTCTCAAGTTTTCCGCCATTCAGCGCCCTCGCCCCGGGAATTTTTGCCGCTAGTTCAAACGCGACTTGCTTCGCCTTTTCGTCATCGCTGCATACGAGGACATCGCATTGCACTGGCTCATCGCCTGCCAGCAGTTCCGCGCCGAGGTTCTGAAACGCTGCCGCAACACTCACCTCCGCGGGCAGCAACTCCTTCGTTTGCTCTGCTGCGGAACCCTGCCACACGCCTAGCATTCGTGTCGCAGCTCCGCCCACTGTTGCTGCCAGAGGCACGGTGGTATCAATCACGATCGTTCCCGGTTTCCACCCACTCTTCAATTGCTTCAGCAGCGCCGCCTGTCCGGAGAAGGGAACCGTCAGCACTACAATTTGACACTGCGCGATCACGGCGGCGTTGTCCGTGCCGTCAATCTGCGGCGTCCCGCCAATTCGCGCACGTAACTGCGCCGCGGTTTCCGCGGCGCGTTGCGCGTCACGCGAGCCGATCACAATATGCTCGCCGGCATGGGCCCAGCGGTACGCCAACCCTGAACCCTCCGGCCCCGTGCCCCCCAGAATGCCGATCTTCCTGGCCATGATGGATGCGCTCCCTTGAGACGAGTTTCTCGATTCCTCTACTTCCACCGTACCGCGGGCCTCTCAAAGCAGTTCCCGATTATACGCGCCCCCGGACGACTTCAGGCTCCTGCGATTTGTTCCGGATGATCTGCGCACATTACGTTTTCCCTCCGCGTCGCGCAGTGTGGTATCTTCAAAAACTCAAACTATGCTTCCGACGCCGGCCTCTGAAAAAGATTTTCGCCAGACCCTCGGACAATTCGTCACCGGCGTCACCGTCGTCACCGCCGAGCGCGCGCCGGGTCAAGTGCACGGCATGACCGCAAACTCTTTCACTTCCGTGTCGCTCCATCCTCCGCTCGTGCTCGTTTGCGTTGACCATCGCGCGCGTCTGCTGTCGCTGCTCAGAGAAAAGCGGAGCTTCGGGGTCAGTGTGCTCAAAGAAGGTCAGGAGGCCTGGTCAGAATACTTTGCAAAAGGGGAATACAATGCCGAAGCGGAGGAGCGCATGGGCATCCGCTTCCGCTGGATTCGGAAGGGCATTCCAGTGGTTGACGGCACCCTCGCCCAACTGGCAGGCACGATCGTGGCCTCCCACTTGTCCGGAGATCACACGATTTTTATCGCTGAGGTCGAAGCCGCCGAAGTCCACACCGGCGAGCCGCTCCTCTTTTTTCGCGGGGAGTATCGCCGAGTCTCTCCATTGGGTTAGATTGGCGATCGGATCCTTTGAGTCGAATGCTCCCGACTCTTCAACTCTTCCTCAGTGATGTCTACCCAACGGATCGCGTTTTACCCCGTACTCCGCACCCCAGCGGTCCGTCATCTGGCTGCGTATCTCCCACAACTCCGGGAAAAACTTGTGCTGCATGCCCTCTTCGAGAATCTCGACGGGCCGCCCCTTTAGCGACTTGGCTCCGAATCCGATCGTCCGGCGGATTAGCTGCATGTGCTCGTAGCGGAACTTTTGAAAGAGTTCATCGAATTCCGCCAGCGCTTCCGCCACCACGTAGGCATCTCCATGCGCATATTCCGAGTCATAAATCTTTTCTACCGAAAGCCCGTGCTTCTCCAAATAGTGCGTATGGAACGAATTCCACAGCGGCTGGTACATCTTCAGCAATACGCGGAAACCCGGCGATTCCTGCCCGCTGCCATTCCCCAGCTTCTTGCGGATTTCCTGGTATTCCTTCGGCGACATGGTCTCCAGCAGCGCAATCTGCTGGATCATCAGCTTCTGCGCCGCGTGCACGCGCCGGAACAGCGTGATCACGCGGTTCGTATTTTCCGCTTGCAGGTATTCATCGATATCCAGCAACGTGTAGGCGATGAGCTTCATCCACAGTTCTTCGATCTGGTGCACCAACTGAAACTGCAACTCGTCGGCGTTGCACAGCTCTGCGAATCTCGTCTGGCAGGAGAGCAGCGTCTTGGTATTCAAGTACAGTTCATAATCGAGCGTGCCTTCTCCGCTCATGATGGCGTAGTAGTGTTCGCGATTCACGATGCCTCCCTGACGTAGTTGATGTTGCATACCGCTGCCACGGGCGGCCCCATGAAAACCAAGAGCCCAGCGGTTAGATACCAACTCAATTGGGAAAGTGAGGAAAAGACCGAGAGCTCTCCACTCAAAAAACTTATCGCTCGGAGCTGCCCGAGGGCCGCGCCTGCTCCGTGGAATCGCCCGTTTCTTTGCGGTGGCTCTTCACTTCGCGCAAGGCATAGATTGGCTTGTTCTGCGATTCGTAATACGTCCGCGCGAGCATCTCGCCGAGGAACCCCATCGAAATGAACTGCACTCCGCTGATAAAGAGCGCCACGGCCAGCAGCATAAGCGGCCCGTGCTGCGTCATCACGGGCGTGTGGTAAACAAATTTCTGGATCGCCAGGAATAATCCCAGGAGCAGCCCCAGGCCCGCGCCGGCTACACCCAGCAAGCCGAAAAATTGCAGCGGCCGTGTCGAGTAATCCAGCAGAAATTTCACAACCATCAGGTCGAGGAAAACCCGAATCGTCCGGGTAATCCCGTAATTTGACTTCCCGCTTTTCCGGACGAGATTCGCTATCGGCACTTCCGTAATTCGGGCGCCCGTCGTGCTCGCCAGCGCCGGAATAAAGCGGTGCAGCTCGCCGTACAGTTGAATTTCCTGAATGATCTCGCGCCGGTAGGCTTTAAATGTCGTCCCGAAATCGTGCAGGTCCACACCCGATAGCTTGGCCATCATCAAATTGGCCACCCGGCTCGGAAATTGCCTCATCAACCAATGATCGTGCCGCGCATTCCGCCACCCGCTCACCAGGTCATACCCTTCCTCGATTTTTTCCAGGAATCGCGGGATCTCTTCCGGGTCGTGTTGCAAATCCCCATCCATCGAAATGATGATCTCGCCGCGCGCAAAATCGAATCCGGCCTTCAGCGCCGCCGTCTGCCCGAAGTTCCGCCGCAGCCGCACCAAGTTCACGCGGCGATCGTGCTCATAAATGTCGGACAATACCTTAAACGAGTTATCGCGGCTCCCGTCATCCACGAACACCAGCTCGTACGGCTCGCCAAGCCCGTCCATCACCTCCGTCAGCTTCATGTACAAAGGAGGGATGTTTTCCTGTTCGTTGAGAAAAGGAACGACTATCGAGTAGCGGATGGACGATTCGCTTTTCATGCTTGAGTGGCTACTAGGCCATAGTCTATCAGGCGTATACCCTGCGATGCGACAAGATTTCGAATCCCCGTGTCCGTAAGGATTTCCACCTCCGCCTGCCGCGAGCCTTGCAACCGCGTCGCCGATTCCCCCAATTCCGCGTCCACATATCCGGGATGACACATCAGCTCCGTCGTGCCCTCAGGCAAACTCTTCAGCAAACGCGTCACTCCTTCTCGCGTCATTTCTCCCGTCTGCGCAATACCGCAAAAATAATCCGCCGTCGCGATCCCCATTCTCTCTGCTTGCCCACGCGCATCCCGCGCCAGCAACTTCAGTCCGCGCGCCTGCACTCCCTGTTTCATCACCACCGACGCGTGGTGCTCCCCGCCGGAGGAAAGTGCCGCGCGCAAGTTCGACGCCTCATGCGCGACCCTCACCGCGCCGATGCCATGCCTCTTCGCCAGCCGCAGCGCAATTTCAAACAGCCCCGGCAACATGTGCACATGTTTATGCCCGTCCAAGTGAGTCGGCTGGATCCCCGCCCCACGCGCTTTCCGTATTTGCGCCTCCCATTCCCGCTCTACCTGATCCAGCGCCAAGCTTCGTCGCGCCAATCGCAGCAGCAGGCTCTCCGGTCCGCCCTCGAGCATCCCCGCTTCATTCACCAGTCTGTTCACCTGCTCCCGCGGCGTCACGGGCGCTCCGTCACTCAGGTTCAGGTGCACGCCCACCCCCAGACCCGGCATCGCCCGTACCAACTCCACCGCGCCGGCAAACGCCTTCCCATTCGCAAGGAGTGACGCGCTGGTCACAATCCCATTCCGGTGCGCTTCGGCGATCCCTCGGTTCACGCCCTGGGTCCACCCCAGGTCATCCGCGTTGACAATCAGGTTTCTCACGACCTGTCCTGTTCCACCGCCCCTACCTGTCCTTTCGGCCAGCTATTCTTTCGTCCGCAACCCCGCTTGTGTACCATTGACGATTTCTAAGCTCAACTCTAGCATGGCCACATTGAGGCGAAAATGCCGCTGAAGACCAAGGAATCGAAGCCAGTTGGCTCGCCCGTCCATGAAAAGCGCCGCGGCCACCGCATGAACTCGCGCGTTCCCGTGCGCCTGGAGTGGGACGCCGCACCCGGACCGCGCTTGAGCGTGGAAGCCCACACCCGCGTCGTCAATCCCTACGGCTGCATGGTCGTTCTTCAGCAATCACTCAATCTGGAGCACCGCATCGCTCTCACGAATCTCACCAACGGCGCCAGCACCGCCGCGATAATCGTCTGGAAGGGCAATCAGCGGCCGGATGGCTGGGAGTATGGTGTAGAATTGGTTGCGCCCGAGATGGATTTCTGGGGGATGGAACTGTGAAGCCGATTATTCCTGTTAAGCCCGGTCCGGCGAAATCTACCGCGAGTGTGGTCTCCTCGCGCCCGCCAACCGCGGAAGAGCGCCGCCGCGCACAGCGCGTTCTCTTGCGCATGCCCGTCCACGTTCACATTGAGGGAAAGCCCGAACCTGTCCGGGGCATCACCCATACCGTCAGCGAAAATGGCGGTCTGATCGTTCTTCCCGATCCGCTTACTGTGGGAACTAAGGTCACCGTCGAAAATCAGAAGACGCAGAAGAAGGTTGAGGCGAGAGTCGCACGCCCGCCGCAAATCTCCGGCGAAGGCTCCCTCATTCCCATCGAGTTTTTAACCCCGAACCCAGGCTTCTGGGGCATCGTCTTCCCACCCTCCGCCAATTAGGGCTCCGCTTACAAATTTCATTGCATCATAGGGTAGGAAGCCGCTCCCCTTTTGGGGGTTTTCTTCGGCTACTGCACGGTGACGGTCGTAGTCCCGCTCGAAGCCGTGTAATTGCTGTCTCCGACGAACTTCGCCGTGATAGTCACTGTCTTAGTCTGAGGAGTTTTGCTCGATCCGCCGCCGCCGCACCCGACAATCCCCGCCGTTGCCAGCGCAAAAACAACCAATCCCGCGTAAGCATACCCGAGCCGCCTCGCCCGCGGCATCTTCACGAGGAACAAGCCGTAGAGCAGCGCGCCACAGCCCAGCAACCAAAATAGCCCCGGCGGAAGCTTCGGCTTCCAGGGAGATGTAGTGTCCGGAATGCCCAGAGCCGAGAGCGTGGTCGTCAGCGTTGCGGTGAGTTGGGGGGCATTCGCAGATCCAGGAGACGGCGTAAGCTGCACCGTCCCGCTAATCGGCGTCGTACCGTTCAGGAATTGCACGGGTGTAGCCAGTAAATTTCCGCCGGGAGCCCCGGGAGCGTCACCGCTGAACTGTGTTGAGATCACTGTCGCCGTCAGCGTCACACTTCCACCGGACGTGATCGTCGCAACATTCGACTTCACCGTCGTTGTTGTCCCCGCCTGCGTGACGGTCACCATGGCAGTGGCCGGGCTCATGGGCGCGACGTAGCTGCTGTCTCCCGAATAAGTTACCGAGAGAGTGTGCGCTCCCGGCACAAGCTGAATTGGCTGGTTTTCCGTATGTCCTAGGATATTCAGTGCGAACGTCCCGCCGTTGGGCGAGGCACTGCTTCCGTTGTCGGTAATGGCCACTGTCCCAGTCGCACAGCCGTGCGTATTGTTATTGGCAGGCGTAAATAACACTGGCTGGCAAGCAGGCGTCGTTGCCCCGGCAATCTCCGCGCGCAGGACGTAACTGGACCCATAAACTAGGGAAGTCGGATTGATTGTCACGTTGCCGCTGGCATTAAAGCTCAAGATTGCGACTCGTAGCTGGCTGTTTTCAGGAGAGACTGTGGCGAGAAGAGTAGATGAACCATTTGCTCTGAATAAATTATCACCTGGATAATTCGCTTGGAGCTGAAAAAACTCGGGTGGGTTACCACTGCCCGGTAGGGCAGTCGTCGTAAATGAAGCCGTGCTCCCTGTGCCGCCGCTGTCGGGTGAGAGCGGAGCCCCGCCTACCCCAAAAGTGTTCCCCGATGAAACACCGGTGGCAGTCAACCCAGCATCTCCTGTCGGAGAACCGGTGCCAGTTTGTGGATCGACGAGAATCTTCACCAAGACTGGCTGTCCATGAGCGATATTGAGCGACGTCACGAAGTGGGCGCCGCCGTCAACGCTTGCCTGCAGGACAACATTTACCGGCCTAAGAGCAGACTCGAACGTAGACCACTTGTTCAACAAATTCGATACGTTCACCGACCCCAGCCCTGTCGCGAGATCGTATCCCGGGCCGGTCGTAAATGCCGGAACGTTTTTCGAGTCCACCAGCACTCCGTTCGCGTTTGCTGTCGAACTGCTGCAGTTTGGCGACTTGCCCGCACACGGCACCGAATTATTGCCCTTGGTGATGTCGTTGAAAACGCAGGCTGCTGGCGGCGGCACATTTGGATTTGTCTGGTTGCTCGAATTACAAGTCGCAGGCGTTGTGGATGCCGCTTGTGTTTTCGCCAGTTGATAAAGAATCGGATTCACATTTCCTTGGCGTCCCGTTGACTCAATGATATCCGCCATGATCCCTGCAAAGGCCGGTGCGGACGCTGATGTTCCCCCCACCCCGACAAACTCGAAGGAGGGCCCGCTGGTGGAGCAGGAAGAGCTTGGTGTTTGTACGGCGTCCGCCTGGCACACCACATAAAAGCTTCCGTTGTGGCCGTCACTCGCAAAGAGAGAAATGTCGGGAATATCTCGTACACTATCGCCGAATCCCATCTGCCATGCCGGCTTCGTTGTGTATACGGAACTGTGGCCCCCACTTCCACCCACAATATTCAACGTGGTCTTATCGCTTGGATTGACGCAAACGGCCAGGGAGCCTGCTGTCGCCGTTGCGGCGCAGGAATCGTTCCAAGTGCTCTCCGGAATATATCCCAGCGCAGATTCCAGGGTGAGTTGGTTATTTCCTGAGCTTGGCTTGAAAAAATTGGTTTGCTTTCCCACATCGTCAAAATCCGTTCCACCGACCGCCACATTGAACGGTGTCGAAGCAGTGCCGCTCACTGCAATGCCGCTAGTCGACACCGTAGCTGTGTTGAAATCGTCGCAGCCATCCGACCCCCCGTCGCCGGCTGACACTACTACAGTGATTCCCTGCGCCGCTGCCTGCTCCCAAAGCGCATTGAAAAACGTATTCCCTACAGAGCCCAACGCCGCTTCGCAGACTCCAAAACTCTCGCTCATCACCGGCGCAAGGTTCTTCTCGACGATGTACAGGGCAGACAAATCGATTCCTGAGGTCGAAGCAGTGCCCTCCGAAACGACTAAATCGACCATCGCACCAGGCGCCACTGCGCCCGACCATTCCACGTCCAGGATCGCTTCGCCCTCGTCTCCGGTTGCACCCGACTGCACACCGGGATCTGGGCCATTCAATAAAACCGTTAAATTGCTCTGCCCCAGAATCCCGAAGCGATTTCGAAATGCCGTTTGATCAGACAGATTAATATTAGAATCTGCCACAATGGCAATCGTCTGTCCCCTTCCATCGTCTGAGCCAAGTGCAACCAGTCCGTTCGAGACGGCGTAAATCTGGGCAAAATCAGCCGGGCCGAGGGCAAAGAACGGCCCGTTTTTGTCGCTGCCGGTAAACAGCGGCTCAACTTTTCCAGTCTCCCTGTCACGTCGAAATGTTCCAACCGTATGTCGGTGCGGTTTTGGGCGAAAGTTGTGCAGCGATCGAATCCCCGCGACCACTGGTGCCAGCGCCGCTGGAATTTCCGGATCGGACGCGTTTGCGATGTGCGCTTCGCTATTTACTAGGTAGTGGCGCATCTCCGTATGAAACGCGTTTCGCACGTGTCCCGCGGTGCCGCTGAACTCCACCACCATGTGGCCCGGCCCCATCTTGATTCCCTGAAAGCCATGCGAACCAAGCCATGCCGTTACTGCTTGAATATCCTCATCCGCAGGCCCAAATTGCTTCCCAAACTCCTCCGGCGACAACCACTTGTGATAGTTTGGGGAACTTTTCGTTAGCTGCTCCTCCATCAAGTTACTTAGCGCCGCTTGCTGTTCCGGGCTCCGCTGCAGCAGCAGCAACATCCGGTTCATCGGCTGGGAATCGGCCACCACGCCCTGGTCGAACTCCGCCCGCGCCAGCGGGTGCACGTTTCCCCGCAACTGCACCAGATTCGCCTCATCCACCGCTTCTGAAATCCGCACTCGAGTTGGCCGCGTCTGCGCGCTCGCTCCGCCGCACCATAAGGCTAGGAGGGAACTAACAAATAGGGGGGTAGTTTTACGGCCCAGTTTAGTTAGTCTCATGACCCGCCCAGTTGACACATTTTGCGTACACCCGCGAAGCATCTCTAGTACAAGCACACAAACACCATGCCTAAAAGATAGTTTTCGCCATGGAATGGTTGCCTGCGGCGGCTAGGACTCGGTCCGAAGACGCTCCCACCCGGAAAACGAGAGTAGCCTAACACAATTACCTATGCACTCCCTAGAGGCTTACCTCCCGCGTCAAGACAACGTCCCTGCTCACCTGAGCAACTCCAAGCGGCCCAGCCGTTCTCCCCATTGTCGCGAATGAGGCGCAACAAATAAGGGCGTTCCAGGAAACCGGAACGCCCTTATTTTCTGGCACAACATCGTTGACTGCGGTGTGGCTACTACATGACCTATCGCATCAGAGCTGCTTCCCCTCCGTGTCCAGAAGCCGCAACTCGCCCAACCCCAGCTCCTTGATCCCCGACTCGATCTTGGCCCGGTCTCCAACCACCACCCAGATCAGTTGGTCCGGATGGACCACCGTCTTCGCCGCGTCATTGACGTCGCTCGTCTTCAACGCCCTCACTTTGCCGGCGTAGGTCTCGTAGTAATCGTCAGGCAGCCCGAATTGCACCAGGTCGACGATCGAAACCCCCACGGAATTTAGGGTTTCTCTCGATCCCGGAAGACTGAGCGTCTCGTTCGCCTGGATATCCTTCAGTTCGGCGGGTGTAAGCGGACGCTCTCCCAGGATGCCGCGGAACTCCTTATTCATTTCCGCGAGCGATTCCTTGGTTTTGTCGGTTTGCACGGGCGCAACGGCGATAAAAGGCCTCGGCCCTCGTGCGTCATTGAGGAAGCTCCTGACACCGTAAGACCAGTGCTTGTTTTCGCGCAAATTCGCATTTAGCCTGGAGGCAAACGTTCCACCCAGCCCGTCGTTCATGGCCTGGATGGCGATCTCCTTCGGGTTCGCAGTCGGAGGAGCAACGTTGCCGGCAATGATCACGGATTGCAGGGCGCCCGGCTTGTCCATCAGATAGACCGTCGACTTCTCTTGAAGTGGAACGGCCTTGATGTTCTTCTCCGGAACTTTTCCGGACTTCCAGCTCGCAAACAGTTTTTCGAGCTTCGGGGTCACTTCAGCGAGGGTGGTGTCTCCCACAACGATGAGCGTCGCGTTGTTCGGCCGGAACCACGTTTGATGAAACTTAGCGAGGTCTTCGCGGCTCATTTTCGCCACGCTTTCCGGCGTTCCGGAGCCCGTGAGCGGATTCCCGTAGGGGTGGCCTGGCCCGTATATCAGGCCCGGGAAGACGCGCAGCGCCATTTGGAAAGGCGTGTTTTGCTCGCGCTTGATACCTGCGAGCTGCTGCTTCTGTTGGAGTTTGAAGTCCGATTCAGGAAACGACGGGTGCAGGATCACATCGGCATACAGCTCGAGCGAAGGGTCCAGTTTGGACTTGAGTGTCGAAAGGCGTACGACAGACAAGTCCAGGTTTGAGTACGCTTGAAGCTGCGCCCCCAACAAAGCCAGTTGGTCGCTGATTTCGAGAGCGTTTCGGCTGCTCGTCCCTCCGTTGAGAAGCGCCATGGTCATACTGGCGGTTCCGGGTGCCGCGAACTGATCCGCGGCATAACCGGCATCGGCCGTCATCCAAAAATTGACGAGCGGAACTTCGTGACGCTCAGCAAGAATCACCTTCAACCCATTCGAAAGCGTGGCCCGCTGCATCTTGGGAAGTTTCAGTTCCGGTGGAGTGCCGATCTCCGGGGCTTTCGAACGATCCGCGCCCGTGGAAGCCGTCTTGTATTCCGGGAAAGGATGCACCTCCAGGACGTACACGCCGTCGGCGAGCCAGCGATTCGCCGCGGATTTCAGGTCTTCCGCGGTCGCCTCTTGAACGCGCTTCAGCGAAATCTTATAGTCGTCGGGACTTCCTCGAAACACTTGGCTTTGCGCCAGGCGGTCCGATTTTCCGCCGAACCCTCCAATGCGCTCGATCCCGCGGATGAACTCGGCCGCATTCTGCGTCTTCACGCGCCGCAGCTCTTCCGCCGTCGGCCCGTCCTTCAGGAAACGCGCCAGCTCCTCATCCAGCTCCTTCTCCACTTGCGCGAGGTTCTGCCCCGGCCGCGCCGTCGCCTGCACCCGGAACTGCCCGCCGATCTCGCTCAAATTCACAAATGCGTTTGCGTCCGTCGCGATCTGATCGTCATACACCAATCGCTTGTAGAAGCGCGATGTCTTGCCCTGGCTGAGACAATCGCTCACGAGATCGAGATAATCCGCATCCGCGTTGCCATACTCCGGGATGTTCCACACTTTGTAGATCCGCGCTTGCGGTACGCGGTCCTGCACCGTTTGCCGGTGCGTCCCCGTCAACTTTGCGATCCAAATTTCCTGGTGTCCGACCGGCGGGCCTGCCGGGATGTCCCCAAAATATTTTTCGACCTTCTCCTCGGCGGTTTTAAGGTCGATATCCCCGGCCAGTGTAATCACTACGTTCGACGGCCCATAATATGTCTTGAACCACTCTTGTACGTCTTTCATCGACGCCGCATCCAGGTCCGCCATGTCGCCGATCGTCGTCCACGAGTACGGATGCCCCGCCGGATAAGTATTTTGCGTGATCAGCTGCCGCGTCACTCCATATGGCTGATTCTCGCCCTGCCGCTTTTCGTTCTGCACCACGCCGCGCTGCAAATCCAGCGTCTTCTGATCGAGCGCCCCGAGTAGGTGCCCCATGCGGTCGGACTCCATCCATAGCGTGTAATCCAGCGCCGAGGTCGGCACATTCTCGAAGTAGTTCGTGCGGTCCGAATTCGTCGTACCGTTCAAATCCGTGGCCCCGATTCGCTCCATGGCGTCAATGTAGCGGCCCGGCGCGTGCTCGCTGCCTCCGAACATCAAGTGCTCGAAGAGATGCGCGAATCCCGTTTTGCCCGCCTTTTCGTTCTTCGAACCCACGTGGTACCACACGTTGACGGCAACGATGGGCGCTTTGTGGTCCTCGTGCACGATCACCGTCAGACCGTTGTCCAAAACAAATTTCTGGAAGGGAATATCGATCTCTTTAGCCTGCGCAAAAACCCTCGCAGTCAGGATCGCGCAAACCATCAGTAGCAGCGCCGCTCTAATCCGCATGGCTAAAACCTCCGCTCAGGATATCGTCCAGCTCTACTCCGCACCCGAATTCATTGGGCACACTTCTGGCATGGGCTTAGACGCTCTGGATAAACAGATGTCACCACCCGATTTCCACTTTTCTGCCCGTCTTGCCGGACTTCCTATCTCATTTACAGAGAGGCGGCAATTGTATACCCGACAACATCACGACGATAGCCGCGGGTTACAAAGTCCGGAACAGGAAATGCCAAGCAACATCCACCAGCGCATGAACGATTGCCGACGCGAAGATAGACCCGCTTTTCCGCCACGTCCAGCCATAGAAAAACCCCGCAATCGACGCCAGGATCACGTACCGCCAATTCGGAAAGCCCATGTTGGTAATATGCGAAAAACCAAAAAGGATCGACGCCGTCCACCACCCTGCCAAATCGCTCTTGTATGACCGCGAAAGCATGTTCTGCAGCACGCCGCGAAAAAGAAACTCCTCGGGCCACGCCGTGAAGAAGAGGATCGCGCTCGCCAGGAATGGCAGTGACTTCCATTCCCCCCACCGCGGCGCGAACTGAATGAAGCGCATGGCTTCACCCAGCGGAATCGCGATGCATCCCAAGATGAGGAAACTCGCCAAAACATAGAAACTCCATCGCCGGCCCCAGCCAATCGAGTACCCGATGCCGTTTGACCGCCGCACCAGCAGGTATGCCGCCAGTGCCACATTTAGCGACAGCAGCACGGTGAAAACGTAAGCCAGCCGCCCTCCGGGGTAGGGCCATAGCCAATGAGACGGCGAAAATTTCACGGTGACCCACACGCCTGCGAGCGTCACGTAGTCCTGCCAGGTGCCCATGGGCCGTTGCTGCGCGGATGCCGCTAGCCCCAGCGGCAGGAAGACGAACCCCGCCACCGCTCCGACACGCGTGATTGCGAAAGTATTTGTCCCCAGGGCGTAAATCAGGTATGCAAGAAACGCGGCGGCGCCCAGCAAATAGCCGCCACCGGCGCCAAAACGCGACGAAAGGGAATCCGCCACGCCGCGCGCGGCCAAGAGCAGCATCACGCCAAAGAAAAATGCGAACGCCGTCAGCGTCGCGGCAAAGTCCCGGCCGCCGTAGCCAAGCCAGGATGCGTAAAGGGCTCCAGCGAAGCACAGCGCGGCCCACAGGCCGAGCATCGCAAGTGGTCCGAGTTGGCGCGTGGCAGGCAAGCGAGCATTTTAGCTCATCGTGATGACAGACCAAATCCAACGCAAACCACAGTCGACTATCAATCGGCTAGTCTATATTGACTGCATGCGTTCACCGCTTCGCGGTGCCACGTAACATAGAAGGCTGCGAGGCCTCGAGCGCAAGAAATGACACAACAGGCTCAATCTATGACTAGGCGATTAGCTTACATCGATTGGATGCGCGGCCTCGCCTGCGTGCTCATGTTCCAGACTCACTGCTACAACTCCTGGCTCAGCCCGGAGGCGCGCAAGTCTTCTCTCTATATCTGGTCCCGGCTCGGTGGAACATTGCCCGCCCCACTCTTCATTTTTCTTTCGGGCGTTTCGTTCGCGCTCGTCACCGAGCGCCTTCGCGAGAAAGGAGCCTCGCGCTCCGCGATCGCAAGAACAACTATTCTTCGCGGCGCGGAAATCTTTGGCTTGGGTTTACTCTTCCGTGTGCAGGAATTTGCGCTCGGCTACCGCTGGGTGCCCTGGACCGATCTTCTCCGCGTCGACGTTCTCAACATTCTCGGTCTCTCGATGATCCTTATGGGCGTCCTCTGCTGGCTCAGCGCGAGCGGGAGCACCGCAAGCCTTGCCGACGCCATCGCTTCCTCACGCAATCGCGGAATGGCCTCCGCTCTCGCCGCTGCTGCCGCTGTCGCCTTGGCCACGCCGCCGCTCTGGACCACGCACCGTCCCACCTCGCTGCCTTGGCCACTCGAGTCCTACATCAACGGCGTGCACACCTTCAATCAACCGCAACCCTGGCTCTTCCCGCTGTTTCCTTGGGCAGCATTCGCCTTCGCCGGCCTCGCCGTCGGTTTTTTCCTTTTCACAAATTTTGCCAAGCGCTGTGAAGCCCTCGCCTTCGCGGCTCTCGCTGGCACTGGCACTCTTGCCTGTGCGCTTTCTCTTCTCCTGGACGCATCCCCATTTCGCCTCTACACCGTGTACGATTACTGGCACTCTGGCCCGAACTTCTTCCTGATGCGCTGCGGTATTCTCCTCGTCATTCTGTTTCTGACTTATGCCTGGTGCCGATGGGGCCTCGCGCAGAAAGGTTTCAGCCCCATCATCCAGCTTGGCAAAACGTCCTTGTTGGTTTACTGGGTCCACATCGAATTTGTGTATGGAAGATTTTCGATCCTGCCGAAAGGTCAGTGCAGCGCGGCGAAGGCCTCGGCCGGCCTGCTGACCATCTTTCTCGCCATGCTGGCGCTCTCGCTTGTGCGCACGCGATGGAAGAAAAAGCCCGCTATGGTTTCGCGGGCGAGTCCTGCTCCGGCTGCTGCCCCTGCGGGATCTTGATGATCACCTCGCCATCCTTCGCGAGCCCCAGGTCTTCGCGCGCAATCTTTTCGATGTAGCGCGGGTCGGTCTTCAGCGCCTTCACTTCCCTCGCGAGCTGAATATTTTCCTTGTTCAGGCGGTCGATGTCCTTTTGTACTTTTTCGATTTCATTCCGCGTATGCCGCATGGCCAGAAAGCCATGCGCTCCAAAGACGTCGTGAACGAGCAGAGCCAGCACAAACAATCCCAGCATCCCCCGTCCGTATTGCTGCAAGAACCCCGGTGGCTCTGCCTTTCGTTTCATCAGCTTACCCCTTCAATATCCATTCCTTGGCTTCGCGGACCAGCCGCGCGGAAGCCGCCGCACTTTCCGCCTCCACGTAAAGCCTGAGCAATGGTTCCGTGCCGCTGAGCCGTAGCAGCGTCCACGATCCATCTTCGAAAACGAACTTTGCGCCGTCCGTCCGATCGATCGACGCAACTTTTCTTCCCAGCAGCGCGGAAGTATCCGCTGCGGTTTTCTTGATCGCCGCAACCTTCTGATCATCACTCAAATGCAGATTCTCTCGCACCGGCCAGAATTCCCGCCCAATTTTCTTAAACAATTGCCGAATCTGCTCTCCGAGCGATGCGCCGCGCGCCGCGGTCATTTCCGCTACCAGCAAACACGCCAGAATGCCGTCTTTTTCCGGAACGTGCCCGCGAATCGTCAAGCCCGCGCTCTCCTCGCCTCCCAGTGCGATTTTGTCTCCGCGGATGAGTTGCCCGATGTACTTGAACCCCACGGGCGTCTGGTAAGTCGTCTGGCCGTGCACTCTCCCCACCGCGTCGATCATTTGGGTCGTCGCGACGCTGCGGGCGGCGGGCATCTTCCAGCCGCGGGTTTCGACAAGATAGTCGTAGACCAGCGCAAGAATATGGTTCGGTTGGATCCATGTCCCGTCGCGATCGATGATCCCAAAACGATCGGCGTCGCCGTCGGTGGCCAGCCCGGCCGTCGCTTTGGAATCGAGCACAGCCCTGCGCAACGGCGCGAGATTTTCTTCCGAGACATCCGGTCCCGTGCCATCAAACAGGCAATCGCGAGCCGTGCGGATTGCTTGAACGGCAACGCCACGGTCGGCCAGCGCCCGGTCGAGATATCCCCCGCCACAGCCGTGCAAGACGTCTGCCACGAATTTTGCTTCTGCTTTTCGCAGCGTGTCGAAGTGCACAAGCTCTTCCAGCCGCTTCAAATACGATTCGCGCAGATTGACGGTTTCGGGCCGGCCGCGAGAAGCGAGTCTCTTGCTCGCTTTCCGTGGGTTCCCGTTCTTCGCGATCAACTTCTTCACACGCGCTTCAATATCCTTGGTCACTTCCGGAAGCGCTGGCCCCGCGTCAGCCGACGAAAACTTCAATCCGTGATATTGCGCGGGATTATGGCTGGCCGTGAAATTAATCGCGCCGTGGAGCTTGCCCCGCGTAATTTCATACGCAACGGCGGGCGTGGGCGCAAAGGTATCGCACAGCAACGTGCGAATCTTGTGTTCCTGCAAAATGTCGACGGCCAGCCGCGAAAACTCCTCCGAGTAAAAGCGTGTGTCGTAGCCGACCAGAATCGTGGGATTCTTGACCTTGCTTCTTACATGTTCAGCGATAGCCGTGACTGCAAGTCGAACACTAGCGAACGTAAAATCATCGGCGATCAGGCCGCGCCATCCCGATGTCCCGAACTTGATGGCGGTCGGCCGCTTCGCGCTTGCACGTCTTGAAGATCTCATGACGCTGTATTCTAGCCCGGTACGGCAACAGACAAAAGATGCGTGCGCGATTAGGATTCCATCACGGCAAGCCATTCGTCGATAACGGAAATACTGAGGAGGCAAGCGATGATCGCGGGCGGAAAGAACCGGGTTGTGCTGGTTACATGTGGAACGCTAACCGAAGCGAGGCGCATCGCGCGAGTTGTGGTCACGAAGCGTCTAGCGGCCTGCGTCAATATTGTCTTGAGTCCCGTGGAGTCGGTCTATCGCTGGAAGGGCAAAGTCGAGAAGGCACGCGAATACCTCTTAGTCTTCAAGACAACCTCCAAACTCCTCGCCGGTTTGGAAAGGGAAGTGAAGCGCCTGCACAGTTACGGCATCCCGGAATTCATCGCGCTGCCCATCGCCACAGGCTCCCGTGAATATCTCGCATGGCTCGGCGAGAGCGTCAAGCCATCTGCCCGATGATTAAGTCACTCGTAGCGTAACGAAGTCATCGGATCCATCCGCATTGCGCGCCTCGCGGGCAGATACCCTGCCGCGAGTGCCACAACGAGAAGGAGCGCCGTGAATCCCAGCAGAACCGCGAAATCGGTTCCGACAATACCAAATACAAAGCTGGCCATCGCGCGGCTCATCATGAAAGAAATCGGCAGCGCTATCGCTAGACCGGTTCCCGTAAGTTTCAACGCCTGCCCCAGCACGAGTTTCATCAAATCGCCCGGATAAGCGCCCAGCGCCAGCCGTATCCCAATTTCCCGCGTGCGTTGCGCTACACTTTCCGACAGCACGCCATAAACTCCTACCGTAGACAGCGCCAGCACCACCAAGCCAAAAACTCCCATCAGAATCCCCAGGATGCGCACGATCGCGATAGATTCGACAACTTCCTCCTCCAGCGTATTGACCCCGCGCATCGCAATTCCGGGATCCGCTCGGTGGATCATCTCGCGCATCGGCGAAACGTAGCTCGTCGGATTCGCGTTTGCGCGCAGGAGAAACGTCATTCCGCGCTGCGGCGACTGCAAAAAAGGTTTATAAATCACCGGGCGCGTCACCGGATTCCACCAATTTTGCCGGACATCTCCGGCCACACCCACTACCGTAATCCACGGCTCCGCGGAATCTGGCGCTCCCAGCTTGATTCGGTGGCCCAGCGCATCTCCCGCGGGCCAGAATCGCGCGGCTGTGCTTTGGCCGATCACGGCAACGCGCATCGAATCCATCCCATCCGCTTCGGAAAGGAAGCGTCCGTCAACCAAGGAAATCTTCAGTGCGCCAAAATAGTCTGGGCTCGCAATCTGCAAATCGGCGGAAGGCTGTTCACTCCTCTGAAGCGCTGGGCGTCCTTCAATGGTGAAGAAAGTCGTCTCGCTATCTACATTGCTCGCCGGTGGATTCGTGACCAGCGCTACGTTGCGCACTCCGGGCAGCGCAGCGCTGTCCCGAAGGACTTGCCGATAAAAGTTCGCGACCTTTGCGTTGTCCGGATACTCCTTCTCCGGCAATGCGATTTCGATCCTCAATACGTTGGCGGGCTCGAATCCTTGATAGACGCTGGCCAGGCGCACGAAGCCTTGAATCGTTAGGCCGGCGCAGACGAGCAACACCAGCGCGAAGATCACTTGTGCCACGACCAGCGCGCTGCGCAATCTTCCCTTGGCGCGCGTCATCGAGCCGCGGCTCGTATCTTTCAGCGACTCATTCAACTCCACATTGCCGGTGTGGAACACTGTGGCCAAGCCGAAAAACACGCCCACGCCCAACGCAAGAGAAATTCCGAAGGCCAGCACATTCCCGTCCACTTGGATTCCATCCCAGCCAGGGACCCATCTCGTCCAATTCACCGGAATGCTGCTGCGCAATGCGCTTACGCTCCAGAACGACGCTGCGATCGCCACGGCACCCGCGACCGTCGACAGCACCAGTGTCTCAGAAATAAAAAGTTGCGCCAGCCGTCCTCGCCCTGCTCCCAACGCCGCGCGCACCGCGATCTCCCGCTGCCGCCCAATCATCCGTGCGAACATTAGATTCGCCAAATTCGCACAAGCCAGCAAGAGCACGAATCCTGCCGCCGCTTGCAACAAGAGGAAGAGTGGCAAGGTGTAAAGATACAATTCCTTTCGCAGCTCCAAGAGCGTCGTAATTCTGCCTGCATTCGTCTTCGGATATTCTTGTTCAAGCCGCTGAGATAAATTACCGAGTGCCGCCCGGGCTTGCGCGACACTCACTCCCGGTTTCAGCCGGGCTAATGCCTCGAGAGAAAGCTGCGAGCGATCTGCTTTCTCCGCAGGGGTGAGAGCGAGCGGAACCCACAGCTCCACCGGGACGGGATAATCAAAGTCTTTCGGCATGATCGCGATCACTGTATAACCGCGCTGGTTCAGCTGAATTGTTTTCCCGACTAGCTGCGGGTCGCTCCCGAACCGGCGTTGCCACATTCCGTGACTCAGCACCGCCATCTGATCGACTCCCACCTGTTCCTCCGCTGGCGTGAACAGCCGCCCGGCTGCGGGCGTGACACCAAGTACGTCGAAAAAATTCGAGGAGACGCGGCAGCCCAGGACCGGTTGAACGGCTCCATCCTTGCTTAAACTGAAATTCCGCCAGCCGAAGGTTGTCATGGACGCAAAGACTTGTGTCCCGGTGCGCAAGTCATCCGCGTCCGCTGGAGCGACGCGCCTCGCGTCATAGCCCCTGTCAATGCCGCGGTCTTCCCATACCCGCACCAGCGTATCGAGGCTCTGGAATTTATAGGGATGAAGAAGGAGAGCATTCACCATGCTGAAGACAGCCGTGTTCGCGCCGATGCCCAGCGCGAGCGTGAGCACGCTCACCGCCGCGAATCCAGGACTCTTTCTCAGGGTGCGGAATCCATATCGCAGGTCCGCGCCAAGAGTTTCGATCCGGTTCACGCGTCGTTCGTCACGGCATTCTTCCTTCACTTGCTCCACCCCGCCAAATTCCCGCAACGCAGTCCGCCGCGCTTCCTCCCGAGACATTCCTGCCACGACATACTCCGTAATTTGCCGCTCCAAATGAAAGCGCAATTCCTGATCGAGCTCCCGCTCAACAACATTCTTGCGAAACAAAGACCGGATGCGATGAGAAATTCTTTGCAGCCAGCGCATGATCTAACTCCTCTTGCGATTTATTCCTTGCTGACCACTCCAAAGCCAGTCGTCTTTCATTCGTAGCGCAGCGCCACCATCGGATCGACGCGGGTCGCGCGCCGCGCGGGAATGTAGCAAGCGAGCAGCGTCACTCCCGCCAGCAGGATCGTCACGCTGGCAAAGGAAACCGGATCGTGCGCGCTCACGCCATAGAGCAAGTGCGTCAGAGTGCGCGAAAGCCCCAGCGCCGAGGCCAATCCCAGCGCTGCCCCAATCAAGAAAAGTTTCAAGCCCTGCGAAAAAACCAGGTGCAGCACATCACCAGGCTCAGCGCCCAGTGCCACGCGAACGCCAATCTCCTGCGTCCGCTGTGTTACCGCGAACGACAGCACCGCATAAATTCCAAGGCTGGCCAGTAGCAGAGCCATTCCGGCAAAGCCGCCGAGCAGCGAAGCTTGCACTCGCCGTGCCGCAAGATTGTCGTCCACCAAATTCTCCAGCGGCATCACGCCCGCCACCGGCTGCTCTTTATCTACCGTCCATACTTCCGTTCGTACAGCTTCTGCCAGCAGCATCGGATCACCTGAAGTCCACACCGCCAAGTACTCTGGCTCAAATCCGAAATCTTGTTGCTGGTAAGGTAGGTACATTTCGGGCCGCGCTGGGATGTCGAGACCCGCTTGATGTACATCGCCCACGATCCCGACGACCGTGATCCACTCTGGTTTTTCCTGGGGATCACCCCGCGTGAACCGTCGTCCAATCGGGTTCGCGCCGTGCCAGTACTCTCTCGCTATGGTTTCGTTGATGAGAGCCACCGCTTGAGTCCCCGCGCCGTCGTGCTCGTCAAATAACCGGCCCTTGACAAGTTTCATTCTCAGGGCGCGAATGTAGTCCTTGCTGACGATCCGCACATTGGGTATGAGTCGCTGGCCCGGAGGCGGCACGGGTTGGTTTTCGACCAATATTCCCGTCGCGCCCCCGGTATTTGTGAGTGGCACCCATGTTGTGTAGCCCGCCGCGATCACGCCCGGAATATGGTCAACCCGCTCCAGGACCTGGTCATAGAAAGCAGTCCTCCGCACAAACTCCTCATATTTTTGTCGGGGTAGAGGTGTACGCATCACAAGGACGTGATCCGCTCGAAAACCCGGATCCAGGTGGTACAGATTTTCGAGGCTCCGGATCATCAGCGCCGCCCCGCTCAATAAAACAATTGCCAGCGCCACTTCACACACCACCAGGGCATCTCGCAATCGCCGCCCTCCCGAGCCCAGACCACTCCGCCCTCCACCCTGTTTCAATGAGTCCACCAAATCCAGCTCCGAGACCCGTAAGGCGGGAATAATCCCGAACAGCATCCCCGTGGCTATCGAGACAACCAGCGTAAACAGCAGCACTCGCCCGTTTACTTCGGTGCCGCTCAACGGCGCAATCCCTGCCGGAATCAAACTGGCCAGGAATGGCGTTCCCCAGAAAGAGAGCAATAGCCCCGCAACACCTCCCAGCGTTGCAAGAAGAACACTCTCCGTCAGCATCTGCCGGATGACGCGCCCGCAGCTCGCACCAAGCGTCAGACGCAAGGCCATTTCGCGCCGTCTTCCGGATGCGCGCGCCAGCAGAAGATTTGCCACGTTGGCGCATGCGATCAGCAATACGAAACAAACTGCTCCCACAAGCACCAGAATCGCCGGGCGAATATCTCCGGAAGTCTCCTCGCGCAGCGGAATTGCGTAGGCCCCAACCTTTGCGTTTTCCTCGGGGTGTTCTTTCTCAAGCTGTTTCGCGATCGTGGCAAGATTCGCATTCGCGGTCTTCAACGAAATTCCTGGTTTGAGTCGCGCGACCACGTTTAGAAAATGATTCCCGTGATTCGCCAGCTGTTCTTTTGTGAACTGAGCGGGAACCCACAACTGTGCCTCGCGGTCTGGAAACTGGAAGCCTCGCGGCATCACACCAATGACGGTGTACTTCTCATAGTTGAGATGCATCTCTTTCCCGACGATTTGAGGATCCCCTCCAAACCTTTGCAGCCACAGACCGTGACTCAGGATCGCCACGTGGGCGGAGCCGGGAATGTCGTCCTCCGCTCGAAAGTCGCGGCCGAGGGCAGGCTTTACTCCCAATACGGAAAAAAGATTCGCCGTGACTCTTTTCCCGGGAATCTCCTCAGGGTTGCCGTCCCCGGTGAGATTGAAGGAGTGGTGAAACCCTGAAGTGGCAGCCATGTCCTCGAACACCGCGTTTCGTGCTTTCCAGTCGAAGAAGTTTCCTGGCGCCGGCGTGTCGCGAGGGAATCCGTAGGCTGCCGAATCTTCCCATACCTTCACCAGCCGTCCCGCATCCCGGTAGGGGAGTGGCCGCAGCAACACAACGTCAGCAATGCTGAAAATAGCCGTGTTCGCCGCGATGCCCAGCGCCAGGGCCACAACAGCAAAAAATGTGAATCCGGGATTTTTTCGCAGCGTTCGCACGCCGTATCGAATATCCTGAAGCAGGGTCTCGATCAAATTCACGCGCCGTTCGTCGCGGCACTGCTCCTTCATCTGCTCGACCCCGCCAAATTCCCGCAACGCAGTCCGCCGCGCTTCCTCCCGAGACATTCCTGCCACGACATACTCCGCAATTTGCCGCTCCAAATGAAAGCGCAATTCCTGATCGAGCTCCCGCTCAACAACATTCTTGCGAAACAGCGATCGAAAGCGATGAGATGTGCTTTTCAGCCAGCGCATGTCGCTTGCTCCCGTGTCAAACCGTCTTCAACACCAGACCAATTGCTGTGGAAAGCCGCTCCCAATTGGCTTCTTCGTGTTGCAGATATTTTTTTCCGGCCTTCGTTAGCGCGTAATACTTTGCCCGGCGGTTGTTTTCCGATTCGCCCCACTCCGCCTGGATCCATCCCTGCTGCTCCAGCCGGTGAAGCGCCGGGTATAGCGCGCCCTGATTAACCTGCAGCACGTTGCCCGAAACTTGCCGGATTCGCTGTGCCACCGCCCATCCGTGCATCGGCTCCAGCGCCACCGTTTTCAGGATCAACAGGTCCAGCGTGCCTTGCACCAGATCCGTCGGTTTGCTCATCACCACTCCTCTCAGTTACTGAGGGGGAGTCTATCTCCACTCCTGTCATTAATCAAGGGGAAGGAATGATTCTTCGAGGACAGTCCGGCGCGCCTTGGGCTCAGGAAAGGGAGCTTGGTGGGCAGAAATAGCGCGCAGGTTCGCGCCATGGCCCGGTGTCGGGTTGTTACACGTACAAGAGTGCTTGGTCGAGATCCGCTATGATGTCTTCCACGTCTTCGATGCCCACGGATAACCGCACTAGTCCTTCTGTGATACCCACCCGTTCGCGCACTTCCGTGGGCATCGAAGCGTGCGTCATCAGCGACGGCAGCGAGATGAGTGTTTCCACGCCTCCAAGGCTTTCTGCGAGCGAGCACAGCTTCACCTGATTCAGGAAGCGCCGCGCCGCGTCGAGTGAGGCGAGATCGAAGGACAGCATGGCGCCGGGTCCCTTCTGCTGGCGCCGCGCAATTTCATGCTGCGGATGCGTCGGCAGACCGGGATAGCAAACCTTGCGCACCTTCGGATGCGCGTCGAGGTGCCGTGCCACCGCGATACCGTTGGCATTGTGTTGAAGCATGCGGATCGCCAGTGTCTTAATCCCGCGCGAAATGAGGAAGCAATCCATCGGTGCAAGCCCGCTCCCGGCGGAGCGCTGGATGAAATAGATTTTCTCCGCATCTTCGGGACGCGTGAGAACCGCGGCACCGCCCGTGGAATCGCTGTGGCCATTGAGGTATTTCGTCATGGAGTGCACCACGATGTGCGCGCCCATCTCGATGGGCCTCTGCAGATACGGGCTCAAAAACGTGTTGTCCACCACCAAAGTGACGCCACGATCGTTGGCCAGCTTGCCCATCGCCGAAATATCCGTAACGCGCAACGTGGGGTTCGTTGGCGTTTCGATGTACACCATTTTCGTGTTGGGCCGGAGCGCAGCCAGCACCGCATCCGGCGCAGACGTATCCACGAAGCTGAATTCCAGCCCGAAATGCACGAGCAGCTGTGTCGAGAGGCGAAAGACGCCGCCGTATACCGCTTCGGTCAAAACCACGTGATCACCGGGACGCAATAGCCGGAAGACAGCGTCAATCGCCGCCATGCCCGAAGAGAAAACATACGCGCTATGGCCGCCTTCGAGCTTCGCGATAGTGCGTTCCAGGGCTTTGCGATTTGGATGATTCGTGCGCGCGTAGTCGTAACCTTTCGTTTTCCCCAGCTCTTCCTGGACGTACGTGGAGGTCTGATAAATAGGCGCGACGATCGCTCCGGTGGTCGGATCGGGTTCCTGGCCCACGTGAATGGCGTTAGTGGCAAAGCCCATGCTCTTCTCCTCTTGCCGCAACGCACAGAATGCGCTGCCTTCGGTTCCGTGTGATGAAGTTTACGGAATCTCGGGGCCGCACGTCTGCGGTAATGACCCGCTGTTGCCCACCGAGTAGTTTCCTGAAAAGGTACAGGAGCAAAACCATCGAGTCAATTCCGCCGTGCCTGCCTGTGCCTTCTTTTTCCGAATCGCGGTCAGCGCTGCGGCAGCGCATCGCCTCCCTTAGGCATCGAATAAACCAGCGGAGAGGCTTGACCCACCCCGGCCTTCTGTGGAGGATGTAGTTCGGCAAAACATGAAACCCCTGCAATTTCGATCGGTGCGTCGGCCAATCACCTTGATATTGCTCCTGCTTGCCTCGATTGCTCTTTACTCCAGCGCGCAGGATTCACCCGCGCCTGCTCCAAAGACGCAAACGCCGCGGCCCGATGTTCCGAGCCGGCTTACGATTGAGGTTACTGGTGGCGATAACAACGTGCCCGTGGAAAATGCCAGCGTGTACGTCAAGTACATCGAAGAGCGCAAGCTGTTGAAGGACAAGAAATTGGAATTGAATGTCAAGACAAACCGCGAAGGAATCGCGCACGTCACTGGCGCAAAACCCGGCAGAGTGTTGATTCAAATCGTCGCCGACGGATGGAAAACCTTCGGCCGCTGGTTCGATATCACTGATCCGAAGCAGACTTTCAAAGTCCATCTTGACCGGCCGCCCAAGTGGTACTAACTTTTCTCGCCCTTTAACAGCTCTACTTCTGAACACTAGTAATGATTTGCTTGCCATCGATTCACGGCGGATGCGCAACAAATTCAAAAGGTTGCAGACGACACGTTGCGGCAAGCATGCTTGCAGAAAGTTCGCCCTGACCGCCGGATCACTTGCACAGTAATTGTGCAAACAGGAGAAGAATGTTGAAGGGCGTACGGTTAGGTGCACACCGGCAGAACTTTTCCACAAACTTATCAACACTTGTGTTGAAAACGTAATGCCACTGAAACATTCTCGCTCGATTTCGGCACGCAGCGTGCCCTCTCCGCGCTCACGCGCGCTTTTGACCGGTGCGAAACCCCGGTGATACAGTACGTTCTCGGATTAGCTTCATGAACGAAACCTTCGAAGGGCGTTTCGCGCAGATCCGGATGTTGTGGGGAAATATTATTGCTCGTCCGCTCCGCAGCTTCCTCAGCGTGATTGCCATCGCCATCCAAGTCATTCTGGTTCTGATGATTGTGGGTCTCACCACAGGGGTGATCTCCGAATGGGGAAAGCGCGTCGAAGGAGTTGGCGCGGACCTTCTTGTTCAACCTCCAAACTCTTCTATTTTCTTCGCCTTCTCCAGCGCAGTGATGCAGGAGACACTCGGCGATCAAATCGCGGCGTTGCCAGGTGTCGATGAAGTTTCTCCCACGCTCATCCTGATGGATCAAAAGAACTTCGTCGTGGTCTATGGGATTAACTACAAACGCTTCAACGCCCTCAGCCGCGGCTTTCTCTATCGCACTGGCCGCCCTTTTGAATCGCCGGATGAGGCGCTCGCAGACGATATCGTGGTGCAGACGCGACACTTGCAAGTGGGTGACCACGTCAATCTCTTGAACCACACGTTCACGATCAGCGGGATTGTGGCGCACGGCAAAGGCGCGCGCTTTTTCATTCCATTAAAGACCGCGCAGGATATTGTCAGCGCGGAGAAACGCGTCTCCATGTTCTACGTGCGGAGCAAGGGCGATACAGAAGGGACGCGCGCAGAAATCCTCAAGCTGACACCAGAGAACCGTGTTCGATCTATGTCCGAGTACATGACACTCATGAATTCTTCCAATCTCCCTGAGTTGAAACCCTTTATCCGCACCATGGTAGGAATCGGAATCGTCATCAGTTTTCTGGTTGTGCTTCTCAACATGCATACGATGGTACTGGAACGAACGCGGGAAATTGGAATTCTCAAAGCGCTTGGATGCTCGCGCCTAGATATCGTAATGATGCTTTTGGGGGAAACGTTTGTTCTTACGTTACTCGGAAGCGCCATGGGTATTGTTCTGACGTTCCTCACGCAGGCCATTCTCAGGGAGACCAACCCCGCTCTTATGATTTTGATTTCATCGCGCTGGGTCTTGCAGGCCATCGTGTTGGCCCTTGCCGGAGCCGCCGCCGGCGCGATCTATCCGGCGTTGCGTGCGTCGGGTTACGACCCCGTCGTAGCGTTGGCGTACGAATAGCATCTCCCCATCGATTCGGTGACGCATTATTCGATTTAAGCGCCGGGGGAGCGGGTTACCAGCTCACTGGCAGCGTCTTCCATGGTTTCTAGCGGGCAGGCGATGTGGACCTTTTCCGCGGGATCGTTCACGTCGATCAGGAGCTTGCCGTTGCGCGTGCGGACCCGGACGCGGCTGCGCGAATCGCGGACTTCCACTAGATCGGCGTCGGGGAATTTCTTCAGTTCTTTGATCAGGGCGCGCACCGTCGGCATCCAGGGCTGGATTTTTTCCCCGGCATTGCGCAGGTACTCCTTTGGAACGAAGCGCAGGGTCATGGGAACGGCAGCCGCCGGGACCCAGAAGTGCGCGTGTGAGCCGTTGGCGTGGAATTCATCCACATCAATCCGAATCAGGCCCTCGCGAAACGTGTAAGCGCCGGCCAGGACAAGAGTTCCACCGATTCCCAGAGCGAGTTTTCCTAGCAGAATCATGAGGTCATTCTCCTCCCGCGCGCTTGCGGCACAAACCTGATCGTAAGCCTCTAGTACGTCCCATTCTTGGAATCGAGCCAAATCCGGACAATGTTTTCTTCGTCCTTGACGGAGACCAGTTCGGTATCGCCTTGCGTCGAAAGGGCATGCAGCGCGGCGACAAGGTCGAGCTCATCCTTCCCGGCGGAAAAAAGAGCGTCCACGACTTTCATAGGGATCTTGACCTCGACCCGAGACTTTCTGGACTTGCCTTTGTCCAGAACATGGACGATCAGGTGGCCGGCCTGCTTGGCAACGCGGATATCGCTGTCGCCACTCTCCACGGTGACGTATTCGCCGTCCTTGGCGGTGCGCACGGCTTCCGCGAGCGCGCGCATGTCCACGTCGTTTGCGTGGACGCAGTCAATCCTGACCTTCCCATCGTGAAGCCGGTCCTGGCTGATGGTAGGCGGCCAGCTCCAGGGGGACATTGACGCGCACGGTCTCACCCTTGTTGTCCTGGTTTTCAACGCGGACGTGCAGCCAGCGATCTTGCGTGGCGGTGGAGGCGGTTTGGGTCTTCGCGGACTGGCTGGTCGTGGCCTGAGTTGTGACCTGAGTTGTTGCCGGAATCGAGGCCGCCTGGCCAAAGCCGGCGAGCGGCGTCAGGAACAGGGCTGCGGCACTGAGAAGGGACGCCCTTTCGAGGGGCCCGCTGATGTGGCTAGTCATAGGGGAATGCCTCCTTGGACACTTGCAGGAGATACGAGGGTGGGTGCAAAAATGTTTCCGGGGCAGGAATCTGGTTAGAAATACCCGTACACCCGGCTGTTCTAAAAAAGAGTGCGGATCTTGTTGGCTGCAAAGGAGTTCTCCAACACTCTTTGTTGAAAGAGGGCAAAGAGCGAACAAAGAGTGCCTGGCCGCGGGTAAGTAGAGATTCTAGGGCGATAGCAGAGTTTCAGAATGGGAAGTAACCCCACCCCCCGGTGTTTTCGTAAGAGTGGCGCGCAAACCGGACATGTGCGGCTATCCTGAGAGACACTCGCGACAAACAGATATAATCTAACTACATGATTCCTGCTTCCTACAAACCGAGAAAGAAGTTCATGGAGCTGGCTGTCGCGGAGGCCAAACGCGCCGGTGACCGAGGCGACTATCCCATTGGCGCGGTCATTACACGCCTCACGGGCAAGCGCGAGGTGGTCATTGCCAGCGCAGGTAACCGAGTAAAAACTTCGGGGTCAAGCATCAAGCACGTAGAGTTGGAAACACTCAAATACGTATCAAGCGGCTATGGCCGCTACTTGCCGGACTTCGTCCTCTACTCCACGCACGAGCCCTGCGCCATGTGCGCCGGTGCCTGCGTGTGGTCTAGAATTGGCGCCGTCGTCTACGGCGTTTCCCAAGAAGACATTGCCGCTTATGGCCGCAAGCGCGGTACAGAAGACTACAAGTGGCGAGCTTGTCTCATCCCCTGCCGGCTCGTCTTCGAGAAGGGCAATCACCACATCCCCGTCACCGGCGGTTTTCTCCGAAAAGAATGCCAAAAACTGTTCAGTTACAGAACGGCATAGTGACCCATCCTATTTCGGCTCTCAATCCAGATGGGCGCGGTGCTCAGCCGTGTTCGGTCGGGCGGGTTCCTGATAGAGGCCGATCACATTCCCTGACGGGTCGCGGAATCTCGCAGTAATCTCCTGCGCATCCGCGCCGATCGGTTGCACGATCTCGCCACCGTTGGCGACAATCACGTCAAGGGTCGCGGCCACGCTGTCAACCATGATGTAAACGAGAAGGCCCGGTTCTGTGGCGGGTGAGCGACCGAGTACCCAGGTGCCGCTCACTTCGCCGGTCGTGTCATCAAACGCGGTGTGACCATTACCGCGTTCCCTGGTGCGCCAGCCGAACACCTGTTTATAAAAGTCGGCCGAGCTCCCAATGTCAGCGGTGGGAAGTTCGATATAGCAGATCTTGCCGTTTGCAAGCGTTGGAGGCATCAATATACCTTCAGGGCGTTGCCATCTTAGCGCGCCCTCGAGTCCAAATCAATTCTTCGGCTGATCTCGCTGGGGCCTGCTCTGGTGGCAAATTCGTTGTGCCGAGGGCAGGAGAAGCGTACGATGCGCGAGTCAGAGGTCCAAATCGGAAATTTCGGTATAATCGCGCCGACCCGGAGCTCACTGTGTTGAGACGATTCGCTTGCATTGCCTCCCTCGTGCTTGCTGTCTGCATCCCGCGGCCATCGCGTGCGCAACAACCTTTACAGGAGAAAGAGAAGATTTTATGGCAGAAGCTGGAGGCGGCGATCGGCGAGGTGGACCGTCATCTGGATGGGGTCTTAGGCGTTGCGATCCTCGATCTATCTACCGGGCAGAAATATTTGCTGCATGCGGATGAGGTTTTGCCTACGGCGAGCTCCATCAAGATCGCGATTCTCGCGGAGCTGTACCGGCAGGCGCAGCTGGGCAAGCTCAATCTCGGCGACCTGTACACCCTGCAGCAGAGCGACATTGTTGGAGGCAGCGGCATTGCGGAGGCGCTCACGCTGGGCGTCACGCGGCTGACGATTCGCGATGTTGCCGCGCTGATGATTTCCGTGAGCGACAATTCGGCGACCAACATCATCACTGATCGCGTGGGCATGGAAAACGTGAACGCATTGCTCGATTCATTGGGGCTGACGCACATACGTTTGCGGCGCAAGATGATGGATCTGAAGGCTGCGAGCGAAGGCCGCGAAAATATCGCGACGCCGCGCGAAATGATGATGCTGCTCGAAGACCTTTACCGTGGAAAGGTTCTGAACAAGCAGTACACGGAAGATTTTTTCAAGCTCCTCAGCATCCACAAGGAAAGCTATATTCCGCGCGAATTGCCGGAAGATCTGCGCGTCGCGAACAAGCCCGGGGAACTTGAAGGCGTGCGAAACGATTCCGGCATCGTCTTTACCGGCAACCGGCCGTACGTGATCAGCGTGATGACGACTTATTTGCGCCACGAGCGGGACGGCGGGGAAGCGATCATTCGCATCTCCAACGCCGCCTATCAGATGTTCGACCGGCTGAGCCGCGCGTCCGAATTCGGCCGCGTGATTTCGCCGCACGACACGGGCAATCCGTGACGCGGCATCACTTGACAGGGTGGGACGTGTGCTGAAGAATGGCTGCCGTCCGTCCCACGGACTGCTTCGACCTCAGGGAAGCCCGATGACCTGCAAGTACGAAATTAAAGGAGACCAACGATGGCAAAGAGCGCCGCAACTCAAGCAAAGACACAGGAAAAGGCCGAGATCGAAGTAACAACCGGCCTCAGCAGCGAAGGTGTCGCGGAGATCTCCACCGCGCTGCGTCCATTGCTCGCCGACGTGTTCGCGCTTTATGTGAAGGCGAAGAATTTTCACTGGCACATGAGCGGGCAACACTTTCGCGATTACCATTTGCTGCTGGATGAGCACGCCGAGCAAATCTTCGCCATGACGGATGAAATTGCGGAGCGGGCGCGCAAGATTGGCGGGGCCACGCTGCGGTCCATCAGCGATATCTCACGGCACCAACGTCTAAAAGACAACAACGAAGAAATTGTCACTCCGAAAAACATGCTGGCAGAGCTCTCCGCCGACAACCAGCATCTGACACGATCCTTGCGTTCCACACATGAGGTCTGCGACAAGCACGGCGATGTCGCTACCGCCAGTCTGATTGAAAACTGGATCAACGAGACTGAGCGACGGACGTGGTTTTTGTCGCAAATCGTGCGCGACCTGTAAGGAGAGGGCAGGCGGGGAGGCGCCGACCGCGGAGAAAACATGCAAGGCATCTGAAAGACCGCACCCTTACCCCTTCGGAAAGGATGCGCCACTCAGGGTTGGCTCAATGTTGCAGTTTGAATCCGGTTGCGCCCCGTACGCTTGGCGGCGTAGAGGGCCGCATCTGCTTGGGTGACTAACTGATTGAAATCTGGGGCTTGTGTCCCTTCGAAGCCCGCAAGGCCGAAACTCGCCGTCACCGTGAGGCTGGTTCCATCGAAATCAAACTTCGTTGCCTCAAGTTCTGCACGGATACGCTCGATCACAACCCTCGCGCCCTCCTGATTTGTATGCGTCAAAACAAAAAGAAACTCCTCTCCGCCTATACGACCACACATGTCGCTCCGTCTAGAATTGGCCTTAACAATCTCAGAGAATTTCTTCAGGACAGTGTTACCCGCATCGTGTCCATGCGTGTCATTGACGGTCTTGAAATTGTCCAAGTCGGCCATGACGACCAGGAAGGAAAAGCCATACCTGGCCGCCCCGCTCAGTTGCCGGGTTGCCCAGTCATCAATCGCACGACGGTTGGGCAGTCCGGTTAGAGGATCGCTGAGTGCGAGTTCTTCCAACATTCGGTTCTTGGCCTCAAGCTGTCGATGGAGTTCTACAATGCGGCGACCCACTCCCACGCGCGCCAGCAGTTCATCGGAATGGAACGGCTTCGTGAGGTAGTCATCGGCCCCGGCCGCCAACCCTTTCACAAGCTTGTTCTTCTCAGTGATGCCCGTCAGGATGATGATGTACGTGTACGTTTGTTGAGAATGATTGCGTATGTGCTCGCACAGCTCTATTCCGCTTAGGTCCGGCATCATCCAGTCCGTAATCACTAGAGAAGGCTGATGCTCGGTGAAAAGGTCAATGGCTTCGCGCCCGCTTTTTGCAAACAGGACCGCGTACTGTTTTTCAGATAGAGAATGCTCGACGAGTTTTCGGTAGATTGGTGAATCGTCAGCTACCAGCACCTTGAAGTCCTGTGGAGCGGCGTCCACTTCATGTTTGGCTAAGCTCATCTTCGATCTTCAGTCCAGTTCCGCTGCTTGGTTCCTCTTCCGCTAATTGAATTGTATCACCCTCATGAGAGCCACTCATTCACGAAACAGACTACCTGCATCGTTGGCCCTCCCCTCCACAGGGCCTGTTTCGCGCAGCCAGGTCTCAAGCAGGCTGTGCAACCCGACTCGAGGGCAATGAATTTCAACGCCCATTCCTATGTTCGGCTGCAAATGGGCGACCACACCTCCAGCCACAAAGACCTGTCCTTGATGGGTGATTTGAATGCTGATGATACTGCCCAGGGACAGCGGATAATTCGTATCTAGATAACAGGCATTGGAACCTAGGTTGCTCGTGCACGCCTTAAGTCGGGCGGCAGATGTTGACTCCGTCAACTCGGCCGCCGCAAAAAATGGGTAGCGTGGCGATCGACGGCGCTCGGATTCCATCTACACCGCCTCGCAGGCGCGCAAGAAGCCGACCAATTGCAATCTTTCCGTTTGGCAATGGCGCGGCCGCACTTAGCAGGCAACGCGTTACCGCGCATCAAGAAGCTTGTGTTTTCTGCCCTTCATCGCGTACATAGCCACGTCTGCCGCGTGGAGGAGGGTCTCGATACTTTCACCGTCATGGGGAAAAACTGCAACGCCTATGCTGACGGAAAGCACGGGTCCCATACCGTCATTGGCAATGCTGTCGCAGATACGTTGCGCCACCTGGTTGGCCGCCTGTGCGCCTGTTTCCGGTAAGACAACCGCAAACTCGTCCCCGCCGTAGCGCGCCGCTGTATCGATGTCCCGGCAGAAACTCAAAACATCGGCTACCCGGCACAGCGCATGGCTTCCCCGCAGATGCCCGTAGCGGTCGTTGATTTGCTTCAATCCGTCCACGTCAAATAGCAACAGGGCAAACTCCCGCCCCGTGCGCTCGGAACGCTTGACTTCCATATCGAGCACTTCCGCAAGGTGGCGGTAGTTGGCCAGACCTGTCAGTGGGTCGCGGGCCGCCTGTTGGCGCAGATGATCCTCCACCTGACGCTGTTTGGTGACATTCTCAGTGATGATTTCATAGGTGCCCGGCTCGTCCTGCTCGCCCATGACTTCCTGTCCGCTGAGCCGGACCTTCAGAGTTGTGCCGTCCTTCCGTTTCCATTCTATTTCGATGGGGTCGACTGAACCTTGCTGGTCGGGTTGCCCCAACAATTGCGAGCGTTTGCCAGGATCTTGAAGAAGGTCACTCGCAAGGTTTACATCCAAGAGCTCCTCTTTTGAGGCATAGCCGAGCATCTTCACCATGGCCTCGTTCACTTCGAGAAACTTGCCGTCGAGGCTGCAGCGGCAAATTCCGTAGCTTAGATTTCCTGCCAAGGCACGGTAACGTGCTTCCGAATGCCGCAAGCCCATCTGGGCTCGGTCGCGTTCGTCGCGCAATGCTTTCTCATCCAGAGCCCGATGAACAGCCACGGGAAGATGACCAAGATGATCCATTCCAATACAATCGTAGGCACCTTTTGTAATGAAATCTGCCACCGTTTCACGTTGCAGGGTGCCACCGACGAAGATAAGGGGGACCTGTCTCTTCGATTCGTGCAGGAGTTCCAGGGCCTGCGTTTCCCGCCAGTCAGGGCTGGGGTATTCGGCCACAACAAGGTCATAGGCCTGCGCGCTCAGCCGTTCGGTAAACTCCTCGGGAGTTACAACTATCTCTGCGCTGACCGTGAAGTGCACTCTATTGAGTTCTTGCAGGCAACGGTCTACCTCCGCCACGTGACTATGAACAAAGAGGATGTGCAAGGGCGGATGTCTGCCTGATGATCCGAACGGGTCATCTCGTTTGAGGCGGGTTGGTGAAGTCGAAGCCATCCGAAGTTAAGTAAATCACGGGGGCCAGTCCTTCCCCACGCCAAACTGGCCCCCGGGACTGAATAGAGTCCTAACGTTAAGAACGTATAGCTGGAGGGTGCTAGGGACTGTCCAATATTATACAGTCTTCATTTTTTGTGTTAACTCTTACAGCACAGCCACTGCGCGCCAACTTGCCGTACACAGAGAACCTTGCATTGGGTTGCCTGATTCTGCTATTATTGTGCTAAGCGGTGGAGTTTATGAAAGAGATCGCGAGTTCAAGCAAGACCAAATTCAAAATAAAACTCAAGGGGAAGCGCGCGTTCAATGCCCAAGCTTTTCTCGATTCGGCCGGCGTGTCGAGAAAAGTTGTGGAGTATCGAAGATCAGAGAAGATCTTCTCTCAAGGCGATCCCGCTTCGAGTGTGATGTACATTCAAAAAGGCGGAGTGAAGATCTCCGTTGTGAATGAGGTCGGCAGAGAGGCGGTCGTGGCAATACTGGGGCCCGCCGACTTCTTTGGCGAGGGATGCCTGGCGGGGCAGACCATTTGCATGGGGACGGCCACCGCCATTACACCCACGGCTATATTGGTCATTGAAAAAAACGAGATGATTCGCGTGCTCCACGCTGAACATGCCCTCTCCGACCGCTTCTTGTCTTATATGCTTTCACGGAATATCCGAATCGAGGAAGACTTAATCGATCAGCTTTTTAACTCCAGCGAGAAACGGCTGGCTCGGACTCTTTTGCTACTCGCTCGCTATGGCAAGGAATCCCAACCGCAAAAGATGCTGCCTAAAGTTTCCCAAGAGATGCTGGCGGGAATGATTGGCACAACGCGCTCTCGGGTGAGTTTTTTCATGAACAAATTCAGGAAACTGGGCTTCATTCATTACAATGGCGGACTTCAGGTCCACAATTCCCTCCTAAGTGTCGTCCTGCACGATTAGGCACCAACTTTCGCGCGGTGCCAAGATAAAGGCGTACCCCCTCGCATGACCCGAGTAAACGATTCAGGAGCGCCCTAGCGAAATACGTTTCGACTTCCTTGGACTGGACGGGTCTACGCCGCCTAAATTCTATTCTTTTCCATGGCCTCGGCTGCGGAAAGTTTCCGGTCTAAGTGTGGTTCTGAGCGCAGGCCACCAGAATGCAGCACACAACGCTCCCCTGCAGGAACACCACAGGTAGGACAGGGGACGGAGCACAATTGTTCGGGCGTGAGATCTTTCATTTTCATTCGGAAAGAATACGATAACAACCAGCCGCGAAACCGCCCAATTTTGAACACTGTCGGTATCAGCCCCCAGCCCGATTAATCGTAATCAGGATAATTCCTGTGAGTTGCCGCCTATTTGATTCTGTGAGCTTCTTGGTTCGGCATGAATTCTGTGGTGCTCCGCCCAGATCGAACTCCCAACAAGTAACTTTGCGTTCAGACAGGCAAAGTGTTAACTTTTCCCGGCGTTTGCGCAACTGAGAAATGCCGCGATTGAATGGTGAAGGAGGCACTTTTGGAGAGGGAGAGATTAATGAGCGGAACTTACCTGCAAGCGACGTGCATCGGTGTTGCTTTAATTGGCTTGGGCCTATCGTCTCCTGTTGCTTCCGCGCAGGGTTCGAAGTACCCCGAAACTCGCAAAGTAGAGCAGGTCGATACCTATCACGGGGTGAAAGTCGCCGATCCTTACCGCTGGCTGGAAGATGATCGATCGGAGGAGACCGAGAAGTGGGTCAAAGCCGAAGATGGGATCACCTTCTCCTACTTGGACAAGATTCCTTACCGCGCACAAGTTATGAAGCGGCTGGAACAGCTATTCAATTATCCCCGGTATACGGCACCGTTCCGGCGGAGCGCGTCTTACTTTTTCTTCAAGAACGACGGCTTGCAGAATCAGAACGTTCTCTACGTGCAGAAGGGGCTGGAGGGAACACCCGAACTGCTCCTGGATCCCAACAAGTTTTCTGCGGATGGCACCTCTCGCCTATTGGCACTCGACATTTCCAAGGACGGCCAGTATTGCGCTTATGGCGTGTCGACCGGAGGTTCTGACTGGGAGGAAGCTCATGTCATGGAAGTGGCTACCCAGACAGCTCTTTCGGACGATTTGAAGTGGCTCAAGTTCACGGATCTCGCTTGGGCGGGGAAAGGGTTTTTCTACAGCCGTTTCGATGAACCTGCAGCAGGACACGAGCTCACCACCAAGAACGAAAACGAAAAAATCTACTATCACCGACTCGGTACACCTCAATCGGCCGATGAACTGATTTATGAGGACAAAGCCAACCCGGAGAGGTTGTTCAACGTTGGCACGACCGAGGATGAACGGTTCGCGATCCTGGACATCTCCGAGAGTAGCAAAGGCAAGAAAGGCAATGCGGTCTTCTACCGCGACCTTTCGAAAGGCGAAAAGACCTTCACACCGATTGTGGCGGAGATTTCCGACGATACCTTTCAGGTTATCGATAATGTCGGCGGCAAGTTTCTAATCAGGACGAATCGAAATGCGCCAAATTACCGCGTAGCTCTTTACAATCCCGCAACCCCAGACTCCGCGTGGAGTGATGTCCTACCTGAAAAGCCGGAGGAACTGCAGAGCGCAGCGACAGCCGGAGGAAAGCTATTTGTCACCTACCTCAAAGATGTCACGAGCCATTCGTATGTCCATAGCCTGGACGGGAAGCGAGAAAATGAAATCAATCTTCCCGGAGCGGGGACTGCCTTCGTTTTTGGCGGCAATCACGACGATAAGATTGCTTTCTTCTCCTTTACTTCCCTAAATTTCCCGCCCACCATCTTTCGCTACGATATCGCGTCGAAAGAGGCCAAGGTTTTCCGCACGCCGGAAATTCCCGGGTTCAAGCCGGACGACTATGAGACGAAAGAGGTTTTCTACAAGAGCAAGGACGGAACCCGCGTTCCGATGTTTCTCGTTTACAAAAAGGGGCTGAAGCTGGATGGGGCAAATCCCACCTTGTTGTATGGGTACGGCGGCTTCAACATCACAAACTTCCCGACATTCAACGCGTTGCGGCTTACCTTGCTCGAGCAGGGATTTGTCTATGCCTCCGCCAACATGCGTGGCGGAGAGGAATACGGCGAGAAGTGGCACGAGGCGGGGACGAAGCTGCAGAAGCAAAATGTTTTCGATGACTTCATCGCCGGCGCCGAATGGTTGATCGCCAACAAGTACACTGCACCCCAACATCTCGCCATCATCGGCGGTTCCAACGGGGGCCTGCTGGTGGGCGCGGTGATGAATCAGCGACCGGAACTTTTCCGTGCGGGGGTTCCGCAGGTCGGCGTCATGGACATGCTTCGTTTTCAAAAGTTCACGATCGGCTCGGCCTGGATCGCGGACTACGGGTCCAGTGATAACGCGGGGGAATTCAAGGCGCTGTATGCCTACTCTCCCCTCCACAACATCCGCGCGGGCGTGAAGTATCCGGCCATGCTGATCACCACGGCGGATCATGACGACCGCGTGGTTCCGGCACACTCCTTCAAGTACGCAGCAACTATGCAAGCCTTGGCGAGCCATAACAATCCCGTGCTCATCCGCATCGACACCAATTCCGGACACGGAGCGAGCAGCACCACAAAAAACCTCGAGCTGACCAGGGACATTTACTCTTTCCTGTTCTACAACCTGGAGGTTACTCCGAGATTCTAGCTGGCGGAGTGATCGGCGATTCGACCCTTGCCTAGCGAGGAGATGTTTGAAGAGGGAAGACCTTAGTATCAAGCTGCGAAAACTCGAAGCGCACGACCCAATCGGTAGAAACGTTGCTCCCATCCACCTTCGCGGGGGCAAACTCCCAACGCCGCGCGGCTTGCAGGGCCAGGTCGGCAAAGTATTTGCTGGGGCCGCGCGAATCAAGTTCCGCACCTGCCAGGTCGCCTGTTGGATCCACGTGAATTTTCACGCTGACCCGGACTCTGCCCCGAATGGTGTCTCGCGCTTTCTGGGAGACGTCCGGCAAGACTTGATTAAGAACTTCACCCGGAACAACCGCGGCTGCGGATGCCTTCGGCTGCTCTTCTGACGGAGTGATGACGGGCGATGGTTCAGGTGCAGCAGAGGCTTCTTCTCTCTTGATGGGTTGCTTGTCGCTGGCCGTCTTTAGAGATTTCTGCGCGGACGGTTGCCCGGAAGGCAGTGTCGGCGGGGTGGATTGTGGAGACGCTTTCGTTTTTTGGGATTTCGGCTGAACTCGCGGTTGAGGGGTTGAATTTTCGGAAGCAACCGATGAAGTTTTTTGAGGCTCTGGGCGACGGCTTAATAGTTTCGGAGCGGCGATAATCGCAGCGACTGCCAAAACTGCTACGAGCAGAGGAAGAGCAAAACGGGGAATGGTGATTGGGCGCTGCGGTGCAGCTTTTTTCGGCGCCTTCATCACGGGTCGAGGAGGCACGGAAAAGCTCTGAGGTGCTGGTGCGGACGAAACGGGAGCGCGGGGAACGCTTGTGGTTGGTCGCAGCCGCGCGGAAATGTCAGCAATGGTGCAACGGAGCTGTGGGTCACGGCGAAGACAGTTGCGCGCAATATCAAAGAACGGGGACGGGAGTGACTTCGGGAGTATCGGATCCCCGCGCCCCACCCTTTCCCAAACAGGTACGCGCTGCGTCAGCGTCTCGACCAAGGTCATGCCAAGAGACCATACGTCGCTAGCCTGGGAGAACCTTCCGCCTGGAGCTTCGGGTGGGTCATAAACGCCGGGTTTGCGCAAGCGGACAGTTTCGGTCGCGCGGAGGAGCCCGTCGGTGGAGAGTTTGATTCTATCGGCGACGGCCATGATATTTGAGGGTTTCAGGTGACCGAACACAAATCCCTGACGGTGAACGCAAGCAAGGGCATCCAGAACGGGCATGAGCACGTCGCGAGTTTCTTCCGGGCTGAGCAGTCGTTGGGGAAGGATTTGTGAAAGGTTTTCGTCGGCATATTCCATCACGATGTAGAGCAGCGCGACATTATCCATCTCGCAGCGCCCCATTTGAGAGAGCCGAAGCAGATGAGGATGAAAAAGTTGCGCCGCGTGTCTCCAACGGGAGATCTGGAGCTCCGCGTTGGCAGGATCCGCGAGAATAAGTTTGATGGCGGCTTTTTCAGGCTCGCGCTCACCATGCTCCGTCACAAACACAGCGCTGTGATCTGAGCCGCCTAAGTACTGGCGAAGAGGGAATTGCCTATCGGCTACTTGGCCTTCCCACTGTTTCCAGGCTTCAGACATGTCGCACCTCCGCCTGTCGAGTGGGCTGAGAGGGCCCTATTATACCTGAGGAATTGCGGGGCTGCTGCTGTTCAAACGGGTAGGTCGGGGAGTTGGTCAAGGTGCACGCACCCCCTCGAAGAGATGGCACCCTGCTGAACCTGGCGGCAATCCCTGAAACCTAGAGTATTCCTCAATTCCGATTGGGTTGTAGCCGATCAGGAATTGCTCAGTCCAACACAAACGAACGTCGAATAGATTGACCAAGAATGGCGAAAAACCCAATGTGGACATGGGGCCATAAGAAGAAAAGAGAGTTGCGCGTGTTGTATGCATATGTAAACTCAGGTCTTGAGCTCAATCGCCGGCGGGGGACAGGCGAACACTGCCTATTGCGCTCCCACCCGAGAAGCTGGCATTTCAAAGCATTCAGGTTCGTTTTCCTGTTGACCGCTCTCCTTTCTATATTCTTGTGCGTTGAGCGGTTGCAAGGGCAAACGAACGAGGCCCCGGACATCAAACCGGTGCCTGTCCTGTCAGGCAGCGCAGGCTTTATCACCACGTTTGACGGAGGGGATCCCCATCTTGGTCCCATTGTTACGGGCGTTCTGCTCGTGCCCCTGGGTGAGCGCTGGATGATGGAATCGCGCGGCACGTTTGAATCCGATCTTACAGAGCCGCAGGGGGTAAGCGGATTTCACGGAAAGGTCCGGAAGGAAGTGGATTATGCGCAGTTGGATTTCATCGCCAATCCCTATTTGACGGTCACGGTGGGAAGGTTTCTGACGCCGTTCGGGATTTTCAACGAGCGGCTGTACCCCGTATGGATCCGGAATCTTCAAACAGATCCGTTGATTTTGCCGATTGGAATTGGGCCGAGCAACGCGAGCACGGGAGCGATGGTGCGCGGCGGCTTCAAAGCCAGTTCAGAATTCAACATCAATTATGCGGTCTATTATTCCGCGCTCTCGACGGCGACGCCGGTCAACTCCGACCGTTTTGCCGGTGGGCGCGCGGGTGTCTTCGTGCCCAAAGCGCGACTGGAAATTGGCGGATCGTTTCAACATCTGCTCCAGGACGAACGCTCTAATCTGTTCGGATTTCATTTGGTCTGGCAACCGCAGTCGCTGCCGCTCGATATTCGCGCTGAAACGGATCGATCAAGGAGGGGGAGCGGCTATTGGCTGGAATCAGCGTACCGTTTGAATCAAGTGCCGTTTTGGCGCGACGAGCTGCGCCGGACGCAAGTTGTCGCGCGTATGCAGCAGTTCTTCGTTGGCGCATTGCCGAGCGATGCTCTGCCGACAGAGAACATCAAAATGTTCGAGTTTGGCTTGAATTACTACCTCATGGACGGAATGAAGGCCACGGCCAGTTATGGCCGGCAATTTAGCGTCGGAGGAAACAAGAACGTCTGGACAATCGGCGTAACCTATCGCTGGGTGGTTCCCCTGGGACGGGGAGGGAACTAATCATGGCCAAGCGCATTATCCTGGCGGGACTATGCACCGTGATGATGGGATCATGCTTTTGGGCCATCGCGCAAGAGCGAAAGGAGACTCCAAGCGCCGCGGCTCCCGCACAAAATCAAGAGGCGGAAGCGCTGGCAGGCGGCTCGAGCCATGGCGTAGCAACAGCGGCAAATCATGGTGGAGAGACTGCCCGCGTTCTTGATGAAAACGCCATGCGGATCGAGGGAGAAAAAAGGTTTCGGACGAATTGCGGGCGGTGCCACATGGCCCCGCATAAATTCCCACCCCGGACTATGGCCATGATTATTCGGCACATGAGAGTCCGCGCCACGATCACGGATGAAGATATGCGGCTGATACTCCACTACATGACACAATAACCATGCGAAAACAAGGGAGTCAAAGGAAGGCTGGCGTGCAACGGCTGCTTGCATTCCTAGTCGTTGCGCTTTGTTGCAATTGCCCGTTACTTCTCGGCAGGTCGCAGGCCCGGGTGATCGAGATTCTGGCGGATCATGACAGCCGCTACAAAATTCCTGGGCAGAAGCAACCCAGCATCACGGTTAAAGCTGGGGAAGAGATCACTCTGCGTATCACCGCGAAAAAAGCGGAAAACCACAACAGGGACGGCTCGATCCATGGATTCACTTTGCTCCGTTCCAAAGATCGCAAGCCTGTGCCGGGCTGGGACTTGCTGCTGAAACCCGGAACACAAGAATTTACCTTAGCGGCGCCGAGCGAGCCGGGCGAGTACGTCGTCATTTGCACGGTGATTTGCGGGCCAGACCATGAACAAATGAACATGAAATTTGTCGTCGAACCGTGATTCCCATCGGAGAGCACATTTCCAATTTTCGAAAACAAGAGGTTAGGAAAAATGATAAAGACAAGACGATTATTCTTGGCGGCGGTGCTCCTGGGGAGCGTGACTATAAGTAGTCCGCCGGGCCGCGGCGCGGGGTATAAAACGTTCGAAGGCGAAATTGCGGACTCGCAGTGCGCACTGGGCGTACATTCGCTCAATCAATCGCATAAAGAAATGATAGACATGGGGTCCGCGGGTAAGACACCCACGGATTGCGCTCGCTATTGCGTAAAAGAGAGGGGAGGCAGATTCGTCCTGCAGAGCAAGCAGGCCGTCTACAAGCTGGATAATCAGGAATTGGCTGAGAAAAGCGCGGGGATGAAAGTGAAAGTTACCGGCACAGTTGACCCCAAGACCAATACGATCCAGGTTCGTACGATAGAACCGATCACATCGAAGTAAAACGGAGAATGGATTTCGACGAAGGCCCAGCGCCCGAAGGCCGGGCTAACTCCAATAACAAGGGAAAGCACCCATCGCGGTGACTAGCTGTTTAGCATGCCCTGAATCTGCTTGTTGAGGCGAGCCCGATCTTCAGGAGTCATGGAGATAAATTCGATCCCCATTCCCTTGCTGGGTGCTACGCGCCGCACGATGGCACGAGCGCGAACATCCCCATTTGGCATGTCTAGAAGCATATTGATCATGCTCCCGACGGGCGCCGGTTCCGGCGTGTGGATAAAGACCCCGCCAAGGCTCAGGGTTTCCAATCGCGAGACGGAACGGTGAGAACCCGCTTCCCAGGCCACGAAAAGCCCTTTCGGCGATTTGACTCGGGGATGACGCCGTGTCGGTTTTGGTTTGGTGTCAGCCATTCTACAGTGACCGCAAGGCGGTCGAGAGATACTCGATAATTCTCTATGGGCCCAGTCCGTTTGTATCCTACTACCTACCGCAACTCAAGCTAGGGCGTATCGACTCTTCGAGATGACCTGGCAAACAAGAATTGTTCTCTGCTGACGCGTCCTACTGGAGCGCCGGGTCGGTCGGGCTCGCCGGAGCAGACTGGTTGTAGTAAATCACCCCGGTCTGGTCGGTGTAAAAGCTGCGGCGGCCGGTTGTGCCACGCGATTGAGGGTCTGCATTCAGTGTGTAGCCGTCATTGGTGACAACACCAGCCACCACCACGTAGGTGAAGGCGTAGCCATTCTTGGAGGGCGTGACTGAACCACCTAGAAGCTCGTCCACGATACCCATTCCCGTGCAGTCGCCTGGGCCGGGACCAAGGCCAGTCAAATCGTTAGGAAATCCAACATTCTCGCATTGCGCGGAATAAGCGAGCATCGCGGTGGCGTACGTCCGGAGAGAACCCACCGCGGAAGCTTCATTAGCTGACATGCGCGAGGAAAGAAGATTGGGAATGGCGATGGCCGCAATAATCAAGATGATGGCCACGACGACTAGAAGTTCGATGAGTGAGAAGCCTTCTTGCCGGTTGCGCATCTCGTTGATTTCTCCTTAGAACTCCGGGAAGTTGTCCCTGGGACGAGGAACAGTGAATTCAAGCACAGACCAAGACTAGGGTTTGCAATTGGGAGAGGCTATGGAGCAGGGGGTCCAATTAAAGATAGGCCAGATGACCCAGAGCGGGATAGGACAAGAGTCCGTGCTCGGGCAGGTCGTCGGGGAGTAGAGGTCCTAGTACTATCTAGGCTGTACTCCAGATTAAACGCACCCGTTTCTTATCTAATATATTGATATTAAAACACATAGGACTTACCCTCGTGCATCCATACCGGACTGAGTTCCGAAGCAACAATTGAGAGGAGGAAACGTCCCAGCCTGGCTAGAACGAGGTACAGGTTGCCGATGGGTTGAAGGGAGCTGGATTCCGCAAAGGACAGGTGGGTCGTCGGGAGGCCCCGCAGTGGATGGCATTAACTCGGGGAGACGTCAAATCGGGTTAGGCAAACGGCCCAGGCAGCGCCCGGGGAGGTGCCGGGCGACCAGGCAACTAGATACTGTGGTGCTTAAGAAAAAGGGTGGCGAGGGGAGGGAGAGTCAGGGGGATGGAAAAAGGACGGCCCATGTGGGGTACGGGCTCGGCGTGGACGCCGCCGAGATTACCGACATTGGACCCACCGTAGGGGGCTGCGTCGGTGTTGAGGATTTCGGCGTAGAAGCCGGACTCCGGAACCCCGATGCGGTAGCCCTCGCGAACGACGGGTGTGGCATTCACAACCACGGCGAGCAAATCCGCGGGATTTTTTCCTCTGCGGAGGAAAGATAGGACGCTGTTGTCGGCGTCGTTAGCGTCGAGCCATTCGAAACCTTGCCAATCGAAATCAACCTCGTGCAGGGCGGGTTGCGCTGCGTAAAGTTTGTTGAGATCGGCAATGAGGCGCTGGATGCCGAGGTGGGAATCGTGCTGGAGCAGATGCCAATCGAGGCTGCGAGTTTCGCTCCATTCCTGGCGCTGGGCGAATTCCTGTCCCATGAAAAGAAGTTTCTTGCCGGGGTGCGCGTAGTGATAGCCGAAAAGGAGACGGAGATTGGCGAATTGCTGCCAGAGATCGCCGGGCATTTTGTGGAGGAGGGAATTTTTGCCGTGGACGACTTCGTCGTGGGAGAAGGGAAGGAGAAAATTCTCGCTGAAAGCGTAGAGAAACGAGAATGTGAGCTTATTGTGCTCGTACTTGCGGTAAACGGGATCAGCCGAGAAATACTTCAGCGTGTCGTTCATCCAACCCATGTTCCATTTGAAGCTGAAGCCGAGGCCGCCAAGATAGGTCGGGCGAGAGACGCCGGGCCAGGAAGTGGATTCTTCGGCGATGGTAAGGATGCCGGGGAAGTGACCGTGGGCAACTTCATTCATGCGCTTGAGAAAAGCGATGGCGGCGAGATTTTCCCGGCCGCCGAATTCGTTGGGAATCCATTCGCCGGGCTTGCGGGAGTAGTCCAGGTAGAGCATGGAGGCGACGGCGTCCACGCGGAGGCCGTCTATGTGGTACTTGTCGAGCCAAAAGAGGGCGTTGGAGATGAGATAGTTTTGGACTTCGTTGCGCCCATAGTTGTAAACGAGCGTGCCCCAGTCGGGATGGGCGCCCTGGCGGGGATCGGAGTGCTCGTAGAGATGCGTGCCGTCAAATTGCGCCAGGCCGTGAGCGTCGCGGGGGAAATGCGCGGGCGTCCAATCAAGAAGGACGCCGATCCCCGCGCGATGACAACGGTCGACGAACTCCATGAACTCCGAGGGAGAGCCATAGCGGCTGGTGGCGGCAAAGTAGCCGAGAGTTTGATAGCCCCAGGAGCCATCGTAGGGATGCTCCATGATGGGAAGGAGTTCGATATGGGAATAGCCGAGGTCTTCCACGTAGGGGATGAGCTGATCCCCGAGTTCGCGATAGGTAAGCCAGCGATTGGAGTCTTCGGGGAAGCGTCGCCAGGACCCGAGATGAACTTCGTAAATGGAAATTGGGGATTCGAACCAATTCTTTTGTGAGCGCTTCTGTATCCACTCGGCGTCATTCCATTGATAGTTGTCTAGATTGGCGACGACCGAGCCCATGTTCGGGCGCAGTTCGGAGCAGAACGCGTAGGGATCGGCTTTGAGCGGGAGAATCTGGCTGTGTGGCCCGATGATTTCAAATTTGTAGATGGCGCCTTCTGCGAGCTCGGGGAGGAAAATTTCCCAGATGCCGGAGGAGCCGCGGGAGCGCATAGGATGGACGCGGCCATCCCACCGATTGAAGTCGCCAACAACGCTGACGCGTTTTGCGCTGGGAGCCCAGACGGCGAAGTGGACGCCTGTTACGCCTTCGAGAGTTTTTACGTGGGCCCCAAGTTTTTCGTAGGTGTCGTAGTGGCGGCCTTCGCCCATGAGGTGAAGGTCGAATTCTGTCAGTAGATAGGGGAACGCATAGGGGTCATAGATTTCAAAGCGTTGGCCGTCATGGGTGCGGCCTTGGATTTTGTAGCTGCCTGGCGCGGGAGCGGTAGACTGATTTGTAGCCCAAGCTGCTTCGAAGAAGCCTTTGGGGCGGAGCTTGACGGCGTCGGTGACTTTTGGCGCACCTTTCAGAGAGATGCAGGCTTCGGCAGCCCAAGGAAGAAAAACGCGGACGGCCCATCCCCCGGAGATGGGATGCGGACCGAGGAGCGCGAAAGGATCGGCGTGGCGCCCGGCTAGAAGCGCGTCGATCTGGGCGCTTAACTGCGCTTCCCGGTGCGCATCGGGCGAGGGGGTCTGTGCCGCGGATGAGCGTTCTTTAGCCAATGCTGGCCTCTCCCGAACTCAGGCGTCCTCTGAATTCTAGGGCGTCCTGAGACAATTGCCAAACGTTCCTAGTGGGGCTTGTGCCTGTCTATCGCAAACGCCAAGGTCGCTTGCAGGGGACCGGAGGGCAGAGTAGAGTGCCAGAGGAAAAAATCGAGTTTGCGGCGGATGATCCGATTGAAAGACTGGACAGCAGAGTTGCAGCCAAGGAGCGGAGGACGACCATGCGAATCTCGTACACACCGCGCATTTTCTTACCTCTTGCCATTATGACCTGGATGATCGGAGGACCCACAGTAGATGCCCAGGACCGCGGGCAGGCGCGGTCGATGGTGATTTCGCGGAACGGGATCGTGGCGGCAGAATCGCCGTTGGCGGCGCAGGCTGGAGTGCGAATACTCGAACGCGGCGGCAACGCGGTGGATGCGGCAATCGTGACGAACGCCATGATGGGTGTGGTTTCCCCGATGATGAACGGGATCGGCGGCGACTTGTTCGCGATTGTCTATGATGCGAAGGCCAACAAACTTTATGGATTGAATGCGAGCGGATGGGCGCCGAAAGGGCTGACGATCGATTATCTGCGCAAGCAGGGATTACGCGAGATGCCGCAGCAGGGAGTAAACGCGATTACCGTGCCGGGCGCGGTGGATGGGTGGCAAAAGCTTGCGGATAAGTTTGGGCGGAAGAAACTGTCCGAAGACCTGGCGGCGGCGATTCGAACGGCGCAGGACGGATACCCGGTTACAGAATTTGTGGCGGCTTATTGGGCGCAGGAAGTGGATCGCCTTCGAAGCGATGAAGCGGCAGCAGCGACCTATTTAATTTCGGATCGCGCGCCGCGGACAGGGGAAGTGTTCCGCAATGCGGACCTGGCGGCGTCGCTGCGACAGATTGCCGAGCATGGCCGCGACGCGTTCTACAAAGGCGAGGTCGCGAATAAGATTCTCGACAGCATGAAGCGCCATGGCGGGACGATGACAGGGGAGGACCTGGCGGAATATTCGAGCGAGTGGGTGGAGCCTATCTCCACGGTGTACCGCGATTGGACGGTTTACGAGCTGCCGCCGAACGTGCAGGGACTTGCCGCGCTTGAGATGCTGAACATCATGGAGACGTTTCCGCTGGGGCAGAAAGATTGGGGCTTCGGCTCGACGAAAGCGCTGCACGCCATGATCGAAGCGAAGAAGCTGGCGTATGCGGATTTGGCGCGCTACATCGGCGATCCGCGAAAGCAAAAATTGCCGGTGGCGCAACTGCTTTCGAAAGAGTGGGCCAGCCAGAGAGCGAAACTAATCGATCCGGACCATGCGAACTGCGACGTTCATGCGGGGGAATTGCCCGCAGGCAACGATACGACCTACCTGAGCGTGGTGGATCGTGAAGGCAACATGGTTTCGCTCATTCAGAGCAACTACGACTCCTTTGGCTCCGGGATCGTCGCGCCGGGCACGGGATTTGCGCTGCACAACCGCGGCGGACTTTTCAGTTTGGATGTGGCTTCACCGAATGCACTGGCGGGCCGCAAGCGGCCACTGCATACGATCATCCCTGCGTTTGCGCAGAAGGGCGACACGCGGATCGCGTTCGGGATTATGGGCGGCTGGAACCAATCGCAGGCGCACGCGCAGTTCGTGGCGAACATTGCCGACTTTAAGATGAATATTCAGGCAGCGCTGGAGGCACCACGATTCAGCAAGCATACGTTTGGAGGGTGCGACGTCTCGATGGAGAATCGCTTTTCGCAAAATGTGCGGAATGAGTTGACCGCGAAGGGCCACAAAATTGACCTCAGGGGAGCGTTTTCCAGTGCGATGGGCGGGGGACAGGCCGTGATGAGAGACTTTGCTGCCGGAGTGAATTACGGCGCCTCGGACCCGCGCAAGGACGGCCAGGCGGCTGCGGAGTTGGCAGTCGAATAGTCTGACGGAAGCCAACGCTAGCGTCAGGCCCATCTTGGCGTGCAACTCACATCACAAAAATCAATAGTTCAAATAATTCAAAAAATGTTGACAGGCACAAGATTGTGATATATCAGGGCGCTTATTCGAAAGGTGATGTCTGAGCCTTTACGAGGGATTTCAGGGGAGACGAAGTCGGGTTATTCGGGGAAAACGGGTGGAGGTGAGTTTGCATTCTCTTCCGGGCTCTTACGCTCGCGAGAAGGCGACGCAGTCTGCCAGGCAGCGGAATGAACCTTCGCGCGGCATGATGCAAATGCTGTAGTCTGTTCACTCTCCGAATTTCGCACCATTCCATGGAGGGATATATGCCGCGGCTGGCACCTGCAAGAGCGACGATCTTTTCGATTCTTTTGTTTGCAATAATCAACGCAATTCTGCCGAATGCCGTGTGGGCCCAGGGCGGTGCGACGGGAGCTATCACGGCGACGGTGCTCGACCGCAGCGGGGGATTTATTCCCAATGCGGCCATAAAGATTATTGACACAGGCACAGGTCAACAGGTGCGGGACCTGGCGTCCGGCGCGAATGGCGGCTTCACGGTAACACTGTTGCCGCCGGGCAACTATACGGTCCTGGTGAATGCCCCAGGTTTTGGCGAGACCCGCGTGACCGCGGTGGTAGTTCGCGTGACCGAGACAACCACCATCAACGTCGTCTTGCAACCCAGTGGCCTGTCAGAAAAGGTTGAAGTTTCAGCCCAGGTGGTCAGTGTAAACACGGAGAATGCCACCACTGGCCAAACGATCGAGCAACAGGTCGTTGGCGGTTTGCCGCTGGCGACACGGAACTTTCAACAGCTCTTGACATTGTCGAGCGGCGCTTCCAGCACGCTCAATAATTCCGAACAACTCGGACGGGGCACGGTTCGCATCAATGTCAACGGCCAACGCGGTGACAACAACAACTATCTCATCGAGGGAATCAGCGCTACAGACAATAACGTCGGCGAACTCACCAATACGCCTCTTCCGAGCCCGGACGTCATCCAGGAATTCAAGGTCCAAACGAGCTTGTACGATGCCGGTCAGGGACGCAATGGCGGAGGTATGGTCAATGCCGTTCTAAGAACCGGGACGAATGAATGGCATGGCGACGCATTTGAATTCTTCCGCAACGATGTGCTCAACGCCAGTGACTTTTTCTTGAATCGCGCCGGATTGCCGCGTCCCGAATTGAAGCAAAACATATTCGGCGGCAGCGTGGGAGGCCCGCTCGGTTCCAAAGGCAAGTTCGGCTACATTTTTGGCAATTACCAGGGCGCCCGGCAGCGCAGCGGCGCGGATCTTGGGACGCTGATCGGTACGGTCATCCCGGTTCTGCCTGCCGATCGTTCTGACGCCTCGCTGTTAGCGGCTTTTTTCCCTGGCAATCCCAATGCGAAAATCGATCCGGTTGTCAGCAAACTCCTGAATGCGAAAGGAAACCAGTTTTGCGGCGGCGCAAATGGTTTCCTAGTCCCCTCGGCCTCAAGCCCGAGCGGCAACTTTAATTGCAGCAACCCGGGCCGATTCAGCGACAACCAGTTCACCACGAATTGGGACCGCAAATTCCGCGACGGCAAGGAGAAGTTTGGAGTTCGCTTCTTCTTCAGCAACTCCGATGCTTTGAAACCATTTGGCGGAGGGGGCCTCACGTCAACTTACGGTGCACCGCCCAGCAAGACCGACTTGAATTTTCCCTTGGACATTCCAGTGAACACACGCTTTCTCAGCGGCACGTGGACGCACACATTTTCCGGTGAAAAGGTCAATCAATTTGCGTTTGGCTACAACCGCATCAACAATGCCTACACAAACGTCCCCATTCTCAAGAGATCCGCTTTGGGCATTACGAGCCCCACCGATTCCGCCACCAATTCCATCTACAAATTTACGTTCAATAGTTCAGGATTCCAGATCGGGCCCAGTCCGGGCGATAATTCCCAGGTCCAAAACAACTTCACCTATGGCGATATTTTTAGCTGGGTCCGAGGTAAGCACGAGCTCCGCTTCGGCGGCGAGTGGGATCGCATCAACCTTTACAAGCTGTTCCCGCAGATTTTCAACGATCAAATCTTTTTCTCCAATACACCTGCAGCGGGGACCTCGCCGGCGTTCACTGATTTTCAGAATTTCCTCCAAGGTGCTCCTCAATTCGTCTTTGGTCAGAGCGGCGCCTTCAATCACGATTATCACCACAACAATATGTCCGCCTTCGCCCAGGATGACTGGAAAGCCACTCAAAATCTCAGTCTCAACGTCGGCCTCAGGTTGGAGGAGTTCGGAGCGTGGTACGATAATGCCTGCCACATTGGCAACTTCGATCCGTCTCTCATCGCTCAGAACAAATATCCTTACATTTACCCCAAATGCGTCAATAAATTTAACGTCCCAGGATTGCAGGGTACTGCCAGTTCCACCTCGCTCAATAATTCCTATGCCAGAGGCTGGGGACCTCGAATTGGGCTTGCTTATGACGTCTTCGGCCACCACACAACCACCGTTCGCGCGGGATTCGGCATTTATTACGTCCAGCAAGACGTGGGCGCGGTCGATAACCTTTCTTTCCAGTCGCCGCTGCTTGACGTGGTGTCTTTCGGAGGGCCCGGGGGATGTTTGGCCACATTTTTTCAGCCCGGCAATCTGCAACCGACGAATTGCCAGGCCTTGAATCCGAATCCCAATGCATTGCCGCCTGCCGGCGTGATTTCACCGGCTTTTGTTCCGGCGCTTTCCCAGATCACAAGTTTCCCTAACAACGACACTTCTCAATTTCCCAATTTCGCTAACAATGGCTTCAACTTATTTACACTTCAAGTGCCACGCCACTTCAGAGTCCCAAGCGTTCAGCAATGGAACCTCACTATCCAGCGCTCTCTCGGGCATGATTGGGTTCTGGAAGTCGGGTACGTGGGGAGCCATTCCGTACATCTTCGCGAGGTACACGACGCGCTGCAGTCCTTTCTCGTCAGCCCACAAAATCCGCTCACAATTCCCGGTGCAAACGGTCAGCAATTCACCATCACCACGAACACTCCCGGCAATGCAATAGTTCGGACGCATGCGCTGGGTGTGAATGGATATGGAGCGTTCGAGCAATTTTCCGACGACGCCTACGGCCATTACAATTCTATCCAGGCCACTCTCTCCCGGCGTTGGGGTGCTGGGTACATTCAGGCGGCGTATACTTTTTCCCGTTCGACAGATGCCTCCTCTAGCTACAACACTGCCTTCAACACGTTATTCAATAATCAGCTCAATCTAAATGGCTCCCGGGGACTTTCTGACTTCGACCGGACGCATCGGCTGGCGGTCAGCTACGTGTACAATTTGCCCTTCTACGCGAAGGCCCACGGTTGGCAGGGCAAAGCACTCGGAGGATGGGCCCTCTCCGGTGTGAGTGTTTTTCAGTCCGGCTTGCCATTTTCCATTATCGACTCCAGTGCAGGGTCCGCATTCGACTCTCTGACCACGATTCCCAACACAACCGCGAGTCTCAAGGCGGGTGCCACGCTGGCGAGCGGCTTAACTTCCGGGAGCATCGGTTCGCGCCTCGGCGGTAACGGCCAGCAAAGTTACCTCAACGCCAACGCCTTCGTGGCTGCGCCGGTCGTCGGCAATGACGCCGGTAGTGGCGCCACTGGTTTTGGCACGTTAGGCCGCAATACCTACCGGGGCCCATTCCAGCAGAATTGGGACGTGTCGCTGATCAAAAATCTATCCATAACGGAGCGCCAGAGAATTAAATTTACCGCCGATTTCTTCAACGTATGGAATCATCCGGTATTCAGCAACCCGGCGTTCACTGATATTCAGAACCCAGCAGGTTTCGGACAGATCATTTCGACGGAGAATAACCCGCGAATCTTGCAGTTCTCGTTGACCTGGTTATTCTGAGAAACGGGGACGTTGTTTTTGGGTGATTCACTTGGAGGAGATCGTCAATGAATCCGCGATGGAAGCTCTTGTGTGCATTAACAAGTTTTCTGGGGTTGCTTGCCTATTGCCCGTCCAGCAGGTCTCAGGCCCGCCCCCTGCCGGGCAAAGATGTCAATGCGATATATGACCGGCTGCTGCCGCAGATCGAAAAGATTCCGATCGTGGACATGCACGCGCATCCTGGATATTGGGACGACACCGATGTGGATGCTATGGCAGTCACCACGACGGAACTCGATCCGGCCCGTTCGCGGCCCACAAATGCGGAATGGGCCGCCGCTGCGAAAGCACTCTTCGGTTATCCCTATTCTGATTTGTCACCCGAACACGCCCGGTGGCTCGACGAAAAAGACGATGAATTACGCAAACAATGGGGCAAGGAGTACCTGTCGAGAATTCTGGATAAAGTAGGAATCCAGGTCTCTGTGGCAAACCGCGTAGCAATGGATTACCTGGAAAACAACCCGCGATTCCGCTTTGTTTTCTTCGTCGATCCGTTCATGTTTCCTTTCGACAATCAAAAACTGGCGATCAGTCCGGATCGCGCCGTCTACTTTCCCATTCAGGAGAAGGCGCTTCACCGCTACCTCCAGCAAGTGGGCGTTTCTCGACTTCCGGACGATTTTACAGGCTATGAAGCGGCCATGCATCGCAAACTAGAACAAGATAAGGAGCACGGAGCGGTGGCGTTGAAATTTGAAGCTCCTTATTTTCGTTCCCTGGTAAACATCACAGACCCTCCGCGCGAGCAAGCAGAAGTGATTTACAACAAGTACCATGCGGGGGGTGTGCCTACGGCGGATGAGTATCGGGTTTTTCAGGACTACATCTTTCGCTCCCTGATTGCTCAAGCAGGTCCGTTGCACCTGGAGGTGCATATACACAGCGCGGTTGGCAGCGGGAATTACTATCATCTGAGCGAAGGCAATGCCATGGATCTGGAAAACATTCTCCGCGACCCACGTTACAAGGACACTATCTTCGTGATGATACACGGCGGATTTCCGTACACGGAACAATCGATTTGGCTGGCGGCCTTACCGAACGTTTATCTGGATAGCTCGGAGTTCAACCTGCTCGTTTATCCGGCGCAATACAGCCGCATCCTAAAGGAGTGGTTTGAAATCTTCCCGGAAAAGATAGTTTTTGGCTCTGACTGCTTCCCCTACTCGAGGGAGATTGCCGTGCCGGAGACCTACTGGCTGGCAGTTCAGACAGCGCGGACCGCAGCGGCGGCGGCCTTAGCGGAAATGGTTTCGGAAGGCGAGATCTCGGAATCCCGAGCGCTCGAAATTGCTCGTGGCTATCTCCACGACAATACCGCGCGGCTCTTCGGCATCGAACTGCTTTCGGCAAAGCACTAGGAGGGGTCCGCCGGGGCACTCTGCAAAAGAGTTCCATTGGGGTACGTCTAGGGAAAAAAATGTTCCCTGGAACAGCCAGTCGCTTTTATCTCGTCCAAACTAAAGCCTGTAAAATGAGCGGGTTAGACTAGTGATGCTTGGCGGGCGAGTTGCAAGTACTATCTCTCGCCGGAGCCTTGACCCCGCTGGCGCACCCGGTGCTGGAGGTTTAAATGGGGTCCACCCGGGTCGTGAAAGCCTTGCGCTTCCTAATCCTTGCAACAATCCTCTTCGTGTTCATGCCAGTCAGCCCAGCGCAGACCACGGAAGTTTCTGGGCGCTACGAGTGCACGCAAGCGACGGTTCATGGAAAGACGGTACCTTGCAAAGGAGCGCCGCTGTTGCTGAAGAGCGATGGCAGGTTTGAGCTGCGCGGGTGGGAAGGCAGTTACCTGGTGAGCGGGTCGTGGGTGGAATTGTCGGACACGTTGGTTAAGTCACGCGCGAAGATCGCGCCGGGACACAAGATCGTTTTCAGGTATTACGGCAAGCATGGACTCGTTGAGATGATCTACGAGCGCCGCCTGGCGGAACTCGGTAAGACCTCGTTAAGCTGAAAATGGAAGCTGCATCCCGTCCGCGACCCAACGGACTGACCCTAGCACTTTTTCTTTTCGAATAATTCAAGAAATAGCCGGACTCTGGCGGGCCCGTGGCCTGTATGGTGGTTGTTCGCGAAAGCGAAGACCGCGATTTTGCGCTTAAGAAAAGCGCGGCAGGCCTCGATTCGCTCGAGCATGAGGGCGATTCTATTATTCCGATGTAGCGGCCTTTTTTTCGAGGCCTGGCGCAACGACGGGTTGAAGAAAAGGCATCATGGCTCTTAGCTTCGGCCCTAGCTGCTCAACCGGATGCGATTGTTCGCGTTGGCGAGTGGCGAGGAAATTCGGGCAGCCTTTCTCATTTTCCTCGATCCACTTCTTGGCCCAACTGCCGTCCCGAATTTCCGCGAGGATTTTGCGCATCTCTTCACGCGTCTGTTTGGTGATGATGCGCGGCCCGGAGGTATAGTCGCCTTGTTCGGCAGTGTCGCTTACGGAATAGCGCATGTAGCTGAGCCCGCCGCGATAGATGAGGTCGACGATCAGCTTTAGTTCGTGGAGGCACTCGAAGTAAGCGACTTCGGGCTGATAGCCAGCAGCGACGAGGGTTTCGAAGCCTGCTTTGATCAGCGCGCTAACGCCACCGCAAAGGACGGCCTGTTCGCCGAAGAGGTCCGTCTCGGTTTCTTCGGTGAAGGTGGTTTCGAGGACGCCGGCGCGGGTGCAGCCGAGCCCTTTGGCATAGGAGAGAGCGAGCGCTTTGGCCTGGCCGGTGGCGTCCTGCTCGATGGCGAGAAGCGCGGGCGTGCCTCCGCCCTCCGTGAAAACTTCCCGTACACGATGGCCCGGCGCCTTGGGGGCGATCATGGAAACATCAACAAAGGAGGGAGGTTTGATGGTGCCGAAGCGGATGTTGAAACCGTGGGCGAACATCAATGTCTTGCCCGGCTTGAGATGGGGCTCCACAGCTTCTCGGTAAAGCTTTGGCTGCTTGGTATCCGGAGCAAGAATCATGATCACATCGGCCCAGGCAGCAACTTCGGCGGGAGTGCCGACGGTAAGACCCTCTTTTTCCGCCTTCGCGCGCGAAGCGCTGCCGGCATGGAGTCCAACGCGGACGGTCACGCCGCTGTCGCGAAGATTGAGCGCGTGCGCATGTCCCTGGGAGCCGTAGCCGATGATGGCGACTTTTTTTGATTGAATGAGTGCCTGGTCCGCCGAATCGTCGTAATAGAGATTTGCCATTCTTATCCTCGTTTTCTAGCTTCAGATTTTCTACTTCATTTTAGAACCGGTGCTGGCGAAATCCGTGTCCTTCGATGGTGCGACGGGAGGACGCAAGAGATCGCCACCACGCGTCATGGCGATGCGGCCCGTGCGAGCCATTTCGAGAACCCCAAAGGGCCGCAAAACTTCAAGCAGGCCGTCGATTTTGTCGACGGTGCCGGACACTTCAAGAATTAGCGATTCCGGGGCGACGTCGACGACGCGCGCGCGAAAGACTTTAATGAGTTCCATCAAATGCGGGCGGGATTGCTGATCGGCGAGTACCTTGATGAGGGCCAGATCGCGCTCGAGGACAGAACGCCCCGAAATGTTTTCGGCGAGCAGGACGTTGACAAGTTTTTCGAGGCTGGCTTCGAGGCGGTGCGCACCTTTTTCATCGGTGTGGGCAACGATGGTCATGCGCGCGACTTCTTCATTCTCGGTCGGGCCGACGGTGAGCGAATCGATGTTGATGGCGAGCCGCCGCGCGAGGGAGGCCACGCGGTTCAAAACGCCGGGTTTGTTTTCGACGTAAGCGACAAGTGTCTGCATAGCTTCCTCGGCCTTCTTCATGGCTCCGTGGCCGTTTCCACAAGCGGGTTGTTGGGCCGGCGGATCATTTCGTGGAGCGACCCGCCCGCAGGTACCATCGGGTAGACGGAATCTTCTTGCTCGACGCGGAAATCAAGAAGCACTGTTTCGGAGGACTCACGCGCGGAACGGATCGTCGTGATGACGTCCGTGCGCGAGGTGACGCGCTCGCCGCGAATGCCGAAGGAGTTCGCCAGGGCGGCAAAGTCCGGTGCGACGAGGGGCGTGGCGACGTAGCGTTTGTCGTAGAAAAATTCCTGCCATTGCCGCACCATGCCGAGATAGCCGTTGTTAATGATGGCGATGTTGATCTTGATTTTTTCCTGGACGATGGTGGCGAGCTCACTCATGGTCATTTGAAAACCACCATCACCCGCCACGACCCAAACTTCGGAATCGGGCTTGGCGAACTTCGCCCCGATGGCGGCGGGCAGAGCGAAGCCCATGGTGCCGAGACCTCCGGAAGTGATGAGACTGCGCGGCTGATTGTGGTGGTAATACTGCGCTTCCCACATTTGGTGCTGGCCGACGTCGGTGACCACAATGGCTTCACCCTGAGTTTCTGTCCAGAGGTCGTTGATCACGTGAGCGGCGTAGAGGTGGCCACTGTCGGGAAGATTTTGGATATCGCGGACGGCGGAATCGCCTTTAAGCTCGCGGATGTGTGCAATCCAGTCGCTACGGTCGCGCTTTTCGAGACTCGGCAGCAGCTTTTCCAAGACTTCGCGGGCATCACCGATGAGTGCTGCGTCCACGGGGACATTCTTGTTGATTTCCGCGCGGTCGATTTCGATGTGGATCTTGCGCGCGCCTTTGGCGTAGGTGCGAAGGTCGCCGGTGACGCGGTCATCGAAGCGCATTCCGACCGCGACGAGCAGATCGGATTCCTGGATGGCGTGATTTACCCAGGCTTCACCGTGCATGCCCATCATGCCGAGATTCATCGGATCTTTGGCAGGGAAGCAGCCGATGCCGAGAAGAGTCATGGCCACAGGGAAATTGCCAAGGCGGACGAATTGCTCAAAGATCTGCATGGCGCCGGAGAGCATGATGCCGCGGCCCGCGAGAATGATGGGACGTTTTGCCGAATTCAGGAGTTCGACGGCGCGGTCGAATTCAACTTGATCGTGATTGCTGCGCTGACGTTTGGGCGGAAGCTGCGGCGCGGAAGCCTCCCAATTGAATTCGGCGGAAGCCTGCTGCGCGTCTTTTGTGATGTCGACAAGGACGGGGCCTGGGCGGCCGGAGTTTGCAATCAGGAAAGCTTCGCGTACCGTGCGGGCTACGTCTTCCGCACGGGAGACGACAACGTTGTGCTTGGTGATGGGCATGGTGATCCCGGTGATGTCGATTTCCTGGAAGGCATCGGAGCCGAGCAGTTTGCTGCTCACTTGTCCGGTGATGCAAACGACGGGCGAGGAATCCAGCATGGCCGTCGCGATGCCAGTGACCATATTCGTTGCGCCTGGACCGGAGGTGGCCATGGCCACACCCACGCCGCCGCTAGCGCGCGCGTATCCGTCCGCCATGTGCGTGGCACCCTGCTCGTGGCGGACGAGGATGTGGTGCAGTTTGGACTTACCGAGCGCGTCGTAAACGGGGAGGATCGCGCCGCCCGGATAACCGAAGATATGGCGCACGCCGAGGCGCGTTAGCGATTCACAGAGGATTTCCGCACCAGTGAGTTTCATAGGGTCCTCTTCCTGTGTGACCGCGAAGCGGCCAACGCATTCGATCCAGGTTGCACTGGAATTGAGAAGCCCGCGGGCACGGTGGTGACCGCGCCGAGTGAAGATGACGAAACCAGGAGCGCGTATTTAGCCATCACGCCGTTGGTGTAGCGAGGAGCAGGGGCCTTCCAGGTAGCGAGGCGCTTCTGCAATTGCGCGGCGCTGAGCGCGACGCTTAGCGTGCGCTTCGGAATGTCGAAGGCAATGATGTCGCCATCGGCAACGGCGGCGATGGGGCCACCGTTCACGGCTTCTGGTGCGACGTGTCCTGCCATTAATCCGTGCGTTGCGCCGGAGAAGCGGCCGTCCGTCAAGAGAGCGACGCTATCGCCGAGTCCCGCGCCGACAAGCGCGGCCGTCACGGCGAGCATCTCGCGCATGCCGGGTCCGCCTTTTGGTCCTTCGTAGCGGATTACGACGACATCGCCTGGTTTAATCGCGCCGTTTTCGACGGCGGCGAAGGCGGCCTCCTCACTATCGAAGACGCGCGCCGGACCGCGGAAATTCTGCAGGTTGTGGCCCGCAACCTTTACGACGCAGCCCTCCGGCGCAAGATTGCCTTTCAGAATGACGAGCCCTCCTGTCGGCTTGAGCGGTTTGTCGAGCTTGCGCACGACTTCCTGGTTCAGTGTTTCTTTTGCGCCGGCAGCTTCTTCAGCGAGAGTGCGTCCTGTCACGGTGATCGTGCTCCCGTGGAGAATCTTTGCGTCGAGCAAACGTTTTGCGACCAGTGCGGTGCCGCCGGCGGCGTAGAGGTCGGTGGCCATAAAACGGCCGCCCGGCTTGAGGTCTGCGAGGATCGGAACGCGGGAACTGATGCGGTCAAAATCTTCGATGGAGAGAGGAAGGCGCGCCTCGTTGGCGATGGCGAGGAGGTGGAGCACTGCGTTTGTCGAGCCGCCCGTCGCTGCCACGCCCGCGATCGCGTTTTCGATCGCCGCTTTGGTGATAATTTTCAATGGGGTGATGTCGCAGCGAAGGAGATCGAGAACCAGTTCACCGGCGCGATGGCCGGCGTTGGCTTTGGCCGCGTTGGTGGCGGGAACACTCGAGAGCCCCATCGGCGCAATGCCAAGGAATTCGCAGACCAACGCCATGGTGTTGGCAGTGAATTGCCCGCCGCAGGCCCCCGCGCCGGGACACGCCGCGCATTCCAGGGCATTAAGTTGTGCATCGGTCATGGCGCCACGCGCGTGCGCGCCCACGGCCTCAAACACGTCCTGAATGGTCACGGAGTGCCCCTCAAACTGGCCGGGTGCGATCGAACCACCGTAGAGGATTAGCCCGGGAATATTCAGCCGGGCGAGAGCCATCACGCCGCCGGGAATTGTTTTGTCGCAGCCAACGAGGACGATCAGGGCATCGAAGAGATTTCCGCGAGTGACGAGTTCGATGGAATCGGCAATCACTTCACGGCTGACGAGCGAAGCGCGCATGCCCTCCGTGCCCATGGTGATGCCGTCAGAAATGGAGACGGTATTGAATTCCAGGGGTGTGCCGCCCGCCGCGCGAATCCCTTCCTTTACGTGCCCGGCGAGCTCACGAAGGTGATAATTGCAGGGACCGATTTCGATCCAAGTGTTGGCGACGCCGATCAGAGGTTTGGAGAAATCGCCATCGCGCAAGCCTGCGGCGCGGAGCATGGCGCGCGCAGGCGCGCGGTGGGCGCCGTCGGTGAGCGCGCGGCTACGCGGTCTGGGGAATTGTTCGGTCACTGCGGCTATCCTCCCGTGGTCGGTTGCGGCCTCATTGCGCAAAGTTCATGGTCCAAAAACTTAGGGCCATCACCCCGCTTTGGATGATGGCCCCGAATCTTTTCGGTCGTGCTGTGCTAGGCCACCATCATCCGGCTGCAATTCCCCGCATGATTACGGGGCTAATTCGTACGACGACACGGAAAGTACGGTCGGCCGCAAAGGCAACCGCAAGGATCCGTTCGTTCGAGATGGCGACGCGAGACATGCCGATCGCCATAAAGAATAACAGGATGAGGCTAGGTGGGTCAATTAGTCAAATTAATAGATATGTTCTACTAAATAAGTGTGCCTTATTCGAGAGGAAAGCTCGCCGCGAAGCGAGGATCTCGCTTTCGCAAAAAGCCAAGAAAAAGAGAGTTTCCTCGCCGTTTTGCTCCCCGGAATGACAACGCGCGGAGGGTTTTTCAACAAGCTTTCTGAATCGCATTTGCGGGTCGCGTCAGATAGGCAAGCGCAGTCTGGCTTCGCAACCCCGCGCGTCGGTGCGATTCTTCAAGGTAAGTTCACCGCCGTGAGCTTCCGCAATTTGGCGGCTGAGCACCAGGCCGATGCCGGAGCCACCGGGTTTGGTGGTGAAAAAGGGAACAAAGAGATTTGCGGTGTTCGTAATTCCCGGCCCGTCGTCGAGAACCCACACATCGAGTTGCGAGCCCTGGCGCGACCATCCGACTTCAACCCCACCCCCGGTTTCCAGTGCGGCATCCACAGCGTTGCGGATCAAATTGATCAATAGCTGTTCCAATTGATCAGCGTCTGCGGAGATTTCTACGGCAGGCCCTTCTGCTACCTTAACTTGAATACGGGCAGCAAGTTTTGCTACCCGGGCAATCCACTCGGTAACATTCATCCGAGCCAATTTTGGCTGCGGCAGCCGCGCGAGGCGCGCATATGCGGCCATGAAACGGGCCAGCGCTTCCGTGCGCGAACGGATGATTCCAAGTCCCTGGCGAAGGTCCTCCAAGATCGCATTGCTCGGCCCATTCTGCAATTCAGACGTCTTGATTGCGGACTGCAGCCCGCTCTCGAGGCCCTGCGCCACGGACTGAATTGGTGCGAGAGAGTTATTGAGTTCGTGGCCGAGAACGCGGATCAGGCGCTGCCACGCCTGGCGCTCCGCATCTCGCAGCGTGCGGCTGAGGTCGCTCAGAACGATCAAACGATGGGGCAGACCACCCTGGCGGAAAGATCCACGGCGCATGCCCCAGCGCCCCGAGCCGCCGGCGAAATTCAATTCCATGGTGCGACTGGATTCGCCCTCAAGACAGGCCTGCAAGCCCAACTCGTCGGCCGTAAAACCTAGAAGCCGTTCGGCTGGCCGGGCCAGCAGACGTTCACCGGCACGGTTCACCAGGCGAAGCTTCGTTTCGTTGTCAAACGTGAAGATGGCGACATCAATCTCCTCCATCACGGTGCGCAACAATGCGCCGGCTTCCAAGGCGCCCAGGCGTTGCTGACGAAGTGTCTCGCTGAGGGCGTTCACCTCGATCATGACTTCGCCCATGGCGTCTTCGCGTTTCGCCCCTCGTCCGCGGACGGAGAAATCTTCCTCACGCAATGCAGCCAGGAGATTCGAAAGTGTTTGCAAAGAGAAAACGACGCGGTGGCGAACAGAGAGTGCAAAACCCAGCCAAAAAACGACAATGAGCAACGTCAAGGTCCAGGCGGTAGAGGTCGAATAGCTGCCCGTCCAGAGCAGGATAAGAGAAATGACCGATCCGGGCAGGCCCGTAGCCAACGCCAGGAGCTGAAGCCGGCGTTCGTAGGTCAGACGATTCATTCGAGACCGTATTTTTGAAGACGGCGATAGAGGGCGCTGCGGCTCAATCCCAGCGCCTTGGCAGCTTGACTGACGTTGCTATCATTGCGCGCGAGCGTGCGCTGAATGAGATGGCGTTCTACTTCATCAAGGCTCATTTCCTCGAGGCGCGGCGAGCCCGCCGGAGCGGGGGCGCGCAAACCAAGATCCGCGGCGTGCACGAGTGGACTTGTCGAAAGGAGCACGCCACGCTCAATCGCGTGATCCAGTTCGCGGACATTTCCCGGCCAGGGATGCTCTCGGAGCACCTGGGTGGCCGCCGGATCAAACCCAGAAAGGCTCTTGCGATAGCGCTGGGCATAGCCCCTCAGGAAATGGTGCGCTAGCAGCAGAATATCTTCGCGGCGTTCCCTTAGAGGCGGCAAATGAATCTCGATGGTATTCAGGCGAAAAAGCAGATCCTGCCGGAATCGCCCAGCGGCTGCTTCGGTTGTCACGTCCGCGTTGGTAGCCGCCAAGACTCGAACGTCGACGCGCCGCGCGGTAGAGGAGCCGACTCGCTCGAGTTCACCGGCTTCCAGGATGCGAAGAAGTTTCGCTTGCAGATTCAACGGGACATTGGCGATTTCATCGAGAAAGAGTGTGCTGCCCTCGGCGAGTTCGAAGCGACCCACGCGATCCGTACGGGCATCCGTGAAGGCCCCTTTGACGTGGCCGAAGAGCTCGCTTTCGAACAATCCTTCGGAGAGGCCCCCGGCATTGACCGTGACCATGGGTCTGCTCGCTCGGGCGGATAACGCGTGCAGTGTCTGAGCAACGACTTCTTTGCCCGTGCCGTGCTCTCCCGTGATGAGAACAGTCGCGTCCGAAGGGCCGATGCGCCCGATGAGCTCGAGCACGGGCTGCATCACGGCAGACTCTGCGATCATCGTGGGGCGTGATTCGGAGCGGAGCAGGCGATTTTCTGCTTCGAGGCGCGAGGCTTTGCGGAGCGCCTGGCGAAGGTCGATCTGCGTGCGAATGATGGCCAGCAGGCGGTTGTTCTCCCAGGGCTTGGGGATGAAATCGCGGGCACCGCGGCGCATGGCTTCGACGGCGATTTCCACGCTGCTCCAGGCGGTCATCACAATGAGCGGGAGGGTGCTGTCGACCATCTGGATGCGGCTGAGGAGATCCAGCCCTTCCTGCCCTGAAGTAGTATCGCGCGCGTAGTTCAGGTCCATGAGGACGGCGTCGAACTCGCGAGACTCGATGGCCGAAAGAGCCTCGGCGGGAGAGGCGACGCCGTGCGTCTCGTATCCCTCCCTTTTCAGAAGGAGGCGGAGGGCGTCGCGAATGTCAGCCTGATCATCCGCCAGAAGAATGCGATAGGCGTGATTGGTGGTCGTCTTCATTCGAATGCGACAGTGAACTCTATTCTACAACCGTCTCCTAAGCGTTGCTCCGAGAGGTTCTCGGTAATGAGTTTCGGTTTTCAGGTTACGGGTCACCCGACTCGAGCGGCAGTAGCGCTTTCGCTGACGATCCAGCCGTCTTTCAGCTGGATGACTCGGTCACTGTAGGAGGCGTTTTTCTCCGAGTGCGTGACCTGAATAATTGTCGTGCCGCCTTCGTTCAGCTTCTTGAAAAGCAGCATGATCTCTTCGCCCTGCGCAGAGTGAAGATTGCCCGTAGGCTCATCGGCGAGGATGAGCTTTGGATTTTGAATGACGGCGCGCGCCACGCCGACGAGTTGTTGCTGACCGCCGGAAAGCTGATTGGGGAAGAGGTCTTTTTTTCCGACGATGTTGAAACGGTCGAGTGCGTCGCACACCAGGCTGGCGCGTTCCTTATGCGGGACGTTTTTGTAGGAGAGCGGAATTTCCAGGTTTTCGAAGACCGTTAGATTGTCGATCAGGTGGTAGCTCTGAAAGACAAAGCCAATGTTGGCCTTGTGCAGTTCGTTGCGTTTCTTGACATTCAGTTTGTGGACGGGCTGTTCCAGAAAGTAATACTCGCCGGTCCACGCGCCATCCAACATGCCGATGATGCTGAGCAGCGTAGATTTTCCCGCGCCGGAAGGACCCATGAAGGTGACGAATTCACCCCGTTGAATATCCAGCGTAATGCGGCGCAAGACGAAAAACTTGCTTCCGCCTGCTTCGAATACTTTTTCAAGACTTCGCAACTGAATCAGCGGTTCCACAGTGGCCTCACTCGTACCGCAGGGCACGCATGGGATCGACACGCGTGGCGCGGCGAGCTGGAATGTAACACGCGAGCACAACAACAATCGAGAGCAGGAGAGTTCCGAGGGCGAAGCTGGAGAGATCCGTGGCCTGCACGCCGTACAAGATGCTCGCGAGGAGGCGGGCCAGCACGTATGCCGCGGGGAGCCCAATGGCAATGCCGATGCCCATCAAGGCCAGCCCTCCGGTAACGAACAAGCGCAAAACGTCACGCGATTGGGCGCCAAGCGCCATGCGCACTCCGATTTCGTGAGTTCGCTGCGTGACGGAGTACGCCATGACGCCGGCCACACCCACGGCTGACAGAACCAGACCCATGAAGCCGAGCACGCCCATTAAGACGGCAACATAGGACAACCCCAGGATCTGATCGGAAATGACGCGATCGAAGGGGAGCACATCGTAGATAGGCTGGTCCGGGTCAACGCTGGAGATTGCCTGCCGGATGGCAGGAAGGATCGCACGCAGGTCGCCCGAAGTCCGCACGGCGATGTACGAGCCCCAGTGAGGCTGCTGGCGGTAAGGAAAATAGATCGCGGGAGGAAGGTCGTGCTGCCAAGGGTTGTAGTAAACGTCAGCGACGACACCCACGATAACGGCCCAGGGATTCTTGGAATCATCCTCACCGGTCTTGAGGTGGTGGCCGAGCGGACTGCGTTCCGGCCAGTAGCGACGAGCCAGACTCTCACTGATGATGACGACCCGGGTTGCGTCTGCGGAATCGCGATCGCTGAATTCACGTCCTTCTTTGACCGGAACATGCAAGAGCCGGAAATAGTCCGGGCTCACGCTATCGATGAGGGCGTTGCGGAATTCACCGAGCTGCTTGGGTTGTCCCTCCACGCTGAACGACTCGGCGTCTGATGTCTCGCCAAATGGAATTACTGCGGCGACCGCAGCCGATTCCACGCCCTGCGCGTGATTTAACTGGTCGAGCAGGCGACCGTAGAAATCGGATCGCTGGCGAGGCGCGGCGTACTTGGAGTCTGGCAGCACAACGCGCATGGTGAGAACCGATTGCGGAGCGAATTTGAAATTGAGTGCGAACAGTGACAGTACGCCCTTCGAAATAAGAACACCGCCAACGAGAAGCATCAGCGAAAGAGAGATTTCCGCCACCACAAAGGCATTGCGCAGCCGGGTGCGAGAACGGCTGGCGGTCCCGCTCCGGCCGCCTTCCTTCAAAGTCTCACCAATGGCCGTGCCGGAGCCCTGAAAAGCGGGGACAAGACCAGCGACGATTCCAGCAAGCAGCGCAACGCCAAGGGTGTACAGAAAAACCTCGCGATCCAGACGCACCATGTTCCATCCGGGAATGTATCGAGCCACTTCGGGAGGCATGTTGGCTTGAATCAAAGAAATTCCCCATGCGCCCAAGAGCAGGCCAACCGCACCTCCTCCCAATCCCAAGAGCGCGCTCTCGATCAAGAGTTGCCGAATGAGGCGCCACCGTGTCCCGCCCATCGCGCGGCGAATCGCAAACTCGGTCTGGCGAGACGTGCTACGAGCCAAGAGCAGGTTCGCAACGTTCGCGCACGCGATCAGAAGAACGAAACCCACGGCGACGAGGAGAAGGAGGGTATACGCTCTGCCAGGGCCCGCTACGAATTCGCCCAGGTCCTGAACCATGACGCTCCAACCGGATTCTGAGGCAGGGAAGGTGCTTGTGAGGCGCTGCTGAATCGCGTTCATCTCCGCCTGCGCCTGCGCGCGCGAAACGCCGCTCTTCAGTCTGGCCAGCGGATCAACAGAATGCTCATTGCGCACGGTGCGTTCCTGCGCGCTGAAGGTCAAGGGCATCCAGAGCTGCGCGTTGAAAGGGAAATTCACTTCTTGGTTCATCACACCCACAACCGTGCAGGGTCTGCCATCGAGCCTAATGGTCTTCCCAACAATTTGAGGATCGGAAGCAAACTGGCTGGTCCAGAGTCCTTGACTCAGAATGACCTTCGCATCTTGGCCCGGCAGATCCTCACCGCTGACGAAACCGCGGCCTAGCATGGCGTGCACGCTCAGGACGTCGAAGAAGTTTGGCGTTACGCGGAAGCCCTGGAGTTTAACAGGTTCTCCGGCGCCGGTGAGATTGATGTCGTTCCAACTGTAAGCAGCCAGCGAGTCAAAAGAATGCGCCTGTGCTTTCCAATCCAAAAAATCCGCGGGAGAAGCGGAGGTCCAATCCTGAACCTGGCCCGGGGCGCGGTTCACTACCATCACAATGCGTTCGACCTCGGGGAACGAAACTGGTTTGCGCAGAAAGGTGTTGGACACGCTGAATGTGGCGGTGTTCGCTCCGACGCCCAGGCCGAGAGCCAAAATCGCCAGGAGGGTAACGCCCCGGCTCTTCACGAGCATGCGCGCTCCGTATCGAATGTCTTGCCAGAGGGTGTTCATCACGATCTCCTGGTCACCACAACGCGCGAACCTGGGAACGACACAAGTAGTCCGCCTGCCGCGAATTTCGAAACGAGCGCCGCAACGGCGATGACGTCAGCGTGTTACGTGTTACCCGGTAGCGGCTCTCCGCTTCAGGTGTTTTTAGGTTCAGGCGTGCGCTTCCTGGGTCTCTTCGACCACACGGCCGTCAAACAGATGAATGGTGCGTTCAGCGAAGTTGGCGTAGCGCTGGTCGTGCGTGACCATGCAAATCGTTGCCCCGTTGCGATGCAGGTCGCGCAACAGTTCCATCACCGCCTCGCCATTCTTCGAGTCCAGGTTACCAGTCGGCTCGTCGGCCATCAGGATTAGCGGATCGCCAACGAGCGCGCGCGCCACCGCGACGCGCTGTTGCTGGCCGCCCGAGAGCTGCGAGGGGTAATGACGCAACCGGTGAGCCATGCCGACGCGCTCGAGCGCATGCTGGACCTTCTGTTTGCGCTCGGCTGCGCCTGTGCCGCGATAGGTCAGCGGCAGTTCGACGTTTTCATAGACGGTGAGGTCCCCGATCAGGTTGAACGCTTGAAAAATGAAGCCAATTTCGCGGTTGCGAATCCGCGTGCGTTCGCTGAGAGTAAGATTCGAAACCGGCTGTCCATTCAGCCAGTAATGGCCGCCGCTCGGGGAGTCCAAGAGCCCCAGAATGGAGAGCAGCGTCGATTTGCCGCACCCGGAGGGCCCGGCAATCGAGATGTACTGACCTTTCTTTATTTCCAGATGTATTTCCGAGAGTGCATGAGTCTCCACCTCGTCGGTGTAGAAGACCTTCTTCACTCCTTCGAGCTTGATCAACGTGTCGTTTGCTTCCGGCATGTCGTCTCCTTGTACTTCAAACACTATCGAAATAAATTTGCTGCCCCTTGAACTATCGAATTACCTGACCTCAAATCCCTACGTGCACTACCTCCGGCTGTCATTCGTACCGCAACGCCACCATCGGCGCGACACCGGCGGCACGGCGCGCAGGAATATAGCATGCAGCCAGGGCTATTAATGTAAGCAACGATGCAACACACAAAAATGTTCCGGGGTCGCTTGCCTTCACCCCATAGAGCAGGCTGGAAAGCACGCGACCCAGGCTCAGCGCGCCGGCAAGGCCGATGGCTAGCCCGATGACGATGAGCCGAAGCCCCTCACCAAGTATCAAGCGAAGAATATCGGCCGGAAGCGCTCCCAGAGCCATGCGGATGCCAATCTCCTGCGTTCTCCGGCTCACGGAGTGCGCCAGCACCCCATAGGTGCCGATCATCGCCAGGGCCAGAGCCAGAAGAGCGAAGCCCCCGAGAAGAAACATGTTGAATCGCCAAGAGGACACAGAGCTAGCGACAACTTCCTCCATGGTTTGTACCTGAGAGACCGGGATTTCAGGATCCAGCGAATGAACGCGCTGGCGAACAGCACTGACCAGCGATGCTGGCGCCGCCGAACTCCGGATGACGATTTCCATGCTCGATTCCACGAGCGGCAACATCGCCGCGGGAATTTGGGAATAGGAAAAATAGGCGGTGGCCTCTGAGTCGAACTCAAGGCCGGTATGCTTGACATCGTTGACGACGCCGATCACGGAAGCCCATGAAAGACCCGGCAAGCCGATTTTGATCCTCTTCCCGACGGGATCCTGAGCCGGCCAGTATTGCGCGGCGAGCCTGCGGCTCACAAGAGCAACTACAGGCTCCTCCTTCGTATCCTTCTGCGTAAAATCACGCCCGGCGAGCAGGGCAATGCCTAATGTCTCAAAATATCGCGAACTCACTACGCGGACGCGTGCCGTCGGAGCTTCGCCCGGTGGTGCCGCAGCCTTCCCTTCGACCTCGACCGGGGCCGAAGGGTTTGCGCCGGCAAGCGGAAGATCCCGAGCGATGGCGAAGGCATGAACCTGCGGCAACTCCTTCAAACGATACAGCAGGTTACCGTAGAAACGCGGAATCTGCTCGCCGGTGTAGCGCGCTTCCGGCAGCGCAATCTGCATGGTGAGGACATTTTGCGCGTCAAATCCTGGATTGGCCGAAAGCAGAAGCCAGAGGCTTTTCAGTGAGAGTCCCGCGGCCACCAGGAGGATTACCGTGAGCGCCATTTCCGCCACCACCAGCAGACTGCGATCTATTTCCATCCTGCGCGATCCGCGACTGCCTTCCTTGAGCGTTTCGTTGGTGCATTCACGAGACACTCGGAACGCTGGCATTATTCCAAAGAGAAGTCCGGTCGCGGTGGAGAAGACGAGAGCAACGACCAAAGCTGGCCAGTGCAAACCGATTTCGTTTACTCGAGGAAGGCTTGCGGGATTCGTTGCCACCAAGATACGCAGTCCCACGCCAGCAAAGCCGAGAGCAATTGCGCCCCCCAGGATGGATAAGACGACGCTCTCCGTCAGAAGTTGCCGCACCAGGCGTCCGCGGCTTGCCCCCATGGCGATCCGGACGGCAATTTCTTTCTTGCGGTCCGCGGCGCGCGCGAGGAGCAAATTGGCGACGTTCGCCGTTGCAAGCAAGAGAACGAAGCCGACCGCTCCGAAGAGCAATAGAAGCGCCGGACGAACCTGACCGGTCAGAGAATCACGCAGGGAATAAAGAATGACGCCGCGCCCTGCATCGCCTTGAGGATCCTGCTGGCGCAACGCGGCTGCGATGGCGTCGAGCTTGGCCTGAGTTTGTGCGATGTCCACGTCGGCACGGAGTCGCGCAATTGTTCCCAACCAATGAACTCCACGGGCACTGGAGGTCGCTTCCGTTGGATCGAGCTGCAACGGCACCCAGAGTTGCTCTCGCGTTTCAAATACGTCGAAATTCTGAGGCATTACGCCAATCACCGTCTTGCTCGCCCCATTCAAAATGATCTGTTTGCCGGTAATGGCCGCGTCAGCTCCGAAGCGCCGTTGCCAAAGGCTATAGCTAAGCACAACAACATCGTCGGCGCCGGGCCGGTCTTCTTCTTCGAGAAAGGTCCGTCCGATATAAGCGTGAATTCCAACAAGAGGGAAGAACTCCGGTGAAACGCGCGCACCTTGCACGCGGTCCGCTTCTCCGCTGCCGGTCAAGCTGAAATCCGCCAGAACGTGTGCGCCAAACTTATCGAAAGCCGAGGTTTGCGCTTTCCAAGCGTTGAAATCCGGCGTGGAGAAAAGATTAAAGTTTCCGTCGGGCAGGCGTTGCCAGACGCGCACCAGCCGCTCCGGGTGCTCATAAGGAAGAGCCCGCAGAAGCACAGCATCTACAATGCTGAACATCGCCGTATTCGCCCCGATGCCGAGCGCGAGCATCAGCAGCGAAATCGCAGTGAAGCCTGGGCTGCTTGTCAGCATGCGCAAGCCGTAGCGGATGTCTTGCAACAGAGTTTCCATTGCCTTCCTTTATTCGTACCGCAAAGCCACGATGGGTTCGACGCGCGTCGCCCGCCGCGTCGGCACATAGCATGCGGCCAGAGCGATCACCGCGATCAAAGCCAGCGCCAGTGTGTACACCGAAGCATCCCTCGCGTGGACGCCGAACAGCATCGATTCGCCCAGCCGCGCGAGGCCGTAGGCCAGCGGCAGACCCACCGCCGCGCCAGCCAGGACCATGATGCCCATTTCTCGGAAGATCAAGGATCGTACGTGGGTTTCCTTGGCGCCAAGCGCCATGCGGATGCCGATTTCGCGCGTGCGCTGCACGACCACGTAGGCCAGCACGCCGTAAATGCCGAGAGCCGCGAGCAGAGCCGCCAAGCCGCCGAAGCTTGCCGAGAGGCCGGCAATCACGCGTTCGGCAAAAAGATCCTCATCCACCACCCGGCGAACCGTCTTCAGCTCGTATACCGGCAAATTCGCGTCGGCTTGGCGTACGCTCTCCCGCAGTTCGTTGGCGATCAGCAAGGGATCTTGCTGGCTCCGCACGTAAAAGGTCATGCCGTTGAGCTTCCCAAATTGCGAATAAGGAATATAGAAATAAGGCCGGTCTCCCGAACGAACATGGTCTTCCTTCGCGTTTTTCACCACACCGACGATTTCGATGTCCGGCTTGACCTGGCCCCCACCCAGCGCGAAGCGCACACCTATCGGATCTCGTTTCGAAAAAAACATCTTTACCATCGCTTCATTGATGACCGCCACTTTTGTTCTCGCCGCAGTATCCCCGGCCTTAAATTCGCGTCCGGAGAGCAATGGAACTTTCATGGTGGAAAAATAATTCGGGCTTACCGCATCATAATTCACGTGCCGCTCGTCGCTATCCAGGCTTTCGCGTCCCTCGACGGTGATATTGCCGCCCATATCCGTCCCAGTAAGCACAGGAATCTGAGATGAGCCAACCCCAAGCACCCCCGGAAGCGCCTCCAGGCGCTGCCTCAATTGATCGACCAGAGTGATTGTCCTGGGCGGGTCATAGCCGCTCAACTGCGGAGCGATCGAGAAAGTAATCAAGTTCTCGGCGCTAATTCCGAGATTTTCTTTGCGCAGGTTCCATAGAGTCCGGGCAAAGAGCGTTGAACCCGCAAGCAGCAGAAGTGTGAAAGCCACCTGCCCGGCCACGAGGAACTTGCGAAAGCGCACGTGGGCAAGACCTGCGGATGAAGTAGAACCCTGATCCTTGAGCATCTGCGAAACCCCGGCCCGCGCGACGCGCCACGCGGGGATCAGGCCGAACAGAATGGCCGATGCCAAAGTCGCGGCCGCGACAAAACCCAGTACCCTTCCGTCGGCCTTGGCGGTAATCCCCTGCACTCCTCCCTCAGAAACGACGGCCTGGGTCAAAATATTCATCAGCCAAACGCCCAGAAGCAGTCCCAATCCGCCACCTCCCAACGCGCAGAGGAAACTTTCCACCATGAGCTGCCGCATCATCTGGCCCCAAGTGGCCCCGAGCGCCGAGCGTATGGCAAACTCTCGCTGGCGCGCCGCTCCCTTGGCCAGGAGAAGATTGGCGACGTTGGTGCACGCGATCAGGAGCACCAGCGCGACCATCACAAACAAGGCGATCAACGCCGGACCGGAATCCCGCTGAACAGTGGTTCTGCCTTGTGCCCCGGGGTATAGAACGATTTTCTTGTTCAGAAACTCCTTGCGCTCTTTAGCGCCTATTCCTGTAAGGCTCGCAATTTGTTGCTCGAGCAATGGGCCGTACTCCGCGTTGATCCCAGCCTGTGCCCGTTCCATGGAAAGTCCCGGTTTAAGCCGCGCAAACACTGCCAGGAACGAATCATTCCAGTCGTCCAGCCCATTCCGGATCGGCGTCATTTGTGCCTTCATGGTCATGGGCACGAATATGTCCGGTGTCTGTCCCACCTGGATGCCGGCGAAACCCGCTTGCGTGACGCCAACGATGGTCATTTCGGTGTTATTCACCAGAATCGGCTGGTTCAGAACGCCGGTATCACCGCCGAAATGCCGCATCCAATACCCATGGCTCAGGACCAGAACAGGATGTGCTCCTGAAACGTCGTCATCGGCGAGCGTCAGTACCCGGCCAAGTGCCGGCCGCACCCCGAGCACGTCGAAATAATTTCCACTCACGAGTTCGCCGGAACCCCGGTCTGTCTGGCCGTGACTCGCGATGCTCGCAGCAAATTCATATCGCGCTATCACGCCATCGAAAACCGACGTATTCTTCGCGAGACTTTTGTAAAGCGGATAGGAGAAGATTTCCGAGTCGTCCCCATCGCTCCACACATGTCCGCGTTTCGGCCCAGGAGACTTCAGAATGACCAGCTCGTTCGGATTGCGGACGGGCAGCCGCCGCAGAAGCACTTGATTCAGAATGGAAAAGATCGCCGTGTTGGCGCCAATGCCCAGGGCCAGTGTGAGAATGGCAATTGCCGTGAAGCCGGGATTCTTCCCGAGCATGCGCAGGCCATAGCGCACGTCCTGCCAGATCGCGTGCATGCTCACCTCCTGTGAACAGGACTCACAATTAGACGCTGTTTCTGGTGCAAAATCTTGTCCCGGCCTGATGATTCCGTCGGTGCGCCCCAGTTACTTGAGCCGTATGCGGTCGAAATTGTCCACGGCCGACATATCGGACAGGATCACTTTGTCGCCGACTTGCAAGCCTTGCAGGATTTCAATCGTGGTGACCGAGCTCCGGCCGAGCTTTACATTGACGCGTACAGCTTCGGCGCCGTCGTTAACGATCTTGAAAAGGCCAATGGTGCTGTCCGCTTGTCCATGAACCGGCCGGCCGACGTAGAGCACATCTCTTAGGTTCTCGAGCTCGATCGTGCCGTCAACGCTGAGGTCAGGCCGCGCGCCTTGTGGCAACGGACCATCAATCGCGACGTCCACGGTGACCGTTCCGTTTTGAACGGACGGGTCGATTCTGAATACGCGGCCAGCCACGATTCCATTGCGCGTGTCGATGGCGGCTTTTTGCCCAATGGCCACATCTTTCGCCTGGGTCTCCGCAATCTTGATTTCCGCCTTGAGCTTCTTGGGGTCAGCGACGCGGGCGATATTGGCGCCGGGCGTCACACGCTGTCCGACCTCTACGGGGACTAACTGAAGAACTCCATTGATGCCTGCGCGGACGTGCAGCGCCTCAAGCTGGCTGTGGCGCAGGTTATACAGAGCTTTCTGTTGGTCGACACGGGCTTGCTGCGCGGTGAGGCGCGTCTTAGCGGTTTCCTCGGCATTCTTTGTTCGTTCCTCTTCAAGTTCCGTACGAATGGCCAGCTGTTCCGCGCGGACTTTGGAAAGCTTTGCGGTCACATCCGCGGCCAGGCCTTGCTTCTGCAGCTGGTCATCGACTTCGTGCTGCAGCTTGGCCTGTTCGAAATCACTCCGCACGGAGGCGGCGGCCGCGCGTTGATTCAGCAAATCGCTGTTGACCTGCACCTTAAGGTTTTCGTAGTCCGCCTCCGCCCCTTTGAGCTGGTATTCCGCGTCGAGGGCGTCGCGCTGCAATTGGGGATCGCTTAGTTCCACAATAATCGAATCCGGTTTCACAATGGCACCGGGGCGCAGTACGATCCGATCCACGCGAGAGTCGGTCTGCGCAGGGATCCAGCGAATGTCCTCGGGAATCAGTGTTCCCAATCCGCGCACTTCCCGCAGCATCGGGCCCCGTTTGACGGTATCCGGCCAAATGGTGGCGGCATCGACCGTCGGGGCAGCTGGCCGGAGGCGGGATAGACCGACCGTCACTCCCGCGATCAGGATCACGGCGATAGTGCTGTACCCAATTCGACGTATCTTCTTAGCTCTAGCGTTTGACGGGCGTTGGATATCCATAGTCTTCGTCATCTCCTGAAGCGCAAGCCGGCTTCCTAAAGTTTGTTCCGGTAACACGCAGATCTTGCATGACTTATCGAGGAAGGGGGCCATGTCCAAAGTCGCTTACTGACCGTGAGTGGGATTGCTCGTCCCAAAATCGGACATTGCCAAACCCCCTCTTTCTGCAATGAATCATGGCAGAAAACAGCTGAGATGTCAGTCCCAACTCGAAGTGTGGAGGTTTGCTTGACTTGCGAAAGGTGAGAACAGCGGTGCAACCGCCCGCGGGGATGGTGAGAAGGGGATTTCCCACCACCTATGCGTAGAACAAGAGTTCGAGTCTCTTGTATCTCCTCGGCCCAAAGCCCTCGCTGTCCCTCATCCGGTATCCAACTCAGAGCAATCTCTCCTTTTGGCCCACCACCAATGCACTTGAGATAAAGACGCGTAGAATGGCGGCATGAGGTGTGCCGATGGAAGAACAAGAAGCGGAAAGCGCGGACCTGGAGCGTTTGTGTCAGGGCGTGTCGCCTAACGATGAGCCGTGCGATTATCCGGCGACGGTGCACTGCACGACGTGCAGGAGGTGGTTCTGCGATGCCCACGCCGAGGACGAGGCTTGGCATCCATGCATGCTGCCGCCTGGAGAAGAGGGCGGTGAGGCATAGGGCCCCGTCCATCGATCCGGATCCGGGCCGTGCCAATTCCACGCCGTCCCTAAGGCGCGCCACCTTCCTCGCCCCCAGACAACTGTCGAGAACAGGCCTTTCGACGACCTATGTAGATCACCGGTGGGAGGGGGATTTATCAACAGCTATCCAACTTATCGCCGGACAAATCGGGTCCGAGGATAACTCCCGAGTAGGCGACAACCGGAAGTGATCGCGCAAAATGGGGGTAATTAAGCCGACACTTCTATACCTCAAGTATGTTTTCCGAAGTACAGATTCTCTGGCAGGATAAAAAATAACGCCGTTCTCATTCCAAACTCAGCCAGGAGACTAAATCCCTGATGAAAAGAACCATATTAGCCAGCGCGCTGCTCGCGCCATTTTCTGTGCTCCTATCGAGCGGAATATCTTCTGCACCGCGGCAGCCCAATGCTCAGGCTGTTGCGCCCGCGCCTTCCGGCGCGACCGCAGCGTGGACCCTTAAGGTAAAGGGGGACATCCGCTGGCAGCAGGTCACACCAATGGGCGCGCTCCTCGTCTCGACGGACGCCGCGCTCGCGGCTGTCGATATCGAGCGTGGCCAGGTCATGTGGGAGAAGCCCGAACTCGGCGGGTTGTCGGCAGACAGCGTCCGCATGGTCGAGGGGTCACTCCTCATGGAAGCGACGCGCCCGGGCCTGCTGGTGATTTTTGACCCGGTGACCGGCGCAGTCGTCTTCGATTCCCGGCGCCTGAACCTGGCGCAAATCGTTACCCGCCGCGTTCTGCCCCAGAGCGGCACCCTTCTCGTCCACGGGCGACGCGCAGACGGGCCCTCTGTGGTCGCGCTCTACGATCTCGTGACGGGCGAACAGCGTTGGGCCAACGAAGCGCTGTTCGAGCAGGCCGAGCCCAAGAAGAGGGGCTTTGGTGCCCTGATGCAGGGTTTACAGCGCACCGCTTCCGAGGGCACCGCGCTGGAGGTCCTGCAAGCGGGACCTGACATGATCGTCGTTCACACGCTGATGGGCCTGCGGGCGCTGGACGCGCGGACTGGCGCGGTGCGGTGGTCTGCAGCACTACCTGCCGCCCGCTGGGCACAAACCCCGCGACACGTGCGGCTCTACCCGTCGTTCAACAAAGCCGATCGCATTTACGTAAGCTTCGATGAACACCTCATGGCCTACGGCCTCGCTGACGGTCAGTCGCTCTGGACCAAGCCCGCGAGCGTGGAGGGATATATCCGCGATATCGTCCAACATCCAGCTGGGATCATCATGCTCCCCGAGGCACCGCCGGAAGGTGCGCCGGTGCGCAGCCGTCGCGTCATCAACGGAGTCGTCCAGACAGGCCTCAACGTGGCTCGCTACGAAGATGGGACGACGGTCGCCGCGAAGCCACTCCGTATGCACGGCAACGTGATAGACGCCATGATCGCCGGCGACGCCGTGGTTCTGGCCGTGGACGCCGAGTCGCGCACCTTCGTGAACGTGCTGGACGTGGCCACCGCGACGCTGCGCTTGAAGAAGGATGTGAAGATCAAGGGCCAGCTCGCCTACGCGGAGCTCACGCCAGCGGGCCTCCTCTACGTATCACGTCCCGACGCCACGATAAACGCCGAGGTCAACATCATCGATCTTGCGACGGGTGAGCAAAAGTTCAAGGACGCGATTGAGAGCGGCAAACCGTTGAGTCAGACTGACTACAAAGCCGCGCGGTACTACCTGCATCATGCTGTGGAGGGGCGGACGCTTTACGTGTTCGCGAATCGCGACCACCGGATGTACGCAGTCGATCGCGAAGCCGGTAACTTTCACGCCCTCGGCGGCGAGATCAAGCTGCAGGGCGGCGAGGATCCGACTGATATGGAGATCCGGCCCGCGGGCATTGTCCTCATCGCGCCGCAGAACCTCGTGTTGGTCGCGCGGGATGGGCAGGTGAAGCAGCAAGTGTATTACCCTGCGCCTCAGCTTCCGGGGCTGGTGCGTGCCCTCAACGCCGTGAACGCCGTGCGCGCCGGTCTGTACGGCGCCGCCGCCTCGGCGTACGGCGACGCCTTCGCCCAAGCGTCGCAGAAAGCCACAGATCCGAACGCGCGATACGTCACTGCGCAACTGGCGACGGCGTACTCGCAGGCCGGTGCACAGCTCGCGGGCTACTCGCGCCAGTCAGCGGCGCTCGCAACGAGACGCTTCAAGGCATCGCTCACCGTCCCGGGATCGGTTTTCATGTTGACTCGCGCGCCCGATGGGAACGGCAACGTACTGCTTGAGATCGACAAGGATAGCGGGCAGCCGCGGGCGCGTGTCGATCTGGGCAGCGAGCGCGAGCCGGTGTACGCGGTGGATGACGTCGCCGGCATGCTCTTCCTGCGGACCGCGCCGAGCACGCTCGTCGGCTATCGGCTCTGATCGTAGCCGGTTGGCGCCGCCTCTCCGGATTGTGCCCGGATCACGGCGCACTCGGAAGTAATCCACTTGATGTCGGTACAACACGCACTTCCGGATAACTGTCGATAATCAGGCTTATCACCATCTAACCGAAAGCCAACGGCGCACGCCCGCGAATCGCCGAAGTGCGAAAACCAACGACATTCGGTTTATGAGAATTAGGGTCATATGCTAAGTCCCGTCGATTCAATTGCGCTGATGCGTCGAACAGAGAAGATTTCGCAGATTCTTAGCCGTATTCAAATCGCAAAATCAACGTAGTAGCAAAGCAGCAGGATCTTGCAACGGATTGTTAGATTGCGATACGGATGGCTACCTGAAGCAATTCAAGTTTGCGTCGTTTGGTACTTGACTGCACTCGATTGCTCCGCACTACAAAATCTTCTCGGATTCGGCTTTCCTCAATTTGTCACAAGTCCGAGTTCAAATGATCGGTTTGCTCGCGATCCCGCTTTCTGCCGTAGCGGAATGCCATCCACACGCCGAGGGTCATGAATCCGATCGGCGGAACCAAGAGTACAATCACGCCTTTGCTGATGGCCCTTTGCCCATCCTTGGAAGTCGCCTTGGCCGTGCTGTAACACATGGAACAAGCCTGGCTGAAAGCAGGCGCGGCCCACAGCAGAAAGCAAGAAGCGAGAATGGCGGCACGAAATCTCATTTCACTCCCAACGAGAGGATACGAAGTGCATCCGGGAAGAATATCATCATCAGGGCCAGGCAGGCCACCAGCGCGCACATCGTCAGCCATTTCATTCGCGAGATTTCATACTTCATGTGCATGAAGTAGCCGATAATCAGCGCCGCCTTCACGAGCGACAAGCCCATCAAGATCGTCAGCATCCGCACCGGCTGCAGATGTTGATAGGTCAGATAAACTTCGATGGCGGTCATTCCGAGCAGCGCGCCCCAAACCCAGAAGAACTGCGCCATGCCATGATGGCGCTGTTGCTCGGCGACGCGTTCCGCGATGGCTTCTTGGAAGGCTTCCATGTCTTTCTGGTTCCTAGAGTATCCTGGCCGACATCAAATACACCAGGGGGAAGATAAACATCCAAACCAAATCTACGAAGTGCCAGTACAAGCCGGCCACCTCGACATCGGATGAATCGTAGACCTTGGGCTTTAGCCAAAGGATGATCGAACACACGACAGCCGCCGCCAGCAGAACGTGCGCGCCATAGTGGAAAGGACTGTAAGACGGCGTCCCCAGCCACGCCGCCAGCCAGAAGACCAGCAAAATAGGAATGAAATTGCGCCGTAGCGCGACCACTCCAAGGTAAATCACTCCGAGTGTCACGTGCAGCATGTGCAGTCCCGTCAGTCCAAAAAACGTAGCGGGAAACTGCGGCACGGTTTGCGCCACGTTGGCAAATTCGCCCACTGCTGCGCGCCCCGGCAGCTTGGGAAACACGGGCAGTGACAGCCCCTCCGCAATCAACTTGCTCCACTCCAGCGCGTGAAGAACGATGAAGCCAATCCCGCATGCCATGGTGGCCAGCAACCAGAGCCGTTGCGCTTTGGCGTTTCCGTGCACCGACGCGCGCACCGCAAGAACCATGGTCAGTGAACTCGTCAGAAGAAACGCCGTCATGATGGTGGCGTTCACGATGCTCTCGGAATGGAACGGGGTCGGCCAACTTGGCGTCGAAATGCGCCCGTAGCTATAAGCGTAGAGAATAGCGCCAAAAGTCAGCGAATCAGACATCAAGAACAGCCACATTCCGATTTTCTTTGAGTACGTGCCAAACAGCGACGGTTCGTAAACCGCTGGCAAGTCGTGCGGCACCGTTACCTCAGCCATGCGTTGGGTCTCCTCGATGCGTGCGCCCCCGATTCATCAGGGGCAACGTGAAATCAGCGTGCAAACTCCAGCAAGCAAAAAATGTAAATCCACAAGAACGCCATGAAGTGCCAGTACCAGCCGGTTACGTCCAGCACGATGCTGCGTGATTCCACCGGCCTGCGCAACAAGGAAGCGGCGCCCGCGCCCAGCAGCGCCAAAACACCGCCCAGCAAGTGCAAACCGTGCATGCCGGTCAACAAATATACGAAAGAGCTGCTGGGGCTGGTGGCCACATAAAAACCGCTTGCGGCGAGTTCGCGCCACGCCATCCACTGCCCGGTCAGAAAGCTGAGGCCCAGCACCACTGTCATCGCAAGCCACGGAATTTTATCTTCACGGCCCAGAGAGACTCCTGGAATGGAAGTGACCTGCGCCAGTGTGGCCTCGCGCGCTACTTGGCGCCGGGCCAGTTCCATCGTCACGCTGCTGATCAGCAACACGACCGTGTTGATCAACAACAATCGGGGCAGTTGCACCGGAAGCCAATCGTGAACCAGCGTGTCCGTGCGCGGATCAAGTGTCGGCAGTCCCTGACGCACGAGGTATGCGCTGGTAAACGAAACGAAGATCATCACGATCCCCGTCACTCCGACGGCTAACCCTAGGCGCGCCCGGCGCAACCGCACATGGAAGTCGGGCGAACCATCATCGAAGTGGTCGTCACCCCCGCCGTCCCGCGTTGGCGGCGGAGTATTGTTTCGCCCCAGGGCAGTGCTGGGATCACTTATTGAAACAATTGGTGTGAAACTCGCCATACGCTATCTAGTGCGCCGGAACCTTCGCTGGATCCGTCTGCATGATGTAATCGCGCGGCGCGCCCGGCACGCTGTACTCATACGGGCCGTTGTAAACCACGGGCGTGTGTCCGCCGAAATTGTCATGCGGAGGCGGCGTTGCCGTCGTCCATTCCAGCGTCGTCGCTTCCCAAGGATTGTCGCTCGCCTTCTTCCCGGCCTTCATGCTCCAGAACAGGTTGAAAACGAAGATGAACTGCGCAGCGATGGTGACGAAGGCCGCAAAAGTGATGAACGTATTCAGTGGCATCAACCGGTCCAAATAGTGTAGCTCGGTGAACTGCGAGTACCGGCGCGGCTGCCCCGCCATTCCCAGGTAGTGCATGGGCATAAATATGCTGTAGGTGCCCACGAACGTGAACCAGAAATGCCAGCGCGCCAGGCTCTCATTCATCATGCGCCCGAACATTTTCGGGAACCAGTAGTAGGTCGCGGCAAAAATCCCGAAGATGGACGCTACGCCCATGATTAAGTGGAAATGGCCGACGACGAACGCAGTGTCGTGCAGGGGGATATCCAATGTCGGCTGCGCCAGGAACGGACCGCTGATGCCGCCCGAGACGAACAAGGAAACAAAACCGATGGCGAACAACATAGGTGACTGGAAACGAATACGACCGCCCCACAGCGTTCCTAACCAGTTGAAGGTCTTGATCGCCGAAGGCACACCGATGGCCATGGTCATCACCGAAAATGCGAAAGCCGAATACGGGCTCATGCCGCTCATGAACATGTGATGGCCCCAGACCATGAAGCCAAGCAGTCCGATGGACAACAATGCGTACACCATCGCCTTGTAGCCAAAAATCGGTTTGCGAGAAAACACGGAGACCAACTGCGAACACAGACCCATTGCTGGCACGATCGCGATGTATACCTCGGGATGCCCAAAGAACCAGAACAAGTGCTGCCACAGAAGCGGCGAACCTCCTTTGTGGGCGACCACTTGCCCGTTCACCGTGATCAGCGGCACGTAGAAACTCGTGCCGGCGTTGCGATCCAGCAGCAGCAGAATCGCCGCCGAGAGCAACACACCGAACGCCAGCAGGCCCAGGATCGCGGTGATAAACCAGGCCCAGCACGTCAGCGGCATGCGCATCATGGTCATGCCCTTGGCACGCATATCCAGCGTGGTGGTGATGAAGTTCAGCGCGCTCATCAACGCGCCGAGACAAAAAAGAGCGATGCTGATGCCCCACAGGTCCGCGCCAAGCCCCTCGCCGGGCCCTGCTGAAGGCACGGCGCTGAGCGGCGGATAGCCCGTCCACCCGTGCAGCGGCGCGCCGCCGGGAACGAAGAAAGCCGCTAGCAACGCGATGTAACCAAGAAACGTGACCCAAAACGACAGCATGTTCAGGACTGGAAAGGCCATATCCGCCGCGCCAATCTGAATCGGCAGAAAATAATTGCCGAAGCCACCCTGCGGTGCGGTAGTCAACACGAAGAACACCATGATCGTGCCGTGCATGGTCAACAAGCTGATGTAAGTCTCCGGCTTGATATCCCCAAGCAAGGGGATTGTGGCGTTGGGCCAAATCATGTGGATGCGCATCAACAGCGACAACAACATGCCCACAAACACCGCCGACAGCGCCAGGAAATAATATTGAAGGCCAATGACTTTGTGATCGAGACTGAAGACCCACTTGCGAATGAAACCTTGAGGTGCCGCGTGTGCGTGAGACTCGTGGGCAGCGAATTCCCGTGTAGCCATTATTGTTTCTCCGCCTCCCGCGCCGCCAGCCATTTGTCAAACTCCTCCTGGCTGACGACTTTTAGCATGCCATGCATCTTGTAATGGCCCAGACCGCAGAGCTCCGCACAGGCAATTTCATAATCTCCAATGGAAATAGGCGTGAAATGCATGTGGATGGCCAAGCCGGGCACAGCGTCCTGCTTGAAACGCATCGCAGGAACAAAGAAGCTGTGGATGACGTCTTGAGCCCGCAGTATTACTTCTACTTCGCGATTCACGGGCACATACATCGTTCCGGTCACGACGTCATCTTTGGATGCGGGGTCCGTCGTGTCTAGGCCCAGCGCGCTTTCGCCGCCTGCCGACGGGTCGATCAATTCCGGCTTGGTACCTCCGAACTTGCCGTCCGGTCCAGGATAGCGAAAGTACCACTGGAACTGCATGCCCGTGACTTCGACCTGCGTGGCGCCTGCCTGCGCAGGGCGAAATCGCTCGGACGCCCATATGGAGCTGCTCATCAGGTTCAGACCGATGAACAGAACCGCGGTAAGCACAGTCCAGATAATCTCCAGCCGGTTGTTGCCGTGAGAATAGCGCGCGGGTGCCGACGAGCCGCCGTCGCGATACTTCCAGGCGAAGAATCCCAAAATAACTTGGGCGGCCACGAAAACAATGCCCATCAGGACATATGTGATGTCGAAATAGTGATCAATGCCAGCGGCCGCGGCGGAGGCCCCGACCGGTAACCACCATGTCTTGGCAACGAAGAAATAGGTGCTGATCAAGGTGATCAGCCAGATGATGACGAGAAGAACGAGGCCCATTTAGCAAGACCCCCCGAGTCAAATTCTCCGCGTTCCTGACTACAGCAACTCGCCCAAACAGTGGGATTACGCGAGCGCGAACTGCAAACTTTTGCGAGTCTATCACAGGTTTTTGCGAGCGCAAGCGGGTTCTTGCATGTTTTTTCTTCTCGCCGAGACTTCCTTCGGAATATACTTCTGAAGTTTTCCCGAATAAATTCGCGGCTTACCACATCGCAGACATGGATTGACGAATTTTTTCAATTTGAGTAACATCCGTTCCGTCTCCTGGGGGGATCCAGTGGAATGGTAAGGACCTCGCGATGTTTCGGTCGATTACTTTCTCAATTCGATGGGCCCGACGCGCTCGTAACCGCCCAGCGATACCTCTGCGATTTACACCTTGCTGATTTTTCCTTCGCACGCATCACGCCTTGTCCTCCAGCAATATTTTTCTCCGCCGGGCGCGCGAGGAAAACGGAATACCCTTGTGCAGTGAGTGGTGGCGACGCACCTATTCGCTCATTAAGTGGTCAATTGGTGGCGCACTGCGTCGCCGCCGTCTAATTTCGAGAACCGGTTTCAGGAGGTATCGCATGGCGGGCCCGGAGAACAAATCGGACAAACCGAAACCGGACGCGGCAAAAACGTCTGCTGCTGTCGCCGAAGACGCTGCCAGCTATGTAGGTTCGCCTGCCGTGGGTACCTCGAAAGCGGCGGCCGCCGCGGGCGTCGCAGCCATCGGCCCGGATGACAGCCAGGTCAATCAGCGCCGCCGCCGTCTGGTGTGGTGTGCGGTCACTGGTTTCCTTGGCGCATGGTTCGTTGCCTTTCTCCGTTTTTTCCTGCCTCGTACACTTTTCGAACCTCCCACGGTTTTCAAGATCGGCTATGCCTCGGATTACGCCTTGGGCGTGGATACGAAGTGGCAGCAAAAGTACCGCATCTGGGTGGACCGCACGCCCGATCGCGTGTTCGTTATCTTCGCGCGTTGTACGCATCTCGGCTGCACGCCGGACTGGAAAGCCAGCGAGAACAAATTCAAGTGTCCCTGCCACGGCAGCGGATACGACAGCGAAGGTGTCAACTTCGAAGGGCCCGCGCCGCGTCCCATGGACCGCGCGCACGTGGAATTGGCTCCCGACGGCCAGATCGTCGTCGACACTTCCCGGCTCTATCAGTGGCCCAAGGGGCAGCCCAGTCATTTCAGCGATCCGGGCTCATTCTTGCAGGTATAAACCGGAGCACACGCAATGCCTGATGAGAAAAACGGCGACGCCAAGAACGGTAAGTCCGTTGGACTGGTCGGCCGGATCACGACCGGAGTGAAGGAAGACCTCGAATCCCTCAAGCTCGACCTGCCCGCCAAAGCCAAAGAGCAAGTCGATCTACTCAAGAATCCAACCAAAACCCAGGTCTACACCTCCATCTTCCGCCACAAGCACGACGACACGCCCCGCAATCGCGCCCTCGGAGTGCTTTCCAACGTTTTCCTGCATCTGCACCCCGCCAAGATCAATCGTGACGCAGTGCGCTACTCCTACACGTGGGGGATGGGCGGCATCACTTTTTATTTGTTTCTCGTGCTCACCTTCACCGGCGTGCTGCTGATGTTCTACTACCATCCCAGCAAGGTGCAGGCTTTCCGCGATGTGCTCTACCTCGAACACGACGTGCCTTTCGGCAAGTTGCTGCGCAACATGCACCGCTGGGCCGCGCACCTGATGGTGATCGCCGTCGAGCTGCACATGTTCCGCGTATTTCTCACCGGCTCCTACAAGAAGCCGCGCGAGTTCAATTGGAACGTTGGAGTAATCCTGCTGGTGCTAACTTTGCTGCTCTCCTTCACCGGCTATCTGCTCCCGGACGATCAACTCGGCTTCTGGGCTGTGACGGTAGGCACGAACATGGCGCGCGCCACGCCTCTTCTCGGCCACGAAGGCCCCTTCGGCGCGCAGTTAGGCATGACTCCCTACAACGATGTGCGCTTCGGTTTGTTGGGCGGTTCGATCGTGGACGCCAACGCGCTGCTCCGCTCTTACATCTGGCATTGTATCGGCATCCCCATCATCGCTTTGGTCTTCATGATGGTGCACTTCTGGCGCGTGCGTAAGGACGGCGGCATCTCCGGTCCGGCGTCTGTGATACTCGAATCGGAGATCAAGGAGGTGCGGAAATAACCATGGATTGGAGGCAACTGTGGGAAATCATGTCCGCGCCGGACAATGTGCCGATCATCGCGCTAATCCCTCTGCTCGCTTTCTATATGTACCTCGCTTGGCGCCAGGCGCATGCCAACGACCTGCTGATAGCGCAGCTCGAAACCGATCCGGCCATGGCCAAAACGCATCACCGCAAAGCTTGGCCCTTTAAGCCTGGCTGGCAGAAAGAAATTCACGTCTGGCCATTTCTCCTGCGCGTGGAATTCCTCGCCGCCATCATCGTCACCATCATCCTGATGGTCTGGTCCATCACCTTGAACGCGCCGCTGGAAGAGCCCGCGAATCCCAACCTCACCATGAACCCCGCGAAGGCGCCCTGGTATTTCCTCGGCCTCCAGGAAATGCTGGTTTACTTCGACCCTTGGATTGCGGGAGTGGTCATGCCCACGCTCATCATCATAGGCCTGATGGTGATTCCCTACATTGACACCAACCCGCTAGGAGCCGGCTATTACACCTGGAAGCAGCGCAAGTTTGCGATCGGCGTATTTCTTTTCGGCTTCATCGTCTTGTGGGTTTCCATGATCACCATCGGTACCTTCATTCGCGGGCCCGGCTGGCAGTGGTTCTGGCCTGGACAAACTTGGGATCATAATCGCCTCATCTACGAAGTAAACCGCGACTTGCCGGACCTCTTCGGCATCACCTCCAATTGGGGTAAAGGTATCTTCGGCGCAGTTGTGGTCGGCGGCTTCTTCGCCATCGCCGGATTTCTAGTTCACGCCTTTTACCGCCGCTTCGACCCGAAAAACTACCAGCGAAAAAGCTTGCTGCAGTACTCCATCATGATGGTCTTCCTGCTCACCATGCTCGGATTGCCCATCAAGATGCTCTTGCGTCTCCTATTCCACATCAAGTACGTGTGGATTACTCCCTGGTTCAACGTATAGGAGCAACTTGGTGCCCGATAAGTCCATCCCCGAAGACGACCCGATAGTCGGCAAGTCGCTCGCGCCACATTACGTCCTGGCGATGATCGTCTTGATGGCCACGTTGTTTTGGGCTTTGTGGGACGAAGACTTCGGCCAGCGCCCCTGGAAAACTTTCCAGCACGAGTGGAAGGATCGTTACGCCGCATTCTTGAAATCCGCGCGTTCCCAGTCGAGTGATTCGCAGAAGGACGTCGAAAAGAGTGCCGACTATCAGTCGCTGAAACAGGCCTACGAGCAAGCCAACCGGAACGCGGCTCCCCGAGTAAGAGAACTTAATGAGAAGCTGCGCGACTTGAGCGCCAAAATCCTGGCCGCGCAGAATGTTTTCACGGACCGGCGCGCTTACGTGAACGCCTCCACCTATGCCATCGAGACCGAGAACAGCACGTCCTCAAAACAGAGCAGGCAAAAAGACCTCGACAAGTACAAACAAGAAGTCACCACGGTTGAATACCCCGACGGCAGCAAGCAGAAATACAACTACGATCAGCTCGAAGAAACTTACAACGAACTGAAAAACGAGCGCACCAATCTAACCGTGGAACTTGGAGAAGTGATCAAGCCGGTGAACGACCACAAGGAAAAGCTCGACGCCTACCTCGCCGAGCGCATGGTGAGCTTGACGTCGTCGCAGCTCACGGGCCTGCAGGACAAGACCGAAACCTGGACCCCGAAAATCCTGCAAATCAACGTCCCAGAAGCCAATATCGTAGACCGATGCGAGTCCTGTCACATGGGAATTCGCGAGCCGGTCAAGTTGACCGCCGCCGCCATGTCAGTGAAGGGCGGCAAGCCGGACGAATACGCGCGCGCGTTCACGAGTCATCCCGAGCCTGACCTCCTGAAAACGCATGATCCGGAAAAGTTCGGCTGCTCCCCTTGCCACCAGGGCAACGGCCGGGCCACCACCAGCGTCGAGAAAGCGCATGGCACCTACGAGCACTGGCTCTGGCCTCTGTTCGCCAGGGGAAATATGGAAGCCGGCTGCCAGTCGTGTCACGCCTCAGACATGGTGCTGGTGACCAACGAGGTAGGATGGACCCTCAGCGAAGGCAAAGACTTGTTCCGCCAACGCGGTTGTGTGGGATGCCATCGCTACGAGGGATACGACAAGGAACCCGAGGACCTGCTTTCCATCGCCCAGCAGATCAAACTCATCGAACAAGAGAAAAAGGACAACCTCAAGCAAGCGTCGTATCTAATGAAGCAGGCAGATACCGCCGAGAGCAACGACGAAGCTAACCGGCTGAACGACCGGGCCGTTGCCCTGAAGGTCACCAACAGCAAGCTCGACCTCCGCATCGTCCAGTTGGACCGCACGACAAAGAGCTTGCTGCAGGATATGAAGAAGGTTGGACCAAATCTCAAGGACATTCGCCTCAAGCTCAGCAAGAATTGGATCCCAGTGTGGCTGAGGCAGCCGACGGACTTTCGCCCCACCACCAAGATGCCCAACTTCCGCCTGAACGACGAACAGATCAAATCCATTTCCGCGTACCTATGGCAATCGGCACTGACGGATCCGTTGCCCAAGCACAAGCCGGGCAGTGCCGCGCACGGAAAAGAGCTTTTCGAAACGCGCGGCTGCCTCGCCTGTCACTCCATCGGTGAAGGTGACCAGCCGCAGGGGGGAACCTTCGCCGCAAATCTTACCCGCGTGGGTGAGAAGGATAACTACGATTACCTGGCCCGCTGGGTCCATAACGCGCGCGAGCGCACGCGTCCGTACTGCTTCTACGAGAAGAAGGACATCGGCCCTGAAGATTATGCCAAGAAGGGTCTGCCCTTTGTTTTTGACTTGAACCACACAAGGTGCCCAAACGACGGCCACGAGCTCCAAGTGCAGAACATGACCGTAATGCCCAGCCTGCGCCTCGCTCCTCGCGATGCCGAGGACGTCGCCAGCTATCTGGTCACCTTGAGGAAGCAGAAGCCGTTAGCATATCCCGATGCACCCTTCATGGACGACCCCAATCTTAAGGACGAGGGCAAGAAGTGGATTCGCCATTTCGGCTGCGCCGGCTGCCACGAAATCTCCGGATTGGAGGACGAAGGCCGCATCGGCACGGAACTTACGTCCGAAGGGAGCAAGCCCATCGAACGCCTCGACTTCGCTCTATTGACTGAAGTCGCGCAGCGTGGCGGCAGCGAGCCAATCAAGAATTCGCACGATCTCGCGCGCCTGCCCGAAGGCCCCGCCAAGAATGCCTGGTACGACGATAAAGGCTTTTTCGAGCATAAGTTGGCCGAGCCGAATATCTGGGACCTGGGCAAGATCAAGCCGGAAACAGAGAAACTGCGCATGCCCAATCCGCACCTGACCAAAGAACAGGTTCGCGCGCTCACGACCTTCTTGATGGGCAGCCAGGAAAGCGGTCTTCCCGCCAGCTACCAATACCGTCCGTTGGACTATCGCCGCGATATTCAGGAAGGCTGGTGGATTATCAAGAAGTATAATTGTATGGGTTGTCATCAGCTTATCCCCGGCCAGAAGACTTCGTTGATGGCGATGACGCGCTATCAAGACGTTCAGGAACAACTCCCTCCCAAACTCCTCACCGAAGGCGCGCGCGTCGATCCCCAATGGCTGTTGCATTTCCTGACGAATCCTGCGCTAAATGAAAACGACACCAACCGCAACGGCGTGCGGCCTTACCTGCAAGTGCGCATGCCGACCTTCTCCTTTTCCGAAAATGAGCTGGGCAAGCTCGTGCGCTTCTTCCAGGCGCTCTCGCGCCAGCCTTTCCCGTATATCCCGGAACCTGCGCCGGTGCTAACGGCGAAGGAGACAGAGATGGCGCGCAGTCTTTTCAGCAGCCCGGCGGCGCCCTGCCTGAAGTGTCACGCCACCGGCGATCCGGCTCACGATCGCACCGCCACCGCGCCTAATTTCCTGCTAGCCAAAGGACGCTTGAAACCTGACTGGGTCGAACGCTGGATCATTGACCCCCAGGCCATCAGCCCGGGCACTTCCATGCCTTCCGGCCTTTTCAAGCGGGAGGACAATCTCTGGGTTTTCTCGGGCCCAACGCCGGCTTCATTTCAGGGTTACGATAAGGATCAAACAAAGCTGCTGGTGGATTACATCCTTCAGCTCACTCCCGAGGAGCAACGGCGCGTGGGTGCGTCGTCGGGACGCCGAGCGGCGAATGGCAGCTTACCGTCGGTCATAAAAACTGGCAGCGGTGCAGGCGGGCACGCGCCCAAATAGAGTTCGGATTCTTCTGAGTTTTCAAATTCGAAGAGAGGTGCAAGTACAAAATGAAAAACAAGACATGGGCAGGAATTTGGGGCCTGTCGGCCGTGCTGGGACTGCTTCTGTTGGCGGGATGCGGCAAGAAGGAAACCGCGGAGGAGCAACCCGCGGCTCCCAGCCCTGCAACAGCTCCGGCAGCCACGCCGATTGATGCCGCTACAGCAGCCACAGTCAGCGGCTCGGTGAAGTTTGAAGGCGTCGCGCCCAAACCCGCAAAGATTGACATGAGCCAGGATCCGAACTGCCGGGGGGGAAACGTTGCCGAAAATGTTGTGGTAAGCGACGGTCATCTCCAGAACGTGTTCATCTACGTAAAAGAAGGACTCGGCAACCGAGCTTTCGACGTTCCCAAGGACGCGGTCACCCTGAATCAAACCGGCTGCAAATATCATCCCCATGTGCTGGGTGTGATGGCGGGTCAGACCATCAAGATCGTCAACGACGATCCCACAACGCATAACATTCATCCCACTCCCAAGGACAACCGCGAATGGAATGAGTCCCAGGCCCCAAAAGCCGCGCCCTTGGAAAAGAGCTTCGCCCGTGAAGAAGTCATGCTGCCGGTGAAGTGCAACCAGCACCCGTGGATGAGAATGTTCGTCAACGTCGTGAAAAACCCTTTCTACGCGGTCACCGGGCCGGACGGCAAGTTCGAAATTAAGGGCCTGCCCCCGGGCGATTACACCCTGGCCTTCGTGCACGAAAAGTTGGGCGAGCAAGATCAAAAGGTGACTCTTGCTGCAAAGGACGCCAAGACCGTCGACGCAACCTTCAAACCTTGAACGAAAGAAATAGCAGCAAGTGTCAGAATCTCAACTGCAACCCGGCAACACACGCCGTTGAGATCATGAGGCCGCGACAAAAACCGTTGCGGCAAAGCGAACTCGAGGAGGTGCTTTGCCTACAGTGATGCTGCTTCTTTCCCTAGTGCTCGGCATCGTCCCTCTCGCGGGAATTGCTTGGATCCTCCTCGCCGGGTCGATCACCACAGTCGACGGCATGTTCATGAGCCTCATCCTGTTGTCACTCTCAGGCATCTTCTTCCTGAACGTCTTCTGGGAACTCCGCGATCGCGGCTTCCTTGCCTTCCGGAAAAAAAATTAGCCGGCTACCCGCCCGCGCAGAAGTTGAGAAACTCGTTCGCGCCAAGTACAATCAACGCGCTGCTTGTTGGCCCCGGCAGCGGCGTGGTACGAAAAAGTTTCGCCAGTCGCCGCCACTCGCGGGAAAGGCTTCCGGCCGGTGTCCGGGAAAAGGAGATCGTGAATGGCCTACGTAATTGCCGAGCCGTGCATCGGCACAAAAGACTCCGCCTGCGTCGACGTTTGCCCGGTGGATTGTATCCATCCGCGCAAGGATGAACCGGATTTCGAAAAGGAAACGCAGCTTTACATCCATCCAGCCGAATGTATCGACTGCGGTGCATGCGTTCCTGTTTGCCCGGTGACGGCGATCTTTGCCCTGGAAGACCTGCCGGAGAAGTGGCAGAACTTTACTCCCATTAATGCGGACTGGTACGCCAAGAAATAACACATCATAACTGGGGGCGTGTCAGAATTTGGGGCTAAAGTCCACGAGAATACATGGTGACTTCACCCTCCCGCTCTGATTCATCTGATGCACCAGAAAGCATTGCGGAGAATCCTTCGCCGCCTTCCGCGCCCACGCGCCGCCGCATGTCCATCCGCAATCGCCTGCTCTTCTTCCTCACCGCTTGGCTGATCGTACTCATGCCATTCTTGTTTTGGTGGAGCACTTGGTTCGGGCGCCAACTCTCCGACAAGCAGGTTGGCGAATATCTAAAGGACGACAAGCACCCGCGCCACATCCAGCACGCGCTCGTGCAAATGGCTGAGCGTATGGGACAGCACAGCGCGAGCGCGGCGCGCTGGTATCCAGAGATGGTGCGGCTGGCCTCGCATCCCGTGGAAGAAGTGCGCAATACCGATGCGTGGGTTATGGGGCAAGACACCTCGGCCACCGGTTTCCACGAGACGCTGTTGAAGATGCTGGAAGACTCTTCCGCCACGGTGCGAGGGAACGCAGCGTTATCCCTGGTGCACTTTGGCGATGCGTCGGGCCGCCCGCAGATTGTGGCTCTGCTGCTGCCTGTTCGAATCACTGCACCGGTCGCCGGACGCGCTATCGATGCTGACAAACCAGGGACCGCCGTCCATCAAGGTGGATTGATCGCCAAGCTCCAAGCCGGGCAGGAGACGACGGAAGTGCGCTCGCCCATCAGCGGACGCATTCGGACACTCTCGGTGGCGACGGGCGCCAATGTGGCGGCAGGAGCCGAAGTGGCTACCGTGGAACCCGGAACCGAGCAAGTTTGGGAAGCGCTGCGTGCCCTTTACCTTATCGGTCAAACGGACGACCTGCCAACAATCCGCACGTATCAACGCGATCTGCCCGAGATTCCCGATCGCGTCCGCCAGCAAGCTCTGCTGACCGAGTCAGCGATACACGCGAGAGCGGGGCACTAACCCTAGCCTGCCTCTTTCACAAGAATGACTTAGCCTTGCCCCCAAGAAACGAAAAGGCGCGCTTCCGAGCGCGTCATTTCGATGAAGGCCGGGAGCAAAACCTAAAACTTCAAAACGTCATCGCCCCAACTACTTTTTCCACTTCCGCGATATCCACCATGACGATAGCGTCCCACGGGCAGCCATCCAGAAAACAGCCGTCGGGCCCCTTGCTCACGCACTTCTTGCACCCGATGCAGAGAATGGGGTCCACATCGATGCGGCCGAACGGCGGATTATTCTCATCCGGCGTCCAGAACATGCAGTCCTCCACCGGGCAGTACTCTACGCAGGCCGGCGATCCCGCGCAGCCCGTGCAGCACTCCGTGATGACAGCGAGTTCCTTGGGTTTCTTCTTGCGAGGTGTGGTCAGTCCCTTGGAGCGGGGCTCGTGCTTCAGTGCGTCGGGTACCATCCCGGCGGGCTTCACAATTTCACGCTCGGTTGCCATGGCCGGAATTATACCCTCGATTTCGCGATTTTGTATCCGCCGCTCTTGCACCAGTTCTTTTCCACATCCCGCAATCCATGCGTGCCATTCCGGCCACGACGATTGATGCCTATTTCTTTGGCTGTATACTCTTCCGATGCGCAAAGTCGTGCTCGGTCTTGGAATCAGCCTCGACGGCTACATCGCGCGCCCGAACGGCGCCGTCGACTTCCTCTTCACGCCCAAGGACTACTCGATGGCATCGTTCTTCGCCAGAATCGATACTGCCCTCATGGGCCGCAAGACGTTTGACGCGGCCCTGCAGATGGGCGGCGGGTCCTTCGGCGGCTCGTCGATGGCGACCTATGTCTTTTCCAATAGCAAACCGCCCGGTGCACGGGATGGTGTGGTGTTCACCAACGAATTGCCCGCAACTCTCCTCCCAGCAGCTCCGCAAACGCCCCGGCAGGAACATCTGGCTCATGGGCGGGGGCGAGCTGGCACGCGAGTTTCTCAAAGCGGACTTGGTCGATGAACTCTACCTCGGCATTGTTCCGGTCGTACTGGGGGAAGGCATTCCGCTTTTCCCCAGCGGCTTCCCGCAGCGCGACTTCACCCTGAGCGAGAACAAGACCTACTCGAAAGGCCTGATCGCCCTCAAGTACAAGCGCGCTCGGACTCGCGACTCTCTTCAAGCGAGCAAAGCTAGCGCCAGAAAATAAAGCAGGTTCACGACAATCGCAAATGCCTGAAATCCAATTTTGATGAGGACGGGGAAAGCCGGCCGTTAGCTGCTCGCCGCTTTTCTCGCTCCGGCCCGGTTTTTGGGCTCGCCGCGGCCGGCAGGCCATGGGACAGAAGGAAGCGGCGAGAGCAATTCCTTGGCTGCTCTTCGTACCTCAGCGTGAACTGAAGCGGCGCCGAAAAGAAAAGCAGATCCCTCTCTCCGCTCGGGATGACACCCGTGGAAGCGGCAAGATGCTTTGGCGGTAAGCCGCGCGGCAGCATGTTCGTTTACAGAACAAAGGAATCCCAGAAACGAACAGAAGGGCTGACGCATCGAACGGGACGTACCTCTAAATGCCTCCTTTTCATTGGCTTATGTGTATTAGACTAGGCACGTAGCGTGCGGAAATGGTGCGGGAATTATCAGAGGTGAAGGGTTTACATGGAAACTTTCTGGAGAGACATCCAGTACGGGATGCGGACGCTGGGGAAGAGCCCCGGCTTCACGGTTGTCACCATTCTCACGCTGGCGCTCGGCATCGGCGCCAGCACGGCCATCTTCAGTGCGGTGAACCCCATCCTGTTTGAGCCGCTGCCGTATCCCCATGCCGGGCGGATCATGATGATTTCGGACGTTGGTGGCGACGGGTCGCGGCTCGACGTAACGTTCCACACCTATCGCGAACTGTGGGAGAGGTCTCGCTCGTTTGAAGCGATGGCAGTATTAGAACTCTGGCAGCCGGCCCTGACTACTGCAACCCAACCGGAACGATTGGATGGGCAGCACGTGAGCGCAGGGTACTTTCATTCGCTGGGCGTGTCGCCCGCGCTGGGAAAAGACTTCGATCCTTCTGAAGACCGGCTCAACGGTCCCAGGGTGGTGATCCTCAGCGACGCATTTTGGCAGCGGCGCTTCGGCGGTGACCGTACGATTGTCGGACGGCAGATCACACTGAATGACAATCTTTATACCGTCATCGGCGTGATGCCGGGCGCGTTCGAGAACGTCCTGGGTAGCTCGGCCGAGCTTTGGGCGCCCTTGCAGTACGACTCAACGAATATCACTTCCTTCCAAACCAGGGAGTGGGGTCATCATCTGCGCATGGTGGGCCGGCTGCGACCAGGCATCAGCAGGGAACAGGCCAGACGGGAGCTCAACACCATCGCGCATAAGCCGGTACAGGAGTTCCCCAGGCCGCCATGGGCATCCCTCGACCAGGGCTTGATCGTGAATTCGCTGCAAGATGGCATCATTGCCGGCGTGAAACCCGCGCTGCTGGCCATCCTCGGCGCGGCCATTCTGGTGCTCGCCATCGCCTGCATCAACGTCACAAATCTGCTCCTCGCACGGGGCGCTCAGCGGCGCGGCGAATTCGCGGTTCGCACCGCGCTTGGCGCGGGACGGACACGAATGACCCGGCAACTGCTCACGGAGAGTCTGCTGCTTGCCGCGATGGGCGGCGTGGCCGGTATGGAGGTGGCGATGCTCGGCGTGCGCGCGCTCGTGGCGCTCAGCCCACCCGAGTTGCCGCGGGTGGGCGCGATTCGCCTCGACGGCACGGTATTTGCCTTCGCATTCGTCATCGCCGCGCTGGTCGGGCTGGTGGTGGGGCTGATTCCGGCGCTCGAGGCTTCGCGGACCGACCCGTATAGGGGATTGCAGCAAAGCTCACGGCGCACCGCGGGTGGTCACCGATGGACGCGCCGTACGCTCGTGGTTGCGGAGGTCGCGCTCGCCCTTGTGCTGCTGGTCAGCGCCGGATTGCTGTTGCGCAGCCTCGAGCGTCTGTTCGCGGTCGCTCCGGGGTTCGACGCCTCACACCTGCTCACGATGCAGGTGCAGGAGTCCGGTCACCGATTCGACGACGACAGCGTCAGGTATCAGTTTTTCGCTCAAGCCCTGGAAGCCGTACGGCAGATTCCCGGCATCAAGGCGGCGGCATTCACCAGCCAGTTGCCGTTGAGTGGAGACTTGGACGGGTATGGCATTGAGATCGAGCATGACGACAATCCCAACGACGATAACTCCGTTTTTCGCTATGAAGTGACCCCGGGCTATTGCCAGGTGATGGGCATCCCGCTCCGCCGTGGCCGGCTGCTCGAAGAGCATGATAAAGCAGGCGCGCCGGTGGCCGTGCTGATCAGCGAATCCTTATCGAAGCGCAAGTTCCCCGGTCGAGACCCCATCGGCCAGCGTGTTCGCATGGGTCCGGACATTGGCCGCGCTGACCGGCCGTGGTACACCATTGTTGGTGTGGTCGGCGACGTGAAGCAAACGTCGCTGGCGCTGAGCGAATCGGACGCCGTGTACATCACTACCACGCAGTGGTCCTGGGTGGACAATGTGCAGTCGCTGGTGGTCCGCACGCGCGGTGACGCGGCGGCACTTGCCCCCGACATCAGAAAGGCGATCTGGTCGGTCGACAAGGACCAGCCCATAGTACGCGTTGCCACAATGGACGAGCTGCTGGCCGCGTCGGCCGCCGAGCGACGCTTCGCGCTGATCCTGTTCGAGGCGTTCGCGCTCGCGGCACTGGTGCTCGCAAGCGTCGGCATCTACGGCGTGCTCGCCGGCAGCGTGGCCGAGCGCACGCGCGAGATCGGAGTGCGCGCGGCGCTGGGCGCATCGCGCAGGAGCATCCTCGCCCTCGTCGTTCGTCAGGGGATGATGCTCACCGGGCTCGGCGTGGCGATCGGGCTGGGCGGTGCGGTTGTGGCGAGTCAGGCCATTGCCGCGATGCTGTTCGGCGTGTCGCGCCTCGACCCGGTCACGTATCTCGGCGTGATTGCGCTGCTGCTGGGCGTGTCGGCGGTGGCATGCTGGGTACCCGCGTGGCGTGCGGCGCGGGTCGATCCGGCGATCACGTTGAGGGCAGAGTAGTCACAACACCGTCCGCCAATCCGGCGGGTGGCCAGGCTCCATATAGCCAGGGGTATTCCCGAAAGACTTTCTCTGCGCTACCCGCTCCTGGTCGGATCGGCAGGTCTTTCTTGCCTCTCAAGGAACTTTCTTGCGTCGTAGCCCGTTAATGGAGTGTGGGAGACTCCAAAATGAGCTACCGAATTATCCTCGTTATTTTGCTGTGCGTGGCCACGCAGCTTCGAACCAGAGAGCCAGTTCGCACGGTTAGAGATAACACGCTGGCTTCGGACCGATTTCCTGCCATCAGGGTTCAAGTCCAAAAGGAGTTCAAGTTCCTTGGCAGAATTCCGCTGAACATTAAGAACATCGCAGTTGGTGAGCGATTTGTTTTCGTCCATGCTGACCAAAATCTCCGCATCCATCGCATGTTTATCGTGCAAATGGAAGGCTTTCTGGCTGACGTGGAAGAGATCTACCGCTGGAAAATGGAGAATCCGAGAAGGCTCGGCCATCACGACTATCGCCATAACGTTTAGTTCTACGACAACGAGGCTGAAATCCGAGAAAATCCCGGCTCAGAAGCCGAAGCGACAATGAGCTTTCTGAAGGCCAAGGGATATTCACTCGATGCGGAACTCATGCAGTCACGATTCGCCCGCGTCGTGGGCGACGACGGGAAGCATGAATTTCTTCTGTTCTATACGGAAAGCATGAGAGACCACGGCCTCAAACTCGCTGACTTTTCCGAAGATAAGCCGACGAACGCTAATAAACTTAGTCTAGAAGAGGCGCTAACGAAACGCTCGTTAGAGGTTTTCAAGATCTCGGACTGAACGACCCAAGAGACGCAATCTGTTTGTCCGCATTCCCCACAACCACGGTTATTCGCGACCTGCGTACAAGATGGCCGTAATATGCTAGGAACGGGCCGTCCCCGGCAGAAATGACTGACAACCGCAATCTGGAAGCTGCTTGGAGCTACCACAACGCCACCAAGCATTCCTACGCCAGCGTCCGAAACAATCCGCATTTCATGGATTGGGGCAATCAACCCTTGCCCTTCAAGGTTTATGCCGCACTAGAGCGGTTGCCCTTGCCCCGCGAGGTACGCCAAACGGGCGTCGCGGCCCTTTCCGCAATCGCCGAGAGCGTCCACACGGAGACTAATGCCGCACCTGATTTGGAGGCGTTGGCGCAATTACTATACCTAACCGCTGGAATCACTCGGCATCGGAAACATCCCGGCGGCGAGATTTATTTCCGCGCCGCGGCCTGCACCGGCGCGCTCTACGAAGTCGAGCTCTATGTAGTTTGTGGCCAGCTTGCGGATCTGGAAGCCGGCGTCTACCACTTTGCGCCCGCGGATTTCGCCCTGCGCAGACTGCGAGCCGGAGACTATCGCGGAGTCCTGGGAATGGCTACCGGGGGCGAAACAGCAATACTCCATGCTCCGCTCACCATCATTTGCACCTGCACCTATTGGCGTAACGCTTGGAAATACCAGGCACGTACGTATCGCCATTTTGGCTGGGATAACGGCACGCTCCTGGGCAATCTGCTGGGCGTCGCCACGGCTCTGGGAATGCCTGGCAAGGTGATCTGCGGATTCGCGGATGCAGAGGTGAACCGATTGCTCGATGTCGATTCCGAGCACGAAGTGGCATTTTCCATGGTTGCCCTCGGCCATGCCGCAGACTCTGCGCAGCAATCACCTTCCGAGTTCTCTCCTCTCCACCTGGAAAGCGTTCCGCTTTCTCGAAACGAGACTGACTATCCGGCCATGCGCGAGATGCACGCTGCTTCTTCGCTCCATTCAGCTGAAGAAGTTGAAATGTGGCGTGGCAGCACGCCGCTGAGTGAACTGCCGCCGCCAACGGGGCCGATCGTTGCGCTTCACCCTTTTTCGGATGCGGAAATGCCACGTGATCCCATTGAACAGGTTATCCTTCGACGCGGCTCCGCCCGCAAGTTTGTGCAGCTGCCGATTGGCCTGGCGCAGCTCTCTACTATGCTGGACCGAGCTACACGTGGTATCCCAGCGGACTTCCTGGATCCACACGGGGCTCAGCTGAACGACCTGTACTTAATCGTGAATGCGGTCGAAGGTGTGAGTCCGGGAGCCTACGTATTCCACCGTGACCGAGGTACGCTCGAATGCCTGAAGGAAGGAAACTTGCGCGCTCAGGCAGGTTATCTAGGGCTGGAGCAGGAGTTGCCCGCAGAGGCTGCCGTGGACATCTTCTTCCTGGCCGACTTGCGACCTATTTTGCAGCGTTTCGGCAATCGAGGATATCGCGCCGTGCAGCTCGAAGCCGGCATCCTAAGCGGCAAACTGTATCTTGCCGCTTACGCCCAGCGCTTGGGTGCCACGGGGCTAACCTTTTATGATGATGACGTGATGCGGTTCTTTTCCCCGCATGCTCAAAGGAAGAGTGTGATCATGTTGGTAGCGACCGGCAAGAGCGCCAAATCACAACTCTAGGGCTGGGGAATGACTCCCTCTCTTACTAACATTATCTAACCGGAGGCAACTTTTGTTCAAAAATCATCAGCCCAGACCGAGAGATACTGTAACCGCGGAATGCTTTCCTCCCGGAAAAGAAGTGGCAAATCCGGCGCCCGGAGATTTTATTCTTACTCACGGAAAGAGTTGGACGAGCCGCATGATACGGATGGGCCAGCGAATCAGATACTGGGGACCCGATCGAATCTACACAAGATGGAACCATGCGGCCATCTTTGTCGCAGATAGCGGGGACATCGTCGAAGCCTTGGGAGGGGGCGTGCAGCGGCGAAATATTTCCGTCTATAAGGAGACCGAGTATCACGTCGTACGCTTGCAAAATGTAACCGGCGCCGAGCGCGAACATGAAACTGAATTTGCCTTGGCTTGCTTGAACGATGAGTACGGCTGGCTGACGCTTTTGAGCATCGCCCTCTCGTTGTTTTTCGCCTCTAAATTGGGATTTGGAGTTGACGGACAGGAAATATGCTCCGCGCTGGTGGCGAGATGTCTGGAACGCACAGGCGAGATATTTCCGCAAGACCCTTGGCACATCATGCCGGCCGATCTCGCCAAATATTTTGATGTTAAGCCGGCCGATGCGAAAGCCCCGACCGGAAACGTTCCGCAAGAAGATACCGATGTCAAAGAACGATCAAGATAGCATGCGCGAGGGATGACCACTGACCGCGCGGTCGGCCTAGCCGTGGCCGTCGCTGCCGGAGAGTTCGCGGACAATGTTGCCGACGAAATTCTTGGCGTCGCCGAAGAGCATCAGCGTCTTGTCGAGATAATAAAGCGGGTTATCAATGCCCGCGAAGCCGGCGGCCATGCTGCGTTTGATGACCATTACGGTGCGCGCCTTGTCCACATCGATAATGGGCATGCCGTAGATAGGACTGCCCTGGTCGGTGCGCGCGGAGGGATTGGTCACGTCGTTCGCGCCGATGATCAGGGCCACATCGGTTTGCGGAAGGTCGCCGTTGATGAGGTCCATCTCTAGGAGCTTGTCGTAAGGAATGTCGGCTTCCGCCAGCAGCACATTCATGTGGCCGGGCATGCGGCCGGCGACGGGATGAATGCCGAAGGCGACGTCCACGCCGCGCTTGGTCAAGGAATCATAGAGTTCGCGCACTTTGTGCTGCGCCTGCGCGACGGCCATGCCGTAGCCGGGAACGATAACCACTTTGCTGGCAGCGGCGAGAATTCCGGCAGCTTCTTCCGGCGTCGCGCTTTTTACCGGACGCTCCTCTTTCACGCCCGCGGCGCTGGTCTGAATTTGTCCAAAGCCGCCGAAGAGAACGTTCGTGAACGAACGATTCATGGCCTTGGACATGATGACCGAGAGGATAAAGCCGGAAGAGCCGTCGAGTGCGCCAGCGATGATCAACAGCTTGCTGCTGAGCACGAATCCCATGGCCGCGGCGGAAAGTCCGGCGTAGGAGTTCAAGAGCGAAATGACGGTGGGCATGTCCGCGCCACCGATGGGGATGATCAGCATCACGCCAAATACCAGCGGAACAATAATCAGCGCGGGAAACAGCCGCATCTGTTCGGGATGGACGACCAGAACGCCAGCAACGATCACCGCCGCACTCAGGAGTCCCAGGTTGACGAAGTTCTGTCCTTTATAGGTGATGGGCCGCTGCGGCAGGATTTCCTGCAGCTTGCCGGCGGCCATCAAGCTGCCCGTGAAGGTCAGCGACCCAAGAATCACTTCCATGGCGAGCACGGCCATCATGAAGGGCGAAATATCGGGCGCGCGGAGATAAAACTCCGCCGTGCCCACCAGGGTGACGCACAGCGCGCCGAAGGCGTGGCTCAGCGCGGTCCGCTGGGGCACCGCGGTCATCTGCACGTTGCCGAGCGGCACGCCGATGATGGTGCCAAGCACCAGCGCGATGGCAATCCACTTGTAGTCCACGATGCCGTGGTGGAACAGCGTTCCAACAACCGCCAGCAGCATGCCCAACTCGCCGGCAAACACGCCGCGCCGGGCGGAGGCCGGTGAGCTCAACCACTTCAGCGAAAGAACGAACAGCGCCGTGGCGATGAGGTAAGTGATCTCGATGAGGGTGTCGGTGCCGATAAAGTGGGTCATGGTTTTCTCGGCCCGCTGGATTTGAACATTCTGAGCATGCGATCGGTGATGATGAATCCGCCCACCACGTTGCTGGTGGCTGCGACAATGGCGATCGTGCCGAGAATCACCGCAAGGTTGCTCTTGTGCTCGCCTACCAGAATGATGGCGCCCACCACGGCGATGGCGTCCAACGCGTTGGTCAGCGACATCAGCGGCGTGTGCAGCAATGGAGAGACGCGGCGGATCACTTCGAATCCGATAAACGCCGCCAGCATGAAAACGTACAGGCCGGTAAGCAGGTCCAGCTTCATGTCTATGCACCCTCCTTGGTCGCTAAGGCCGGCAGAGAAAAAAATTCGCGGAGCCTGGCGTTTACTACCTCGCCGCCCCGCGTGAGCAGCGTATCGCGGATGATCTCATCGCTGGTATCGAGCTTCAGTTTTCCATCTTTCACCAGATGGACAAGAAACGCGGTGAGGTTGCGGGCGTACATCTGGCTGGCGTGGTACGGCACCGTGCTGGCCAGGTTGAACCAACCGATGATGGTGACGCCGTGCTCGACGATTTTTTCTCCCGGACGCGTGAGCTCGCAGTTGCCGCCGCGCTCGGCCGCGAGATCGACGATCACCGAACCGGGCGCCATGCCTGCGACCATTTCCTTGGTTACCAGGATGGGAGATTTTTTGCCGGGGATTACGGCGGCGGTAATCACCACGTCATTTTCCGCGATGACTTTTCCGAGGAGTTCGCGTTGCCGGCGGTAAAAGTCTTCGCCCTGCGCCGTTGCGTAGCCGCGGGCGTCCTGCGCGTCTTTGGCTTCGATGGGCAGCTCGACGAAGCGCGCGCCGAGGCTTTGCACTTGCTCTTTCACGGCAGGCCGCAAATCGTACGCGGAGGCGACCGCGCCGAGTCTGCGCGCCGTGGCGATGGCCTGGAGTCCAGCGACGCCGACACCTAGGATCAGCACACGCGCCGGGGTAATGGTTCCGGCGGCGGTCGTCAGCATGGGAAAAATCTTCGGGAGGGTGTCGCCTGCGATCAGCACTGCTTTGTATCCGCATATCGTGGCCATGGAAGAGAGCGCATCCATGCTCTGCGCGCGAGTGGTGCGCGGCATCAATTCCACCGAGAATGAAGTGACACCTTTGCCAGCGATATCCTGGATGGTTTCCACCGAGCCGAGCGGCCGCAGGAATCCGATGAGCACTTGATCACTCTTGAAAAGCTGAACATCGGCCTTGCCGGTGCGGTCGTTCGAGCCGTAGCAGAGCACCTGAACGATAATATCGGCGGCGCGGAAAACCTCGGCACGCTGCGGAAGAATTTTCGCGCCTTTGGCAGTGAAGTCGGCGTCGGGGTAGCCGGCTTCGACGCCCGCCCCCGCTTCCACCACGACTTCGAGGCCTGCTTTCGCCAGGTTGGGGATTACCGCGGGCACCAGCGCAACGCGCCGCTCCCCCGGAAAGCTCTCTCGCGGAACTCCGACAATCATGAATCTTCCTCCGCTACCGCAGAACTAAATCAGAATTGCCATTCGGGAATCGCGACCGGGCGGCATTGTACACCAGGTCGCTCTTTTGCCGCGCTATTCGGCACCCGCCTCTTTGCCAGGAATAAAATAAACTTCTTCGAATATGGAGCCCTTCTGCCAGCCGGCGCGCGCGAGGATGCCTTGGCCGTTCTCGCACATGCTGGGATGGCCGCAGAGATAGCCGGTGGTATCCGCGGGCGTGAGTCCCCACTCTGCAACGTACTTGCGGACGAGATCGTCGACGCGCCCGGTCTCGCCCTTCCATGCGGCGTCTTCCCAGGGACGACTGATGGTCGGAACGAACTTGAACCAGGGCGCTTCCGCGGCGATCTTCTCCAACTCTTCGCGGTATCCGAACTCCCAGGAACGGCTGCCACCCTGCAGGCAAAAGAGCTTATGATTTCCAGGCATGGCGCTGTTGCCGGACTTCCAGTCGCGGTAGAGGGTGCGGACATAGCTTACGAAAGGTGCGATGCCAGTCACGGTCGCGAGCAGCAAATGGTTGGTGCGGCCGCTTCTCAAATCGAGGGTGAAGCGGCCCTTGGCGATTTTGCGGCACAGCATGGTGTCGCCCTCTTGCAACTTGTAAAGATGCGGCGTGAGCTCGCCCTGCGGGACAAGCTCGATGAAAAACTCGAGCACGCCTTCTTCATAAGGTGAAGACACGATGGAATAGGGGCGCTCAATGCGCTTATCTCCATAGTCCACGCCCAGTGTTGCGTATTGTCCAGCCTTGAATTGAAATGGCCCGCCCGGGTCCACGCGAATTAGCCACAAGTCCTCGGAGAAGTCCCTCCGCTCTGTGATTCGCGCGGTGTAGTGTTTGTCCGTAGCGAGAGCCATGCCTAACTTCCTCGATCGTTGATTTATTACTCCACCATTCCGGAAGACACGCGTGGAGCCGCTTCCTGCTCTGCGGGGTGCCACGGAATCCATCATCGCGCCAAAAATCCGCATCGCGCATGTGGAAACAAATACCCCACAGGAAACCCAGATTGTTTGAAAATTACATTCGCGTTGAGTCCCGCGGCGCGGCCAGGATCGAAGACAGTAGCTGATGCGGCCTGTATAAATTCGGACGAAACCATTGGCTCCCTAGCCACCTCATGTCCGTGTGCCTGAACCAGAATTTCCGGGAAACCCGAACGGGCGGCATTGTACAACGGGTTGGGCTTTTTTCAGTGCGTTTCTTGTTTCGAGGGGCCGAGTGCCGTCCCAATACTTCACTTCTCCGATTAGCGCGTTTACCAGGATTTAGACCAATCCTTGAGCGGAAATTCTCGTGCCGTCAGTCATTTGCAGCATTCGAGCTTGCCTACCAATACAGCGGCTAAGGTTACTTTAGCCTGCAACACAGATGCGGGCTAAGGCAGGAATAACTTTTCACGATTTGTCCATTGGTTTTCAATGTTAGGAAAAACGAGTGAGGCAAGTCCTTTCGTTTCAACATGAAGGAATCGGAATTGAACCTGCAAATATCAAGTCCGTTCGGCCCGTGTACCTCCCTGCACACGGGCGCTCCTACGACCAATTGACTATGAGAAAATCCTTGTGGACTCTGATTGTCACCGCCTTGGCGCTGAGTGCCCCGTACGCAAGGGCAGACCAATTTAACATCGGCGATTCTCTGACGGTTGGTGAATCCAGCATAAATCCGAACATTGTCGTCAACATCACAACTCCTATATACAGTGGTGGCGCCTATGCCGGAATCAACCAACTCCTCATCAACGGCTCGCAAATAGTAAACGGGTTCTGCATAGACCCCTTTCATTTCGGAAGCAGCCAGTCGCTGAATTACGCCGTTGTCAACCTCGCCGATGCTCCCAAGGGCGATCTAAACCCCCTCTCTAGCGGTGGCATGGGTGCTGGCAACGCTCTTACGATTGAAAAGCTCTGGGCGTCATATTACTCGCCCAACGCGAGCGCGACAGACGCGGCCACTTTGCAACTTGCAATATGGGATGTCGTAGGTGGCAGTACGTTTACAACGACCTCCACCATTAATATAACCGCTGAAAACTGGATTAGCACTGTCAATACCCGCGATGGACCTGCCGTTAATCTTGTAGGTCTCACCGGCAGTGGTCAGGACTACGTTGTACAATCCGTCCCCGAACCCGACTCCTTCTCCCTCACGCTGTCAGGAGTAGGTTTAGTAGGACTGATCTTGGCGATGCGAAAGCGTCTGCGTCTCCCACAAGCCAGTTGAACGCATCGCGCGCAGCCACGCCACTTCCAGCGTCGAACGTATCGCCCGATGCGCCGTAGGGTTATTTCCGGTCGCGCATTTTGCGTTTTTCCCCAACGAATTTAACTTGCCTGGTAAGTTGGATTACCGGACAAGTGCCGAGATCGAACCGTGCTCAATTCCACTGGTCCGGTAAAAGCGCCTACCGGGAACGAGTCTTGCAAACAGTCATAGAAACCCTCGGTGGTTGGGGACACTTTGCACGAATTGTGTTGTAAAATCGCGCTTCAATACGCGGGGTGGGAGATATATGACGAATCCTGGGCATCATTTCGTGGCGGTAATTGGCGGTGCGATTTCAGGCTCGGTGGCGACGGAAATTCTGGCGGATCACGGAATTCGAGTCGCCGTGTTCGAGCAGAACACGCGGCCGTACGGCAAGATCGAAGACGGTCTGCCGCGTTGGCACGTCGAGCAGCGCAAACAGGAATACGCCCGAATCGACGCGCGCATGAAGAAGCCAAATGTGTATTTCATACCCTCTATCAAGCTAGGGCGAGATTTCAATCTCCCCCAGCTTTTCGAGTGGGGCTTTTCGGCGGTGATTCTCGCCAATGGTGCGTGGCGCGACCGAGAATTGGGCGTGCCAGAAGCAGAGCAGTACGTCGGCAAAGGCCTCGTTTACCAAAATCCTTTTATCTACTGGTACAACCACAAGAACGAAAAGGACTACGTCGGACCGCGCTATGAAACGCCCGACGAAACCGTGGTGGTGGGCGGCGGGCTGGCGTCGCTTGACGTGGTCAAGGTGCTCCAGCTCGAAAACTACGAACGTGCTTTGAGGGCTCGCGGCATTCAGACCAGCATGCATGAGTTGGAAAAAAGTATTCCGGAGGTGTGCAAAGCGCACGGCATCAAGCCGGAAGAGTTGGGCGTAAAGGGTTGCCTCTTAATTTATCGCCGCCGGGAACAGGACATGCCGCTGGCGCAGCCGCCCGACAACGCTACGCCCGAGCAGATCGCCAAAACGGAACAGGTTCGGCAGAAAATGCTGCGCATCGCGCGCGACAAATACCTCTTTCGCACCCAGGATCGCAGGCTGACGACCGGGATCATCGTGGAAAATGGACGGCTCGCAGGGCTGAAGGTGGCTGAAACGAAAATCGAGGGCCGCAAGGCTGAACCGATCCCCGGGTCGGAACAGGAACTCCGCGCGCCGCTGGTCGTTTCTTCGATCGGCTCGGTGCCGGAGAAACTTTCTGGGATCAACATGAATGGGGATTACTACACATTCGCTGGCAAGGATGTGCCGCGGTACACCGCTATGGACCGCGTATTCGGGGTCGGAAACGTCGTCACGGGACAGGGGAACATCCGTGTGTCGCTGGTGCACAGCCAGAAAGTAACCAAGCGCGTGGTGGATTGCATGAAGGGCGACGATGGAAACGCTGGCGCTGCCGGCAGTGCTGAACAGCAAGTCGCGAGTGCCATGGACGCGATTGGGAAGCAGATTGAAGTGATCCCACAGCTTTCAGACGACCAGATGGCGGCGGTGGAGCGCCAAGTTCATGCCCTTCAGCAAAAAGCGGGCTTCACTTCCGACTACGACTCCTGGATTGCCAAGGTGACTCCGCCCGATCTCGAATAGATCGTATTCCTTACAATTCGGATGCGTTTGCGAATTCCAAACTTCATCACACCCTATTCTGCTCACTTTGTGCCTACCGGCGAACCTGCGCATTTAGCCGGCCCCTTCCCTTTCGGACAAAGAATTCCGGTGCCTAGAATTGGACGGTTGGCCCTATCTATCGATATTCAGGGCCTTAAAAGAATGCCCGCTCGGACCGTAGATGTTTTAGAATCAAAACAGAATGGAGCGCCCGTAGCTCAGTTGGATAGAGCGTCTGCCTTCTAAGCAGAGGGTCGGGAGTTCGAATCTCCCCG
>Ga0307477_10000083_pt1 | contig 138555 bp, 104 predicted proteins | sample atmos_gasesECM2C_FD_203316 | JGI IMG/M metagenome (GOLD analysis project Ga0307477, IMG submission 203316) | Hardwood forest soil microbial communities from Morgan-Monroe State Forest, Indiana, United States - atmos_gasesECM2C_515 | ecosystem: Environmental > Terrestrial > Soil > Temperate... | reverse complement strand
GCGGGGGACTTTGGCCTCTCGTCCAAAGGGAAGCAGTGGGAAACGGACCCGCGACCCATCCGCGCCATGGGACAAGTATAGGAGGGACGGGCCGATATACTCTGCGCCGATGTCCGAGACGGCAGGCCGGGCTCCCACGCTGCATTTGACGCCGATGGTGCGCCAGTACCTCGAGATCAAGGCGCAGCACCCGGATGCGGTCCTGCTCTACCGCATGGGCGACTTCTTCGAGATGTTCTACGACGATGCCCTCAAGGCGGCGCCCATCCTCGAGGTGCAGCTCACCGCTCGCAACCGCGGCAGCGACAGCGAGGCGCCGATGTGCGGCATCCCGCACCATGCGCTCGACGCCTACCTCGCCAAGCTCCTGGCGGCCGGCCTCAGGGTGGCGATCTGCGACCAGGTGGAGGACCCGGCCAAGGCCAAGGGGCTGGTCCGCCGCGAGGTCGTCCGCGTGGTCACCCCGGGGACGCTCTCCGATCCCGGCCTGCTCGACAGCAAGGAGGAGAACCTGCTCGCCGCCATCGCCTGGAAAGGCGAGCGGAGCGAGCCGGGCGAGCATCGCGAGGCGGGGGCCGGCGCCTTCCTCGACGTCTCCACCGGTGACTTCTTCGTCCGTCGCTGGGCGACCGCCGAGGAGGCCGCCGACGACCTGGCGCTGCTGCGGCCGCGCGAGCTGCTGGTTGCCGCCGGCGGCGAGCTGCCGCCGCGGCTGCGCGAATGGGCCGAGCGCGACTGCCCCTGCGTCACTCCGCTCGCCGGCGACCGCCTGCTCGATCCACGCCGCGCCGCGGAGCTGCTGCAACGTCACCTCGGCGCCGGCACGCTGCGCGGCTTCGGCCTGCAGCCCGACGAGCCGGCGGTGCTCGCCGCCGCCAGCGCGCTGGCCTACGCGCGCGAGACCCAGCGCAGCGAGCTCGCCCACGTCCAGGCCTTGACGGTGCGCGAGGTTCACGACCGGCTGATCCTGGATGCCGCGACGCTTGCCAACCTCGAGGTCTTCCGCCCGGCCGCGGCGGCCGCGGCTCCCGCCGGTCCCGGCCGCCGCCGCGCCACGCTGCTCGGGGTGCTCGACCGCACCGCGACGCCGCCGGGGGGACGCACGCTGCGCGAGTGGCTGCGCCGCCCGCTGCGCGACCCGCAGGCGATCGCCCGCCGCCACGAGGCGGTGGCAGAGCTGGCCGCCGACCACCCGCGGCGCGAGCGGCTGCGCGATCGACTGGCCCGCGCCGGCGACCCCGAGCGCCTGCTGGCGCGCGCCGTGCTGGGCACTCTGTCGCCGCGCGAGGCGGCGGCGCTGCGCGACGGCCTGGCCGAGGCGCCGGCCATCCTCGCCGAGCTGGCCGCGGCCGAGGCGCCGCTGCTCGCGGAGATCGCCACGGCCGATCCTCTCGGCCCTCTCGCGGCCGAGCTGGCGCGGGTGCTCGAGGCGGTCCCCGCGGCGACGCTCGACGAGGGGGGCGTCATCGCCGCCGGCGTCGATCCCGAGCTCGACCGCTACCGGTCGCTCACCCGCGACAGCAAGCGCCACGTCCTGGCGCTCGAGGCCCGCGAGCGCGAGCGCACCGGCATCGCCTCGCTCAAGGTGCGCTACAACCGCGTCTTCGGCTACCACCTCGAGGTCACCCGCGCCAACCAGGCCAGGGTGCCGGCTGACTACATCCGGCGCCAGACCCTGGCCAACGCCGAGCGCTACGTCACTCCCGAGCTGAAGGACCTCGAAGAGCAGATCCTCGCCGCCGAGGAGCGCCAGGTGGCGATCGAGCAGGAGCACTTCCGCCGCCTGACCGCGACGGTCGCCGGCCACGCCCCCGGCCTGCACGCCCTGGCCGCCGCCCTGGGCACCCTCGACGCGCTGGCGGCGTTCGCCGAGGCCGCGGCGCGCCACCGCTACACGCGGCCGCGGATGCTGCCGGCGGGAGAAGCCATCACCATCCGCGAGGGGCGGCATCCGGTGGTCGAGCAGGCGAGCCGCGACGCTTTCGTTCCCAACGACACGGAGATCGACTCCGGCAGCTCGCAGATCGTGCTGCTGACCGGTCCGAACATGGGCGGCAAGTCCACCTACCTCCGGCAGGTCGCGCTGATCGTGCTGATGGCGCAGGCCGGCAGCCTGGTGCCGGCCGACGCCGCGGCGATCGGCGTCGTCGACCGCATCTTCACGCGCGTCGGCGCCTCGGACGACCTGGCGCGCGGCGAGTCGACTTTCATGGTGGAGATGATCGAGACCGCCAACATCCTGCGCCACGCCACCGAGCACAGCCTGGTCATCCTCGACGAGGTCGGGCGGGGCACGGCCACCTTCGACGGCCTGTCGCTCGCCTGGGCCATAGTCGAGTACCTGCACGAGCATCGCCGCCCGAAGACGCTGTTCGCCACCCATTACCACGAGCTGACCGAGCTCGCGGCGCTGCTGCCGCGGGTGGTCAACCGCACCATGGCGGTGAAGGAGTGGGACGAGCGCATCGTCTTCCTGCGCCGCGTGGTGCCGGGAAGCGCCGACAAGTCCTACGGACTGCACGTGGCGCGGCTCGCCGGCCTGCCGGCGGCGGTCGTCGAGCGGGCCGCCGAGGTGCTCGCCAATCTCGAGGCGCAGGAGTACGACCTGGCCGGCCGCCCGCGGCTCGCTCGCGGCAGCGCCCCCGCCGCCGCCGCGGGGGACGCGGCGCAGCTCACTCTCTTCGCGCCGCCGGAGCAGGTGGTCGCCGCCCTGCTGCGCGACCTGGACCTCGACCAGCTGGCGCCGCTCGCCGCGCTCAACCTGTTGCACACCTTGAAGTCGCGTCTCTCATGAGCGCCGCCGCCGGTGCCGGTGCCGGAGACTTCGTCTTCGTGGGCATCCCCGGGCCGCGCCTGGACCGCGCGACGGCCGCGCTGCTCGCCGCGTCCCGGCCGGGCGGCGTGGTGCTCTTTCGCCGCAACCTCGAGACTCCGGAGCAGCTCCTCGAGCTGGTCGCCGGCCTGCGCCGGCTGCTCCCGGACGCCGTGCTCGCGGTCGACGCCGAGGGCGGCCGGGTCGACCGCTTCAGCGGGCTGGTGGGGCCGGCGCCGCCGGCGTCGCTGCTCGCCCGGCGGCCGCCGGCCGCGGCGTGGCAGGCGGGGCGCTGGATCGCGCGGGCGTTGCGCCTGTTCGACGTCGACCTCGACTTCGCGCCGGTGGTGGATCTCGATCGCGGCGAGACCGGCAACGCTCTCGACGGCCGTTATCTCGGCGGCCGCGAGGCGGCGGTGACGCGCCGCGCGCGCGCCTTCCTGCGCGGCCTGCACGCGGGCGGCGTCGGCGGCTGCCTCAAGCACTTTCCCGGCCTCGGCGCCGCCGCCGACGACACCCATCACCGCACCTCGGTGGTGCGGCTGAGCGCCGCCGCCCTGGCGCTTCACCGCAAGCCCTACGCCGCGCTGCTGCCGCTCGCGGGCGCCGCCATGATCGCCCACGCGGTCTATCCGGCGCTCGACCCGGAAGAGCGGCCCGCCAGCCTCTCGCCGCCGATCGTCGAGGACCTGCTGCGCGGCGAGCTCGGCTTCGACGGCCTGGCGGTGAGCGACGATCTGGAGATGGAGGCGCTGGGAGCCTGGGGCGACCTCCCGGTCCGTGCCGAGGCCGCGTTCGCCGCCGGCTGTGACGTGGTGCTGGCCTGCGCGACCACCGCGGCGCTGCCCGCGATCGTCGCGCGTCTCGGTCGCCCCCGCCATGCCCGCCGGCGCCGCGAGGCGGCGCGCCGGCTCGCCGCCTTCCGCCGACGCCTGCGCACCCTGCGCTGGGCCAGCGATTCGATCAGCCTGCTACGCGAACCGGGCGCCGGCGCCAGCTCCGGCGCCGACGGCGTGCAGGCCGTTCGGGAAGGCCTGGCCGAGCTGGCGCGGGATCTCCACGAAGAGGAAACCTAAGTGAGGGGGAGGGAGGGGGCGTCCCCTTCCCCCCGGAGGGTGGGAAGGGGATCGAGGGGATGCGGGGGAGATCCGATAGATGCTTTGAGTAGGCCTCGAGAGCCACATCGCAGCGCCAGCTTCGTGCCCCCGGGGTGGCCGTCAGGCGGCGCCTCAATCAGAACGGAATATCGTCGTCTTCGGACGCGCCGGGGCCGCCGAGGCCTTCGTCGTAGGTGGGGCCGCCCGGAGCGGGGGCGTGGGCTTCCATCTCGGGTCCGCCGCCGCGCTGGCCGAGCATCTGGAAGTTCTCGCAGATGACCTCGGTGCGGTATTTCTTCTCGCCGGTCTGTTTGTCGTCCCAGGAGCGGGTCTGGATGCGGCCCTCGACGAAGATCTGCTTGCCCTTGGTGAGGTACTGCGCGGCGATCTCCGCCAACTTCCCCCAGCAGACGATCTGGTGCCACTCGGTCTGCTCCTGGCGCTGACCGGCCTTGTCCGTCCACCGGCGGTTCGTGGCCAGGGTGAAGGTGGCGACCTGCTGTCCGGAAGGGATCGAGCGCACCTCCGGATCACGGCCGAGATTGCCGATCAGCATGACTTTGTTCAACATGCGCGGTTCTCCTCGGATTCAGAATGGAGTACGGTACCACACGGTTCAGGCACCGCGGTACCAGATCGACATCGCGACATCGGCGATCATTGCGATGACGGGCTCGGACGGGGAGGGACCACGTTGCCGCGGTCGGCGCGGGAACGAGCGGCGTCGAGCGAAGCGGAACCCATCCATGTCTATCAAGACGGGAAAGCCATAGCCGAATACGTATGCGCCTGGTGATCCAACGCGTGAGCTCGGCGGCCGTGCAGGTCGCCGGCGAGACGGTGGCTGCGATTGGCCGGGGCCTGCTGGTGCTGGTCGGGGTGGAGCAGGGGGACGAGGCGCCGGCCGCCCTGGCCGCCGCGGAGAAGCTGGCGGGTCTGCGCGTCTTCGACGACGCGGCGGGCAAGATGAATCTCGACGCGGCGGCGGTCGGCGGCGCCTTCCTGGTGGTGTCGCAGTTCACTCTCGCCGGCTCGGTCGCCCGCGGCCGCCGGCCGTCGTTCGACCGCGCCGCGCCGCCCGAGCAAGCCGCGCCGCTGGTCGACGCCCTGGTCGCGGCCCTGCGGCAGCGCGGCTGCGATGTGGCCACCGGCCGCTTCCGCGCCCGCATGAAGGTGGCGCTGGTCAACGACGGTCCGGTGACGCTGGTGGCCGAGTTCTAAGGGCTTTCGGGGAATCCCTCCGACCCGGGGCTTGGGGGTGGACGCTCCCTCTGGCCTCCCTTTGGGCGAGGCGCGCGTGGTAGTGCAGGGGCTGAGAACTGCGGGCGCCTCGCCCAAAGGTCGGCCAGAAGGAGCGTCCACCCCCAAGCCCCTCTCTTCCTCGCTCTACAGCTGCCGGTCTCTCCGGCTACCGATTGCGGACTGGGATGGTGCGGTGCCTCGCCCAAGGTGCGTAGGCGAGTGACTGAAGGCTCAGCGGACCAGCGTGGCCACTGGAGTGTTGCCTTGACCCTGCGGTGGGGGGTCGTCACTTGCGGTCTCGACGGCTCCCCTGGGCATGAAGGTCAGGGCCAGGATCAGGAGAGCGGCTACGGCGAGGGCGCGGCGGCGGTTGTCGAGGGGGGTTGCTTCGTCGAGGACCGGCGGGTGATAGAGGCCCATGGCGAAGATCACCACGCACCAGACGACCCAGCCTCCCCAGAGCACCCCCGCGAGGGCCAGCGCCACCCAGAGCGGCAGGGCCAACCGACGCTGCCAGCGGCCGGCGGCGGCGTAGAGGATGTGGCCGCCGTCGAGCTGGCCGAGAGGGAGGAGGTTGACGGCGGTGGCCAGCAGGCCGAACCAGGCCGCCAGGGCGAAGGGATGCAGGCGCAGCACCATGCCGTCGGCGAGCGGGCCATGAAAGAGGCGCGTCGCCAGCTGCATCGCCAGGCACTGCCCGGGCAGCAGCAGCGAGGTGTCGGCGGCGAGCCGCAGCGGCATGGGCTCCGAACGGGCGATGCCGTAGAGGAGGAATGGCAGCAGCGCCAGGAAGCCGGCGAACGGTCCGGCGACGCCGACGTCGAAGAGCTCGCGCTTGCTGCGGATCGGTGCCCGGATGCGGATGAAGGCGCCCAGCGTGCCGAGCACCGCGGGCAGGGGAAGGAAGTAGGGCAGGGTCGACGGCAGCCGGTAGTGCCGGCAGGCGAGGTAGTGCCCCATCTCGTGGACGAAGAGGATGATCAGCACCGGCAGCGAGAACGACAGGCCGAGGCGCAGCAGCGCCGGATCGGTCCACACCCTCGCCACCAGCCGCGGGGTGATCAGCGGGAAGACGTCGGACGGCAGGCCGTCGCGGCTCCAGGTGGCGAGGAGCGGGCCGAGGGTGGTGGTGCAGAAGAAGGTGAGGCCGAAGAGCAGCAGCGCCAGCCCGTAGCGCGGCGGCCCCGGCGGCGGCGCCGGGCGCGGCTGGAACCGCCGCGCGAGCCAGAGCGGCGGCCGCTGCCAGGGCCGCACCTGGTCCGGAGGCATCTCCGGCTCTCGGTCCCGCGGCTGCGGCGGGAGCGGCCGCGGCGCCCAGGGGTCCGCCGGCTGGTCCGGGCGCGGCAGCTGCCCGTCCCCGGGCCAGGTCGGTTCTACGTCTTTCAGCTCAGAGATTCTTGAGGTCCTTGCCCGGCTTGAAGCGTACCGTCTTGCCGGGCGAGATCGCCACCTCGACGCCGGTCTTCGGATTGCGGCCCACGCCCTTCTTGCGATCACGGACCTGGAAGACGCCGAAGCCTCGGAGCTCGATGCGCTTGCCGTCGCACAGGGCGGTCTTCATCGCCTCGATGATGATGTCGACCGCCTGGGCAGCCTTGACCCGGGGCACTTCGGTGCTCTCCGCGACGCGGTCCACGATGTCAGACTTGATCATTTGGGCTCCGAAACGGCGCCGAGTCTAACAACCGGTTCGACAGGGTGTCAACCGAGCCAAACCTTTGTCACGACTGAGCGTAGCCGCGTTTCTTGCTGAGGATGCAGCGCTCGAAAGCGGCGGCGGTTGCTGCCGTCAGGCGGTGCATCTGCTCGAGATCGATCCCTCCCAGGCCGCGGCTGCCGCCATCCATGTAGAGGACGGACACGAGGCGGTCTTTGAGTCGCACCGGCAGCACCACACAGTCGCGCGGCAACCCGCCGCCCCAGCACAAGGCCAGCTCGCGGTGTGTCGTCATGGGCGGCAGGGGGCCGATGTGGATGCCGCTCCCCTGCCGCAGGTTGAGGAACACCGAGGGTTGCTTGAAGCTTACCGCATAGCGCCCGAACGCTTCCTGGTCGATGCCGTCGCCGCGCGCCATCCAGGCGCTGACGTGGTCGCGCGTCACCTGGAACAGCGCCACGCGCCGGAAGCTGTGCGCCAGGAACCCGAGCACCAGGCGCCCCACCTCTTCGCTCTCCTGGGTCAGCGCCAGCGCCTCCACGACGTCTTCGAGAGTGGCCGGCGCTTCCTGCGGCGACTCGGGCGGGGTGGTGGGCGGGGCTTCGCCGAGCCCCAGCTCCGCCCGCTCCGCCGCGGTGACGGCCACCTTCTCGTGCGGCGCCGCGGCCGGCCCGGGCCGGGGCGCTGCTGCTTCCGGCGGCGGTGGCGGCGTCGCGGCGGGCGGCCGCTGCCGCGCCGCGGTGGGTGGACCCAGGGCGAGGGTGGCCTCCAGATCGAGGGCAGGCAGGGTGCCGGCGGGCTCCGGTTCCGGAGGCGCGGTGGGTGGGGTCACGGCCGCACTGGGCAGGGTCGTCTCCTCGGCTGCCGGAGGCGCTCCCGCGGCTGCGGTGGGTGGTGGGTCCGCGCTCGCCGCAGCCTGCGACTCTGCCGCCGCTTCCCGCGGCGATCCAGAAACTTCGAGTGGCGTTCCCGGGGCGACGGCCGGTGGAGTTACCGTGGCCTTGCCTTGCGGCGTTTCCTCCTCTACCCGGGGCGTTTCCGCCGCTACCCGCGGCGGCGGCGGAGCCCTCAGATCGAGCTCCTCGAGCGGCGGCAGCAGTTGCGCTCCATCGACCTTCGCACCACCCGCCGGTGCCGGCGGGTCGATGCCTCGCGAGCGGAACAGTGACCGCCGGCGCGGCAGCGGCGGGTACGCGGGCTCCGGCAGCGGCGGCGGCCGGAATCGCGGCGTCTCGGACAGCAGGCCGTCGGCGGGCAGAGCGCTCAAGACCTCGGTCCGGTCCTCCGCGTCCGACGCGCCGGCCCCCGGCCGCGTTCCGCCCTCCTTGGCGCTCCACAGGTAGCGGGCGCGGTTGACTCGGTCGAGCAGCAGGCTGTAGCGCGACGGGCACTCCTCGTGGTAGTAGCGTTGCAACGCCTCGTAGATCCGCAGCTCGTGCAGCACGTGCACCTTGACTCGCCTGCCGCACGCGAAGGCGATCTCGTCCTGGCAGACCAGGTTGCGCGGGTCCTGCATCGCGACGTCGAGCCGCCCGCCGGACACCCGGAACGGGATGGTGCGGCAGCGCCGCGCCAGCTTCTCGGGGATGAGGCGCAGCACCTCCTCCGGGATGGCGCGCAGGTCCTCGACGACAGCGGCCGGAACGCCCAGCTGCTCGGACAGCGAGCGCGCCAGCAGGTCTTCGCCCAGCACCTCCATCTCGAGCAGGCAGGTGCCGACCCGCCCGCCCACGGCGTTCTGCGTCTGCAACGCGCGCGTCAGCTGCTGGACCGTGATCCAGCCCCGCGCGACCAGGAGCTGTCCGAGCTTACCCATGCTCCCGACGTCGTTCCGTGGTCAATTCGGGGCGGTGGACGGAGGTTCGAGTTCGGCTTTTCTAACTGCTTGTCGGGACGCTACTTATCTGCTGCGCCACGATTATAGAAGCGGCTCTAGAGCCTTGTAAAGCGACGCGTGCGGCTGCTATTGTGGCCGGATGAGGAAGTTGGCGCGATCTCGGCTCGTGGGCACCTTGTCGTTCTCGGCCATAGGTACCGTCGGTGCGATAGCCGCGCTCGGCGCCCTCGGCGGAGTGCGCGGTGCGGCCGCGGCGTCCCTGCTGGGCCGCGCTTTGAGCATCCAGGGCGTTCAGGGTGGCCCTAGCGCCTCGAGCGCGCCGAGCCCGCCAGGCGCCGGAGGCCCTTCGACTGCTCCGGAACCCTCGCGCCTACCCGGCGCTCCTCGCGGCGGCAGCGGCGACTTCGAGTTCCTGATGGCCAACCTGCTGGTCGGCGACGGCATGCTGCCCGAGGCCCTGTCGGCCTTCGAGGAGGCCGAGAAGGCCCGGCCCGACTCCGCCTACATCCATCTCGAGCACGCCCAGCTGCTCGCCCGTATGGCCCAGGCCGCGCGCCTGCCCAGCGCCCAGACCGGCTACCTGCGCCAGGCGACCGACGAGGTCGGCAAGGCGCGCCGGCTCGCGCCGCACAATCTCGACGTGCTGCGAGGCGTCGGCCTGGTCTATCTCGAGATGGCGGGCCAGGACCCTGCCGCCCTGCACACCGCCCTCGAGGCGCTCGAGACCGTGCACCAGAGCGATCCGCAGGACCTGCAGACGGCGATCAGCCTCGGGCGGCTCTACCTCGAGCAGCAACAGCCCGCCAAGGCGGCGGAGGTGTTCCGCGAGGTGATCCATGAATCCCCCCAGCAGCGGGCCGCCTACGCCCTGCTGGTGGAAGCGCTGCTGCGCGACGACAAGGCCAAGGAGGCCGAGACGGTCCTTGCCCAGATCCTCGACTTCGAGCCCGCCGCGCTCGAGGCGCGCCTCACCCTGGCCGAGCTCGAGGGCCGCCGCAACGATTACGCCGCGGTGCTGGCGACGCTCACCGCCGCCCCGGAGGCCGAGCGGGGCGACGCCCGCTTGCAACGGCAGCTGGCGTGGGCCTATTACTTGACCGGCGACGTGGACCGCGCCCTGGCCACGGTCGAGCCCTTGCTCCAGGCGGCCCAGGCGGCCCAGGCGGCCCCCGCTGCCCCGCCGGGGCCGCGCCTGCCGCCTTCGCCCGCGGCGCCGCCCCAGGCAGCCTCCGATCCCGACGACATGCAGCTCCTGCTGCTCAAGGGGCTGGCCCTGGCGGCGCAAGGCCACAACGAGGAGGCCGGCGAGCTGCTGGAGACGCTGCGCGGCACGCGGCCGAACGACGCGGCCCTGGCCACCATCCTGTCGAAGGTGCTCGAGCGCTCCGGCCACCCTGACGATGCGGCGCGCGTCCTCGCCGACCTCGACGCCAACCTGGCCAAGGCCGGCAAGCAGGACGAAGAGCGGCAGGCCCGCCTGGAGCTGGCGCAGGTCTATTACGACGCCAAGCAATGGGACCGGGTGAGCGAGACGCTGCAGCCGCTGCTGCGCCTCGGTCCGAAGGAGGAGGCCGTCCGCGAGCCCGCCCTGCAGCTCGCCGCCGACGCCCTGATCCAGCGCAAGAGCTACGACGACGCGCTGAAGCTGCTCGACCATGCGCAGGCGGCGCAGGCTGCGCAGGCGGCGCAGGCCGACCCGCCCTCTCCGACCCTGGCCGCCAAGCGCGCCGAGGTGCTGTTCCGGGCCGGCCGCGAGGCCGAGGCGCTGCGCCATCTCCAAGACCTCGCCGGCGCCCAGGACCCGCACTCCGCGCTGGCCGCGGCCGAGGCCTACCAGCGCCTCGACAAGTACGCCGAATCGGTCCCGGTGCTCGAGAAGCTGGTCGCCCGGCCGGACGGGGGCCTGGCGGCGCCGGCCTCGAAGGCGGCGCATTTCCTGCTGGGCGCCGCCTACGAGCGCAGCGGCAAACGCGAGCAGGCGGTGGCCGAGTTCCGGCGACTGCTCGACGCCGACCCGGAGTACCACGCCGCGCTCAACTACCTGGGGTACATGTTCGCCGAGCGGGGCGAGCACCTCGACGAAGCCCAGAAGCTGATCGAGAAGGCTGTCGCGCTCGAACCCGACAATGGCGCCTACGTCGACTCCCTCGGTTGGGTCTACTACCGTCTCGGGCGTTTCGAGCAGGCTCGTGCCACGCTGGAGCGGGCGACGCGGCTCGAGACCGCCGACGGCACGGTCCAGGAGCACCTGGGCGACGTCTACGGCGCCATGGGGCAGCGCGACCGGGCCGGCGAGGCCTACCGGCGCGCCATCGCGCTCGAGGCCGCCGATCCCGCCAAGGCCGAGGCGGTGAAGCGCAAGCTCGACAGCCTGGCGGGCGGCGCGCGCCCCTAGCGGGACACTGGCTCTTCGCGGTCTCGACCGCGAACACCCCCCCTGAAATTGCCCACCATCGTCCGCCGCCGCTGCCTCTCGGCCCCCCTTCGGTGGCTGGCGGCGGCGCTGCCGCTGGCGGCCGCGGTGGACGGCTGCAGCACGGTCCCCAGGGCACCGGTGCTCGCGCCGCAGGCCGGCGCCCCGCGGGAGGTGACGTCGGCGACGGCGACGGCGACGGCGGCGATCTCCCCCTGGCAGGTGCCTGCCGCCGCCTACGGCTCGCAGATTCTCTATCGCGTCGGCGTCGCCGGCCCCGAAGGGGAGGGGAGCCTCAAGCTGACCCTGCGCCTGGCCTCGCCGGAGCGCTACCAGGCGCAGGCGGTGGACCCGCTCGGCCGCGCGGTCTGGGGCCTGGACGTCGAGGGCGACCGCGGTCTCTGGCTCGATCACCGCGGTCATCGTTACTGCCGCCTGTCGGGCGCCCTCGATCTCGCCTTCCTGCCGCTCGGGCCCCTCTCCCTCTCGGCCTTGCCGCCGCTCCTGCTCGGACGCCTGCCGGTGCCGCCGGCCGACCCGGCGATCGTCAGCCGCGGCTCCTCGCCCGGCGGCGGCGGGGGCGGCGGCGCGGGCGCCGGCGGCGACACCGTCGCCTACCACGACGCCGCCGGGCGTGGCTGGAGCGCGGCCCTGCGCGGCGGCCAGGTCGTCAGCTGGGGCCTGTGGCAAGACACGACGCCAGCCCCGATCCTGTCGTGGGCCAGCAGCGGCAGCTGGTCGGTGCTCTCCGACCGCCGCAAGGGCGTGGAGGTGAGATGGCAGGAAGCCGTGCGCGAGCCCCTCCGCGCGCTGGTCCCGATGACGCCCCGGTCCGACTACCGGCAGAGCACCTGCACCGCCGCCACGGCGCCCGCGTCTCCCGGCGCCGGATCGTTCTGACCGGGTGTCCGCCGGCTCCGCGCCCCTACAGGCGCTCCGCCTACGGTTTGACAGCCCTGTGACGGGCCTCTAGCATATGGCCCCTGGCGCGGGGGCCGGAGCCCTGTGCCGCGGCCGCGCCGATGCCCGCCCGGGAGGGGCACGCCTCGCTCACGCTTCAGCGTTCAGTCGGGTATATAATGGCGCGATTGACGCCCGGCTGACGTGTCGAGAGTCGAGCCCTCGGACGCGGCTCCTGGGGCGGGCCTCGAGCTGGCCTGAGCGTTCCGCTCGCGCCTCCGGAGTCTTGCTTCCGGCGGCCGCACGGCGGGGACGCTCCTTGAAGTTCGTCGGTGAGAGGGACGGGACATGGAGATCACAGAGGTCAAGGTCTTTCCGATCCAGGAGGAGAAGCTGAAGGCATTCGTGTCGATCGTCTTCGACCAATGCTTCATGGTGAACGACATCAAGATCATCCAGGGCAGGGACGGTCTCTTCATCAGCATGCCGAGCCGCAAGAAGAAGAACGGCGAGTTCAAGGACGTGGCTCACCCGCTGAACAACGAGACCCGGCGCATGATCGAGGACAGGGTCCTCGGCGAGTACGAGCGTATCCTGGCCGAGCGCGGCGAGCAGCTGCCGGCGCCCCCGCATCACCTCGCCGACGGCGCCGCCTCCGTGGCCGCCCAGGCGGCGGCCCCGGCGGCGCAGGCGGTGCAGGCAGGAGCTGGTGAAGCGGGCGCAGCGGTCGCGCACACGGCAGCCCCGGCAGCCCACGCGGCACCGGTGGCTCCGACAGCCGCGGCAGCCCTGGCAGCCGCGGCGGACGTCCGCGCGATGCCGGCGCCTCCCGCGATGGTAGCCGCGGAGCTCTCGGCGGCCGGCGCGGATGGTGCGGCCGGCGCGGATGGCGCGGACGGAGCAGCCGGCTCGGACGGCGCGGGCGCCGGCGCCGCGACTGCCCAGGCCCAGGCCCCTCCGGTCCCTCCGGCGCCGCCCGAGAAGACCCTGGAGGAGATCGAGGAGATGCATCTGCGCGACTCCTTCTGGACGACCTGACGGTCCGCCTCCGGTGCTTCTCGGCGAGGGCCTCCGGAGCCGACCGAAAGACTGGGGCGTCGCCAAGTGGTAAGGCACCAGACTTTGGATCTGGCATTCGGAGGTTCGAATCCTCCCGCCCCAACCAAATTTGACCGTGCGAGACCCCAGGCGAGGCCTGGTTCATTGGTGAGTGGAGGAGTATGCCCGGCGACCTGAAGATCTTCGGCGGACGCGCGCATCCGTCGTTGACGCAGGAGATCTGCGACTACCTGAACCTGCCGCCCGGCAACGTCTCGGCGCGCAACTTCTCCGATGGCGAGGTCTTCTGCCAGATCCAGGAGAACGTCCGCGGCTCGGACGTCTTCGTGGTGCAGCCGACCTGCCAGCCGGTGAACGAGAACCTGATGGAGCTGCTGATCATGCTCGACACTTTCAAGCGCTCCTCGGCCTCGCGGGTGACCGCCGTGCTGCCCTACTACGGCTACGCCCGGCAGGACAAGAAGGACCAGCCGCGCGTGCCGATCACCGCCAAGCTGGTGGCCGACCTGATCTCGCGCGCCGGCGCCGACCGCGTCCTCACCATGGACCTCCATGCCGACCAGATCCAGGGCTTCTTCGACGTGCCCGTCGATCACCTGTTCGCGGCGCCGGTGCTGCTCGAGGCGGTCCGCGAGCTCGACGTCCCCGACCTCGTCATCGTCTCGCCCGATGCCGGCGGCGTCGAGCGCGCCCGCGCCATCGCCAAGCGCATGGACGTCGGGCTGGCCATCGTCGACAAGCGCCGCACGGCGCCGAACGAGGCCGACGTGATGTTCGTCATCGGCGAGGTCGACGGCTGCAACGCGCTGATCGTCGACGACATCGTCGACACGGCCGGCACCCTGACCAAGACCGTCGAGGCGCTGAAGGCCAAGGGCGCGAAGCGGGTGCTGGCGGCCGGCGTGCATGGCGTCCTGTCCGGGCCGGCGCTGCAGCGCATCGCTGAATCGCCGGTCGAAGCGGTGCTGATCACCAACACCACCCCTCTCGACGAGAAGCTCGCGCGGTCGCACAAGCTGCGGCCGCTGACGGTCTCGGCGCTGCTCGGCGAGGCCATCCGCAGGATCCACGAAAACAGCTCGGTGAGCTCCCTGTTCGTCTGACGCGTCCGACGAGGTCCGCGAGCTCCGCATGCGAGGCAACGAAGCGAGGTAACCATGAGTGACAAGAGTGAAATGATGATCGAAGTCCAACCGCGCCAGGAGACCGGCACCAACAGCAACCGCCGGCTGCGCTCGCGCGGCCAGATCCCGGCCGTCGTCTACGGCGGGGCCGGGAAGGACTCGGTGCCCATCCACGTCGACCGCCGGCGGCTCGTCGACCTGCTGCGCGGCGGCGGCAGCGACAACGCGGTCTTCCTGCTCAAGCTGGCGGGCACCGGGCAGGAGCGCCACGCGATGATCCGCGACATGCAGCTCGACCCCATCACCCGCGAGATCCTGCATCTCGACTTCCTGCGCGTGGTGATGACCGAGAAGGTGCGGGTGCAGGTGGCGATCGAGCTGGCCGGCACCGCCTACGGCGTCAAGACCGAGGGCGGCGTGCTCGACTTCTCGCACCGCGAGGTCCACCTCGAGTGCCTGCCCGGCGACATCCCGAAGAGGATCGAGCTCGACGTCAGCGAGCTGCACCTGGGGCAGCACATGAGCGTCGCCGATCTGCACCTGCCGCCCGGGGTGACGCTGCTCGACGAGCCCGACCGGGTGCTGGTGTCGGTGATGCACTCGAAGACCGAGGTGGCGCCGGCCGCCGCCGAGGAGGCTCCGGTGGAGACCGCCGGGACCGAGCCCGAGGTGATCAAGAAGGGCAAGCCGGAAGAGGCGTGAACCGCCTGATCCTGGGGCTGGGCAACCCGGGAGAGGAGTACCGCGCCACCCGCCACAACGTCGGCTTCCGGGTGGTCGAGGAGCTTGCCCGCCGCTGGCAGGCGCGCCTCGATCGCCTGGAGTGCAACGCCCTGACCGCGCGCGTCGAGCTGCCCGGCCTGCCGGCGATGCCGGCGGCGCCGGCAGTGCCGCCAGTGCCGGCGGCCGCTCCCGAGGCCCCCGCGGTGCTCCTCGCCATGCCGCAGACCTACATGAACCGCAGCGGCTTCGCGGCGCGCTGCCTCGTCGAGCTGCACGGCCTCGACCCGGCCGCCCTGCTGGTGGTCTACGACGAGGTGAACCTCCCCTTCGGCCGCCTGCGCCTGCGGCGCTCCGGCAGCCCGGCCGGCCACCGCGGCATCGAGTCGATCCTCGAGAACCTGCGCACCGACCAGGTTGCCCGCCTGCGCATCGGCATCGGCTCGCCCGAGAGCCCGGCCGCCGCGGGCACCGCGGTCACCGCCGAAGGGCTCGTCGACCACGTGCTGTCGCCCTTCACGCCGGCCGAGGAAGCGGCGGTGGCGCCGGTGGTGCAGCGCGCCGCCGACGCCTGCGAGTCCTGGCTGCGCGACGGCATCGACGCCGCCATGAGCCGCTTCAACGGCGCCCCGGACGGCGCCGGGGGCCCGGCGATCGGATAGCCACTCGGGATCCTCGGGCTTGGCGCCTGCCGCTCCGCCGTGTACAATGCGTGGCTCGCTGCGGCGGCGCGGCCCCGAGGGGGCTGCCGGCCGGCCGCCATCGTCTCCTCTCTGTTCCGCGCGAAGCGGGACTGACCCAGGCCATAGGGAGGTTCTTCACCGACATGCGCACATATGAGTTGGTGTTCGTCGTCGATCCTCGCGTCTCCGACGAGGACGTGGTCGCCATGACCCAGGAGTACAAGCAGATGATCACGGCCGGCGGCTCCCAGGTCTCGAAGGAAGAGAGCTGGGGCCGGCGCAAGCTGGCCTATCCGATCGCCAAGCTGAACGAGGGCAAGTACGTCCTGCTGGGTATCGAGAGCGAGGGCGGCAAGAGCTCGCTGCCCGCGGTCGAGCACCGCATGCGCCAGAACGACAAGATCCTGCGCTACCTGACGGTGCGCACCGACGAGGACCTGAAGCGGGCCGCCTCGCGCCATCCCAAGACGGCGGGCCGCGCCGGCGAATCGCCTGCCGGCCTCGCCGACGCCGGCCCTGCCGCGGGCGGTCCGGGCGGTCCGGGCGGCCCGGCTGGCGCCGCCGCTCCGAGCGCCGCGGGGGAGGTCTAGCGCCATGGCCCGACCGAGGAAGGTCTTCTACCGCCGGCGCAAGGTCTGCAAGTTCTGCGCGGACAAGATCGACTACGTCGACTTCAAGGACGTCAAGCTCCTGCAACAGTTCATCCCCGAGCGCTCCAAGATCCTGCCGCGGCGGATCTCGGGCACCTGCGCCCGGCACCAGCGCCTGCTGCAGCAGGCGATCAAGCGGGCGCGTCACCTGGCGCTGATCCCGTTCACCACGGACTAGGAGGGGCCGACGTGAAAGTGATCCTGCTCAGCGATCAACGTCACCTCGGCAAGCGCGGCGAGGTCGTCGAGGTCAAGCCGGGCCACGGCCGCAACTACCTGCTGCCGCAGGGCCTGGCTCTCGAGGCGACGCACGCCAACATCACTTCTTTCGAGCAGCAGCGCGCCAAGATCGACGCCCGCCACGCCCAGGAGCGCGCCGCCGCCGAAGCCGTCGCGGCGCGCATGAAGGACCTGCGGCTGGAGATCCCGAAGCGCGTCGGCGAGACCGAGACGCTCTATGGCTCGGTGACCGCCACCGAGGTGGGCGACCTGCTCGAGCGGAAGGGCTTCTCCGTCGACCGCCGCCGCATCGACCTCGAGGGCGGCATCAAGACCCTCGGCGACCACCTGGTGCGCGTCGAGCTCAACCCCGAGGTCATTGCCGAGATCACCGTCACGGTGGTGCGGGAAGAGTAGTCCCGGTGGCCGACGCCGGCGCCAGGCCGTCGCCGCCGTCGCCGCCGGCGCGCCGGACGCCGCGCGTCGACGACTTCCTGGTCGAGCCCACGCGCGAGCTCGAAGACTGGCACTGGCTGTGGAAGGAGGACCGCGAGTTCCCCATCCGCAGCCACCGCGGCCTCTTCGGCCGCGTGCTGGTCGCCTGGAAACGGCTCCTGCGGCCGCTGGTCAAGGTGCCGCAGAACGATCTCTGGGAGCGCCAGCGCATCTTCAACGTCGTGCTGCTCGAGCACCTGCGGGATGAACGGCAGCGGCGGCACCGCGACGAGGAGCGCATCGCCTACCTCGAGGCCCTGAACGCCGAGGGCATCGAGGAGCTGATGCGCCACAACGACGCGCTCTTCGCACGCGCCGACCAGAAGCTCGACCGCTACCGCAGGGAGGCCCGCGACCTCCTCGCCAGCCTCGGCGCAGCGCTGGCCCGCGTGGAGTCCCTTCCCCCGAGGGGGAGCAGCGTCGAGCCAGACTCCTCCGAGGGGGCGGCTCCAGCGATAGCCGCTGGAGTCCCAAGCGCGGCAGGCACCGGCGGTTCTGCCGCCGGGAAGGCGGCACCTCCAGCACCCGCAGGCCAGGACCTTTCGCGGAGGTATGCAGAGCACGCCTACTTCGAGCTCGAGAAACGGTACCGCGGCACCGAGGAGGAGATCCGCGAGCGCATCGCCGGCTACCTGCCCTATCTCGCGGCGGGCGGCCCGGCGCTGGACCTCGGCTGCGGCCGGGGCGAGGCGCTGGCGCTGCTCGGCGAGCATGGGATCGCGGCGCGCGGCGTGGACGGCAGCGCCCGCATGGTGGCGATGTGCCGGGAGCGCGGCCTCGACGCCGTCCAGGGCGACCTCTTCGCCGCGCTGGCCGCGGCGCCAGCCGGGAGCCTCGGCGCGGTGCTGTCCTTCCACGTCGTCGAGCACCTGCCGATCGGCGCGCTCGACCGGCTGGTCCGCCTGGCCTGGGGGGCGTTGCGGCCCGGCGGCACGCTGATCCTCGAGACTCCCAGCCCGCTGTCGCTGGTGGTCGGGGCGCGCAACTTCTGGCTCGATCCCACCCACGCGCGCCCGGTCCATCCCGAGAGCCTGCGCCTGCTCTACGAGCTCGCCGGCTTCGATCCCGTCGAGTGCCTCGACCTGCGCCCGTTCCCGGCCGCCGAGCGGCTGCCCGAGATCGAGCTGGCGCGGTTGCCGCCCGAGCAGCGGGTGCTGGCGGACGCCGTCAACCGCCTGCGCGACCACCTCGACGACCTGCTCTACGGCTGCCAGGACTTCGCCCTGATCGGCGTCAAGCCGGTGGCGGCCGGTGATCGGTAAAAAGAGGACCCGCCTGCTCGGTTCTACCGGTAGCGCCTTCGGAGCTCAGCCGTGTCGCGCAACTTACCAGCGTCTATCGGATCGCCCCCCGCATCCCCCCAACCCCCTTCCCTCCCCTCCGGGGGGGAAGGGGGCACCACGCCCACCTTCATCGGTCGGGGTCGGACCTGGCCGATGGGGAACTCCTGAGGCGGCGGCCCCGGTCTCCCGCTTGACCCCCGAGCGCCTGCTGCGGGCGCTGGGGCTCGCGGGCGGCCTGCTGCTGGTCTTCGTGACGCCGCCCTTCCACGTTCCCGACGAGCCGGCCCACTTCCTCCGCGCCTACCAGATCGCCACCGGCGCCGCCGCCGAGCCGGGTCCCGGCGGCGGCATCGGCTACCGCCTGCCCGCGAGCCTGCCGCAGCTTGCCGAGCTGTGCACGGCCGGCGTCGCCTTCCATCCCGGCCGCCGCCTGGAGCCAGGCCTGCTGGCGGCCGCCTGGCGCCTGCCGCTCGCGCCGGAGCGCCGCGTCTTCCTGCCGGCCGGCAGCCTCACCCTCTACACGCCGGCGCCGTACCTGGCCGCGGCCGCCGCGGTCGCCGCCGGCCGCCTGCTGGCGCCGCGGCCGCTGGCGCTGCTCTACCTGGCGCGGCTCGGCAACCTGGCGGCCGCGCTGGCGGTGTCGTGGATCGCGGTGCGGATCGCGCCCGCGCAGCGCTGGCTGCTCGCGCTCCTGGCGCTCACCCCGATGGCGATGTTCGAGCGCAGCTCGGCCTCCGCCGACGCGCTCACCAACGCCCTGCCGCTGCTGCTGGTGAGCTGCCTGCTGTCGCTGGTCCTGCGGCGGGTGGGGGAGCCGGCTGGCGAGGGGGGCTGCCGTCCAGCCGGGTCCGCCACCAGGAGGTCCGTGCTGCTGCTGGCCACCGCCTTCCTGCTCGCCGCCGCCAAGGGGGTCTACTTCCTGCTCGATCTGCTGGTGTTCCTGGTGCCGCCCGTGGTCCGCGCCGAGGGACGCGCGGCCGGTGGCGCCCGCGCCCGCGCCGTCGCCGGCCTGTGGGTGGGCGGCCTGGCCGCGGCGGTTGCCGGCGCCGGGATCTCGGTGTGGGTGACGCATCGCGTCGCCGGCCTGGGCTCCTTGCTCCTCGGCGTGCAGCCGGAGGCCCAGCTGCGCGGCGTGCTGGCGGCGCCGCTGCACTTCCTCGGCCTGGCGGCGGCCGACTACCTCCATCGCCTGCCGCGCTACGCCGCCGGCTTCGTGGGCACTTTCGGCTGGCTGGACACCCCGCTGCCGCGGCCGTCGATGGTGCTCTGGGGCCTGCTGCTGCTGGCGGCGGCGCTGACCGGCGGCGATCCGTCGCTGGCGCTCGCCGGCTGGCAGCGGCAGCTGGCGATGGCGATCACGGCCGCCGTCCTGCTGCTCCTCAGCCTGTCGCAGTACGTCACCTGGACGCCCCTGGGCGCCGGCTTCGTCGACGGCCTGCAAGGCCGCTACTTCCTGCCGGTGGCGCCGGTGGCCGCGATCCTGCTCTACAACCGGCGTTTCGCCGCCCGCGGGACCGGCAGCTCCCTGGCCGCTGCCGGGTCGGCCGCGCCGGCCACGCCGGCCGCCGCCGGCTGGCCGTACGCCGGCTGGCTGTACGGCGGCCTGAGCGTGGCCTTCACCGTGCTGACGCTGCTGTGCATCTGGTTCCGCTACCATGGTGCATAGGGGGGAGCTCTCCCTGGTGCGGGAGAAGGGTTCCCTGTCCGTCGGGACGGGGAGGGAACTCAGTGTCGCAACTTCACGTATCACGACCAGGGCGGCCACCGCGGCCTGCCCGGAGAGATGAGACCGGCTGACATGATCCGCCTGCGCAACGTCGAGAAGTCGTATCCGGCCGCCCAGGGCGGCGCCACCTACGTGCTGCGCCGCATCAACCTCAAGGTCGAGGAGGGAGAGTTCGTCACCGTCATGGGGCCTTCCGGCTCCGGCAAGACGACGCTGCTCTCGATCCTCGGCATGCTGGACGGCGCCTGGACCGGCGAGTTCGACCTGCTCGACCAGCCCATCCACCTGATGAAGCCGAAGCAGCGGGCGCAGATCGCCAAGCAGAACATCGGCTTCGTCTTCCAGGCCTACCACCTGCTCGACAGCCTCACCGTCGCCGAGAACCTCGACCTGCCCCTGTCCTACAAGGACATCAAGCGGGCGGACCGGCAGGCGCTGGTGGCCGACGCCCTCGACCGCTTCCAGATCGTCGGCAAGAAAGACCTCTTCCCCTCGCAGCTCTCCGGCGGCCAGCAGCAGCTGGTCGGGGTGGCGCGGGCGGTGATCGGCAACCCCAAGCTGCTGCTCGCCGACGAGCCGACCGGCAACCTCCACTCCTCCCAGGCCGACGAGATCATGCAGCTGTTCAAGCGGCTGAACGACGAGGGCACCACCATCATCCAGGTCACCCACTCGGAGAGGAACGCCGAGTACGGCCACCGCATCGTCCGCCTGCTCGACGGCTGGATCGTCGACTGAGGGGGGCTGCCGGCGCCTTTGGGGCTGCGGATCTCCCTCGCCACCGCCCTTTGGGCGAGGCACCGAAGTCCACTGCCGTCTTGTTTCAGCCCCTCGCCCAAAGGGCGGTGGCGAGGGAGATCCGCAGCCCCTTGGCGGCGCCGGCAGCCATCAGTCGCCTCGTAAGGTGATGGCCGGATCGATCTCGGCGGCCCGCCGGGCCGGCAGGAAGGCGGCGAGCAGGGCGACGCCGAGCAGGGTGCAGCAGCCGAGCGCATAGACCGCCGGGTCGTTGCTGCGAATGCCGTAGAGCAAGGCTTGCAGGAAGCGGCCGAGGACGAGCGAGCCCAGCACGCCGGCGGCGATCCCGGCCGCGGTCATCGCCAGCGTGCCCCGCAGCACCAGCGCGAACACCTGGGCGCGGCGGGCGCCGAGGGCCATGCGCACGCCGACCTCCTGGGCGCGCTGCAGCACGGCGTACGACATCACGCCGTAGACGCCGAGGCTCGCCAGCACCAGCGCCAGCAGCGCCAGGCTGCCGATCAGCAGCATCTGGAAGCGCCGCTGGGCGAGCGACCGGTCGACCATGTCGGCGAGCAGGCCAAGCCGGGCGATCGGCTGCTGGCGGTCGAGCGCCAGCACCTCCTGGCGCAGCTGCGCCGCCAGGCCGAGCGGGTTGGCGGCACGCCTGACCACCAGCGTGAAGAACGGAGTGGGGACCTGCCGGTAGGGCACATAGGTGTCCAGGAAGGGCTTCTCGTCGAGCGCGAACTGGTGGACGTTGCCGACCACGCCGACCACCGTCATCCAGCGGCCATGCTCCCCCCACTTGAGCTGCTTGCCGATCGGGTCCTCGCCGGGCCAGGCAAGGCGCGCCAGGTCCTCGTTGACGATCACCACGGGTGCGCTCGGCGAGTCGCGATCGTCGAAGGTGCGCCCACGCCGCAGCGGGATGCGCATGGCGCCGAAGTAGCCGCCGCTCACCTCCTGCTGCTGGGCGTCGATCGCTTCGCCGGGCCGCGGCTTCGGGCGCCCGAAGATGAAGATGTCGCCGTCGACGTCGGCGTTGCCGAACGGCACGGAATCGACGATGCCGGCGGCCACGACCCCGGGCAGCGCCGCCGTCCGCTGCAGCAGCCGGTCGACGAAGGCGACGACCTGGGCGTCCGACCGATACCGCGCCTGCGGCAGCGGCAGAGTGGCGGCGAGGACGCCGTCGGCCTCGAAGCCGGGGCTGACCGCCAGCAACTTGGCGAAGCTGCGGATGAGCAGGCCGGCGCCGATCAGCAGCGCCAGCGACATGGCGATCTCGGCGATCACCAGGCCGCGGCGCAGCCGGTTCCCGCCACGCCCGCCGGCGCCGCCGCCGGCGCCCCGGCCCCCCTGCTCGAGGGCCGACCGGAGATCGACCCGCATCGTCCGCAGCGTCCCCACGGCGGGCGCGAGGCCGGCAAGCAGCCCGGCGGCAAGCGTCACTGCCGCGGCAAAGAGCAGCGCCTCGGGGTGATCCGCACCTCGAGGACCCGCGGCAGGTTGCCGGGGCGGAGCGCGACCAGCAGCCTCACGCTCCAGCTCGCGAGCAGCAGGCCGAGGCCGCCACCCAGCGCGGCCAGCATCAGGGTCTCGGTCAGCAGCTGCCGCGCCAGGCGCCAGCGCCCGGCGCCGAGCGAAGCGCGCAGCGCGATCTCGCGCCGCCGCACGCTGCCGCGGGCCAGCAGCAGGTTGGCGAGGTTGGTGCAGGCGATCAGCAGGATCAGGCCGACGGCGCCGAGCAGCATCCACAAGGCCGGCCGCGCCTCGTCGACCGCGTAGTCGAGCAACCGCTCGACCCGCGCCACCTTCTTGGCGTTGTCGGCCGGGAACGCCAGCTCCAGGCGCCGGGAGATGGCGGCCAGCTCGGCGCCTGCGCTGCCCACGCTGGCGCCGGGGCGCAGGCGCCCGACCGGCCGGATGTAATTGACGTCGCGCGACAGCGCCACGTCCGCCCTGGCGTCGTCACTCATCACCGGCGCCGCGAGACCGGCGCTGACCCAGAGATCCGCCGCGCCCACCGGCCGGAAGCCCTCCGGCATGACGCCGACCACGGTGTAGGCGCGGTCGTTCAGCTGAACGGCGCTGCCGAGGATCCGCGGGTCGCCGCCGAAGCGCTCGTGCCACGTGGCGTAGGAGAGCACGGCGGCGCGCGGGCCGCCCGGGCGGTCGATCGCCGCCGCGAGCGTGCGGCCGCGGAGGGCCGGCACGCCGAAGACGGCGAAGAAGTTCGGCGTCACCTCCATGCCCTGCAGCCAGAGCGGCTCGGCGCCGGGGCGCCGCAGGACGAAGTTGCGCCAGGAGATCCCGGCGAGTTGCTCGAAGCTGCGGCCGTAGCGCTGGTAGTCGAGCAGGTTGGCCGGCGCCGTCGGGGCGAACTTGCAGCACGGCTTCTCCTCGCCGAGCACCACGAGCTCGCCACCCGGGCGGTAGGGGAGCGGGCGCAGCAGCACCGAGTCGACGACGCTGAAGATGGCGGTGTTGGCCCCGATCCCGAGTGCCAGGGTGAGCACTGCGACGACGGTGAAGCCGGGGCTCTTCCGGAGCAGGCGGGCGGCGAAGCGCAGGTCTGTGGCGAACGTGTCCATCGGCGCACCCTCCAGGAGGCAGGTTCGGGATTGTCGCCCCGGTGCACGGATTCAAGGGACTCCTACTTGGATTCCGGGGAGAAGGTTTCGGCGCTAGACTGCCTGCCGCACGCTCGACCTTCCGATCGGAGAGGAGCCCGTCCCCTCATGACGCGCCCGATGCGCCCGATGCCCCCGTCCGTCGCCGCCATCGTCTCGTGCCTGTGCCGTTGTCTGTGCCTGCTGCTCCTGGTGCCTGCCGCCGTCAGCGCCGGTGCGATCGGGGACGCTGGTGCTCCTCCCACGGTCGCCACCCCTGCACCCGCCGCGGCAGCTGGCCCCCTCGCCGCTACCCGCGGCTCCGCCGCTCTTCGCAGCCTCTTCGACCGTGAGTGGGAGATGCGTCTCCGCGACGAGCCGCTCTTCGCCACCGAGGTCGGCCGGCACGAGTACGACGCGCTGCTGCCGGAGGTCACCCATGCCGATCTCGAGCGCCGCCACCGGGCGCGGCAGGCGCTCCTGGCGGAGCTGGCGTCGATCGACCTCTCGCAGCTTGCCGTCGCCGACGCCGTCAACGCCCAGATCTGGCGCTCCCAGCTCGAGGACCGCATCGCCGAGTTCGAGCTCGGGACCTACCAGATGCCGTTCAACGCCGACTCGGGCTTCCATACCGGCTTCGCCATGCTCGCCGACCGGATGCCGTTCGCCAACCGGCGGGACTACGAGAACTACCTGAGCCGCCTGCGCGCCTGGCCGCGCTACGTCGGCCAGCAGATCGAGCTGATGCGGATGGGCATCCGCAGAGGCTTCACCGTGCCGCGGGCGACGCTCACGGGCTACGAGCGGACGATCTCGGCGCACGTCGTCGACGACCCGGCGAAGAGCGTCTTCTACAAACCGTTCGAGCACTTCCCGGCGGCCATGCCCGAGACCGAGCGCCAGGCTCTCCGCAAGGAGGCCCGCGCCGCCATCCTCGACGGCGCGGTGGCCGGCTACCGGCTGTTGCTCGATTTCTACCGCGCCGAGTACCTGCCGCATGCCCGCGCCACCATCGGCGCCTCCGAGCTGCCGGACGGCCGCGCCTACTACGCTCACCAGATCCGCCACTTCACGACCCTGGACCTGTCCCCGGAGCAGATCCACGAAGTCGGCCGCGCCGAGGTCGAGCGCATCGCGGGCGAGATGCAGGCGGTCATCCGCCAGGTCGGCTTCGAGGGCGACTTCGCCGCGTTCGTGCACTTCCTGCGCACCGACCCGCGCTTCTACCCGAAGACCGGCGAGGAGCTGCTCAAGGACGCGGCGTGGATCGCCAAGCGGATCGACGGCAAGCTTCCCTCCGAGTTCAAGACGCTGCCGCGGCTGCCCTACACCGTCCAGCCGGTCCCCGATCACCTGGCTCCCAAGTACACCGCCGGCCGCTACGTCCAGTCGCCGGCCGGCAGCACCCGGCCCGGGATCTACTGGGTCAACACCTACCAGCCGGAGACCCGCCCGCTGTACGACCTCGAGGCGCTCACTCTCCACGAGGCGGTGCCCGGCCACCACCTGCAGATCGCGCTCAGCCAGGAGCTCGCGGACCTGCCCGACTTCCGCCGCTACTCCTACCTCTCGGCTTTCGGCGAGGGCTGGGGCCTGTACTCGGAGTGGCTCGGGCTGGAGATGGGCTTCTACACCGACCCCTACAGCAACTTCGGCCGCCTCACCTACGAGATGTGGCGCGCCTGCCGGCTGGTCGTCGACACCGGCATCCACGCCCAGGGCTGGACCCGCCAGCAGGCGATCGACTACCTCGCCGCGCACACCGCCCTGCCGCTGCACGAGATCGAGACCGAGACCGACCGCTACATCTCGTGGCCGGGTCAGGCCCTCGCCTACAAGCTCGGCGAGCTCAAGATCAAGGAGCTCCGCCGCAAGGCAGAGAAGGCGCTGGGCCCGTCCTTCGACGTCCGCCAGTTCCACGACGTCGTCCTCGGCAGCGGCGCCGTGCCGCTCGCCGTCCTCGAGCAGAACGTCGACCGGTTCATCGCCGCGCAGACCGCGCGCCCCGGGCCGTGACGGACACGACGCGGAATCGGCGTCAGTTGCCCTCGCCGCCGGGCGGCGGGTTGGCGGGCACCGCAGGGGTGCCGGGCGGCGGCGGCGGACCGCCTTTCTGCGGCATCTTCTCGCCTTCCTTCGGGATGTAGAAGGGACGCTGCTGGTACCAGGGCAGAGTGGTGATGGTGGACCAGCGGGCGCTGTACTCGCGGGCGGGCTCGGTGCCGGCGACGAAGGCCTCCTTGACGACCTTCGGGCTGCCCTGGCCGGCGAGCAGGCCGCTGTAGTAGTCGACGTCGCGGAAGACCACGCCCGGCGGCGGCGAGAAGGTCTCCCCCTTCTGGATCCAGCCGTTCTTCAGGCCGTCCTCGACGATGCCGCGCCACATCGGCAGGGCGGCGACGGCGCCGCTCATCCCCTGGCCGAGGGAGCGCTTCACGTCGTAGCCGATCCAGGTGAGGATGGTGTAGCGGGGCGTGAAGCCCACGAACCAGGCGTCGGTGAAGTCGTCGGTGGTGCCGGTCTTGCCGGCCAGGTCGAGCGGCAGGTCGTTGATCGCGTAGGCGGTGCCGCGGTCGATCACCCCTTCGAGCATGTGGGTCAGCACGTAGGCCACCGCCGGATCGCTCGAGGTGTAGGCGGTGGGGAAGTGCTGCTCCAGCACCTGCCCGTCCGGCGACGAGATGCGCTCGATCATGTACGGCTCGATGTGGGTGCCCTGGTTGGCGATCGCGGCGTAGGACGCGGCGAGCTCGAGCGGCACCAGGTCGGTCGCGCCGAGCGCGGTGCTCGGGTAGGTCGGCAGGAAGGTGCGGATGCCGCAGCGGTGGGCGAATGACACCACCTTGGCGCCGCCGACGAGGTCGAGCAGCTTGACCGCCGGCACGTTGATCGACTGCTCGAGCGCCCGGCGCAGGGTCACGATGCCGTAGTGCTTGTGGTAGTAGTTCTGGGGCCAGTAGCTCAGCTTGCCGTCGGCGCCGATGAAGCCGGTCGGCGCGTCGAGCAGGGTGTCGGCAGGCGTCCAACCCTGCTCGAGGGCGGCGCCGTAGACGAACGGCTTGAACGCCGAGCCTACCTGGCGGTGCGCCTGGGTGATGCGGTTGAACTTGTTGCGCGCGAAGTCCCAGCCGCCGACCAGGGCGCGGATCGCCCCGGTGCGCGATTCGATCACCAGCCCGGCGGCCTCCATCCGTGGCTGCTGCTCGAGCATCAGCTGCATCGCGTGCATCGCGGCGTCGGCCGGCGGCGGGCTCGAGGCCTTCCTGCCTGCCCGGGCGGGCTTGGCGGCCTTCAGATCGACGGGCTCGAAGCGGAACCAGGCCACCATGCCGCGGCGCAGCAGGTCGGCGGGGTGGAGGTGGCCGGTCCAGGCCATGCCCTTGCCCTCGAGCGAGAACTCCTGCTTGCCGATGCGCACGCGGGCGGCGGCGCGGTCCGCGGACAGCACGATGCCCTGGTACCAGCGGCCGGGCACCGGGCGTCCCTGCGCGAATGCCGCGGGCAGGGTCTGCTGCTCGATGGCGTTGTCGTCGAGCTGCCCGATCGGGCCGCCCCAGCCGCGGTGGTGATCGACGTGGAGCAGGCCGGCCCGGATGGATTGCTCGGCGGCGCGCTGGATGCGGGGATCGAGCGTGGTCTGCAGCTGCAGGCCGCCCTCGTAAAGCATGTTGGCGCCGTAGTTGATCTCCAGGTACTTGCGGATCTCCTCGCCGAAGAACGGCGCGAAGCTCTCCTCCGGCTGCTGCGAGGTCACCAGCAACGGCTGCGCGACGGCCTTCTGGTAGGTGTCGGCAGTGACGAAGCGGTTCTCCAGCATGCGCCGCAGCACGCGGTTGCGCTGGCGCAGCACCATGTCCGGCTCGCGGTAGGGGCTGTAGCGGCTGGGGGCCGGGATGATGCCGATCAGGGTGGCAGCCTCGGCGAGGGTGTCGGCCTTGGCCGGCTTGCCGAAGTAATAGCGCGACGCCGCCTCGATGCCGTAGTTGCCGTGGCCGAGGTTCACCAGGTTGAGATAGAGGGTGATGATCTGCTGCTTGCTGAAGCTCTTCTCCAGCTCGACGGCGACCAGCGACTCCTCGATCTTGCGCCGCCACTTGCGCTCGCGGGTGAGGAAGAGCGTGCGGGCGAGCTGCATCGAGATCGTCGAGCCGCCCTCCTTCATCTTCCCGGCGCGCAGGTCGTCGAGCGCGGCGCGGGCGATGCCCATGGCGTCGATGCCGCCGTGGCGGAAGAAGTTGCTGTCCTCGGAGGCGAGCAGCGCCTGCTCGATGAGCGGCGGGATCTCCCCCTCCTTGAGCATCATCCGGCGCTCGCGGGCGAACGAGGCGAAGACGCTGCCGTCGACGGCGAACAGCTGCGTCACCAGGTTGGGGGTGAAGTTGGCGAGCGCGCCGACCTGCGGCACGTGGATGAGCGCGGCGACGCTCACCCCGACGCCGGTGCCGGCCACCAGCGCCACAGCCAGCGGCCAGGTCCAGCGGATCCAATGCCGGCGCCGCTTGCGGACGCCGGGCGCAGGGCGGCGGTGCGCGAGATCACCGGTCACTGGGGCCTCTCGTGGTCCTTGGCGCGCCTTGACCGGTGCGGTCTGCCTGCCTGCCGGGCGCTCTGCCGGGGGAAAGCTCGAATCGTAATGGCACGCGCCCATTATAGGGGCTTATGTAGCGGTTGGCCCCGTCACGCGGGCACCAGCCGGGCGCGTGGTTCTTGCGTGTGGGGCCGGCGGTAGCTCGTACCGGTGCTACGAGGTCTTACGGGTTGGTTGAGCCGCCTATGGGCGCCTTGGCTGCCGCGGCTTCGTCGATGAGCCTGGCGAAGCGGATGGCTGGGTCGACGGCGCGTTCGACCACCCTGCGCACGCCGTCGATTGCAGCATGCAAGTTCTGAAATGCCGCGAACCTGGTTTCAGGATCGATCGTGCGTTCGAGCACTTCCCGCAGCCCATCGATCGCAGCGTGGAGGTTCCGAAATGCGTCCGCCAGCATGCGGTCGTCGATTCGGTCCCGCTCGCGCGTTTCGCGTGGTCCTCCGGATTCGTCGAGCGAGCTCAGGAACCGGAAGAAATCGTCGGGCTCTACTCTCAGTGTGTCCAGGATCTTCTCGAGCGTCTCGAGCTTCATCAGTTCCCTGCCCGACTCATACCTGGAGACCTGTGGACGACCCATCCCGCACCGGTCGGCAAGCTGGGCTTGAGTGAGGCCCTTTTGCTGGCGGAGGATCGCCAGAGCCTTGCCGATGTCTCGAAATGCCATTTGGGAGGCGCCTATAACGGCACCAGTATGGACGAGTCAACGAGAAATTTGTAGCCTCAAAGGCGAATATTGGCCAGAACTTCGCGTGCCCGGCAAGGCACTTGCTGGTACCGGCCTTCGGCTTGGCGCTTGGACCTGTGTGCGGTTGGTTCAATAGCTTGTAAGCGTGCTTCGCCAGCACTCCCGATGGTAACCGATTAATATCCTGGTTTGTTACCTAGAATAAAACTCTTTGGCCTTGACAGGTGACATCTCTGATCTATAAGGTGTCGGTAAGGGCAAAGAGAAGAGCTTTGACGCTCATGTCGACCCCTTCTCTGTCACCGCCAGCCATGGTCGTCTATACTTGGTGGGATGAACCTCTACGCGGACACGCGAACGGCGCCGCCTTCACTGGGCCCGTACCGGTTGCGGGACTATGACCAGCTCCCGGATCAGCCGCGCCACGAGCTGGTGTTTGGGAGGCTGTACGTGACTCCCAGCCCGTTCCCGCCGCATCAGATCGTCTCCGAGATGCTCGGGCAACTGCTCCGTCGCATTGCCAAGGCTGCCGGCGGCCTGCTCCTCCGCGCCCCGCTCGACGTCGTGCTGGCGGACCACTCGGTCGTCCAGCCGGATTTCATCTATTTCTCGGCTGCTCGTCTCCCTATTGTTGGCAACCGCATCGAGGCCGCTCCTGACCTCGTGGTCGAGATCCTCTCTCCCGGCACAGCCCGCTTCGATCGGACCAAGAAGCGGAACCTGTATGCCTTTTCCGGTGTCAAGGAATACTGGTTGGTCGACCAGGAGCGGCGGCTGATCGAGTTCCTGATCAACGCAGCGGGTAGCTTCGTGGCGGCGGCCCCAGTCGCGGGCAGGTATCGATCTCCAGTGATCCCCGAGATCGTTCTCGACGTCTCCGAACTCTGGCAGCTGGTGGACGCCGAGCTGCGCCACTGGCAGCCTGGACACTGAGGCGCTCTCGCTGCCGTTCCCTGCGGCAAGGCGGAGCGGGGCGGCCGTGCCGCGCCGGGGCACGGACCGCCCGGCAGGATGATCCGGCGCTGCCGCGCTCAGCAGCAGACGTAGAAACTGCCGCAATACGTCGGCGTGTGGCCTCCCGCGATGGCCTTCAGCTTGTCGCCGAGCTGGTTGTCCTTCTCGAGCAGCCTCAGCGTGTCCTTCGTCAGGGTGAGACGCTTGGTGTGCTTCTTCATGGCCTTGACCTCCGTTCTGCCCGCGTTGGCACGGGCTTGCTTAAATCTGTGTGGAACGCGGAGGGTAGCGGGACGGCGACGGCCGCGACGGGCGGCGGCTTGCCGCTGCCGGGTCCCGGTGATACAACAGGACACCCGTGGCGGACCCATCGACGACCCCCGTCTCGCCGTTCAACCCTGCCGCCGCCCAGGTGCCGCGCGACGGGCCCGGGTGCAGCAAGCCGCTGCTGATCGGGTGCGGCTTCCTCCTGCTGCTGCTGGTCGTGGGGGTCGTGGTGATCAGGATCGAGGCGCCGGCCATCTTCCGCTGGACGTTCCGGGTGGCCGAGACGAGCCTCACCCCGCGCCTGCCGGCCGACACCGCCCCCGAGGAGCGCCAGCGCCTGCACCAGGCGTTCGAGGCGGCCGGCCGTTCCATCGGCACCGACCAGACCGACCTAGCCAACCTGCAACGCGTGCAGCGGGAGATCATGGCTCTGAGCGGGTCGCAGGCGCCGCTCACCCATCAGCAGGTGCGCGAGCTGACCGAGGCCCTGGAAGCGGTGGCGCACAAGCGGGGAGCGCCGGCGCCGGGGGCGGGCCCGGGCCGCCCGCCAGGCCAGCCCGCGGCGCCCCCGGGTGCGGCGCCGCGGCAGCCCTCCGGCGCCGGTCCGCGGCCGCCGGTGCCGCCCCCCGGCGCCATCGCGCTGGCGGCGCCGCCCCGTTGACCGCGGTCGGCGCCTCCGCCCCGCCAGGAACAAACGGCTCGCGGCCGTCGTTAGAATGACGGCAATGGCCGACTTCCGCATCGTCTCGAACTTCGAGCCGCAGGGCGACCAGCCGGCGGCGATCGCCGACCTCGCCGAGGGCCTGCGGCGCGGCGACCGGGAGCAGGTGCTGCTCGGCGTCACCGGCTCGGGCAAGACCTTCACCGTCGCCAAGGTCATCGAGGCGGTCAACCGGCCCACCCTGGTGCTCTCCCACAACAAGATCCTCGCCGCCCAGCTCTTCCAGGAGTTCCGCAGCTTCTTCCCCGACAACGCCGTCGAGTACTTCGTCTCCTACTACGACTACTACCAGCCCGAGGCCTACGTCCCGCAGACCGACACCTACATCGAGAAGGAGACCACCATCAACGAGGAGATCGACCGCCTGCGGCTGCGCGCCACCAAGGCGCTGTTCGAGCGCCGCGACGTGCTGATCGTCGCCTCGGTCTCCTGCATCTACGGCCTGGGGTCGCCCGAAGCGTTCTTCGGCATGCTGCAGTTCTTCGAGCGCGGCGCCACCGAGGGCCTCGACCGCGTGCTCAAGCGCCTGGTCGACATGCAGTACCAGCGCACCCAGCTCGACCTCTACCACGGCGCCTTCCGCGTGCGCGGCGACGTGCTCGAGATCCTTCCGGCCTACGAGGAGCTGGGCATCCGCGTCGAGTACTTCGGCGACGAGATCGAGCGCATCACCCGTTTCGACGTGCTGCGCGGCGACACCGTCGCCGAGGTCGAGCGGCTGGCGCTCTACCCGAAGACCCATTACGTCACGCCGCGCGAGCGCCTCGAGCGGGCGGTCGTCACCATCCAGGCCGAGCTCGGCGAGCGCCTGGCCCTGCTCGAGGCGGAGGGCAAGCTCCTCGAGCGCCAGCGTCTCGAGCAGCGCACCCGCTTCGACCTCGAGATGCTCCGGGAGATCGGCTACTGCCACGGCATCGAGAACTACTCCCGCCACCTCTCGGGGCGGGCGCCGGGCGAGCCGCCGCCGACGCTGTTCGACTACTTCCCCGACGACTTCCTGCTGGTGCTCGACGAGAGCCACCAGACCATCCCGCAGGTGCGCGGCATGTACTTCGGCGACCGCTCGCGCAAGCAGACGCTCGTCGATTTCGGCTTCCGACTGCCGTCGGCGCTCGACAATCGGCCGCTCAACTTCGACGAGTTCGACGCCCTCGTCGGCCAGCGCATCTACGTCTCGGCCACCCCGGCGCCCTGGGAGCTCGAGCGCACCGGCGGCGTGGTCGTCGAGCAGCTCATCCGGCCGACCGGCCTGCTCGACCCGGTGATCGAGGTGCGGCCCGCCCAGGGGCAGGTGGACGACCTGGTGGGGGAGGTGCGTAAGGTCGTGGAGCGCCGCGAGCGGGTGCTGGTGACCACCCTGACCAAGCGCATGGCCGAGGAGCTCACCCAGTACCTGGCGGAGCTCGGCATCAAGGTGCGCTACCTGCACAGCGACGTCGAGACCCTGGAGCGGGTCGAGATCGTCACCGCGCTGCGGCGCGGCGAGTTCGACGTGCTGGTCGGGATCAACCTCCTGCGCGAGGGCCTGGACCTGCCGGAGGTGTCGCTGGTGGCCATCCTCGACGCCGACAAGGAGGGCTTCCTGCGCAGCGGCACCTCGCTCATCCAGACCGCCGGCCGCGCCGCCCGCAACCTCAACGGCCGGGTGGTCTTCTACGCCGACCACCTCACCGACTCGATGCGGCGGGCGATCGACGAGACCGAGCGCCGCCGGCGCAAGCAGGAGGACTACAACCGGCGCACCGGCATCGAGCCGCGGAGCATCCTCAAGGACATCCACAGCCCGCTGGTGGCGATGAGCAACCTCGACTACTACTCGGTGGGGCCGACCCAGCTGCTCGAGGTCGCCGAAGGGCTCGAGCTGCCGCTCGCCGAGCGCATCTCCAAGCTCGAGAAGGAGATGAAGGCGGCCGCCAAGCGCCTCGAGTTCGAGGAGGCGGCGGCGCTGCGCGACCGGCTGCGGGAGCTGCGCGAGATCCAGATCTACGCGGGATAACCCTTCCGGCCCGCGGCACCTCGTCCCGGAGCGCCGAGCACCCCGAGCACCCCGAGCACCCCGAGCACCCCGAGCACCCATGGAAGAGCAGCAGTCGCCGCAACGGGATTCCGAGACCCTGGCCGCCCGCATCCGCGAGCTGCCCGATCGGCCCGGGATCTACATCTTCAAGGACGCCGCCGGCAAGGTCCTCTACGTCGGCAAGGCCGGCTCGCTGCGCAAGCGCGCCGCCTCCTACCTGTCGCGCGAGCACGAGCCACGCCTGGCGGCGATGGTCTCCGAAGCGGCCGACGTCGAGTTCGTGGTCACCGACTCGCCGGCCGAGGCGCTGCTGCTCGAGAACAACTGGATCAAGCGCCGCAAGCCGCGTTACAACATCCTGCTGCGCGACGACAAGACCTACCCCTACCTCAAGCTCACCGTCCAGGAGCCGTTCCCGCGCATCGCCTTCACCCGCCGCATCCTCGACGACGGCGCCGAGTACTTCGGGCCTTTCCTGCCCGGCGGCCTGGCGCGCAAGGCGATCAAGCTGGTGCAGAAGCTCTTCCTGGTCCGCGTCTGCCACATCGAGGTGGACGGCTCCCTGCCGCGCCCCTGCCTCTACTACGGCATGCACCGCTGCCTGGGACCGTGCGTCGCGGCCCTGACCAGCCCGGAGCTCTATGCCGAGGCCGTGCAGCAGGCGCGTCTCTTCCTGGCCGGGCGCAACGACGTCCTGCTGCGCCGCCTCAAGCGCGAGATGTGGGAGGCCGCCGAGGCCACCGACTACGAGCGCGCCGCGAGGCTGCGGGACACCCTAGCCGAGGTCGAGGCGATCGGCGAGCGCCGCAAGCTCTCCTCGGTCGCCTGCGAGGACGTCGACGTCTACGGCGTCCACATCGCCGCGGGCCACGCCGCAGTAGCCATCCTGGTGATGCGCGGCGGCCAGGTCCTCGACCGCCGCGAGCTCTTCTGGGAGGGCGTGGGCCACATCTCCCCCGAGCTCCTTCTCTCCCAGGTCGTGCCGCAGATCTACGACCGCACCACCTTCATCCCGAAGGAGATCCACCTGCCCGCCCCGATCGAGGACGAGGAAGCCCTGCTAGCCTGGCTCTCGGAGCGCAAGGGCGAGAAGGTCTACCTCCGCATGCCCTCGCGAGGCCCCAAGGCCGAGCGCCTCGCCCTCGCCCGCCACAATGCCGAGATGGCCCATCGCCGCCGTTTCCGCGGCCAGGAGATCCCTCCCGGCGCCGCCGCCCTCGAGCGCCACCTCTGCCTCCTCGACCCCCCGCGCCGCATCGAAGGCTTCGACATCTCCCACTTCCAAGGCGGCGAGACCGTAGCCTCCCTGGTCGTCTGGGAAGAAGGCAAGATGCGCAAATCCGACTACCGCACCTTCAACATCCGAGGCCTAGACCAAGCCGACGACTTCGCCGCCATGCGCCAGGCCGTCGACCGCCGCTACCGTCGGCGATTGGAGGAGGTAGGGGAGATGCCCGATTTGATCCTCATCGACGGTGGCCGGGGGCAGCTGAATGCGGCGCTGGCGGCGCTGGAGGAGCTGGGAGTGGAGGAGACGCCGGTGGTGGCGCTGGCGAAGAGGGAGGAGGAAGTGTACGTGCCTGCGAGGCCCGAGCCGCTGGCGCTGCCGAGGGAGGACGCCGGGCTGCGGCTCTTGCAGCAGGTGAGGGATGAAGCTCACCGCTTCGCGGTGTCGCGGCACCGGCGGCGGCGGTCGGCGCGGACCCTCCACAGCCGGCTGGACGAGCTGGAGGGGATCGGGCCGCACCGGCGAAAGCGGCTGCTGACGCACTTCGGGAGCTTGGAGAAGGTGCAGGGGGCGGGGGTGGCGGAGCTGGTGGGGGTGCTGGGGCCTAAACTAGGAGCGCGAGTGTTCGAGCAGCTGCATTCGGCGGTGGGCGCCGATGGCCTCACCGAAGGGAGACCTGAAGGGTGACGGGACTAGGACTTGCATCACCGCTAGGACCCGACAAATGCGGGTAGCGAAGACTAGCGCAGCCTTCGGGAGGTTCCGACGTGCAGAGCCCGAGCCTGCCCTTCCGCTTGGGCTGGCACTCCTGGCGTGTGCTGTGGTCGCCGCTTGCATCCCTGGCGTGACCGGCTGCGCTAGCCAGCGGGAGCCACCGACGGTCCCACAGCTGGCACGAATCCTCCATCATGCCAGGATAGTAGAACCGATGCTGTCGGGCGGCCTTGCTTTTTCCCCTTGCCAGTCTCTCGCGACTTCCGGAAGGTTGCTCGTGCGCACTGAGTGTTCTCCGCTGCCTCGGCGCGGAAGTTCCGAGGCGAAAGATCTGGCTCGGTTCACGGCATCGGTCACAGCATGGGCGCATCGATCTCCGTCGGCTGCGACGCTCCAGGCTGGGGGCCTGGCTTTCCTTGTCCAGGGTCAGTCGGCTAAGTTGCTTGACCATGCGGTCGAACTTCTCTCCAGAGCGGCCGCACTAGCGCCGCGCGATGCGACCATTGCGAGCGATCTCGCTGCCGCTTACCTGGTACGTGCTGAGCGAGAAGATTCGCCACGTGATCTTGTCATAGCGTTGGCGCGCAGCCACGACGCGCTTTCGCTAGATCCGGCTCTACCCGCCGCGCGCTTCAATTTGGCGCTCGCCCGGGGCAAGCTTCACCTTGGCATTGGCGCCGCTGCCGCCTTGCAGGCCTATCTTCAGCTTGACGCGCACTCAGGTTGGGCGCACGAGGCTGCCGACCACCTTGCGACCCTCAGAACCCAGAGTGCGATCGAACTCTGGCCCGTCGCCAGGGAGAGCCTTCGTAAAGCGGCAGCGATTGGAAACGACGCTGTCGTTCGTGAGGTCAGCCGGCACTTCAGCCAGGCGGTCCGCCTCTACGTCTGGGAAGAAACTCTTCCGGACTGGGCCGAGTTCCATGCAGCGGGGCACGAGGTGGAAGCAAAGCATGCCCTCGATCTCTCTCGGCGTCTTGGGCAGGCGGTGACTGCGATCGGCGGGGACAGCCTGATCGAGGAGACGGTAGCCAGCATCGCGGCAGCTTACGAACAGCCGGGCTCGCCGCGCTTGGCACCTCTAGCAAGCGGTCTCCGGGAGTACCGGCTCGGTGTGCGCGCCTACGAGAAAAATGCCATGACCGAGTCGGCGGCACACTTCCGAGCGGCAGTTGTGGCCCTTCATCGGGGCTCATCGCCGTTTGCGAGCGCTGCCGAGATCTCTCTTGCGGTTGCGAGCTATCAGCAGGAGGACTACCGCACGGCTATGGATCGGCTGCGGCGAGTCGCAAGCGATTCAGCACAGCGCACTCATTTCAGCTTGCTCGGCAGAGCGGCATGGATCGAAGGTCTCTGTAACGCTGCACTTGGGCAACCGATCGAGACGATTGCCGCCTATGAGAGAGCGCTAGGCGAATTCACCACCAGCCGCGAGGTGGAGAGCGCTGTTGCGGTCCACAGCATGTTGGCCAACGCGCTCGGCGCGGTGGGCGAGAAGGGCCGCGCGTGGGTTCATCGCATCGCTGCGCTTGGGGGTGCTTCGGAGCTGCGCAGCCTTCGTCGGCGCCATGCTCTCTTCGGAAGCGCTGCTATTGCCGTCCTGGACCTCGGGCTGCCCGCCGCAGCCCGCGACTTTCAAGATGAGGCAGTTGCTTGGGCGCTCCAGAGTGCCAACCCGCTTGACATTGCAGAGGAGCTGAGAGCGCGGGCTGCGGTGGAGTTGAAGCTGGGTAATGTGAACCAGGCACTTGACGACCTTCATCGAGCTCTTGCGCTTGGCTTGCAGCTTGAGGAGTCGCTACGCAATGCGGTACTTGGAGAGATTGACGACGTCGAAGCCAGCTCCCTGCGCGAACGAGATCCGGAGAAGGCCATTCAGCTACAGCGAGCCGCCATTGAAATGTTCCGCCGGACCGGCTACCGTGGTCGGCTTGCAGGGGGCTATTTGGATCTTGCATTGGCTGAGTTAGCCCAAGACGCGACCGGCGAAGCGGAAAAGAGCCTTCGCTCCGGTATTACGGTACAGGAACAAGAATGGCTCAACATAATGAGGCATCTCGATGAGCGCGCCGACAAAGGCGCATGGACTGACTATTTTGAGCAGCGGCGCGCTCTATTCGACCAGCTGATCCAGCTACAAGCGCGAGAGGCCCGCCTTGCGGATGCTTTCGACAGCTCAGAACGCTCGCGCTCATGGGAGGTCCTTTTGCAGCTTCTGGCGCTGCCTAGTTTGCCTCGAGGAATCGGGCGCCACGTAGTTGATCTTCATCGCGAGCCGCGGAGGCTTAGCGCCTTGCAGCAGGCTTTGGCCCCAGACACAGTGCTCGTGGAATATCGAGTCCTCGAGGATCAAGTGCTTTGCTGGGTGGTGAGGCGGGAGGGAGTGAGGCTTCATACCATCGCCCTCGGCCGGGCCGCGGTCCATTCTCTTGTCGCCCGCTTGCACGCGATAATCACGCAGGGACGGCCGGAGGGGGAGCTACTCGAGAACTTGGCCGCCCTTCATTCCGCGTTGCTGGTGTCGGCAAGGCGCGATCTCAGGCCCGGCGACGAACTTATTTTCATTCCTGATCGGTCGCTCTCAAGCGTTCCGTTTTCGAGCCTGTGGGATGCAAAAGCACGGCGTTTTCTCATGGAGGACTTTGCTGTGGGCATCGCGCCTAGCGCCGACCTGTATGTCAGTGCCGTAGCCCATGACCGCGAGCTTCGGGCGCTGATCCCGCAGACGGCTCTGGTGGTCCGTAATCCCAGCTACCGTCGGGAGCTCTTTACGGATCTCGCGCCGCTTGCGGGCGCAGAAGACGAAGGCGCCGGGGTTGCAGCGCTCTATCCCGACACAGAGCTTCTTTCCGGAATCGCTGCCACCAAGGACCGGGTTGTCAATTCCTTTGGCCGCCACGCGGTCGTGCATTTCTCCGGGCACTCGGTGGCTCTGGGAGAAAACCAGCTCGTATCTGTCATACCTCTGGCGCCGGCTGGGGAGGCGGATTCGGGGATCCTTTATGCTTACGAGCTCTTGGGGAGGTCATTTCCACGGACACGGTTGGTGGTGCTCGCTTCATGCGCGACGGTCGGCGAACCCGGGCCCGACTTCGAGAGGATCTCCGGCTTTGTCCGGCCCCTCCTTGGCGATGGTGTGCCAGCAGTGATCGCTAGCCTATGGCCAGTGGATGACCGCGCCACGGCGGAGCTATTGGGAAGGTTTCACCAGCGCTTTCGCGCCGGTGACGACGCCCCCCATGCGTTGCGCTCTGCCCAGCTCGCGATGTTGCACCGGCGTCCGGAGAAACTGGCGATGTCCGCGCTATGGGCGGGCTTTGAGGTGTTTGGTGGGTCGGCCGGCATGCGCTAGTCATTGCTCCATGAGTAGCATGCGCGCCTTACTCTGCCACCATAGCCATGGGGCAGATCGGCCTGCTTAGAGGGCTTTCTAGCTGTCGCCAACCCTTTCCACGGACTTTTTTCATATATGACGTCACGCCTGGATAGTCGTTCCGGCAGACTGGCTGTACGGTGACGCAGGCTCCTTCGTCGATCGTGGGAGTAATGGACCTCGCGGAAGGATCGTCTAGCAATTTAAAGAACATTGGGAAATGTTGCGCTTTTTTAAGACCTTGCGGGTTATTGTAGTCGTCTTTGGCAATATTTCCTACGAAGACATCGATGCACTTCCCTTTCTGAGGTTCCTTACAATCGGTAGGGTAGAGCGTGATCGTCTCCGTGGCCTTCTTGGCGCCGAACTTCGTCAGCGTGAGAGTGAGGCTTTTGACGTCGTCTATTTCGATTACGACTCCAACGGCGGAGGCCATCGCTTGAGGAGCGAGTTGCGAGGAGGTGGTTGCGGCGGGCGCTAGGCGTGACCTCGGGCGACGCGATGACAAAGTTGGCGAGTCGAAGTTGAAAGGGTAGACGGCGGGGCTAGTGCCGCATTTCTTGCCGAGAGTCTGTACCAAGTGACAGGTTTGCAGGGTTCCGGCGGTAATCTGTAGCTTGGCTGCGATCGGCACCCTGCTGCAGTTTTTGGGGTCCTTGCGGCATTTCGTAGCATTTCCCCCCTGGCCCAGAATGGCTGGGATCGAAGTGACCCAACTAAAGGCGGCAGCCTCGTCGGGGGTGTTCGGCAGACCGGAGCCGCTCTCTCGGGCAGCGAAACTCACGTGAGGTTTTGGTCCAGCGGCATGAACGTTGCCGAAAACAAGGTCATAGCCCTCTTGCAAGCTGTAACCTAGGATGGACCTGTCGACGATCGGGAGGTGGTAGTGCCCGCAGTCCGGGCAGGTCTTGTCATTATCATCAAAGGCGACGTAGGCGTCGTGGGGGTCGTGGGGGTAGCCATTGAGTAGTAGGATTGTGGCCTGCTGGTCTCCCTTGGCAATCGCGATAAGTCCGTACACGAAGATTCGGAGATACATATGTCCTCCTCTGTGTTGTTTATGTGACTCTTGCGATGCTAGGAGTTATGATTGCGTCGGCTTGAGTGAGTAGACGCGATCCGCGACTGTTAGGAGCTCGCTTGCAGCACCCGTAGGTCCGCGAAAGCTACGCATTCGTTCCGCCCCATCAATCTAACCACGAGGCCTAAGGCAGCGCAAGCTTATTGGGGTGTTGCCATATGCACATTTCGCACGGAGTGGCGCCGGCCCGTGTAGCAGTCGGCCGGCGCCGCGGCCTCAACTGCCTCCGCTTAAGGGCAGCTTGAGCTTCAAGCCGAAATGAGCGCTGAAGCGAGTCTGCACGTCTGTCAGGAACTCGCTGTGATTGGCATAGGTGAAGCCGATGGGTAGCGAGAAGCTATCGGTCAGCTTCTGGGTGTAGGTGACGCTGGCAACGAGCCGGTCTTTGTGGGCAGGATCGTCGCTGAAGTTGTCGTACTGTCCGGTCACGTCGAGTTGTCCCGAATGATTGCCTTCGCTGTCGAACAGTAACGGTTGCCCCCACGTCACCGAACCGGTGAACCTGTGCGCGGTGGGGCGAAGCAGATCTAGGCCGTCCGCAGAGCGCATCAGGGAGTACCTGTCGATCCAGGTGTACTGCGCTGAGGCCTTCAGCCGGCCGGCCCTCTTGGCCGCGGTGCTGATGTTCTCGAAGGTCGTGACCAGAGCGTCGTCTTTCGTCGCTTGCAAGTCTGAACGGTGGGAGCTCAGGCTGTCCGGGCTCCACTCGTAGCTGAGCTGAACGGCGGTCTCGTCCGGGCCTACGAGATTGTTCTTGAAGCGCCGGGACCCGGAGAGCACCAGCTGCTGCTGGTTGTTGAGCAAGTCGGCGAAATCTGCGATTTTGTCATCCTGCAAGGCCTGGGCCTTAGCCGCCTGTTTCGCGCCCAGTTTTCTCGCGCTGTCGATGCATACTGTTCTCAGCTTCGCCTGGTCCGCCGGCGCGAAATCGCTGAACTTGGGATCGTTGCCTGCGATCGGCCGAATGGCATGCTTAGCGGCAAGAAGATCGGCAAGAAGTTTGTTGCACGGCTTCTGCAAGGCATTCAGTTCGTCAGGCGAGACTTTCACGATGGCCCCGAAGAGCCTGGTGAAAGTCGGGTCATTCGGCCGCAGTCGGCGCCCGAAGGAGTCGTTTTGCAGGCCGAGGGTCAATACGGCAGATATGTCGCCGGCATCGTTGATCCCTCCTTGGAGCTGTTGCGCCCGGGTTGCGGAGAGAGCGTCTTTGACCGGCTGGTAGAGCTGCGGTTGGCGAATAACCGACTGTAACTGGACGGCAAGGAGTTTCGGAGCGCCCAAGCTCGTGACATTGAAATCCAGCGTCAGCTGCTGGTTCTTTTGGTCCAGATTCGCCGACTGGATAATGGCGTCGAGTGGCGGCACGAAGTCCTTGACGCTGGAGCTTGCTACCGATCCCACGGAATCCGGACCGGTAGGCTTGGCCTGGAGAGCGCGTTTGGTGCCACCTTCGGCGGCGTCCATTTGAGCCTGGTTGGCCACCTCGGTTTGGCACTTTGCGATCGTCGGGTCGCCAGAGCAGATCTCGGCGGCCCGGAGGGGTAGGCCGAGGGCCAGTGCGAGTAAGGCTGCTATCGCCATTCTGTTCATATTCGCTCCTCAATTCTCAGTGGCGAGATCGCACCGGATTGTGTTGAGATCGTTGGCCGCGGCGGTGATCTCCTGCTGGAAAGGCACGCCCACACGGACGCCGCCGGATGCGGTGACGCTGACGTCAATTGTCACCGTAGCGGCCGCGAGTGCCGTGATGTCCAACTCCACAGCGTACGCGTGGGGTGACTGCAGCGACAGGGGTTGGGTGGGGTCCAGCGGCGCGCTGGGATTCTGGTCGACGGACATGGTGCAAACCTGGGCAACCTTGTCGGTGTCGCCGGTCACGTTCAGCACGAGCTGTGAACCGTCCGGGATGTCGCTTCTGCGGAAGAAAAAGAGCATGGCAGGACCTCCGATCGTTCCCCTGCGTGCGGAGCGAGACGAGACCCGTATTCCGACAGCTCACGGCGAGCCGCCTGGGGCTGGGTTCACTTGCTCCTGCTTTGAGAGTCTTAGACGGACGCGGAATCCGATTTCCACGGTCGCTGCGCGATCGTCGCGTTGTGGCGGGCGTCGTTAATATCGGTGCGCCGTCCCCTCCCGGTTCGCGCTGTGCGGGCGGTCAGAAGGTGAAAAGCGGTGCGAGGGCCGACGCGGGTGCCTTCTGGCAAGAGGTACTCGATGGATCGGGGTTCGGCGGGTGGGCCGTGGCACCGTTACTCTCTTGGGAGGGGCGCTTACTGGCAGTCAAGAGATATTCCAGGGGTGGGACGGGCACTGTGATTCGGTGCCAGACGCGCCGCTCCGAGGTCTCGGGCAGAAGGCTCTGGTAGCGAGCTTGTCCGGCTCGCCCGATGGCAGGCGCCCGGGTAGGCGGGGGGTAGGTCTTCAGTCGGTTCGGTTCAGTGAAGCTTCGCCTCGAGCACGTGGCCCTGGGCGTCGGCGGTGAGGCCGCCGGTTTGGCGCGGACCGTACAAGTGCACAAGATGCGTACGTCCTTCGTGGATGGCTTGTCACTCTCCTCGTCGACTACCCCTTCAGGCAACAGAGGCGTCCACGCTCAAGATGGTCACGCGTTTCTGGGGTCTCGGTCGCGGTCATGCCGGACGAGCACTGCGGTATCCGTTGCCGCGCGGCCACGAGTGGCGCGTCGCATCGAAGCCGCTTGCTCCCAGAATCTCCCGGCAGATGGACGGAGAGCTGTTTCGAGAATCGCCCGGTGCTCCGCCTCGGCGGAGCGGTTATGCTCCGCGGCCCGGATCTTCAGCCGTCGAACCAGCTCGCGGTCCAGGTTCCGAACCGTCAGCTGCGCCATGAGTCCCTCTGCACGTGAGTCTTCCTTGACGGCTGCTATCATAATGCTATCACTCTGTCTGCATCAGCTCGCCCAAATAGACCGCAAGGCGGTGCACCCCGTGGGCGAACCGTTCGGGCTCCGGCAGGAGCGAGAGGACGAGGAAGCCGTCGGTCTCGAAGTCGAAGAAGTAGCTGGGATGGACGAGCACTCCGGCCTGGCGCAGGGCGCCCAGCACTAGATCCTCGTCGGTGACCAGGCGGGGGACGCGGAGGACCGCCGACCAGCCTCCTTCGGGTCGGTAGATCTCCACGGCAGGCAGTCTTCCGAAGGCTCCCTCGAGCGCTGCCAGGTTGCGGTGCAGGCGCTCGAGGATGGTGGCCCGGATCGCCGGCGCCAGCGCGAGCAGGTCTCCCAGGGCGCGTTGGACGAGCGTCGAGACCGAGAGGTAGGCGTCGGCCACTCGTTCGAGGGTGGCGACGATCCGCCTCCGCTCAGCCACGGGGCCGCCGACGCGGATCCAACCCAGCTTCCAACCTGGCAGGCCGGCGCTTTTCGACAGGCCTCCGAGCGAGAAGCCGAGGGTCTCCTCCCGTGCCGCTGCGGCGCCGGCCCGGCCGGCCCGGTGCCCGCGTGCGCTTTCTCCCCCTGCCTTGCCGTCGAGCGCGTAGTCGACGAAGACCTCATCGCAGATCCATGGCAGGCCACGCCCGGCGCAGAGCTCCACGACGGCGTCCTGCTCGGGCTGCGAGAGGAAGGTGCCGGTGGGGTTGGCCGGATGGACGAGCACCAGCAGCTTCGTGCGCGGTGTCAGGGCTCGCTCGATCTCTCCCGGGTCGAGGGCGAAACGCCGGCCGGGCTCTAGGCGAAAGTGTCTCAGAACCAGGGCGTCAAGGAGGGTCAGCTCGTCGAGCAGCGGGTACGTCGGAGCGGCGGCCAGGACCTCGTCTCCGGGATCGCCGAAGAGCTTGAACAGGTAGGAGTAAGCCTCGCTGGTCGAGGCGGTCAACACCAGGTCGTCTGCCGCGACCTGGTCGCCGGGCCAGGTTAAGGCGGCGGCAAGCGCCTCCCGTGCTTCCGGAAGGCCCAGGGGATGTGGGGGATAGTCAGCCGCCGCGCTCCTGCCCAGGATCTCGGCGAGCTCCGCTTCCGGGTAGGCGAGGCCCACCCGCGTGGGATTGCTCTCGGTGAGATCGATCGTCGCCAGCCCACGCGCCTTCCGGGCCGCCACCTCGCCGGCCAGGGCATTGCACGCCTGGTCCCATTTCAGGCGCCGGGAGAGGTGAGCGCGCCAAGCCGGCATCCGGCAAGCCTACATCGCACGCACCGAGTCGTGCAGAATGTCTCGAGGTCGTGCGGCGTCGATGTGGGATGTAAGATGGACGGATCTGGGCTGCCGGTACCTCGGCTCTGAGAGGAGGTCCGAAATGTACGGTGCGACGCAGCGATGGTGTTGGCTGGCAGCGGTGGCGTTGATCCTTGGGGTCCCTGGGCTCACGCGGGCGCAGACCAGGGCGATCGCGACGGTGGAGACCAATATGAAGGCCACCGGCGAGATCTATGAATGCAAGCGCAAGCAGGGCGTGCTGACCATCAAGGTGCGCTTCAAGGCCACGTCAGGTCGGGGCGAGCTCGATCTGCCCTACGACACCACCTACGTGGTCGATGTTGCCTCGGGCAAGAAGTACGCGATCTTGCGCGACAGCGACAAGGCGCCGCTCGCGACCACGAGCCAGGGTTGGGGCGACCGGATCCGGGAGTCCATCGAGCCCGGTGCGACCTTCAGCGCCTGGTGGAAGTTCCCGGCGCCGCCGCCGGCCACCAAGAAGATCTCGTTCATCCTGCCGAAGAGCGAGCCTGCCGAGGATGTGCCGATCACCGACGCGCCGTAGTGCCCTCGCGCCGGCGCCGGAGCGCGTGCCGGCGGCGGGCCGGGCGGCGGCGGAAGCGGCGCGGCAGCCCTGGCCGGCATCGCCCAGGACGCTGAAGCGGCCGCTCTCGCTGCTGCTCGCGCTATCGCTCGCACTGCCGTTCGCGACCATCGGTGCCGGCGCCGCAGCCCCGCTTGCCGCGCCGCGGGGGGACCCCGAGCCGCCGAAAGCCCAGGCGCGGGCGGTGGCCGCGCTGGCCCACGCGCGGGTGATCGCCCTGGCGCCCGCGCCGCCGGCAACCCTGGTCCTCGCGCCGCCGAAGACGATCGCCGGGATCGGCGGCAGCACCGGCGGCCAGCCGACCACGCTGGCCGGCGGCGCCAAGGACCTGGCATCGGCGATGACCGACCTGCATGCCAAGGTGGTGGGGCAGGAGATCCGCATCGAGCTGGCCGCGGACGTGCTTTTCGACTTCGACAAGGCCGACATCCGCCCCGAGGCGGCGGCCACACTGGCCAAGGCGGCGGTGATCGTCCGCGCCCACTCCGGCGGCCATATCAGGGTCGAGGGCCATACCGACAACAAGGGCACCCACGCCTACAACGTCGCTCTCTCCCAGCGCCGGGCGCAGGCGGTGGTGACCTGGCTGCGCGAGCGCGAGGGTCTCCGCGGCGCCGCCTTCCAGGTCCACGGCTTCGCGGAGACCAGGCCGGTGGCGCCCAACGCCATGCCCGGCGGCGCCGAGAATCCGGCCGGACGGCAGCAGAACCGACGCGTCGAGATCGTGGTCAGTCCCTAGACCGCGCCGATTCGCGATACCATCTGCATCGCTTGAATGCTGCGAATCGTCCTCTCTCCCAGGAGGTGGCTTATGACTCGACTCTCCCGGCTTCTTCGTTGGCCGGCCGCCGTCGCACTTCCCGGGCGCCTCGCGCGCCTCGGCGGCGCCATTCTTGGCAGGACCGGCCTCGGCCTGGCCATGCTTGCGATGCTTGCCTTGGTGGCGCCCTCCGCGTCTGCCACGCCTCCGCCCCCAACGATCGGCTCGCCGAACACCGTCACCGCCGATCCGCCCGTGCCGCGGCCGCCCACGACGCCTTGTACGGTGCAGCTGTTCTCGAACCTGCAGTTCGCCGACTTCAATCCGAAGACGTTCGCTTACACGCCGCCCGCCGAGTGCCCCGGGCCGTGGGCGAAGGTCGTGCTCGAGGCGGATTTCTCGGTCACCGCGGGGCGGCAGTTCGACCGGACCGCCCAGATCGCCATCGGCCACGTCAACGTGTACTACGGCACGACCGCCGAGCCCTCGAGCGCGGTCAGCCCCTCCTGGCACGTCGAGCGGGATCTCACCGACTACAGCCCGCTGTTCGCGGCCGCGCAGGCGGGCGACGTGAACATCGGCAACCTGGTCAACTCGACCTTCACCAGCATCATCATCGGCAGCGCCGCGCTGCAGCTCTATCCCGCCGGCGCCGGCGCCCCCGCGCCGCGCACTGCCGACGTGGTGCTTCCCTTCTCCGACGCGCCGGGCGGCGCCGTGCTGCTCGCCACCGGCTCGAGCGTCCTCGCGCCGACCTTCTCGCTTCCGACCAACGTCGAGGGCGCGTTCGTCGACGTCATCACGCAGAGCCAGTCGAACGACGAGTTCTGGTACACCTGCGTGCCGAACGCCGTGGCGACCGAGCTCCAGAGCTGCGGCGGGACCGCCTTCCGCGAGGGGGAGGTCACCGTCGACGGCACGCCGGCCGGGGTCGCCCCGGTCTATCCCTGGATCTTCACCGGCGGCATCGATCCGCTGCTGTGGCGCCCGATCCCCGGCGTCCAGACGCTGAACTTCGTCCCGTACCGGGTCGATCTGACCCCCTTCGCCGGCGAACTCAGCGACGGCAAGCCGCACCAGGTGGGTCTCTACGTCTTCAACTCCAACAACTACTTCCTGGTCTCGGGCACGCTGTTGCTGTACCTTGATCATGGCTCGCAACACGTCACCGGCGCGGTGACGGAGAACACCCTCGGTTCCGGCCCGCTGCCGCGGATCACCGAGAACCTGACGACGGAATCGGACGGAACCATCACCGGCTCGGTGGCCACCACCTCGTCGCGGCGGTTCACGGTCGCGGGATTCGTCAATACCTCCCACGGCAGGGTGGTCACCAGGGTCGCCCAGCAGCTGGACTTCTCGAACGTGCAGCAGTTCGTCGTCGCCTCGACGCAGTACGTCCAGGACATCACTCAGATGACCACGATCTCGTCGGGGACGCAGACCAGGAGCGGCGGCACGGTCCGCTTCGCGGCGCGCCAGCTCTCCTACCCGCTGACCGCCGACATCGCGCTGGCCTTCAAGGCCGATGGCTCGGCTTCCCAGACGACGACGATCGACCAGGCTTTCGACGACGAGGAGTTGGCTGCCGGCGGCGGTCCGCCCGTTTCCCGCGTGATCGCCGACAGCATCGCTACGAAGGACACCCTGCTGATCAGCGCCGCCGGATCGATCACCGGTTTCCAGGACCGCGAGAGCTCCCAGAGCTACTTCTCGCGCGGCACGGGCATGGCCTGTTACAGCCGCTCTCTCGCCTCGCAGGACGGCCTGCTGACGGCGATCGTCGACGGCGCCGGCTGCAAGCGGCACTGAGGGCTCTAGGGCCACGAGAGGCTACGGGCAGCGAGGGCAGCCGCTGATTCTCCAGCAGGTGCCGGTGACGCCGGCCGCGATCATCGCGAGCCACTGCTCGCCGCGCTCCGTGTCGGCGAGTCCGCGCAGCGTCTCCTTGCTGAGCTTCAGCGTCTTCGGGCTCTTCTTCATCACGCTCTCCTCGGGTCGTGTCCGGTCCGGCTCATCCAGGATCGGTTCGCTTACGACTCCAACCTCTCCAGTGCCCGGGGGCGGAGCCGCGTAGACGCCGCTCGTCCCTGCCGCGTCCCGCTCGCGGGCGGCGTGTCCCGCTGGTCCCGGGGACGTTGGGCGGGCCCACCTCGCCGGGACATCCTGGGGTCGCCGGACAACCCCGAGGAGGACAAGGTCATGGACACCCCGATTCCCTCGTTCCCCGAGACATCTCCCGGACGGCCCACGCCGCCTGCCGCTGCCGCCCGCCCCGTTGCCACCGCTGCCACCGATGTCACCGGTGCCGCCGTCGTCGCCGGCGGTCTCGGTGTCGTCGTCCTGGTGGCCGCCCTCAAGCTTCTCATCCACCTGGTGACGACCGGCAGCTTCGGCTACAGCTATTTCATCGACGAGCTCTATTACCTCGCCTGCGCCCGCCATCTCGCCTGGGGCTTCGTCGACATGCCGCCGCTCTTCCCGGCGATCGTCGCGGCGGTGCATGCCACCCTCGGCGACTCGTTGCTCGCGGTCCGCCTGCTGCCGGCGCTTGCCGGCGCCGCCCTGGTGGTGATGACCGGGTTGATGGCCCGCGACCTGGGCGGCCGCCGCTTCGCGCAGGGGATCGCCGCGCTGGCCGTGCTGGTGGCCCCGATCTGGCTCGCGCTCCACAGCATCGACACCATGAACGCGCTCGACCAGCTCTTCTGGACCGGCTGCGCCTGGATCGTGCTCCGCATCGTGCGCGACGACAAGCCGCGGCTCTGGCTGCTGTTCGGCGCGGTCGCCGGGGTCGGCATGCTCGACAAGCACAGCATGGCCTTCTTCGCCGTCGCCGTGGCGACCGCGGTCCTGCTTACCCGGGAGCGCCGCGCCCTGCGCTCGCCCTGGCTCTGGCTCGGCGCCCTTCTCGCCGGCGTCATCTTCCTGCCCAACCTGGTGTGGATCGTCCAGCACCATTTCCCGCACTTCGAGATGCTCGCCAACGTCAAACGGGAAGGCCGCGACGTCTCCTTGAACCCGCTGCAGTTCCTGTCGCAGCAGGTGCTGCTGATGAATCCCTTGACGCTGCCGCTCTGGCTCGGCGGCCTGGCCTGGTTGCTCTTCGACCGCGAGGGCCGCCGCTACCGGGTGCTCGGCATCGCCTGGCTCGGCGTCATGGCCGAGATGCTCCTGCTCGACGGCCGCCCCTACTACCCGGCGCCGGCCTACCCGATGCTGCTGGCCGCCGGCGGCGTCGCGCTCGAGGGCTGGCTTACCGCGCCGCGCTGGCGCGCCGTCAAGCCGGTCTACGCGGCGCTGCTGGCTCTCTCCGGCGCCGTGCTGGCGCCGCTCTTCACGCCGCTGCTGCCGCCCGAGACGCTGATCCGCTACTCGCGCGCCATCGGCATGTCGCAGCCGCGGATCGAGAACCATCGCCTGGGGCCGCTGCCGCAGCTGATGGCCGACCGGTTCGGTTGGAAGGAGATGGCGGAGGAGGTGGCGCGCATCTACCGCTCGCTGCCGCCCGCGGACCGCGCCAGTGTCGCGATCTTCGGCCAGAACTACGGCCAGGCCGGGGCGATCGATCTCTTCGGGCCGGCGCTCGGCCTGCCGCCGGCGATCAGCGCTCACCTCACCTATTACCTGTGGGGCCCCCGCGGCTACACTGGCGATGTCATGATCGTCCTCGACGACGAGCGCCCGACCCTCGAGCGGCTGTTCCGCAGCGTCGAGCTGGCGGGCCACGTCCACCATCCCTACTCGATGCCCTACGAGCACTTCGACGTCTTCGTCTGCCGCGGCCCCCGGCAGTCGCTGGCGGCGCTCTGGCCGCGGATCAAGCGGTATGGCTGAGATGCGCGACGCGCCGAGCACCCAGGGCGAACGGCCGGACCTCGAGGGTGCGGCCGGGGAGGGCGCCCGCCTGCCGGACCTCGCGGACGCCGTGGCGGACCCGGCGGCGGCGCCGCTGCGCCGGCTCCTCCGCGGCTTCGCGCTCTGGCTCGCGGCGGTGAGCCTCTTCGGCGTGCTGCTGTTCCTCTATCACTACCTCGCCGCGCTGGCGGCCCGCGAGGTGCAGACCCCGCTGGCGCCGTTCATCGGGGAGCTCACCGGCGCATTCGTCGCCGGGCTGCTGTTCTTCCCGCTCCGCTGGTTGGCCCGCCGCCTGCCGCTCACCGCGCGCGACTGGCCGCGACGCCTGCCGGTCTACCTGCTGTTGCTGCCCGTCTTCGGCTGCGCCGCTACGTCGCTGATGTGGGGCCTGCGCAGCGTCCTGTTCCCGCTCGCCGGGCTCGGCGCCTACGACTACGGCGTCATGCCGCTGCGCTACCTGATGGAGTTTCCCTTGCAGGTGATCTGGATCGGCATCCTGGTCGCCGCGATCCATGGCTTCGCCGCCCTCGACGCGGCGCGTGCGCGCGAGCTCCGGGCCGCGCGCCTCGAGAGCAGCCTCGCCCGCAGCCAGCTGCGCAATCTCCGCCTGCAACTGCAGCCGCATTTCCTCTTCAACGCCCTGCATACCGTGTCGGCCGCGATGTACGAAGATCCGGCCGCGGCCGACGAGATGCTCGACCAGCTGGCCGAGCTGCTGCGCGCCTCGCTGCGCACCGCCCAGGCCGACGAGGTCCCGCTGGGCGAGGAGCTGGCGCTGCTCGACCGTTACCTCGCCATCCAGCGCGCCCGCTTCGGCGACCGGCTGGCGGTCTCCATCCAGGTCGAGCCCGGCGCCGACTCGCTCCTGGTCCCCTCGCTCCTCCTGCAACCCCTGGTCGAGAACGCCATCCGCCACGGCAACGCCGAGCGTGCCGGCCGCGGCGCCATCGAGGTGCGCGCCCACCGCGAGGACGGCCGGCTGGTGCTCGAGGTGGAGGACGACGGCCCCGGCGCCGCCGGCGGCGGCCCGGTCCTCGCCGGCAACCGCGGCGCCGCAGGGGTCGCCGTGAGGGGGATCGGCCTCTCGGCCACCGCCGAGCGGCTGCAACTGCTCTACGGCGACGCCCAGACGTTCAGCGCCGGCACCGGCCGGGCGGGGGGCTTCCTGGTCCGCGCGGCGCTGCCGGCGCGGCACGCCGCCGGCGACGAGCGTCCGGGTCCGGCATGATCCGGGCGCTCATCGCCGACGACGAGCGTCCGGCGCGGCGCAAGCTGCGCCAGCTGCTCTCCCGCGAGCCGGACTTCGAGGTGGTCGGCGAGGCCGCCGACGGCGTCGAGGCGGTCGCGGCCATCCAGGCCACGGCCCCCGACGTCGTCTTCCTCGACATCCAGATGCCCAGGCTCGACGGCTTCGGCGTCATCGCCGAGGTGGGCGTCGAGGCCATGCCGCTGGTCGTCTTCGTCACCGCCTTCGACGAGCACGCCCTGCGGGCCTTCGAGGTGCATGCCCTCGACTACCTGCTCAAGCCCTTCGCGCCCTCGCGCCTCCGGCGCCTCCTCGACCGTCTGCGGCGCCAGCTGGCCCCGAACGCCCATGCCGCCCATGCCAGCCATGCTGCCGATGCCGCCGATGCCGCCGATGCCGCCGGCGGCGAGGTCCCCGCCGGGGGCGACCTGGCGCGGCGCATCGAGCATCTGCTCGCCGCCATGCGGCCCGCCCCCGAGTACCCGCGGCAGCTGCTGGTGGAGCGCGGCGAGGGGCGCCAGGCGCTCCTCGCCGTCGACCAGATCGACCTCGTCCGCGCCGAGGCCAACTACCTGCGCATCTTCGCCAACGGCGCGGAGTACCGCCGCCGCGGCACCCTCCGCGATCTCGAGGGCCGCCTCGACCCCGCTCGCTTCCTGCGCCTCAACCGTTCCGAGATCGTCCGCCTGGAAACCGTCCGCGAGGTCCAACCCTGGTTCCACGGCGACGCCAAGGTCGTCCTGCGCGACGGCTCCGTGCTGACCTGGAGCCGCCGCTTCCGGGCCAAGGCGGAAGGGATCTTTTGAATCGATCGACGGCCTAGTTATTCAGCACTTGTGGACCAATGATTTGTAAAGGATCACGTTCCGGCTTACGCTCGGCACAGTAACTTTTCATTGCGCGGGTGCGCCTGATCCATGCAGGCGATTTTTGTCGTTGCAAGTGGACGATGAGAGCTCCCAGCCGAATCCACGAGGCGGTGCAGGCGCTCGACGGAGCCCGGTCACGGCATGCGGGCGCGTCACTGCCGGGGACGGCCCTGGCTCGCGCCCGGGCTCGCGCCGGGGAGCTGGGCGACGGCTTCCGGGAGCTCGGCGGCAAGCTCGTCGCCTACTACCTGGTGCGCCTGCGGGCACAGCCTGCGGCCGCGCGCGGCGAGCGCGACCTGGCCTCGCTGGTCGCCGAGACCTACCGGCGCGACCCCAAGCACACCGCATTTCTCCTCGAGCGCCTCTGCTACGACTTCGTCCAGGGACTCTGGCGCAGCGGCCGCGCCGGCCGCTCCCGCCGCTCCGGCCGCGCCGCCGACTTCCCGCGGCACCTGCTGGACGGCCAGGAGGCGGTGGGAGCCCTACCCGAGGAGAGCCAGATCCTGCTGCACGCCGGCCTGGGGATGGCGCTGACGAAGATCCTGCTGCTCCCATTGCCCCGCGAGAGCCCGGCGTCGGCCTACGCCGGCGCCCTGGACAGCTTCTTCGCGCAGGTGGAGGCCAACGCGCGGCCGGAGTTCGCGGCGGTGGCGTTCGAGGCGCTCGGCCTGATCGTGCGGCGTTTCATCCCCCACATCCACGCCCCGGTGGAGGCCTGCCTGTGGGCCCGGGATCCGCGGCTGGCGGCCTACTACTGGCATGGCGCCGGGCGTGCGATCTATTTCCTCCCGGGCCTCTTCTTGCCACTTCCCGGCACGGCGCGGCGCGGGCTCGAGATCTGCCGCCGCGAGCCGCTCCATCCGCATCACCGGCTCGATGCCCTGGCCGGCTTCTGCTTCGCGTCCACGATGATCAACCTGCGGCATCCGGAGATCGTGGCCCGCTTGCTGCCCTTCCTCGGCCCGGGCGAGATCGAGGCCCTGGCGAGCGGAGTGGCCGGCGCGCTGCTGACGCGCCATCACACCTCGCCGGACCAGCCGGGGGTTCGCGAGTTCCTGCGCCCGCTCGCGGGGGACTTGACCGGGCGTAGAGCCGGGCGCGAAGCCGGGCCTGGCGCGGACCTGGCCGGTCTCTGGGAGGAGGCCGTGAGGAAGCCGTGCCTGGCGGCGCTCGACCACGCCTACCCGGTGCTGCGCGCCCGCGGCGAGCTGGCGTGTCTCGCCCGCCATTGCCCGCTCGGTTCGCTGCCGGTGCCCGAGACGTCGGAGATGCCGGAGCTGCCGGCAGCGCCGAACGGGCCCATCCCTCAGCGGTAGCCGAGACGCTCCTTGGTCTCGGCGATCGCCGCGTCGATCGGTTCGATGGCCAGCCGCTCGCGGTCGGCGCCGCGGCCCGGCGGGTAGAAGCTCTGCCGGTACATCGGGTAACACTCGCTGCGCAGGTGGCCGAGGGTCTGGTGGCCGCGGCGGGTGGCGCGCTCGTGCCGCAACGCGTCGACGTCGATCGGCGCCACCACGATCTTCTCGCCCGGCCCGGGATCGGCCTGCGCCAGCACCCGCCCCTCGAAATCGACCACCATGCTCCCCCCCGGCCATGAGAAGGGCGGGTAGTGGGAGAGGCTGGCGGCCTGGTTCGAGGCCACCACGTAAGCGATGTTCTCGAGCGCCCGGCAGCGGTTGACCACCGTCCACCAGTCCATCGGCGCCGTCGCGCCCCACGGATCCATGTAGGCCGAGACGCGGATCAGCACCTCGGCGCCGTTGGCGGTCAGCTGCCGCAACGCCTCGGGGAACAGCCAGTCGTAGCAGATCGCGACCCCCAGGTTGCCGATCGGCGTCGCGGTCACCGGGAACATCTCCTCGGCGTACCCCGGCAGGTCGTGGGGGCTGGCGTGGACCTCCCACGGGATCCAGGGGTTGACCTTCCGGTACCGGCTGAGCAGGCCCTCGGGGCCGATCAGGCAGGTGGTGTTGAACACCGCCCCCGGGTAGCGGTCGTCGCTCTCGAGGAAGCTCCCGGTCTGGATCCAGATGCCGTGCTCGCGGGCCTTCGCCGCGTAGCGCTCGGTGTGCTCGTTGGGTATCGGGATGGCCAGCTTCTCGAGCAGCTCCCGGGCTGTGGGGTAGACCGGGGCGGCGTGCGCGAACTCCGGGAACACCACCAGCTTGACCGGCAGGAAGGGGGAGTAGCCCTCGACCGCGCTCTCGATCATCGCCAGCATGCGGTCGGTGTGGGCCCTGATGCCGGACCGGTCGGCCGGGTTGCCGAAGTCGACCTGGCAGGCGGCGGCGGCGTAGCGCAGCTTCTCGGGATGGCTCATGGTCGCTCCGCTCAGCAAAAGGTCTCCGCTCAGAACGTCCCCGCTCAGAACGTCTGGCTGGTGGTCACCAGGTACTGCAAGGTCTTGATCGAGCCGTTGCGGTCGAGGGGGTAGGCGAGGTCGAGGTGGATGACCGCGCCGGAGGCGGAGCGGCTGGAGCCCAGGCGCAGGCCGACGCCGACGTCCTTCAGCAGCTGCCGCTGGACGCCCGCCAGCTGCAGGAAGCTGGGCGGCGGCTCGACGAACCAGGCGCGGCCGGCGTCGAAGAAGGCCGCGGCGCCGAGGGTGACGAGATGGAAGTATTCATGGCTGCCGTAGAAGCGCTGCTCGAGGCTGACCAGGAAGCGTCGGTCGCCGGCCTGGTAGCGCAGCGGGTAACCGCGCAGGCCAACGTCGCCGCCGAGCAGGAGCTGGTTCTCGAAGTCGAGGTTCTCGGCCATGTCGCCCGTGGCCTTGGCGACGAGCAGGCCGTTGCCGAAGGTCCGCACGTAGTAGCGAACGCCGGCCGCGACGCTGCCGTTCTCGATCTTGCCGCCGCTCAGCCGGCCCAGGAGGTTGGCGCGCACCAGCAGGATCTGGCGCGGTCCGAAAGCCCAGCCGTCGGTGGCGCCGCTGGTCAGGACGAGCCGGCTGCGGTCGCCCCCGAAGACCGGCGAGGACCAGCCGAGCCGGGCGGTGAGCACCCGCCCGAGGTTGAGGTCCTCGGTGCGCTTGATCTGCTCGAAGTCGCGCACGGTGACGAAGCCGTCCTCGACGAGCTCGTAGCCGATCCAGGGATAGGCCAGGGTGCGGTTGGCGGCGGCGGCGTCGGGCGGCGTGAAGCCGGGGGCCGCGGCGAAGAGGTTGCGATCGTAGGTGAAGCCGAGGCGGAAGCGCTGCGTGACGCCGTCGAGCAGGCCGGGCGACAGGCCGCCGTAGACCTCGAGGAAGTCGCGCCGCTGGCGGAAGCGGTCGACGACGTCGCCGCCGTCGTAGAGCGGATCGATGCGGACGTCGTGCAGCGCCGTGACGCCCAGCGCCCAGCGGGTGTCGAGGGCGTAGAAGGGGCGCTCGACGTCGAGGGCGCGGGTGTCGCCGTCGCTGTTGTCGGCGAAGGTGAAATCGACGATGCCGTGGGTGTTGCCCAGGCTGGGGTCGCGGTAGCGGACCAGCTTCGAGGTGCGGTCGACGTTCTCGAGCCGGGCCACCTCGATGTCCTTGCCGGTGCCGAAGAAGTTCTCGTCCTCGACGTCGAAGGCGGTGCTGTTGGCGCCGCCGGCGCGGCGGAAGTCGAGGCCGAGCTGCAGCGTCCAGACGTCCCGCGTCAGCACCTCGAGATCGACCTTGCGCTCGTCCTCGGCGACCGTCCGGATGGTCGCCTCGTACAGGTAGCGGTTGCCGCGCAGCAGCCGCTCGCTCTCGCGCAGGGTCTCGGGCGAGTAGGTGTCGCCGGGCTGGAAGAGCAGCTGGTGCTGGATCACCTCGGGCCGGGTGGTGCGGTGCAGGCGGTTGACGAGGCGGAAGACGCCGCGGCGCTCGCCGGGCCTGCTGGGATCGAAGATGTTCTCGGTGACGATGTGGACGGTGCCGATCTTCTTGCCCGCGGCGGCCGCCTCAATGGTCTCCTGATCGATCAGCCGCGTGCCTCCCAGGGCCTGGCCCGGGCGGGTCTCTACCTCGTGCTGCTCGCCGACGGAACCGGGCGTTGCCGATGGAGTCGCCGCGGCGGGGGCCTGGGCCATGGCCGGCCCGGCCAGCGAGGCCAGCAGCAGTGCGATGACGCCCGCGCCGCCCGTGACGCGGACAACGTCGGCGATGCCGCCGAGGTCATCGCCCGGCCGGCGCGAGGTCGGACCACTGTGCGACGGATCGAACAATGGCGGGATTATAGCCGGGCGCGGAGGAAGGAACCTCCCGGCGGCCCTGGTCCGGCACCGCCGGGAGGAGCAGAGCCTGGGGGACGGAGACGAAGCTCGCGAGGATCTGCTCGATCTGTTATACGTGCGCCGCGCGAAAGTGTCACAGGCCCTCCGGCGGGCACTGCCCCCCTTCCCGAGCTTTGGGCGAGGGTCCGCAGTCCTCGAGCCGTCGCCCTCTCAATTGAGACCCTCGCCCAAAGCGAGGGAAGGAGGGCAGTGCCCGCCGAAAGGGCCTGCTGGGGCAGAGCTCATCCCGCCGGGGGTGCCGGCGGTGCCTCGCCGCCCGGCCAGGCCTGCTGCAGGGCGATCGTGGCGGCGAAGTGCGCCCGCAGCTCGGCCATCGAGTCGCCGCCCACCTTCTCGAGCAGGGCGTCGGCGAGGACCAGCGCCACCATCGCCTCCGCGATCACGCCCGCGGCGGGCAGGGCGGTGACGTCGCTGCGCTCGTACTGCGAGGCGTGGGCGGCCAGCGTGTCGAGGTCGACGCTGGGCAGTCCTTGCCGCAGGGTGGCGATCGGCTTCATGTAGGCGGTGACCACCACGTCCTCGCCGTTCGTGATGCCGCCTTCGAGGCCGCCGGCGCGGTTGCCGGCGCGGGCGAAGCGGCGCCCGCCGGCCTGGGCGCCCGCCGGCGCCGCTCCGGCCCCCGCTTCGGTCCCTGCCGCGGCCGGGAGGATGGGGTCGTGCGCCGCGCTGCCGAAGCCGCGGCTCGCGGCGAGGGCGGCGCCGATCTCCACGGCCTTGACGGCCGGCACCGACATCGCCGCCTGCGCCAGGCGCCCGTCGAGCTTCTCGTCCCAGTGCGTGTGCGAGCCGAGCCCGGCCGGCACGCCGTGGGCGATGACCGTCACCGCGCCGCCCAGGGTGTCGCCCGCCTCCTGGGCGCGCTCGACCAGCCGCATCATCTCGGGCTCGAGCGCCGGGTCGATGGCGCGCAGCGGCGAGCCGTCGTCCATCCGCAGCAGGTCGTGCCAGGTGGGAGGCGGCGCGTCCGCGCCGACGGCGCCGAGCGCGCGCACGCCGCTGCGCACCTCGATGCCGGCCAGCTCGGCGAGCAGCATCTTGGCGAAGGCGCCCGCCGCGACCCGCGCCGCCGTCTCGCGGGCCGAGGCGCGCTCGAGCACGTCGCGCAGGTCGCGGCGCAGGTACTTGAGCCCGCCGGCGAGGTCGGCATGCCCGGGCCGGGGCGCCTTCAGGCGGCGCAGCTCGGCGAGGCGCGGATCGATGTCCTCGGCGGCCGGTCCCATCACCTTCTGCCAGTTGGCGTAGTCACGGTTGGCGATCCACAGCACCACCGGCGACCCCAGCGTGACGCCGCCGCGCACGCCGCCGCGGATCTCGGCGGCGTCGGCCTCGATCTGCATGCGCCGGCCGCGGCCGAAGCCGTGCTGGCGCCTGGCGAGCTCGCGGGCGAGCAGCGCGGTGTCGACGCGGAGGCCGGCCGGCAGCCCCAGCAGCGTCGCGGTGAGCCCCGGCCCGTGGCTCTCTCCGGCGGTGGTCAGGCGCAGGCGGCGCATGGCGGGTCAGCGCGCGAAGTCGATGAAGCCGCGATCGACGTCGGCGAGCAGCAGGCGGACGCGGACCTTGTCGCCGACGTCCAGGCCGTCGAAGCCGCGCACCACGCGCCCCTCGACCGGCGGCTGGAAGATGCGCACCCAGGTCCCCTTGTCGGAGGCGCCGGTGACCACGCCGTCGAAGGACTGGCCGATGCGGGAGGAGAGCAGCATCGCCGCCGCCGACTTGTGGACGCGCCGCTCGACCTTCTGGGCGTCGTCCTCCTTCTCGGTGCAGTGGATGGCAAGCGTGCCCAGGTCGGCGAGCGAGTACGCCGGCGGCCGGCCGGCGAGCGCCGCCTTGAGCAGGCGCTGGGTGATGACGTCGGGGAAGCGCCGGTTGGGAGCGGTCGAGTGCGTGTAGTCGCGCACCGCGAGGCCGAAGTGCCCGGGCGCCGCGCCGCCGGGCGCCTCGGCCACGTATTCGCCCGAGCCGAGCAGCTTGACCACCGTCAACGACAGGTCGGGGAAGCGCAACGGGTCCTTGCGGCGCTGGAGGTCGAGGAAGGCCGAGAGCGCCGCGGCGTCGGGGTCGGCCGGCAGCCGCTCGCCGCGGGCGGCGGCCAGCTCGACGATGCGCGGCCAGCGCTCGGGGACGCGCACGACGCGGCGCAGCGACGGCATCCCGCGGGCGGCCAGAAACTTGGAGGTGGCGCCGTTGGCGGCGATCATGAAGTCCTCGATCAGCTGCTTGGCGCGGTTGTCGACGTCCACCTCGAGGCCGGTGAGCTGGTCGCCGGCGTACACCGCGCGGCTCTGCAGCGTCTGCAGCTCGAGCGCGCCGCGCCGGTGGCGGAGGGCCCGCAGGCGCTGCGCGGCGGCGTCCTGCAGGCGCAGCTGGGCGTCGAGGCCGGGGACGGCCGCCAGCCGCGGCGGCGCCGGCCCCTTGCCCTCGATCCAGGCGCCGACGCCGTTGTACGCGAGCTTGGCCTGGTTGCGGACCCAGGCGCGATAGACGTCCGAGCTCGCCACCGAGCCATCCTCGGCGACCTCCATCTCGACCACGATCGCCAGGCGGTCCTCGCCCTCGCCCAGGGAGGTCAGATCGGTCGACAGCCGCTCCGGCAGCATGGGGAAGATCTCGGCAGCGGTGTAGACGCTGGTGGTGTTCTGCCCGGCGTGGCCGTCGAGCGCCGAGCCCCTGACGACCAGGGCGTCGACGTCGGCGACCGCCACCAGCACCTTGACGGTGCCGGCGGGGTCCGTCCCTCCACGGCCGGCGGCTCCCGGGCTGGCGCCTCCCTGGCCGGCGCCTCCCTGGCTGGCGGCTCCCTGGCTGCCGCCTCCCTGGCTGCCGCCCTCGGCGACCGTGAGCTGATCGAGGTCGCGCGAGTCGTCGTTGTCGATCGAGCACCATGGCAGCTCGCGGAGGTCGCGGATCGCCGCGGCGGCAGCGCCGCCGGCCGTGCGCCCGTCCCCGCCGCCGCTCGCCGCGCCGCCCCCGCGGCCGCCGCCGTCGCCAGGCCGGGTGCTGGCGCCCGCACCGTCGGGAGCCGCCGGCCCGGGGATGCGCCCCAGCTCGGCCAGCGCCGCCGGCGGGAAATCGGGCTCCAGCTGGCGGTCGATCATCGCCTGGCGGGCGATGGCTCGCAGGTGCGCCTTCTGTCTCGCCGGGCTCTCGCTCATCGGACGCTCGGACCTCCGCGTAGAGTGGACGCAGGATATCAGGAGGAGGGTAGTGGGTCCCTCCGCGGGCCGATGCGCGCGGGTCGGCCGTTTTATCGATAGACTTCCTGACCTTATGGATGACGCAACTTCCCGGGGCCCCTGGCTCCCGATCCTCAGGGAAGATGACGGCCCGGCCGGCGCGGCCAGCGTGGAGCGGGCCATCGACGAGCTCGCCGCGGCGCTGGCGCCGGTCGAGGAGGCCCGTTCCGCGGCCGAGACCGCGCGGTCGCAGGCGCTCGCCGACGGGCCGGCCGGGCAGGCGCTGTTCTTTCACTATCTCGATCGGGCGCGGCCCGGACAGGGGCATGACGAGAGCGCGCTGGCGCATCTCGAGACCGCGATCGCGGCGACCGCCGAGACGATGTCCGCGCCCGGGCTCTACGGCGGCTTCTCGGGCGTGGCGTGGGTGCTCGAGCACCTCACCGGCCGGCTGCTCGAGCCGCCGGCGCCCGGCGAGGAGGACCCCGGCGAGGAGGTGGCGACGGCGCTGACCGCCTACCTTGGCCACACGCCCTGGCTGGACGACTACGACCTCATCTCCGGCCTGGTCGGATTCGGCGTCTGGGCAGTCGAGCGCGCGCCGCGCTCGGGGGGCGCGGAGGCGGCCGAGAGCGTCGTGCGGCGGCTGGGCGAGCTGGCCGAGCGCGGCGATGGCGGCGGCGGCGGCGTGACGTGGCGCACGGCGCCGGAGCGGATGATGGCGAGCGAGGCGGCGAACCACCCGCAGGGCAACTACAACCTGGGGGTCGCGCACGGCGTGCCCGGCGTGATCGGCATCCTCGGCGAGATGGTGGCCGCTGGCCTGCCGGCGGCAGGAGCGGCGGGGGAAGGCACGGCGCGCGAGCTGCTGGCTGGGGCCGTGGAGTGGCTCCTCGGGCAGCGGCTGCCGGCCGGCTCGCGCTCCTGCTTCTCCTATTCGGTGGCGCCCGGCGTCGAGCCCGTGCCGGCTCGCCATGCCTGGTGCTATGGCGATCCGGGAATCTCCCTGGCGCTGCTCAGCGCGGCCCGTGCCGCCGGCGAGCCGGAATGGGAGCGCCAGGCCGTCGCCGTCGCCCGCGCGGCCGCGGCGCGCGACCCGGACGCGGGCGGCGTCATCGACGGCGGCCTCTGTCACGGCGCCGCTGGGCTCGCCCATCTCTACAACCGGCTCTTCCAGGCCACCGGCGATCCCTCCTTCAGGGCGGCGGCGCTGGCCTGGATCGAGCGCCTCATGGCCCAGCGCCGCCCCGGCCAGGGGATCGCCGGCTGGCAGGCCTGGCGCCCGATCGGCGAGATCACCGGCCCCGATCCCGAGCTCGGCTGGGTCGACGACCGCGGCTTCCTGACCGGCGCCGCCGGCATCGGCCTCGTCCTGCTCGGCGCCCTCAGCCCGGTCGAGCCGGCCTGGGACCGCCTCCTGCTCGCGTCGGCGCCGCCGCGCGCGGCGTCCTGAGCCCGGCCCCCCAATTCGCTCGAGGAGCGCGAAGGCGATAAGCTGGACGCAGCACGCAAGGCTCTCGGAGCAACATCAGGAGGGACTGATCGCATGACGAGGTCACACCGGCAGTGGTGTATCGCGGTCGCATCGGTTGCCGTCTTGCTCTTTGCATGGGCCATCTCGCTGCTCGCGTTCCGCTGGCCGCACATGTCCTGGCCAGCGCTCAGGACGAACGCAGCCGCCCTGATCTACATCTGGGCACTGGGCCCGGCCGTCTGGTTCGCGCTCGAGTGGAAGCTCTGGAGAGACGAACCTGGCCTCGAGATCGTTCAGCGCCACGCTCGCGACTTCTGGATAGGTGCCGGCGCTATCGTGCTGCTTCTCGCTGCCAAGGCTTGAGCGCCGGCAGGTGGCCGCGGCCGCCCAGCTGCCGCCTGCAGGTCCGGCTCAGCCGGCCGCGGCCGGGCGCTTGCGGGCGCGGGCGGCGCGGGAGCGGTGGGTCTGGAAGAGGAAGTCGTAGAGGACCATCTCGTGGGCGCGGGCGGCGGAGCGGATGAAGCGGTTGACGTGCATGTGGGCCAGGCTCACCGCCATGTCCGCGAGCTTGCCCTGGAGCTTGCCCGCGGCCTCCAGGCGGCGCAGCTCCTCGAGGATCGGGGCGTTGGCGCGCGAGCGCCGGCCGAGCACGTCGAGGGCCGGGGCGAAGGAGTTCTCGGGGTCGCCGCCGGCGTCGAGCAGCGGGTCGAGCTTCGGCCGCTCGGCGCGGAACTTCTGATCGAGCTGCACCTGTAGCGCCTTGGCGCTCTTGCCGTCGCCGTCGGCCGGTCCGGTGAACTCCTGCGCGAAGCCCTGGCGCATCCGCCCCAGCACCGAGAGCTTGGCCTCGGCGTCGAGCCCGAGGTCGTTGAGCAGCGCGTCGACGCCATAGAAAGCGAGGCGCCAGCGCACGTCGGCCCCCTCGTCGCCCTCGAGCATGTCGAGGATCTCCATCACCGCGTCGCTGTCGGCCTGGAACAACCGCTCGAACAGGCCGATGCCGAACGGGCCGCCGTAACGCTCCACCTCGCGCTCGTAGGTGTCGAGCTGCAGCTTCCACAGCCGGCCGTCGTCGAGCAGCGGCGTGACTCCGGCGTGCAGGGCGGGCAGCACGCGGCCGGTCAGGGCCTCCGGGTCGCCGTGGAAGCGCACCCGCAGGTGCCACTCGGGATCGCCGTAGCGGATGAAGAACCAGCCGTCGCTCCAGCCCTCCGCGAGCGCCTCGCGCACCAGCGGCGCCAGCACGTCGCGCAGCACGCGGTCGGCGGTGGCGGTGCCGGTGTAGAGCTTGGCGAAGAGCCACTCCGAGCCCGGGGGGAAGGTACGGCGGACCTGGAGCCCATTGCCGGCGGGCGCGGCGCCGGCGCCCTCGACCGCCGCGGCGGTGGCCTGGCCGGCTGCGGTCCCGGCAGCGGCAACGGCAGCGGCGGTCCCGGCAGCGGCAACGGCCCCCGGAGCCGCGACCGCCGTCTCGGCGGCGGCGGGCGGCCGCGGCAGGCGGTGGTAGGGGACGACCAGCTCGTGCACGAAGCGCCCCTCGGGACCCTGGGCGATCAGCGCCTCGGGGCCGGGGAAGAGCTCGTGCAGCCGTGCGCGGTCGCGCTCCTCCACCAGGTCGAGGAAGGCGTCGATGGCGAGCGTGTTGTCGAGATCGACCAGCAGCTCGTTGTCGCCGTCGGCCAGCGTGACCAGGCGCGGCAGGCGCCGGCGCCGGCGCCACTCCTGCACCGCGGCGTAACGGTCCGTCCCCGCGGCCTTGGCCAGCTGCTTGATCTCGTCGGCCGTCATCCACCAGCCGGCGCGCGCCAGCACCAGCCGGCCATGGGTGACGCGCGGCACGAAAGGCGCGCTCTCGAGCGGACCCCAGCTGAAGCCGACCCCGCCGGCGATCTCCTGGCTCTGCAACGTGCAGAGGAAGCGGTAGAGGCCGAGGCTGCGCATCGAGAAGTTGTGGGCGCTGGTCAGCCGCGGGATGACTTCCCGGCCGAGCCGCCGCGAGCGCAGCACGATCTGGTTGCCGCGCACCGACACCAGGAGGTCGGTGACCGGGATCTGCCGCTCCTCGGCAGCGCCCGAGCGGCCGAGGAAGGGGATCTCGTACTCGCGCATCACCGGCCGCGAGAGGATGTTGCCGATCCGTCCCTGGGGCAGGTGCACGATCTCGGCGAAGATCGCCTCCGGGTGGAGGGCCTCCTCGGCGCGCAGGTGCTTCCGGGTCTGGTCGCAGAGCAGCTCCTCGGCATGGCAGAAGCGGCCCAGCAGGCGGGCGCCGGAGGGGCCGCCGGCGTTCCCCACGAGGAGCTGGAACTCGCCGCGGTCGAGCGCCTCCGGCGAGGCGGCGGCGACCGTCGCCACCACCTGGAAGGCGTCGGGGAAGGCCTGCGGTTCGCCGGCGCCGGCCGGGGCCATGCGCTCGAGGTCCTCGGCGGTGAGCTCGATCTGCTGCAGACCCCCGGCCTGGGCCTCCTGCATCTTGGCGAGCAGCACCGATTGGCGGGGGCCCCAGGGATAGGAGGTGTCGGCGGCCGGCGGCGACAGCGCCAGGTTGCGCAGCAGCGGCGACGCCTCGGCGCCGAGATCGGAGGCGCGCTCGAAGCCGATGCCGATCTCCTCGTCGAGCACCTCGACCAGCGGCGCCTCGCGCTGTTCGCCGTAGCGCTCCTGGAAGTCCTTGCGGAAGCGCTCGAGGCTCTCCTGGCGGGCGCGTCCCGAGAGGCGGCGCATCAGGTCGACGCCGCGCACGATCTCGGCCATCACCTCCGGTCCGAGGCTTGCCTCGGCAGGCAGCTTGACCATGTCCACCTGGAAGAGCCGCGCCATCTCCACTTTCGTCGGCAGCGCCTCGAGATCGGCGGCGATCGTGCGGTAGCGCTCGGCCGGCGCGCCGACGCCGCCGGCGTCGAGCTCGGCCAGGGCGTCGCGGGCCGCCGCCAGGCGCCGAGCCCCTTCCTGCCCGGCACCGAGCCCGGCCAGATGGTCGACGAGATCGTGAATGGCTTCCGGGCCGGTGACCGGCGGCGACAGGTCCGACACCAGCACCTGGCTGTCGATCAGCTCGGTCAGGAAGGCGTCGGCATCCTCGCGGGAGATCTCGACCTCCGCCGTGGCGCCGTCGGCGGTGACCAGCGCCGCGGCGAGGTCGGCCGCGAGCGCCCCGCCGCGAGCCCGCGCGAGGGTCGCCTCCAGGTAGTCGGACGCCTCGACGGCGACCAGGTGATGGGAGCGGGTCTTGTCGTCCAGCCGGGCTTCGGCGTAGCGCAGGCGGCCGCCCGCCCGGTAGAGGCTCGAGTTCGGCCGGTAGCGCAGCTCGCGGCGCATGTCCGCGGCGCGCTCGAGCTCCTCGCAGAGCGCGAACAAGTAGTCCATGTCCAGGCGGGTGTGGCGACGGTAGCCAGAGCGCGGACCGAGGACGAGCCGGGTCTTCGGGGCAGCGCCGCGGTTCGAGGCAGCAGCGCGGTCGGCACCGGCATCGCCCGCCGTGGCGGCGCCGCCTTCGACGTCCGGGGCCGGGGCATCGCCGGCCTCGAGCACGGCGGTCGAGCAGCCGGAGAACAGGCCGAACGGGGTGGCGCGCGACGCCATGCGCAAGAAGTAGCGCACCAGGGCGCGCTCGGCGCGCAGCCCCTTCTTGCCATCCGGATCGCGCCGCCAGGTGTCGAGGGCCTCGACCAGCGACGGCGAGGCCACGAACAGCGCCTCGGCCACCTCGGGGCGCTCGACCAGGGCGCCCAACCGGGCGCGCAGCGTGGCGCGGTCGGCGGCGAGCGCGGCCGCCAGCTCTTCGGAACCGGCGGCGGGCGCCGCAAGCCCGGCACTCCAGGCCTCGACCTCCTCGAACGGCAGCAGCGGCGTACGGAAGGCGAAGAATCCGGAAGGTACGAAGTCGAAGCCAATCGAGGAGCGGGTCGGTCCAGCCACGAGTCGTTGAAGATATCACGACACCGCGTCGAAGCTGATTCGCTCCCGGCCACGGGTAGTGGGTCGGCTCGCGAGGGGAATGACCCACGACCCGGCCACGGCGGTCGGGGTGCTGCGCGATCGTCGCGCGCGCAGCGTTACTCGAAGTAGCCGCTGACGTCGATCACGACCTGCACCGGCTTGGTGGCGGTGGCGTCGCGCAGGGCAAGGGTCCCGGAGCCCGAGGAGGCGAGCCCGATGACGGCGTTGTTGGCGATCACCCGCCCGGGCGAGAAGTTGATCGTGCTGGTCCCCGGCACCGCGGCGTCGCCCGGGAAGAAGGTAAGGAAGCCGGGCTCGGGCGCCGCGACCACCGTGACGTTGGCGGACACGGCCTTGGCGCCCGCCGGGATGCCGCACTGGCCGGCGGCGACGACCACGCGTTGGCCGCCGGGCGGGACCGGTGGGCCGCCGAAGGGGCCGTCGGCCCGGCGGGTGTCGAGCAGCCGGCATGGCGTCAGCGTGAAGAAGTTGTACGGTCCGCCCGAGGCGGCGACCGGCGGCCGCCAGCCGAGCTCGATGACGTCGAAGTCGCTCGCCGGGATGCTGGCGAAAGCCGGGTTCAGCACGTCGTTGTTCCAGCGCGTGTCGTACGTTCCCTGGACGTACATGTCGGAGCCGTTGTCGGCGAGGATGAGCCCGTAGGTCTTCATCGCCTGGAAGATGCGCTGCACCTCCGCGGTGTAATGCGAGAGGTCCACCGACGCCTTGAGGCGCAGGCGGGTGCCCAGCGGCGGCGCTGCGGTGTTCGAGCCGGCGACGTGCGAGGCCGGGTAGACGTAGCCGTTGCTGTCGCGGAGCGTGAAGCGGAAGGCGTGCAGGATCGGGCCGCTGCCGAACGCCTCGTCGTAGCGGACCAGGCCGGGCAGGATGGCCAGGCCGGCGGCGTCGGCGCTGGTCCAGGTCTCGGGTCGGCGGGCGTCGCTGTCGAGCTGGAAGATGGCGCCGGAGCCGGCCTCCCAGTGGTCGACGTTCCAATGCGCCTGGTACAGCTCGAACAGGAGCCGATTGTCGGTGTCGACGATCAGCATGTGGTAGTCCTGGCTGGTGCCGCCGCCGGGGGTGCCCCCCTCGATCCACTTGGCCTGGGTCTCCGCCTGCGAAGGGATCGGGTAACCGGGCGGGTGGCCGGGCGCGCCGCTGTCGCTCTGATCGGCGGAGAGGACGAAGGTCACCGGCACCAGGGACTGGCTGCCCGGAACGGTGATGTAAGGGAAGCCGTAGATGTTCGGGTTGGAGGGATCGGTGGGATCGACGTCGCCGCCGAAGTCCGGATGCATGCCGCGCGACGTACCGATCCAGCCGATGAAGTTGGCGCTGTTGGGATCGACCGGCGCGTTGCTGACGTCAATGTTCCACCAGTTGTCGCGCGGGAACAGCGGCAGCGGCTGGGGCAGCGTCCCGCCCACCGTCTGGGCCCACAGCGGCACCGGCCCGGCCGCGCCGGCCATTGCCACGAGGGCCGCCAGCACCAGGGCCGCCCGCGCTCCTGCGAGCGCCGCGGACGGCCCGGGGAGGCCGGCGATGGTGAGATGGGAACGTGTCGGCACGGTTTCTCGTCTCGCCAGTGAAGCGAGCAGGCCTTCGCAGCGTAGCGCTGCTGCCTGCGCACAGGATGTGACTTAGGTCACAGCCGCGGTCTACCCCGCCCTGCCCGCGCCTGTCGCCATGGGAAGGCCCGAGCCTTCTCGTCAAGGGCAAGTGGCAAACGCGCTCGTGTCTTGAATCGGCTGAAACGGGGTGTTGGCCGGGCTGTGATAGGTGCTCCTCCCGCCGCCTGAGAGGTCGGTCACGTCGATCACGGTGTCGACGTTGGTGAGACCGCCGGCGAAGACCCAGTAGCGGCCATTGACGCTACAACCGTTCAGCACCTTGACGATGAGCTCGACATTGTCCGCGCTGAAGAACCAGAAGCCTCCCGCATTCGGAGTCATGGGAATCGCTTGACCGGTGCCCGATCCCTTCGCGGTCTTCCAGGTCACCGAGACCGCGAACCGGAGGTTGTCCAGGCAGAGTGTGCTGGAGCTTGGGACACAGGTCGCGGCTGCCGAACAGCTTCCCAGCGGCGGGGCGATCGCCAGTCCGACTGGCGCTGGCAGGGCCACGCCGCCCGTGGCGACGGCAGCTCCGGTGCTCGGGTCGAAGCGGGCGATGGGGCTCCTCGAGCCCGGCGAGGAAGGAGGATAAGCGAGCGCCCAGAGGCGTCCTATGCCGTCGAATGCGAGCCCCGAACCGCCGATGCCGCCGCTGGGGACGAGAGGCCCCAGCGCCGTGGCGGCACCCGTGCTGCGATTGATTCCGGCCAGGCCCCACATGCCATCGGCCGTCGAGGTCAGGCCATACAGCCGGTCGCCAAGGGCTGCGATCGCCACGATGGGCAGTCCGAGCGGGCCGACCAGGGTCGCAGCCCCGGTGGCAAGATCGATGGCCACCAGGCTGCCGGAGAACGAGGAGCCCTCATTGGGTACTGTCGCTGCCCACAGCCTGCCGCAGCTGTCGAAAGAGAGGCCCGTCACGATGGAGAGGAAGGACGAATCGGCGGGGACGACTTGCAAGGTGTCGAACGTGATGGGGTCGTAACGGAACAGGCCCCAGGTGGGGCGGCCAATGCCCTCGACGGCGATCCCGTAGAGCTCGCCCGCCGGGTCGAAGGCGATGGCTTGAACCTGTGCGACCTGCCGCGAGCCCGCCGGCGTGGCTGAGCCGGCCTCGAGATCGACCCGGTAGAAGAAGCTGTTGTCGACGAGGTTGTAGGTGACCCCGATCGCCGGTTGCGCAACCGCGGCACCGCGCATGGCCAGCACCACGCCCGCCACGGTGGCCAGTCGAACCGCCCAGCGCGGCGGTCGGCGCCACGAATCGTCGCCGCGGAGAGACCGGGTAAACGCCTGCGCGGGCATCAAGGGTCCCCTTCAGGTGAGGATCCGGCCGCGACGCGCTCCCAGAGCGGCGGGTAGCTCACCACCAGCCCGAGCTCGTCCACCTCCAGCTCGGCGGTGAAGGCGCCGCCGCGGCTCTCGTACCGCACGCGGCGCTCGTCGAGGCGAGTGTAGCGCTGCGCCAGCGGCTCGACCGACAGGTCGGGGAAGCGCACCCAGGCCGCGGTCATCTCGCGGCTCTCGCCGACCGCCAGGCCGAGCCGGCGCAGCGGCAGGATGTTGGTGGCCGGCGTGAAGGCGAGGTCCACGTCGAGGCTGCCGGCGACGGCAGGGATCTCGATGGCGGCGGGTACCGGCCGCGGGCTGCCGCTGGCGACACCGGCGACGCCGACAGAGCCGCCGGTTCCGGCGTTGGCGCTCGCCCGCCCTGCCTCCCGCGGCGGGCCCGCACCGGACCGCGGCGCCTCCTCGGCGCTCCGCCACCAGCGCTGGCCGTCGCCGGCGGTGAGCTTGAGGTGCCGCGTCACCGCTCCCCGGGTGAGGGCGACGTGGACGCCGCGGCTGGTCCAGTCGGGCGCGCAGGCGACCGCGTACTTGAGCCGCAAGGGGATGCCCGCGTCGGCCATGACCACCGTGCCGGTCAGCCGCGGCCCGGCCGCGCTCTCCCAGAGCCTGAAGTACTCGATGCCGGCGATGTCGACGCGGCGCCAGAGCAGCGCGCGGATCAGCCGCGAGCCGGCGCGCCGGCCGCTGGCAGCTCCCGGCGTGGCGTCATCTTGCCTCGGCAGGGTCATCACGAGCTTGTACGCACGGCCAGGCCCGGCTGTTTGGATGGATGCTCAGGGGAGCGTCCGGCGGCGCCCTTCGGCGCTAGCGGCCGCCGTGGCCGCCCTTGGCCGCCGCGGTCTCCTTGACCGCTCCGAGGGCGGCCAGGCGGGCCTGCGCCAGGCGGAAGGTGGAGAGCGGATCGAGCTCCTCGAGCTTGCCGGGGCGCACGCGGGCGTACAGCCGCCGCGCCACCTCGGGAAGCCCGTAGCTCTCGGCCAGGTGACCGAAGACGTACCAGTCCCCGGCATCCGGCTCGGCTGCCGCGGCTGCCCCGGCGCCCGGCCTGGCCGCGATCGACTGCACGGCGATGCGGTAGGCCTCGGCCGGCCTGCCGCGCTCGACGTACAGCGACGCCAGGGTGTGCAGGGACGCCGCGTCGCGATAGCCGGACAGCGTCGCGGCGCGCTGGGCGTCCTCGACCGCCTGGTCGTCGGGCCGGCCGCGCACCAGTGCCAGCCAGGCCAGCTCGTTGAGGTCGGCGGCGCTCTCGCGGCCGCTGTTCACCACCCGGCGCAGCAGCGCCGTCGCCGTGTCCAGGTCGCCGCGCCGGGCGGCGGCGTGGGCGGCGGTGCGCAGGGCCGCGGGGTCCTCGGGATGGGCTTGCAGGCGGCGCTCGGCCAGCGCCCCGAGCTCCGCCCATCGCGCCAGCCCGGCCAGTGCCTGCGCCTGCAGCGCGAAGGCGGCCGCCGAGTCGGGGCGGGCCGCGGCCAGGCCATCCGCCGTCGCGAGCAGGTCCTGGAAGCGCCCGAGGCCGCGGTACGCGCCGGCAAGGGCCACGTCGAACGCGAGCCGCCGGGCGTCGCCCTCGCCGGCGTGGTCGCGGCAGGAGCGCAGGGTCGTCAACAAGGACTGGCCCCCGGGCGCCGCCAAGCCGCCGGTGGCCGTCGAGGCGACCGCGCCGACCGTGCTCGTCGCGTCCATCGCATCCATCGCGCGCATCGTGCCCATCTTGCCCATGGCGCCTATCGCGTCCGTCGCGCCCATCGCAGCCAGGCTCGCCGCCGCGCAACGAGATTCGTAGGCGGTCTCGCCGCCCGCCGGACCGCGATGACCCCAGAGGGCCAGGAGTGGCACGCTCGGAACCTCGCCGCCGCCGCCGCCGGCGCCGGCGCCTTCCGTGCCGGCCGCCGCGGGCGTCCCCAGGACCTGCAGCTCCTCGTCCGCCCAGTCCAGCCACTGCCCGGCGCCGCGCAGGTCGCCCGCCGCCACCCGCCGCAGCGCTTCGAGGCCGAGGGTGGCGGGCGCGTCGCCCAGCCCGGCGATGCGGTACTCGCCGCCCTCCCGCACCACGAAGAAGGCGGAGCGCCCGGGTCTCTCGCCCACGGCCGACGAGATCTCGACACGGAAGCCGGCCTGGTCGCCGCCCTGCGCCGTGGTGCGCCATGCCGCCAGCACCAGGTCCTGGCGCACGTCGGCGGAGAGTCCCTCGTGCTGCGCCGCGGCGCGCGAGCTGCGCAGCCCGCGCCCCGGAGCCTCGACCAGCTCGCGCCGCCCGGCCGGGGTCAGGCCCTCCGCCAGCCCGCGGCTGAGCAGCCGCAGCATGCGGTCGGTCGCCGGCGGCTCGGCCAGCGCGGCGAGCAGGAAGCGCTTCGCCGCGCTCGCCGGATCGCCGTCCGCAAGCTGCACCTCTTCGTGCCGCCGCGCCCGCCGCAGCGCGTCGGCGCGGGCGAGGAAGGCGGCGGCGTTCGGCGACAGCTGGCCGGCGCGGGCGAGCAGCGCCGCGGCCTCGCCGTAGCGGCGCATCGCCACCAGCTCCTGCGCCGCGGCGTCCAGCGCCGACACCTCGGCCGCGGGATCCCAGAGCCGGCGCTCCGCGTCGCGCACCGCCGCCTCCGGCCCGGAGGTGGCCGCCGCGGCGGCCAGGCGCAGGGCGTCGCGCTGCGGCGTGTCCTCGATCTCGGCGGCCAGCTCGGCCACCTCCGCGAAGCGCCCGGCGCGCAGCAGGGCGACCAGCAGGTTGTCGTCCATCGCCTTGCTCTTCAGGTCCTTGCGCAGCGCCTGGTACTCGCCGATCGCCGCCGCGAGGTCGGCGCCCGCCGCGTAGCGCCGCCCCTGGGCGTCGTGCTCGAGCAGGATCGCGAGGTCGGCGCGGGTCGCCTCGTCGTCGGGGTCGAGGCTCCTGGCCTTGCGATAGGCGGCGATGGCGCCGGCGCGGTCGAAACCGGCACCGAAGCGCCGCCCCAGGCCGTCGTGCTGCAGCACCCAGGCGAGCGTCCGCTGGGCGACGGCCGCGCGCGGCTCGAGGCGGGCGGCGCGTTCCGCCTCCTGGCGCGCCGCCTCGCCCATGCCGCCGGCGAGCAGGGCGCGCGCCAGCCGGCAGTGCGGCAGCGCCTGCTTCGGCGCCGCCGCTGCCTCGCGCTGGAACTCCTCGATCGCCTCCCGGACCCGCCCCGCCGCCAGGTCCGCCTCGCCCACCTGCGCGAACTGCACCACGATCGGCTTGGCGGCAGCCAGCTCGCGCACGCCGGCGCGCAGCTGGTCGAGCTCGCCGGGGCTGATGCGCCGCTTGCCGCTCGCCAGCCGCAGGCTGGCGGTCACCGTGCCGCCGTCGCCGGCGGCGTACTCCTCCGACAGCGTGGCGGGGCCGAGGCGGCGCACCCGGTTCGGGGGCAGCGGTTGCGGCGCGAATCCGGGCGGCGGCACGATGCGGTAGATCGCCTCGGCGGTGAAGGGCCGGCTGAAGTAGTAGTCGGCCAGGCGCGGCTGGGACTGCCGGTCGCGGTCCTCGGCCGTGATCTCGTCCGGCAGCTGGTCGAACAGCGCCGTGGGCAGGATGGCGACCGCCGCCGACTTCTCGTCGGTCACCGCGCGCTTGGTGTCCCGCGTCTCGAAGCGCAATCGGAAGGGACGGGACAGGTCGAGCGGGTTGGCGTGATCGTAGGCGGCGAGGTCCTTGGCGAGGTACGTCTTGCGCATGTAATCGGAGACCGCGTCGCGCAGCGTCTCGGGGTCCTCGCTGACGTAGAAGGCGCGCAGGTCGCGCTCGGTGGCCCCCGAGTACACGTCGGTCTCGACCGCGCGGGCGGTGCCCAGGTCGGCGAGGAAGAACTCGCGGGTCTTGACCGACCGGTTCTCGGCCGCGTCGGCCTCGGGAGTGCGGACGAGGCCGGTCGCGGTCGCGCTGGCGATCAGCGCCAGGCGGCCCTGATCGTCGGTCGGCAGCTCGCCGGCGCGGGCGAAGCGGTCGGTGGGATCGATCCAGATCGACGGCGTGCCGGGCACGACCACGATGGCGTGGTTGAAGCCGCCGAAGCCGGGAAGCTCCTGCTCGACGTCCTGCTGATCGTCGCCGGCGTTGAGCAGGGCGGCATAGGCCGGGATGTCCAGGGCGCGCAGCGCGGCGATGAGCAGCACCGCCTTGTCCTTGCAGTCGCCGAACCGGCGCCGCAGCGTCTCGGCCGGCGTCCGCGGCACGAGGCCGCCCTGTCCGAGCTCGACGCCGGTGTAGCGGATCTCGCCCAGGCGCACGAGCAGCCGGTTCATGGTGTCGAGCTGGGACGGCCCCGGGCCGCCGGCGGCGCGGATCCACGCCGCGAGGTCGGCGCCGCGGATGGCCTGGTCGACGATCGCGGAGTAGCGCCGCGCGATGTCGGTCCAGGAGCGGCCGGTCGAGAACGCCAGGTAGGGGTTGCGCGGCACGTCCGGAGGCAGGCCGGTCTCGGCGGCATCCTCGGCCGGCAGGTCCCGCCAGTCGAAGGTCAGGCGGCGTGCCTGGTCTCCGGTGTCGTCCGTGTCGCGCTTGTCGCCCCTGTCGCCGGCAGCGCCGGCAGCGCCGGCGCGCTTGCCGGCGGCGACCAGCTCGTCGCGCGGCGCGGCCGCGGGCAGCAGGCGCGTCACGTAGCGCAGCGGCGTGCCGGCCGGCGCCTCGAGCACGATGCGGACATGGTGCGCCCAGACCGAGGCGGTCACGTCGGCCACCTCGACGATGCCGGAGTCGAAGAAGGGCGCGGTGTCGCGCACCGTCACCTCCTGCTCGACGACCACGCCGGGGCCGGTCGCCGGCAGCGGCCCGCGCAGCACCCGGCCGTCGCCGAACATGTCGGGGGCGTCCTGGACCTCGCCGCCCTCGGTGAGGACGGCGGGATCGAGCGAGTGGGCGACGCCTTCCGGCGTGATCACCCGCGCCCGCACCTCGGGGCGCGCCTGGTGCCACGGCGCCCAGCTCCTCTCGACCGTCGACCAGCTGCCGTCGGCACCGGTCGAGAGGATGCGGTAGACCAGGCGCTGGGTGTAGGTCTCGCGCCCGGCGCCGTCCAGGCTGTAGCGCTGATCGGAGAGCAGCATCACGACCGGCTCGCCGTCGTGCCCCGCGAAGCGCGCGGCGGCTTGCGCCACGGCCGCCGGATCGGCGCTGAACGGCTCTCCTTCCCAGGGCTCGGGTCCGGGGGCGGGCGCCGCGTCCTTGCCCGCGGCGGCGGGCGAGCCGGCGCTGCCGGTGGTGCCGGCGGCGGATCCCGCGCGGCGCGATTTGCGGCCGTCGGCAGAGGGTCGGGGCGCGGGTGCGGCGGCGGCGACGCTTCGTCCCGGCCCGGCGCCCCGGTCGCCGGGAGGCGGCGAGGAGGTGGCCGCCGGCAGCAGCCAGGCGGCCGCCAGGAGCAGCGGCAGCGCTGCCGACGAAGAGAGACGGCGCGCCGGCATCCCCAGGCCCCTGCCGCGGCCGTGGCCGCGGTCGCGGCCGGCATGGGCTCCGGCCACGGTGCGTGCGCGGCCCGCCCCGGCCGCGTCTCCGGCCGCGTCTCCAGGTGCCGCGCGCCTCAGGAACTCAAGCGGCCCGGGCCCTTGCTGCGTCCTGCTGCTCACATCCATCCCCTCGCATGATCCACGGCGAGGTTATCACGGCGGTGTGGCGGCTCCCTGCCCACTCCCCCGGCAAGCTCCCCGGTGGCCGCCCCGCCGGGCGCCCCTCACATGGAGGATGTGCTATATTTTCATTCCACCGGTTTGTGAAGTGTCCTTCCCGGTTCCAGCGGATTCCGAGGCGGCCACCACCATTCCGCCTGAAAAGCGACGTGTCGCCGCCCATTCCGGGCGAGTGATCTGTGGCCTCTGGCCAAGGAGCGAGGATGGGTAGGAAGCTTTTTGTCGGCAACCTCAATTTCGACACCACCAGCGACGACCTGAAAGAGCTGTTCTCCACGGCAGGGCTCTGCGAATCGGCGCAGGTGATGACCGATCGGGCGACCGGCAGGTCGCGCGGCTTCGGCTTCGTCGAGATGAGCTCCGATACGGAGGCCCAGAAGGCGATCGAGGAGTTCAACGGGCGCAGCTTCCAGGGCCGCAACTTGAACGTCAACGAGGCCCGCGAACGTACCCCCGGGCCGCCCCGCGGACCCCGGCCCGGCGGCGACTTCGGCAGCCGCGACGGCGGCGGCTTCGACGGCGGCGGCTTCGGCGGCGGCAGCTTCAGCGGCTTCCGCGGCCCCGGCGGGCCGAAGCCGCGCAAGGACGGCGGCAGCCGCCGCGGCCTGCGCGCGCGCAAGCGCAGCCTCTGACTCCTCTCGAGCAGCAAGCCTGACCGTCAGCGCTCGTCCGCGAGCGAGCGCTTCATTTCATTCCTGGCTCAGCGCGCGGACCAGGTCGGCGGCGGCGGCTCGGTGGGCGGGGAGGTAGCTCGCGCATGCCGCCACGACGACGAGCACCGCCGCCACCACACCGTAGGTGAGGCCGTCCGTCGGGCTGACCTCGAACAGCAAGCTGCCGATCAGCCGGGACACTCCCGTGGCGACGAGGAGACCCAGGGCGACGCCCACCATCGTCATCCCGAGGCCGTGGCCGACGATCAGGCGCAAGATGTCGGCGCGCGTCGCTCCGAGCGCCAGGCGGACTCCGATCTCCTGCGCCCGCTGGCTGGACAGGAAGGAGACGACGCCGTAGATCCCTACGGCGGCAAGGACCAGCGCCAGGCCGGAGAAGATGCCCAGCAGCACGGCGAGGAAGCGCGGCTTGGCAGTCGAGCCTGCCATGACGTCTTCCATCGTCTGGAGGGAGGAGAGGGGAAGGAGCTTGTCGAGGTCTTGAATGTTGGACCGCAGCACCCCCGCGAACCGCAGCGGGTTGGTGCGAGTGCGCACGACGAGGACCACGCGCTCCCGCATCCTCTGCGCGAACGGCACGTAGACCTCGAGCTCGCTCGCCGCCGCCAGGTCGCGGCTCTTGACGTCGCCCACCACGCCCACGATGCGCATCGGCGGCGCGTTGCCGCTGCGGACTGCCTGCCCGATCGGGTCGCGCTCTCCGAAGTAGCGGCGAGCCACGGTGCGGCTGACGATGGCGACCGGCGGCGCCGCGGCGTCGTCTCGGGGGGAGAAGGCCCGGCCCTTGATCATCGGTATGCCCATGGCGCGGAAGTAGTCGCCGCTGATCGGGTTGAAGGTGGCCGTCGGTTCCTGGCCGGGAGCCGGCGCGGGCTCGCCCACCGCCGTGAGGATGTCCCGCTCGCCTCCCCGGCCGGCAAGCGGCAGGCGCTGGATCCCGCCCACCGCGACGAAGCCTGCCTGCCCGGCCAGGCGCTGCTCGATCTCTCCCAGGAACGCGGGCTGCGAGCTCTCCGGATGGCGCGACTCGGGAAGGCTGAAAGTGGCGACCAGGACGTTGGCCGAATCGAAGCCGGGATCGACCCGGACCAGGTTCCATAGGCTCCTGCCCGCCAGTCCGCTGCCGATCGTCAGGCTCACCGCCGCCGCGGTCTCGGCGACCACCAACAATCCTTGGAGGCGATGGCGGCGGCGGTCGCGCCCGCCCGCGGCGGTCTTCTGCTTGAGGCTGTCGCCAGGCTGCCGGCGCGACAGCTCGACGGCCGGCGCCAGGCCGAAGAGCGCCCCGGTGAGCAGCGAGAGCAGGAGGGTGAAGATCACCACGCGCTGATCGACGGCGATGCCCTCGGCGCGGGGGAAGAGACCCGCGCTCAGGCCGACGATCGCCTTGACGGTCCAGGTCGCCGCGAACAGCCCGAGCATGCCGCCGAGCAGCGAGAGCAGCGTGCTCTCGGTGAGCAGCTGGCGGACGACGCGCGACCGCGCGGCCCCCAGCGCGGCGCGGATGGCGATCTCGCGGCCGCGCCCCGACGCCTTGGCGAGCAGCAGGTTGGCGAGATTGGCGCAGGCGATGAGGAGCACCATCGCGACCACTGCCGACAGGACGAGCAAGGGCTTGCGTGTATCGCCGATCATCCAGCTCTGCAGCGGGACCACGCGCGCCTCGGTCCATCCCTGGTTGCTCGCCGGGTACTGCTGTGCCAGGGCGTAGGCACCGGCCGCCAGCTCCGCTCTCGCCTGTTCCAGCGTGACGCCCGGATGGAGGCGCGCGATGGCCTTCATCCACCGCAGCTGGCGCAGTCGCGGGATCTCGTCCTCGCGGATCACCGAGGCCGGGGCCCAGACGTCGACGTCGGCGGTGGGGAAGCCGGCGTCCCCGCGCAGCACGCCGACCACGGTGAAGGGAGCGTCGTTCAAGGTGAGCGTCCTGCCCAGGACCGCCGGGTCCGCGCCGAAGCGCCGCCGCCAGATGCCGGAGCCGAGAACCACGACCCGGTCGGCGCCGGGCCGGCTGTCGCTCGGGAGGAGGGTGCGCCCGAGCGCGGTCGGCGGCTCGAGCGTCGCGAAGAAGTCGGCGGTGACGTAGGCGGTGGCGAGGTTCGCGGGTTCGCCCGCGCCGGTCAAGGCAAGGTCTCCCCCGGTGGTGCTGTAGCCCGCGATCCCGGCGAAGGCGCGGCCGCGGCGCCGCCAGTCCTCGATGTCGAGCGGCGACGCCGAGGCGTCGGTCAACTTCGCTCTCGGGTTGTCGACGAAGAGCTTGACCAGCCGGTCGGGCGAGGCGAAGGGGAGCGGGCGGAGGATGACGGCGTCGACCACGGTGAAGATCGCGGAGTTGGCGCCGATCCCGAGCGCCAGGGTAGCCAGGGCCACGAGCGTGAACGCCGGGTCCTTGAGCAGCCTCCGCACCGCATAGGCAAGGTCCTCGATCAACGTTTGCAAGGGGTCCTCCCTACATCTTCAGAAGAGGTCCAGCGCGCAGAGGTGATGGTAGATGCTGTCCCGGGTCTCCGGCGACCAGCTGGGATAGCGAGCCGCCATCACCGCCCATGCGCCCATCAGGCGCATCGAGGCCGCCCGCCCCTCGGGAATGCGGAAGACCTGCTCGAGGGGCTGCCCATGGCGCCGGGCCTCCAGCGCCTTGGCGAAGAACTTCACCTGGAGCTCGAGGGCGGAGGCGACTCGATCACGGAATCGTTCGAGGCCGGCGGGCACCGGCTCGGCACGCAGGGCGCCCAGCGCCGCGGAGATGCTTCGCTGATAGGCAGTCCATGCGGCGTCCGCGTCGCCGCCGCCGAGCGCCTTGAGCATCAACAGCTTGGCCTGGGTGGCGCGCAGGATCAGGGCGTAGGCGTGGTTGATGAAGCGGTGCTCCCCGGCCGGTATGCCGTCGAGCGTCGGCGGCAGGGCGCGGAGAGCGCAGGGATACTGTGTCCCCGCGGGCGGCCGGATGTCGCGAGGATACCAGTCCTCGAATCCCTGGTTGGCGGCCACCGCCGTCGCCGACAAGAGGATGAGCGCCAGCGCGCGGCGAGAGTGCGCCGCCGCATCCGCGCGGCGGCCGGCGAGGTGGTTCACGCGCCTCAAGGCCTCGGCGCCGGGCTGCCGGCGGGCTGGCGCGGCGGCCGCAGGGATCCGTAGACGCGCTCGCGGAGCTCCCGCTCCCCGGCGAGATCGCCGCGCAGGAACCGTACGTCGGCGAGCCGGCACAGCAGTGCCTGGGGGTACACGCTCTCGCGGAGCGCGTCCTGGTAGAGCTGTTCAGCCAGGTCGAGGTCGCGGCCGAGAAACGCCGCGTCGCCGGCGCGTTCGGCCCACAGCGCGCGCCCCTCGGGATCCTTGGCGGCGAGGCGTTCCTCTTGCGCGGCCGCACGCGCTTCCCGGAAGCGGCCTTGCCAGAGGAGCAGGTGATAGCGGGCGCCGGCGAGCACGGGACTCCGCGGTGCTGCCGCGATCTCCCCCGCGACCCTGGCCTCCGCGGTTCCCCAATCGCCGTCGCGTGCCAGGAGAAGCGCCTCGAGAACGGCGCGCCGGGGGTCCTGGGGACTGGTCGTCAGCCGGCCCAGCGCGGTTGCCGCCGCCGCGGTGCGCCCCCGCGCGATCTCGGCCAGCGCCTCGGCCATCACGATCAGCGGCGCGCCGGGCGCGGCTTGCTCGGCGCGCTGGAACAGCTCGCCCGCATACGCAGCCTCGCCGCGCTCCAGGGCGAGGCATCCCTCCCGCCACCGGAGCAGCGCCTGCTCCGGCGCGCTGGCCGGCGTTCCTCGAGCGGCCGGCGAGGCCTTGGACAGGCCTCGAAGCAGCGGCTCGAGGCGGCCCGTGGCGCGCAGCCGCGCGACCTCCTCGGTGGTGAGACCCAGGTCGCCGAGCTCGACGAAGGGCAAGCAGGTCAGCCGTCCATCTTCGAGACGGCGGAGATCGCCCATGCTCTCGGCGAACAGGCGCCGGCGCCCCGGCGCCACGAAGGGGAGCAGTCGTACGCTGCGGTCCGTGCCCACCACCAGGTCGTCGACGTAGTAGGTCACCCGCGAGACGTCCTCGAGATCGCCGATGAAGGAGAAGACCTCGACCGCGCTGCCTGGCTGGTGCGGAGCATTGGGCTGCCGTTCCAGGGCGACGAGGGGCCGCGGCACCCCCTCCTCGCTGATCCGCAGGTCGTAGAGCCCGGCGTCGAGGTCGAGATCCACGTCCACGAAGTACCAGGTAAAGGCGCGCAGCGGAAAGAGCCGCCTGGGGATGCCGTCGGAGACCTGGAGCAGGAATCCGTCGCGCGCTTGCAGCCAGAAGCTGATGCCGTCGCGGCGGAGCGTGAATCTCTGCGGTCCGGCAAGGGCGATGTTGAACGGCTCGCCCGGCGTCGCGACCAGCAGCGCGAAGTGCACCACGAGCCAACCCGAACGGCGCAGCGGGAAGCTGCCGAAGAGCTCGGGGAAATCGTGGTCGCCCGCCTCGTCGTGGATCTCGACCGAGTACATGCCGCTCCAGCGAAAGGCGCTCGACAGTTGCACCGTGCCCTTGGCATGCTGGAACACGGTCAGGGTGTCTGGCCCGGTCTCGACGAGGCCGTCGTCGAAGCTCATCGCGACGAGCACCGAGCCCGCGGCCGGCTTGGCCGGCGGCGGCGGCGCAGCGGCGGCCGGCACGGCCACGGGGGCCACGGCGGCGTTGCTCGGCGCCGCGGCCGCGGCTTGGCTCGGCGCCGCGGCCGCGATCGGCCCTTGGCAGCAGAGAGCAAGCGCGATGGCGAAGAGCATCGCTGCTCGCAGTCGCGTCCTGTTCGGAGGAGGCATCGGGTCGACGCGCGTCGGTCGCCAGGATAGGGAGCCTGCCGAGAAGATTACCACGGGGCCCCAGGTGCGCGCCGCGCCGGCCGGCGGCCGCGCGGCCGCGGAGGCGCGGTCCTCCTCGTCCGCCTCGACGTCGAGGCGATGCCAGCCGGCTCAGAAGAGATCGAAGATCAGGATGCGCGCGTCCAGTGGGCCGTTCTTGACCGGCAGGCGCCGGCGCGGGCGGAGGCCGATGTGCTTGCCGAGGCCCTCGCCGCCTGCCAGCACCGCGGCGCGCCAGCCCTGGAAGTGGTGCTTGAGCAGGCTGCCCAGCTCGCGCCAGTGGCCGGCGTCGGTGGCGGCGCGCTCGCCATAAGGCGGATTGATCACCACCAGCCCGGGAGACAGGCCGCGCCCGGCGGGCGGCCGGAAGTCGGCGGCCTCGCCGCGGGTCAGCTGCGCGCGCTGCTGCAAGCCCGCGCGCTCGAGGTTGGCGCGGGCGGCGCGCAGCGCCTCGGCCGAACGGTCGTTGCCCACCAGCCGCACGCCCGGCCCCGGCGCCGGCAGCGGCTCGGCGCGCACCGCGGCGAAGGCGGCCGCATCGAAGCCGGGCAGGCGCTCGAAAGCCCACGCGGTCCCGCCCGCTTCCGGCTGGCGAGCCTGCCGCAGCCGGCCCGGAGGGATGCCGAGCGCCACCCATCCCGCCTCCACCAGCAGCGTTCCCGAGCCGCACATCGGATCGACCACGGCCCCGCTGCCGTCCCAGCCGGCGGCCAGGATGCAAGCGGCGGCCAGCGGCTCGCGCACCGGCGCGGTGGTCGAGAGGACGCGGTAGCCGCGCCGGTCCAGCGGCTCGCCCGAGGTGTCGAGCAGCAGCGTCGCCCAGTCGTGGTGCAGCCGCAGGCGCAGCTGCAGGTCCGGCGACTCGCGGTCCACGTCGGCCCGCCGGCCCCAGCGGTCGCGCTGGCCGTCGACGAGGCCGTCCTTCGCCGACAGGGCGGCCCAGCGGGTGTCGCGGATGCGGGACGCGGTGGCGGTCGCCTGGATCGCGAAGCTGCGATCTGGGTGAAGCAGCGCGGCCAGGTCGGCAGGACCTGCGGTGTCACCGGAGGCCTGATTGGAGGCCTGATCGGAGGCCCGATCGGAGGCTTGATCGGAGACCAGGGCGCGCGCCCCGGCGGCCAGCGCCGCGCCGTCGGCCGCGGGCCAGCTGGCGAGCTCGACCAGCACCCGGTTGGCGGTGCGCAGCCGCCAGTTGGCGCGCCAGCATTCGCGCCACCCGCCGGCGAAGCGCACCGCGCCGCGCTGGCGCTCGCGCGCCGCCACGCCGAGCGCGTCGAGCTCGCCGTCGAGGATCTCCTCGAGGCCGGAAGCGCAGGTGGCGACCAGCGCCAGCCGCTCAACCGCCGCCACGCGGGACCGTGGAGCTCGCGCCGGTCAGGGCGGCCGTCTCGCCGTGGCGACGCAGGAAGGGCACCATGAGGCCGAGCAGCTCCGCCGGGCGCTCTTCCATCGGCAGGTGCCCGCAGCGCGGGATGGTCACGAACTCGCCCGCGGGGAGGCGGCGCGCCGCCCGCCGGCCGGCTTCGACGCGGATCAGGCGATCCTCGGCGCCCCAGACGACCAGCGCGGGAAGGGCGAGCCTCTCGAGCTCGAGGTCTCCCGCGGCCGGGCGGAGCCTGGCGGTCAGCCCGTAATAGGCGTCGTCCTCGCCATGGACCCGCAAGCGCTCGAGGTAGGCGCGGACCAGCCCGGGGGTCACCAGCGCGGGATCGTACACGCTGGCGAGCAGCGAGCCGCGGATGTGCCGCGGGGTGAGCGCGAGGCGCACGAAGAGGGAGTCGAGCGGACGGAGCGAGGCGACGCGGCTGCGCCGGTCGTCGCTGTAGGTCGGCGCCGCGCTGTCGATCAGCACCATGGAGCGCACCAGCTCGGGGTGCCGCGAAGCCAGGAACAGCGTCAGGCTGCCGCCGTAGGAGTGGCCGACGAACTGGGCCCGCGCGACGCCCAGCGCCCCGAGCACGCCGAGCACCAGGCGCTCCTGCCCTTCGCGGGTGTAGCTCTGCGGGTCCCGCGGGCGCTCCGTCCAGCCGAAGCCGTTGAGGTCGGGCGCCACCACCCGGAACGACCTCGCCAGCTCCGGCATCACCTGGCGCCAGGAGTAGCTGGATTCGCCGAAGCCGTGGAGGAGCACGACCACCTGGCCGGCGCCCTGCTGCTCGACATAGACCTGCCGCCCGTCCACCTCCACGAACCGCTCGGCCGGCTGCTCGCGGCGCACCTCGGCGAACGGGCGCAGCGGGCGCAGCGAGACACAGCCGGCCAGCAGCAGGATCGGAATCAGTGCCGGCGCCGCCGGTACCAGGCGGCGGTGCGGCCTGGGCAGCCACGCAAGCGTCGGCCGCCTCGAGGATCGTGGGTCGGGCACGCGTGCATCTTACCGCCGGCCGCGGCGGCGCCGCCGGTTCCAGGGCGGCCCGGTCTTGGAACCGGTTTTCGACTGCAAATGTCACCGCCGGCCCCTATCGTCGGCTTCACCCGCTCGCCGCGGCGGCCGCTCGCTGCTGCCGGCGGCCGCGGGGGATATCCGATGTCGATCGTCCTCGAGCAGCTCACCAAGCGCTACGCCGGGCATCCGGTGGTCAACGGCGTCTCGCTGCAGGCCGGCGAAGGGGAGCTCTACGTCCTGCTGGGCCCCTCGGGCAGCGGCAAGAGCACCCTGCTGCGCATGATCGCCGGCCTCGCCGACGTGGACGCCGGGCGGGTGCTGCTCCACGGGCGCGACGTCTCGGATCTGCCGCCCGCCCGGCGCGGCGTCGGGTTCGTGTTCCAAAGCTATGCGCTGTTCCGCGGCATGACGGCGGCCGAGAACGTCGAGTTCGCGCTGCGCATCCGCGGCGTCAGGGCGGCCGAGCGCCGCCGCCGCCGTGACGAGCTGCTGGAGATGGTCGGCCTGACCGGCCTCGGCGGACGCGCTCCGCGCCAGCTGTCCGGCGGCCAGCAGCAGCGCGTCGCTCTTGCCCGCGCCCTCGCGCACCAGCCGGAGGTGCTGCTGCTCGACGAGCCTTTCGGAGCGCTCGACGCCCGCGTGCGCCTCGAGCTGCGGCGCACCGTTCGCGCCATCCAGCGCGAGCTGCGGATCACCACCCTGTTCGTCACCCACGACCAGGAGGAGGCGTTCGAGCTCGCGGACCGGGTGGCGGTGATGAACTTCGGCCGGCTGCTCGAGGAGGGGCCGCCGGACGAGCTCTACCTGCGGCCGGCGACCGAGTTCGTGGCGACCTTCCTCGGCAGCGCCAACCTGATGGTCGGCGAGTGCGTGGCCGACGGCGTGCGCCTCGGGCCGGTGCGCTTCCCGCTCGCCACCAGCGGCGGCGAGACGGCGGCCGCGCCGCGCCGCGTGCAGGTGCTCTTCCGTCCCGAGGACGTGGCGCTGTGCGACTCCGCGGAGGCCCTGGCCCGCCTCTCCTGCCAGCCGCTGGGCCGGGCGGCGGTCGAGCAGCGCGCCTTCGTCGGCTCCTACGAGCGGCTGCGCTTGCGCCTGCCGCCGCTGCCCGGCGTGCGCCCGATCGCGCCGCCGGTGCCGTTCGGCAGCGACGAGATCGTGATCGAGGCGACCCGCCCCCAGACCGAGGCGCGCGCCTACAAGCTGCAGACCGGCGACGTCGCCTGGGTGGGCGTGCGCCGCGTCCACGCCCTGGCGCATCCCGGCTTGCGCCTGCTGCTGCTCGCCGACGGCACGCCGGCCTCCCAGGCCGCGGTCGCGCTCGGCGGGCAGCTGGCGCGGCTGGCGCACGCGCGGGTCACCGTCCTGGGCCGCCTCGCGGCGGGGAGCGGCCATGGCGCCTTGCCGGAGAAGCTCGAAGCGATGCTGCAGCAGGTCCGGGAAACGCTCGGCAGCGGCCTGGCCGCGCTCGAGACGCGCACCGTCGCCGAACCGCTGGCGGACGCCGTCGCCGACGAGGACGCCCGCCAGCCCGCCGACCTGGTGGTGGTGGGGCAGCCGGCGCGCGACGGGGTCGAGCTGGCGGAGCGCCTGCTGGGCGGCGGCGCTCACCACCTGCTGCTGACTCGAGCCGCCCCCGCCCAGGCCATCGAGCGGGTGCTGATCTGCGTCGCCATCGGCGAGCCTGGCAAGGCCGACGTCTCCTTCGCCGGCCGCCTGGCGCGCCACCTGGGTGCCGAGGTGACGATCCTGACGGTGCTGCCCGAGGCCGAGCGTGGCGGCCCGACCGCGGGCGCCCAGCGTTTCCTGGCGAGCTGCGCCCGCACCCTGGCGCGGCTGGGGGTCGCGGCGAGCACTCGCACCCGCTTCGGAGCGCCGCGCGAACAGATCGTGCTCGAGCGGGCGGAAGGGCGCCACGACCTGCTGGTGCTCGGCGCGCCGCTGCCCCGCGGCGGCAGGCAACGCATCGACCTCGGCGGGTTGATGGCCAGGCTGGTGCGCGAGTCCGAGGTGCCGGTGCTGATCGTGCGCTCGCCGGAGGCCGCCGCATGACCAGCCGCGCCACCGTTTCCGCCGCCATCCTGTGGCTTGCCTGCGGCCCCGGCGCCCCCGGCGGCCCCGGCGGCCCCGGCGGCGCCGCCGCGCCGAAGGAGATCAAGCTGCTCAACGTCTCCTACGATCCGACGCGCGAGCTCTACCACGACTTCAACGCCGCGTTCGCCCGTTCCTGGAAGGCGAGGACCGGCCAGGAGGTGACCGTCCAGCAGTCGCACGGCGGCTCCGGCAAGCAGGCGCGCGCGGTCATCGACGGCCTCGAGGCCGACGTCGTCACCCTCGCCCTGGCCTACGACGTCGATGCCGTCGCCGCCGCCGGCCTGCTGCCCGCCAACTGGCAGAGCCGCCTGCCAGGCAACAGCTCCCCCTACACCTCGACCGTCGTCTTCCTGGTGCGCAAGGGCAACCCGAAGCGGATCCGCGACTGGCCGGACCTGGTGAGGCCGGGGGTGCAGGTCGTCACTCCCAACCCCAAGACCTCGGGCGGCGCGCGCTGGAACTATCTCGCCGCGTGGGGCTTCGCGCTCCGCAGCTACGGCGGGGAGGCAGGGGCGCGCGACTTCGTCACCCGCCTCTACCGCCAGGTGCCGGTCCTCGACACCGGTGCGCGCGGCGCCACCGTCACCTTCGTCGAGCGCGGCATCGGCGACGTGCTGCTCGCCTGGGAGAGCGAGGCGATGCTGGCGGCCAACCTGCTCGGCAAGGGCAAGCTCGAGATCGTCACGCCGGGCGTCAGCGTGCTGGCGGAGCCGCCGGTGGCGGTGGTGGACAGGGTGGCGGCCAAGCACGGCACCGCGGCGGCGGCCAGGGCCTACCTCGAGTACCTCTACTCGCCCGAGGGCCAGGAGATCGCGGCCCGCAACTACTACCGGCCGCGCGACCAGGCGGTGGCGGCGCGGCACGCGGCGCAGTTCCCGCACCTGCAGCTGTTCACCGTCGACCAGGTCTTCGGCGGCTGGACGCAGGCGCAGAAGACGCACTTCGCCGACGGCGGCATCTTCGATCAGATCTATCGGACCGCGCGATGACGGCGGCGGCGGCGGGGCGTCCGCGGCGCGGCGTGCTCCCGGGCTTCGGCCTGGCGATGGGCTTCACGATGACCTATCTCAGCGTCATCGTGCTGATCCCCATCTCGACCCTGGTGTGGAAGAGCGCCAGCCTCACCTGGGCGCAGTTCTGGAGCACGGCGACCGGGCCGCGCGAGCTCGCCGCCTACCGCCTGAGCTTCGGCGCGGCGCTGGCGGCGGCGGCGGTCAACCTCCTCTTCGGGCTGCTGCTGGCCTGGGTGCTCGAGCGCTATGCCTTTCCGGGCAAGCGGCTGGTCGACGTGATGGTGGACCTGCCGTTCGCGCTGCCCACCGCAGTGGCGGGCATCTCCCTCGCCTCGGTCTACGCCAAGGACGGCTGGCTGGGCCGCTGGCTGGAGCCCGCCGGCATCCACGTGGCGTTCACGCCGCTCGGCGTGATGGTGGCGCTCACCTTCGTCGGCCTGCCGTTCGTCGTGCGCACCGTGCAGCCGGTCCTGCACGACCTGTCGCCCGAGATCGAGGAGGCGGCGGCGACGCTCGGCGCCCGCCGCGGCCAGACCTTCCTGCGGGTCCTGCTGCCGGAGCTGCTGCCGGCGGCGCTGACCGGCTTCGTGCTGGCGCTGGCGCGCGCCCTGGGCGAGTACGGCTCGGTCATCTTCATCGCCGGCAACATGCCGATGCGCTCCGAGATCACGCCGCTGCTGATCATGATCAAGCTCGAGGAGTACGACTACCCGGGAGCCACCGCCATCGCGCTGGTGTTCCTGGCCGCCTCGTTCTCGCTGCTGCTGCTGATCAACGTCCTGTCGTGGCGGCGCGCCGCCGCCGGGGCGCTGCCGGCATGAGGAACCTGCCGGCGGGCGCGCGCTCGCGCCACCTGGGCGAGTCGCCGGCGGTGCGCCGGCTGCTGATCGGCGCCGCCCTGGTCTTCCTCGTGCTGGTGCTGTTCGTGCCGCTGCTGGCGGTTTTCGCCAAGGCGCTCGCGCCGGGGGCGGCGGCGTTCGCGGCGGCGGTGCGCGATCCCGACACGCTGGCGGCGATCCGCCTGACCCTCGTCACCGCCGGCATCGCGGTGCCGGTCAACGTGCTGTTCGGCCTCGCCGCGGCGTGGGCCGTGACCCATTTCCGCTTTGCCGGCAAGAACCTGCTGATCACTCTCATCGACCTGCCGTTCAGCGTCTCGCCGGTCGTCGCCGGCGTCATCTTCGTGCTGCTGTGCGGCGCCCGCGGCGTGCTCGGGCCGTTCCTCGCCGCGCACGACGTCAAGATCATCTTCGCGCTGCCGGGCCTGGTGCTGGCGACGATGTTCGTCACCTCGCCGCTGGTGGCGCGAGAGCTGATCCCGCTGATGCAGGCGCAGGGAGACGAGGAGGAGCAGGCGGCGCTCACCCTCGGGGCCTCGGGCTGGCGGACCTTCTGGCACGTCAGCCTGCCGAAGATGCGCTGGGGGCTGCTGTACGGCGTGGTGCTCTGCAATGCGCGCGCGATGGGCGAGTTCGGCGCCGTCTCCGTCGTGTCGGGACACATCCGCGGCGCGACCACCACGATGCCGCTGCAGGTCGAGATCCTCTACAACGACTACCAGTTCGCCGCCGCCTTCGCGGTCGCCTCGCTGCTGGCGCTGCTGGCGCTGGCGACCCTGGTCGTCAAGAGCCGGATCGAGAAGCGGGCGCTGTAAATGGCACAGGCAGCGTCTTCGCGATGACGGTTGACGTTACACTGAACTGGCCATGCGCCGCCTGAGCCTCTCCTCCTTGCTGATGGCGCTCAACGCCGGGCTGGTGCTGGTCGCGGTGGTGGGGACGGCGGCCGGCGCGGTGCGGGTGCTGCGGCAGCTCGCCGACCGCCAGGCGCTGGCGCGCGCCGACCTCGCGGCGCAGAGCGCGGCGCTGGCGATCGAGCGCGCCGGCGACCGGGTGCTGGCCTCGGCGCGGCTGCTCGCCGACCGCCCGGTCGTGGGACGCATCCTGTCGGCAGGGGACCGCGCCGGCCTGGCAGCCTGGCTCGAGCGCTTCCGCCGCACCAGCGATCTGAGCGGCTGCGCGCTCTTCGCCGCGGAGGCCGGCGGCGGCGCCGCGGGTGGACGCCTGCTGGCGAGCGCCGGCCCGCCACTGGCCTGGGCGGCCTTGCGGCAGCGGGATGGCGGCCGCTCGCTGTTCGCCGACGACCAGGGCCGCCTGGTCCTGGGCGGCGCGGCGCCGCTCACCGGGGCGCCGGGGGTCGAGGCGGTGACCGCTCGCGTCCTGGACGAGGACTACGCGCGTCGTCTCGGCCGGCAGGTGGGGCTGCCGGTGACCGTGCTGGACAGCCGCGAGGCGGCGAAGGCCTCGGCGCCGGCAGCGCGGCTGCGCGAGCAGGCCCTGGCGGCCGGCCCCGGGCGCGGCGGCGGCACCGCGCCCGCCCGCGTTGCCGTGCCCGCCGCCGGCGTCTCGGCGCCCGCCACGCCCCCCGCACCCCCCGCGCCGGCCACGCCGGCCTCCGATGGCATGGGAAGCCCGCCCGCGGCGGCGCGCCTGGCCGCCATCGATCGCTACGTTGCCGACCGGCCGCTCTTCGGGCCCGCGGGCGAGGTCGTGGGAGTGGTCGAGGCGGAGCTGCCCGCGGCGGCCGTGGACGGCCCGCTGGGCACGCTGGTCGCGCGGCTGATGGCGCTGGCGCTGGTGGTGGCGGCGCTCGCCACCGCGGCGTCGGCAGTGGCCGGCAGGTGGCTGGGACGCCCGGTGCGCGAGCTGACCGCCGCGGCGGCGCGGCTGGGGCGCGGCGATCTCACCACCCCGATCGCCAAGGCGCCCGGCCGCGAGCTCGGGGCGCTCGCCGCCACCCTCGAGGACACCCGGCGCCAGCTGCTGCGGCTCACCGCGGAGCTGCGGCGGCGCCAGGCCGAAGGCGAGGCGGTGCTCACCGGCATCGCCGAGGGGGTGTTCAGCGTCGACCGCGACCGGCGCATCCATTACCTCAATCCGCAGGCGGCGGCCCTGCTCGGCCTGCGCCCGGAGGAGGCGCTGGGACGCTTCTGCGGCGACGTGCTGAACCCGCGCGACGCGGCCGGCGGGCGGCCGTGCGAGGACGGCTGCCCGATCGTCCATGCCCGCTTCCGCGGCACCGCCCGCGCCACCGAGCACCTGCAGCTGGGCGGCGGGCGGCGGCGATCGGTGGTGATCACCAGCGCCGCGCCGGTGGAGGAGAGGCAGTTCCTGGTGATGCGCGACGAGACCGACGTCGAGCTCGCCCGCCGCCAGCGCGACACGGTGCTCGCCAACATCTCCCACGAGTTCAAGACGCCGCTGGCGGCGCAGCGCGCCTCGCTCGAGCTGCTGCGCGAGAAGCTGCTCGAGCGCGGCGGCCATGATGAGGGTGATGAGGGCGATGAGGGCGACGAGAGCGACGGGGCGCAGGAGCTGGTGCTGTCGCTCGAACGCGGCGGCCTGCGCCTGACGCAGCTGATCGACAACCTGCTCGAGAGCGTGCGCATCGAGTCGGGTCGGGACAGCCTGCGGCGGCGGCCGGTGGCGCTCGACGAGGTCGTCGAGGAGGCGGTCGAGCTGACCGCGCCGCTCGTCGCCCAGCGCCGGCAGCGGGTGGAGGTGAACCTGCCGTACCCGCTGCCGCCGGTGCTGGGCGACGCGCCGCGGCTGGTCCAGGTGTTCGTCAACCTGCTGGCGAACGCGCAGAAGTTCGCACCCGCCGGCTCGCCGCTGGCGGTCGGCGGGGAGGTCACGCAGCGCGACGTGGCGTTGTGGGTCGACGACCGGGGGCCGGGGCTGCCGCCGGCAGCCGACTCGGGCAGCGCGCTGTTCCGGCGCTTCGTCCGCTCGCCGGAGGAGATGGCGGAACCGGAGCAGAGCGGCATGGGGCTGGGACTCTGGATCGTGCAGTCCATCGTCGAGCGCCACGGCGGCACCGTCGCGGCCGAGCGACGCGATCCGGGCACGCGGATGCGCGTCACCCTGCCGCGCTCCCTGGAGGCTGAGACGGCCGCCGAGACGGCCGCCGAGACCGCAGCCGAGGCCGGGAGCCCTGCCGCCGCGACGGCTCGCGGCGCCGGGGTGGACTCCGCCGCCGCCACTCCGGCAGCGGCCGGGCGGACCCGGCCGAGCGCCGCGGAGGGGGGCGAGGTATGAAGATCCTGGTCGTCGACGACGACCTGGACCTCTCGGGCCTGATCGCCTACGCGCTGCGCCAGGCCGGCTACCTGACCGTCGAGGCCGGCGACGGACTGGCCGCGCTCGCTGCCTTCGAGCGCGAGGAGCCCGACCTCGTGATCCTCGACCTGCAGCTGCCGAAGCTCGACGGCCGCGAGGTCTGCCGGCGCATCCGCGCGAGCTCCTCGACCCCGATCATGATGTTGACGGTGCAGGGCAGCGAGGAGGACGAGGTGGCGGGGCTCGACCTGGGGGCCGACGACTACCTGACCAAGCCGTTCAGCCCGCGCGCGCTGCTCGCCAGGGTGCGGGCGCTGCTGCGCCGCGCCGGCGAGGAGAAGCCGGCGCCGCTTGCCGCCGGCGATTTCGCCCTCGACCTCGAGCAGCAGTCGGTCGCCGTACGGGGCGGCGCGGGGATCCGGCTCACCCGCCTCGAGGCGCGCCTGCTGCAGCTGCTGCTCGCCAACGCCGGCCACCCGCTGCCGGCCGAGCGCCTGCTCTCCCACGTTTGGGGGTCCCGCGGCGGCGGCGACCGCCAACTGGTCAAGCAGCTGGTGCACCGCCTGCGGCAGAAGATCGAGCTCGACGCCCGCCAGCCGCGCTACCTGGTCACCGTCGCCGGCGTCGGCTACGCCCTGAACGCCCAGGGCGAGATAGTCTAGCGCCCCGCATCGGCCCGCGCCTCCGCCCGGGTGTGTGCGGACTCTGACGCCAACCGCAGGTCACCGGCAGCGTCCGCGCGGCTCAGTAGTGGCCGCGCGGTCGCATCTTGGCCTCGCCCTCGGCAGGCTCCGGGCGATCCTTCTCCTTGGATGCAAGATCGATCACGGCCTCCTTGAGGATTTCTTCGCGCTTCTGTGTCAGCTCGCTCTGCAGGTCGGCGATGAGGACCGCGATCAGGAACGGGACGAAGTAGGCCCAACGCGACACCGATCCGAAGGCCACCAGGCTGAAGGCCGGGGTCAATGCAAGGACCGCCCCGACGCTGACCAAGAGCGCCTTGCCGGCCCGGAAGAGGTGGAAGAGCAACAACAGGACGACGCCGCCGACGCTCTGCAAGGCAAAGATGACCCAGTCGCTGGCGACTCCCTGGCCGCCGCCCAGCAGCTCGGTGTCGACGATCTGCGCGATGACCTCCACTCCCGACATCCACCCCAGCGGAGTGTCGTGCTCGTCCCGGCCGCCGTAGTCGCCGCCGATCAGGACGATCTTGCCACGCACCGGGCTGCTCCTCTTCCAGCCGGGCGCGCCCGCCACCTCCAGGACCCGCGATGCGGCGAGATGCAGGCGTTCCTTCTCGCCGGGATCGCCGAAGTCGATCAGCAGCTCCGTCGTCGATTCTCTGTGGCTCGGCGCCTGCCCGCGCCAAGAGGCTTCGACCACTGCCCAGGGGAGTGAGGGCAGGAGGCCGCGATCGGTCTCATACATGCGTTGATAGCGACGCACGGCGCGATCCTCGTCGAGCTTCAGGGTCATCAGCCCGGAGCTGTCCGGCGGCAGCGGCGTTCCGCCGAGGACATCGTCGACTCTGAACTGGTTCCGGCGCTTGGAGAAGACCGCGCTCCGTCCCCAGACGACCGGTGGCCAGCTCTTGCGAGTCACCAACTCCTTGAAGCCCGGAGCCGCGGTGTCGAGGTCGACGCCGATGACCTTCGGTTGGCCCTGGGCGACGGCGTCGATGAGCCGCACGAGCGCTTCCGGGTCGAGTGGGCTCCTGCCGCCGAAGAGAGCCTGGTAGTCGGAATCGGCGATCGATACCACGGCCACGGCGCTCGGCCGCCGCGCTCTCTTGAGGTTGGCCGCGAGATCGAGGCCGAAGGATTCGAACTGCCGGAAGGCTCCCTCGCGATCGAGCAAGAACGAGAGGACCATCGCAAAAAGGACCAGCGGCAATGCCCTCGCGAGGCGATGCCGGAAGGAGATCCTGGCGCGCTTCACCGCGGCAGGTGGCCGCCGTCCGCGCTCTCCTGGCCGTGCCATGGCGGCTACTCGTCCGCCCCGGTAGCCAGGTCGACCAGAAACGCCCTGACGAATCGGCGAGCCACGTCCTGACCGGCCTGCTCCTGCCAGCGGGCGGCAAGCTCCGCAGCCGGTCTGAAGGCCGCGGAGAGCTTCTGATACGAGCCCTGCGGGGCAACCAGGATCCACGCCTCCGGACCGAGTGCCCGGCCGGCTGGCCGGACCTCCGTCACGTCCAACCGGTAGAGACCGGGTGCGGGAGCCGCGACCACCCAGGCAGGGCCGGCGCCGGCCGTCAGATCCACCTCGAGATCAACGGGAACCGCGCCGAATCGCTCCCTGTCGTGGTCGAGGAGCGGCTCGAGGTGGAGCAGGTAGTGGCTGCCATGAAGGGCGCCAAGCACGGGTGCGAGCACGAGCCCGCGGCCGTCAGCTGCCACGACGGAGTCCCGCAGCTCGTCGTCGGCGGCGCGGTTGCCGAACGTGGCGTAGCGGTCAGGCTGCTGGCGCCAGAGCTTCATCACCACCCGGACCATGCGCTGCCGCAATGGATCTTGCCCTCGGCGCAGCGCCTCGAGCGGCACCGGGCGGTTGCACCGTCCGGGTTCGCGGCACGAGGTCATCTGGATCGTCTCGCCGTCCCCGCCGACGAGCGTGATGGAGTCAGCGACGTCGTAAGGAGCTCGAACCTGCAATCGGTCACCTTGCCGCAAGGCAGCTCCTCTCTCGAGCAGCTGCGCCGAGCCGTTGATGCACCAGCTGCCGCGGACCTCCAGGACGAAGCCCACGACATCCACTTCCGCAGACGGGGGCGCCGCCGTCGGACCGAACATCTCGATCGCGGACAAGAGGAGCGGGAAGAAGCACAGCCGATGGGTCAATGCGCATATCCCCATAATGTCATCCCTCCACCTTCTGCCAACCGGACATCTTACATTCTTTCTATGATAACATTCTGCTGAGCGAAGCCCACCGGTCACCCGGAGAGTGGCAGTCACAGGGGAGGACGGCCATGCACCGACCGCCGCGCGTATCCCGAGAGATCCTGAGCGCTTTCACTGCCCTGCTTGTCGCCACCGTAGGGGCGGCGCCCTTGCGTGGCCAGGCCGATGCGAGCTTCGAGGGTTTCCAGTTCAACCGCTCGCTGCCAGGAGCCAGAAGCCTGGCGCTGGGCGGAGCCTTCGTGGCGCTGGCCGACGACGCCACCGCCGCCTACTCGAACCCCGCCGGGCTCACCATCCTCGAGAGCCCCGAGGTCTCGATCGAGGGTCGGAGCTGGAACACGACGACGATCTTCACCACCGCCGGCGATGCGCGCAACGGCAGCGACTTCCGCTCTTTCGACTTCGGCAAAGCGAAGGACTATACGGCCGGCCTCTCATTCCTCTCGTACGTTTATTCCCAGCGCGATGCCAAGTGGGCGGTAGCGCTCTATCGCCACCAGCTCATCGACTTCCACTCCCATTTCAGCAGCTTCGGTGTGCGCAAGGACGAGACGACGTTCTTCGGGCCGCTGCAATTCTCGACCGACCTCGGCATCGTCAACTATGGGCTTTCCGGCTCCTACCGGATTGGCCGCGGCCTGCGCCTGGGCGTCGGTCTCTCCTACGACACCTTCGATCTCGAGTCGCGGCAGCTCGACCAGAAGCCCAACGGGACCTTGATCGCCGGCGACCACGGGCACGACTCGAACGTCACCTTCAACCTGGGAGCGCTCTGGGCGGCGAACCCCGAGCTCACGTTGGGCGCTTCCTACAAGCGTGGCCCGCGATTCAAGATGGACGAGTGCTTTCCCACCAGCCCCGGCAATCCTTGCTTCCAGGGGCTGGCGCAAGGCCGCGGCGGCTTCCAGGTCACCGATTCGTTCCACGCTCCCGATCAATTCGCCTTCGGCATCGCCTTCCTGCCCAATGACGTCCTGACGGCGCTGGTCGAATACGATCGGGTCCAGTACTCGCAGCTCTTGGACGGCAACCGCTTGGGCGCTTTCAACGTGGGCGGGCACACTTACAAGTTCGATCTCAACGACGCCAACGAGGTCCGCCTGGGGGTCGAGTACCAGTTCAAGCGGCCCAACGGCGAAGCCTTCACGATCATGGGAGGCGGTTGGTACGACCCCGACCACACTCTCACGTTCAACGCCGCGTCCTTCGACTCTGCGCCGGCCGGCGAGAGCCTGCGGTTCCGCGGGGCCTACTTCCAGCCCACCGGCAAGAACCTGATCCATGTCTCGGCCGGCGCCGAGGTCGCGGTCGAACGCTTCCAGCTGGACGTTGGTATCGACCACTCCGAGCGGGCCGATACGCTGGCGATCTCGGCTGTGATCCACTTCCGGTGAAGAGCAGCGCGGTGCCTTGGCGCCCGCCGTGCCGGCGTCGCTGTTGGCCGTTGCTTGCGGTGGTGATGCTGCGCGGCTTCGCAGGGACCCCTGCGCGCGCCGGGTACGACTACAGCCGCCTCTACCAGGTCGGCCGGCAGGAAACGATCGCCGGCTATCCACGCGCCGCGAAGGCGCGGCTCATCGCTGCCATCGGGCAGCAGCCGCGCGAAGGCAAGTGGGTCAAGATCTACGGCCACGTGCGCGAGCCGTACCTGCCGCACTTCTATCTCGGGCTGGCGTTCTTCCAACTCGGGCAGTACGGCGAGGCGCTCGAGGAGTGGGAGGATTCCGAACAGCAGGGTGCCGTCAAGCTGCGCGCCGCCGAGTACAAGGAGTTGCTCGAGAGGCGGCGACAGGTCCTGGAGGAGTTCCTCCCGCAGGCGGCCGCTGGCTGCGAGAAGAGTCTCGAGGCCGTGTCGACCCAACTCGACGAGGCCACGAAGGCCGTGGCCATCCTCCGCGTCGCAGGCATCCCAACCGATGTGCTCGAGCGCCGCCGGGGCGCGATCGAAGCCGGCAGCAGAGTCGCGAGCGCGCGGCGGCTGGAGGGGGGCGCCAAGCGGGATTTCAAGGAGATCAACAGTGCGCGCGACCTCGCGGGCTCGCTGCTCGTAGACGCCGCGACGCTGCTGGGAGAGGCGCGCGGAAGACTCCGCTCGCTGGATGGCGAGCAGCTCGAACACGCGGCGGCCGGTGTCGCCGCATCTCCCGACAGCGGAGGATGCCGGAGCGATCGGCGGGACGCCCTGGCTGCTCTGCTCGTGCTCCTCTCGGCGCGGCCGGAGCTGCGAGGTGCCGTCGAGCGCAGCCGCCTGGAGCTGGCGCTGGCGCGGACCTCGATGGCGTGCGGCGACCTCGGGGCGGCGGCGGAGCTCCTGGCTGATGCGCGCGGGGCAGCCGCGGTCGAGGCGAGCGAGGTCGCGCGGCTCGAACACGACTTCGCTGCGGAGAGGGCGCGGCTGCGCGCCGACGACCTGCAGGACTTCGAGCTGCGCGACCGGAGCCTTACCGACTTCGTCGAGCCAGCGGCCGCGGTCGATGCCGGACGCTGCGACCGCGAGGCCATCGCCCGCTTGGAAGGTGTTCGCGGGGCCGTCCGCACGCGATCTGACGGACTGCGCTTCGCGGCCTGGATCGAAGACGGCGCCGGGATCCCCTTCCTACCCGAGTTCTTCCTGGCCAAGGCCCATCGCAACTGCGGCGATGTCGAGGCCGCTCGCGCCAGCCTCCTGGCCGCCTACCGGCAAGGCGATCTCAGAGCCCGTTTCAAGACCGAGGCCGGTGCTATCGCGGCGTGGGTCAGGGACCGGCAGATCAAGAGCCTCTACTCGGGCAGCCACGCCCTGGTCTTGGCGGCCAGCCACTATGACCGCAGGCCCCGCGCCTGGAACGATCTGCTGGGAAACAACGAGAAGACCATCAACACGCTGCGCGACGCGCTCCAGGGTGTCGGATTCGAGGTGGAGCCGGTGGTCTTCGACCCGACGAAGAAGCGCTTCGAGCAGGCTGTCGAGGGGTTCATCGATCGCTACGGAAAAGGCGACAGCCATGACCGCCTGCTCATCTATTTCGCGGGGCATGGCGCGTCGCTCGGAACGAGATACAAGACCAGTGTCGAGAAGGAGGGCTTCTTGGTCCCGGTCGACGGTGCGCCGCTGCCGGGGTCGGCGACGGAGGGCATCGATCAGCAGTTCCGTGATTCGGCGATCGGCATGGACCAGATCGATCGATGGGCGCAACAGATCAAGGCGGCGCAGGCAGTCTTCGTGCTGGATAGCTGTTTCTCGGGAGCGATCTTCAACGTGATCGCAGGGTCCCGCGGCGGCGGATTCGCCGACCTCGAGGTCGAGCTGGCCCGGCTGCCGCTGCGCCTGTTCATCACCGCCGGGACCGATGAACAGGAGGTGCCGGACAGAAGCATCTTCCTCGAGCATCTGATCGGCGCCCTGAGCGGCAGAGAAGACGTCGCCGAGCTCCAGTTCGGGCTGCTCTCCGGCGCGCAGCTCTGCGTCCACCTGCGCAATACCGTCTTCGAGGAGAGTCATGAAGCCGAGCAGCCACAGTGTGGAAAGATGCCCTCGCCCTTTGACAAGGGCGATGTGATCTTCGCCCTGCCCCGCCCGCTGGAGGAGACCACTCCCTTCGGGCCGCTGCCTGGTCTGCCTGACGAAATAGCGCTTTGGGAGAGCGTGCGCGTGGCGGCCGATCGAACGCAGTACGGACGCTACCTGGATCGCTACCCCGCGGGTCGCTTTGCCGGTCTCGCACGGCATCGACTGCTCGCTCCAGAGGGGCCGTAGGCACGCCGGGCCTCCTGCCGCGACGAAGCGATCGCGTCGCTCCCTTGCCCTCCTGACCTATTGACATTCGATAGGTCAAAGAGCTAGCCTTATCGCCTGTCTATAGGAGGGCGTCGATGCCCTGGCTGGCGCGGCTTCGCAGCTTCAAGCGGAACACCCTGCAGCGCGCGCTCGTCGAGCGGGAGCTGGCCGACGAGGCGAGCTCGGTCTGCGAGCTGCTGGCCGAGGAGAAGATGCGGCATGGCATGGCGCCGGCCGCCGCGCGGCGGTCCGCCCGCCTCGAGCTAGGCGGCGTCGAGTCATGGAAGGAGCAGGTGCGAGCGGTGCGGTCGGGCGCCTGGCTCGAGGAGCTCGGCCGCGACGTGGGCCATGGCGTCCGCATCCTGCGCAAGGACCCCGGCTTCGCGGCGGTCGCGGTGCTGACGCTGGCGCTCGGCATCAGCGCCAACACGGCGATCTTCAGCGTGGTCAGCGCGGTCCTGCTGCGGCCGCTGCCGTACCCGGACGCCGAGCGGCTGGTCATGGCCTGGACCCTCGCGCCCGGCGAGGGGTTCTCCCGCTCGCCCACCGCGCCGCCGGACTTCCGCGAGTGGCGAAGCGAGGCCGCGGCGCGGCGGGTGTTCACCGGCATGGGCGCCTTCGCCGCCGTCGACCTCAATCTCTCCGGCGACGGGCGTGAGCCGGAGCGCGTTCAGGCCGCACGGGTCAGCGCCGGCCTGTGGCCGACCATCGGCGTGCGCGCGGCGCGCGGGCGGCTGTTCCTGGAGGAGGAAGAGCAGTTCGGCCGTCACCGCGAGGCGATCCTCAGCGATGGGCTCTGGCGCCGGCGGTTCGGCGGCAGCCCGGAGATCGTCGGCAGGATCGTCGCTCTCGACGGCCAGGGGTACACCGTGGTCGGCGTGATGCCGGAGGGCATGCCCTTCTTCGACAATTCCCCGCCGGTCGATCTCTGGGTGCCGCTGGCGTTCGCGCCCGGCGACAACTTCAACACCCGCAACAACCGCTTCCTGAGCGTCGTGGCGCGGCTGGGGCCGGGCGTCCGCTTCGAGCAGGCGCAAGCCGAGCTCAGCCTCGCCGCGCGGCGGATCGAGCTGCAGGACCGCGCCAATGCCGGCTACGGAGCGCTGCTGGTGCCGCTCCGCGAGCAGGTCGTGGGCAAGGTTCGGGCGGTGCTGCTGGTGCTGTTCGGCGCCGTGGGCTGCGTGCTACTGATCGCCTGCGCCAACGTCGCCAACCTGCTGCTGGGGCGGGCGGCGGCGCGGGCCAGGGAACTCGCCGTGCGCTCGAGCCTGGGAGCCGGCCGCGGGCGGCTGTTCCGCCAGCTCCTGCTCGAGAACCTGCCGCTCGGCCTGCTCGGCGGCGCCGCGGGCGTCGCGCTGGCCCGGTGCGGTCAGCGGCTGCTGGTGACCTGGCTCCTGCCGGCAAAGTTCCCGCGTTTCAACGCCATCGCCATCGACGGCGAGGTGCTGGCGTTCACCCTGGCGGTGTCGCTGCTGACCACGGCGGTGTTCGGCCTGGCTCCCGCCTTTCACACCCTCCGGCTGGGCCCTCACGAGGCCCTGCGAGAGAACGGCCGCGGTATGACTCCGGGCCGGCGGCGGCGCCGCCTGCGCGGCTCGCTGGTGGTGGCGGAGACCGCGCTGACGCTGGTGCTGCTGCTCGGCGCGGGGTTGCTGATCAAGAGCTTCGAGCGCCTGCGCCAGCTCGATCCCGGCTTCTCGCCGGCGCGGGTCCTCACTCTGAAGGTGCCGCTGCCGGAGTCGAAGTACCCGCTGCCGACGCTGAAGCGTCCCAGCCCGGATCGCGCGATGGCCTTCTTCGACCAGGTCCTCGAACGGGTGGGCGGCCTGCCAAGCGTGCAGGCCGTGGGCATCGGCAGCCAGCTGCCGCTCGGCGTGGGCGTCGGCTGGGGCAAGTACTTCTATCTCGACCCCGCGGACGGTCACCCTCTGCCGGGCAGCCTGGCCGAGGTGCCGACCGTGCTGTTCAAGCTGGCGAGCCCAGGGTACTTCCGCGCCCTCGGCTGCCGGCTGCGCGCCGGGCGCCTGTTCACGGCCCAGGACACGCCGAGCTCCCTGCCCGTGGCGGTCGTCAACGAAGCCTTCGCCCGCCGCTGGTTCGCCGGCCAGGACCCGGTCGGCCGGCTGCTCGTCCTGGATGCTCCCGCGAACCTGCTGCCGACGCCCGAGCCCGGCGCCATCGCCGCACCGCGCCGCACGATCGTCGGCGTCGTCGCCGACGTCAAGAACGCGAGGATGAATCTGCCCACGCAGCCGGAGGTCTACGCGCCGGTGGCGCAGAACGTCGGCGAGGGCTGGGCCAACGACATGACCCTGGTCGTGCGCGCCGCCGCCGAGCCGGCCGGCCTGCTGCCGGCCATCCGGGCGCAGGTCCGGGCCGTCGATCCCGACCAGCCGGTCACCGACATTGCCACCATGGCCGAGCACCTGGCGCGGTCCTTGTCGCAGCCGCGCTTCGGCATGCTCCTGCTCTCGCTCTTCGCCGGCGTCGCCCTGCTCCTCGCGGCCATCGGGGTCTACGGAGTCGTCGCCTACGAGGCCAGGCAGCGCACGCACGAGATCGGCATCCGCACCGCGATCGGCGCCAGGCCGGCGCACATCCTGCGGTTGATCGTCGGCGACGGCCTGAGGCTGTCGCTGCTCGGCGCCGCCCTCGGCATCGCCGCCGCGCTGCCGGCGACCCGCCTGCTGGCCAGCCTGCTGTACGGCGTCGACCGGTACGATCCACTCACCTTCCTCGCCATGCCCGCCTGCCTGGTGGCCGCCGCCGCCCTCGCCGCCTGGCTGCCAGCGAGCCGCGCACTACGGCTCGACCCGGTCGCGGCGCTGCGGCACGAATAGCGGCCGGGGGAGCGTTAGGGGCTAGCCCATGGGAAGCCCGGCGAGGCCGGCTTCGCGGGGCTCGATCACCTCAGGACAGGAGGTCGATGTCGACTCCATCGATGGGCGAGCCGCCGAGGGCGCGAAGATATTCGAGTACGGCGCTGCGCACGTCGGGCACTTGGAACGATCGGACGGGGCCGAAGCGCGAGACGCCGATCTCGTGCTGCTCATGGACCCAGATCGCGCCGGCGCGGAACTCGAGGATCGCGCCGTCGCCGATATCCTGTCCGGCCCGGAGCTCGCGAGGGAACCACCCGACGCGCGCGAGCTCATCGGCGACCATCGCGGCGACGACGCTGAGTCGAGCCCTGCCTTGCGGTAGAGGCCGGCGCTCTGCCACGCTGAGATGCAGCTCGGTGAGCAGCTTCTTCGCCACCTCGCGTTCGTCCATCGCCACGACTCCGACGCCAGGCTCGCTCGCGGTCTCAGCGAGGCCGAAAGGGCTCGACCTCCGGTAGCTCGCCAGGCGGCCGAGAGCGCTTGCGGGCGAGCGCGAAGCAGGCGGTCCCCGCGGCGATGGAAGTTGCCGCCCAGAGAATGCCCCACGAGCGCATCAGCAGCTGCGCCGCGGGCTCGAGGTAGAAGACCGTGCCGCAGATCCTGAGCGCGCTCGGCGAGAAGAGGCCGCCGTCGCGGCGTCGGCCGCGGCCAGCCAGGAGGCGGAAGGCAAGCCAGCCGAGGCCCAGGCCGATGATCAGGGAACTGGCGCCGATGACGAGCGAGTTGGGTTCGTGGTGGTGGACTTCCACCCAGACGCCGAGCAACCCGAGCCCGGTCAAAACCAGCGCGAGAAAGGCGAGGACCGAACCCAACACGAGTTGGGCACGGCGGGAAACGGGAGCCAGGTGATCGGTACGCTGCGTCATGCTGCGGGGATCATATGCGCAACGTTGGGCGATCATTCCTATGTTGACACCCCCAAGAAAGCAGGCATGCGACCGGTGTCCTTGACGCCGTACCGCTAGATGCGGTACATTGGCGCTGGAGGGTCATCGGCATTGACTGACCAACAACGACCGGCCGGTCGCCGGAGGTTTCTGAGGAAGGCGACCAGCTTTCGACTAAGCGAGGAAGCCATGGAGCTGCTTGATAGGTTGGCGCAGCATCTTGGTGTCTCGAAAACGGCTGCGCTGGAAATGGCATTGCGAAAGACGTGGCGGGATTCACATCCCAAGGACTTCGAGATGCCGAAGGTTTCTGACAGCCGCTAGCACAACACCTCTCGGCGTGACCGGCGGCAGCAACCAGCCGGTTGCACGCGCTGCCGCGCTTCCTGCCGGCACTTTTAATGCACGGCTTCGATGACGCGATGCGTGCATGCTAGCGGTGCCGGCGAAGAAGTTCCCGAAGGTCGCGCGGAAGGAACAAGGTTCCGAAGATCCAGAGGTTTGAGCCGAAGTAAGACGGATGCGATCCCCGGGAGAATAGCAAGGAAGACAATCGGGATCAGCGACCCAAGGGCGACAGCAACTACGGTCAACCGCCATTCCACATAGAACCAACACCGACCGACCAACCTCCGCAAATGGTCATCCGGCACGCCTTCAGATATGTCTTTGACTCGCCCCTCTTTCTTGGCATCGTTGGCGCTGTGTCCAATGCGATCATAGCGGGCTTCTCGATCTTGATTTGGCGGGTCTATAGAAACCAACTAGCGACGATGAGGGATGCGCTGACTGAGACTCGCGAAAGCAACACAGCCACAAAAGAGAGTAACAAGATTGCTGAGCGGAGTATTCTGCTCGGTGGGCGCTCCTGGGTTGTGACCCACGGAAACCCGGGATGGAGTAATAAGGAAAGTGGGTGGGCTTTCGATGGTGTAAGCGTCGTGAACCTCTCCGATACGCCGGCATTGCTCAAGCAGACTTCCGTCGGCTACCTCGATAGAAAGGTCGCGAAGAATTACACGGAACTGCTCCCTAGCGATGGATGGTATGACCACCATGGGGAAGTAGTGGTTCGCAACAGGCCAATTAATCCCTTCGGTCCTTCGTATCCTGTCATAGGTAGGCCGCAGTCTGACGCCACTTCTCTCGTCAACGCAACGCTCTATTGCATCGTGGAATATACAGACTGTTTTGAGAAAACGTGGAGAACTACAATTGCTTGGCAAGAAGGCCCCGACGAAACTTGGGAGGCGCTCCCGGATTACACGTCCCTCAGGTAGGGCCGCATCGCATCCAATCAGTAACCAGGCTGAGCAGAATATGATCGATGCTGCTAGGAATAAGAACAGCGCCGCATGGCTGATCGCGGTGTTTATGGTGTGCTGCTGTGCCGGTTTAGTCATGGCTCAGTCACAGCCACCAAGACCAGCTCCAAGTAAACCCGGTCAGAAATATCAACACCAGGCTGCCCCAGAACAGCGCAAAGCTGAACCCAAGCACCAGTCGTCCGAGCCAAAGCCTGCCATGATCGATCAGGGAGGAGCCAAGGCGACAGCCATAGATCAGCAGCAAGCCAGCGGCGCACGGGACTCCAGCGCGCCGTCCAAACGGTGGTCCATCGCTGCCACCGTCCTGAATCTCTTCTTCACTGCCTGCCTGGTCTGGCTCATGTTTCTGCAGTGGCGCGCCATGCAAGAGCAGGCCAAGCACATGAAAGACGGCTTGGCCAAGACTGGCGATGCAGTCAAGGCTGCTCAGGAGAGCGCGGACGCTGCGACCGTTTCGGCCAACACCGCCAAACGCGCACTTGAGACATTGGAGCGCGCTGACGTTCTAATTGAGAAGGTCATCGTTTCTTCCGGCAGCGTCATCGGTGATGACACGGAGATCACCGTCGTACTGAAGAATTACGGCAGAACGCGCGCCACAAACGTTAACTGCTCGTGTTCCCTCTCTGTGGGGATGCAATGCAGCCCAGTAATCGGTCCCTATGTTGTGCCGATGACGATCGGAGCTGGAGCAACATATGACGGTGTGCGATTCGAGCCTCTTGGGTACTCGCTCGATGCCGATACTATCAACGGCATCAACGGCGGACACCTGGAGTTGCAGCTCACCGTTGGAATCGCCTACGACAATGTGTTCGATAGCACCAAGATCCACCGCACTAACTGCGACGGATCTTTTCAACCAGATACTGGTACGTTTCGCATGCGTCAAACTGTGGTTGCCTAGTCCTCGATCCCGAGCAGCCACCGCAGCGCTTCCCGCATGATCTCCGACCCCGCCCGCCGCTCCCGGTAGGCCCGCTCGAAGAGCGCCTCCGCCTCGTCCCCGACGGTCGGCGCGCCATACCTGGGGCCGGCCGCTGCGATGAGATAGACTGCGGACGTCTAGGCTTCGTTCTGACCTGGTGTCAACACCAGGACAATCACCCAACGTTGCGGCTCGCCTGGTTGGTGGCGGCTGGCTTTCGCCAGCGGTGCCCGGCTCCAGCGAGGGTCCACGTCCGCGCGATCGGTAGCCAAGCCTGCCAGGGCAGGTCTCTCCCGCCCTTGATCAACGCCAGGGTACCGCCGCGCGGCGGGCTGAACGACGCCGGATACGTCCCGCTCGGCTCGAGGCTCGGGAAGGCCTGAGGTCGAAGGAGCGAACCGCCATGGGGAGGAGGTTAAGGAAACATAGCTGATTGGGTGGTGGCGGCAACTTCAGCGGCTTCGCGGCGGTCGCGGATCCTGGGCGTCGCCGGCGGCGTTGGGCTCTGCGGCAGGCGCCGAGGGGTGCCCGCGCTCTTGCTGGCGCTCGATGTAGTGGGCGATCAGGCTGTAGGGGTCGTGGCCGAAGCGCTCCGAGATGCGGTGGCGGACCTCGCGGACACGGGCGATGTCCTCGTCGTCGGGGTCGGGTTCATGTCGATGATTCATCGGCTTCTCCCAGGAGCTCCAAGGGCGTGGCGAGCACCGGCACGTACAGCCCGAGCAGGCCGTTGACGAGACGGAGGTGCCCGAACTTGTTGGCGTTGGCCAGGTGCTGGCAGTTCCAGGTTACCAGGAACTCGCATTTGTGGTACGAGGCCAGCGCCAGATGCAGGGCGTCGCCCGCAGGGTCCGCGGGCATGAGGCGGTGCCGGACGTAGGCGGCGACGATGTCGGCGATGGCCAGGGTGACCTCTAGGACGGGCAGGTCGACGACCAGTGCGAGGGCGGGCTCGCGGTTCGGGTAGTCGCCCTCGCGCAGCTCGTCGAGGACGGCGGCGCTGGTGACCAGGACATAGCGGTCGCGGGCGAGTTCCCACCACTGCCGCGTCCATTGCCGGCGTGCCACGGTCGCGGGCCCCGAGCGGGTCGTGGTGTAGAAGCTCGGGATCGTGGTCTCGACATAGGCGCGGGGCTTGGGCATGTCGGGTTCGTCGCTCGTGGTGTGGAACGGCTGCACCACTCCTGGCCGCCAGGGCCGAGGGCGACGGCCCTGGCCGCGAGCCATTCTACTCCCGGGCGTTGCGTGGGAGTCCTGCGGCTCCGAGGCCCCGGGAACGGTGCGGCAGTCGGGGGTGCTGTCGGTGCTCAGAGGGTCACCTCCTGGAGATCCGCGGGAGGCCGCGATCGCGCTGTCGCCGGCGCCCAGGCTATGCTGCTCGACCGAACTCGGTCTCCACACGCCGCCAGGCTCCGATCGCCCTCCCGGGTTGAAATGGAGTTCCGACGCGCCGGTGCTCCTCAGCCTAAGTGTCTGAGGACATTAGATCGGCCCTGCGCTAACTGCGGAAGCTGGGCGAGCGTGGATACGGCCCGGAGCGTGCGGGCGTGCAACGCCAGGAGCTCGGCGCTGCAGTGGTCGCTGAGATAGCCGAGGCGCCGCGCGACCTCGATGGAGTAGGCCAGCTCCCGCAGGCGGCGCACGGCCTCCACCAGCGCCGTCGCGAAGGCGACCGGCAGGGCGCGCAGCTCGCAGCCGGCCAGCACGGCCTCGGCGGCGCCGAGCGCGGCGGCGCGGATGCCGAGCCCCAGCTCGATTGGATCGCCGTCCGGGAAGCGGCGCGTCCGGCGGCAGACGGCCAGGAGCAAGGGGTGAAAGCTGGCCAGCGCCGGCTCCTCGCGCCGGGCCCGAACCGCGCAGGCCGGCTCGGCAACCACGGCAGACCGGTGGATCTCGATCACGTGACTCCCTCCTTCCGCGAGATGACCTACATCTATTCAAGACGTAAATTCACCCTCGAAATGCGGAAGAAGCGAGTGCGCGCCGGTAAAGAGCGCGCGGACAGGTGAAGGCCAGGTGAAGGAGGGGAGAACGAACGCCGGGGTATGGCCTGACCGAGAGCCGCGTCAGCGGCCCGTTCGCCGGCCCGGTCTAGGGCAACGCGCCGGCGTAGAGACAGCGGTCGAAGGTGCCGGCGGCCTGGCCCTGGACCCCCTTGCTGGCGTAGTCGCCGCTGAAGCTGCCCGAGAGCAGGCTGCGGACGTGCGGCCGGTCTACCTCGGAGACCTTGATGTCGATCTGGGCTTCACCGGCGGCGAGGCGCACGCCGTGCGGCGCATCGCGGGCGAGCACGCTTGTCGCGGCGTCGTAGTGTCCGGCACCGAGGAAGTCGCTCACGATGACTTCGACGATCGGCGCCTTGGCGGAGTCGAACGTCAGTTGCAGCCCGCGTCCCGCCCGGACGTCGCAGGTGACGATGGCGTCGGCGTCGCCCTGGTACGTGCCTGCAATGCGCAGATGGCCGGCATGGGTCTGGCCAGGCTCCCCGGCGGTCTCGCGGGTCTCGGCGGCCGGGTTCTTCGCCGGCGGCGTGGGCTCGGCGGGCGGCGGCGGCGGCAGCTCCGCCCGGCCGGCCGCGAGGTCGGCGGCGGGGAGGGGCGCGGCCCGAGCGCCGGAAGGGAAATCCTCGGGGACGCGCTGATTGTCTTCGCCGCAGCCGGCGGCCGCCAGCAGGCTGCCGGCGAGCAGGACGGCCGGCGCCACTCGGAGCACTCGCAGGAACGCCGGCGCGATGCTGGACGAAGCCCGGCGCGGCAGTAGCGGTGTACGGATCATGTGTCCTCCCCCGGAGAGAGCCCGTCGCCGGGCGCAGGCAGAGCATGCCACAACCGTGCCCCGCGAGCACCCCGCCAGGTAGTGGGTCCGTTTCCCTCGGCCTCCCTTTGGGCAAGGGGCCCAGGCTCCTGGGGCGTATGACTTTGGCCCCTCGCCCAAAGGGAGGCCGCGGGAAACTGACCCCCTATCCCCGCCGGTCTCGGACCGCCGGAGCGGGACACTATCTCCCGAGCACCAGCCCCGCGAGGAAGACCGCCGCCGCCAAGGCGATCAGCGCGATCGCCAGCCAGTCCTGCGGGGCCGCGGCCCGCAGCACCGCGCCGGCCACCAGCAGCGCCGCCGCCGCCACCATCCAGCCGAGCCGGCGCACGGCGCGGTCCAGCCGTTCCACGGTCCGCCGCGCCTCGGGCGACAGCGCCGTCTGCACCTCCAGGCCGCCCTGCTCGGCGCGGGTGAGCAGGGCGTCGAGCCGGCGCGGCAGCCCGGCCAGGGCCTGCGCCTGGATGCGGAGCTCGCCCGCCAGGTCGCGCCAGCCGTGCCGCAGCTGCTCGGCGGCCAGCTGTTCCGCGAAGGGGAGCGTCTCGGCCCAGGGATCGAACGCCGGGTCGAGCTGCGTGCTGAGCCCCGCGAGCAGGCCCACGGCCCGGCCGACAAAGAGCAGCTCCACCTGCACCTGGAAGGGCGCCTCGTAGAGCAGGTCGCGGTACTCGACGAGCAGACCGCGCGCTTCGGCCAGCGCCACGTCGCGCAGGTCGCCGATCCGTACCCCCCAGAAGCGATCGAACAGCGCCGCGTGCATCGCCTCGAGGCGGCGCACGTCGGCGCCGGGGAGCAGCACGCCGGCCGCGACGTAGGAATGCACGACGCGGGCGGCGTCGCGCGTGCCGAGGCCGATCAGGTACTCGCGCAACGCGGCGCGCAGCCGCTCGGGCACCTCCGCCATCATGCCGAAGTCGACGAAGACGAGCTGGTAGGGGCGCGCCTCGCCGTCCGCCGGCGCCGGCACCGGATCGCCGGGGCCGAACGCCGCCTCGCCGGCGAGCGGCAACGGCCGGATGAACAGGTTGCCGGGATGCGGGTCGGCATGGACGAAGTGGTGCACGAAGATCTGCCGCATGTAGACCTGGTAGAGGTCGCGCGCCACCTGCGAGCGGTCGATGCCGGCCTCCTCGAGCGCGGCGAGCCCGGCGATCTTCAGGTAGCCGACGTCCTCGAGCGTCAGGGTGCGCGGCGCGCTCTGTTCCCAGAACACCCGCGGCACGTGGACCCGGCGGTCGTCGGCGAAGTTGCGGGCGAAGCGCTCGGCGTTCTTGCCTTCGGCCTCGAGGTCGAGCTCGCGCCGGGTGACGCTGCGGAACTCCAGGTCCAGACGGTCGAGGTCGACGCGCCGGCGCAGGCGGCGCCAGAGCTTGAGCAGGCGGATCGCCAGCGAGGTCGCGGCGAGGTCGGTCTCGACCAGCACCTCGATGCCCGGGCGCAGCACCTTGACCACCACCTGCTCGCCTCCCGGCAGCCGCGCCCGATGCACCTGCGCCAGCGACGCCGCTCCCACCGGCGCCTCCTCGAACCACGGGAAGACCGCAGCCAGCGGGCGCCCGAAGTCCTCCTCGATCTGCCGCACGATGGGTCCGAGCGGGTGCGGCGGCACCTCGTCTTGCAGGCCCGCCAGCTCGCCGATGACGGCGGCGGGTAGCAGGTCGACGCGGGTGCTCAGGAACTGGCCGAGCTTGATCAGCACGCCCCCCATCTCGATCGCCAGGGCGCGATAGCTGCGGGCGATCCGCCGGTAACGCTCGGCGGCGGGGCGGCGGAAGCGGGACAGCCCCGGCAGCGCCAGGAACACGTCCCACCAGAGCGCTTGCAGGAAGGTGCGGGTGACGAAGCGGCGCATCTTGCGGTAGCGCCGGAACTCGATGGGAGCGGCGGCCGGCGGCAGCGATGGCGCCGGCGTGCCGCGGCGCTCGCCGGCCAACGCTTCCCGGGCGGCGGCAGCGGCGGCGGTGAAAGCGCCTGGAGGTGGGCTGGTCACGAATCGGGGGTCCGCGTCACCCGAAGATGACGCACTCCCGGCAGCAGGGTCAACCTGGCGCACGAGGACGATGCGGCGGTGTGGCAAGATCTGCTGCGATGGAAGACATCACGCTGCGGCCGCTCGCCAGCCACGACGACTACCATGCCTGCTACGAGCTGCAGCTCGCGACCTGGGGCCGGGACTTCCAGGAGGGGGTGCCGCCGAGCGTGCTCAAGATCAGCCAGCGGGTCGGCGGCATCGCGGCCGGCGCCTTTACGGCCAGCGGCGAGCTCCTCGGCTACGTGTACGGCCTGACCGGCGTGCGGCCTCCGGGCAGCCCGCGTTCGGCGGCCGCGCTGCCGGCGCGGGGCGGGCCCGCGCGGCCCGAGCTCCTTCACTGGTCGCACATGCTGGCGGTGGCGCCGCAGGCCCGCGACCTCGGCCTCGGGACCCGCCTCAAGCTCTACCAGCGCGAGCTGCTGCTGCCGCTCGGCGTCGAGGTGGTGGAGTGGACCTACGACCCGCTCGAAGCGCGCAACGCCCACCTCAACCTCAACCGCCTGGGCGGCGAGGTCGTCGAGTACGTCGAGGACATGTACAAGGGAGAGATGGGGAGCGAGCTGGCGCGCGGGATCGGAACCGATCGCTTCATCGTCGCCTGGAGGATCGCCGGCGAGCGAGTGCGCGACACCGTCGCGCGGCTCCGGCTCGAGACCGGCGACGGCACCGCCGGAGGCGGAACCGAGTCGCCGCCGGAGCGCTTCATGGATGCCCCGGCGATCGAGCCGGCCCCGCCTGGCGATGCCGGCGATGCCGGCGATGCCGGCGAGGCAGGCCAGGCAGGCGCGGCCAGCGGACCGCCCCTGCCGGCGGCGCCGCGGGTGCGGATCGAGGTCCCGGCGCACCTCCAGGAATTCAAGGACCGAGAGCCGGCGAGGGCGCTCGCCTGGCGCCTCGGCACGCGGCGCGCCTTCCAGGCGTATCTCGCCCGCGGCCACCAGGTGACGACGTTCTGGCGCGACGCCGCCGGACGCTGCTGGTACGGCGTCGAGGCCCCCGGCCGATGACACCCTCGGCTCCCGGCGATACGACTCCCGGCGACACCCGCTTGCCGCGGGCGCCCGCGCCGGCGCCTCCGGGCGCGGCGGCGCGGCCGGAGCCGGCGTTCTCGGCGCCGGTGCCGCGCATCGAAGCGATCGTCGTGCGCGAGATCCGCCTGGCGCTCAAGGAGCCGTTCCGCATCTCCTCCGGCGTGCAGTCGCACCGCCGCATCGTCCTCGTGCGCCTGGCCGGCGAAGGCGCCGAGGCCTGGGGCGAGTGCGTCGCCGGCGAGCACCCGAACTACAGCCCCGAGAACGCCGACACCGCCTGGCTGGCAATCCGCGAATGGCTGGCGCCGCGGCTGCTGGGCCGGCGCTTCGCCGGCCCCGGCGAGGTCTGGCCGGCGCTCGACCAGAACGTGCGCGGCCACCACATGGCCAAGGCCGCGCTCGAGATGGCCGCCTGGGAGCTGGCGGCGCGCGCCGCCGGCAGGCCGCTCGCCGAGCTCCTCGGCGGCGTTGCCCGGCGCATTCCGGTGGGGGTCTCGCTCGGCATCCAGGAGAGCCCCGCGGCGCTGGTCGCCAGGGCGAGCGCCGCCCGCGACCGCGGCTACCGGAAGATCAAGCTCAAGATCGAGCCTGGCTCCGACGTCGACTTCGTGCGCGCCGTGCGCCGGGCGCTGGGGCCGGAGGCGCCCTTGATGGCGGACGCCAACAACGCCTACCGGCTCGAGGACGCGGCGCACCTGCAGCGGCTCGACGAGCTCGGCCTGCTGATGATCGAGCAGCCGCTGGCCTGGGACGACCTGCTGCGCCATGCGGAGCTGCAGCGCCGCCTGGCCACGCCGCTCTGCCTCGACGAGTCGATCACCGGCCCCGAGCGCGCCGCCGACATGATCGCGCTCGGCGCCGGCCGCATCGTCAACATCAAGCCCGGGAGGGTGGGCGGCTTCCGCCAATCGCTCGCCATCCACGATCTCTGCGCGCGGCACGGTGTCCCGGTCTGGTGCGGCGGCATGCTCGAGAGCGGCATCGGGCGCGGCCACAACGTGGCGCTCGCCTCGCTGCCGAACTTCACGCTGCCGGGCGATCTCTCGCCGAGCGAGCGCTACTGGGACCGCGACGTCGTCGAGCCGGAGTGGACGATGGACCGCGAGGGCTGGGTCGACGTGCCGCGCGACCGGCCCGGGATCGGCGTCACCGTCGACCTCGCGCGGATCGAGGCCCTGACCGTGCGCCGCGAGGAGCTGCGGGCCTAGACCGAGGGACCAGGCCGCAGGGCCTGGACCAGGAGCTCGCCCGACCGCCGTGCCCTATCGACTCCTTGCCGGCGCGGTCGTCGTGGTGCACCTCGGATTCGTGCTCTTCGTGGCCGCCGGCGGGCTGCTCGCCTGGCGCCGGCGGCGGTGGGCCTGGGCTCACCTGCCGGCGCTCGCGTGGGGAGTGTGGATCGAGCTCTCCGGCGGCATCTGCCCGCTGACGCCGCTCGAGAACGAGCTGCGGCGGCGCGGCGGGGAGGCCGCCTACAGCGGCGATTTCGTGGGTCACTACCTGCTGCCGGTGCTCTACCCCGAGGGGCTCGACCGCGGCATCCAGGCCGCCCTCGCGGCCGGCGTCCTGGCGCTCAATGCAGCTGTTTACTGGCGCGTCCTGCGCCGGCCGCGGCGCTCGCCACCTTCGCCCCCGCCTCCGTCGCCGCCGGCTCTCCGCTGAGGTCAATCGCACTTCTCGGGTCCTGGCAGCCTGGCGCAGGTCTTGAGGTAGGGCTGGTCGGCGCCGAGATAGGCGCGCCATTCCTCGCAGGTCAGATTCCGATTGGCCGTCCGGCAGGCCTCGGCCGCGAGCATGTTCAGGCCGGTATCCCAGAGGATGACCGTCTTGTCCAGGCTCGCGGATGCCAGCCGGCCGTCCGGGCTGAAGGCGACACTGGTGACACCGAGTTTGTGCACCGCCAGCGTGGCCAGCGGCTTGCGGCTGTCGACATCCCACAGCATCACGGTCTGGTCCGCGCTCGCGGAGGCCAGGCGTTTGCCGTCCGGGCTGAAGGCAACGCCTTGGACCCCGGCCTTGTGGCCCGCCAGCGTGGCCAGCGGCTTGCGGCTGTCGAGGTCCCACAGGATCACGGTCTGGTCCTCGCTCGCGGAGGCCAGCCGCCGGCCGTCCGGGCTGAAGGCGACGTCGAGAACCCCGGCCTTGTGCCCCGCCAGCGTGGCCAGCGGTGTGCGGCTGTCCACGTTCCACAGGATCACGGTCCGGTCCCGGCTCGCGGAGGCCAGGCGTTTGCCGTCCGGGCTGAAGGCGACGCCTTCGACCCCGGCCTTGTGGCCCGCCAGCGTGGCCAGCGGCTTGCGGCTGTCGAGGTCCCACAGGATCACCGTCTGGTCCAGGCTCGCCGAGGCCAGCCGCTTGCCGTCCGGGCTGAAGGCGACGCCCATGACCCAGCCCTGGTGACCCTGCAGCGTGGCCAGCTGTCTGCCGCTGTCCACGTCCCACAGGATCACGGTCTTGTCCATGCTCGCCGAGGCCAGCAGCTTGCGGTTCGGGCTGAAGCTGACTCCTTGGACCCCGTTCGCGTGCCCCTCCAGCGTGGCCAGCGGCCGGCGGCTGGCCACGTCCCAGAGGATCACGGTCTTGTCCGCGCTGGCCGAGGCCAGGCGCTTGCCGTCCGGGCTGAAGGCGACGCCGTGGACCCGGCCCTCGTGCCCCTCCAGCGCGGCCACCGGCTTGCGGCTGTCCACGTCCCACAGGATCACGGTCTGGTCCAGGCTCGCCGAGGCCAGCCGCTGCCCGTCGGGGCTGAAGGCGACGCCGTGGACCCAGCCACGGTGACCTTCCAGCGTGGCCAGCGGCCGGCGGCTGTCCACGTCCCACAGGATCACGGTCCGGTCCGCGCTCGCGGAGGCCAGCCGGCGCCCGTCCGGGCTGAAGGCGACGCTGTGGACCCAGCCCTTGTGTCCTTCCAGCGTGGCCAGGGGCTGGCGGCTGTCGACGTCCCACAGGATGACGGACTGGTCCCCACCCGCCGAGGCGAGCCGCCTGCCGTCCGGGCTGAAGGCGACGCCGAAGACCGTCTCCTGGTGCCCCGAGAACGTCGCCAGCGGCTGCCGGCTGTCGACGTCCCACAGGATCACGGTCCGGTCATTGCTCGCGGAGGCCAGCCGCTTGCCGTCCGGGCTGAAGGCGACGCTTTCGACCTCGTCCGTGTGCCCCTTCAGCGTGGCCAGCCGCCGGCGGCTGTCGACGTCCCACAGGATCACGGTCTGGTCCGCGCTCGCGGAGGCCAGGAGCTTGCCGTCCGGACTGAAGGCGACGCCATGGACCGGGCCCTGGTGCCCCGCCAGCGTGGCCAGCGGCTGGCGACGGTCGACGTCCCACAGGATCACGGTCTTGTCCCAGCTCGCGGAGGCCAGCCGCTTGCCGTCCGGGCTGAAGGCGACGCTTTCGACCAGGTCCCGGTGCCCTGCCAGCGTGGCCAACCGCTGGCGGCTGTCGACGTCCCACAGGATCACGGTCTTGTCGCGGCTGGCGGAGGCCAGCCGCTTGCCGTCCGGGCTGAAAGCGACGCTGAGGGCCTGGTCCTTGTGCCCTGCCAGGAACGCGGCAAGATGCGGGTGGCTCAGGAAGCGGCGCCGCAGGCCATCCAGCGTATCCGCTGTCGGAGCGATCCGCGCGGCTGCCAGGTTGGCCAGCAGGGATACGGCATAGTCGGCAGCCTGAAGTCGATCGGCGGCGTCGATCAATCGCAATCTCTGCGCCTGGCGCAGCATCTCGGCGGCCCGCGCCCGCGCTCGGCTGGCTTGCCATGCGAACCAGCCGGCAAGCACGGCAAGCACGATCACGACCAGCGTTCCTGCAAGCAGCAACGCCGCGGTGCGCCGGTTGCGCCGCTGCTGCTCGAGCGCCTCCCGTTCCCGGACCTTCGCCGACGCTTCCGCCTCGCGGGCGCGGCGGCGGTCGCGGCTCTCCTTGACCACGCGGGTCAGCACGTCGTGGGTCAGCTCGAGCCGGCGCACGCTCTGGCGGTCGTCGACGCGCACCAGGCGGCGCCGGGTCAGCGCAGCCAGCGCCTCGGAGGTGACGCCGGGAAGGGCCAGCGCGTCCTCCAGGGCGTGGCTGTCGCGGTAGCCGCGGCCGGTGATGAGCCGGTCTTCGACGAATGCCCGCAGGCGCGGATCGAGGCCCGCCATGCTGCGCTCGTAGAAGCCCGAGAGGATCTCGCGGTCGGCGCCCTCGAGGAGCGTGGGCGTGATGCGCTCGAGCGGCGGCGTCGCCTGCTGGCGCTTCTGGTTCAGCTCGCTGCATACCACGCTGAGCAGCGCCGGATCGATCTCGATCTTGGGGAAGTCCGCCGCGTCGACGGCGGGGCTGGGCTCGTTCTTCCAGGCGAGCCTGATGATCCGCCGGGCGACCTCGTCATCGACCAGGCGCCCCCCCGCGCCGGTGATCACTTCGTAGGCCTGGGTGCCGCTCATCGCCAGCAGTCGAAAGCGGTTGTACATGAGGGAGGGCATCTGCTGCTTCAGCCCCTCCATCTCGGCCAGGAAGTCTTCGCGGAAGCTCAGCATCAGCTTGACTGTCGAGCGCTTGAAGTCGAAGCGTCTCGCCGCCGTAGGCTCGGCCTCCAGCGCCCGCCTGACCGCGTCCGGCGGCCGGTTCTCCACCAGGTCGCCCAGCTCGGCCAGGAAGGCGGCGGAACGGTCCCGCGAGGTCTCGCTCTCCTGACCGAGGGTGAAGATCTCCTCGAACTGGTCGAACACGATCACCGGGGTCACCGGACGGTTGCGTTCGCTCCAGAACTCCGCGTCGCGCCGATGGAAGAACGACCAGGGGCTCTCGTCCCCGGCGGCCTGGGCATGCTGGACCCGTTCGGCGGCGCACGTGGCCTGCAGCCCGCGGAAGACCTGCTCGCGCAGTGCCGGCGCACTCTCGGCATGGTCGAGGCGCAGGTAGACCGGCAGGCAGTCCTCACGGCGCAGCAGCGGGAACAACCCGGCCTTCAGGAGCGACGTCTTGCCCAGCCCGGAGCGCCCGAACAGCACCGTGAGCGCCTCGCGGCGGACCAGGCGCAGCAGCTCGCCCGACTCCGCCGCCCGGCCGTGAAAGTACTCGCGGTCCGTCTCGTCGAAGGGGTCGAGCCCGGGCCACGGGTTGTCGGGGTTCAGGCCGTGGCGCTGCGGACCCGCCATCTCGCTCATGCCGCTCGCTGCCGGCGGTGGAATTCGCGCACGAGCTCTTGCAACAGCTTGGCGGCCTCGGGCGTGAGCTGGCCTCCGGGCAAGGTCGCACCCTGCGCTCTCTTGAAGGAGTCAGGCAGGGGAGCCCGATCGATGCGGGTGTCGTCGATCACCACGGGGACGATGTAGGCCTCGTCCGGCGCCATCCCGCGAGCGAGGTCGTCCGCGTCGTTCCACTCCCGCCAGAAGTAGCGGCGCCGGTTCTCCTCGCTCACCGCCTGGCGCGAGATCACCGGCAGGAACAGCGAGCATCGCTCGATGCCGCGGCGGATGCCGCGCGCCCAGGCCTCTGCCGGTTGCAGGGCCTGCTTGTCGAACCACACTTCCAGGCCGGCCGCGCGCAGGCCCTCGGCCAGCTTGCCGGCGGCCGCGAGGTCGTCGCTCGCGTAGCTGACGAAGACCGCCCCCGCCGGGATGTTCCTGCCGCCCGCGCTTGCCTCCGGCACCACGGGCTCCGCGCCGCCCCGTGCCGCAGCCGGATGGGCGGCGTGCCAGCGCTCGGCCAGCTCCGTGACGAACCGTGTCGCGCTCAGCGGCACCACGCGGGCATCGGCGCTGAAGCTCTCGAGGAATCGCGCCAGCCGGGCGTCATGGGCGATCTTTTCGCCCACCAACACGTCCCAGCGCCGGCGCTTCTGCGAGAGCTCGAGACTCCTGGCAGTGCGCAGGAAGAAGCGCGCGAGCCAGTCCCCGAAGTCGCAGCCGAGGATGAGCAGATGGTTGCTGCGCAGCTCGTCGAACAGGGTCTTCGGTTGCCGCTGCTTGTCCTGCATGGCGTGCAGGAACTCCAGGAGGTCGTCGTCGCAGATGGCGTACTCCGGTGAAGCCGACGCCCGTCCCAGGAGATGGAACACCACCGGCTGGCGGAGCTCGGCCTTCGGACAGGCGAGGTCGCGGACGGTGCTCGGCGCATAAGCGATCTGTTCCGCACGCGGCCCCCCGCCGGTGCGCGCGGCGCCGATGGCGTCCGCCAGCAGCGAGTCGAAGGTGAGCGAGACGAACAGGTCGAACCCGGGGATGCCGGCGAGCGCCCGCAGCGCCTCGGGCGGGGTCAGCGCCGCCTTGCGCAGCAGCCTGTGGATCTGGGCGTAGAGCTCTTCCCGCTCTCCCCGCCGGCGCAGGTGCATGGCAACGATGTCGTCGAGGTCGAAGCCCTCGGGCAGCTCCGCGAAGGGCAGCTCGAGATCGGCCGCCAGGCGCCGCGCCAGCCAGCGATAGAGGGGCACGTCGGCATCGCCTTCCCGCACCGTGACCAGCTCCGGACCGATGACGGGAACGACGCTCCGGTCCTCGATGTAGTCCAGGAGGTTGTCCCAGAATCCCTCCTGCAAGTCGGCCATGGTGACGGCGCTCCCTGGGAAGTCCTGCTGGCGTGGCTGGTTCGGTGGCAGTTTACGCCAATTCGCGAATCTGGCTCCTTTCGCGCCCGATCGGGTAGTAGGTCAGGTCGCCTACCGATCTCGCATTGGCCAGTTGACTCGCCGGGTTTCAGCCGCGTATGCTCGGTAGCGTAAACAAGGCGTAAGTCGTCCCGCGGCCAGGCCTTCTCCGAGAGCCGCCGGGCGGCCGTCGCCGCAGTCACCCGCGCCGAGCCGCCGCACCGCCGCGCCGCCGATCTTGCCGGCGCCTCCAGCATCGCCCGCGGGAGGGGAGGAAGCACGTCATGTCAAGCGAGAGCGATCGCCGGCAGGGGAATGCGTTCACCGTCGATTTCCTGCAGCGCCTGGACGAGATCGGAGAGCCGGACGGCGCGCACGAGGCCGACGTGGACGGGCCGTGGGCCGTCCGTCCGGTTCTCTACCGCGGCGGCACCGGCTTCGGCGTGCTGCGGGAGTGGGAGAGCCTGGAAGCCGGTGACGCTCCGTACGCGGTCTTCGGGCGGCGCGAGATGGCCCTGCTCGCGGCGGCGGTCCTGCCGGCGACCGGCCGCGAGCTTCTCTTCCGCCTCGACACCGAGCCGGATGCTGATGGGTTCCGCGTCATCGCCTCCGTCACCCGGAGCGGAGCGGCGCCGGCGGGCGCCTGGGCAGCGCGCGCCAAGGCTTCTGCGAGGACCAGCCCGGCCTCGGAGTCGGGCGCGGCCGGGACGGGCTCCGCTCCGCCCGCTGCCGGGCACCTGCGCGACTTCGACGAGGGTCTCGCCTTCGCGCTGCACCTCGCGGCGGCGATCGTGCGTTCGCCGATGGCGTTGGCGTGGTTGCTCGAAGCTGCCGGCCATGTCGCCCTGCAGCAAGCAGGAAGGATCTTGGACCAGCGCGTGCGTTGAGCCTGCGGCCCCGGCCCGGCAGCCCGGCATCCCGGCATCCCGGCAGGAGGCAGCTGAGGCTCGCAGTCGTGTCAGCGGGCAGGGCATCCGCCGCCGCCATCAGGCGCCGGCCTCCAGCAGGCGCTTGCCGCGCAGGAACTCCAGCATCAGCTCCCAGATGCGGTCCTTGCGGTCGGTGAGCCGGTGGTCGCCGTCGGCGAAGAAGTGCAGCTCGATGCCGCGGTAAGGGCAACGGGTCGCGAAGTCGACGACGGTCCGCCAGGGCACCGAGGTGTCGAAGCGGCCCTGCAGGAGCAGCGCGGGGGTGCGATAGCGGGGCAGCAGCTGCGCCGCGGAGTGGGCGCGCAGGTCCTCGATCAGCTCCCACCCCAGCTCGCAGGAGACGAGGTCGTTCTCGAAATGGATGGCCCCCGTTTCCTGCCAGCCGCGCGTCCGCTCCGGTCCGGCCCAGGCCAGCAACGAGCCTTCGAGGTCGAGCGCCGGCGCGATGTGCAGGCCGGCCGTCACCAGCTCGGGGTGCTGGGCCGAGAACCACATGCCGGTGCCGCCGCCCATCGAGGAGCCGATCAGGCAGACGCGCGGGTGGCCCCTGGCCTCCAGCCACGAGGCGACGGCGGCGACGTTCTCGAGGTTGCGCGCGAGAGTCAGCCCCCGCATGTCGCCTCCCGACCGGCCGTGGCCCTCGAAGTCGAAGGAGCAGAAGGCGAAGCCGGAGGCGAGCGCCCGGGCGCGGAAGAACTCGGCCTTCTCGCCGCTCTGCTCCGAGCCGAAGCCGTGGAGGTAGAGGAAGCAATGACCGGCGGCGGCGTCCGCGGCGGCCGCAGTATCTGCGGCGTGGCGCGGTCCCTCGGCGGCGGAGTAGCGCACCGCGAGGTGGGACGGCGTGCGCCCAGGCCGCACGATGGGGATGGTTTCCATGCGCCGTCCGCCTGGTCCGGAGCGGCTATCCTATCCGAGCAGAGAGCGCCGGCGAGTTGTGGGAGTTGTCGCGTTTGCCTATTGAAACCTTCAATGCGGTTGGGAGGTGGCCCCGACTTTATTCTCTGGTAGCATAGCGCTCGATGCTAGGGATCCGGGCGACCACGCCCTTCGAGAAGCGGCTCGGCCATCGCTTCCGTCACCACGGCCTGCTCGAGCTGGCGCTCACCCATCGCTCGCACGCCAACGAGCGCGGGCGCGACGAGCACTACGAACGGCTCGAGTATCTCGGGGATGCCGTGCTCGGGCTGGTGACCGCGGACTGGCTGTACCGCAAGCACCCGGAGCTGCCCGAAGGGGAGCTGTCGCGGCTCAAGGCCCAGCTGGTGAGCCGCGGCACGCTGGCCCGGCATGCCGCCGCCCTCGCGCTGGGCGAGGTGCTGCGGCTGGGGGTCGGAGAGGAGCGCTCCGGCGGCCGGGCCAAGCCGTCGCTGCTCGCCGACTCCCTCGAGGCGGTCTTCGGCGCCGTCTACCTCGATGCCGGCCTGCCGGCCGCGGCGAAGGTCATCCACCTCATGCTCGAGCCGATGCTCGAGGTCGAGGAAGGCCGCTCCCAGCTGCTAGAGGCCGACGCCAAGACCCGCCTGCAGGAGGTCGCCCAGGCCCGCGGCGGCGCGCTCCCCGAGTACCGCCACACCGGTGCCAGCGGCCCCGACCACAGCCGCCTCTACCGCGTCGAATGCTGGCTGGACGCCCAGCTCGTAGGCGAAGGCGAAGGCTCGAGCAAGAAGCAAGCCGAGCAAAAGGCCGCCGCCAGCGCGATGGCCCGCCTGCAGGAGAGCTTGAAGACCTAGTCTCTCAGAGGGCGGGTCCGCGCTAGAATCGCGCCCCTATGAGCCAGCCCATCGAGAGCGCCGAGACCCGCGCCGTCGAGCTCGGGGAGCCCATCCCGGTCGACTCCGTCCACGCCCTGTCCCGCCACGTCGGCCGGGAGGTCGAGCTGCCGGGCTGGGTCGACCACAAGCGCTCGAGCGGCAAGATCGCCTTCCTGCAGATCCGCACCGCCGGCGGCGTCGTGCAGGCGGTGGCCAGCCGCGCCGAGCTGCCGGCCGAGGACTGGGAGCAGATCGAGCGCGCCACCCAGGAGTCGACCGTGCGGGTGCGCGGCAAGGTGAAGGAGGACCGCCGGGCGCCGGGCGGCGTCGAGATCCAGCTGCTGGGCTTCACCCTGCTCTACCTGACGCAGGATTTCCCGATCACCCCGAAGGAGCACGGCACCGCGTTCCTCATGGAGCATCGCCATCTCTGGCTGCGCTCCACCCGCCAGCGATCCGCGCTGCGGGTGCGCAGCGAGGTCGAGCAGGGCATCCGCGACTTCTTCCATGAGCGCGAGTTCACCCTGGTCGATTCGCCGATCCTGACGCCGGCCGCGTGCGAAGGCACCTCGACCCTGTTCGAGACCGACTACTTCGGCGACAAGGCCTTCCTCTCCCAGTCCGGCCAGCTCTACCTCGAGCCGGCGGCCGCGGCGCTCGGCAAGGTCTACTGCTTCGGCCCCACCTTCCGCGCCGAGAAGTCGAAGACCCGCCGCCACCTGATGGAGTTCTGGATGGTGGAGCCGGAGGTCGCCTTCCTCGAGTTCGACGGCCTCTGCCGCCTGGCGGAAGAGTTCGTCTGCTCTCTCGCGGCGCGGGTGCTCGACCGCTGCCGCGAGGAGCTCAAGGCCCTCGAGCGCGACACCGCCAAGCTCGAGCAGGTGGCCGGGCCGTTCCCGCGCATCACTTACACCGCGGCGATCGACCTCCTCCGCCAGGCGGGCGGCGCCATCCAGTGGGGCGACGACTTCGGCGGCGACGAGGAGACCCTGCTCGCCAGCCGCTTCGAGAAGCCGTTGCTGGTCACCCACTTCCCGGCCTCTTTCAAGGCTTTCTACATGCAGCCGGCGCCGGACGATCCCGACCTGGTGCTCGGCCTCGACCTGCTGGCGCCCGAGGGCTACGGCGAGATCATCGGCGGCAGCCAGCGCATCCATGACCACGATCTGCTGCTGGCTCGCATCGAGCAGCATCATCTGCCGGTCGCGGCCTTCCAGTGGTATCTCGACGTGCGCAAGTACGGCGCCTTCCCGCACAGCGGCTTCGGCATGGGGATCGAGCGCTTCGTCGCCTGGATGTGCGGCCTGAGCCACCTGCGCGAGACCATCCCGTACCCGCGCATGCTGTACAAGATCTACCCTTGAGGTGACCGGCGGCGCGAAGTCAACGGCGGACCGGCGCCGTCGAGGCGTCAACTACGCCACGCTCGGCCTGTTGACGCTGATCTGGGGAACCACCTGGGCGGCGATCCGCCTCGGCCTGCGCGGCATTCCCCCCTTCACCGGCGTGGCGCTGCGCTTCGCCATCGGCGCCGCGGCCCTGCTCGCCGCGGCGCGCGCGCTCGGCGTGCGGCTGCGCGGCGGCGGGTCTTCGCCCTGGCGGGTGTGGCTGGTCAACGGCCTGATGACGTTCTTCATCCCTTACGGGTTGGTGTACTGGGCGGAGCAGTGGGTGCCATCCGGCCTGACGGCGGTGCTGTTCGCGACCTCGCCGCTGTGGGTGGCGCTGGCCGCCCACGTCGCGCTGCCCGCCGAGAGCCTGCGCGCCGCCACCGCCGCCGGGGTCCTCCTCGGCTTCGCCGGCGTCGCGGTGATCTTCTCGGAGGACCTGCGGGCACTCGGCGGCCCGCGGGTGGCGGGCGCCGCCGCCCTCCTGCTGATCGCGCCGCTGACCGCCTCCATCGGCGTCGTCGCCATGAAACGCTGGGCCGCCGGCATGCATCCCCTGACCATCGTCGCGATGCCGATGGCGCTGACCGCCGCCGCCATGGGGTGCGTCGCCCTGGCCACCGAGGCCGGTCAACCGGTTCGCCTCGCCGGCCTGCCGCTGGCCGCGCTCCTCTACCTGGCCCTCTGCGGCTCGGCCCTCAGCTTCACCCTCTACTTCTGGCTCCTCGGCCGCCTCCCCGCGACGACCCTCTCGCTGATCAACTACCTGACCCCGATCGTCGCCCTCCTCATCGGCGGCGCCGCCCTCGGCGAGCCCTTCACCCCACGCACCCTGGCCGGCTCCGCCCTGGTCGTCGGCGGCGTCGCCGTGGCGATGAGTGTGGGAGGTCGGAAGACGCCACGAGAGAGCGCGCTCACCGTCATTGAATCGCGGTAGAGCAGCTTCAGGGATGCCGCAATGCGGCGTCGAGGCGTTCCTTGCTCGGCCGGTGCCGGCGGTGCCGGTCCCCGGCGGAGGCGGTGGCTTGCAGGGGGGCTTCCCTCGCGCCGCGGTTGTGCTACACTCTTGTCGCACTGCGGCATAAACCGGCGGGCGGGCGCTCGCGGGGGCCGCGCCAGGGAGAGAACCGACGATGGCGACCAAGGAAGTGCAGGTGAGCGAGCGGGAGTCGAGGAAGGTGGCCGAGGCTTCCCGCGAGACGGAGTGGAAGCAGCCCAGCTTCATGCGCGAGATGTTCCTCGGCAACTTCCGGCTCGATCTCATCGATCCGTACCCGTTGCCGGAGCCCGAGCGGCCCGAGTTCGCGGCCTTCTTCAGCGCCCTCAGGGAGTTCTTGCACAACGAGGTCGACTCGGTCGAGATCGACGCCACCGGCGAGTACCCCGATCACGTGCTCGACGGGTTCCGCAAGCTCGGCGCCTTCGGCATGAAGATCCCCAGGCAGTACGGCGGGCTGGGGTTCACCAACGTCGAGTACCAGAAGGTGATGCAGCTCCTGGGCGGCCTGGACGGCAACATCTCGGCGCTGCTCTCCGCCCACCAGTCGATCGGCGTGCCGCAGCCGCTGAAGCTGTTCGGCAGCGAGGAGCTGAAGCAGAAGTACCTGCCGCGCTGCGCGCGGGGCGAGATCTCGGCCTTCGCGCTGACCGAGCCGGAGGTGGGCTCCGACCCGGCCCGCCTGATGACCTCCGCCGAGAAGACCCCCGAGGGCGACGCCTACATCCTCAACGGCCACAAGCTGTGGTGCACCAACGGCACCATCGCGAAGCTGCTCGTGGTCATGGCGCGCGACCCGAAGACCAAGCAGATCAGCGCCTTCGTCGTCGAGACCAGCTGGCCGGGCGTCAAGGTCGAGCATCGCTGCCACTTCATGGGGCTGCGCGCCCTGGCCAACGCGGTGATCAGCTTCACCAACGTGCGCGTGCCCGCCGGGAACCTCATCGGCAAGGAAGGGCGTGGCCTCAAGATCGCCCTGACCACCTTGAACGACGGCCGGCTGTCGATCCCGAACGGCTCGGTCGGCACCGTCAAGCTCTGTCTCGAGATCTGCCGCAAGTGGGGCAACGAGCGCGTGCAGTGGGGCCGCCCGATCGGCAAGCACGAGGCGGTGTCGCACAAGATCGCCGACATGGCGGCGATCGGCTTCGCCATGGAATCGATCGCCCATCTCGTCACCGTGATGGCCGACAGCGGCAACTATGACATCCGGCTCGAGGCGGCGGCCTGCAAGGAGTGGAACACCGACCGCACCTGGGAGATCGTCGACGACACGATGCAGATCCGCGGCGGCCGCGGCTACGAGACCGAGCGCTCGCTGGCGGCGCGCGGCGAGCAGCCGATCGGCGTCGAGCGCCTGATGCGCGACTACCGCATCAACAAGATCTTCGAGGGCTCGAGCGAGATCATGCACCTCTTCATGGCGCGCGAGGCGGTCGACAAGCACCTCGAGGTCGCCGGCCACCTGATCGATCCGGAGAAGGAGCTGGCCGAGAAGCTCGCCGCGCTGCCGAAGATCGCCGCCTTCTACGGCGCCTGGTATCCGTCGCGCTGGCTGGGCTGGGGCCAGTGGCCCCGCTACTCGGAATATGGGCCGATGGCCACCCACCTGCGCTTCGTCGAGCGCAACACCCGGCGCCTGTCGCGCCAGATCTTCCACGGCATGATCGTCTACCAGGGAGCGCTGCAGAACAAGCAAGCCTTCCTCTTCCGCGTCGTCGACATCGCCAACGAGATGTTCGCGATGGCGGCCTCGGCGGCGCGCGTGCACGCCATGATCGAGGCCGGCGCGGCGCACGCCGAGGAGGCGCTCGAGCTCGGCGACCTGTTCTGCCGCGGCGCCCGCCGCAAGGTGATGCGCCTGCTCCGCGACCTGTGGGCCAACGACGACGCCCGCAAGTACCGGGTCGCGCTGCGCATCCTCGAGGGCCGCCACGCCTGGATGGAGGCGGGGATGATCCGGCCGGCCACCCCGGCGACCCCGGTGACCCCGGTGGAGAAGGAGCTGCCGGCGGCCGAGGAGCGGCCGGCGGCGGCAGCGAAGGTGGCGGCAGCGCAAGCGCTCCCGGGCGGGGAGTCCGAGCCGGCGCCTGCGCTGCGGCCGGTGCCGCGAGCTCGCCCGGCCGCCGCGAACTGAGCGGCTCACCGCCGTACGCTGCCGGCGGCGCCTTCGCGCACGAAGCGCACTCCTTCCTCGAGCACCACGTCCTCGCCGCGGCCGTACCAGCGTTCGACGGCCGCCGCGGTGAGCGGCACGCGCAGATCGGGCTCGACGCCGCCGCGGCCGGCGGCGTCCGCGTCCACCTCGACCGTGCCGCCGGCGTCCAGCGACTGGGCGTGCGGGAAGATAACCTCCAGGCCGCCCGGCATCCGCACCGACTTCAGTCCGATGCCGAACGACCCGTGCGTGGCGTGGAGGCCGATGACGGCGACGCCGGGCAGCCCCTTGAGCAGCAGCGGCACCGCTTCGCCGGCGCTCACGGTGTCGCCGTCGATCAGCACGGCGATCCGGCCGCGGTAGAGCGGCGGCCGCGGCAGGACGGTGATGGCCTGGCGCGGGTCGGGCGCGAACCTGCCGGCGCCGCGATCGAGGTCCTGCCTGCCCTCCGGGCGATAGATCCCGGGCATCTCGTAAAACATGGCCTCACGCAGCAGCGGGGCGACGAGCGGCGGCACCATCGCGTCCAGGCCGCCGCAGTTGCCGCGCACGTCGACGATGACCCCCGGCAGGCGATCGGCGGCGAAGCGGGCGAGGGCGCGCCGCAGCGTGTGCTCCGGGAACGGCGTTCGCAGGGTCGGCAGCTCGAAGCGGATGCGCACGTAGCCGACTCCCGGGGCTCCCGCGGCTCCCGCGGCTCCCGCGGCTTCCGCGGCCCGAGCGGCTCCTGCGGCCCGAGCGGCTCCCGCGGCTTCCGCGCCTTCCGCAGCCAGGGTCCGGGTCTCGAGAGTGCGCCCGAGCAGCAGCTCCCAGGCGCGCAGGCAGGGCGGCCGGTCGCGCGGCGCGGCGACGGCCACCAGCTCCCGGGTCTCGACAATGGCGCCGGCGTCGCCGTCCACCGCGGCCCTCGGGTCGCGGAAGGAAACCGTTGCCCTGGTCCCGACCGGCGCCCGGCCGAGCAGGCGGGCCTGGTCCAGGCGAGCGCCCTCGCGCGTGGCCGGGGGGCGCTCGCTCCACAGGGCCGGCACGGCGGCCAGCGCGCGGGCGGCGGGTACATCGTTCCAGCGCACGATCTCGGCGCCGCAGCGCAGGCCGGCCCGTGCGGCGGGGCCGCCGGCGGCGATCCGGCCGGCCAGCACCCTCCCGTCGTCGAGCTCGACGACCTCGAGACCGAAGGAGCCGCCCACCTCGGCGCGCTCGAGGCCGCCGTCGTCGCCGAGCAGGTGCGCGTGGCCGTCGCGCAGGCTCCAGACGAGCTCGCGCAGCGCCCGGTACCAGGCGCGCCGGTCGTGCCTCGCCTCCGCGTCGGCCACCCGCGGCCCCAGCTCGCGCTCGATCGCCGTCCAGTCGATCCCCTTCCAGGCGCCGAAGGGGTACTCGCGCGCCAGCAGGCCGCAGAGGCGCGAGAAGGCCGCGCTCCAGCCGAGGCCGCCGAGATCGGTGTGCCGCGGGCGGTCGAGCGAGAAGCCGGCGCCGAGCACGGCGCAGAGCAGCAGGCTCAGAATCAACGCCGGCCGGCGCTGATACGTCACGGGACCGCCCCGCCCGCGTGCTTCATGGCGCGGTAGTGGGTCACGTGGTAGGGTGAGTGCTCGATGCATCATTTCGGCATGTCCGCGCGGGCATGAAAGCCGTCCTGCCGGCCGACCCCACCCACGCCGGTAACGGCGCCGGCTTGCGGCCGGCGCCTCGGGTTGGCGAGCTGCCGGACCCGGTGGCCCGGGCCGGCGAGGTGGTGGTGGCGGTCCATGCGGCCGGACTCAATCGCGCCGACCTGCTGCAGCTGGCGGGCCATTATCCGCCGCCTCCCGGCGAGAGCGACGTGCCGGGGCTCGAGTGCGCCGGCCAGATCGCCATCGTCGGCGAGGGTGTGGACCGCTGGCAGGTGGGGATGCGCGTGATGGCGCTGCTGGCCGGCGGCGGCCAGGCGACGCGCGTGGCGGCGCCTGCCGGCCAGCTGCTGCCGCTGCCCGAGAACCTCTCCTTCGTCGAGGGCGGAGCGCTCCCCGAGGCCGGCCTCACCGCGTGGACCAACCTGGTCGCCGAGGGCGGCCTGGTGACCGGCGAGGTGGTGCTGATCACCGGCGCCACCGGCGGCATGGGCACCTTCGCGGCGCAGCTGGCGCAAGAGCTCGGAGCGCGGGTCATCGCGGCGGCGCGCGATGCCGGCCGGCTGGAGCTGCTGCGGTCCCTCGGCATCACGGAGCTGCTCACCGACGACGACGAGCTGCCGGCGCGGGTGCGCGATGCGACCGGCGGACGGGGCGTCGACCTGGTCTTCGACCTGGTGGGCGGGGATCGCCTGCCGGCGCACCTCGCGGCCCTGAAGAAGGGCGGCCGCCTGGTGCTCATGGGGATGCTCGCCGGCCACACCGCCGAGCTCGACCTGGAGGCCTTGCTGCGCCGCCGCCTGCGGATCATCGGCTCGGTCCTGCGGGCGCGCTCACGCGACGAGAAGGCACGCCTGGTCGCCGGGTTCGGGGCCTTCGCGGTGCCGCGCTTGCGGGCCGGCCGCCTGCGGCCGGTCGTCGACCGCGTGCTGCCGCTGGAGGATGCGGCCCTGGCGTACGCGGCGCTGGCGAACGGCGGCGGCTTCGGCAAGATCGTGCTGACGATGACGTGAGCCGCTCGGGCCGCGGCGCCTTGCAAGATTTACAGACCTGCCGGCGGCGGGCGAACGCCCCGATCCGCGGAGCTGAAGCAGAGCGATGGCATGCGCGTTGCTCTTCCTCCTGATGTCGTAGCCAGGATATGCAATCGCCCTACGACAACTCAAGGAGGTAGGCCCATGAACTTCATCATCTGGCTCATCGTCGGCGGCTTGATCGGCTGGATCGCCAGCATCATCATGCGGCACCCGGAGGGCGTGCTGATGGACGTCGTGGTCGGCATCGTCGGCGCCGTGCTTGCCGGCTTCCTGCTCTCGCCGGTGTTCGGGGTCAGCACGATCAACCAGGCCAATTTCAGCGCTGCCAGCCTGCTCGTCTCCTTGCTCGGCTCCGTCATCCTCCTGGCCATCGTGAATCTCTTCCGCCGCGGCGCCGTGAGATAGCCCGCCGCGGCCAGCGCAGCATCGCCGGCATCCTGGCCGCGGCGAGACGCCGGCTCGCCGCGGCGCGCCGCTCGCAGCCCGTCCTGGCCAGCCGCGGTAACAAAGCGATCGCCCGTGCCAAAGCGATCGCCCGTGCGTATGGAGATCCGACGCGGGCTCGCGGTGGGCCCGGGTCTTCTCGCGTCCGACGAGGAGAGCCCCCCCGATGCGCAGTCATGGAATGATCGTTCTGTCCGCCGGCACCTTGCTTCTCGCCTGCGCCGCGGTGGCCGCCACCGCCCGGGCCGCGGCCCCGGCGTCCGGCCTCGAAGCACGGCGGGCGGCCTTGAGAGCGCTGCTCGACGAGCAGTGGCAGTACCGCCTGAAGGCCAGTCCGGAGTTCGCCTCCTACCTCGGGGACAAGCGCTACAACGATCAGCTGAGCGATCTCTCGCAGGCGGAGATCGACCGCGAGCTCGGCAAGGCGCGCGAGCTCCTGACCCGCTTCGAGGCCGTCGACACCGGCGGCTTTCCCGAGCAGGAGGCGCTCGACAAGGTGCTGATGGTGCGCAACCTGCGCGAGTTCCTGGACGAGGCGCGGTTCAAGCCATGGGAGATGCCGGTCAACCAGCTCAGCGGCATCCACATCGAGGCGCCGACGCTCGTCGAGGTGCTCACCTTCACCGGCGCCAAGGACTACGACGACCTCGTCGCCCGCTACCACAAGCTGCCGGTCGCCTTCGACCAGACCGTCGAGCAGATGCGCAAGGGTCTCGCCGACGGCCTGATGCCGCCGAAGTTCCTGCTCGAGAAGGTCGCCGGCCAGGCGGCGGCCATCGCCGGCCAGAAGCCCGAGGACACGGCCTTCGCGGAGCCGCTCGCCAAGTTCCCGGCGTCGGTCCCCGCCGCCGAGCAGGGACGCATCCGGCAGGCGATGCTGGCCGCCATCCGCGACGACGTGCTGCCCGCCTATCGGCGGTTCGCGGACTTCGTCAAGAACGAATACGCGCCCAGGGGACGCGCCGAGGCCGGGATGTGGTCGCTGCCTGACGGCGCCGCGCGCTACGCCTTCCAGGTCAAGTCCAACACCACCACCGACCTGACACCCGAGCAGATCCACCAGATCGGCCTGCGGCAGGTGGGAGAGCTCGAGCGGCAGATGACGGCCATCGCCTCGCGGCTCGGCTACGCCGACCTCAAGAGCTTCAACGCCAAGGTGCAGAGCGATCCCGCCCTCAGGGCCCGGTCGCGCGAGCAGATCCTCGATCTCTACCGCGGCTACATCGACGGCATGTACGCCAAGCTGCCGGAGCTCTTCGGGCGCCTCCCCAAGGCCAAGGTGGAGGTGGTCCCGGTCGAGGCCTTCCGCGAGAAGGAGGCGCCCGGGGCCAACTACCAGCCCGGCACCATCGACGGCTCCCGTCCCGGCCGCGTCCAGGTCAACACCTACGATCCGACCGCGCGCAAGACCATCTCGATGGAATCGACCGCGTACCACGAGGGCGTTCCCGGGCACCATCTGCAGATCTCGATCGCGCAGGAGCTGCCCACCCTGCCGCCGTTCCGGCAGCACGCCGAGTACACGGCGTACGTCGAGGGCTGGGCGCTCTATACCGAGCGGCTGGGCAAGGACGTCGGGTTCTACACCAACCCCTACAACGATTACGGCCGGCTGCAGGACGAGATGCTGCGCGCCATCCGCCTGGTGGTCGACACCGGCTTCCACTACAAGCGTTGGACCCGCGAGCAGGTCGTCCAGTTCTTCCACGATCATTCGGCCCTCGACGAGGTCGAGGTGCAGAACGAGACCGACCGCTACATCGTCTGGCCCGGCCAGGCGCTGGCCTACATGGTCGGCCAGCTGAAGATCCTCGAGCTGCGCGATCGCGCCCACCGGCAGCTCGGCGCGCGCTTCGACATCCGCGCCTTCCACGACGAGGTGCTGGGCGCGGGCGCCCTGCCGCTCGACGTGCTCGAAGCCCGCATCGACCGGTGGCTGGCCGCCGGCAAGGGCGGAGCGTCTAAGGGAGCCAAGTAACAGCCGGCTCAGGACTCGTCGAGCAGAGTCTGGCGGGCGGCGGCGAGGACGTCCTCCCAGCCGCCGCGGTCGTTGGCCTCGACCAGGCCTTCGAGGTGCGCCAGCGCCTCGCGGGTGGCGCGGTAGACGTCGGTCCGGTAGGGGTTGAGCCGCTGGATGTCGAGGTAGAGGTCGGCGTCCTCGCCGAGCACCGAGCGGGCGGTGGCCGCCTGGCGCAGGAAGGTGGTCGAGGCGCAGGCGTGGAGCTCCGCGGGCGCGATGCCGCTGCGGCAGAGCGCGGCGCCGAAGAGCAGGTTGGCGAGGTGGGCGAGGCCGAGCAGCCACCCCATCAGCCGGTCATGATGAGGGAAAGGCACCTCCACCAGCCTGGTGTAGGGATGCGACAGGAACGGCTCGACGGCCCGCCGGTCGCCGTCCGTCTCGTCCTGGGCCGCCAGCACGAAGGTCAACGGCTCGTAGAGCGACTTGCCGGGCCCGAACATCGGGTGCAGGGCGGCGACCCGCACGCCGTCGCGGCGGGCCTGCTCCAGGGCCGGCAGCAGCGGCGTCTTGATGGAGGAGATCTCGACGATCAGCGGCCGGCGCCCGGCCGGGAGGGCCGCCGCCGCCGCCGCCACGTCGGCGACCACGGCCGCGGTGCGCGCCAGCGGCACTGCGACGAGCACCGCCGCGTAGGCCTCCAGCTCCGGCAACGCGGCCAGCGCGGCGTAGCGGCCCGGCCGCGCCGCCAGGCCGGCGAAGGCCGGGTCCAGCAAGTCGCAGCGGTGGCCGGCGAGGTCGAGGAAGGCGTGGAACCAGCCGCCCATGCCTCCCGCGCCGCCGGCGATCAGCACGCGCTCACCGCGCCGGGCGCGCAGCTCCACGCCGACGCGGTGCTGGCGCTCGACCGACCCGCGGATGATGGCGCGGAACACCGCTTCGAGCACCTCCTCGGACACGCCGCAGCTCTCGGCCTGCTGGCGCGCGCGGCGCAGGACCTGGTCCTCGACGTCGCGGACCACGATGGGTGCGCCGCGCTCGGCCTTCAGGCGGCCGACCTCGCCGGCGATCTCCATCCGCCGCCGCAGCAGCTCGAGCAGGGCGCGGTCGAGGTCGGCGATGGCGTCGCGCAGCGGCGGCAACGGGTCGGATGAGGTCATCGGTCCTCCAAGCGCGATCTCAGCCCACGGTCAACTGGCACAGCAGGATATTGTCGCCGAAGGATCGGGAATCCGGCCACCCGAGCCGCAGGAGCTTCCGGCGCAGGCGCGGCGCGGGACGTCCGATCGAGCCGGCGTCGAACCACCAGACCTTGGTGCCCGGCGCGAGCTGGTAGGTCTGCGCGACACTGGCCAGCTCCTCGTTCAGCTCCTCGGGCTGCAGGCTCCACTGCCGTGGGCCCGTGGTGATGGCGACATAGGGGCCACAGCCACTCCTGGCGAAGGGCAGCATCGCCCCGACCTGAACGATGCCGTGGCCGCAGGCGTAGTAGCCGAGCAGCAGTCCACTCTGATAGTCGGCGAGGAGGATGGAGCCCGGCGGCGCCGACGCTCGCAAGTCAGCCACCGCCGCTTGCATCGTGGCGCGGGCACGATCCGCCGCGGCCGGCGCCGGGGGCGAGGGGAAGAGGTTGCAGAGCGCCAGCAGGCCGGCGACCGAGAGCGGCTTGATCCAGTCTCGGGCCGGCTGCCATGCCGCCAGGCCGAGGCTCGCGCCGCCCAGGGCAAAGAGCGCCAGGAACGCGTCGTGCCGCGTCCCGCCATAAGGATAGAGCCCGGCCAGGGCGGCGCCGCAGCTCACCACGAAGGGAAGGCCGAGCAGCAGGGCGAGCTGGCGCGGCCGCGGACCCCGCTCATGAACGGGCTCCCGCCGCCTCAGCAGCGACGCCAGGCCGAGCAGAAAAGCCAGCAAGGCCAGCGCCCCGCCGACGCCGTTCCCGAGGATGAACGTGAAGACGCGCCACGTCTGCATCCCGGCGAAGACCGCGGCGTTCTCTTCTCCGGGGTGGTAGATGGATTGCCGCAGCCAGGTCTCGGCGATGCGCTGCGGCATCCCGATCTGCCGCAGGCGCGCCACGTGGGTGGCGAGGAAGTAGGCGGTGAGGGCCAGCGCCGCCGCCTGGCCGCCCATCCAGGCCGCGAACACTCGCGGGCTCTTCCCGTAGGGATACTGGCGCACCAGGAGGTAGACGCCGATCGCGAGAGCGAAGATCAGGGAAGAGTAATGGGTGAGCAGCGCCCCGAGGAGCGACAGGGAGAACAGAACCATCCATCGCCACGAGTCCTCCCGCAGCGCGCGCTCCGCGAGGTAGAGGCAGGCCGACATGAAGAACAACAAGAGCGCATATTGCCGGATCTCGGCAGACAGCTCGACGAGGGCGGGGGCGAAGGCGCACAGCAGCAGACCCACCAGGGCGGTGGAGCGGTCCGTGACCTGCTCGAGCCATCGATAGACGAGCCAACAGGCAGCCGTTCCCGCCAGGACCGAGGGCAGGCGCAGCATCAGCTCCGACTGTCCCAGCGAACGCCAGGAATAGAGCAACAGGATCAGCAACGGCGGGTGGGCGTTGGTGAGGGCGGCCCGGTAGGCGGCGCTCACGGAGGTCTGACTGGCAAGCAGCTGATGCAGGGCCTCGTCGGGATGGAGGAAGTACGCCTGCGCCGCGACCAGCCTCACGGCCAGGCCGCCGGCCAACACCAGCAAGGGTAGGAAGCTCGCGACAGCCGCAGCGCGCGGCGGCGGGTCGGCTGTCGTTTCGGGGTGCATCGTTCGGCGAGCTCGATGCGTCGATGCGAAGGCGATGGTCCGCAAATCATAGACTACCCCTCCCGTGGTGCCGTGGCCACCGTGTTAAGCTCCGGGCGCTCCGAAAGCGAGACCGCCATGAGCCCAGATCCGAGCGCCGCCGACGCCGTCCCCGCGGGCGCGTCCCCGGTGCCCTACCCGACGGCGTTCTTCGGCCACCCGCGCGGCCTGGCGACGCTCTTCTTCACCGAGTTCTGGGAGCGCTTCAGCTACTACGGCATTCAGGCGCTGCTCGTTCTGTTCGTTACCGCCAGCACGGCCCGGGGCGGGCTCGGCCTCAGCGTCGCCCAGGGAACGGCCGTCTACGGCCTCTACAGCGGATCGCTCTGGCTGCTCTCGCTCCCCGGCGGCTGGATCGCCGACCGCTTGCTGGGCTCTCGCCGCGCCGTGTTGCTGGGCGGCTGCTTGATCTCTGCCGGCAACCTCTCGCTGGCCGTCACCGGCTGGCCGCCCTTCTGCCTGGGGCTGACGCTGACCGCGCTCGGCACCGGGTTGCTCAAGCCCAACATCAGCTCGATGGTCGGCGAGCTCTACCCGTCCGACTTCGCCCGGCGCGACGCCGGCTTTTCGATTTTCTACATGGGCATCAACCTCGGCGCCATCCTCTCGCCGGTGATCTGCGGTCAGCTGGGCGAGCGTGTGGACTGGCATCTGGGCTTCGCGGCGGCTGGTGTCGGCATGGCGCTGGGAGTGGTGCAGTATTCCCTGGGCGGCAGATACCTGGGAAGCGCCGGCTTGCGGCCCAATGCCGAGCTCGACGCCGGCGCGCGCGCCCGGTCGTGGAGACTCCTGGCCGGCGGTGGCGCCCTGGTGGCGCTGCTGGCGATGCTGGTGACCACCGGCTGGCTGCCGGTTACTCTCGGACAGGCGGCCAAGATCGCTACCGCGATGATCGCCGGCCTGGCGCTGGCGTACTTTGCCTACCAGTTCGCCGCCGGCGGTCTCGACCGGGGCGAGAAGCGGCGCATGCTGGCGATCCTCGTCCTCTTCCTGTTCTCTGTGCTGTTCTGGTCCGGCTACTTCCAGGCTGCCTCGTCGCTGAGCCTGTTCGCGGAGCGCTTGACCAACCGCAACATCCTAGGCTGGAACATGCCGGCGAGCTGGCTACAGTCGGTCAATCCGATCATCGTCGTCCTGCTGGCGCCGGTCTTCGCCTGGCTCTGGGTGCGCCTCGGCCGCCGCAACCCTTCCAGCCCGGCGAAGTTCGCGCTGGGCCTGCTGTTCTTGGCGCTCGGGTTCGTCACCATGGTCGAGGCGTCATTTGCCAGCGTCGGCCGGGCGGTGGTGGGGGGTGCGCTGGTGCCGCGCCTGGTGAGCCCTTGGTGGCTGGTGCTGACCTACACGTTCCATAGCTGCGGCGAGCTCTGCCTGTCCCCGGTCGGCCTCTCCACGGTCACCAAGCTCGCACCCCGACGCAAGGTCAGCCAGATGCTGGGGATCTGGTTCATGTCGCTGTCGCTCGGCAACATCCTCGCCGGCCAGATCGCTGGCCGCTTCGAGGCGATCCCCCTCTTCCAGATCTTCGGGGCGGTGGCGGCGACGGCCGGCGCGGCCGCCCTGATCCTGTTCCTGGTGGTGCGGCCGATGCGCAAACTGATCGGCGGGGCCGAGTAGGCCCCGACCCGTGCCCCCGGGAGTCGTGACCGCCGAGCCCGAGAGCCTGCCTGCCGCTGCCGCGCCGCGGCCGCGGAGCGATGCGCTCGTCGTCGGCCTGGCCCGCCTGGTGGCGCGGATCTTCTTCCGCGAGATCGAGGTGGTCGGCGCCGCGCGCCTGCCGCCGAGCGGGCCCTTGCTGGTGGTGGCCAACCACCAGAACGGCATGATCGATCCGCTGCTGATCGCCGCCACCCTGCCGGCGGGCGGACCGGGCGGACCGGGTGGACCGGGGGGAGCTGGCGGGCGTCCATCCGGCGGCCGGATGCCGCGCTTCCTGGCCACTCACCTCGCGTGGCGGAACCTGGCGCTGCGTCCGTGGCTGCAGCTCGGCGGCGTCATCCCGATCTACCGGCCGAAGGACGTCGGCGGCGCCGCCGACCCGGCTCAGAACGTGGCGTCCTTCGCCCGCTGCCACGAGGAGCTCGCCCGTGGCGGCGCCGTGGCCCTCTTCCCGGAAGGCGTCAGCCATAGCGAGCCGTCGCTGGTGCCGCTCAAGACCGGGGCCGCGCGCATCGTGCTCGAGGCGGCGCGGCGGTTCCCGCACCTGTCGCCGCTCGTCGTGCCGATCGGTCTCACCTTCGAGGCCAGGGGAACGTTCCGCTCGCGCGCGCTGCTGGAGATCGGGGAGCCGATCGACCCGGCTCCCGAGATCGCCCTCGATCGCAATGATGCGAACGTGGCGGCCGCCGGCGCGGCCTCCTCCGCCCCCGCCGTGCGGGCGTTGACGGCTCGGATCGACGCGGGCCTCAAGGCGGTGACGCTCAACTACGGCTCGTGGGAGGAAGCGCGCCGCATCGGCAGGGCGGCGGAGCTGTTCTCGTCGACGCCCTCCGGGGCAGCCGGCGTCGCCGCCAGCGGCGCTGTCGGGGCTGCCGGGGCTGCCGCGGGCGCCGGCACGGGCCTGCCTGGCGAGCCGCCACTTGCCGAGCGCTTCTCGCTGCATCGCGCCCTCGTCGAGGGGTACGCCGAGCTTCGGCGGCGTGATCCGGAGCGCACGGCGGCGGCGGCCGCGGCGATCGACCGCTACGACCGGATGCTCGGCGCGCTCGGCGTGCGTGACGACCAGGTCGCCGCCAGCTACCCGGCGGCGCCCGCCGTCCTCTGGGTGGGCCGCACCGCGCTCCGCCTGCTGGTCTACCTGCCGCTGGCGCTGGTGGGAATGGTCCTCAACTGGCTGCCCTACCGGGTGGTGGGGGAGATCGCCGCCCGTGCCGCCCGCACGCCGGACGTTCCCGCTTCCTTCAAGGTCTTCGGCGGCATCGTCCTCTTCCCGCTGGCCTGGCTGCTCGAAGCCGCCCTCGCCGCCTGGCTCGCCGGGCCGCCCTTGACGTGGCGCGCCGGCGCCGCGCTGCTCACCCTCGTGGCCGCCCCGTTCACCGGCTGGATCGCGCTGCGTTTCGACGACCGGCGGGGGCAGCTCTGGCGCGAGGCGCGCGCCTACCTGCTGCTGCGGACGCGGCGCGCGATCGCCGCCGAGCTGCAGGCCCGCCGCGCCGCCGCCGCCCGCGAGGTCGGGGCGCTGGCCGATCTCTACCGGGCGGCAGGCCGGGAGGGCGCGGCGGGGCCATCGCTGGCCGACCCCTGAGATCTGCGGGCTATTGATCGTCGCCGGCGAGCTGGTGGAGGAGGTCCGCGCAGCGCTCGCCGAGGGTGGCGGGGTCGATGCGGCCGCCGGCAATGGTGTCCCGGATGCTCCGGACCTTGGCGAGGGCCTGGGGATCGAGGTTGTCCGCATCCTTCCCGCCGGGCCGCATCGCCTCGTCCAGCACTCCCAGGGTCGCAGGATTGCGGAAGAGGTCCGCGCGGCCGTTCTGGCCGACGAGACGGCATGCCTCGGTCCAGCGGCCGAGCTCGACCAGCCGCGGGTCCTCGAGCAGCTCCTCCATGGCCTTTTTCTCGGCGGCCGCCGCGGCCGCGAGCAGGGTCGGGGGCGCCACCTGCGGTCCCAGCCGCTTCCGGAGCCCGTCGTAGGCAGCTCGCGTCTCGAGAGGGGGGATGGGCATGCGCTCGAAAAGCAGGTGGAAGCGCCGGAGCGCGTCGTCGGCGTCCTCTCGGTTGCCGCTCGCCAGGGCCAGCCGCAGGTCGAGGAACCGCACTCCCAGCTGGAAGGCCTCGTCCTCGGGCGGCACGTCGGGCTGGTCCTCCGTGCCCGGGCCCCCGCGCAGTGTCCTGCCCCAGTTGAACTGCCCGGACGGGGCCGGGCCGACCAGGCTTGCCAGTTGCTCCGTCGAGGGTCCGGCGCCGCGGCCGCCCTGCAGGAAGACGACCAGTCCGACCGTCGTGGCCAGCACCGCGGCGAGGGCGGCTGCCGCCCACCAGGCGCGCGGCCGGAGGGCCCGCGCCTCCCTGGGCCGCTCAAAAGGGCGCGGCGTCGCGGCGGGCTGCTGCTGCTCCTCCCGGCTGTCCTCCAGGATGTGGGCAGTGCCGGCGAAGGTCTCGTAGCAGCTCTCGCACCGGGCCAGGTGCTCGGTGAGGCGAACCCGTTCTTCGGCCGTGAGCTTGCCGTCGAGGAAGGCGGCGATGTCCTCCAGGTCCAGGCAATCGGCGGGCGCAATCTTGGGTTCAGCTATGGCATGGCCTCCAAACTCGCTGGCGGCTCCACTTCCTGGGACGGACCCGGAAGGAGCTTTTCGGCCCAGGGTCGTCCGCCCGCCGCCTCCGCCATTCTAGCCTCCCGGGCCGTCGCCCGGAGACCTCCCGGCCCCTCGCGCTCAGTTGTCCGCATCGCCCAGGATCTCCGCCACCTCGGCTGCACTGACGCCGGCGCTCTCCAGGACCTCGCGCAGGCTCCTCAAGATCTTCTCCCTTCTCTTGTAGAGCGCCTTCTGGTCGAGCTGCAGGTGGGCCGCGATCTCGACGACCTTGAAATTGTCGCCGACCATCTTGGCGATCAAGCGGTCCTCTGCCGGCAAGGCAGCAAGCGCGTCCGCGAGGGCCTGCATGGCATGCAGCCAGCGCTGGTGCCGTTCGCTCTGCCGGATGCCGTCATCCGCGCACTCGGCGGCGACCGGCTCGCGGCGTCCCGGCGCCACGCCATCACGGAGATCGCCGCTGCCGCTCCCGCCCGCGCCGTCATGGGAGCCGCCGGTCCGGCGGGGCGACGGCGCCGGCAGCCGGGCCGCGATCTCGCCCAGCTCGGCGTCGGTCGCGGTCGCGCCGCGGGAGCGGAGGGTCCGGCACGCCTCGTCGAAGCCCAGGCGATCGCGCACCAGCAGGGTCTCGAGGTCGATGGCCAGCTGGCCCTGCCGTATCGCTGCCTTGGAGGGGCGCCATTTCCCCCAGCGGCTGTTGACGTAGTCCTGCAAAGCCCTCTGGACCACGACCGCCAGGTAGCTCGCCAGGTTGCTGCGGCCCTGGAACTTGCGCAGCACGGCGCAGCCGTCGGCCCAGATCTTGGCCAGGACGTGCTGGGTGAAGTCTTCGACCTCCTCGCGGCCGAAGCCGTAGCGGCGGCAGGCGTAGGCCGCCAGCTTCTTGATCGTCTCCAGCTGCGCCAGGTAGAGTTGCTCCACGGAGCCTTTCCCGGGCGCCTTGGAGCCGGCCACCGCCTGGGGGCCCTCCTGGAGCCGGTCCCGGTTCGGATCGAGCACTGGCTGGATTGTAACGAACTTTCGCGCCTCGAGGCGGCCGCTGTCGCGCCCTCTTCCGCGGCCCAGGTGGGTTGGTGACCGCATGGCGATCTGCCCTCCGCGCGTAGCTCTATTGCTATCTTTCGATACGAGCTCGCCTGTGTAGCGCTGTTCCAGCAGCGGATACGTGCGACGGGCCGCGAGGTTCTCCTGTGATTCTCCTAAGGTAGGATGCGCCGGATCACGCCTTCCAGGGACGAACCAGGCGGGCATGCCTGCGGACATACCGCTTGGCGCCTGGTCGAGGAGGATGCGCATGGAGTCGGATCGAGCACCGGGGAGCGGCGGCGGCGAGCCGGGCGGCGGCTCCCGCGGCTCCAAGGATCGCGGCGGCGCGGGTCCGCGCCGTGCCGCCATGGTCTGGGTGCTGGCGATGCTGGTGCTCGCCGAGGCGGCGGCGCTGGCGCTGATCGCGGTGCGGGCGCGGTGGCTGGCGGCCGCCGAGAGCAGCCAGCAGCGGCGCGGCGAGCGCGTGGCCGAGCGCATGGGGTGCTTCGGCTGCCACGGTCCGGGCGGCGCGGTTGGCATCCCCGACCCGGATTCGAGGGCCGGCGACGTGCCGGCGTGGGTCGGCGGCTCGTGGACGATGTACAACCACGAGCCTGGAGACGTGCGGGCGTGGATCCTCGACGGCCACCCGCCCGGCCAGAAGCCTGACGCCGGGGCGTTGATCAAGATGCCCGCCTTCCGCGGCCGGATGAGCGGGGCGGAGCTCGCCGACCTGACGGTCTACGTGCTCACCGTCTCGGAGTTCGGCGAGCTCCCGGACCCCAGGGTGAGCGCCGGCCGCGACGTGGCCCTGCGTTACGGCTGCTTCGGCTGCCATGGGGCGGAAGGGCGCGGCCTGATTCGAGATCCAGGCTCCCTGAAGGGCTACGTGCCGCCCTGGGACGGCGCCGACTACGCCGAGCTGGTGCGCGGCGACGCCGAGCTCCGGCAGTGGGTCCGCAACGGCGCCCCCGATCGGCTGCGCGCCAACCCCGCCGCCCGCCATTTCCTGGAGGGTGAGGCCGTCCAGATGCCCGCCTACGGCGACCGCGTCAAGCCCGCGGAGCTCGACGCTCTGGCCGCCTACGTCCGCTGGGTGCGGCAGCACCCGCGCACGGCCCCGTAGAACGGACCCGTTCCCGCGACAAGAGGGAGGGAGGGGCTAGGCCCCGAAGCCAAGCGCGAACAGCACGGCGGCGCGGACCTCCTCGAGCCGGTCACGCCGGAGGCTGGCGATGACCGGCCCGAGCTTCTGCTTCGAGACCGTCTGGAGATGATCGCAGTTGATGGCACAGTCTCGGGGCATGCCGTCGGCGGCGGTGAGCAGGACCTCGGACGGCAGCCCGCGGACGGTGCGGGTGATCGGCGCGATCGTCACCTCGCCGAGATAGTCGAGGACCGAATCGCGCGTCAGCACGAGCACCGGCCGGCGCTTGTCCGGCTGGCCAAACCGATACCAACGGATCTCGCCCCGCATCAGCGGCTACTAGTCAGGCCAGACCTGCTCGGCTTCCCAGTCGTCGAGCTCCCCGGGCTGGACCGGTTGGCGTTGATAGCCGAGGCGATGTCGCTCTTCCAGCTCGCGTACCCGGGCGCTTGCCAGGGCCGCGCGCAGGGCGTCGCGGGTGAAGGCCGACCGGTTCTTGCCCTGTGCCGCGGCGGCGCGATCGACTTCGGCGACCAGATCCTCGTCGATGGTCATCTGCACGGTCTTCACGTCCTCCACAGTAACATAGCTATCTCAATGTGGAACCAGGAGCGGATGGCGGGGGTGGCGGGCGCGGTGGCGGTGGTGGCCGGACGGGAACAACTTCGGCTCGTCCCTTGTTGGATAAGACGCAAAACGTCACCGTTTCCGCGAAGGCCGCGACGTACCGTCACGGTCTTTGGTGGGGGTTGACGCCGTAGGCCGGGCGCTGTTACCATCTGCGGGTTTCGCCGCCGAGGGTCTCGCCAGGGACCGGGGCGGGTGGTCTTCCGCCGGAAGACCTGATCCTGAACGCCGTTCGGAGCGGTCAGCGGGCGCAAAGCCTCATCCTGCTACAAGGATGAGGCGTGTGGGTGTGTCTTCCGGCTGGAAGCGCGACCCTCGATGCGTTCGCGGCCGAGAGAATAAGGGCCGGCGCCCCTGCCGGTGACCCCGATGCATGCCGAGGGGTCCTCGGGAGTCGATGGCGGGGCACGCCGGAGCCGCCGTACCTCCGTGTGAGCCTAACGGGAACCACGGCCTGGGGCCGTGGCGCCGCCGCCGGCAAGAGGTGCGGCGCCCCCTGGGAACGTAGCGAACGAAGCAGAGGGAACCAAGGAGAACCGCGGAGCATGCCTACGATTCATCAGTTGGTGCGCAAGGGTCGCGCCCGCTCCGTCGCCAAGACGAAGAGCCCGGCGCTGCAGTCGTCGCCGCAGAAGCGCGGTGTCTGTGTGCGCGTTTACACGCAGACGCCGAAGAAGCCGAACTCGGCGCTCCGGAAGGTGGCCCGCGTACGGCTGACGAACGGCATCGAGGTGACGACCTACATCCCCGGCGTCGGCCACAACCTGCAGGAGCACTCGATCGTGCTGATCCGCGGCGGCCGCGTGAAGGACCTGCCCGGGGTGCGCTACCACGTGATCCGCGGCACGCTGGACGCGGTCGGCGTGCAGAACCGCCGCCAGGGGCGCTCCAAGTACGGCGCCAAGCGGCCCAAGGGTTGAGCGGCGGCCGTCCTGACACCGGAGAGATGAAAGTATGCCAAGGCGCAGAGAGATCCCCAAGCGCGAGGTCCTGCCGGACCCGATCTACAACTCGCAGCTGGTGACCAAGTTCGTCAACGTGGTCATGCGCGACGGCAAGAAGTCGGTGGCCGAGCGCATCCTCTACGACGCTCTCGAGGCCATCCGCCAGCGCACCAGCGACGACCCGATGAAGGTGTTCAAGAAGGCGATCGAGAACGTCAAGCCGGCCGTGGAGGTGAAGTCGCGCCGCGTCGGCGGCTCGACCTACCAGGTGCCGGTCGAGGTGCGCCCCAGCCGCAAGCTGGCGTTGTCGATGCGCTGGATCATTACCACCGCGCAGGCGCGTGGCGAGAAGACGATGCGGGCGCGGTTGGCCGGCGAGCTGATGGACGCCGCCGAGAGCCGCGGCGGCGCCATCAAGAAGAAGGAAGACACGCACCGGATGGCGGAGGCCAACAAGGCGTTCGCGCACTACCGCTGGTAGCAGGAGCAGGCATAGATCTCATATCCCATGCCTCTCGGCGGCGGCGGGTCGCCCGCGCCGCTTTGAACTTGAGCACCGGAGGCTCGGCCCCCCGTAGGGGCCGCCCAGGTGCGAGGGAAAGACTGGAAGCGTCATGGCAAGGCAAGGTTCGCTCAAAGACACGCGCAACATCGGCATCATGGCCCACATCGATGCCGGTAAGACCACGACCACGGAGCGCATCCTTTTCTATACCGGGGTGAACTACAAGCTCGGCGAGGTGCACGACGGCACTGCCACCATGGACTGGATGGTCCAGGAGCAGGAGCGCGGCATCACCATCACGTCGGCGGCGACCACCTGCTTCTGGAAGCAGCATCGCATCAACATCATCGACACCCCGGGCCACGTCGACTTCACCGCCGAGGTGGAGCGGTCGCTGCGCGTGCTCGACGGCGCGGTGGCGGTGTTCGACTCCGTCGCCGGCGTCGAGCCGCAGTCGGAGACCGTCTGGCGCCAGGCCGATCACTACCGCGTGCCGCGCATCGCCTTCGTCAACAAGATGGACCGCGTGGGCGCGGACTTCGACCGCACCGTGTCGATGATGCGCAGCCGGCTCGCCGCCAACCCGGTGGTGATCCAGCTGCCCTGGGGCAAGGAAGAGAGCTTCCGCGGCGTCATCGACCTGCTCGGCATGAAGGGCATCTATTACAAGGACGAGACCCTGGGCGCCGACTACGAGCGTGTCGACATCCCGGAGGAGCACCTCGACGAGGCCCACCGCCGCCGCGAGGAGATGGTGGAGGCGATCGCCGAGACCGACGACCAGCTGCTCGAGAAGTATCTCTCCGGCGAGGAGATCACCGTCGACGAGCTGCGCGCTTCGCTGCGCCGCGCCACGATCGCCAACCGTCTGCAGCCGGTCATCTGCGGCAGCGCCTTCAAGAACAAGGGCGTGCAGCCGCTGCTCGACGCCGTCGTCGACTACCTGCCGTCGCCGCTCGACATCCCGCCCATCCAGGGCACCGACCTGGCCGGCGACAAGCCGGTGATGCGGCATTCCGACGACGCCGAGCCGTTCTCGGGCCTGGTGTTCAAGATCATGACCGATCCCTTCGTCGGCCAGCTCGCCTTCTTCCGCGTCTACTCCGGCCACGTCGAATCGGGCACCTCGGTGCTGAACGCCAAGCGCGGCGCCAACGAGCGCATCGGCCGCCTGCTCAAGATGCACGCCAACAAGCGCGAGGAGATCTCCGAGGTGTGGGCCGGCGACATCGCCGCGGCGGTCGGCTTGAAGAACGTCACCACCGGCGACACCGTCTGCGACCCGAAGGCGCCGGTGGTGCTCGAGGCGATGAGCTTCCCGGAGCCGGTGATCTCGGTGTCGATCGAGCCGAAGACCAAGTCCGACCAGGAGAAACTGGGGGTCGCGCTCGGCAAGCTGATGCAGGAGGACCCTACCTTCCGCGTCCACACCGACCCGGACACCGGCCAGACCCTGATCTCCGGCATGGGCGAGCTGCACCTCGAGATCATCACCGACCGCCTGGTGCGCGAGTTCAACGTCGGCTGCAACGTCGGCAAGCCGCAGGTCGCCTACCGGGAGGCGATCACGCAGGAGGCGGAGGGAGAGGGGCGCTACATCCGGCAGACCGGCGGCCATGGCCAGTACGGCCACGCCAAGATCAAGCTGCGGCCGCTGCCGGAGGACGCCGACAAGGACTTCGTGTTCAACAACAAGATCGTCGGCGGGGTCATCCCGCGCGAGTTCATCAAGCCGATCGAGCAGGGCATCAAGGAAGCGATGGAGACCGGGCCGCTGGCCGGCTACCCGATGACCGGCGTCGAGGTGGACCTGGTCTACGGCAGCTATCACGAGGTCGACTCCTCGGAGATCGCGTTCAAGATCGCCGGCTCGATGGCGTTCCAGGATGCCTGCAAGCGGGCCCGCCCGGTGCTCATGGAGCCGATCATGGCGGTCGAGGTGGTGACCCCCGAGGACTACATGGGCGAGGTGATCGGCGACATCACGTCGCGGCGCGGCCGCATCCAGCAGATGGAGCGCCGCGGCAACGCGCAGGTGATCGCCTGCCGGGTGCCGCTGGCGGAGATGTTCGGCTATGCCACGGACCTGCGGTCGCTCAGCCAGGGGCGGGCCAACTACACGATGCAGTTCGCCAGCTACGAGCAGGCGCCGAAGAGCGTCAGCGAAGAGGTGGTTGCCAAAGCGGCTGGCTGAGCCAGCCGCCGTTAGGGGGGAGAGTCATGGGCAAGGAGAAGTTCCAGCGTAACAAGCCGCACGTCAACGTCGGCACGATCGGGCACATCGATCACGGCAAGACGACCCTGACGGCGGCGATCACCAAGGTGCTGGCGGCGAAGGGCTGGGCGCAGTTCGTGGCGTTCGACCAGATCGACAAGGCGCCGGAAGAGCGCGAGCGCGGCATCACCATCGCCACGGCACACGTCGAGTACGAGAGCGCCAAGCGCCACTATGCGCACGTCGACTGCCCGGGGCACGCGGACTACATCAAGAACATGATCACCGGGGCGGCGCAGATGGACGGCGCGATCCTGGTGGTGTCGGCGGAGGACGGCCCCATGCCGCAGACGCGCGAGCACATCCTGCTGGCGCGCCAGGTGGGGGTGCCGTACATGGTCGTGTTCATGAACAAGGTCGACAAGGTGGACGATCCCGAGATCCTCGACCTCGTCGAGCTCGAGCTGCGCGAGCTGCTGTCGTCGTACGGCTTCCCGGGCGACGACATCCCGATCATCCGGGGCTCGGCGCTGAAGGCGCTCGACAGCGGCGATCCGGAGAGCGAGTGGGGCAAGAAGGTGATCGAGCTGATCGAGTCCGTGGACAGCTACATCCCGGTGCCGGAGCGGGCGGTCGACAAGGACTTCCTGATGCCGATCGAGGACATCTTCTCGATCTCGGGCCGCGGCACGGTGGTGACCGGCCGGGTGGAGCGGGGCATCGTCAGGGTG
>Ga0307477_10000082_pt1 | contig 138796 bp, 121 predicted proteins | sample atmos_gasesECM2C_FD_203316 | JGI IMG/M metagenome (GOLD analysis project Ga0307477, IMG submission 203316) | Hardwood forest soil microbial communities from Morgan-Monroe State Forest, Indiana, United States - atmos_gasesECM2C_515 | ecosystem: Environmental > Terrestrial > Soil > Temperate... | reverse complement strand
ATCCAATAAGAACCATCGAAGGCTCCTTCCTCTCCGAGAGCTTCGGTCCTCAACCAAAAGCTTACTCGGTCTGCGAACGGAGCCTTCGCTCTTATCCAATCAACCCTTGCGGTTCTGTTTTTTGCAAGGGTGGCACTGCTCGCCACGCACTCCATCCCTGTCGGAGGGCTGCCTTTCGCTAGCCTCCTATCCTGGTTGATCTGACCCAGGTCCTCCGGTCCAAGCTCCTCTCCCCCTAATTTCTATTTTCGATTTTCACTTTTCCATCCTCTCGCCCCTAAACCCTATCTCACCAATCACTTCCAAATATTCCTTGACAGAGACGGTACTGATATGTTAATCTCAGTCTTGATACTCAGCACCACTCCCGCCTCGCCGCCAGTATCCCCAACTTCTCTCTTTGTCGCGCTCTTTGCACCAAGAGTGTTTCACAACTCTTTTGCAATCAACCGCTTCCGCACTCTTTTTTAAAACAGCCGGGTGGCATACCCAGCCACTCTCTCTAGGAGCCTCAACATGAACCAGGAAGCCACCAACTCCAGCTTGACCAATGACTTGCCCTTTACCCCGCTTGCCCAGAGCGATAGCGAAGGGAGCGAAGCGAAGGGCGCTGCCCGCTGTCAGCACCGCACCCGCACCGGCCGCCGCTGCCGACACTCGGTCTCGGCCGCCGCAGCGGGTCTCTGTTCCAAACACGTCAACTCTCAGCAGAAATACCGCCAGGAGGCCGACCTCTCGGCCACCCTCCTCGGCCAGCTCACCGAGCTAAGCTCCGCCTGCGACATCAACAAGGTTCTCTCCAATCTCTTCCTCGCCCTCACCCAGGACCGCATTGCTGCCCGCCGCGCCGCCGTTCTGGCCTACATCGGCAATCTGCTCCTCCGCACCCTCCCCGCCATGGACCGCGAGACCAACGGCGACGACGACCACGTCACCGTCATCTGGGACGACGCCCCGCGCCCAGACCGCTCCCAGGAGCCGGACTATTCGCCGCCCATTCAACGCACATGACCACCAGCATCCATCCTGTCGGACTCGAAATTTGTAGGGGCCGGACGGCACCTGTCCCGACCCGGTCGGGAGTCCGGCCCGCCGACCTGAAGGTCGGCCTCTGTACAATCCCCGCCCTGGCGGGCTGTGCACGAAACCGAGGCGGCTTGTCGCGCGATTTCGGAACGCAGTACAATAGGCCGATTGCAGATCGAGGAGGAAGGTGAGCCATGGCCACCGCTGAAACGAAACTCCATCTCCCGGAGTTCACCAACGAGCCGTATGTTGACTTTTCCAAGCCGGAGAACCGGAAAAAGATGGAAGCCGGCCTGAAAAAAGTCGCTTCCGAATTCGGCCATGAATACCCCATGTGGATCGGCGGGCAGAAGGTCACCACGACGGGAAAACGCACCTCCACGAATCCCTCGCGCCCCTCGCAGGTCATCGGCGTATTCCAGACCGCCACCGCGGAAATGGCCAAGCAGGCCGTGGAAGCGGCGCACAAATATTTTGACACCTGGAAGCGCGTGCCGGCGGAAGAGCGCGTGGAGTGTCTCTTCCGCGCGGCGAAGATTTTGCGCGAGCGCAAGTTTGAGCTGAGCGCGCTGGTCTGCTACGAAGTAGGGAAGAGCTGGGCGGAAGCGGATGGGGATATCGCGGAAACCATCGATTTCTGCGAGTTCTACGGACGCGAAATGCTGCGCCTGGCGGAACCTCACAAGCTCACGCCCATGCGCGGAGAGCGCAACTACCTGGTGTACATTCCGCTCGGCGTCGGCGCCATCATTCCGCCGTGGAACTTCCCCTGCGCCATCATGGCGGGCCTGGTGGCGGCCTCGCTCGTCACCGGAAACACGGTGGTCCTGAAGCCCGCGGGCGACTCGCCGACCATCGCGGCAAAGTTCATTGACATTCTTTTTGAAGCCGGCATTCCCAAGGAAGCGGTCAATTTCCTCACCGGCGCGGGCAACGTGATCGGCGACGTGCTCGTGCAACATCCCAAAACTCGCTACATCGCCTTCACGGGATCGAAGGAAGTGGGGCTGCGCATCAGCGAGCTGGCCGCAAAGGCCGCGCCGGGGCAGATCTGGATCAAGCGCACGATGCTGGAGATGGGCGGCAAGGACGCCATCGTTGTGGATGACGAAGCGGACATTGACGCCGCCGTGGAGGGCACGGCGCAGGCCGCGTTCGGCTACCAGGGGCAGAAGTGCTCGGCTTGCTCGCGCGCCATCGTGGCCGAAAAAATTTACGACACGTTCGTGCAGAAGCTGGTCGAACGCACCAAGAAAATCACCGTCGGCCCCAGCGACGATCCGAACAATTACATGGGCCCGGTCATCAGTCAGTCCGCGATGAAGACGATTCTGGATTACATCGAGGTGGGAAAGAAGGAAGGGAAGCTCCTGGCGGGAGGCGGCCGCGCGCCGGGCGATGGCTACTTTGTCCAGCCGACGATCATTGCCGACGTCGATCCCAAGGCACGGCTGGCGCAGGAAGAGGTCTTTGGCCCGGTGCTGGCGGTGATCAAGGCGAAGAATTACGATCACGCGCTGGAAATCGCGAACAACACGGAGTTTGGCCTTACCGGCGCGGTGTATTCAAAGAATCCGGAAAAGATCAAAAAGGCTGAAGAAGCATTTCACGTTGGCAATCTCTATCTGAATCGCAAGTGCACCGGCGCGCAGGTCGGCGCGCACCCTTTTGGCGGGTTCAATATGTCGGGCACGGACTCAAAGACCGGCGGCAAGGATTATTTGTTGCTGTTCTTGCAGGCCAAGGCGGTCGCGGAAAAAGTTTCGAACTAGCGGGTTGCGGGCAAGGTTTCCAATTAGGAGGCCAATTAGGAGGAAGGAGTCGCGGAGTCTCCGCGCCGCGAGACCCACTTCAGCACGCGAAACACGGGGTAGCTGAGGACAAGCATCCCGAGCGCCAATGGCGCGTTATCGTGGTCGGTGGCAATCGAACCGACGAGAAACATCGCTGATGCCAGGAGCGCGATCGCTGTCGTCCACGGATAGCCCCACGCGCGGTACGGCCGAGCCATTTGCGGCTCTTTTCTGCGCAGCACAAAGAGCGATATGTAGGTGAGCGTGTAATTCGCCACAAAGAAAAACGAAAGCATGGCGATGACGCGCTTGAACGATCCGAGAACGAAAAAGACGCTGACGATGGTGCTCAGGAGAAGCGAAAGAGCGGGCGTGCCGCCAGCGTTGACATTCGTTACGCGGCGGAAAAAGAGGCCATCGCAGCTCATGGCATGGAGGGTGCGCGAGGAGAAGAGCAGATTGGAGTTGACGCAGCTCAACATCGAAATGATCATGATAGAGCGGATGGTGGGATCACCAAACCTTCCGAAGACGCGATCGGCGACCGTGCCCAGGACAAAATCGTTGCCGGCAATTTCGTTCATGGGGAGGATGTACAACGCCACCAGATTCAGCAGCAGATAAATCCCCATGACGGAAAAGACGCTGCCAAAGATGGCCCGCGGAATGTCGCGGCCGGGGTTGCGAACCTCTGCACCGAAGTAGATCACGCCGTCCCAGCCGTCGATGGTGAAGACGACGGCCTGCAATCCGAGAACGATGGCGACGGCGAGCGGCCATCCAGCAGGCATGGGGGGCAGAGCCGCGGTAGCCGCGGGAGCGGCCGCGCGCGCGTGCGCGCCAAGAATAATGCAGGCGACGACAAGGATCATTAGCGCAGCGGTCTTGAGCGCTGCGGTCACCAGTTGCGCGCCACTGCCCCAGCGGACGCCGCGCCATTGCAGGATGCCAAATCCGAGGACAATGGCGGCGGCGATGAGTTTTACGTGGCCGGCAAGTACGGGAAAGAGATGGCCGCTGTACTCGGCGATGACAATGGCGACGGCGGCGGTGCCACACGTTGAAAGCCAATCGCTCCATCCGACGATGAATCCCGCGTAATCGCCAAGCGCGCGGCGCGAAAAATTGTATTGGCCGCCGCTTCGCGGGATGGCGGCACCGAGTTCGGCCATCGACGATGCGCCAAAAAGCGCGTAGAGCCCGCCAACAATCCACACCCCGAGAAATAGCCACGCGTTGGGGAGGCCTTTCGCGATCTCACCGGGCGTACGCACGATTCCCGCGGCGATCGCGTTGCCAACCGCTGCGGCGATGCCGAACCACATGCCGAGTACTTGAAGTAGCCGGCCGCGGCTCAGCTTTTGACTGGCCACCACGGTGGGAGATGCTGCCGATGTGTTAGACAATGTAGGTCTCGGAGGAGTTTCCGGAACTGCGCCATGATAATGGCGGTACCGGAAAATGCAAGCGGGAAGTCACAGAAATCCACGCTGAGGCTAAGGATTCGAAGAATCTTCCAGCCGGGAATAGGGCTCCAGGCTTGTGTTGTCCGTATCCGGAGTGGCCAGCCAGATTTTTCTGTCCTTAAAATAGGTGAACAGCTTTTGATTTTGTTCCGCGCTGAGTTCGCGCGCCCAGAGAACTTTCGCGTCGTCGATATCCGCGCCGTTGTAAACCCATTCGTCATGAATGTTATGGTCTTTGTCGTAGCGCACGATGACAAGGTGTTTGCCCGGCATGCTCTCGAGTTTTTTCTGAATCACCGCGCGGCTCGGATCGCCCTGACAAGTCCACCAAAGCAGGTCGCAGGAGCGATGCTTCACCGCACTCCCCGTATCTATCGCGAGCAATGCAACGACAGCCCATGAGAGCGCGATGCCAATCGGCCTGCCGGCGATGCGCATGGTCCGCAGATGGCGAATCGACTGGACGATCAATGCGAAGATTATGCAGGTCAACGGAGCGGCATAATGGGAATTTGACCAAACCACGGTGAAGAGTCCGGCGACCCCGAGAAAAAACGTAACGATCAGAAACCTCGCCCTGCGGTCCCGGAATGCAAACGGAAAGCCGGGCAGTGCCAGCAGCAAGCCCATCCAGAAAAACGTCGTGCTGTAGCGCGTCACCTTCAGCCAGGAGGCGTTCGCAAAGCCGTCCAAAGTTCCGGGGTACTCCTCGCGCTCCCAATCCACGTAAAAATCCACGAATTGTTGATTGTTATATTGTCGCGGCGGCTGCACATGTCCCCATACGAATATGGGGGCCGTGTCATACGTGCGCACATTGAGAGTATGCGGCAGGAGTAGAGGATTTCGCGTCAGGCGCCAGTTGTAGTAGCCCATGAACGCCGCGAGAAGAATCAGCACTGCGGCGAGAGGCAACAGGACGCCTCGAATTCGCTGATGCAGATTGCCGTGCGGCTTTGTTTTTCCCGCGAGCCACCAGTAAAAAAATCCCGCGACAGGGATGCACAAGAGCAAACCTTCATACGGCCGGCTGATGGCTAGGATCGCGATTCCCAGTCCGAGCAGAAAGGCATGGCGCGTTTTCCCGCGCCGTGTAATTCGCGCCAGCGCTCCCAGCACCAGCGCACCTCCGGTGGCGGCAAGGGCGCCGCCCCAATAGCTGTTCATCCAATAACTGGCGATTCCCAGTTTCAATGCCGCCATCGCCGCGCCCAGCAAAGCCCATCGCGCGGGCATCCACGCTTGCAGCATCCAAAGAATTGCGGAGCACATCGCCGCGTCGCTCAGCAGGACGCCGATCCACGGATGCCCGAGCAATTGTCCGAGCGCCAGGACGAAACCCTGCGCCGGCGGATACATCGAGGAATACGTGGGAAACCAATTGACGTGGAAAGTCTCAAAGCTCATCCACATGGGGTGCGGAGGATTGGCGAGCCGGCCGTGCGCGAACGTATCCGCCATGAGGAGGTAGCTGAATTCATCATGAATGCCCGGCACGGGAACGGGCAAAAGAGGCAACAACATCAGCCGAATTGCCGCGACAGTGCAGAAGAGCACGCCTACTGTCAGCGCTCTGCGCGCCGCAAAATGTGCAAAGAATCGTTCCGCGCTGCGAAAAATGTTTTCGCCGGTTTTTGGCGCGAGGATGGCGAGAACGCAGAAGGCGAGGCCGGTCAACAGCGTTCCAGTGATTGTGGAGGAGAACGGGAGAAGTGTGGTGCTGTTTTCGGCGTTCATCTCAGGGATGGATCGTGGATGCCAAAGTGAAATAAGTTTTCACGGTGCGTAGAGGATAACGCATTGTCGAGCACCAAAGAAAACGCCGAGCGCCGCCCTTCCAGATCCTCGTTTCCGCTAGTTTCCGAGTTGTCGACTACCCGGGAGTTGACACGATATTCGTAAACACAAGCGCGTTTATCAGGACTTGGCCGCCGGAACCTTGCGATGCCCGTTAGAATCGGTCTCCAGGTCGCCACTGCGCAAAACAATTAGCTTGCGCCCGCGGCGCGGTTTCACATAGAGTGAAGCGGTCAATACACAATTTTCTGCCACCCCTTAGGGGCAACGGCACCTTGTGCAAACAGTACGCGTAAGGGCCGTAACCCTACCTGACCAGTCCTTCCGCGTAGTGCGACTTAGAGGGAGTGCGAGTGTGGTGTCCTTTCTTGAAGTCTCTCTCGGGGATTGTGGAGGATCTCACTGTCAATCCTTCTCACCCAGACGGAGGAGAACGATGCGCCGAATCACCTGCCTGACAGACTGTGAGCTTGCACTCTTTTGCATGTTGCTTGGGGTTCCGATTGCTTCGGGACAGCAAACCGCGCCAGCTGTACCGGAACCGGCAGCGTACAATGTTGCCGTCAAGATGATTGACCTCGTGGATTCCAGCAGTGATCCCGCAGGGAAGCAATATCGCGCTGGAGTCGTGCGGCCTGTCGCTATGGGCAACTGGATTATCATCGCGCAAGGCTCCGCTGCAACTGTTGTGCTGGTTAGAAACGGATCGGGCTGGAGTGTGCAGCTTTCGTCCCTGGTTATTAAAAACCAAGTGACAACGGTCACGAGTAATTCGGGAACCGTGATGGGTGCCGCCGCTCAAACGAACATAACGAACGCGGCGAATGCTGCGAGCGGCGCTCTCGGAGGACTACATGGAAGAAAACCAAATTCTTTGCCTGCTGTCGCGGCAGTCGCTACTGGCGAGCGGGTTGTTTTGACCCCGGGAATCACGCTGGTCTTTGCTGTGAGCCAAATTCCACCGTCGAACGCCCCCGCGCCAGGCGCTGTCTCGGCGCCGGTGTCGTCTGCCGCAAACACGGTTCCTGCCGCACCGGCGCAACGACCGGCAGCGCCGGCAGCGCAGCCCGCGGCGCAAGTTAATTCCAGTGAGGTAATACCGGTTGGTCCCTCGCAAGCGCTTTACTTCTGCAATGCGTCTGTAGAAGCTAAGCCCGACACTTACTACTTCAGTGCTACCTTCACAGGGCCGAAGGGTATGGATGGAAATCTTGTTGGGAAAGACTTCGGTCAGTTCGTCAAGGAAAAGTACTCCTTGCAAGGCAACGTTCTTGGGGGCTGCTCTGGGGCGGACAGTGTCAAGGATAGGGATGTGCAAATAGATAACGCAAGATTCCTACACCATCCATTCGTTGACACTGGATGGAAACCCACCAAAGCCATGCCGATAAACAATCGACGCTGATGTGGCGCCCATGAGGGCCGTGATGACATATAAAATGTCTAGCTCGTGCCCCATGTGACCCCGTGAGTTGGCGCGCTTTCGTGCTTTGGCCTCGCACTCTTGAGCATTTTCGTTTCGCCATCAGTGGTATGGGGGCAAGAACGGGTCGCTCCTCCGCGGGGCGCCACGATAACTGGCGTTTACAATGGCAACTATCGTTGCGCTCGCGGCCCAGTCAATCTCAAGCTGACCCTTGTGGCTCCTGGCGATGGGTCGCTGTCGCCAGCCCTTTACGGCCAGTTCGCCAAACCCTTAACGCAGCGGCTTTCACGACGATTCGCCAAGTCCTGATAAGTCGGCTTGTAGGAAGTGATCGCGATTGCTCCCAGTTGGCGGGCTACTCGGAAGTGACCCGTTTTGACACAACACGGCTACGCATCGATGATGAATTCTACGGTCCGGACGGTTCGTCGGAGGTATCATCTGGTGACTAGAATTTCGCCCATCTGCGGGAGGCAGCCTCGAATAGGGTAATGACTCAAAACGAGAGAGGCTAGCGTTCGATTTCGATTTCGGTGGCTTGGGAAGCTTTTTTCGCGGGGGCGGTATTTCTGGGATCTTCCGTGTAGTCGGCAAGCTCGAGCCGCAAGTTTCCTGCATTGGTTGAATAGGTAAGGCCTGTCTCAAAATCCACGATGCCATCGCGGATGAGCTTTTCGATTTCCCCGTCGAAATGCCGCATACCTTCGGTCGAGCCGTCGCGCATAGCGTCGAGCAGAGACTTGCCTTCGCTCTCACCTTTCTCCACGTATTCGCGCGTTCGCATCGTAGACTTAAGGATTTCGACCGCGGCGATGCGTCCCTTTCCATCTTTCTTGGGAAGCAGGCGCTGCGAAACGATAAAACGAAACGCTTTCGAAAGGCGCGAGCGGATGGCTTGCTGATCCGCCATGGGAAAAACTCCCACGATGCGCTCGACGGTTTTCGAGGCATCGATAGTATGCAGCGTGGACATGACCAGGTGACCCGTCTCCGAAGCTTCGAGCGCAATCTCGATGGTTTCGCGGTCGCGCATCTCGCCGACGAGAATGACTTTCGGCGCCTGGCGCAGCGCGGCGCGCAGGGCCAGCGCAAAGGTTGGCGTGTCGGAATGCAGCTCACGCTGATGGATGGTCGCCTTCTTGTGGCGATGGAGAAATTCGATGGGATCTTCGATGGTAAGGATGTGATAGGCCTTAACCTCATTCATCTTGTCTAGGATGGCGGCAAGGGTGGAAGATTTGCCTGAACCGGTTGGGCCGGTCACGAGCACGACCCCATTGCGCAGATTCACAATTTCCCGCAACTCCTCGGGAAGATTCAGCTCCTGGAATCCGGGGATTTTATCCGGAACGACACGCATCACGATGGCGCAGCTTCCGCGCTGCCTGAAGATATTCACACGGAAACGACCGACGCCAGATACGCCGTAAGAAAGGTCGGCGGAGCCCTCCTCCTCGAGCTTGCGGATGGGGGTCTCATTTTTCCCCATAATTTCGTGAGCAATGGAAAGCGTGTCCTGGGAACTCAGGCACTCGAGTCCCTTGTACTTGAGCTCCTGGAGTTGCCCGCTCACTTCAACCTGAGGCGCGCGCCCCGGTGAAAAGATCAAGTCGCTTGCCTGGGGGTGACTCTTCAGCATGGCGGTAACGAGCTGCGCGGTATGGATGATTCGCTGGGCAGGAGGAGGAGCTTGCGGCGGCAACGTCTGCGTAGGTGTGCCCATTCTTCGGTGTCATCCCTGCGAGGCCCAAGTTGCGCAGGCCGGTTCGCCTGAAGAGCAGCTAATCAGAGTACCTATCTGACAAAGTTATTTTAAACGAACCTACATTCTCCTGCCATGTCTCTGAAGGGGTTATGGCGAGAAGATTACTGGGCGAGGGAGGGCGTTGCTCAGGGCCGTCTTCAGAGCTATAATCCGCGGTCTTTCCGAAAGGACTTTTCATGGCTGGAGTGATTCGCTCGCCAAAGGTCTACGATGTTTGCATTATCGGGTCCGGAGCCGCAGGCGGTGCGGCTGCCAAAGTCTTAACCGAAGGCGGACTGAACGTCGTGATGCTCGAGGCTGGTCCGGCGCTGAATCCAGCGAAGGACTACAAAGAACATCTCTGGCCCTACGACCTCCCGCATCGGGGCGCCGGCGTGGGCGGCAAGCTGAGGGGCGAGGAGAGCGACGAGTTCATGGCGCCGAACGGCGCGTGGGAAATTGAGGGAGAACCATATACGTCGGCTGAGGGTTCGAAGTTCCGGTGGTTCCGGTCGCGCATTGTGGGCGGGCGCACGAATCACTGGGGCAGAGTGGCGCTGCGCTTCTCGCCAGTGGATTTCAAACCTCGCTCGAGCGACGGCATGGGCGAGGACTGGCCGATTAGCTATGAAGAGATTGCTCCGTACTACGACAAGGTCGAGTCCTATATCGGCGTTTTTGGCACAAAGGAAAACATTCCCAGCTCGCCGGATGGGATCTTCCAGCCGCCGCCCAAGCCGCGCTGCACCGAGACGCTATTGAAGAGAGCATGCGGGAAACTGAATATTCCGTGCGTTCCCGCGCGCATGGCCATTCTCACCAAGCCGTTAAATGGACGCGCGGCCTGCCATTATTGCGGGCAGTGCAGCCGCGGATGCGTCACCTCTTCGAACTTCAGTTCGAGCCAGGTGCTGATCCCGCCGGCGCAGGCTACGGGACGGCTGACACTGATCACCGACGCGATGGCGCGCGAAATCGTGGTGGGGAAGGACGGGAAAGCGGAGTCGGTCGCCTACATTGATCGCAAGGCGCGGACGGACAAGCGCGTGCATGCAAGAAGTTTCGTTTTAGCGGCCAGCACGTGCGAATCGGCGCGCCTGCTGCTCAATTCACGCTCGACGGTGTTTCCCGATGGATTGGCGAATTCCTCCGGGGCGGTGGGCCGCAACCTGATGGATAGCGTCGGAAGTTTTGGGACAGGGTACTTTCCGCAACTGGAAAAAGTACCGCCGCACAATCACGATGGCAGCGGCGGAAACTTTCTTCCGCACGTGTATGTTCCCTGGTGGAAGTTTGACCGCAAGAATGAGTTTCTTCGCGGCTATCATATCGAACCGGGCGGGGGGCGCTTCATGCCGACGGTGGGCGAGTTCGATGAAGTGTGCGAGCAGTTTGAAGGTTACGGTATTTCACTCAAGCAAAATTGCCGCCGTTTTTACGGTACGACGATTGGGATGGAAGGCCTGGGAGAGATGATCCCGAACGAAAAAACGTACTGTGAACTCGATCCCAGCGCGCTGGATGAGTGGGGCATTCCGGTGCTGCGCTTTCACTGGCAAGCGGGCGAAAACGAAATCAAGATGGTGAAGGACATGCAGGAAACATTTCGCGCCATTGTGGAAGCCGGTGGCGGAACGTATGTGACCGAAACGAGCGCGGAGGGTCCGAGTCCGTATGGAATTTACGATGGTGGAGCCGCGATCCATGAGTCGGGCACGGTGCGGATGGGAAACGACCGGAAGACTTCCGTGCTGAACAAGTATTGCCAGACGCATGAAGTGAAAAATCTTTTTGTGACCGATGCGGCGGCATTTGTCACCAGTCCGGACAAGAACCCAACGCTGACGATCCTGGCTCTTTCGTGGAGAGCTTCGGAGTATCTGCTGGAGCAGGCGAAGAGCGGAAGTTTGTAGTTAGGGAAGGAAACGCGGCGGGGCGCGTGCTGCGGACGATTCCGTGATCCAACCGTTTTCGCAGGGTCAACTTTTTTCTTTTCAATCGATTATCCGAAGTTCGTTGCCGAGTTTGTTTACGTCGCCGGCGCGGTGGGGAAAGTGCTGGCTGAGAAGCTCGCCGCAGTGAGCAATGGCTTGGCAGAAAGCGTCGGCCGGACGCTTGCGGCGAATGCCATCGGTGATGGTTGCATGGATTTTGTCCCAAATTTCCTGGTCGAGCTTTGCTCCGATGGGCGCGTCACCCAGCACGCAGACCATGCGCTCAAAGAGCGAAACGTAAAGCAGTATCCCGGTTCCCCCAACCGTGCGCGCCACGCGGAACCGCGCGAACGCTTCTTCGGCGCCCCGCTCGACTTCCCTCCGCATCTCCCGACGAGTTGCCAACAGCCTCCTCAGCCAAGCCACGCGGCTCGTAACGGCGACTCCAACCATGAACCCGGCTATTAGGATAAGCAGTAGCGAACCTAACCCCAGCGTGAGCCGGTATCCGTGTGACCAATCACCCTGCACCGGCAGGACTCGCTGAAACCGAAGCCAGCTCGCCGTTACTGCTGCCAGGCTGAACAAGAGTCCGCCGACGTCCTCAGCGCGTTCATACCGGCCCGAGGATGTGGCAACCACGGGGACGATTTCGCCGGCGGTCAGCTTTTCGGCTTCGCGCACAGCTTTGCTAATTTTTTCGCGCTCCTCTGGACTAAAGAAGTCACGCGCTCTCTGCATGGCATGCCCTCCACTACCAGGAACCGGTCGCGCCGCCACCACCGCTACTGCCACCGCCAAAGCTGCCGCCGCTGGGCATCCGCGATGCTATCGCCAGAAGACCAACGATGAGCGCAAAAAGGAGCGCCAGCAACGCCCAGCCCCAACCCTGATGTCCGCTACGGATGAGCGAGATGGCCACGCCCACCGCCAGCGCGATCAACCCCAAAACTAGGAGAAGCTGGGGCCACGGCACCGGCTTCCGCACGACTTGCCCGCGCGCCATGGTCTCCAGGGCCTGCACGCCTTGAAGAATACCGGTGGAATAGTCACCCTTCTTGAAGTTGGGGATGATGATGTCATCCATGATCATGCGCGATGTTTCGTCTTTCGAACGGGCCCAGTCGGCGCCAAGTTCAATGCGGGCCTTGCGGTCGCCGAGAGACACCAGCAGCAGGATGCCGTAATTGTGTGTCTGGGAACCGATTCCCCATTTGTTGAAAAGCGCCCGTGCGTAGGATTCGACGTCCGAGGCGTTGTATTCGGCGAGCGAAGGGATCGTTACGACGATAATCGGAACGCTTTCTTCTTTCAGGAGCCCTTCGCAAAGATTCTTGATTTGCTGCGCGTCCTGCGGGTGGATGAGGCCGGCTTCATCCAAGATAAAGTCGTGCTGCCCCGGCGGCGCGGGGAAAGTCTGTGACATCAACGAGGGGACGGTTAGAAAGCCGAGCATTAGCAAGAATACGCTTGCCAAGCGGCATCGCTGGATGGGTTGCATCCTTTCCTCTCCCCTCGGCAGAATTAGCATGGGTAAAATCCAATCCGCGGAGTCGAAGCCGGAGTTTCTATTGCCCGACTTGTAGCTTTATTCTAACGACCCAAGGAACGGTATTCATCGGACATGTATCTAAGCATTGTCCTTTTTGCAATTCCGGCCAGATGCCGAGAGATGGGTTGAAAGGTTCGCCCCTACAAATCAGGAAGGCCGGGCTGAAGCTCGGTCTCTACAGAACCAGGTGCAAATGCCAAGATAAATTCGCCGACACAAGTTCTGCAAACGCTAGGCCCAAGAGAAGCCGTGTTTCGAAAGCGGCAGCGAGCGGATGCGTTTGCCGGTTGCGGCAAAAATCGCGTTGCACACGGCAGGCAGGACCGGCGGCAAGGCCGGCTCGCCAAGTCCGGTGGGAGAGTTATTCGTTTGCAGGAAATGTACTTCGATTTCCGGCGGCACCTCTCGCATGCGGACCGGCGGATACTCATGGAAGTTGTTCTGGACGGCGCGGCCTTGATCGATGGTGATCTCGTAGGACATGACATGGCTCAAGCCTTCGATGACCGCGCCCTGCACCTGATTCATGGCACCGCTTGGATTGACAATCTGGCTGCCGACGTCACCCGCGACCCAGACCTTGTTGACCTTTATTTTGCTATTGGCGGCGACGCGCAATTCCACGACTTCGGCGAAGTACCCGCGGTGAGAGTACTGGAAGGCGACGCCCATGCCTGTATCCTTCGGCAGCTTGCGCGAGCTCCAAGCCGATTTCTCCGCCACGAGCTCCAGGACACCACGCATGCGACCAGCGTCGAAGTCCATTTCCGCGGGGTTAGTCGGGGCCGGCCCGGCGCTTGGGATGCGCGGAGACTTCAGCAGCTCCAGCCGGAATTGGACCGGATCCTTTCCGGCCGCGTGCGCCAACTCGTCAGTAAATGACTGGAAAACCCAGGAGAAGGCATTGCTGCGAGGAGCGCGCATGGCGTACGTGGGCACTCCAAGCGGCATCAGCGACGCTCCGAAATAGTAGTTCGTCAAGAACGTTCCCGGAAACTCATTCGAAGGAATGTTTGCCGAGGGAGCAAACTGCTGGCCTTCACCGAAGCTGACGAAGTGATTGCGCCAGGCGACGAGGTTTCCGGAAGCGTCCAGTCCACCCTTGAGGAAATGGAATCCCGCCGGACGATAGTGGTCGTGGTGGAAATCGTCCTCGCGCGTCCAAAGGAGCTTGACGGGCACCCCCGCGACCTTGGCAATCGCCGCGGCCTCGAGCATGTAGTCGTTGGTGAGGCGCCGGCCGAAGCCGCCGCCTGCGCGCTTCATGTGCACGATGATGTCGCCGGGAGGAATGCCCAGAACTTTTGCGACAAGCTGACGGCCCGCCTCGGGCGTTTGGCTCGGCGACCAGAACTCGAGTTTGCCATCGTGGAAATGCGCGAGGCAATTTTCGGGCTCCATCGGGGCGTGCGCGAGAAACGGGTAGGCGTAGGCGGCCTCGACAACCTTTGCGGCGGATTGCAACGCGGCGTCGGTGTTTCCGTCGCTGCGCAGAGTGATCGCTGGAGGTTGCTTCGAAAGTTCGTCGGCACGCTTGGCGAAGCCTTCACTGCTCTGCTGCGCGGTCGTGCCTTCGTTCCACTTTGTCTGCAGCTTTTTGCGCGCGGAGTTGGCTTGCCACCAGGTGTCGGCGACAATGGCGACGCCCCAATGCAAGCCAAGTAAATCTTGCGTTCCTTCCACCTCGAAGGCATGGCGCACGCCCGGCATAGCTTTGATCTCATCGAGGTTGGACCCCACGCACTTTCCCGCGTACACGGGACACTTGTCATAGACGGCCCAGAGCATTCCGGGAACGCGAAAGTCGATGCTGTAGGTGGGTTTCCCCATCACGATGGCGGCGTTATCGACACCATTCTTTGAGTGGCCGATGATTTTGTAGTCTTTGGGGTCCTTGAGTTTGAGCGTTTTGAGATCGGGCGGTGTCAACGTGGCGGCTTTGTCCGCCAGCGCGCCGTAAGTGAGCGTGCGGTTGGTGGGCGAGTGAGTTACGCGGCCGGACCCGGTCTGGCACTCCGATTCGGGCACAGCCCAAGTCTGTGCGGCCGCGGTCACAAACATCTGGCGGCCGGCCGCGCCCACCTGCCGCAGAGGAGTCCAATTGATCGGTATGGCCGTGCTGCCACCGGCGCGCTGCGGACCATATTTTGATTCATCGAGGTCGGCCTGCTCGATGCGCACATCTTTCCAGTCCACGTCGAGCTCATCGGCGATGATCATCGGCAAGCTGGTTTTGACGCCCTGCCCAATCTCGGGATTCTTGCCCATAATCGTGACGATGCCATCGGGAGTGACGCGGATGAAGGCGCTGGGTGTGAGCGTCACGGGCGGCGGCGCCTGAGGCGCTTGCGCGAATGCCTTGGCGACAGGCTCGACATAGTAGGCCAACAGCATGCCCCCTCCGCTCAGCGCGGAAACGCGAAGAAAGCTGCGGCGGTCGAGGAGTGTGGATCTCACGGGGCCTCCTTCTTCCTTGCCAGGCAGGTTCCGAGCCGATGCGGTGGTTTTCATGCGTCCGACTGCGGCGTTCGTGGGCATTATGTGAATCTCCTTGCTCGCGTGCGGATTCCCAGTGTATCTCCATCCCGCTGTGGAAGAATCTACCTTACTTGGCTGCGTCTTGAAAGTAGCTTATGTAGCCCCCCGACAAGTTGTTAGACGAAGGAATCCGCGGGGCGGTAACAGAGCAAACGCACAAGGGAGAGGAAACCTGGGAGTGACGCGCCTTTCCAAAGGAGAGTTGGGGTGTCTAACGTGACGCAGTTTGAACAGTTCGTCGAACACGCCCTGGGATTAAAGCGGTTTCTTCTTCGTTCGCGTATCGAACAGAAGTCGCCAGACCTAGCAAATGAGTGGTCAATTCTCTGAAGGCGAGAGGAACGCCTCTATCTGTGGCCCACATCTGTAGATCCACACGGCCGCAACGAAGAGCCCAATGGTCAGCACTATGTGGGAGAGGAGCTGAATGAGCTGGTACTTATACAGATAGTTTTGACCCGCCGATGACGGTTGACCGGTGTAATGTGAAATCGCAAACACGAGGGCGGGGATGTTTGCAAGGTTTCCCAAAGACCAGAAGATTAGGTATAGGGCTATCGCGCGGCTTGCGATCAGCACAAGCTCTTTCTTAGACACGGACATCTCCTTAAGTAGTCGGCGTGAATCAGTCTTAGATCGTAGGGCATTTATTCTGACATCGGCATAACTCTTCAGATCGCCATACCCTAAACGACAAGATGCGAAACGGACCAACCCAAGCACATGCCGCGCACAGATGAAGCGGGATGCTGCAAGACCCGTGTAGGAAAAGGGTGAGTGGGGTGGGAGACGGGATTTGAACCCGCGACTTTCGGTGCCACAGACCGACGCTCTACCAGCTGAGCTACTCCCACCACTCGTCAAAAAGTTTAACACGATGGAATGGCACCCGGAAAGATGACGTTTTTGGTTGCGCTGAAGTTCCGCCGGGGAATGCAGGGGTGTGCAGCCATCCGCAGAGACCGCTGGCGACATCCCGGCGCTACTTTACCCGTTGCAAGCTGGAAATGCCGCCGGACACCGCTCTCCCAGCTTGCTAGACTACTCGAAGAGGAAATGGGTCCCCGCGCATGAGCCCCCGTAAGACCGATCGGCACCACTTCGAGCGGCAGCACGATTACGCGCGGCCTATTATTATTTTCCTGGCGCTGCTTGCCGTATTCGAACAACCACACTCGCGCGATGCCCAGCGATCCATTTCTTTTCTCACCTCGTACCTGATTCTCTCTTTGCTCGTCATCGTCCTCGATCGACTCTTCCGCGATCGCTCCCTGCATCTGCCGCTGGCCTGCGATATCATCGCGCTGGGCATCTTCATGTACCTGAGCCCCTCGACCGTTCCGGCGTGGTTTCCCTATCTTTTCGTTTGCTATGCAGCGGGGAACCGCTGGGGGCTCCGCGCGGCGATTCCACTTGCCGCTGTGCTTTCGCTCAGCCTCGTTTATCTCACTGCCTTCCATGGGGAAATGCGCTGGCCGAGAGTCATCTCCTGGATAGGCCTCACTGCCGGGACATTCGTGAGTGGCGCCGGCCTGGCATTTCTTGGCGACCACAGCCGCAGGGTCGATATGGAGAATGAATTCTTCTCGCGCATCAACGCCACCATGCAGGTCGATCAGGGCCTGGCCGAGTGCCTGCGCCTGCTGCTGGAGGAGCTGGCCCTCGCCTTCCAAGCCGAAGAAGCGCTTCTTGCGTATCGCGATTCCGACCTCGAGCGCATTTTCCTCTGGCGCCTCAAGGCCGGAGTAACGGAGCGTCTCTCGCCGGAAAACCTTCCGCTGACCCGCGAGGATGGCTTTCTGCTGGACGACATGGACGCCACAATCTGTTGGAACTCTCTCGTCGGGGAAGGCTCCGGCTTTGGCTGGGACCGCCGCAACGGACGCAAACTGAAGACCCTGCCGCGCCTGCCCAGTTCCACGCAGCAGGAGTTACAACTCCGCTCATTGATGTCTGTAGCTTTCGATCAGGAAGGCCAGCCGGTTGGCCGGATTTTTCTAACCAACGGCCGCCAGCCCTTTGGAAAGGAAGATCTTGGCTGGTTCGAGCGCATCGCCCGGCACGTCAGCCCCTCGCTCGAAAATGTTTTTCTCCTCCGGCACCTTCGCGCCCGCGCCATCGAAGGGGAACGCGGCCGCATCTCTCGTGACCTCCACGACGGTATCCTCCAGACATTGCTCAGCATCGAAATCCAGCTCGATGTGCTCCGGCGCAAGGTATCTCTGACGCCGGAACAGGCCGTCGCCAGCCTGGGCAACCTCCAACAGACTGTCAAAAACGAGTCCGCGGAGCTTCGCCGCATGGTTACCGACCTGCGCCCCCTGCGGGTCCAGAGCGCCGACGTGGTCGACCTCATGCGGGGCTTTGCCGAGCGGTATCGCAATGAATCCCCCTTGGCGCTCGACCTTCTCATCGACTCCGTCACGCTCCACGCCCCCGACCGCGTCTGCCGGGAGCTCTTCCAGATTTACCGAGAAGCACTGAACAATATAAAAAAGCATGCGAAGGCTTCCCATGTCGTGGTAAAACTGTCGCAGGACGACAGCCGTCTAGTACTCGTAGTAGACGATAACGGCGAAGGATTTAGCTTCGCCGGCCGATTTACCGGGGATGAGCTCGATCGCTTACGGCTGGGACCGATTTCCATTAAGGAGCGCACGCGTACCGTGGGAGGGGTTTTGACCGTCGAGTCGAATCCCGGCCATGGAGCGCGTCTAACAATCGAAATCCCGCTCGGTTGATATGGTCAAAAGCAAACAGCAGATACGGGTACTACTAGCCGACGACCACGCAATTTTTCGCGATGGCCTGCGTAAACTTCTCGATGCCGACGACGACATAACGATCGTGGGGGAGGCTCAAAACGGCGCCGAGTGCATCAGGCTCCTTGCCAAGCTGAAGCCCGATATTCTTCTCCTTGATCTGCGGATGCCGGATAAAGACGGCCTGGCCGTTCTCGAGGAAGTGAATTTCGATACTATCCCAACTCGGGTGGTTGTCCTTACCGCCGCCGAAGACGACCGCGACGTGGTCCGCGCCATGCGCCTCGGCGCCCGCGGCGTCGTCCTGAAGCAATCCGCCAGCGATCTGCTTGTCAAGAGCATTCACCGCGTCTACGCCGGCGAAATCTGGCTCGACAATCGCATGACCGCCGAGGTCATGAAGGCGTTTTCCAAGTCTTCCGATTCCGGACCACGCCGCGAGAAGCCGTTGCTCAGCGACCGCGAAAAGGAGATCGTCCAGCTGGTCGCCCAGGGTTTCCGCAACAAGGAGATCGGCGAAAAACTCTTCATCAGCGAGCAGACGGTGAAGAACCACCTGCATAACATCTTCGACAAACTCGGCGTCTCCGACCGCCTTGAGCTGGCCCTATACGCCATTCATCACCGCCTGATCGACCAGACCTAGATCAAATTGGCCTGCACAGGTAAGGGCATGCCCGCGGATAGCAACGCGCTCGGCAAGAGAACTTGCCTGCGCGTGGTCATTCCCTGAAAATAAGAGGTTCAGTTCTTCTGATTTTTTGCGCGCGGAAGCTTCGCGCCGCCCTCAACGGAGCCGGGAGCAAGATAAGGACGCAGGTGAATTCGCCCGAACGACTGGTTGCTTACTTTTCGATGGAGATTGCGCTGGAGAACGCCATGCCGACCTATAGCGGAGGGCTCGGCGTGCTGGCCGGCGACACCATCCGGGCGGCGGCGGACATTCGCCTGCCGATGGTGGCTGTTTCACTGCTCTATCGGAAAGGTTACTTTACCCAGCGCCTCGCCGAAGATGGCACGCAGACCGAAGAGCCAGCCGACTGGCGCGTCGAGGACTTTTTGCAGGAAGAGAGTCCGCGGATCAGCGTGCCCATCGAAAGCCGCCGAGTCGAGTTGCGCTGCTGGCGTTACAACGTCAAAGGTGTCCGTGGATTCGAGGTACCAGTCTATTTTCTGGACGCTGATGTACCGGCCAATGCGGAGCGCGACCGCAATCTTACCGGCACACTCTACGGTGGCGATGCCTACTACCGTCTTTGTCAGGAAGTAATCCTGGGGATCGGCGGGGTGCGCATGCTTCGTGCCCTGGGCTACAACGATCTCACGCGGTACCACATGAACGAAGGCCACGCCGCGCTGCTCTCTCTTGAACTGCTCGGGGAAGAGGCCGAAAAGCAAGGCCGCACTTCGATCCGCGGGGAAGACATTGAAAAAGTGCGCAGCAAATGTGTTTTCACCACGCATACGCCCGTCCCGGCGGGTCATGATCGTTTTCCGATGGAATATCTCACCCGCGTATTTCCAGACCAGAACAGTTTCTTCGATCTGAAGGATGCGTCCTCCGCCGATCTCATGAAGAGAGTGCTGCAGGCGGAACAAGACTTTCCGGACCTGCAGCAGGCGGCGAGGGCCGGCGCGTCCGTGAACCTGACGTACCTGGCACTCAACCTCAGTGCTTACGTCAACGGGGTGGCCAAGCAGCATGGTGAAACCTCGCGGCAGATGTTCCCGGAAGTGCCGATTGAGGCCATCACCAACGGTGTGCACGCGGGCACGTGGGCCTCACCGGCGTTCCAGCAGCTCTTTGACCGCTACATCCCGTCCTGGCGCGAAGACAACTACAGCCTTCGGAGCGCGCTGGCGCTCCCGCCGGAGGAAGTGTGGGCGGCGCACCTGATTGCCAAACACGAGCTGCTAGAGGTGGTTCGCCAGAAGACGGGGTTGGTGCTGGATCTGGAGGCTTTCACGATCGGATTTGCGCGCCGCGCCACGGGTTACAAGCGCGCCGATCTCATCCTTTCCGATCTCGACCGGCTGCGTCAGATCGCGAAGACAGAAGGAAAAATCCAAATTGTCTTCGCGGGGAAGGCGCATCCGAATGACGGTGGTGGAAAAGAGATCATCCAGCGAATTTTCCATGCGAAAAAAGCATTACGGAAGACGCTGCCCGTTGTTTTTCTGGATGACTACAATCTGGACGTCGGTGGAAAAATTACATCAGGCGTGGACCTGTGGCTGAACACGCCGCAATTTCCACTCGAAGCCTCTGGAACGAGCGGTATGAAAGCCGCGCTCAACGGGGTGCCGAGCCTCAGTATCCTGGACGGCTGGTGGGTCGAGGGACACATCGAAGGAGTCACCGGCTGGTCGATCGGAGAAAAACGGCTGGCGACAGCAGGAGCCGCGCCCGCGGACAATCGGGCCGAAGCGGATTCCCTGTATTTCAAGTTAGAAAACGTGATTCTGCCGATGTTTTATGAAGAACGCGCGCACTACCTCGGGGTCATGCAACACGCCATTGCCATCAATGGTTCCTTCTTCAATACGCAGCGCATGATTCAACAGTACGTCACCGACGCATACCTGCATTAGTGGGCCGGCGGGTGGGATTCGCTCTCAGACCGCGATAAATTTGTATTTCTTGTGAATCAACCTCATTAACTTTCGCATCTCCGGCTCCGTGCCGATGGTGATGCGAACAAATCCCGGCGCAATCTCTTTGCCTCGTTCGCGCAAAAGAATGCCCTGCCGCTCCGCGCGCCTAAACAGCGCCGGGCCCTGTGGGCCAAAGTCGGCGAGCAGAAAATTAGCAGCGCTCGGATAGGTTTTTACACCGAGGCGGCGCAGCTTCGCAGCGAACCATTCGCGAAGCCGGTTTATTTCGCTGACGTATCGCCGCATCTCCTGGGAGTTGCGCACAGCGGCCTCGGCGGCCACCAAGGCAGCCACGTTGACCGGGAAGGGCGGCATCGCGCGGCGCAAAAAATCGAGCGAATCCGCGCAAGCGAGGACCGCGCCGAGGCGGAGTCCGGCGAGCCCCGCGACCTTCGAGAACGTGCGAACCACGAACAAATGCGGGTAACGGCGGATCCATGGCACCAGAGTAATGCGGGAAAATTCCGCGTAGGCTTCGTCGATGACCACGGCGGTGTGGGTTGCCGCTTGGAGTATTTCCTGAATGGATTCTCGCTGCAAAAGAGTCCCTGTCGGATTGTTGGGATTGGCGATGAAAAGAACACGCGGCCTTTTTCGCAGCGCGGCGATGACATCGGGCAACGGGAAGTTCATGTCTGCGGTGTATCGCAGGACGTCAAGGCGCGCTCCGAAGATTTCCGCGAAGTAGCGGTACATCGGGAAGGTGGGCTCGCAGATCAAGATGCGGCCACGTTCTTCGACGAAGGCGTCGAAGAAAGCACGAAGAGCATCGTCTGCACCGTTGGCGAGGAGCAACTCCTCCGGACGCACGCCAAAGTGGCGTGCCAGCCGGCGTGTTGCCGGGCGATAGTCTGGATACATGGCGAGGTGTTTCGCTGAGATGCGGGCGATTGCGCGCCGGACCGCCGGTGAACAGCCTGCGGTGTTTTCGTTGAAATCCAGTCGCACCTTTTTCTCGCGTCCTTCCGACGGCGGTTCGAAGGTTCGCCGCAAGAGGATGGCCCGGCGGACGGGCAGCTTCACTTTCATCGAGGATCCTCCTGGACTGGGTCACAAAGGGCCGCGCGGGAGACAACGCCAGCACACCTATAACCTGCCGCTTGGCCGTTTTCACGTCGAAGGATTGTACGCTGAAATATTTTGCAAAGTCTGCGGGCAGTTTTACCGGGGAGTGGACGAGACGCCGGGAAGGGCTCTATAGATCCACGTGATGGCTGAAGGTACCGGGCGAAGGTTTCCCGGGGTTATAATCACGGCCACTTATGTCTCTTGCGCAAGGCACAAAGCTTGGCCCTTATGAAATCGCGGCGCCGCTCGGCGCAGGCGGGATGGGTGAAGTCTACCGCGCACGGGATACGCGGCTGGAGCGCACCGTCGCCATAAAGATTCTTCCCGCGCAGTTTTCTTCCGATCCTGTCCGGAAGCAGCGGTTTGAGCGCGAAGCAAAAACCATCTCGGGCTTAAATCATCCGCATATCTGCGTGCTTTATGACGTGGGCCATCAGGACGGCGTGGACTACCTGGTGATGGAGTGCGTGGAAGGAGAGACGCTGGCGAAGCGTCTTGAGAAGGGCCCGTTGCCAGTCGATCAAACTTTGAAATACGGTGCGCAAGTTGCGGATGCATTGGACAAGGCGCACCGGAGCGGCATCGTCCACCGGGATCTGAAACCAGCGAACATCGTACTGACGCCAACGGGTGCCAAACTCCTCGACTTCGGTCTCGCCAAGCCGGTTGTGCCGCTGGCCACCGCAGCGACGCTTACCGCAGCAATGAAGCAATCACCGGTGACCGAGCAAGGCACGATCGTCGGCACGTTTCAATACATGTCGCCGGAGCAAGTGGAAGGCAAGGATGTGGATGGGCGGAGTGATATCTTTTCGTTGGGTGCGGTGCTGTACGAGATGGTCACGGGAAAGCGAGCGTTTGAGGGGAAGAGTCAGTTGAGCGTGGCGTCGGCGATCTTGGAAAAGGAACCGGAGCCGATCAGCGCGGTGAAGCCCATGACGCCACCGGCGCTGGACCACGCGGTCAAGAAATGCCTGGCAAAACTTCCCGATGAACGGTGGCAAAGCGCGAGTGACCTGGCGAGCGAACTGAAGTGGATAGGAGACACTGGCTCGCAGGCAGGAGTAGCGGGGCGCGTTTCTGAGGGGCGCAGCAAGAGGGAAGCTGCCGCCTGGTTGCTCGCGGCCGCGCTTTCAGTGCTCTTGATCGGCGGAGGCACTACTTGGTGGCAGGCAAGCAGCAGGCGCCTGCACCCGATGTATTTCCACACCTACGTGCCGTTTGCCGCAAACGACCTGGCGCTATCCGCGGATGGGCGCACGCTGGCAATGGTCGCCTATTCCGCGCAGGCGAGCAACTACGTGCTCTGGACCAATGAAGTCGGGGGCCGGCGGACCAATTCGCTGGATGGGACGCAAGGGGCATCCTACCCGTTCTGGTCACCGGACGGCAGATTCATCGGGTTCTTCGCTGACGGCAAACTCAAGAAGGTGGAAGTGTCAGGGGGACGGCCGGAGGTGCTGTGCGATGCTCCCAATGGGCGCGGCGGCAGTTGGAACAAGGACGGAGTGATTGTGTTCACGCCCGATTCACAGAGCAAGGGGTTGTTCCGAGTGTCTTCCTCGGGAGGGTCTCCCGTTGAAATCACCAAGCCGGACACGTCTCGCTCTGAAACCACCCACCGCTGGCCGGTGTTCCTGCCAGACGGAAGACATTTTATTTATCTGGCAGCGAATTTCAGCGGGCAGTTAGAAAATAATGCGATCTTTCTAGGCTCACTGGATTCGCAGGAAAGACGTTTGCTGGTTAACACGAGCGCGAACGCGGCCTATGCCGAGCCAGGTTACCTGCTATATCTGCGGGACAAGACGCTTGTAGCACAACCGTTCGACCGGCGGCGCTATGTGCTGAGCGGCGAGCCCCACACCTTGAGCGACGATGTGCTGTACTTCCCTCAGGTGGACAGGGCTGTTTTCAGCGTCTCCAGTGGGGAGGTTCTGGTCACGCAAACGGGGAAAGGCGCGTCCATTTCGCAGTTGGCGTGGTTTGACCGCAACGGAAAGCCGGCGGGCACGTTCGGCGTGCCTGACGTTCACAGCAATGTGCGTCTCTCGCCAGACGGGCGCAGGGTCGCCACAGACCAAACCGTCCCGAACGGACGGAGCAATGATATTTGGATCCATGAGCCGGCCCAGGCGTTGGCAACGACGCGGCTGACGTTCGATCCGTCGTTTCACTGGGCACCGATCTGGACTCCCGATGGTAAGCAGATCCTGTTCAGTTCGAACCGCAGCGTTGGCTTCCACCTTTATCTGAAGAACGCCGATGGTTCTGGCTCCGAGGAAGACGTGGCCGATCTCGGCAACGTTGTGGGCAATCCCTGGGACTGGTCGCGGGACGGCAAGTATGTATTGGTCAGGAAGGCAAACGAACTGTGGTACCTCTCCTGGCCGGGGCGCGAAGCCAAGCCGCTATCGCAGGCCAAGTGGACGGTGCGGAACGCGCAGTTTTCTCCCGATGGCCGTTGGATGGCATACGCTTCAAATGAGACGGGGAACTGGGAGATCTACGTGTCCCCTTTTCTGAGTGGCAACGGCAAGTGGCAGGTGTCGAGCGGAGGAGGACAAGAGCCGAAATGGCGCCAGGACGGCAGGGAGTTGTTCTACGTGTCGTCGGAGGGAAAGATGATGTCAGTGGCAGTGAAGACTGGAGCCAACTTCGAACCCGGCTCCCCGATCGCGCTGTTTCAGACCCACCGTCGGCAGCCGGTTTCCGCGCTGGACGTCTTCTCCTACGATGTAAATGCCGACGGGCAAAAATTCTTGGTCCTCACGAAAGTGGACGAAGCCAATGCCGCGCCGCTCTCCGTCCTTCTCAACTGGGCTTCGGAGATGGATAGGTAATTCCCCATAAGTCGGCGTCTCCAAAGCCGATTCAACGCCCTACGGAGTGGGAGCTTACCGGGAGAAACTTCAACCGCGCGTGGAGGTGTTCGGGAGCCCGCCCGAAGGGTAGTTCATGGTCATTTTCAGGTTGACGGCAACACCGAACTTTCCCCTGGGCAGCTTATCCACGCGTCGAACTTCGGCGACGTACTCGCAATTCATAGGATCATGCGCCGAGGTGAAGGGAAAAGTGACGAAGAGACGCATTCCCGGATAATAGGATTCAAGCTTGGTCGTGAAATAGACACCATCTTTGGAGGCGTTAATGCTCACGGGCAAGTCTTCGAAATTTTTGTCGCGCGGGTCGGAGGGGCGCACGCGCAAGGGCCGCGCCATCTTGGCTCTGCGGCTACCGCGCTTCTCAGGATGCTGCTTTGGGGATTCTAGAGTAGCCGATTTCGAGCTTGGATCCTTCATAATCCCACTATTCGCGCTCTCGGTTGAAACTTCAAGGGGGTGCGCTGAATCAGATATTGCAAGCGAAGCACGCGAGAGTAGGAGGCTAGGGAGAGGTCATGGCAGAGAAAATTCATAAGGATGCGGCCGAGTGGAAGAAGCAACTCACGCCGAATCAATATTATGTGACGCGAGAACAGGGAACAGAACCGCCGTTTACCGGCGAGTACGAGGATTCCGAGACCCCCGGCACCTATAAGTGTGTTTGTTGTGGGCAACCTTTGTTTCGATCCGAGACGAAGTTCCACTCCGGCTCGGGCTGGCCGAGTTTCTATGCCCCTGCGAAAGAGGATGCGGTGGAATCGGAAACCGACGCAAGTCACGGGATGAAGCGTACCGAGGTGAAGTGTAGCCGGTGCGACGCGCATTTGGGTCATGTATTTGACGACGGCCCAAATCCAACGGGGCTGAGATACTGCATCAATTCTGCTTCCTTGGAGCTGAAAAAAGATTAGGCCATGTTTTTGGATGGAGATTGCGCTATCCAAGCCCGGCTTGTTCTGAGAAGAGACTTGAAATGGTCCGCGCGGGGCGGTGCAATTTACCTATGATTTCGAGGGAGGCGCAGACAGAAAATTACGCCGCGGGGCAGGAGCAAGCTACAAGCTCAGCGACGGGGTCGTGCTTTTTTTCCCAGACGCCGAGCAGGAGTACCTTTGATCCCGTGGGATACTTGAAGACGTAAAAAACGTTGGCCGGCCCATCTACTTCAAAAAATCCCGGGCGCCGCGGGTCAGGCCGCGAAGGCGCGCCGCTGCCGAGGAGCAGGCGGAGTTCCACGAGTTGCTCCGGCGAATGATTCCGAAGGTCTTCCAAAAGGGGCGGCTGTTTTGAAAATGTAGTCATCATAATCGTTCTCCGCCGCAACAGCTTACTGCTCCTTTCACTAGTAAAGACGCAAAATCTCTGAAAAAGTTTCATGGCCAGCAACAAGATTTTGGCCCAATTTCCAGCCGGCAATCTCTTATCATTGTCAAACCCAGCGTTATACCTTAGATGCGGCAGAGCCCCTCTTGGGTGACAGAATTCCATCGTTCGAAGAGCCGGGCCGGATGCGCTCGGCGGTGTTGAGCCTCCCTGCTACCGCGTTGCTCAGCCCGGAAATGACAGCCTCCTTCGCCCCCTATAAGCTTACAGACGGCGCAAAATGGCTCGTCTTCCGCGTTGAGGGAAGGTTTCCCTCTACGTATTTTTCTGCTGTAATGAATTTCGCGTTACTACCTCAAGCGGTACTTGCGCGTGAGATGTTTCCTTGCGATAGTTCCGGAATATCCCTTGAGATACGGACGGTCATTGTGACAAAAAATAAGACGAAGAAGTTCGGAAAGAAAGATATTAATTCCTTCGGAAAAGACCGTCGGCGGAAGCATCACCACTGGCTGGTCACCGTCTATTACGCCGACGGCGAGAAGTTTGGCCGCGTTTATACGGATAGGGACAAGGCCTCGCGCTTTGCCGAACGCCAGAGAAGGTCTCCCGTCGTAAAATCCGCGCGCGTCACGCAAGTTTCCTGAGCAGCGAGATTCCCGTCTTCCGCTTTCCTCTCGGAGCGCGTATGCAATGCATGACCTTGCTGGAGTTTGGGCCGGCGTGCTATAAAAAGAAGTGAGGTTGAGCGGCCTTAGTATAGTGGTAGTACGGAACCTTGCCAAGGTTCAGGTGTCGGTTCGATTCCGATAGGCCGCTCCACTAGTCCCCGCCTTCCATGCTTGCCCCGAAGCATCCCAACTTACCAGTGTGACTGCACGGCGGGCAGCATTTTCTTCAGGATCGTGAATTCAGAGTGAAATCTTGTGCCTCCTGCCGTTAGAATCAGGGAGCAGTTAGAGTGTATTCATGGGGAAAACGATCATCGCCGTCGGCAGCACGCGCAAGCCAAAGCTGAATGCGGTGAGCGATGCGTTGAAGGCTTTTGCTTCGGTGCTGGATCCCGGCGCGCAATTTGAAGTGGTTGGGTTGGAAGTCGAGAGCGGAGTTGGCCACACGCCCGCCGCATGCGGGGAATTGATGCGTGGGGCGAAGCAGCGCGCGGAGGCGCTCGTTGAGCATGCGCGCGAAAAGGGAGAACATTGGAAATATTTCGTGGGGCTTGAAGGCGGCCTGGAGGTATTGGAGGAAGATGGGAACCGCCGCGTGTTTCTCGAAAGCTGGGCTTATGTCACCGATGGCGTGCGCGGCCATTTCGGGCGCTCCGGCGGCGTGGAGATTCCCGAAGCTCTCGCGCATCAAGTGTTGGAAGAGGGTGTCGAACTTTCCGTTGCGATTGATAAGTTCGCGGGTGATGTGGGCATTCGTGACGCGCAAGGCGCCTGGGGCGTGCTTTCGAGCAACCTGATCACGCGGCAAGAGGCGTTTCGCGTGGCGGTAATCGCTGCGTTCGCGCCGTTCTATAATGAAAAGATGTATCGTGCTGTTCGAGCGGCAATCTAGGGAGGCTGTGAAACGGCGCGGGGACATTGCGCCAGTGAAGAATTGGACAGGAGAAACAAGCGTGGACATCGTCAAAGGCAATATGGGCTGGATCGAAGTGGTGGTCGGGCCGATGTTTTCCGGAAAAAGCGAAGAATTGATCCGCCGCTTGCGCCGCGCGGAAATCGCACGGCAGCGTGTGCAGATCTTCAAGCCCGCGATCGATGAGCGCTACGCCGTCAACGAAATCGTGTCGCATTCCGGGCTGGGCATCCCTTCGGACAATGTCACCAAAGCCGCTGAGATAATGGAGAAGGTTCAGCCGCGGACGGAGGTCGTTGGCATTGACGAAGCTCAGTTTCTTGGCGACGAGATTGTGGAGGTTTGTACGAAGCTGGCCAACCTGGGCAAGCGCGTCATTGTGACAGGTCTCGACACCGATTTTCGTGGCCGGCCGTTCGAACCGATGCCGCGGCTGCTGGCGGTGGCTGAAGAGATCACCAAATTGCTCGCTATTTGCGTGCGCTGCGGCAATCCGGCGGTGCACACGCAGCGGCTCACTGATTCCGAAGACCTGATCGTTGTCGGCGCTCAGGGCACGTATGAAGCCCGTTGCCGGCGCTGCTTCGAGCCGAACCCCGTACATGTCCAGAAAGATGCTGGACCTCAGCTACTGGTGCGGACCCGCGCCACGGGAGGCGCGGGGAAGTAGCGAAATTCGCCGACGCAAAAACCCATGAGAATCGAATCCAAGGCACCGACGCGGGTGGATTTGGCGGGCGGAACGCTGGACATTTGGCCGCTCTATCTGTTCCATCCCGGCGCGGTTACCGTGAATGCGGCCATCACGCGCTACGCCTCCTGCGTGATTGAGACGCGCTCGGAGGGCGACGAGCGCATCCATCTCGTTTCGCGCGACACAACACGTGAAGAGAGCTTTGCTTCGTTCGCGGCGCTGGTGAAGACGAAACGATATCGGCTTCCTCTGCTGGCGGAGATCGTCAAGTTTTTCAAACCTGAGGGTGGCTTCAAGCTGACCACCGATTCGGAGGCGCCAGCGGGAGCAGGCATTGGCGGCTCGAGTGCGATGGCGGTGGCGATTTGCGCGGCGCTCGATCGATTTACCGGGGCGGGGAAGAGCAAGATAGACTGGATCCACATCAGCCGTGACGCGGAAGCCGTGGTCATTCGCGTGCCGACGGGAACGCAAGATCACTATCCACCCGCGTTTGGCGGAGCGGCGGCGATTGAATTGCCGCCCGGCGGGGAACGCCGAATTGAGCTGCGCGTGGACCTCAGCGAGCTTGAGCGCCGCATTGTGCTGTGCTACACCGGCAAGCCGCGGCAATCGGGGATCAATAACTGGGAAGTGTATAAGGCGCACATTGATGGAAAGCGAGCCATCCAAAAGAACCTTGAGCGCATCTCCGAGGTCGCGCAGCAACTGCGCGGCGCGCTCGAAAGGGCGAATTGGCACGAGGTTGGACGGCTGATGCATGAGGAGTGGGCGTTTCGAAAGAAAAACCTGCCGACCATTTCGACAAGAACGGTCGACCGAATTGTGGAGCGTGCCAGGCGGAAAGGCGCATTCGCCGGGAAAGTTTGCGGAGCGGGTGGCGGCGGCTGCGTTGTCCTGCTTATCGACCCCGATGCCCGGAAGAGCGTCGAAGCAGCGGTAGTGGAGGCGGGCGGGGAACTGCTGCCGATGAAGATCGACCGGTCGGGGGTGCAGGTCAACGTTTCGTGAGCTGGGTGAAAACGATCGGCTATTAGCTTTTCAGCGGGCCATTTGCATCATAGAATAAGGAAGCCGACCTGAGGGGCGGCCGGCTGAGAGTATGCAAAACTGGCTTACGTTTGCGCTGGTGCTGATATTGTTCGCTGATGCGGATCTTCCCCGCGTCAATGACCTCCGTCCGCGCACAGGGCGCGTCGAGCCATTTTTTGCCGGGGAAGAGATACCGGTATTCCCCAACACGGTCCCGTCTGAGGGCAAGGCGCAGGCGCAATCGCAGGCTGCGAACCAGACTCCGGGCGAAACTCCGAAGGGAGCCCAAAATGGGCCCAAGAAGGGCCCGCTGGGGGATGAATCGAAGCTCAAGCTAATTCGCTACGTCTCAGGGGAATTCGGCAAAGCCGTCAAGCCCCTACCTGCGGGCAAAGACGGCTTCCTGGTCTACGTGGGCAAGTCCATCAATCAGGAACTGCTCGACCGCGCGGTCGCTACGCATGGCGCAGCCGTCAACACGGGCGACAGTGTGCAGATTACCAAGCTGGAATTTCGTGAGCACATGATCGTGGTGGACCTGAACGGCGGGGGAAGAGGCAAGAGGCACTGGCGCGATCATCTGCAAATCGGTCTGGGCGGAGGAATGCCGCCCCCCATGCAGACAACGACGACCAGGCAGCAGAGCGGCCCGCCGGGGATCCAGCCCGGCATGGGCAGCACCATTTTTCTTGAATTTACGAAAATGGTTCCGGATCTCTCGCCCGACGAATTGAAAAAGCTGCTGGCGCCATTTCTGGACTTTTCGAAACAGCGGTCCGCGGCGGTGCAGTGGTTCGATACGCTGCCGCCGGAAATGAAGAAAGCCATCGAGGATCGCCGGCCAGCCGTGGGAATGGATCGCGAGGAAGTGGTGGCCGCGATCGGGAAGCCGGATCACAAGGTACGCGAACGCGACACAGATGGGGTTGACATCGAGGACTGGATTTACGGGCAACCGCCGTCGAAGACGGTTTTTGTGCGCTTCAGTGGAGACCGCGTTACCAGCATCAAGCAGTTCCCGCAATAGCCGCTTCACAAGCAGCGGACTGTCAAGAAAACTCTGAATACCCCGTTGAAACCAAGAGAGCTCGCCGTGTCGGATTGTAAATCGGAATCATTTTATTGCCGGGGAGCAGACGCCGTGGGCCACTGGAGTACGGCGATTCTGCCGTCGGGCTCACGCTCTAGCGCCGGCGCGTAGAGCCCTAGGGGTTGGCGGCGCCACCATAGGCCTTGCGAGTGCTTCTCGGACATGGTGGTGAACCAGTATTGCCAGAGGACGGCGCGCACTTGATGCGGGGGCGCACTGGGGAAAGGGTTATCGGCGAAAAGCAGGAGGACATCCCGGTCGCCTGAGAGGAGATGTTCTTCGGTGCGCACGACGATAGGATCAGCGCGCCAGGGACCCAGCGAGGCAAACCATAAGTTCCAGTCGAAGCGTGGCTGATAAGGCGCATAAATGCCGGGTGCCCTGCCGGGGTCTTGCGGCTTAAAGCGAAAAGGATAGATCAGCCAAGTTTGACCGTCGGCGGAGCCTTGGAACTCGATTTCGTAGCGGCCGCGAGTCATCACAGCGAAAAGGCCGTAGCGATCGGCGATTCGGAATGGTTCGAGCGCTGCTATTGGCGTAGTAGGGAAAGGGATTCCCGGCTCGATCATCCAGATGAGTTGCACGGTGGATGCGTAGAAGTGCCAAGTGAGCATCACCGCGATCAGGGTGAGTTTGAGAGGGCCGAAGTGTGGCCGGAGGAGTTCTCGCCAATTTTTTGTGCGGGTCTCGTGTTCTGGCGGTGTGGCATTCGATTGGCTTGCAAAAGATTCTTTCCAGCCCCGCGGTAAAAACCGCGCCAGGAAGCGGTCATCGACGAGGAGGAAGCCAAGGACGAGGACTAGGTAATTCAAGAAGGTGTAGTTAGCGGTGAGAATGATGCCTATCTGCCAGGGCGTGACGATGAAGAAGAGGATGATTCGCCAGGGGCGCGGCAGAAACATCATCCACACAAGACCCAGTTCGAGTGCGAGCGTTCCGAATGACGTCGCGGCATGAAACCAGTGGGGGAGTTGTTCCGCGTACCAGCCAATCCACGTCGGAAGCGGTCCGTTCTGGTAATACTCGTCCATTGCCGTGAAATGGCGCCATTGTGGGTCGCCGCTGGCGATCTTCGCGATGCCGGACTCGAAGTAAATGCGGAAGAATTCCCACTGAAGAAGGAAAAGACTTGCACGGGAAGGTGGCCTCGCGCGTCCCCATCCCGGACGGAGCCCTGGCGGCGCGAAAAAGAGCGTGAGGAAGCCGGCTTCGAGGAGCATGCCGTCGGATTGGTAGCCGGCAAACTCTCCTGAGGCGCTGACGAAGGAAAGAAAACAGAGGAAGCAAATTACGAGCATGCCGCGCGGCCAGAGGTTGAGCGTGAGCAGGAGCGCCGCAAGCATGCCAACCCAGCAGAGGGCCAATAGCATGTGCGAGCCGCTGGAGATCCAGAGGAGTGAGGGCGCGTACCAGATGCGGAAGTGACTGACGGAACCTGCTACCGCCTCCAGGTACTCTTTCGCCGGCAGAATTCCTTGGGGACCGATGAGTCCGCGGATCTGAAAAACGAGCGAGAAGAAGGCTGAGTAATAGATCAGGCCAAGGGCGCGCAGAAAAAGCCAGCGGGGAAGAAGGCGGTCTGCCGGGCCGCGCTCCGAATCGAAGAGCCAGCGAATGACGGACGTGAGAGTCCAGTTCATAGTTCCGGGCCATTATACAAAGATGGGGAAGGAGCGCTTCTTTCAGTTGTGAGGATGGGAGCGTTCGGTGTCGGAGTGCGAAGGGCCGGAGTGGATTGCGCAGGAGCCGTCCGCGCACAGCTCGCGGTTCCAGCGGTAGCGATTCCTTGCGACCCAGGCGTAAATCCGGCCCGCAACGAGATGAATTCCCGGGACCAACAGGACCCAGGCAATGAGATTCCAGCCGGGAAGCGCCTGCCCGATACGCGCCCAGGCGTCCACGCCGGACCAGACTTTTCCCTTCGGGTCGACCGCCTGCATGAGGCGCATGGCTTCTTCTCGATTCACTTGAGGAAAACGCGGGGAGACGCTTGGCTCGTGCAGATCCAGAAGTTCTAGGCGGCCGCCGCGATCGATCCTTCGCACGCGCGCCACGCTCGCGCGACACAGGCCGCAGTTGCCATCGTAAAGTACGGTCAACCCGGCCATGGTCAGCCTAGATTCGGCTTATGTTTGTGCCACTCGGTAGCTTGCTCATACACGTGAGCGAGATGAAGAACATTTGCTTCATCTCCAGTTCGGCCAGTTATCTGCATACCGATCGGCAAACCCCCGCTCGTGAAACCACAGGGAACGGAGACCGTGGGCAGGCCGAGCAGGTTGAATGGCCGGGTGTTGGGTAACGTTAGGACCTCCTTGGCCCTAAGATGGTCCAGGTCTGCTAGAAGCTCTGAAATCGTGAATGGCGGTACGGGAGTAGTGGGTGTAACCACAAGGTCCACTGCGTCAAATACCTTGGAGATTGAGCGCCGGGATTGGTCTAGCCGCCGTCGGGCATCTATATACTCCGCCCCGCTAATCTCTGCTCCAGCACGGATTCTCTTCAAAGTCTCAGGCTGATAGAGTTCGGGAGTCTTCGAAACGTACTCCCGGTGGTACGCATAGGCTTCCACTCTCAAAATAAGAATCGCGTCATCGTCAGGTGCCGGCATTTCAGTCTTCTGCTGAAACGACGTAAGTTTCCCAAGTACTGAAAGGGCGTTGTCCATGGCCGCCTGAATCTCGGGATGAAGGCCCTCGTAAAAGTGGGCGCGGGGTATGCCTATGCGCAGGGACGAGGTCTTGGCCTCCAATCCGGCTGCATAATCTTGAACGGGTGTATCCGTGCTGCTTGTGTCATCCGGATCGTAGCCAGCGATCACGTGAAGCATCAAAGCGGCATCCGTCGCCGTGCGCGTCATGGGACCTATATGGTCGAGGGACCAGGCAAGTGGTATCACGCCCCTTGTGCTGACGCGACCGTATGTGGGTTTGAGTCCGACGATGCCGCAGTAAGCTGCCGGCAGACGGATGGATCCTCCGGTATCGGAACCAATAGCCCCGTAACAGAGTTCCGCTGCGACAGCGGCGGCAGACCCGCCGGACGAGCCGCCTGGGCTATAAGCGGGGTCCCAGGGATTCCGAACTGGGCCAAAATAACTGATCACGGAACTACCACCGTAGGCGAACTCGTGCATATTTAGCTTGCCCAGCAGCACTGCGCCGGAAGCTTTGAGGCGGCGAACGATCTCCGCGTCCCGTGTGGGAATCCGATCTTTGAACAGCCCACTGGCTGCGGTGGAGCGTACACCCGCGGTATCGACTAGGTCCTTTAGAGCTATGGGGATTCCGTGGAGTGGTCCTTTCCAGCGGTCTCGTCGTATGTCGGATTCTGCTTCGCGAGCCTGCGTCAGCGCAGAGTCAGCTGTAATAGTTATGAAGGCGTTCAGCTGTGGATTGAGCTGTTCGATGCGGCGCAAGCACGCTTGTGTCAGCTCGACTGGTGAGATTTTCTTGTTGCGCACTAATTCAGAGGCCTCGCTCAAAGTCAGTTCGGTGAGCTCTCCGGCGTGTGGCCCACCTGGAGAGAGTACATGGGTTTGTCCGGCGGCTTTTCCAATCCGGGCAAACGAACCGGTTGCTGCGCCAGCCAACGCAGTTTTCACGAACGCCCTGCGGGACCATAGATGTTCTTCCGCATTCGTCATGACTGCAGATTGTAGACGAATAATGCCTGATCGGCATTAGGTGCTTATATCTTTGGCTCCCTCCCTTCCTAAGTAGTACGAAGCCATTAGCGGCTGCGTTGACTTTTATCAATGTTGCCCCTAGCATTTCGATTCGCAACGACAACGGAGGAAAAATGCCGATCAAGGTAGGCATCAACGGCTTCGGCCGCATCGGACGCAACATCATGCGCACGGCGCTGGATGACAGGGACATTCAGTTCGTGGCGGTCAACGACATCACAGACGCGCTGACGCTGGCGCATCTGTTGAAGTACGACTCCGTCCTCGGCAACCTTTCGCACAAGGTCACGCACACGGAGGACAGCATCGCCGTCGAAGGCAGGAGCTTCAGGGTTTTCAAGGTGAAGGATCCGGGCGAAATTGATTGGGCTTCCGTCGGCGCGGACGTCGTCGTGGAATCCACGGGACTCTTCACCAAGGGTGTTGAAGCCAAGAAGCATCTACGCGGGCCGGTGAAAAAGGTCATTATTTCCGCGCCGGCCGACGGCCCGGACGCCACGTTCGTTCTCGGCGTCAATGATAAAACGTACGACCCCGCGAAGCACCACGTGGTTTCGAATGCTTCGTGCACCACAAATTGTCTCGCACCCGTCGCCAAAGTCCTGCAAGATACTTTCGGAATCCAAAGCGGCACGATGACAACGATCCATTCCTACACAAATGACCAGAAGCTTCTGGACCTGCCGCACAAGGATCTTCGCCGCGCGCGCGCCGCTGCGATTAACTTGATCCCGAGCTCCACGGGCGCCGCCAAGGCGCTGCATCTCGTGATTCCCGAGCTGAAGGGGAAGCTCGATGGTTACGCGATGCGCGTGCCCACGCCCAACGTCAGCGTGGTCGACCTTACGGTATTCGTGGATAAGCCGACCAGCGTCGCGGCCGTCAATGCCGCGCTGAAGGCGGCTTCGCAGGGCCCGATGAAGGGCATTCTTGAGTACACCGAAGAGGAGCTGGTTTCCTCCGACTTCAAAGGTAATTCGAATTCTTCAATTGTTGACGCCGGTTACACCAAGGTCGTGGGCGATCGTTGCGTAAAAGTTCTCGCCTGGTACGACAACGAGTGGGCCTATTCGTGCCGTTGCCGCGACCTCATCAAGCTGATGGCGTCCAAGTTCTAGGGCGCGTTGTGACTTTCAAGCCTCGAACCGCTGGACATCTGCCATGACCAAGCTGACCATCAATGACCTGGACCTACGCGGCAAGCGCGTGTTCATTCGCGTGGACTTCAATGTGCCGCTTAAGGACGCAGTGGTCACCGATGATACGCGCATCCGGGAAACGCTTCCGACGCTGCGCCTCGCGATCGAAAAAGGCGGCCGCCTTGTTATCGCCTCGCACCTTGGCCGGCCCAAGGGCGGTCCCGATCCGAAGTATTCTCTTAGACCCGCGGCAAAAAAGCTCGAAGAACTGCTGGGGAAGCCGGTGGCATTCGCTCTGGATTGCGTCGGCCCTGGTGCGGAAGGACAGAGTAAGGCGTTGCGTGATGGCGAAGTTCTGGTGCTAGAAAACGTTCGCTTCCACGGGGAGGAAGAGAAGAACGACGAAGGCTTTTCCAAGCAACTTGCGGCGCTCTGCGATGGTCTTTTCGTTTGTGACGCCTTCGGCTCCGCCCACCGCGCGCACGCCTCGGTGGTCGGCATCACGCGCTTCGTGAAGCAGTCTGCCGCGGGCTTATTGATGGAAAAAGAGCTGGCCTATCTCGGCAAAGCGGTCACGAATCCCGCGCGGCCATTCGTCGCCATTCTTGGAGGCGCCAAAGTCAGCGACAAAATCGAAGTGGTCGAAAACCTGATGAAAATCGCCGACGCCATGCTGATTGGCGGCGGTATGGCGTACACTTTTCTCAAAGCCGACGGAGAGCCGATCGGGAAATCCCTTGTCGAAGACGATAAGCTGGAGCTTGCGCGCCGGTTGCGCGATGAAGCGCGCCAGCGGCGATTCGCGCTTCTCCTTCCGGTCGATCACGTCGTCGGCGCGGAATTCAAAGCGGATACCGCAACGCGAACGGTTGCGGTTTCCGCCACGCCGGATGGGTGGATGGGGCTCGACATTGGCCCGAAGACCATCGACACCTATCGGCAGAAAATTGCCGCGGCCAAGACCATCGTCTGGAACGGGCCCATGGGCGTCTTCGAAATGCCCGCTTTTGCCAAGGGTACGCTTGAAATCGCCAAGGCCGTTGCCGCGGCGACAACGGGCGGCGCAACTTCGATCGTTGGCGGCGGGGATTCCGTCGCCGCCGTACACCAATCGGGCCTCGCCGACAAGATTTCGCATATCTCAACGGGTGGCGGGGCTTCGCTGGAGTTTCTTGCCGGACGCAAACTTCCGGGCGTCGAAGCTCTTACCAACAAATAGATGAGCCAACCGATGCGACGCCGCGTTATTGCCGGTAACTGGAAGATGTTCAAGACGATTGTGGAAACGCGCGCCTATTTTTCCGCGTTCTTGCCATTGGTTGAGGAGATGAAGAATTGCGATATCGTCATCGCTCCGCCGTTCACTTCGATTTTGGCGGCCGTGGGAGCCGCAAAAGGCTCAAAAGTAGCGATTGCGGGGCAAGACGTCTATTGGGAGAAGGAAGGCGCTTTTACCGGCGAAATTTCGCCCAACATGCTGGTGGAGGCCGGATGCCGCTACGTCATCATCGGGCATTCAGAGCGGCGGCAATTCTTCGGCGAAACCGATGAGACGGTGGCCAAGAAAACCAAAGCGGCCCTTGCCGCAGGACTTACGCCGATCGTTTGCGTGGGAGAAATGCTAGTCGAACGGGAAGCAGGCATGACGGAACGTGTCTGCCGGACCCAATTTCGCGGTAGCTTGGGCGCGTTGACCGCCGAAGAGTTCTCCCGTATTCTGATAGCTTACGAACCGGTGTGGGCGATTGGCACGGGTAAGACGGCGACGCCGGATATTGCCGCTTCAGCTCACCGATTTCTCCGCCAGTGCGCCGGGGAGCAGTTTTCAGCCGGACACGCGTCCGCGTTGCAGATTCTGTACGGTGGCAGCGTCAAGCCTGACAACATTCAGGGATTGATGGCGCAGGAAGAGTTGGACGGCGCGCTTGTCGGCGGAGCGAGCCTGGACGCGAAATCGTTCGCGAGTATCGTCAAAGCAGCGGGTTAAACCGGACTGGGTCGGGGCTACGCGATAGGGAGACAGGAATGCCAGGTTGGATGAAGTGGACCGTTGCGTTGTTAATCGGGTTCGGGATCATCGCCATCGGCTTCAGGTATGCCGGATGGCTGTTGAGCCTATTTTTCGTTTTTAATTGCCTTGTGCTGATCATGGTCGTGCTGCTGCAGAGCGGCAAGGCGGCGGATCTCGCCGGGGCGTTCGGTGGTGCGGGAAGCCAGACGGCGTTCGGGCCGCGCGGTGCTGCGACGATTCTTTCTCAGGCGACCACGTGGTGCGCGGTGATGTTCATGGTGTGCGCCTTGGCCATGGTGCTGCACACGGACAAGGCCCTGGTGCAGGGCGGTGGGTCTGTGCTGCAAAATGTTGCAAAACCCGCGCCGAAGAAGGCGCCCGCCACCACACCGGCAACTCCAGCCGCGCCGCAACCGAATACGCCGGCACCATCGCAGCAGCCGACAACGCAGCAGCCCGTGCAGCAGGCTCCGGCGGCTTCGCAGCCGGCTTCGGCGCCGCCGAAAAAACCGTAATTTCGATGTTGTACCTGGCTTGCGAACGCTGCCTCTTGCAGCTAGAATGTTCTTGTTTCCTTTGTGCGGTAGTGGCGGAACTGGCAGACGCACCAGCTTGAGGGGCTGGCGGTAGCAATACCATGGAGGTTCGAGTCCTCTCTACCGCACCAAAATTTCCAACCCTGCCTGCCCTGAGCGGGGCCAGGTGACGCCGGGCCCGTTGCCGCCTCGACTTCCCAGAACCCCGTTTCTGGACCGTGACGCATTTGTCGGGTAATGCGACTAATCGGGAGTTAGGCGCGCCCGAAACTTCGGCGTTCATCTTTAGATCCAGCTTTCTTGACGTGTGATTCCTATGCAGACACGCCGCTGGGAGCAGAACCTGCAATACGTTTCACCAGCAATATGGTGACATCATCCTCGTTGAATTTCGGGTCTACTAGTGATTTGAGATTTGCCATCGTTCGTCCCGCGCTCTCAGCGACAGCATCGCGCAAACGATTTTCGGGATGCTCCCCCTGAATCGAGTCGGTCAAGCCATCTGTGAATATGAGGAGGGTACGACCTGGACTAATAACAGCTGTACGAGTTTCGTACTGCGCATCGACAAACAGCCCAAGGGGCGGGCCAGTGGCTTCCAGAAATGTCGTTGAACCGGAAGAAAACACAATCGGGGCGTTGTGTCCGGCATTCACGTACGTCAATTCTCCCGAATCGCGGCTGAGCACAATGAACACGGCCGTGGCAAAGCGATCACCCGGGGTGTATCGACTCAGGTGCTTGTTAATCTGTTTGGCCAACGCCAGCGGGGTCGATTCCACACTTGCGATGCTCCTAACCAGAGCCTGTATGTTTGCCGCGAGCAGAGCCGCTGGAATCCCCTTCCCAGACACATCGGCTAACGTGAATAGCGTTCGGTTGGCAGGGAGCTCGATGACGTCGAAGTAGTCGCCGCCCACCTCACGTAAGGGCTTGTAAAACGCCTCCACCTCGTAGCCCGGCAACTCTTCCAGTTTCCCGGGCTGGAGCGTCTGCTGGATCTGTCGTGCAGCTATCTGGTCGGTTTCGAGTTGCGTTTTGCGAACAAATTCTGAAGTTAACGTTCCATTCTGGATCCAGCGGCCGGCGTAAAAAAGCAGGAACACCAACACATAGCTGATTGGCCCTCTCGGCGGTACCAGAAAATACGCATGCAACCACTTTGGCAAAGTAGAAGCCCACACCAGCACAAAGTAGAAAGCATATCCCTGAAGAACAAAGGCGACGTACGTGATGATGCGTTTGGACGTAGGCATTTCGCTGGCCCAGTCATAAAAGGCGTACTGCAAAGCGCGGCGAAAAGGGCCCGCAGATTTGTCGAGCTTCACCGTGCTGAGGCGAAATGGCATTGCAGGAGTCTAACAAGAAGCAGTCATGCTGGCGAAGGAATGGCAGCCGAACGGTAGATGCGCTCCGCTTTGTCACTTGGCGATTGTGCATAGATCACAGTGCACTCGGAAATTTCACTTGCCTGATAAACGCGCTTACCGGACAAGTGAAATCTCGCTGACTCCCCGGAAGTCCCGTTCTGGGAAAAGGGATATCAAGTTCCACTTGGCTTTGTAGCCGATTAACCGGAGATGTGGTCCGCCTTGCCACTTTGGCGATTGTGTCTGGATCACGGCGTACTCGGGCGGGTGGGACAGGCCTTGAATCGCGTGGCACACCCCTCGGCCACTTCCAGCAAGGCGTTGCCGGGGGTATATTGAGTGCCTCCATGGTCACGTCCGACAGCGGCGGAACGGCACCGGAAACGCGCGCCCATGGCTTTCTGGGCCGTACTTTCTGCAACACCGACCACAAGGTGATCGGGCTGAACTATTTGTGGCTGGCGCTCTTCAGCGTTTTTCTGGGCATGGGGCTGTCGCTGCGCATGCGGATTCACCTGGTCTGGCCGGGCGCGCACATTCCGTTCGTCTCCGGAGTAGCGAACACGCCCGAGCACTACGCGTCGCTCACGCTGCTGCACGGCTCGCTGATGGTTTTCATGGTGTTGACGGCCGCGCCCCAGGCCGGATTTGGCAACTACTTCTTGCCGCTGCAAATCGGCGCAAGGGAGATGGCTTTTCCTACGCTGAACCTGCTCGCGTTCTGGGCCACGGCCGCTTCGCTACTGGGAATCACTACCGCATTCTTTCTACAGCCAGAATCCGGCTTGACACTGTGGGTCGAAAGTGTGGCGCTGTTTTGCGTTGCGTCGCTGTTGAGCGCGTTGAATTTCAGCGTCACGGCCATCGATCTGCGCACCAAGGGCATGAAATTGCCGCGTATGCCACTCACGGTGTGGGCCTGGCTCCTCACGGGAATTCTAGGTTCATTGATATTCAGCATTCTTTTCGCCGCTTGCGTATTTCTACTTTCCGACCGCCTTGTTGGGACATATTTTTTCAACATCCCACAGGTCCTCGCACGCTCGATCCCTTCTTCCGCGCCGCAAGGGATTCCGCTTCTGTGGCAGCGTTTGTTCTGGTTTTTTGTGCAAGCGGAAGTGTACGTGGCGATGCTCCCGTGCCTGGGAATCACATGCCATCTGCTCTCGACCTTTGCGCGCAAGCCGGTGTGGGCGCTGCGTGCCGTTGTTTTTGCGCTGTGCGGTGTGGGCCTATTTGGCTTTTGCATCTGGGGCTACCACACGTTTGAAAGCGGGTTGAATCCTTATGCCCCGCCCGTCTTCGCCACTCTCGCCGAGTCTCTGGGATTGCCGGCGGTGATTCTTCTGGCGAGCTGGCTCGGGACACTGTGGAACGGAAAGATCCAGCTCACGACCGCGATGCTCTTCGCCATCGGGTTCGTTTCGCTATTCATCGCCGGCGGATTGTCGGGACTATTCCTTGCGCGACATGATCTTGGCGCTGTCGCGGTGAGCGATGAGTTCATCACCGGACATTTCCATCTTGTGATGGGAGTGGCTGCTACGTTTGCGATCCTGGGAGCGCTTTTCTTCTGGTTCCCGAAGATGTTCGGCAGGCGGCTCAGTGAGCCCCTCGGCAAGCTGCATTTCTGGCTTACGTTCGTGGGTGTCTATTGCGTTTTCATGCCGATGCACTGGCTCGGGCTGATGGCTCATTCGCGCGTGGGAGCCGGAAATCCTGTAGCGGCTGCGGCTGCTGGAGCAACGGTGCGCGAGTTCATCACCGGCGCCACCATCGTGACCATCGCGGCGCAAGGCATCTTTCTCTTTAATTTTCTTTCGAGTGTCTGGCGGAGCGCAAAGGCCATCGAAAAGAACCCGTGGCGCGCCACCACGCTCGAATGGAGCATCGCGTCGCCGACTCCGTTCGATAATTTTGGGAGAGCCGAGCCGGTGGTGTATCGTGGAGCATACGAATTCGGCGTGCAGGACGTTGCAGAGGATTTTGTGCCGCAACATCTCGCTCCCGAAGAAGTGGCAGGGAAGGCTCGCTAAACAGGGAAGATCATCATGCCGGGCGCACCCGTTCTAGACGAAATCAGGATCATTATCGAGGACATTGGTAAAGGTGCCGGAAACGAACCTCCTTCCGGTGGAGATGGGGATAAGCGTCGCCGCCCCGACCCGCCTTCTCCGCGGCGTTACTACACGGGCATCGCTCTGGGCATCGTTTCGATATTCATGTTCTTCATGGCGCTGGCCAGCGCTTACCTCGTTCAGCGGAGCACGAGCGAGCGTTGGGTGCCGCTCCACGTTCCCCCCATACTCTGGCTGAACACAATGGTCTTGCTCGCCAGCAGCGTGACGATGGAGCGAGCGCGGAAGCGTCTATCGCTCGCCGATCTTTCTGGTTTTCGCGCGCTTTGGATGGTCACGACGGTGCTTGGTCTGGCATTCCTCGGGGGTCAGCTCGCTGCCTGGCGCCTGCTTGTGGCGCAGGGCATCTACGTGGCGACAAACCAGGGAAGCAGCTTCTTCTATATCTTCACCGCCGTGCATGGCGCGCACTTGTTGGGAGGCATCACCGCGCTGATCTACGTGTATAGACGCAATTTTGAAGCGGCAAACGTTTCGCTTTCTACGGCTGCGGAAATTACTTCGTATTATTGGCACTTCATGGATGGGCTGTGGGTCTTCCTGCTGGCGCTTCTTTATCTAGGGAAGTAGAGCAGCAAATTGTCATCTTCTGGTTTCAACGCCATTCCGGATTGAGCTTCTACTTGCACAGCGATTCGAGGACGGCTTCGGCCACGCGCGCGATCTGGTCGTTTCGCAACTCTGGGTACATTGGCAAGGAAAGCACTTCCTGCGCGGCGCGCTCGGCGTGAGGAAAGTCGCCGCGCTTATAGCCGAGCGAAGCGTAAAGAGGCTGCAGGTGCAGAGGAACCGGATAATACACGGAGCTGCCGATTTTTCGTTCGGATAACTGGCGTTGCACGACGTCGCGACGCTCCAGGCGAATGGTGTACTGGTGGTAGACATGTTCGCAGCCGTCGGGTGTCATCGGTGTTGCAACACCGGCGGCAGCGGAAAACAGGCGATGGTATTCCGCCGCGTTTGCCTGCCTCGCGCGTTGCCAATCGGGCAGGTGGCGCAACTTCACGCGCAGAATGGCGGCCTGGATTTCGTCCAGGCGGCTATTCCAGCCCGGCTCGCTGCTGACGTATTTTCCAGTTTGACCATGATGGCGCAGGGTGCGCAGTCGAGTCTTTAATTGGGCGGAATTCGTAACAACCATGCCAGCGTCACCGCAAGCGCCGAGATTCTTCGTGGGATAGAAGCTGATGCACGCGGCATCGCCGAGCGAACCCGTGCGCCGGGCTTTGTAAGTTGCGCCGATGGCTTGTGCGTTGTCTTCGATGACCGGAAGATTTTTTGCCCGCGCAAACGACACGATGGGGTCCACGTCCACCGCAAGGCCGTAGAGATGCACAACGATAATGGCGCGCGTGCGTGACGTTATGCGCCGCTCGATTGCGGCAAGGTCGATATTGTAAGTGTCGGGCCGAATATCCGCGAAGACCGGCTTGGCGCCGAGCGCGCTGACGGCGCTGCCCGTGGCGACAAAAGTAAACGTCGGGAGAATCACTTCGTCGCCGGGATTCACGCCGCAGGCGCGGAGGGCGAGGATTAGCGCGTCGGTGCCCGAGGCGACGCCGATGCCGTACGCCACGCCGCAGAGCGCGGCAATTTCTCGCTCCAGCTCAGCTCCCTCGCGCCCCAAGATGAATTGCTGTGATTCCAAGACCTTCTCAACCGCGGCACGGACTTCTGCGCCGATAGCGGCGTATTGCGCCGCCAGATCAAGCTGCGGTACAGGTTCGAGAGCCGCGCCTGTTTGTGGGTTCGCGGTCATGGCGGAAGGGCAACAGAGTCCGCGCGCAAGGAACGCAGAGCACGGCGTCGCCGGTACGGGGCGGTGCTATTTTTTGGGCAATTTTGTGCAGACGGCGACGGCATTGTTAGGATTGATGGCGCTGGCTTCTTCTTCCACTTGCCGAATAATGCCTTGTTTATCGACGACAAAGGTGGTGCGCTGCGCCCAATCATATTCTTCCTTCTGGACGTTGTACATCTTCAGGATGCCGTATTGCTTCAAGACTTTGCGATTCATGTCGCTGAGCAATGGAAAGGTGACGCCGATTTTTTGCGCAAAGGCGTTGTTGGCCGCGGGACTGTCAATGCTGATCCCAAGAACGATAGCGTCGGAAGATTCCAGTTTGGCCATATCAGCCTGATAGGCCTGAAGTTCTTTTGTTCAACCCTCGGTGAAAGCGAGAACGTAAAAGGCAAGAACGACGTTTTTCTTCCCGCGATAATCGCTAAGGTGAACCGGATTCCAATGATTATCCAGGAGAGTAAAATCGGGCGCCATGTCGCCGGGCTTTAGCCCGGTGTGCGTGACTTTGACGTTCTGCGCGGAGCTTAGACCAGCGGCGAGGACTGCCAGGAAACCTGTCGCCAGAACCGTTGTCCGAAGACGTATGCGATGCATGTATTTCCCCCGGTCGTGAAATAAGAGAGAAAACTAAGTATACGCTGCGGAGGACGATTGCGTAAGAAGATGTGGGCGAAACGCTGCCTGTAAGACGTCTGCATTCCTGCCGGCTGCGTGGGCTACAAATTCTTGAGCTCGGCGAGGCGAAACGGCGAACCTAAATTCTCGCGCAACTCGAGCCAGTGCTGCTCGGGAATCGACAGGAAAACTTCGCTGACTTTGGGATCGAACTGCGTGCCCGTGCACCGGCGAATCTCCTCGCGGGCATGCGACATCGGGAGGGCCTTGCGGTAGGGCCGGTCGCTAATCATGGCATCGAGGGAATCCGCAACGGTAAAAATGCGCGCGCCGAGAGGAATCTGGTCGCCCTTTAGACCGCGGGGATAGCCGGTGCCATCGAAAAACTCCTGATGGGCGAGAACGATCTCCGCGGCATCGCGGAGGAACGGGATGCGAATCAGCATGTTGTAGCCGATCTGACAGTGCTCGCGCATGATCCGTTTTTCCTCATCATTCAGGGGACCTGGTTTGCGAAGGATGCCATCTGGGATGGCCATCTTCCCAATGTCGTGGAGAAAGGCAGCGCGCGCCAGGACAGCTAGGTACGGAGTAGGTACGGGCATGGACTTGGCGATGGAGATACAAAATGCCGTCACGCGCTGGCAATGGCCTTCGGTCTCTGCGTCTTTTAAGTCCAGCGCGCTGCCCAGCGCCTCGAGTGTGTCGTCGTAGGATTGTTCGAGCTGGGCGATGGCCCCGGTAAGCTGCGAGGTGCGCTCCTCCACAAGCTGCTCGAGGTTTCGCTGATAGTTGCGGTTTTCCGCGATCAAGCGCCGGTGTTGCAAAGCGCGCCCGACGCCCAGAAATAGCTGATCCTTTTCAAACGGTTTAAGAATGTAGTCGTATGCGCCCCGGCGGATTGCTTCCAGGGCCGTGGAGATGTCGTGAATCGCGGTGACCATGATCACGGGGACTTCCGGGTCGTATTGGCGCATCCACTCCAGGAGCTTGATGCCGTCCATCTCCGGCATGATCATGTCGCTCAGAACCAGGTCGGGCGTGCACTTCTTCACCTCGTCCTGGGCCACACGGCCGTTTTGTACGACGGTGCAGTGATAACCCTTAGCTTCCAGCATGGTCGAAACGACTTCGCGGATGGCCTCTTCGTCGTCAACGATCAGAATATTTTCCGTCTCCACAGTGGTTGGCTCCCCCTAGGCATTATATGTGACGGCACAGGGAGAATGAGGCGGCCTTGCCCATTAAGAAAATAGCGTGTTAGCGTCGAAACGGAGATATTTCTCAGGGCTTCCCGCTGTCGGGAGAGAATTCGCGGGCGGGATCGCCCATGGCGACGGCACTTCGTGCCGGGAGGCAACGCCTAGTGTTGGAGAATCAGGGCCTTCTCGGCATCGCCTTCTTCGAAGCAACAGCCTTCATCATTCTGCTGGTTCTGTTCTTTCTCTTGCGCCGCGACTATGCGAGCGGAAATTTCCGCTTGTGGCTAGCCGGCTGGGTCTGCCTGACCCTTTCTTCGTTCTTCGAAATAGGGACGTTGCTCGGCGAGGGTCCCGTGTTGCGCGTGGCGGCCCTCGCTGGTTATACGGCGGCGCTACTCCTTTTCTTGTGCGCGGTTATGCAGTTCACAGCGGGGTTGCGCAACCCGGGATGGTCCATCTTGCCGCTCGCTGGCGCGGCACTCCTAGGCATCTGCTACGTGGAGCGGACTAGTGGTCCGTATTTCGGGTCCATCCGGTGGGAGACGGCAGAACTCGAAAGCGTCGTATGCCTGTGGGCCGGTTGGCTATTGTGGCGCGCGGCGGACTCACACCGTGGCTATGGCGCCCGGCTTCTGGCCGGAGGCTTTTTCGTCATCGGACTGCACGGCATGGACCGGCCTCTCTGGCCGCAGCACCCGCTGTATCTCCTGCGCGTGGCTTTTGACCACCTCCTGTGCGTCACGCTGGGGATCGCGTTGATGGTATTAATCCTAGAAGGCGCCCACTCCCGAACGGAACAATTGAACGATAAGTTGCGCCGCTTGACGCTGCTGACGGCAGCGAGTACACAGACGCTTTCCGTGCAGGAAGTTCTCGATCGCGTCCTGGGGCACCTTGTGGAGAGCCTAGGGGCGACGCACGGCCTTGTCCGCTTGTTGGAGGGCGAGGGGAATTCGGCCAGCCTCGTGATTCACGCCTCCGTAGGATTTGGCCCCGCATACCTCAAGCAGCACAATCGATTGCCGGCCTCGGAGCCATGGGTGCAGGAAGTGCTGAGAAAGGAATGCGATTTCCTGCAGATTGAGAAGGGGAAGAACGATGAGCTAAGGCGGAGACTGGCGGAGATTGGGTTGAAAGAACTGGTCACGCTGGTGCTGCCGGGGAAGGAAGGCCCGCTCGGCATCATCGCCGTGGGCTCCAGCAGGCCCGTGAATTTTCAACCTGACGAGATCTCCTATCTCCTCAACATCACGAATCTTCTTGGTTTGACGTTGCAAAACGTGCGGTTATTTGAACAAGTCGCCACGATACAGCGGCAATGGGCCTACACCTTTGATTCGATCGGAGATCCGATTCTGGTTCACGACCGCGAGTTCCGGATTCTCCGGGGCAATCAGCGGCTTTGTCAACTGCTTGGCCGGGAAGCCAGCGCGCTCGTTGGGCGCAGTGTCACAGAGCTTTTGCCACGCACGGGTGTGAGCTATGCCAACTGTCCTTATTGCGAGAGTATTGCCGGCGAAGGAGACGACCTGGATCCCTGGCTGCCGGGCTTTTTTCTTGCTTCGAATTCGACGTTCACAGATCCGGCTGGGCGCAAGTTGGGCACGGTGCATGTGCTGAAGGACATCACGGACCGCAAACGCGCCGAAGAAAAATATCGCACCCTGATTTCGAACGTTCAGGAGGGTGTGTTCATCTCCACCCCGCAAGGGCGCTTTCTTGATTTCAACAACGCCTTGATGCGCATCCTTGGCTATGAAAACCGGGATGAATTGTTGGCGGTCGATATTTCAAAAGACCTCTACGTCAACCCCGCAGATCGCGAACGCCTGAAGAAACTCCTGCAGGAACATAACTCGGTGGCGGATTTTGAGTTTGAGATGCGACGCAAGGACGGAGAAGTGCGAACCGCGATGGAGTCTTCTAACGCGGTGCGGGACGCCGCGGGAAACGTCACCGCGTATCAGGGATTTCTTCTCGATATTACCGAACGGAAGAGGGCGGAGCAGGAAATCCGCCGCCGCAATCGTGAGCTGATGGTGCTGAATTCCATCGCCCAGACGCTCAGTGAATCATTGGATTTGCCGGACTCACTGCATCGAACCCTGCGGCAACTGGTTGAACTGTTTGGTCTGGATGTATCCTCCGTGTATCTCTTTGAATCGGAAGGAAAGGTATTGCGCCGCGTGGCTGCTGTAGGGCAACGATCGGAATACGGGCGGCATTTCCCAGCTGTAAAAGTGCAGGCAGAATTGCTTCATCACATCAAGGCACTTCACGCGACGTTTCTTCCCGCGCAGGCATTGCCGTTGCCGGTCATCTTTCGGGAAGTATTGACGAAAGAAGGTTTGGAATCGGCTTATGTGGTAATTCTCTGGTCGAAGGAGCGTGCGATCGGAGTACTCGACGTCGGCAGCCGGTCGGCCCGCGAGTTCTCTCCTGCGGACGTCAATCTGCTGATCGCCCTCGGCAGCCAAATCTCCAGCGCGATCGAGCGCACGCTGCTCTACGAAGAAACACGCCAGGCTTACGAGAACTTACGGCATACCCAGGAGCAGCTTCTGCACAGCGAGAAGATGGCAGCGGTGGGACAGTTGATCTCCGGCGTAGCCCATGAGCTGAACAATCCCTTGACGGCGATCCTCGGTTACAGCCAGCTGCTATCTGCCAGCGGGCAAATGGGACCGCAGGGGCTTGAGTATTCCGACAAACTCTACAAACAGGCGCAACGCACCCACCGGATCGTGCAAAATCTGTTGAGTTTTTCCCGGCAGCACAAGCCGGAACGAGTTCCAGTGCAGCTCAATCAGGCGCTCCAGGATACTCTGGCACTGCGCGATTACGATCTGCGCATGAGTAACATCCGCGTGCATTTGGATCTTGCCGAAGACCTGCGCATGACGGCGGCGGACCCGCACCAGTTACAGCAAGTATTCCTCAACCTGGTTAACAATGCCGTCGACGCCATATTCGAGAATTCGACAGACGGGGATCTATGGGTCCGGACAGGTGAGTGCGAAGACGGTCTTTTCGTCGAGTTCACCGACAGTGGGCCGGGAGTGAAGGACGCTTCACGCGTCTTCGATCCCTTCTACACGACCAAACCGGTGGGCAAAGGCACGGGCCTGGGACTCAGCATCTGTTACGGCATCGTGACGGAGCACGGCGGAACTATCCGCGTCAAAAATGTACCGCCTCGCGGCGCTTCATTCACTATTGAACTGCCCTTCCAGGCAGCCATAGCGGAAAAGGAGCCGGGAATTCGACGCCAGGCAGATGCCGGCCAGAAAGGTCGCATCCTGCTTGTGGATCATGACCGATCTGTGTTGGAGGCCGCCACTGCGATTCTGCGGAGCCGCCATCATCGTGTACGAACGGCATGCGACGCCAATGAGGCGCAGACACTCGTGGAGGAACAAGATTTTGACGTTGTGGTGGCGGACTTGCAAGCAGCTGGCAACGGGGACGGAATCAAATTGCGCCAATGGCTGGAAGCGAAAAGACCGTTGCTGGCCCAGCATATGGTATTGATGCGAGCGAGTGCTCCAGCATCGGGATCAGAAGAGGATGCCGTGCCGAACGGTTGTCCTGTACTTCAGAAGCCATTCAAAGCAGCCGATTTGCTGGCTCTGGTGGACGGGATGCTAGCTCAGGCCGACCCCACGGCGCTCAAGCGATGAGGTGAGCTCGGTGGCCAGAGCCGCGCGTTCACCGAGCTCCGTAATGGCGGTCTCCATTCGAACGGCAAACGCACTCACCATCTGGCTGAGGCCGCTCAGTTGGGACAGCGCTGCAATACCGCACAGCAATCTGATTCGAATCATCTGACACCGCAGGGTAAACTGTACGCCCAGCCGCAACCTTTCGAACTCTTGTGCGGTGGAGACCTCCGGGGAAAGAACGGCAATGACGCGGGCCAGCCTCAACAATCTCTGAAAATCTTCCTGAACTGCGGATAAATAGGTGAGGGCAATCCGGCGGCGTTCTTTGCGAACCCGGCTCGTCAGCTTCGGTGAGGCGCGGGAGGCCAGGAATTCGAAATCGGCAGGCGCCAGCGCCTGGCGAATCTGGGGTAAGTAGGTTACGTGGCACTGGCCGGTCTCTTCGAGGGTGGCCGGGCCAACACTGATTCCGCGGCGTTTGCGGGGAGCCCGGAGCGCCCATCCGAGCAACAACAAAAGAAGGACAACTAGGCTGATGTAAAGAGCAAATAAGAAACTCACAGTTCTGGCGCCTCCACTTTCCAGAATTGACTTAGTTGCTTGTTGAGCAAGCGCAAACGGAGATTGATTTCGGGGACGAAAGTTTGATAAACGCTTCCGGGCAGCAGAGATTGTTCAGACGCCGCCGCTGGCACTGCCTTGCGGAACGCCCAAATCCAGAGAAGCAGGCTAGCGAGATAGGTCAGCACGGCAAGGTCATTCCAGAGCGCTGTTGCTTGATAAAGCCAGCGTTCCAGGATGGTGTCATTGATTACCGAGAAGCATGAATAAAGGCAAAGGCCCACGGCGAGCCAGCGATCCGTTGGTTCGGCATCCATCTGGTAATGGCGGGCGAACAGCAGAAGCGCCACAATCACGACGGCAATTGCGAATTCGAGACCGCGGTCTGCGCTAGAGACCACGAGGGTCCGATCGTGCCTGGAGACAAGCAATGCATAGAGCAAGACAAAAGCCGCGCAAACAAGGAGGAAGCGCCAAGCAAGCGCCCAGATACCTCGGAAGCGCCTGAGAAGATGACGGCACACCTCCGCCACGACAAGAGCTCGCGCGCAAATCAACACGCCCAGTGTTAACGAGAAGATCCGCCAAGCAATCACGGAATTATATCCCCATTGGCGATATGTGACAAACCCGACGACGTTCTGGGCCAGGACCAAAAGAATGTAAGAAAAGAAAGCCGGATAGAGACGGTAATTCTTGCGCAACACGAGCAAGGCCGCGAGCGCAGCTTCGCCAGCCACGTTCGCGGCCCACAATACTTGCTGAGACTCTGAGAGAGCTCCTGTCACGGGCCAATCGTACCATTACATAACTTGCCGGTAAATAGTCCCCATGCGCCCGGATGTATAGCCGAAGGGTACTGGCCCGATCAAGGTAGTCTAGAATTCAGAGAACGATGAGAAAATTCTCAGGCAATCTCCAGACCGTGCATCGCTGTTGCGGTGCGAAGCTTCTTCGGCGGGAGTATCGGTCCCGGCATGCCGTCGGCGATCAGAAGTTGCGTGCCGGAAGACATCGCTGTTGCGGAACGAAGCTTCTTCGGTGGAAGTATCGGTCCCGGCATGCCGTCGGCGCGGAGCGTGCCGTTGTTGAGGACCGGATTACCAACAGTTTGATTGACGTAACATGTAATGGGAAGTACAATCAGCAAAGCTAAAAGCGATAGTGCAGCCAGAATCGCAACTTTTTTCATAGGGAAACTCCTCCTGCAGACTAGAATAAGGAGGAGCGGAGCAAAGGGGCAGACGATCGAGGAAACGTTCCGTGATCGGAACAGGACACTACAGGGATATGCTGACCCAGCTGCAGCAAAACCGCAGAATTATCCAAGACTTTTCGCTGACCACACTTGCGGCGATTCCCAGTCTCTTCGGACGACTGATCTATTTGTCATCGTTGCGGGACCTATCGAGCGGACGGTATGAACATGCAGGTTTGTTAGCGCTCCATCCTGAGGAGGCTGTGCAGCAGGCTCTTGCAAAATGTCACGAGGAAGTTTTTGAGCGAATCCTGGAAACCCCGCTCACGGTGCAAGAGGGCGACCTGCGGGCATGCCTTGACACAATGCCCGGAGGCTTGTGTTTAACGGTCTCTCATTGGCAGCGGATGGAAGCTTATCGTGTGCTCTTGCCGGAGCAGTCCCCGGACTACCTTAAGGAACTCTTCTGTTCGAATCTCCGCGCGCTTCTGGAGATTCTTCGGTCAGAGAGTTCCAGCGCTCATTCAAGCGCGTAACCACGCCGACCACGCGCCCGACGATCTCGGCGTCTTCCGGCATGCGCCACGACTCCGGAAGGCATCGTGACATCGGGTGCGGTTGCATGACCAGGCGGGATCCATCGCGATAAAACCACCCGCAGCGATAGCCGTTTCGCAATTCGACAAAGTACATGGGCCGGTCATGTTCGGTGGACCAGTCCTGGTCTTCGATTTGCCTCACGGACACATCTACCAGAACGATGCTGCCAGGCCGGAGAAGCGGCACCATCCTGCGGTCCGAAAGCCCAATGAAGCCATAGCGATGCCGGCCATTGCCGTTCGTGAACACGCCTTCGAGGTGTCCCCACCGTTCTACCATGCGGGAGAGGAATTCCGTGCGCTGCGGGTCGAAAGCAGGATCAAACCGAACCGGGATTCGTAACGACAAGGGCGGGGACATAAGATGCGTCTGGGGAGCGGGGAACTCAGCACCATCGCCGAAAAACTCATCGAGGGGGACTTCATACCAGCGGAAAATCTCGTGTGGGTCCAAATGATAGATCACCGCCAGCGTGTAGAGCTTGTGCAGAGTGGGAACGACTTCGTGGTTCTCGATATCCGCGAGCCTGCTGATGTGAACAATGAACTCGGGGCGGCCACGTTTTGATGCCAGTTCGAAACTGGCGCGTTCGACTTCGCGGTAAGTCAAACCAAGTCTCTCGCGCGCCTGCCGAAGACGAAGGCCGGGAAGCATATTTTTCCTCGGAGCGAATTGCAAGTTATATAAGCAGGATATACTAGAATTACCAGGTTGTTAAAGATTCGGAACGAAGTAAGGCTATCCCCGCCCTGAGGTCGTCCTCTCCAAGCATTCCAGAGAATTTTGAGTTTTCGAGTTGTAATGCATACGGTGACGAAGATCGTCGAGCTTTGGGATAGTGAAGAGCTGTGGAAGTTCTTCAAACAGTGGGTTTTACACCTGCAGGTTGCCTTCGGGGCACGAAATTCTCGGTCGCCGTCTTGCTTCCCAAGAGAAGACGGGCTGTCTGCCCGTCGTTGATGATGCGGTACTCTTCGGGAACTTGACACGCGGCGATCTGACTGACGCACTACAGCGATTTCTTACCGAGAAACGCACCGCCAAAAGTGCACCTCCACCGACCTGGTCTTAAGTTTTGATGAGCTCCAGTGTAGGAATTTCATCGCGGTGTTCCGCACAATGGAGCCGATGAGAATCTGGTATTCTGCAAAGATGAAGGCACTTAATCAAGAGCGTCTTGCTTGGTTCCTATGGGCACTCGCGTTGACGGCAGCTGTCATTGGCAGCGGCGATGTGGCGCGCGGGCAACAGGCGGCAACCGCTCCACCGGCGACAGGGGTTGATGCAACGTCCAACGCCGAGTTTGCCGCGGCCGCCGATGAAGTCCTCGAACAGATGAGCGAAATAACCAGGCTGAAGCTCAGGACTCCTCTAAAGAAGACGCTTCGCTCACGTGAAGAAATCCGCGCTTACGTGATCAAGCAGATGGACGAAGATAAGAATCCGGCCGAGCGATATGCTGGGCAGCGAAGCGCCGAAGCTTTGGGCCTAATCCCGAAGGGATTCGACTTGGATACTTTCATGGTTGAGTTGCTCACGGAGCAAATCGCGGGTCTCTACGATCCGAAAGCGCATGAATTTTATATCGCCGATTGGATTCCGCTGGCTGACCAACGCATGGTCATGGCCCACGAACTAACGCATGCGCTGGAAGATCAGCATTTTCAGATCGAGGATTGGGTAAAAGCGGCGCGGCCGAATGATGATGCCGAGCTCGCCCGCGAGGCTGTTCTCGAAGGGAGCGCCATGGCAGCGATGGTCGATTTCCTGCTCCAAGGGACGGGAAGTTCCTTGCGGGATTTGCCGGACTTCGACCCTTCGATGCTGGTGGGGGATCTGGCGGATTCTCCGACATTGCAGAAGGCACCGCGATTCATTAAGGATACACTGATCTTTCCTTATTTCGGCGGACTCAAATTCTCCGCGGCAATATTGAAGCCGTCAGGCTGGAGCGGCCTACCGGGTGTTTTCACCAAGCCGCCCCTCTCGACACAGCAAATACTACATCCCGCGCTGTATCGCTCGGGAAAGATACCGGCGCAAGTGCCGCTACCCGCGATGGAAAAGACGCTGGGGGCTGATTGGAACAAACTGGAAGAGAATACGTTGGGAGAATTCGGCTGGGAAGAAGTCTTGAAGCAGTTTCTTGGCGACGAGCGGGCGAAGCCTCTTTCGGAGGCCTGGGATGGTGATCGGTATATCGTCTACGAACAAAAGCAGACGAAGCGGGTGCTGCTCGTGACGCGCTTGCGGCTGAACAGCGAGCAAGTGGCGATACGCTTTTTCGGCCAATACTCCGAGGCGCTTGAGAAAAAGCACGATGGGCGCACCAACCTATTCCGCCGGCCAAACTTTTTTTCTTTCGACAGCCCGGACGGAGGAGTATTTCTGAAGTGCGTGGGTGCGGAGTGCATTACGCTTGAAGGTGGCGACCGAAGCCTGTTCCTGAAGTTGAACAAAGAGCTGGATTGGGGATTGGTTCCGGAGCAGCCTAAAGAACTCTCGCCGAGTCCCGCGAAGATTGCCATGCGGAAAGAATCATCGCCGCAGTTTACTTTTTCTCCTCCCGCACTCTGAACCAGTTTCTCTGCGAAATCGAAGCGATTATCAGATGCGGCGCTTCCCGGCGGCCACGGCGGCGGGATTGACAGTAGAGAGGAGCGGGGCCTTGAGGGCGTTGCTCGCGGAAGCAAGCTTTCGCTCAAGGCGTTCAAACCGGCGCAAAAGCCGGCTTTCCAAGCGGGCGCCAGGAGAAGCCACGAACGGATCGCGGGCATTGGCTCGTTTGAGACGAAGCTTAGCCAGAGCAAGTCTTGCGAATTGAGCGGCACGTACCGTGTCCTTGAGCCGACGTTCATAATAAATCGTCAGTTGCTCGCATGCATGGATCCCGTGCTGCGGATCGCTCGCGATTTCGTGCCACAGCGCGGCGGCACGCGCGTGGTCGCCGCGACGCCTGGCCATTTGTGCGAGTTCATGGCGGGCGTGGATGCGGAGTCCCGCAGGGAGACCGAGGTTGATCGCCTGCTCACAAGCGAAATGCGCGCGGTCGGATTGACCGCGGCGATGGAGAAAACGCGAGAGGCCAAAGAGGTCGAGGCTGTCGGTGTCATTGCTCGCGCAGGCGCGCTCCCCGAGAAGTGAGTTGATCTTGCCGTAGAGCGCAGCAAGGCCACGCAGGTCCATCTGATTGTGCCGGACGACGCTCGCCAGGGGCGCAGGAGAGCCTCCCCGTAAATAGTCGAAGTAAAACTGCGGTATGAGCGCCGAGGCAACATCGTCTTCGCGGTGCCAGCCAAGCCTTGGGGCATCAAGCACGTGGCGCTCAAGGTCAACCAGGCGCACCGAGCCGAGGCGAAGCTTCCAAAGCGCGCGAGCAGGATGGAGCAGGTCCAGATGCGCGGCCAGTCGCGGAGTAGTGACCATGCGCGTCATCGTGAAACGGCTTTCCAACAGCGGCCAATCGAATGACTTTCCATTGAACGTGACCAGGACGGGACGTTCCGCGAGACGCGCAGCCAGCTCGTGAAGCAGGGAATGTTCTTCGGTGAAGTCGCGCATGAAGAACTGCTCCACCTGCAGGCCACCGGCATCCCACCAGGCCAAGCCGACGAGGAAGGCATAGGTGCCCGTGCCGCCAGCGAGGCCGGTCGTTTCCGTATCGAGGAATAGCCACTTGGCCGAATCTTCGAGCGCGGCACGAGTGCGGCGGGATAGAAATTCATCGCGAGTTCGACAAAGAAGCTCCAGCGCAGAAGGCAAGGGCTCAACGAATTCTGGCGTGGAGAACCAATTTCGGACGGTGAGGTGTTCGCCGTAACGATTCTTGACCGCGCCTGCGCCGATGAGCTGCGCCAGGGCGTCCTCTTCTTCGGGCGCGCGCAGGGTCGTGAAGCGTAATGGCGCAGGGCGCGTGGATTTCAGCGCGGCTAGGCGCGAGAATCTATCAAGACTTCCGGACATTATTTTTCTGCGCTCCCGGTGACGTCCCAGTGCGTCACGTTCGGCTCGAATTCCAGCAAGAATTCTCTATCTTCAGGATAGTACTTTGCCTTTTCGATCTCTGAGCCCGCGAATTTAGAGATGGCTTCGAGCGATTCCCACAGCGTGAAGGTATAGAAGTGAGCCGTGTTGCCCTCGTCCCTACGCAGGATGTGGACAGCGAGATTACCTGGAGTGCCTCGGTAATCGGGAATCGCCCGTTCGTTTAGGAATGCGGAATAGGCGCCGGCCTTTTCGATCGGTGTGCGTCCATGCCAGAGGCGTGCGATCACTTTCCATTCCTCCACGATTCCATTTGCGCGCTCAGCCGATCAAGGATTGCGAGTGCAGCTTCTTTTGACCGGGTGGCGAGGTCGCCAGCGGGGCCGACACAGGAGGGGCAGCCCTGTTCGCAGCCACAGGCGGCGATGAGTTCGCGCGTTTTCTGTACTAGCAAGTCGTGTGCGCGGAAGAGGGGCTCGGAAAAGCCAATGCCGCCGGGATAGGCGTCGTAGAGATAGAGATTGGGTTCGAAGAATTCCTGTTGGCCAGCGACGAACACCTCACTTGTGTGCGAGTTGAGATCCTTCGCTTCGCTCAGGATGACAGACTCTTTTCGTTCAGGTGAAGGTGGGCGTTCGCCGATGGCGGTGCCGAGGTCGCGCCGGTCGCACATGAGCAGAAGAGAGGCTACGGATTCGAGGGCGTGGAGAAGGCCGAACATGCCGCTCTGGCGCTCGCTGACGCTGAAAGGGAGCGATTCGAGAAGCGCCCGCTCGAGAGTGATCCAGTAGGCTGTAGTGTGCATTTCATTTTCGGGGAGTTCGAGGTTCCCCGCGCCGACGTTTTCGTTGGTGAAGAATTTGATCTTCTTGAAGCCGACGACCTGGGAGCGGACGAGGACGTCGCCGTGAGAATGTGAGGACGTAAAGGAGGTTGATGAAGTAAAGGACGGGAGCGTAGCGACATTGGACCGAGCTGTGGCGGCGACTTCGAGGACGCGGACCTGAGTGTAACGGATGGCGTCCGTATAATAATCGGCATCCACCCGTTTGACGTAGGCCTTGCGTTCTTTGAAGTCGAGATGTTCGACGTGGTACTGCTGGCCGCCGTGGATATAGATGGCTTTTTCATGCACGAATACAAGCGCGCTGGGAAAATCGACTTCGCCGATGACATTCGGCTCTCCGGTGATGTCGATGATCACAAAGTTGTCGCTCGTGACAGAGCGCAGGCTGATGGTGTCGGCGGGATAGGCTTCGTGCGTCCAGTAGTAGTGTTCGGCGGCGCGATGGAGGAAACCCGCGTCTGTCAGCCGTGCGCAGAGATCGGCGACATCCACCTCACCAAAGCGCTCCTCGGGGGCAAGGGGCAACTCGAAAGCGGCGCACTTTAGATGGTTGATGAGGATTTCGAGATTGTCGGGCTGGATGTAGGCGTGCTCGGGCGTGTTGCCGAAGAAATAGTCGGGATGGCGAACGATGAACTGGTCAAGCGGGGCGGAGGAAGCGACGAGCACGGCACAGGAGCTGCCGCTGCGACGTCCCGCGCGGCCGGCGCGCTGCCAGGTGGCGGCAATCGTGCCGGGATAGCCTGCCATCACAACGGCGTCGAGCGAGCCGACATCGATCCCCAATTCCAGGGCGCTGGTCGAGACTACGCCGCGGATGCGGCCATCGCGCAAGCCGCTCTCGATTTCACGCCGCTCGCTGGGGAGATATCCCCCGCGGTAGCCGCGGATCGTTTCCGGTTTCCCCGGAAACTGTGGATTCGCCTGTTGTAAATAGGTGAGAAGGATTTCCGTGTGCAAGCGCGAGTTAGCAAAGACGATCGTCTGCAAATCATGCCTGAGAAATTCCTGCGACACGCGCGAAGCTTCGTTGATGTAACTGCGGCGGATGCCGAGCGCGCGATTGACCACCGGCGGATTGTAGAAGACGAAAGTCTTTTCGGCGGCGGGTGCGCCATTGGCGTTGAGCACCTCGACATCGGTTTCGAGGAGACGCGAGGCGAGGTCGCCGGGATTGGCGATCGTGGCAGAGCAGCAGATGAACTGCGGATCGCGGCCGTAAAACTTCGCGACGCGGCGCAGGCGGCGCAACACATTACAGAGGTGGCTTCCGAAGACGCCGCGATAGGTGTGCAGTTCGTCGATGACGATGTAGCGAAGGTTTTCGAATAATCGCGTCCAGCGTGTGTGGTGCGGCAAAATTCCGGTGTGCAGCATGTCCGGGTTGGTCAGGACGACATGGCTCTTTTCGCGGATGGCTTTGCGCGCGTCACTGGGGGTGTCGCCGTCGTAGGTGAAAACGCCGAAGCGGTTTTCGAGGCGCTGGTTGAGGTCGTAGAGCTCGGCAAGCTGGTCTTGCGCCAAAGCTTTGGTGGGGAAAAGATAGAGGGCGCGGCTGTCGGGGTTTTCCAGGACGGCGTTCAAAACGGGCAGGTTGTAGCAAAGCGTTTTGCCGGACGCTGTGGGCGTGACGACAACCACGTTCTTGCCGGCGCAAACGGCTTCGGCGGCGGCGGCCTGGTGGCTGTAGAGCTGGCGAATCCCTTTGGCGGCGTAGGCAGCCACGAGATCGCAGTGGACCCACGCGGGGAAGTCAGCCCATTCAGCGGCGCGAGCGGGGAAATGGCGAACGGCGGTGAGGATTTCTCCTCGAGAATCGCGCGAGGCGAAGGCTTCGAGCACTTCGTGAACTCGCGCGAGTGAGCTCGCACTGGTGGCGCGTTCCGAGAGAGAATCTGCTGGTCCTACGGGGATAGAGGCCGCACGAACGGCGAGAGATTCGGACATGGAACAAGCCTCCAGTAGTTCGCCTTTTGTTCGCCACGCTAACACGTTGCGGGGCGCCGCGCAAGACCGAATCAGGAGGGTGTTCGAAGACGCAGGATGAAGGCGGCTCCGGCAAAGAAGAGGATTGCAGAGGCACTGAAAGCGGCTTGTACGGAGAAAGCGCTCCAGAGGAAGCCAACCAGCAAGCTCGACAGGAAATCGCCCACGGCATTCACGGCAGCGAGCGTACCGAAGGCCATGCCATGCTGCTCTTTGGGGACAATTTCGGCGGTGAGTGAGTCTTCGAGGGCCTCTTCCGTGCCGATATAGAGGCCGGCGATGACGAAAATGACTGCAAGCAGCCACAGGGAATGCGTTCCGGTGCAAAGAAGAATCGCGGTGACCCCGGCAAGCGTATAACCCGACGCAAGAACCACCTTGCGCTGTGGTACATGGTCGCTTAACCATCCGCTGGCGTAGGCGGACCCGGCGTAGAAGACGTTGTGCAACGTATAGAGAGCGACGGCGAGGCTGGCAGCGCGCGCCAGCCCGTGAGAGGGCGCGAGCATGCGCGAGGCGTACAGAATCAGCATGGAATGTGAAAAATCGCCCGCGCCGAAGATGCCCACTCCGACTAGAAGGCGCCGAAAGCTGAGGGGGAGCGTGCGGAGCCCGGTAAAGAAGGATTGCTTCGGGCGTGAAGCAATTGCGCGTTCGCGTACCAGCAACCAGAATGACGCGACCGCGACCAGTCCGGGCAAGAGGGTCCAGAGGAAAACTTTCTTGTAGGAATGGCCGGTTTGCTCGAGCAGCCAGAGTGCAGTGAGCGGTCCAGCGATCGCGCCCACGGTGTCCATCAGTCGTTCGAAGCCGAACGCGCGGCCGTAGGCGCCTGGGGGAGCATCTGCCGCGAGCAGCGCTTTTCTCACAGGAGACCGAACGCCACGGCCGAGCCAAGCCGTCGCGCGGCCAATCAGAACCTGGTAGGCGTGAGTGGCAAACGCAAACGAAGCGGTAGCCAGCGCGGTGACCGCATACCCGAAAACGGCCAGAGGCTTGCGATGCTTGAGCCGGTCGGTGAAATGGCCGGAAGCAAGCTTCGCGAAGCTGGAGAGGCCGTCGGCAATCCCTTCGATCGCGCCGAGCCACACGGGCCCCGCGCCAATGGCCGCGAGAAATGCAGGCAACACCGCGGTCGCCGTTTCGTGACTCCAGTCACTGAAGAGGCTCGTCAGGCCCACCCCGAGCACAGTGCGGTTTAGCCAGGATTTGTTTTGGGGTGATTCTGGCATGTCGTAAGTTAGCAATTCACGAGGAAAGACTATAGCAGCTTGACGACAAATTCCTCTCGTTGAGAGTTTGAAAGCGCCATAAAAATTGACGAGAGGTCAGCACCGGCAACGATTCCTCCACTTCGGGCCCCGGTAAGACGGTCAGTAATGGAAGCGGTAGCGCAATTGGACGACGAGCTCCCGCGGGTTGAGGAAGTGCGTTCCGCCAAAGGTAAAGCTGTTGTCGAGCAGAACGCCGCGGTTGGCAACATTGATGGCGCTCACGGAAACGGAGAAACGCTCGCCGAAATTTTTGCCCAGCGACAGGTCAAAGGTTGTGTGGCCCTGTAAGTGTGAGGGCGGAGGGTTGCCGTTGGAAAAACCGGAGGCATAGTACACGTCTGTGGAGGCGTAGCTCTGCCATGGCAGATTGATGTTGCCTCCGAAGTGAAGCGTGTTGCGCTGGTCGTGATCGAGGGTGAAAAAATCGTTGCTGGGAATAGTGCCGGGGGGAATCAAGCCGCCATTGATGACGCCCCTGCCCAGTGCGATCTGGTTCGAATAGGTCAGATAGAGCTGACCGCGATTCTTGATGCGTGGCGAACGGAGGGTCAGCTCCCAACCGCGAACCAGTGCGCCATTGATGGTGAGGGGAAAAAAAATGTCTGAGTTGTTGAGATTATTGTGGTCGAAGAAGTTTTTGGCGCGGGTGCGGAAGGTATCGGCGTCGAGCGTCCAAGTCTTGAAAGGGATGGTCACGCCGAATTGAGATTCTTCGTCGCGCTCGCCGCGCAATGGCGTGAATGCGAATCCCTGATTGGTAACGATTTGCTGAAGCGACGGACCCGAAAGGGTGATCAGAGGCGGCGCTTGGTAGAAATGGCCGTAGAAGCCCCGGAAGACCCAGTGCAACTTCGGAATGCGAAAAGCCGCTCCGAAGCGTGGGCTGGCGGCATTTTCAACCACACTACCTGAAAAATGGGTCTGTCGAATTCCTGCATTTAGCGTGAGCAACGAAGTCAGGCGAAATTGATCTTCCGCATAAAGTGCAGAAAGCCCGCCCGAAACATTTTCTGTGTCTCGAAGTGGCGATCTTCCGCTGCCGTCGTTGAAAAGCAAGCCGAATAGTTGGGTGTCCTGCTGGCCGAAGCCGTAGATCCCGGCGCGGGCATTATTTCTGCCCTTGACATAGGCGAGGGTGGCTTGACCGCCTTCGTACTTGGAAGAGCGATCTTGCGTGGCCGCAGTCGGTGTGTCGCTCGGATTGCTTGCATAGTCGGCGCTATTGAAATGATAGAAAGGAGAAACGGTCAGAACGAGGCCGGGACTGAACGTGCGCACCCAGGAAAAAGTGACGAAGGCATCGCTCTCCCGATTAGCGTCTCGTAGCAACTCGCCCGGTTTAATATTTGGATCCACAGGGTCAAAGGGGATTTGATAATAGTCGCGCCGCAGAGAGGTCACGAAGCGCAACTGATCCTGCGAATCGGCGTTGTAGATCAACGAAGCAAAACCTCCGTAACCGTTCGCGCGATCGTGGATCACTGCGGATGTGGGCGTTTGCAGCCCGAGACCGGTGCGATTGCCGTTGGCGCTTGCGTAATAGGCGAAACGATTGGTGTGCCCGCCAAAATTGAGCTGGTCGTCCGACTGGTAGAAAGTACCGAAGCCCGCGACCAACTCTGCTTCATTATTGCGCTCAAAGCCGGTGCGTGGCGCGACGTTGAACACTCCGTAAGTACGGTCGCCGAAATCCGCGGAGTAACTGCCTCGCTGCATTTCGACTGTGTCAATGTCCTTGGGATCGATCTGGGGACCGAGATTGCTGGCGATGTTGGTGTTCGGAATGGGCACGCCGTCCACGAGCCAGCTTACCTGGTGGCCGCCGCGGACGTGGAGCTGGTCGTGCGTGAGGTATGCTCCGGGAACGTAGTTGGTGATCATGGCGAGGCTGTTGGCCCGGGTCGCGCCGGGCGTCTGGCTAATTTCCTCACGGTCAACGACGCCAGTTGGAGTGATCGACTCTCCCTGCGCCGGACCATCCTCCGCGGAGACCGTGATGGACTGATTCTGAGCGGCAAGGAGCAATTCAAAGTGCAAGATAGGAGCCGTCCCGGAAAGAACGGTTATGTTTTTTCTCTGGGGCACAAAGTTTGGTTGGGAAACTGTTACCGTATATTCCCCGAGCGGAACTGCGTCGAAGTGGAAATCCCCGTTAACATCGCTTTGTACCGTCTGCGTGTAGTCGGAAATTCTTGCTTTCAGCACGACTTTTGTGTCCGAAACCGGGCGATGCTGCGGATCGTGGATGATGCCTCGGACGGTGCCGAAAACGGTCGCAAGAGCCGTAGTTGCGATCAACACCAAAATTACAATAAACAACGAAATGCGTTGCATGGAATTCGATTCTCTCCTCGGAAGAGCAGATTGCGCGCGGCTCAGGCGCCGCCTCGCGAGTTAATCAAAGTGCGTGAAGGGAGCGGACGGTCCTTTACAGGGCCGCAGCAGCGACCCGAGGAGGCGGGGAGAGTGGCTCGAAAGAACGAAGGAGCTCGACTTGTTTTAGCTGCGCGCTGGATCGGGCTGCCGCCGTGGGCGCGGGGACCAATGCCAATGCGGGTAATGCGAAAGCACTTGGTGCGACAAGAGGGCGGTCGCTGGGGTGGCAGTAGGACATCGTGCATGCCGTCATTCCATTCATGTGGTGGTCGCAATCCATGGAAGCATCAGGGGCGGCCGGCGCTTTGCGATGGTGATGTTCGGGGATAGGGCAGCGGTCTCCGTCACAGCAAGCCATGCCGCGCGCGGACCATGCGGCAGCGGCGAATGGGGCATACATAAGCACGACCGCGAGGAGACAGAGGCTCGCGGAAAAGATGGGCCTGCGGTTTTGACAGCGAGTTCGCACGGTGTCCATTAACTAGTACCAGATATTACGCCAAATTATTCGCTCGTGCACAGGGTTTGGTGCCCATTGGGACGAAGCATCATGAAAGAGACAATATTGCCGGCCTCCATGCGTCGAATTGATGCGCGTCTCACCTTGACTTGGCGGCTTGAGCGTCGCAGACTCGCCGTATGCACAATACCTTTCTTGTCTTTGATTTCGGCGCGAATGAGGAGGCAGCCCAGCAGGCGCGCCATAAGCTGGAGGGTTGGCGGCAAGCGTTTCGCCTGGATAAGAAACTTCAATTTAAGTTTGATCGCGTCGAAGCCGCTGCCGATGGCGGTGCGGCCAGAGCTGAGAATCCCGAGAGCAAAGCCAAGAGCAAAATGAAGGCCGCGGAAACTGCAGAGGCGAGCGGAAAGGTGAAGCTTCTCGTTCGCCTCTATTTCTCCGGTCACGAAAAACTGTCTCACCAGCGCTGGGTAGATCGCATCCCGTCTGAAGAGCCTTTCAAAGGCGCCTCTCCCAAGCTGCTGGGGCAAGATGAGCCAGGGTTCGATTCTATCGAGGAAAAATTCCAGAACCTGGAATAGCAGCGACGAAAGGACATCCGGTATAATAGACTCCCGCGAGGGCCAAATCTTCCAGTCCGACGAGGGCAGACCGAATGGCGGTACAGACGCGCGTTAAGATAGCCAAGCTTGACGCCACGAAGTATCACGGCCTCGATCGCGAAACGCTGGTGCGCATCTACCGCACGATGTATCTCTCCCGGCGACTAGATGACCGGGAAATCCAGCTCAAGCGCCAGAACAAGATTTTCTTCCAAATTTCCAGTGCCGGCCACGAAGCTGTAACCGCGGCAATGGGGTTGCTTCTTCGTCCGGGCGTTGATTGGCTTTACTCCTACTACCGCGATCGCGCGCTGTGCCTGATGCTGGGCGTTACACCTCTTGAAATGCTTCTCCAAGCCGTGGGAGCCAAGGATGACCCGAGTTCCGGCGGGCGCCAGATGCCCTCGCATTGGGCCAATCCGAAATTGAACATCGTGAGCAAGTCATCGTGCACCGGGACGCAGTTCGTCCAGGCCGTGGGCGCGGCGGAAGCCACTCTATATTATGAAACGCGCCCGAAAGCCCTGGCGCAGGCGAAGAAACCTCCTACTGGGGAGCGGGCGCGCTATGAACGCGATGAAATTGTATACGTGTCTTCGGGAGACGGGGCTACCAGTGAAGGAGAGTTCTGGGAGTCCCTCAACACCGCCTGTGCAAAGAAACTCCCGCTGTTTTTTCTAGTCGAAGACAACGGGTATGCCATCTCTGTTCCGATCGAAGTACAGACGGCCGGCGGAAGCATTTCCGAGCTGACGCATAACTTTCCGGGCTTGCATGTTTCGGAATGCGACGGCACGGATCCGCTCGAGAGCTATTCCGTTTGCAAGGACGCTATCGAATATTGCCGTGAGCGGCGCGGACCAGTGCTTGTCCACGCGCATGTGACGCGGCCTTATTCGCATTCGCTGTCCGATGACGAAAAGCTGTATAAGACGCCGGGGGAGCGCGAGGCCGAGGCGCAGCGCGATCCGCTTTCGAAGTTTGCGCTGTTCTTGGTGCGTGAAGCGCTTCTTGATCAGAAGCAGATCGAGGCGCTGGAGGCCGAGGTCGAGCAGGAGGTCCGCGAAGCGGCCGACCAGGCGCTAGCCGCGGAGCCCCCCTCGATTGACTCGATTCGCACGCACGTGTATTCGCCAGACGTCGATCCCACGTCGGCGGCGTTCGATACGCAGCCCAAGTTTCACGGGGCGCCGAAGACCATGGTCGAGATGGTCGACGCCACGCTGTCCGATGAAATGTCCCGCGACGAGCGCGTCATCATTTTCGGCCAGGATGTCGCCGATTGCAGCCGCGAGGAGAATCTCAAGGAGGTCAAAGGGAAAGGAGGAGTCTTCAAAGCCACTTCAGGGCTACAGCGCAAATACGGATCGGAGCGCGTTTTTAATTCGCCGCTCGCCGAAGCCAGCATTGTTGGCAACGCCATCGGCATGGCGACTCGCGGGCTTAAGCCAGTCGCGGAGATCCAGTTCTTCGATTACATTTGGCCGGCCATGATGCAGATCCGCGACGAGCTCTGCGTTATGCGCTGGCGTTCGAATGGCGCCTTCAAATCTCCTGCGGTCATTCGCGTCGCCATCGGGGGATATCTTACGGGTGGCGGCATCTATCACAGTCAGAGTGGTGAATCGATTTTCACACATTGTCCTGGCTTGCGCGTGGTCCTGCCCTCCACGGCGCTGGACGTTGCCGGGCTCCTGCGCACGGCAATCCGCAGCGATGATCCAGTGATGTTTCTCGAACACAAACATCTTTATCGGCAGCCGTACAACCGCTCCGAGTATCCCGGGCCCGACTACATGGTGCCGTTCGGTAAAGCCCGTGTCGTGAGAGAAGGTTCCGAACTCAGCATCATTACCTTCGGGGCCGTGGTGCACCGTGCTGAAGTAGCCGCGGCGCAGCTTGAGCGCGAAGGCATTTCAGCTGAGATTATCGACCTGCGCTCGCTCTCGCCCTACGACTGGGAAGCGATCGCCGCCACGGTGCGGAGGACGCACCGCGTGATCGTTGCTTATGAGGACATGCTGAGCTGGGGCTATGGTGCGGAGATCGCGGCGCGCATCGCTGATGAGCTTTTCGACGAGCTTGATGCGCCTGTAAAGCGAGTTGCGGCGATGGATACTTTCTGCGCGTATCAGCCCAAGCTGGAAGACGTGATCCTTCCTCAAGTCGCGCATATCACGGCAGCGGTCAAGCAACTGCTGGAGTACTAAACTTCGGGAAGGGCCAGGCGCGAAATGAAACTTTTTGTGAATCCGTTTCGTATCCTAGATTAGAAAACGGCGGGATACCGCCTGGTGGGGGTGGCACAATGACTTGCCCAAGTTGTCAGAAAGAGATCGTGGCGGGCTCCAAGTTTTGCTACAACTGCGGGGCCAAGCAAGCAGAGGCCGGCGTTCCTGGAATGGCACAGGGTGCGGTGGGCAAAAAGAGACTGGTGCGCTCGAGCGCGGACAAGAAAATTGGCGGCGTTTGCGCCGGGCTTGCGGATTACTTCGACCTCGATGTCACAATTCTTCGCGTGGTTTGGCTGCTCCTCGTTCTTTGCGCGGGAACTGGCCTAGTCGCCTACATCGTGCTCTGGATAGTTTTGCCTCTCGCTCCCCCAGAGGTGGTCCATACTTCGGCTAGTGTCACCACCTAGCTGGAAGACGGAAGCAAACTGATGTGTCCGCCTCCGTGGACCACAGCTTGAGGCCTGTCTAATTCTTAGGATTTCGCGGGCCGCGCGACTTTCCTCCCCCATTGCCGAAGAGCGGGTGATCGATGGAAATAAGCCCGGCCCCGATGGTTGCCAGAGTCAAGCAAGCCATCGCCAGCGTCAATGGGAACTCGTATTCGTGAATGGCCAGAATCCCGCGGCTGCCGTGCACTTTCCAAATCGCTACAAACATTTCGATCATCAAGAGCAACGCCGCGCCGCGAGTAAACAATCCCAAAAGCAACAGCCCGCCGCCGAAAAACTCCAGCACACCCGCAACATACAGAAAATAACCAGGCAGCCCGTGTTCGATGAAGAAGCTCTGCATGCCAGCCCCATGGACTAGTTTGGGATAGCCGTGGGTGATGAAGATGAGGCCGAGAGCCGCGCGGAGAAGAAGCAGTGCCAGTGGTTGCAGTGAACTCAGCATCTTCATCGAGTTCCTCCGAGAAAGATCAAGTGAGGGATGAAACGCAGCGGCATTTTAGCAGAAAAGCAAACGGCGCAGCCGTGGGTCCGGCGGCGGTAAAGAATCAGGTACAATCTTTGGCGAAGACCAACTGGGAGTCATGACCAAAGTCAAAACGTTCGGGGATAGTGCATGAAACGCAAGCTCCTGGTGGCAGTGCCGCTACTTATGCTCGTGGCGCTGCTTGCCTGGATGTTCCGGCCGAAACGCGAATCGTTTGGCGAAGCCTACGTCAGCGAGCAAAACGTCACACTTTGGAGCAGTGTGGCGCAGGTCCGCGAGCAAAGAGGCGTGCTTCACTACGGAGAACACGTCGACGTTCTGTCTCGCCACAATGAAAATGTGAGAGTGGCTAGCGCCTCCGGCGCCGACGGCTGGGTTGATGGACGATCGCTTATGGAGCCTTTGCTTTGGCAGCGCAGCGCAAGGCTTCTCGCTGATGTGCGCGCTTTGCCCCTCCAGGCACGCGGCCGGACTAAGGTGCAAACCAATTTGCGCGTCGAACCCGGGCGCAACGAACCTCGCCTCTATCAATTCGTCCGCGGTGCCGCTGTTGAGATCGTGGGGCGCGCCGTTGCCGATTGGGTTCAGGTCACCGACGAGAAGGAACCCTCTGGCGAGCCGCCAGAAACGAAGAAAGAAGACTGGTTCCTGGTCCGAGGTGTCGCCACTCGTCCACCCGGCGAAGTCGCGGCGCAAGCTGCTGCTCCGACGACTACGACGCAACCCGGTGATCAAACCATCGCGATCGCCGGATGGGTCATCGCGCGATTCGTCGAGCTCGACATTCCCGACGCTGTAAGGGAAGGAATGGCAGCAGCGAATGTTCGGCCGCTGGCTTGGTTCGAATTGAACCGCGTGAGCGATCCTTCGGGCGACAAGCCGCAGTACCTCGTGGCCGGTGCCCGGGGTCCCGAGGGGCAGCAATGCGATTTCAATGCGCTGCGCGTTTACACGTGGAACGCCAGGAAGAGGCGCTATGAAACCGCGTTTATCGAACATGATCTATGCGGGCAAATGCCCTTGCGTATCGGCAAAGGGCCTTCGGGCGAGCCCGAGTTTCGCTTTCATTTGATGGATGGAACCAAGCAAGAGAGGATCTATCGCTTGAAGCAAACTCTTGTACGTCGCGTTCGTGAAGGCGAGGACGCCGCCAAGAAATCTAACCGACTGCCCGTGCCAATAGGACCGGCGAAATAGCGGGCACTCCATCGGGAGCAAATAAATGACGCTGCACATCAGCGAAGCGGAAGTGCGATCGGTCTTGACCATGTCTATGGCGATTGATGCCGTGGATGAGATTTCGCGCAAACAGGCCAGCGGCGAAGTCATTGTCCACCCACGTCGGCGCTTCGAACTCCCGAGCGGCAGCTTCTTTCACTACATGGCTGCCGCAGATTTCAAAGCGGGCTACCTGGCGGTGAAGCAGTACACCTACGTCCGCGGCAAAATACGGTTCCTCGTTCTCCTTTATGAAGTCGCCACGGGCGATCTCCTGGCATTGATCGAAGCGGATTACATGGGGCAGTTGCGCACGGGAGCTGCTTCCGGTGTGGCCACAAGATATCTTGCGCGACCCGACGCGCGTGTCGCGGCGATCATCGGAACCGGGGGCCAGGCCAAGACGCAACTGGAAGCTATCGCTGCCGTTCGAAAACTCGAATCTGTTCGCGCCTACGGCCGTGATCCCGAGCGGCGCGAGAAGTTTGCCAGGGAGATGACCAAACGGCTCGGCGTTCCGGTTACGGCCGCAGCGTCGGCGAGCGCGGCTGTTCGCGGCGCGGATATCGTCTGTACCGCAACGACAGCAAGTCAGCCCATTGTGAGCGGCGCAGACCTAAGTAACGGCGCGCATATCAATGCCATCGGCGCGAACCATGCGCACAAACGGGAACTCGACGATGAGGCTGTGGCGAGCGCCGATGTCATCGTTGCGGATTCGGTTGAACAATCACGGCAGGAGGCAGGCGACCTGATCATTGCGTTCAAGGGCGACGAAGTGTGCTGGACCGGAGTGAAAAAACTTTCGGACGTCGTGGCGGCCAAGACGAGCGGGAGAACGAGCGCCGGAGAAGTCACGCTTTTTAAGTCCAACGGAATAGCATCCTGGGATTTAGCGGTCGCGATGAGGGTGTACGCCCTGGCGCAGGCTAAAGATCTCGGCAAGGAATTGCAACTCTGGGCAGAATACTGACAGCGCCTTCCAGGCCGTTAGTTCGGCTTTTCTTTCATTCTACGGCGCAGGGCTTCATGCAGACGCGTGTGCACATCACTCGGCAGCGCCACAGGCTCCGAATCGCAGAGGATCTCTACCGTCTTCTTCGTTTGGTCGACGATCATCGTGCAATCTTCGCAGTGCCCGAGATGCTTTTCGAGCTCCTGCTTCATGGCTAGATCGAGGTCGCCGTCGATATAGCTGGACAACTCGCGGATGACGCCTTTGCAGTTCAATTTAGTTCGCCCTTTCGAAAATAACGGTCCAATTTCTGACGAAGGCTTAACCGCGCACGGAGAAGTCTTGATTTGACGGCCGGCACAGAAATTCCCAGTGCCTGCGCCGTTTCTTCCGTGGACAACTCTGCCACGTCGCGCAGGATAAACACGGTGCGGAAGTTCGGCTCCAGTTTTTCGATGACCTCATTCAAAATTTCCTGCATCTCGGTTTGTGCGTAACGCTGTTCCGGGCTGGGGCCCCAGTCTTCGATTTCCCGGGGCATCATGTCATCCTCACCCTCGATCGGCTCATCGAGAGAGAACTGATTCGGCCGCCGCTTGCGCAGCCGCATCAGCGCTTCGTTGGCGGCGATGCGCACGAGCCAGGTGTAAAACCGTGAGTCTCCTTGAAAGCTTTGCAGGTGGGTATAGGACTTAAGAAAAGCGTCCTGCATGGCGTCTTCGGCATCTTCGCGGTTCCCGGTGATGTTCATGGTCAGCCGAAAGATTTTTCGTTCGTAGCGGTTGACCAGCTCTTCGAACGCAGCGGTATCGCCTGCCTTAGCTGCAGCGACCAGGAGATGCTCGTCTGCACCGGCGACACTGGACGGAACACGGTGTGGGTTCGGTGTGCTCAACGTAGTCGGCCCGCCGAATCGCGTGCCTTTTTCGTCTGTGCTAGTCATAAATCTAACACATCCCGGAGTCGCCACTCTTCCAGCGCCCTTCTTGGATGATAGAGCCCAGGCCCGGGATTCAGGAATCCTAGGTACTTCCGCCGGCGCGGAAGAATAGGGCAGAGAAGCGGCCTTGACACGCGGGCCTGGGACGGATAGAGTTTTCGAACGAACGTTCGACATACACTATGGCCGCTCGTATTCCCATCCCGCGCGATTCCGAAGCCAAGCTGCAGCACATCCTTCGTCATGCAGCGCAAATCTTTGCCGAGCGGGGTTTCGAGGGCGCTTCCATAAGGGACATTAGCCGGGCAACAGGGATATCGCTTTCGGGGCTTTACTATTACTTCGAAAGCAAGCAGAAGTTGCTCTATCTTATTCAAAAACATGCCTTTACTAGCATCCTCAGCAGGCTTCAACTCCTCCTGGCTGCCGCGGCCGCTCACGAGGAGCGACTCAAGCTCTTTATACAGAACCACTTAGAGTACTTCCTCGCCCACCCTGCAGAGATGAAAGTACTTTCTCACGAGGAGGACGCTCTGGAAGAGCCTTACAAAAGGGAAATCGCGGCGATCAAGCGGCGCTATTACACCTTCGCGCGCGAAATCTTTGACGATTTGGCGGCCTGCGAGGCCATGTCAGAACTGAACCCCAGGATCGCTGTTCTGAGTCTTTACGGCATGATGAACTGGGTCTACAAATGGCATAACCCCAAAGTTGATCCCGGCGCTGAAGAACTGGCAGGAACCATCAGTGAAATTTTCCTGCGTGGCGTACTCCACGGGCGCAATGGAGCCCGCGCAGGGCAGGACCGGGAATCGCGGCCGCTGGAGCCTTTTCAAAAAGTGGGGGCGGCGGACTAAGGGGGCCACTTGGATATTGGGGAATTTAGAGTTCAGGAGACAAACGCATGGCAACCACTCAGGCACTCGGGACGAAGGAACTGGTGAAATATCGCGTCGAGGAAGGCGTCGCGATTTTCGAATTGGATGATCCGCCGGCCAATACCTACACCTACGAGATGATGCAACAACTTGACACCGCCATTCTGAAGGCGCGCATGGATGAGAATATTCACGTCATATTAATCCGCGGCGCCGGCGAAAAGTTTTTCTCGGCCGGCGCGAGCATCCCCATGCTTACCAAAGCGGATCCCACGTTCAAGTATTACTTCTGTCTGCACGCGAACGAGACACTGAGCCGGCTGGAACAGACGCCCAAGCTGGTGATCGCCGCGCTGAATGGCCACACGGTTGGCGGAGGTTTGGAGATTGCTCTTGCGTGTGATATTCGTATCGCGAAAAAGGAAGGCGGCAAGATCGGATTGCCGGAAGTAAATCTCGGCGTGCTACCCGGAACTGGCGGCACGCAGCGGTTCTCCCGCGTTGTCGGGCGCGCCAAGGCGCTTGAACTGATGGCCACTGGCCAGACCTTCAGTTTCGAAGAAGCGTTCGAGATGGGGCTGATTCACTATATCTACGACCGCGAGACCTATTGGGACGATGTGATGGCCTACGCACGGCAATTCTGCCCGCCCAACAAAGCTTCGCGTGCCGTCGGACGCATCAAGCGCGCTGTCGTTACCGGCTCGGAAGTCGGCTTCGGCGAAGCGCTTGGACTCGAAAGGGAATTGCAGCAGTTGCTCTTCACCAGTGAGGACGCCAAGGAAGGGCTGGCGGCTTACGTTGAAAAGCGCGCTGCCAACTTCAAGGGGAAGTGACGCAGCTTCGAGGGCTGAGTTAAGCTGTTGGCATGAAAACACTGCCTGACTATTTGCGAAGGGGCATGAAGCTCGTAATTGTAGGCTGCAATCCGAGCGAGTCCTCGGTGCGCGTCGGCCACTATTACGCAGGCCGGGGCAACCAGTTCTGGCCGGCCCTCTATGAAGGGGGCGTTGTGCCGGAACCCCTCGAATACCGCGACGACAAGCGCGTGATCGAATTTGGCGTTGGCTTGACCGACCTCGTGAAGCGGCCCACCAAGGGGGTCGAAGAGCTCAGCCGCGAAGACTTTGCCGAAGGCCGCATCGTGCTGTCGCAAAAGCTCGAAGAGTTCGCACCTCATGTGGTGGCCTTCAACGGCAAGCTAACTTACGAACAGTTTGCGCAGCGGAAATGCCGGTACGGCCAGCAAAAGGAACTTCTTTATGGCGCGCGGGTGTACGTGCTTCCGTCCACAAGTGGCCAGAACACGCACGGAAACCGCGAAAAGATGCAGCACTTTCGCAAGCTTGCGCAACTCGTGAAACACATCGAGAAAGAGCGGGAAGAGAAGGGACACTGACGGTGAGTATTCCATGAGCAATGCACCACAAACGGCTTCGGCCGCACCGGTAGTTCTGGAAGCGAAGCACGACGGAATCGCCACGCTGGTGATGAATCGGCCTGATCGTTTGAACGCTCTAAACAACGAACTCGCGGGAGCTCTGAATGATGCGCTTGCGCGCGTCGCGCTGGACGAATCCGTCCGCGTCGTCATTCTGACCGGCGCGGGACGCGCCTTTTGCGCTGGCGGAGATCTCGGTCATATGCGTAAAGGCCGCGAGAGCGAAGATGCGAAGCAGCTTGAGCCTCTTCTCCGTTCGGGAATGCAAATGGTTTTGAAGATGCGCACTATGCCGCAGCCTGTCATCGCCGCGATTAACGGCGCGGCCGCCGGCGCAGGCATGAACATTGCGCTGGCTGCGGACTTTCGCATCTCCGCGGAGGAGGCCACGTTTGGCCAGAACTTCGCCAGGGTGGGCTTGTTTCCGGATTACGGCGGTACATTCTTTCTTCCGCAGCTTGTCGGCCCGTCCGTAGCGGCGGAGTTGTTTTATACGGGTGACATGATCGATGCGCAGGCGGCGCTCAGGCTGGGGCTGGTCAACCGCGTTGTCCCTGCGGCGCAGCTCGACGCCGAGGTGCAAGCGCTCGCCGAAAAGATCGCGGCAGGCCCGCCACTGGCGATTCGGGCGGCGAAGCAGGTTCTATTTGGCAGCGGACGGCAGGCACTGGAAGAAGCGCTCGAAAATGAGGTCCAGCAGCAGATGAAGTGCTTTCCTTCGGAGGATTGCGGCGAAGGAATTCGCGCCTTTTTCGAGAAGCGGCCTCCGAAATTTCAAGGCCGCTAATCAACACACTCGAGTTTAACGCCCGAACGCATACAGGGAACTCTCTGAAAATGGTGGTATTTGGCGAAATGAGTCCGAGGGGGAAAAGAGATAATGCCAGCAACACGCTTGACAACTTTTGATGATTGGGTAGATCTGTTCCGCGTCTGGCAGAAAGATATCGGCGTAGCCTACCCGGAAATAACAAACTACCAATTTGAAGCAAAATTTGGCCCCACGCGTTCCAAGGAAATCGAGTTCGGGGCTTACAAGGGCCGGGCGAAATGGGAGAAGATCGTCCAGATTCCCGACCAGCGCATGCGCGATGCGTTGCTCAATCTGATTGTCTACCAGGGCGACACCGAATTTGCCTCCGTCGAGCAGCAGCGCCGGCTCTTTGAAAACTCTCCCAGCGAGCACGACCGGCAATCCCTCTGCCGCGTGGTCACCGAAGAAATGCGCCACGGCTGGCAGATGTGCTACCTGCTGATGAATCACTTCGGCTACAGCGGCCGCGTCGAGGCGCAGAAGATGCTGGAACGCCGCGCTTTCGATCAAAAACGCCTTCTCGGCGCGTTCAATCAGGAGGTCAACAACTGGCTCGACTTTTTCACTTATACCGATTTCGTCGACCGTGACGGCAAGTACCAGCTCACCATGCTGAGTTACTCCGGCTTCGCGCCCCTCGCGCAATCCATGATTCCCATGCTGAAAGAGGAGTCCTTTCACCTCGGCACCGGTCAGGACGGCGTCAAGCGCATCGTAAAGGCCGGCGTCGTCCCAACGAGCATCATTCAGAAATACATCAACAAGTGGATTCCGGTCAGCCTCGACCTTTTCGGCGTGGACAAATCCAGCTCCGCGCACTGGTTTTACGTCTGGGGTCTCAAGGGCCGCTATGATGAGCCTACCGCCAAACAGGAAGCCGACCTCGAGCGCATGAACGAGCACAGCCGCGAGCTCTATCTCCTCGAATGCAAGAAGCTCGTGGAAATGGTCAACAAGAATATTCAGCCGGGACAGACGCCGCTCTATGTTCCGGACATCAAGTTCAACCGCTTCATTGGCGAATTCGCTAAGCAGCCTTACAGCGTTGCGGGAGAATTACTCTCCTCACGCGAGTACGAGCAGCACCTGCGCGAGATGCTGCCACAGGAAGAAGATGCAAAGCTTGTCAATGAAATTCAGGCCGTCGAGAAGCAGTGGATTTCTCCGAAGGGCTCGATTCAATAACAATTTGTCGTGCGTGCACTTCAAGATGTTCGCGGGGGCGAAAAGCTGGGAGCCTCGTTCACGAGATTCTCCAACGGTTGAATGTGCGGGCATTGGACCCTTCCGCAGAGGCTGGGATCTTTGACATGGTAGTCAGCCGGGGAAGTCTGCGGAAATGGTTTTACTTTCGAGATGACATCGCTGGTGAGAAAAGATGAGCGCGCCGGAAGACTTGGAGATAACTCCAGCGGATACGAAACGCCTGCTCGATCGCGGCGAGAAGTTGCTGTTCGTCGATGTCCGCGAAGCCTGGGAGTTCGAAATCTGCCGCATCGAAGGTGCGAAGCATATTCCTATGGGCTCGATTCCAGCGAATCTTCAGGCACTTGATACCGACGACGAGGTGATCTGCTACTGTCATCACGGCATGCGCAGTCTCGACGTTGCCGTTTGGCTTCGAGGTCAGGGCGTGGCGCGGGCAAAGTCGCTCGCTGGGGGCATCGAGCGCTGGTCGCTCGAAATCGACCCGCGCGTGCCGCGCTATTAAGGACAGATTCTCCGTAAGGGCGCAACAGGTTTCGCCCCTGCAGCTGGAGACCGAGTGGCCAAGGCGAAAATACTGTTCCTGCAAAAACCGACTTGAACAACGTGCCGCAAGGCAAGAGGTCTCTTGCTGGAGCATGGCGTTGCATTGGAATCCCGCGATCTGGACAAAGAGCGCTTGAGCGAAACCGAGCTCGAGAAACTCATCGGCGACCGCGACTACAAGGAATTCCTGAATACACGCAACAAGCTTTATCGCACTCGCAATATGAAAGGAAATTCGCCTTCACGCGCCGAGGCCATAAGACTGATGGCCAAAGAGCCCAATCTGATTCGCCGGCCGATCGTTATCAAAGGAACCCAGATTGTTTCTTGGCTATGAGGAAGATGCATTCAAGAAGCTCCTGAAGTAAGCTGCAGCAGCGCCAGACGTAGATTCCGGATGTGACTAGGAACAATTTCTTCGTGCAGCCGATCATCGACATTCACGTCCACATCATGCCTCTGCACATGGTGAAACCTGTCCAGCTCGAGCTCATGAAGCGCGGCCGCAGAGACTTCGCGGAAATCGAACGCTACACCGCCGACCCTAAGGCTTTCCTTGTCTTCCTCGATCAGCTCGGCGTTGAGCGCGCCGGTCTCATCAACTATGTGAGTCCCGACATTATGGGATTCACGCCCGACGTGAACGACTGGATCGCACGTTATTGCCGCGTTGCGCCCGACCGCCTCCTGGCCTTCGGCTCCGTCCATCCGCGTACGGTCGCCGACCCTGGCGCCGAAGTCGACCGCATCGCCAAGCTCGGCATTCGCGCGCTCAAACTCCATCCCTCGCACCAACTCATCTCGCCGAATGCCTATCGCAACGGTGACGGCCCGCTGGCCTCCATCTACGAGCGTGCTCAGGCTAACGCCTTGCCTGTGATGGTTCATACGGGGACCTCTATTTTCCCCGGCGCGCGCAATGTTCACGCGCAACCGATTTTATGCGACGACCTGTGCGTCGATTTTCCCGGCCTGACGGTCATCCTCGCGCACGGTGGCCGGCCGCTTTGGATGAACGAAGCATTTTTTCTCGTGCGCCGCCACAAGAACATGCACATGGACATCTCCAGCATCCCGCCGCAGAAACTCCTCGAATATTTTCCGCGCATCGCCGAAGTCGCAGACAAGGTGTTGTGGGGAACGGACTGGCCTGGCCCTGGCGTCCCGGAAATGAAAGGGAACGTCGAGAAATTTAACGCGCTGCCGCTAAGCGAAGAGATCAAGCGCAAAATCCTTTACGACAATGCAGCGCGGTTGTTCCCACGTTAGGACTCGGCCTGGGATGGAGAAGCAAGCATGGAAGTGAAGACGATCGCTGTAATCGGCGCCGGTACGATGGGGCGAGGCATCGCATACGCCTCCGCGTTGGGTGGTTACCGCACAATTCTTGAAGATATTTCGCACAGCAAGATCCAGCAAGCCGTTGCATGGATCCAGCGAGCCTTCGACGAAGGCGTTTCACGGGGGAAAGTGGAGGCTGCAATTCGCGGCGTTGCCCTGAAGCAGCTTGCGACCGCAAACAAGGTGGAAGACGCCATTCGCGAAGCGGACTTGATCATCGAAGCCGTCCCCGAAGAGATGGAAATGAAGATGGAACTGTTCACCATCTTCGACAAATTCGCAAAAGCCAACGCCATCTTTGCCAGCAACACTTCCTCACTTTCCATCACGGAGATGAGCGACGTCACTGTTTACCGTGAACGTTGCATCGGGATGCACTTTTTCAATCCGGTTCCCAAGATGAAGCTTATCGAGCTGGTCAGGACGCCGCTGACTTCCGACGAAACCGTGGCAACTTGCCGCGAGGTTGGCCGCCGCATGGGCAAAGAAGCCGTGGTCGTGAAGGATTCGCCGGGTTTTGTCACTTCTCGGGTGAGCGCGCTGATCAGCAACGAAGCTTTCGCGTTGCTGGAAACCGGGATCGCCTCCGCCGAGGATATCGATAAGGCTCTCAAGCTCGGCCTGAATCATCCCATGGGTCCACTGGAGCTTGCCGATTTGGTTGGCCTGGATGTGTGCCTCAACGTGCTCGAGTATCTCCATCAGACCCTCGGCGAAAAATACAGGCCCAACCCATTGCTGCAGCGGTATGTCATGGAAGGGCGTCTCGGTCGGAAGTCTGGCAGCGGTGTCTACAACTATCCGCAGCAAGAATCTTCCGCCGAGATGTAGTCAGCGCTCGGGAGCGGTGTGAAGAGACAAATGACAAAAGCAATCGCAGAAAGAATCCTTATTCAGCAGGGTGACCTGACGGAGATGGACACCGACGCCATCGTGAACGCGGCCAACAACGATTTAATCTTGGGCGGCGGCGTCGCCGGAGCGATCCGCCGCAAAGGTGGCGAGCAAATCCAGCGCGAGTGCGACGTCATAGGGAGCATTCCCGTCGGGTACGCCGCCATCACCACTGGTGGCAAGCTCAAAGCGCGCTTCGTGATTCATGCGGCGAGCATGGGGCTTGGCGGAAAAACCACGGCCGAGGCGTTGCGCCACTCGACCGGGCACTCGCTCCGCATTGCGGCCGAGCGCGGCCTCAAATCCATCGCGTTTCCGGCCGTCGGAACAGGCATTGCCGGGTTTCCGTTAAAGGAATGCGCGGAAATTATGCTTGGCGAAGCAGTGCAACATATGAAGGGGAAAACATCTCTTGAGTCGATTCATTTCGTGTTGTTCGACGAGGAAGCAAAGAGGATTTTTGAGCGGACTTGGAAACGTATCCAGGCGGAGCCTGCAGGGTCGGCGACAAGCGCCTAATTCTCCTTACCAAATAACTTCGCGGGTTGGGCTGTTCAGGGGTTGGGTTTCTTCAGCACCGGCTTATCGCTTGCAGGGAGAGTCGCACTAGCCGCGGGCGTTTTGGTGTCGGCGGGGGGTATGTCCGCCGTAGTGCCGCCTTCAGAATAGGGCTTTTTTAGCATGCGCTCGGCTTCTTCCTGTGCTCCGCCGGTATCGTCGTTGGTCTGCTTCGCTTTGCTATATTCGTTGACGGCGCGCGCGCGCTGCCCCAACAGGTCGAAAATCTTCCCCAGATAAATATGACCCCACACTTCTGTCCATTTTTCTGAAGGCTCGGGCACCGCCTGCAATGCTTCGCGAAACGCGTTCGCCGCCGCCTGATAGTTTTTCTGATAAAAGAAAGCTTCGCCCATCCGGAAATTCGCCAGCGGGCGGCCGGGTTGAATCGCCAATGCCTTTTGATACTGCGCAACCGCATCGAAATAACGGCCCTGCTCGGCTATCTCCTCGCCACGCGCGATGGCTGCTCGTGCCCGCAGCGAGGCGCTGCCCTTCAAGATAACGTTATTCGGATCGATCTTGATGCCGCCGGGCTTTGGCCTTCCAAACGTTTCGATCGTAAATCCTGATTCCGTTCCCGTCACATCAACCGTTCGTAGCTCAGGATTTCCTTCCGTATCAATCCGCAGCTCCACAGGCATCTGGAATGTGTCCAACGGTTGCTTGATCTTACCGACGGTCCGGAACCCTTGCGGCGTGCGGTAGACCACGTATTCCAAGGTGAACTCCGGCACTCCCGTCGAGTTCAGCCACTGCGCAAAGAATGTTTGCAGGTTTGGCGGAGTCTCCCCTGGTTTAACGCTGGCTTTCGCGACCCGCTGCGCCAGGTTTTCAAAATCCTCGATGCGTGCGCTCTTCCCCCCGTACGTTGAGTAAAAGTTGTGGAGCAATGATTTGAATGGGAGGTCCCCCATCTGTGCGCGAACCATGTGAAAGATCATCGCGCCTTTGTTCATCGCCACGGAACGGTAATCGCTGGAATACGGCGTCAGGCGAGCGGCCTGCGCGATCGGCGCGGCGTCTTCGTACATCAGCGCGCCTACGGCAAACTCATCCACCGCCTTCAAACCAGCTTCTTTGCCGGCATTTTGCTCTGCGTACATGGCCTCTGAATAACGAGCAAGTCCATCGCTGATCCATACGTCTCCCGGCGTGGCCGGCAAAACCGAATTGCCCCACCACTGCGATGCCACCAGGCGTGCGATCGTCCGATCGCCGAATTTCGCGTCCCACAAGCGCCGGCTCAGCAGAAGAACGCCGGGCGCCGCGAAATCGCGCACAGTACCGTCCGGAAGCTGGATAAGCGTAAGGTCGGGATCCGGCAACGGCCCGAACATGTCGGAAAAAATCGTCGCCGAGCGTGCGATATCAGTCGCAAAAGCCTGGGCACTTCCAGACGAAGCCCGCGGCGCATACACGGCTACGTCAATTCCTTCCGCTTGCTTCGGATTAAACTGCAAGTTGCCGGCTACGAATGTCCCATGGGGCGCGGCGCTGTCGCACCGAAAGGTGTACAACAGGCGCCCGCCCTGTGAGGGTGTTTTGCCTGCCACCGGCGTCGGGGAAGATGCTTTCCCGCTTCCCGCGACAGCAAACGTGTCTGGCACGTTCAGACGAAACGTTGCCGAGTAGCGGTTCGAGGGGAAATTCGTCAACGGAAACCAGCGTGCGGGAAGCAACAGATACGCGCCATCCTTGTTGATCGACGCCATGCGTACGCCCGGCACGGGGCTATTCTCTTCGTTGGCTAAAATTCCCGCATAGGTAAACGTAAGCGTCGCGCGGCCTCCTGCGCCGACAGGAGCAGGCAGAGCAACAGTCAGAACCAGCGGATTTTGACTATCACGGTCAAAGGAGAGCGATTTTCCGTCACTTGTGCGGATATCGGTCACGTTCAAATTGGGATGCAGTTCCACGCGCACGTTGCTCGAGGCTTCCACCGCCTTGAAGTCCACTTTCGCCACGGCGGAGATGGTTTGGCCAATCGGATCTAGAGATGCGGAGATGTCGTAACGTTCGGCAAGAAACGCGGGTGGGCGAGATGTCTGAGCGCCCAGAGGCACTGCGCAATAGGCGCTCAACAGCAATAGAATAAGAAGAAATGCACCAGAAAATCTTCGGCACAGGGTCATCGGACCCCTTTCAAGTATCTCGACTCGGAACTCGTATATAGGATAGCAGAGACCTCACAAAGCGTTGCCAGTCGAGGTTCGGAGAAGAGCTGCTATCGCGTCTGCGGCACGCTCCGCAGCGCCCGGCGGGCCAAGCCGCTGACGGACATCCGCAAGTCCAGCACGAAGTTCGTCTCGCGCCCGTGAATCACGCAGTAACCGCAGGACTTCGCCCGCCACGCGGTCCGGGGTGAAATTGTGCTGGATCAGCTCCGGCACAACACGGCGCTCTGCGATGAGATTGACCATGCTGAAGTAAGACGTGCGCAGCAGCGGTTTGGCGAGCAGCGCGGTTAGTGGCGTGACGCGATAGATGACAACCATTGGCACGTCGAGGAGCGCGGCTTCCACCGTTGCTGTCCCGCTCGACACGATCGCCGCATCCGCCGCGGCGAGCGTGTTGTACGTCTGCCCCTCCACCACGCGGGGCATGACCCCAGAAGGCCAATTCTCTCGGAGTTCAGTCAGACTACTGCCCGGGGCTGCCGCAATCACAAATTGCGCCGGCAACGCTTGCTGGATCAATCTGCACGCTTCGCGCAAAACGGGCAGGTGTTGCGCAAGTTCCGCATGACGGCTGCCCGGCAGAATGGCAACCACCGGCTTTGCCGGGTCGAGATCTTGTTCTAGACAAAACGTCTCGCGACTTTGCGAAGGTCGGACGTTCCCCACCAACGGATGCCCGATGAATTTAACCGGCACTCCCGCTTCACCGTAGAACTTCTCTTCGAAAGGGAAAATACAAAGCGCTTGCGCGAAGCGCCGCCGCACCACACGCACACGCCACGGCCGCCAGGCCCAGAATTGCGGACAAATGTAATAGATGTTGCGGACGCCATGCGGGCGCAGCTTTCGCGCCAGCCGCAAATGAAAGCCGGGAAAGTCCGTCAGAATTGCAAAAGGCGGTTTTCTGCGCTCCGCTTCGGAAAGAAGGTGCCGCATCGCTCGAACCAGAGAAGGCAGGCGGCTCACAATCTCCGTGATGCCTACGACGGAAACTTCCGAGTAGTCCGTAATGACCTCCACGCCTGTCGCGCGCATCCGCGGTCCACCCATGCCGAAAATCGCCACATCCAACCTTTGTTGCAATGCCGTCGCCAGCCGTGCGGCGTACATGTCGCCACTGGCTTCGCCCGCGGAAAGTAGAAGCGGTATCGTTGTCATGCGCGAGGGAGAGTTGATCAGTCGTTCGCCGGCAATGGCGCGGGAAATGTGATCCCTGCGGCACGATTTGCATCCAGGGGTAGGGGCAGTTCTTGCTCCTTGTACTGGAGCTGATAGAGCCGATAGTAGATGCCGCGTTGCGCCAGCAGTTCCTGGTGCGCGCCCTCTTCGCGCAAGCGCCCCTTGTGGAATACAAGAATGCGGTCCGCGTGCTGAATGGTGCTCAAGCGGTGCGCGATCACAACTGCCGTGCGCCCAGAAAGCAGCCGGTCGAGGGCCTCGCGGATCTGGATCTCCGTCTTCGTGTCCACGCTGGAGGTGGCTTCGTCCAGGATAAGGAACCTCGGATTGTGAGCCAGGGCACGCGCAAAATTGATGAGCTGCCGCTGCCCCACGGACAATGTTGACCCGCGCTCGTTAACATCTGTGGCCACGCCTTCTGGCAGGCTGCCCATGAACTCGCCCAAACCGATCTCTTCCACCGCGTGCTCGACGGTCGCGCGGTCAATGCCGGCCGTGCCGAGACGGATGTTTGACTCGATCGTGCCGGTGAAAAGGAACGGATCTTGCAGTACGATTCCGAACTGCCTCCGCAGGTCCTGCATGTCAAGCATGCGAATATCGATGCCGTCAAGAAGGATCTGCCCGCGCTGTATGTCATAGAAGCGCAGCAGCAGGGAAATGAGTGTGGTTTTGCCTGCGCCGGTGTGCCCCACGATCGCAAAGGTTTGCCCTGGCGCCACCCGGAAAGATACATCGCGCAGCACCCAGTCTTCGTCCGCGGGTTCCGGTACGTTGCGGTAGCTGAACCACACGTTGCGAAATTCGATCTCGCCGCGTGGCTGATCGAGCCGCACGGCGTTCGAGGCCGAGGTGACTGTCAATGGCTCGTCCAGCAGCTTGAAAATCCGCTCCGAGGCCGCCATTGCCGACTGCAATATATTGAATTTCTCACTGAGGTCCTGGATGGGCCGGAAAAAGCGCTGGGCGTACTGCATAAAAGCCACTAGGACACCCAGCGTCAGCACGTTGGAAAAAACCCGCAGTCCGCCAACCCAGAAAATGAGGGCGATTGCGGCGACGCTCAAAATTTCCACCGCAGGATAAAAAAGGGCGAAGGCAAGAATCGCGTCTCGCCAGGCGAGCATGTTGTCCCGGTTGCGGCGTTCGAATTCCGCTTTCGCCTTTGGCTCGCGGTTGAAGATCTGCACCGTGCTCATCCCGGAAATGTATTCCTGGAGGAACGCATTGATGCGCGCGATGGCCGTGCGAATCTTCCGGTTTGCTTCGCGCACATAGATACGAAAAACCATTGTTACTACAAAAATCAGCGGCAGCACCGAGAGCGCAGCCAGCGCCAGGCGCCAGTTCAGATAAAGAAGGACTCCAACCATTACTGCGAGCAAGAAAAAATCGTTGATCATTGTCACCACGCCGGCCGCGAAGAGATCGTTGAGGGCGTCCACGTCTGTGGTTACACGCGTGACCAGGCGGCCGACCGGGTTGCGGTCGAAGTAGCTCATCGGGAGCCGTTGCATGTGTCCGAAAATTTCCCGCCGCATGTCGTACATGGTTTGCTGCCCGACGCGCTGCATGATGCGGATCTGCACGTATTGAGCGAGAAAATCGAATAGAAGAACCAGAAGATAGACGACGCTGATGAGGACGAGCCCGTTCTTGGCCGCCGTGACCCCCAAGAGCTCATGCGAAGCAGGCACGAGATACTTGTCAACGGCTACCTGGAACAGCTTAGGAGGAGCCAACTCGAGCGGTGTGACGGCCAGCGTCAGCGTAAGCGCAACAATCACACGCCATTTGTACGGCTGCATGTACTGCATCAGCCGCCGCATCAGCCGCGAATCGTATGCTTTACCGAGTGCCTCTTCTTCGTGAACGTTGCTCATGCTCTTTCGAGCTCTTCTTCCAGCAATTGCTTTTGATAGAGATCAGCGTAATAGCCTTCGCGGGCCAGCAATTCATCGTGCGTCCCCCGCTCGATGATTCGACCCTCCCGCAGCACCACAATTTGCTCCGCCTCCCGCACCGTCGACGTGCGGTGTGATATCAGAATCGTGGTTCTGCCATGCATGATTCCGCGCAGCCGCGTGAGAATCCGCTCTTCGGTCTGCGTATCTACGCTCGAGAGCGAATCATCCAAAATCAAGATGCGCGGATCGCGCGCCACGGCGCGCGCAATGGCCGTCCGCTGTTTCTGCCCACCGGAGAGCGTGATCCCGCGTTCCCCGACAACAGTGGCATATTTCGCTGGAAATCCCTCGACGTCGCCATCGAGGCTGGCGATCTCCGCCGCCCGCTTCACGCGTCCCTCATCGTAATCAGGAAGCCCGAACGCGATATTTCCACCAACCGTCTCGCTGAAGAGATAGGTATCTTGCGGAACGTAGCCGATCGATCTTCGCAGCGTCTCAAGAGGCCACTCACGGATCGGCCTGCCATCGATGAGAACCTCACCCTCAGGAGCATCCCAGAGCCGCGCCACAAGCGCGGCGAGCGTGCTCTTTCCACTGCCTGTCGGACCGACGATCGCCAGCGTAGACCCAGCAGAAATGCGCAGGTTTATGTCGTTGAGGACAGGATGAGGGCCAGAGCCATTCGATTTCCCCGAACTGGTCGCGCCATTGCCGGACAAGGTCGTCGGGTAGGTGAACGTGAGGTTGCGGAATTCAATCTCGCCTTCCGGCTGCGTTCCTGTAAGGACTCGGGCCGCGCGGTCATCAATCCGCGGCTGTGCATGGAGAATGTACGTCAACCGGCCCATCGACGCTGCGCCCCGTTGAAAAATATTCGTCACCCAGCCGAGCGCGATCATCGGCCATACCAGCAGGTTTAAAAATGTGTAAAAAGAAACCAGCCCGCCGAGGGAAAGATCGCCCCGCAAAAACTGGAAGCCTCCCATCCACAGCACGATCAAAAACGTTGTCCCGATCAGCGCCTGGAGGGAGGGCATAAACATGCTCCAGGTGCGAATGAGCTTCACGTTGCGTGCGACGTACTCGCGATTCGGCTCATCAAACCCCTGAATCTCCGCTTCTTCCTGCGCGTACGCGCGAACCACGCGCACGCCGGAGAGATTTTCCTGCACCTTCGCCGATAGTGTCGCTATCGACGCTTGAATCTTTTCATATAGCTCATGGATTACTTTGCCAAAATGCCGCACGGCAATAGCCACAACCGGAACCGGGAGGAGGACCCACATCGTCAGCGATGGCGAGAGCTTCAGCATGATCCCAATAGCCAGCACCATCGTGACGATGGTTGTGGCCGTGTACATAATCCCTGGGCCAAGCACCATGCGCACCGCATTCAAATCGTTGGTGGCGCGCGACATTAGCTCGCCCGTACGGTTGCGCACGTAAAATTCTGGTTCGAGGACCAGAAGCTGCTTCAGCAGATCATTTCGCAAATCAAACTCAATATCCCTTGACACACTGATCAGAACCCAGCGCGTCGAAAAGGATAGGTAACCCTTCAAGAGGACACAGAGAATGAGGATGAGGCAATAGATTCCGAGGGTGTGCCGGCTGTTAGGAGCATAGAAGGGAATTTTCGCGCCCAGCCAAGAAGCACCGCCTATCGCTGTCGCAGGGCCCGCGTTCGTGTGCGCAAAGGGTTGCGGACTGCCCGCAAGCGTGTCCGTGATGATTCCCGTGGCCAGCGGAATCAGGCTTCCAACAATCCCCATCAGCGCCAGTGCTAAAAGTCCCAATGCGATGGCGCCTTTGTACCGGCTGAGGTACGGCGTTAGGCCCAGGAGATTCTTCCCCGCCGAGGTTTGTGCAGGCTTCTTTGTTCCGCCAGTGGAAGTGGTAGTTCCGGCTGTGCTCATCGCAGCATCGACCTCGCATTCTCAAGCGAGGACGCTTCCAGAAGGAAATGTTCGTAGGTCCGGTCCAGCGATTGGTAGCGCTTGGTCGCCGGATTCCACCGCACGCCGATCGGCAGCACGTGGGCGCTCCCGCTCACCTTCAGCGGAGTAAAATAAAGTTGTAAGCCCTTCTCCTGGTCTTGCTCGTACTGTATCCGCCACCCGCCGACCCCTTTCAGGGGCGTCAGGCCAAGGTAACCCTTCTCATTCTTCAGGTGCTCATCGCAGCGCAAGAGTTCCGTCCATTTGCCATTATCGCTCTCCGCGATGACGGCGCGCGTCACAATCGTCCCCGGTGCGTTGTTCGTCGGCGTCTTCGGTACGACATTCGCCGCCAGAAATTGTTGTTTCCCGGTTTTGGCCAGGTCGCCGAAGACGAGCACTTGCGTTTCTGATCCTAGCAATTTCTCCGCCGCACCCTGGACCTCTTCCGGCACGGCAGGTTCGGCAGCTCTTGTTTCTGCCTGCGCGTTTGTACTTGGCGCTGGCGTCTGTTCACCGCAGCCCGCCAAAAAACACGCAATGCCCAACATGCTTAGCATGATCTGCCGTAATTTCACCCGGTCTCCGGCAAGCTCCGCGCGCAGCCCCTTCACATGGTCCTTCTCATGAACAGACGGAAGCGCTCCAGCCTGGTTAGCCGCCAACTCCTTGGTGTGATGTGATTTCTCCATCGCAGACTTTGTGCGGCCAGGGTTATCTCCACCACTCGCCCAGCAGTTTCATCCTTTTCCGAAGTGCACAGGACATCCATCACTTACGGCACGTCCGGCCCGTTCGAATCCCTAATGCAACAATTCTATCTGGTGCCCGTCCTCGGTGGAAGGACCATACGAGCCAGGCGTACCATAATATTAAAATGCTCTCTTACCTGGACCTGTGATTTCCAACCTACACCTCGCTATCTCCATTAACGTTGCTCCAGAATCGCGTCGAGACGCGCTTCAAAGTTTTCCTCTCCCTCCGACGATAGTTCGCTCCGTTCCACGGGTAGCGCCCGTTCGATCGCTTCGACCCAATTGAACAATTGTTGGATGTTCTCCCGTGTCTTGGCGTGATATTCGTTCAGGTTCCCGTCCGTCGCCATCCACCGCCGGAGCGTATGCTCCACGGGATGATCGGAGGAGTTAAGTGCGTTGGACGCCGCGCCTGGCGCCAGCAGCCCGGCATGCCCGGTGAAGAAATGCTCGAAGCCGAGATCCGCAAGAAAATGCCCAGCCGTGGTGGCGATTCCCCCGTCGTAGTCGAGCCCGTGGCACGTCAGGAGCAGCGGTTCGGGCTGGTGCTTCCACTTCAACGATTCCATGTCCAGGCCCCACAGGTCCCATTTCGCCGTTGCGATATATGCCGAGTCTGCGTGCAGATGTTGCGCGGCGAGCGCGGCGACTTCGGCTGCACCGTAGCCCAGCGGACGTAAGTCCCACTCCACCAGCGGGGTTTCGGTCGCGTCAATAGGCTGTACTGTGAATTCGCTGAAAGAATTTTGCGACGCTGATAGCGGAGCGGTTGTGAGAAACCGCGCGAATTCGGCAATCATCGTGGATTCGGAGAAATCACGCATCCACACGTGCAGGTAAGCTCGATTGGCCATCGTTTGCGGAACCCCATGAATTATACCGGTGCGGCAGGGAAGAGGCGAACGCTTACGCAAGCCGAGCGACAAGCCGCAACTCCAGCAGAGCTCTTTGGTTGACGGATAGGGAGGAAGACTTCTCCAAAACCTTCTAACGTGCAGAAGGCGGCATCGTCGCATTGAAACTAGAAGCAATTTGCTGCAGCCGCTCCTGCAGCGTGTTCCCAATCCCCGCAAATACCCGCGCGCAGGTTTCGCGCAGCTTTTCTTCCGCCGCCGCTGCGACTCCGCTCAGCACCTCGCGCGATTGGTGGTCCAGCGTCGTCACCGTTGCAAGCATCCACTGTTTCGAAACATTTTCCAGCCGGCTGTGGTATTGCTCCGCCGATTGCTCCCCCATTCGCCCGTATACCGCGCGCATCTCCGCCTGGTGTCTCTCGGCCATCGACTTCCAGGAATCGAGCAGCGGCGCGAGCCCTGCTTGCACCCGCTGGTGAGCTTCCACGACCCCGGTATCCATCGCACCTCTCATTGCTGCGTGGAAGCGCCCTAGGAAGACCTCCTGCTCCGCAGTGACTTTCTGGAAATGCTCGGTGCGCAAGACTTCGACCTGTTCTCGCGTCTCGCCCACATACTTCCGTATTTCCTCGCCTACCCCGTCCAGTTCCTCTCGCGCGTGCCGCTGAATTTCATCCGTGAACGCTGCCGAGGTGGTATCGGCTGCTTCCGCGAAGAGTTCCCTCGACCGCGCGAACGCGTCTCGCACCATTTCTTCCATCTGCGTCTGCGTATGCGCCACGAAGTTCCGGCTCGAGTTATCCAGTTCGCTGGCAAATATGCTGGAAACCTCTCCCGCTTTTTCGCGAAGTTGGCTGACTGCCTGCTCCCCCGTCTTTTCCGTAAAGCTTTGAATTTGTGTCTGTGCCTTTTTTTCGTACCATTCGGCCGTCTTGTACAGCTCTTCTGCCGCCTGGTGCTTCAGGTCGCCGGCTTTCGCTTCCATCTCCGTGAGGTTGCGTGCGGTGATGGTCTGCTCGGACTCATGCAAGTGCTGCTCGACGCTTCCGAGGTTCTCGCGGAAACGCGCCAGCGATTCGGCAAACGCCTCGTCCGCCGCGTTACGGATGCGGTCCTGCTGCAGTGTCAGGGCCGCATCGAGCAGTGAGCGCCCGCCGGCGAGCCGCTGAATCGCTTCGTCGGTCTTTGCCAAGTGCGGTTGCATCAGCGAGTGAATCTGCTCTGCGAACTCCGCCAGTGCGCGCCGGTTGGATTCTTCGAACTCACCTAGGATGCGCGCGTTGATCTCTCCGAACAAAGATTCCGAGCGGCGATGCAGTTCGTTCCGATGCAGGCTCAGAACATCATCAAGCTGTGATTGGAATCCTCCCAGGGCTTGTTGTTGCGCGCTTTCGATTCGCGCAGAAAAGTTGTTCAGCTGCTCTGCGGACTCGGCCGCGCGCGCGAGCGCCGCTTCGAGCCGCTGCGAATGGTCCTGGAGCGAATCTTGCAACGCCGTCAGTCGCTGTTCTGTTTCCTTCGTTGCGCCGGCCGCGGACTCTCGTAGCTTCGCAGCCAGCCGCGTTGCGTCATCCTGCAGTTGTAACCTCAGCGTCTGGGAGTGCTCGTTCAACACGCTCGCGGCGCGCGCCTGCCCGGAAGCGAGCGTACTCTCGAGGACCGTCTGCCAGCGTGTCTGGGCGGACTCGAGCTCCTGTGCGAGATGGCTCTGCCAGGATCCTTGCGCGGCGCCCAGCGCGGACGACACCCGCTCTTGAAACTCGTTTGCTGTTGCGTTCAGCGACTCGCGCTGTGATGCCACCGACTCCTCGCACCGGCGTGCAGCTTCTTCGATAGCCCGCGCGGCAGTCTCTGCTCCCGCGGCGGCCTGGGCCGCCGATTGTTGCGCCTGTGCGCGCAGACCGGCAGCGGTCTCCTCCGCTTGTTGACGCAGCGTCCGCAACGTATCAGCCGCACTCGACAACTGTTCTGCGTGCTCAGCCCGCTGCGCAGCCCCCGCATTGGATAGCTGTACCGTAAGGTCGCACGTCAGTTGTTCCAGTTGCGGCGCAAGCGAGAGCGGCAATTCCCTTTGCAATGCCTCTGCGGCAGCCGCATGTGCCGCTCGGATTCGCGCGTCAGACTCCTCGTGGATTCTTTCGATGGCATGCGCCGTTTCACTCGAAAGTTCCGCGCACGCCGTGACGAACTTCTGCTCCCACTGTTCGAACGAGAGCCGCCGTTCCGCCGACACCGCTTGTGTGGCGGCTTCGCGCGCAGCGGCGTTAATCTGCTGTTTGGCGTCGGCTAGCAGACGTGCGACCTGCCTCGCAAGTTGCAGCGATGCATCGGTCGTGCTCGCAACAGAGGGGAAGACGCGGAGATTGTCCGGCCCGCTCCCGCTGGTTTCGATGGCTTCAGCCTCGGGCGCGGCCGCTCCACCCGCGGAGTGAAGTTCCGGATCCTCTAGAGGAACGTGGATCTCTTCTGTCAGTGCCAGCGCGGGCTGTTCTTTGTGCCCCGTTTCGTGCGGCGACGTATCCGCTATGGCTTTGGCGTGGGCCTCGTCGGGGAACGTGAACCAATCTCCGGGCGGAAATGCGATGCCCCAGGTATTGCCCGGAACCTCGAGTTCCAGCGCGACTTGGAAGAGCTGCCGCACCGTCCGGGGACGCTGAATCCACGCCACCCGCCCCCGAACGTTTCTCGGTGCCTGTCCCGTTTCCGGATGTGGGACCTCCAACGAAACCCACATATTTTTTAACACGTAATGCTTGGACTGGTAGCGGCAGCCGTGGCAATTGATGATCAGCGTCGAAGTCCGTTCTGCGAACGGTCGGCCCAGCGCGTCCACACCCGTGACCACCAGCGGCACGGCTTGCACGATTCGCGTACTGCGCCGTTTCCGCAGTTCCGTCGCCGGGTTCGCGGTTCCCTCGGACACCATCTCACCTGCTTCACCAGCAATGTCTCTGCCCAGTTCGTCCATTCAATCCGCCGCCGTCCCTTGCCTTAGACCAAGTTCCCACCGCGACTCATGATTGCGTGGTCTTGCCACCTTCTGAGCCCGGCGAATGATGTGCCCCGGTCAGAAACGCCCAAAACTCTTTCGCCACCCAGATCGGCCCAACCAACAAATATACCGGTCCCTGGAAAAACGCCGGATGATTGCCCTCAATTCGATGTCCCAGGAAGAGGAATGCCCAGCCACTCACAAAGAAGCCCGCGCCCCATATCCATTTCATCAGGATGAACAATACGATCCCCGCAAAAATCATCGGGATGCCGACGCCGTGTAATAGTTTGTTCCAGCCAGAGGAGTGCTCGTGGTCGTACTGGGACATGTAGTGCGCCAAGCTCGGCATTGGGCGCACCTCCTTGCGGGGCCACCACCACCAAATTTGAACTCTATACCCAAAGCAGCGCAATGGCCAGAGGCGGCTATAAGTACTGAGGGTCCTAGGAGCCGAACTGGAACCGCCGGGCCTGTGGCTTCAGCGCGCACAGGTCAACACTACAGCTCTCGCCGGCCTTCCAAGGCCTTCAGCATGGTCACTTCGTCCGCATACTCCAGGTCAGCTCCCACCGGAATACCCACGCCAATCCGCGTCACGCGCACGCCCAGTGGTTTGAGGAGTTTCGAAAGGTAAACTGCTGTGGCCTCACCCTCGGCGGTTGGATTCGTGGCGATGATGATCTCTTCGACCGTGCCGCCCTTTAGCCGTTCGATCAGCGATTTGATGTGCAGTTGTTCCGGCCCGCGCCCGGAGAGCGGTGAGAGCGATCCGCCCAGCACGTGGTACAGCCCGCTGTAGGTCCGCGTCTTTTCAATCGCCATAATGTTGTGCGCCTCTTCGACCACGCATATGGTCTTCTTGTTTCGCGCCGGCCCCACGCAATACAAACAAGGGTCGGTGTCCGTGATGTTATGGCAGATGGAACAGGCGCGAATTTTTTCTCTTGCGTCGCGGATCGCATCCGCCAACGCCAGCGCATCTTCGGGCGCCGCGCGCAGCAGGTGGAACGCCAGCCGCTGCGCCGTCTTCTGCCCGATTCCAGGGAGGTGTTTCAGTTCGTCGATGAGGCGTTCCACAGGAGCGGCAAAATCAGGCATCCCTGATGTGTAGCACAGCCGCGCATCCCTGCGCAAACGCAGTCAAGGGTCCAGCACAGCGTCTGCCTCGATGAAAATTCACGCTCGAGCACCGAGCAGCGCGCTTGCTTCTCCACGAGTTCCGAAGCTAGACTCGTCGCTGTAATCCTGCGGAACGTCCACGAGATAAACCGTGAGCCAGCCCGAGGCCCCATCAGAACCATTGATTCGCAACATCTCCGATACCGCTCGTTGGGTCGCGGTGTATCGAGCCCGCGAGACCGATCGCCCGGACGCAATCTTCCGCGATCCCCTTGCTCGGCGTCTTGCCGGCGAGCGCGGCGAACAGATCGCCAATTCCATGCCGCTCGGCCGCGACAACGATTGGAGCATGGTCACCCGAACCTATTTGATCGACCAGTTTGTTGCGGACCAGGTCCGTCAAGGCGTGGACATGGTCGTCAATCTCGCCGCCGGTCTCGATTCGCGTCCCTACCGCATGCAACTTCCGTCTTCGCTCCACTGGATCGAGGTCGATCTCCCCGAAATTCTAGACTACAAAGAAGGCATTCTGCGCGCAGAGAAACCCGTTTGCGCCCTGGAACGGTTCCGCCTCGACCTTTCCAATGTGAACGCTCGCCGCGAACTCTTCCAGCAACTTGGCAGCAGAGCCAAGAAGGCGGTCATCATCACTGAGGGTCTCATCATCTATCTCACAGCGGACGAAGTTTCTGCGCTCGCCCAAGATCTCACTACTTCTCCGTCTTTTCACTCTTGGATTCTTGATATCGCCTCGCCCGGACTCCTCCGCATGCTACAGAAGAGAATGGCGGCGCAGCTCAATCAAGCCGCTCCGTTCAAGTTCGCTCCTGACGAAGGCCCCGACTTTTTCCTGCGTCACGGCTGGAAGCCGGTCGACGTACGCTCTCTTCTCAAAAACGCCGCACGCCTGAAGCGCCTCTCCTTCTTCCTTCGGCTCATTGCTTTGCTGCCTGAATCGGAAAGCTCTCGCCGCAACCGTCCCTGGTCCGGTGTTTGCCTCCTCTCGAGGGCATAGCGAGACGCTGGATTCGCTCGATTCTCCGTGAATCGGCGCTGTCAACAGCGCATCACAACGGACACTTGGGGTTCCCGCCGTTGAATTCGGGCAGGACAGCGAACTCAGCAAGGGAGTTCCGGAATGGATTTGCGGTCGCGCAGAAATCAAAAATGGATAACTGAGGAGAGAATGAAAGGGAATTAAAACAGCCCGGGAATCTTCAGTCCCGCCATTCCGGGAATACCACCGGCAAGATTCTTCATCTGGTTCGCGAGTTCTTCGTCCACGCGTCGTGACGCTTCGTTGACCGCCGCCCGCACCAGGTCCTGCAGCATCTCTTGATCTTTACTGGTGAAAACGTCCTTTTCGATCCGCACATCGACGATCTGCTTCTGGCCGTTCATTTTTACCGTTACCATGCCGCCGCCGGCCGAAGCTTCCACCGTCACGGAATTCACCTGACGTTGCAGGTCTTCCTGCACTTGCCGCAACCTCGATAGCATCTGTTGGAGAGCGCTAACTTCCATCAGCGTTCCTCTTGGCGGCGTTTCACTTCGGAGATTTTACCACCGAAGCGCTGCAGCATCGATCGCACCAACGGGTCGCGTTCGAACTGCGCACGCAACGCTTGCGTACCCGAAGCTGCGAGTGCCGCCGCTGCTGCAACACCTTCGAGTTTAGCACAGACCCGCACAGCCCGTCCGAGCACGGTGCTCGATGCGACACGGACTTTTTCCAGCGACTCGCGCCCCTCGAGCATCTCCGCGAACGGGCGCTTCTCCGGTGAAAAATAAATTCGCAGCTCCGAACCTTCAAGCTCCCATCGGCTTCCGTGCTCGACTAATTCGCCCAGGAATTTCTGCTGCGCTTGAACCGCAGCCTTAATTTCCGCGACTTGTTGCACGGAAATTCCGTCCACACGAATTGCGGCGCCATGGCTCTTCGCTTGCGCAGCTGTATCGACTCCCGCAGCACCTTCGCCTGCGGCGGCACCGATCGTTTGTGGCGCGGACAATGGCACCACCATGGAAGCGTCGCGCTTTGGCATTGAGGGCAGGGAAGTGGCGCTCGCGCCTCTCGCAGATCCCGCCGCTGTCGCAGTTGTAGGAGCTCCCCTACGCAAATCGGCCAGAAGTTCCTCCAGCGGAGCCAGCCGCGCTGCGTTGATCAACCGCAGCAAGCCCATCTCCAGATGCACGCGCGGATCGGGCTTTCTCCGCAAATCGTCGTCCGTCTGCAGCAAAATCTGAAAAAACCGCGTCAAATCTTCTTCGGAGAACTGCGCCGCAGCCTTTGCCAGCGCTGGCCGCTGATCCGGTGTTGCCGCAATCAAATCCGATTCCGCGCCGCACACGCGCGCGATCAGCAGATTCCGCATATGCCGGATTGCTTCGCGGCAGAAGTGTTGTAGATTCCGCCCCTCTTTCTGAAACGTATGCACCAGCGCCAGCGCGCGGTCCGCCGAGCCTTCCGCAATCGCGCCGACCAATTCATCCAGCACATCATCGGGCACGACGCCCAGCAGTTCGCGAACCTCTTTATCCGCAATCGTGTCGCCGCAATACGCCCGCGCCTGCTCCAGCAGTGACAGCGCATCGCGCAAACTTCCTTCCGCCACTCGCGCGATCACCGCCATCGCACCAGGTTCGATCTTCAGGTTTTCTTTCTCCGCGATTTCTTTCAGCCGCCCGGTGATCTCCGCGAAGGTCAGTGCCCGAAAATGAAAATGCTGGGACCTCGAGCGGATCGTATCCACCAAATTCTCCGGCTCTGTCGTCGCCATCACGAAAATTACGCGATCCGGGGGCTCTTCCAATGTCTTCAGCAGCGCATTGGATGCTTCGCCCGTCAGCATGTGCGCTTCGTCGAGGATCACCACCTTGCTCCGCGCCGCCGCCGGCGCGTACCGCACCATCTCCCGCAGTTCGCGTATCTGGTCGATCCCGCGGTTCGACGCCGCATCAATTTCGATGACGTCCAGCGAAGTCCCCGCGGCGATTTCTTTGCACGAATCGCATTCGCCGCACGGCTCCGGAGTCGGTCCCTTCACACAATTTAGCGCTTTCGCAAGGATCCGCGCCGCCGTTGTTTTCCCTACGCCTCGCGCGCCGGAAAAAATGTACGCATGCGCGACACGGTTGTTCTTGATCGCATTGGCGAGCGTTTCCGTGACGTGGGTTTGTCCGACGAGATCGCGGAACGTTTGGGGGCGCCACTTGCGGGCAATAACCTGGTAGCTCATAGGAAGGTCTGTCATCCTGAGCGAAGCGATCCAAGATTCCGGCCTGGTCGGAAAGGATCTCAACGCCGCCCGCAGCGTATCGTGAGTTACGTGCGAGATCGATGCGAGGAACTTCGGGTGATCTGCGGCACCCGAGGCGTTCCCGATACCGTTGCTCCCTTCCGGGTCTGGCGGGGTTCGCGGGACCTCGTTGCACAGAGCCCGAAGTTCCACGCTCCGGCAGTCGCGCTCTTCACGCAACTGTCCCGCCAAGTTTAACACACCGAAGTTATCGCGGACTCTCGCGGGGGTCGCGGCGGAAGCGCGGACCGCTTCTTAGAATTCGTTACCCTGCGTAGCGCCTTCACAAGAAAATCAGGATTTTGGTTTTGCGGCGGCGGTCGCAGGCGCGTCGGGAGGAATGACGTCTGCGGGATTCACCCAGTTCACCTTGAATGGGCCCGCGCCATGAACCTGCACGATGGACTCGCCCTTGCTCATTGCAAAATGCCGCATCTCCTTCGGCATCGTCGCAAAGTTCCCGACGTTCATCGTTTCTAACTTCGTCTCGTCGAAACTCTCGCCAATGCCAACAAGAAATGTCCCTTTGAGCACGGTCACGTTTTCGTCCGTGGGATGCCAGTGAGCTGGAATCTTCGCTCCATCCACACAACGGAGCCGCACCACAAACGGCGCACCCTCCACGCTCGAATCGCCCGAAACCGACGCTAAATCACACCCCTTTATGATCGGCGTCCATTTCAGATCGCCGAAGTGCACAATCTTGTGCGCGGCGCCACTTTCTTTTTTCTCCTGGCTGTAGACTCCTGCCGTCAGCAACGCGAACGCAGCGACCACTACAAGAAAACTTCGGATGGCATTCTTTTTCATAAAGGTTCCCTCCGTCGGAACATTTTCCGCTAAAGATACTCTCCTCATGCTTAGTGGGCAAGACAATTACGGAATTCCCCCGCACATCTCAACTTTTCGGTCTGGAGCTGCAATCGTAACGCACTCGAAACATCATGAAAAACTCAAGGAGCAAAGCCAAAAATTAGGGTACTCTTTTCTCGGATGTAGTTCCTCCCCATCCTCCTTGCGCCCCGGTCGAACGGGGCGCTGGGTCCGCCGCGCCAGCGGAACACATCGAGGCATCGCCTTGGTGTCGCCCCACGTTACGGGGCCAGCCTGCACCTACGGTGCAAGCAGGAGGAATCGCATGAAAACATTTTTGTCTTTGCTTTTGGTTGCGCTTTTGTTTTGCCTGGCGGCCCCGGCATCCTACGCCGACACCCACCAGTTATTGCAGGGCATGCAAGTGCATCTCACTCTTCTGAATACCATCAGCACTGCTGCATCGAGAGACGGCGATCCCTTCGTAGCCGTCGTCGCCGAACCCGTCTATCTCGGGAATCAGTTGCTGGTTCCCGCAGGCACGCGGGTGAACGGCATCATCGGCACGGTCGCGAAATCGCGTCACTTTTCCGTTTTCCGCGGCCAGGCTTATATGAACCTCACCTTCCGCTCCCTCGAAATCGAAAGCCGCCTCATCCCCGTGCAGATGAGCATCATCGCTATCGAGCAGCCTCACGGCCAAGCGGACAGCAAGCGCCGCAAAGATGTCAAGATAGAAGAAGGCCAAGTCGTGCAGGAAAAGCACGACATTAAGGGCGATATCGTTGGCGGAGCGATCGGCACCGGTGGCGGCACTTTGATCGGCGCCGTCTTCAGCCACGCCATCGCCGGCTTGGGTATTGGCCTCGCTGGCAGCGCGGCCTACATCGTGGAGCGCAAGGGTAAGGAAGTGGAACTGCCTGCGCAAACCGGCATGATCGTGCGGATGGACAATACCGTCACCGTGCCGTCAGTCAGCGCCAGCAATTCTGGCTACACTGGCACCCGCTGAATCTGTTCTCCTAAAAGTCACGCGCCGCTCGGTGATAATCGTGCCTCTTCCTCGAGCGGCGCATTCGCCTTTTCTTTTCAGCGAGCTGCGTGGCCTCTTGTCCTCGGTGTTAAACTCTTTTCCCTTACGGTTATTCAATTCTTCGGAAAGCCTGGGTCCGCTTTCACTTCGTTGATCTGTTTGGTGTGCCGCTCGCTGTGAGCCGCGATGAACAGTACCCACTCATACGCGTCGAGCTGCTTTCCTAGCGGGCTGTCGATCGCGTGCGCGCGCAAGTCCGGGGTCTTCTTCAAAAAGTCTTCCGTCTGCGCCCGGCTTTCCACAAAATGCTTCAGCGCCTGGTCCGGCGAGCCGAACCGATTCACCGGCCGCAAGGGCTCTGGCGCATCCGCCTTGTGCGACCTGTCGGTCACCATGGTTACCACCATCTCGTCAATCTGCTTCACGTCTCTGTCTGGAGCAGCCGGGGCTATCATGACCTTTTCCGTGGTCATTCCGCGAAGCATATCTTCCGCCGCCGCGATGTGTTCCATCACCTGCGCGACCGACCAGCGCTCGGGCCCCGGTTTGAAGTTCCACTGCGCGGTCGATAACCCCTTGGTCGCTTCTTGAATATTTTTCTTCGTTGTTTCGAGATACTGCAACGCCTTGCTCTTTTCTTCCTGTGTTACCTCTTGCGCGCGTGCGGCTACCCCGCATCCCAGCGCAAGCACTATCGCAATTGCTCCAGTCCATACTTTACGCATCGCCCCTCCCTCGTTTTTTCGACTCATCGTTTGACCTGCGCCGGCCGCCAATTTCTCATCGCCGAAGCTGTATTTGATGTCCATCTTCGGCGAATTTCTTTCAAACACAGGTCGTCGGTACGTATAGCAATGTACCAATGATCCCTTCGCCCGTCCACTACACCGCCGCCGCACTTGCATTCTCTTTCGCGATCTTCCAATTTTCCGGTGACTCTCGCGGGCATTCCGGTACACTATGCCGCGTCCTAGCGGGAGGATTCCCTTGAAAGACCCGACTATCCGGGCTCGGTACACCCTCACGATCCTCTTTGCGATCAATCTCCTGAATTTCTTCGATCGTCAGATACCCAGTGCGGTAGTCGAGCCCTTGCGCAAGGACTGGGGGCTCACGGACGCCCAGATCGGCTGGCTCGCAACCGCATTTACCCTTCTCTACGCTGTCGTGGGGGTGCCCTTTGGAAGACTTTCCGATCGCCGCCAGCGCCCCAAGCTGCTCAGTCTCGGCGTTGCCGTCTGGAGTCTTTTGACGGCTGCTTCCGGATTGGCCTGGAATTACTTCGTGCTCTTCCTGGCCCGCTTGGGTGTAGGGGTCGGCGAGGCAAGCTGCGCTCCGGCTTCCAGTTCACTCATTGGTGATCTATTCCCGGCGAAGCATCGTGGCCGGGCGCTTTCTTTTTTTATGCTGGGTCTGCCGATCGGCAGTTTTCTCGGCAATTTCCTCGGCGGTCGGCTCGCCGCTGCCCACGGATGGCGCTTTCCTTTCTATGTTGCGTGCATCCCTGGGATCATTCTGGCGCTTCTGTCACTAACAATTTCGGAACCCGCCCGCGGTGCAGCCGAGGCGTCTCCCACCGCCGGGCGTATCCACGACGGTTCACCGTACTGGCGCGTTCTCCGCATCCCCACCATGCGCTGGATGATCATTTCTGGCGCTCTCTTCAACTTCAACATGTATGCCATCGGCACTTTTCTTCCGGCCTTTCTCTCCCGCTATCACGCCCTTCATCTAAAAGAAGCAAATCAGATTGCCGCGATCTCGTTCAGTTTGGTCGGTATTCCCGGCCTTCTCTTGGGCGGCTGGATCGCGGATCACATCGGCAAGTCCAGGCCTAACGGGCGACTGCTCGTCTCTTGCTGCGCGGTATTCATTGAGGCCCCCTTGGTGTACTTCGCCCTGCAGCGGCCGCCAGGTGATCTTGCTGGGTTCATCCCGCTCATGGGGGCCGGCTGCCTGCTGGGCTATTTCTATTATTCCGGCGTGTACGCCACCATCCAGGACATAACCCCGCCAAGCCTTCGCGGAACGGCCATGGCCCTTTATTTCCTCATCATGTACTTGATTGGCGGAAGCTTTGGTCCGGTCATCACTGGCAGACTCAGCGATCACTTCGCCCGGCTCGCGATGACCGCCTCTGGCGCAACCGCAATGGCCGAGCCTTTCCGTGCTGCCGGCCTGCATAGCGGGTTGTACGTCATCCCTCTTTGCGCCCTGGCAGTTTCGCTCGTTCTTTTCTTTGCCTCCCGCACCGTAGCGGCCGACATGCACGAACTGCATCTTTGGATGGCTCAACCGGCAGGGAAGCCCGCCTTCGCCGTCGAAACTCAAAACTGAACATTAGCCCCTGGCCCAGCGGTCGCCTTTTTTCTGGAAACATTTTGTCTGTGTCGTCGTCTATACCTATAGCTGTCTATAGGAGCCACCGTGGCCAAACCCCAAAATGACGTCCTCCAGGGCACCTTGGCCCTACTCGTCCTCAAGACGCTTGCGCGAGGCTCGAGACACGGCTACGGGATCACTCTCCACATCCAGATGGTTTCAAAAGACGTCTTGCGGGTTGAGGAAGGTTCGCTCTATCCCGCACTCCATCGCATGGAGCAGGAAGGATGGATCAGCGCGGAGTGGGGTACCACGGAGAACAACCGCCGCGCTCGCTACTACCAACTGACCTCCAAAGGTCGCAAGCAGCTCGCCGAAGAAGAAAAGAGCTGGGCGCGGCTTACCGAAGCAGTCGCGCACGTCCTGCAGTTTGTCTGAGAGGAAGGTGCTGTGTGTCGTTGCTCAAGCGTTTACGCAGCTTGTTTCAGAAAGACGAATTGGATCGCGCTCTGGGCGAAGAACTTCGCTCCCACGTCGAGATGCGAGCGCAGGACAACATTGTCGCTGGGATGACGCCGGACGAAGCGCATTACGATGCGCAGCGCCGTTTCGGGAATTCCACTCTCTTGAAGGAGGACACGCGAGCAGTGGATATCATCGGTTGGCTCGACACCGCCGCACGTGACCTGCGCTACGGGGCCCGCACGCTCCGAAAAAATCCCGGTTTCACTGCGGTCGCCGTCCTTACTCTCGCCCTCGGCATCGGCGCCAACACCGCCCTATTCTCCGTCGTCAATGGCGTGCTCCTCAATCCGTTGCCCTATCCGCACCCGGAGCAGCTCGTCACCCTGCACGAGAGTAAGCCCAATTTCGAAACTGGTTCCATTTCCTATCCCAATTTTCGCGACTGGCAGAAGGACAACCACACCTTTTCCTCCATCGCCATAGCTCGCGGCTATTCCTACAGTCTCACGGGCATTGGCGAAGCCGAACAAGTGCAGGCGAGATTTATTTCTTCCGACTTTTTCCCTTTGCTCGGCGTAAACCCCATCGTTGGCCGCACCTTTGTCGCAGGAGAGGATGAAATCGGCGCCGCACCAATAGCGATGATCAGCGCGGGCCTGTGGAACCGCAAATTCGGCTCCTCGCCCGCCGCCGTCGGAAAGAGCCTCACTTTGGATGGCAGGGACTATACGATCGTGGGGGTCGTTCCTGCAAATTTCGAACTCTTCCTTAGGATCTCTCGTGTTCGTGTTGCCGACGTGTACGTACCCATCGGCCAGTGGAATAACCCGCTGCTCCCCAAGCGCGGCGCTGGTTTGGGCGTTCACGGCGTCGGCCGGCTCAAGCCGGGCGTCACCATTGAGCAGGCTCGCGCCGATATGGATCAAATCTCCCGCAACCTTGCAGCCGCCTATCCCGATACCAACAAAGGCATCAGCGCGAGTCTTATCCCATTCCGGGACGACATGGTCGGAAATGTCCAGCCGATTTTGCTCGTGTTGCTCGGCGCTGTGGGATTTGTGTTGCTCATCGCGTGCGTCAACGTCGCCAATCTCCTGCTCGCGCGTTCCACCGGCCGCAGCCGCGAATTTGCCATTCGCGCTGCGTTGGGCGCAGGCCAGGCACGATTGATTCGCCAGCTTCTCACCGAAAGTATTCTCTTGGCCCTCGCCGGCGGTGGGCTCGGCCTGCTCTTGGCGCAATGGGCTACACGAGCGGTGCTCGCATTGCTCCCCGCCGAACTCCCGCGTGCGGCAGAAATCCGGCTCGACGCCCACGTTTTGATATTCACGGCGGTAGTTTCGCTGCTTGCCGGAATTCTCTTCGGCTTGGCGCCCGCGCTCAAGACGTCGCATCTCCGCTTGCACGAAACCCTCACGGAAAGTGGCCGCGGCTCGAGCGGCGCTCGCCAACGTGCGCAGGGCGTTTTCGTCGTCCTTGAAATTGCCATGGCGCTTGTCCTACTGATTGGCGCGGGCTTGATGGTCCGTACGCTCGCTCATCTTTGGAGCGTCCAGCCAGGATTTGATCCCGCGAACGTTTTGACCTTCGGTCTGTCGCTGCGGCCTTCTATGATGACCGCCAGCCCGGATGCTATCCGCGCCGACATTCGCGGGGTCCATGACAAATTCAGCTCGACCTCGGGCGTGCAGGCTGTCTCTCTGTCATGGGGCGCATTCCCCATGGGCAGCGACGACGAGCTTCTCTTCTGGCTTGACGCCCAGCCAAAACCATCCAGCGAAAACGACATGAACTGGACGTTGAGGTATATCGTGGAGCCTGACTATCTCAAGACGATGGGCATTCCCCTCAAACGGGGTCGCTTCTTCTCTCCACAGGACAATGAGCATGCTCCGCACGTCGCCGTAATTGACGATATCTTTGCCCGCAAATTTTTCGGAGATGCGAATCCCCTGGGCAAACGCATTAATTTTAATGATGGTGCCAGCCAGACGGAGGACAACAAAGCCGAGATCGTCGGTGTTGTCGGCCACGTAAAACAATGGGGGCTCGACGCGGATGACACCAATCAGGTTCGCGCGCAAACGTACATGCCCTTAATGCAGTTGCACGACGACGCCATAAAATTGGCCCCCTCTGGCTTGGACGTGATCGTCCGCGCCGACGGTACGCAGCCCGCGTTATTCGACTCTCTTCGCCGCGCAAGTCAGCAAATGAGCGTTGACCAAGTCATCTCCGGCGCGCAGACCATGAACGAAGTCATTTCCGATTCCCTCGCCATGCGCCGCTTTTCCATGATTCTCTTCGGCGTGTTCGCAGCTTTAGCTCTCCTGCTATCGAGTGTCGGCATTTATGGCGTCATCTCCTATCTTGTCGGCCAGCGCACACGCGAGATCGGCATCCGTATCGCCCTCGGCGCGCGCCGCACGGACGTCATGCGCCTCGTCTTGGGCCAGGGTGTGAAAATGGCATGCATTGGCGTAGTCATCGGACTCGCCGCTTCGCTTGGCTTAACCCGCTTGATGGCCAACATGCTCTATGGCGTGAGCCCCACGGACCCGCTCACGTTCGCAGGTGTCGCGATTCTGCTCACGCTCGTTGCGCTCACGGCGTGTTACATCCCGGCGCGGCGAGCGATGCGGGTCGACCCGATCGTGGCCCTTCGCTACGAATGATGGACCAGCAGCAAAGGAAAGGTAACAAATGTCCCTGTTCGAACGCTTGCGAGGCATGTTTCACAGAAACAAGTTGGATCGCGATGTCGACGACGAACTGCGCTCGCACCTCGAAATGCGCGCCGCAGACAATGCCGCCGCCGGCATGACCCCCGACGAAGCGCGTTACGACGCGCAGCGTCGCTTCGGAAACACCACACTGGTGAAAGAGGACACTCGAAAAGTGGACATCATCGCCTGGCTGGACACAGCCGCGCGGGACCTTCGCTACGCCGTTCGCATGCTGCGCCGCAGCCCGGGCTTCACCGCTGTCGCCATCCTCACGCTCGCCCTCGGTATCGGTGCCAATACCGCCATCTTCTCTGTCATCAACGCCGTCCTATTACGTCCGCTGCCCTATCCCAATTCCAGGCATCTTGTCCGTGTCGAAGAGCGTCACGATGGCTGGACCGCTACCGGTGTCAGCTATGCAAATTTCCTGGATCTAAAGAACAATTCGCAATCTCTTTCCGATGTTGCTGCGATGCGCTGGTGGACGGCCAATCTCGTCGACGGCGGCGAGCCAGAAAGCGTTCAGAGCGCCCTCGTTTCCGCCGAATATTTTCCCGCGTTGGGCATCCAACCTTTCCTCGGCCGCGCCTTCACCACAGAAGAAGATCAACCCGGGAAAGACAATGTTCTTCTGATCGCTCACGGACTTTGGCAGCGGCGCTATGGTTCGAATCCGGAAGTTGTCGGGCGGATAATCAAAGTCAACGATGAGCCTCGGACCATCATCGGCGTCATGCCGCCCGGTTTCCGCGAACCCTTCCACTGCGAGATCTGGGCTCCTCTGGTCGCCACCGGTGATCTCAGCACGAATCGCCGCTCGCACTTGCTCATGGCGTTGGCGCAACTTAAGCCGGGCATCAGCCTTGGCCAGGCCAACGCCGAAATGCGGCTCGTCTCCGAGCGCATTCAAGCGCAAAACTCCGGCGTCGATCCGGGATTCATATTTGGCGCTGCAGATTTCCAGGAACGCGCTGCCGCGCCGCTCCGCACTCCTCTGCTCGTCTTGCTCTGTGCCGCGGGTGGCGTCCTCCTGATTGCCTGCACTAACTTGGCAAGTCTCCTCCTCGCTCGCGGCGCCACACGTGGCAAAGAAATCGCCATCCGTGCATCCTTGGGCGCTCCGAGCTCCCGTCTGGTTCGCCAGCTTCTGACGGAGAGCCTGTTGCTCGGCGTTCTTGGAGGCGCCGCCGGGCTCATGATCGCTCTCTGGTGCGTAAGTCTCGTCAAAGAGCCCCCCTTCAACAAGCTTGTGGGTTACGCCGGTGTGAGCCTTGATGAGCGCGTGCTTCTCTTCGCCGTTGGCGTCACTTTATTCACGGGCATCCTCTGCGGTCTCGCTCCTGCGTTTCAATCGACGCGTGGCAGTACCATCGCCGTGGCCCAACTGCACGGCAGAGCGACCGCCGGAATCCGGAACGTCCGTTTGCGCAGCTTTTTTGTGGTTTCGGAGGTCGCTCTCGCTTTCGTCCTCTTGGTCGGTGCCGGACTCCTGATTCACAGTTTCGCCGCCATTATGCGTTTACCACTTGGTTTCCAGCCGGACAACGTAGTGACTATGCAGCTTTTCATGTCGCCCGCCCGCTATTCGAGCGATGGCCCGCAGGCCAGACAATATTTGCACCGCATCCTCGAGAGACTCGAGTCTGTGCGCGGCGTACAAAGCGTCGGTATGATCGATGCCTTGCCTCTTACCGGCGGCGCTTCCACCGACATCGAGATCGTCGGCCGCCCCATCCCCGATCCCAACGACGAACCCGAGGTGGATATCCGGATCGTCAGCCCCGGCTTCTTCCGCACGATGGAGATTCCGCTTCGGGCAGGCCGCTGGTTCACCGAACGCGACACCTTCGAAGCCCCTCGCGTCATGATCATCAATGAAACGATGGCGCGCAAATTTTGGCCGGACGAAAATCCGATCGGCCGCCGCGTCACGATGAAGGATTGGGGCCCGCCCCTCACCGGCGAAATCGTTGGAATTGCCAGCGACGTCAAACTGGATTTCCCGGATGCTCCGATCGCTCCGGCGCTCTACTGGTCCTATCAGCAGTTTCTCAACCCGTTCAGCTCGATCGTCGTTCGCCTCAATGCCGATGCCAGGATAGTTCTCCCGGGCATAAAAAGTGCGATTTGGTCCGTAGACAAAGAACAAACCATCGCAAGCATTCAAACCTTCGACGATATCCTCTCCGATACACTGACAACCCGCCGAATCAACATGGCCATTCTCGCCATTCTGGCTGCACTCGCTCTGCTCCTCGCCTCGCTCGGCATTTACGGCGTGCTCGCCAATTCGGTTGTCCAACGTACCCAGGAAATTGGCGTGCGCCTGGCCCTTGGTGCTCGCCCCGGCCAAGTGCTCGCACCCGTTGTCGGGCATGGTATGCGCTTGACCATGCTCGGACTCGCGCTCGGATTGGCCGCCGCCCTGGCCGTCACGCGGCTCTTGACCGGCCTTCTTTTCGGGATAAAACCGACCGATCCACTCACCTTTGCGGGCGTCGCGATTCTGCTCACCTTCGTAGCGCTCACGGCGTGTTACATTCCGGCTCGTCGCGCCACGCGCGTCGATCCCATCGTTGCCCTCCGCCATGAATGATTGTCAGGGGCAACGTCTGCGATAATCCTTCGCCGAACCCGCCTCCTTTGGGAGTGCGACAGTTTACCCCTGCTCCTGTCGGGGCCCGGCTGCCACTTTTGCAGTTGCTCCGCTGCTTCAATTTCGAATTGCACTCTCGATGAAGGAGATCGTTGGTTTTATAGTTTTCTCTCTCCAACGCAGTTGGTAACCGAATACCTCCGCCATGCGTAGTAACATCGAGAGCTTATGATGGCAACAGGCAACGGTTCCACTGTGCGGGCGGAACGCGTTTCGCGCCACTATCAGATGGGTTCCGCGCTGATTCGAGCGGTGGATGACGTCACGCTGGATGTCCGCGCCGGCGAATTCCTGGCGCTGCTCGGAAGTTCCGGGTCGGGGAAGTCCACGCTCTTAAATCTCATGGCGGGTCTGGATCGCCCCACGTCCGGCGCCATCTTCGCGAAGGGCCGTAATCTTTCCGAGATGAACCCGCTCGAGCTGGCGCGCTATCGCAGCCGCAGTGTCGGGATGGTTTTTCAGTCTTTCAACCTCCTTCCGCGCATGACCCTCGAGGAGAACGTCGAGCTGCCCTTGCGCCTTGCCGAAGTGGATCGCGGTGAGCGCGCGGGGCGCGTGCGCGAAGCTCTCGAGCGCGTGCGTCTCGAAAATCGTTTGACGCATCGCCCCAGTGAGCTTTCCGGCGGGGAACAGCAACGGGCCGCGTTGGCGCGGGCGCTGGTGAATCGCCCTACCCTGCTTCTGGCCGACGAGCCAACCGGCAATCTCGACAGCGCCACCGGTGAATCCGTCATGGTCTTATTGCGCAAAATCCAGCAATTGCTCGGAATGACCATCGTGCTGGTCACGCACGAACGTCCTCTGGCGGAGCGCTTCGCCGATCGCATCACCTTTGTTGCTGACGGCAAGTTGGTTAGCGACGGGGTGAAATCGTGAAAGCCGGCGATCTCGGCGAACTCGCTCTCCGCAATCTGCGCGAGGCCATCTTGCGCAACTCACTGACCACGATGGGAATCGCCGTCGGCGTCGCTTCTCTGGTCGCCATGCTTTCGCTTGGCGTCGGCCTGCAAGAGCTGGCCTCGAAGCGCCTGGCCAATTCCGGTTTGTTTGATACCGTGCTCGTCACCTCGCGTCGCAACCTGCGTGATTTCAACCGCCCCTCCGCGGAAAAATCTGCGTCCCCGCAAAAACTGCGATCTCTCGACGAAGACGCCCGCAAGGAAATGGAACGCTTGCCGAATGTCATCGAAGTTTATCCGCAGATTCGCTTCCCCACGGAAGTGCGTTACGCGGGCAATCCCTATTCCACGGTCGTGGCGGGCGTGCCCGCTTCGGCCCGTGGGAATGGCGCCTACGATGGCATGCAAGGCAGCTTTTTTTCGAGCCCCGGTGCCGAGGAAGCCATCCTGCAGATCGAATTTGCCAAGGACTTATCCGATCAGCCTCCCACGTTGATCGGCAAGGAGCTGGTGGTGCGCTACGTCGAGCGTCAGCCGCTCGCGCCCCTGCGTGCAACGGCGGATCCGCCAAGCGCCGGGAATGTCGACCGCTCCGCGGTTACATCTTCCAATGACAGCGCGAGCGAAGGTTTTTCCATTGTTCCGCGGGAGAAGAAACTCCGCATTGTCGGCATTGTCGAGACCGAACCGGCCGCCGGGTTTGCCGGTTACGGCAACGGCCGCTTGTTCATCCCGCTCGAGGTTGCGTCGGCGTTGCGGGCGGCACAGGTGAATGATTTGCGGGATGCCGTGCGCACATCGAACGGCAAACCCAGCTATGCAAACCTGACCGTTCGCGCCAAGAGCCCCTCGCAGGTGGAAGCGATTGAAACCTCCATCAAAAACATGGGCTTCTCCACCTTTTCCTTGCTCGACGCCACCCGCAATTTGCGTCTCTTTTTCACCATCTTCGATCTTCTCCTCGGCATCTTCGGCAGTTTGGCGCTCACCGTCGCCACCATCGGTATTATCAACACTCTGGTAATGGCCATTCTTGAGCGCCGCCGCGAAATCGGAATCCTCAAGGCACTCGGCGCCGCCGACCGGGACGTGAAACAGCTCTTCTTCGTCGAAGCCGGAGTCATGGGTCTGCTGGGCGGGGTCTTCGGCGTGGGTATCGGCTGGCTCATCGGCAAGGCCGTGACCTGGGGTACGAATCTCTATCTACAGCGCCAGAATTTGCCCCCGGCCCATGTGTTCTCTGTGCCTTGGTGGCTGGTCCTGAGTGCGATTGCCTTCGCCATCGTCGTGAGCCTCGCCGCCGGGCTTTATCCCGCAACGCGCGCCGCGCGTCTCAACCCCGTCGAGGCCTTGCGGTATGAATAAATCCCGGCTCCTTGCTGGGGCTGCGTTGCTCTTGGGTTGCCTCGCGTTGTCTCGCCCCGTTTTCGCCACCGGCCGAGCCGAGTGTCTTTCCGCATCTAGCAAAATCCTGGGTCATCCCGTCGCCTACTGCGTACTCCTGCCGCCCAGCTACGACGCGGAAAAGGCGCGCCGCTATCCCATCCTCTATCTTCTTCACGGCCTCGGCGACAACGAGCAAATGCTCATCCATTCCGGCGGTTTCAATCTTGTCGAAGATCTTTGGGAGCGCCATCAGCTCGGTGATTTGCTGATTGTCACACCGGATGGGGGTTCCAGCTTCTACATAAATTCCCGCGACGCCCACCGTCGTTATGAGGATTTCTTTCTCCGGGAATTTTTGCCGCAGATTGAAAAACGCTATCGCACCCAGGCCGGGCGGGCATCCCGCGGCATCGCCGGAATTTCCATGGGCGGATACGGCGCGCTGCATCTCGCCTTCCGCCATCCGGAGCTCTTCGGCTCCGTTGGCGCCCACAGCGCGGCCCTGCTTGAAAGACTTCCCACGGTCACGGTCAGCGATTCCCGCCAACTTGCCAGGTCGCGGATTCTCGGTGACGTCTTCGGCACACCGCTCGACCCCGTCTTCTGGAAACAGAACGATCCGCTGACCATCGCCCGCACCGCCAGCCTCGCCGGATTGCAAATCTACTTTGATTGCGGCTCCGAAGACGATTTTGGTTTCGACGCCGGTGCCATAGCTCTGGACAAAGTGCTCGGCTCGCGCCACATTCCCCACGAGTTCCACCTCTACCCCGGCGGTCACAACTGGGCCTATGTGGCGGAGCATCTGCCCGCTCTGCTCCAATTTCATTTCCGCGTATTCGAATCAGCCTCGCGTCATCGAAATTCGCCTCCATGACGACGGGAGGAATGAGCGCCGCGCTCCTATCAACGATGGGTTGCGCAGCGCTCTAGGGGGTTCTGGCCGGTGGATAGTGGCTTCGCTGAAGTACTGCCGTTGGTAGGAGCCCATTCGCGGAACGTCGCTCTGCGTTCTTCCTGATGGCACGCACTCTCCGCAGGAGTTTTCACAACGTTTGACAACAAGTGCAGGAGGCTTGCCAAAGCGCAGCTAGCAAGATCTTGTTTACAAGTCGTTTAGGAGCGCCCTTTTTTGCAGGATTGCTTCGATTCGGGAACCTGTCTCCGCATGGAACACTCCCGGACCGAATGGGACAATACCCGGGTGCGTTAGCACCGGACAAAATCCTCTTCTCGATTTCGAATTTGTTCATCGGTCAGCAGCCCGGCCATGACTCTTCCAAGTACGGCAGTTCGCTAAATTGAGAAATTCGCCGTTCCTCTTAATGTCATCTTTACATCACGCCTACAGCCGTTTCTTCCTCCGCCGCTTGCGTAATCGACGTTCTTCTCCCCCTTCTCCGTGTGGGAAATTCCTCATAAAGTGGCCGCTCCGCTAACAGTCGAATGAATTCCTTCAGATAGGCCGGCGCTTGCTGATCGCGCAATTGCGCAACCGACCAAGTCCGGCGAAAGCCTTGAGCTGTCACTGGCAGTCCGATCACCCCCCCGGACGCCAGTTGCGGCGCGGCGGCCCACCGCGGCAGAGCGGCGACCCCCAAGCCGGCTCTCACCATCTCGACGATCCCCTCCGTCAACGTCACTTCCTGGATTCTTCGCGGTCTCACCCCCGCCGGCTCGAGAATTTCCCTCAGCACCGTGCATTCCTCTTTCGGCGGATAAATAATCAGATTTTCTCGGGCAAGGTCTTCGGCTTCCACGTATTTCTTTCCCGCAAGCCGGTGTTCCGGCGGCACGATGATATACAGTTCGTCCTCAAACAGCGGGGTGTAGACGATCTTGCGATTCCGGATCGGGTCGCATGCGATCGCCAGATCCAGTTTGCCTTCCAACAAGGCTTTGAATGGATTATCCGTGGCCTCGACCACCAGCTGAAATTCCACGTCCGGAAATTTCTTCTGAAAAAGTTTCAGCCGGGTCGGCAGCCAGTAGTAAACCGTGTAGCATTGTGTCGAGAGCCGGATGAGCCCCTGCGAGCCCGGATCCCGTTTCTGGATATCCGTCGCAGCCCTGTCCAGCTCCGACAGGACATTCTTCGCTGCCTGCAATAGCCGCTCCCCCGCCGTTGTGATCACCATCTTTCTATTCCGGCGTTCGAAGAGTGGCGCGCCCAGCTGTTCCTCTGCATCCCGCAATTGATGGCTCAGGGCGGACTGCGTCAAATGCAGCCGGTTCCCTGCTTGCGTGACACTTCCCGTTTCCGCAATGGCGGCCACAAGCTTCAGGTGGCGAATCTCAAGGTGCATGGAGGACCCCTTTTGACCTGACATGAATCCTGCTCATTTAGACGATGAAATCATTCAATCTGCTTCTTTCTTTTCTTGCGTCCTGCGCTCCGTCTAATAAGCAGTACGCGCCACGGCTATTCGAAACGGGGGACATATTGGCGGGCGAGAACCATTTTGGTTGCAAAAGGGCTTCTTGAAAGTGCGCCCTGCCTCCTACAGTTCGACGAAGTAATGCGGATAGAAGGCTTCCGCGTTTCACCGTAGGCTAATTGGACGGTCTTATTTCCCGGAGACTTGCCGCATGGGCATTCTCAATTTAATGGCTCAGGAAGCGCTCAAGCCGCTCGACCGGGAAACAGTTCGTGGCACCGGCGCGAGGTCTGTGGCGAAAACTCTCGCCGGCGCCGGCGGTTTCTGCGTTCTTGCTTTGGTCTTTCTTTTACTGACGCCTCCGGCTCTCCCGGATAAATCCGATGTCATCTTCGTCCCATTCCGTACCGCGCAGTCCATGATCCTTGTAGATGCCCGCGTCAACGACAATCGCGTCACGCTTTTGCTGGATACGGGCGCCAATCACACCATCGTCAGCGCCAAAGCCTACGGCATTCCGCAATTTCAGTTGCAGGGCCTCCATCGGAAGGATCACGACCCCGGATTAACGGGGGATTCTTTGCGCCTTCGGGCGGACTTAGCGTTCGCCAATCGAGTCTGGGTCTCCCAGCCCGTTTCCGTAATGAATGTAGACGAACTTACTCGGCGTTTTGGGACTCAGGTAGATGGATTACTCGGTCAGGACCTTCTGCGGGAATTTCGTTCCGTTCGCATCAACTACAAGTCTCACGTCATCGAACTGGAACAATAGAAACCTTTTTCCAGAACAACATTCCTGATTGCGACTCTCTTATTACTGAATTAGCAGCACGGCGGTCGGCTGCGCAGCTGTCAGCTTATGCGGAAGCGCGGCCTGACTTCTGCGGCGCGCCACGCTCCTGGCCGCCCCGTTTAAGGTAGCGGTACAAACTTGTGCGACCAATGCCGAGGATTTGTGCTGCCCGCAGCCGGTTGCCCTGACACATCGCAAGCACCCGCTGGATGTGCACGTTGCGCACTTCCTCGAGTGATAGTGGACGCCAGGTCTCGCCTTCCGCCGAACGTGGCCCGCGCCGCTGCAAATGTTCCGGCAGATCATCCAGGTCGATGAAATCGCCCGGCGCGGTAATGCACGCGCTCGAAATCACGTTTTCGAGCTCCCGTACATTCCCAGGCCAGTTGTGCTGCAGCAGCACGCTCTGGGCCCGCCGCGTCAAACCGGAAAAATCCTTTCCGTAAGCTTCGTTATATTTTTTCAGGAAGAAGTGCACCAGCAGGGGAATGTCTTCCAGCCGTTCCGTCAGCGACGGAATCCGGATCTGGATCGAGCTCAGCCGGTAAAAGAGGTCCTCGCGGAAGCGTCCTGCGAGAACTTCCGCGCGAAGGTCCCGGTTCGTCGCGGCAATCAGACGCACGTTGACCTGCCGCACTTCGGGTGAACCGACTCGCTGGATCTCGCGGTTCTGAATCACGCGCAGCAGCTTCGCTTGCATCGCCAGCGAGGTCTCACCGACTTCGTCCAGAAATACCGTGCCGCCGTTCGCATATTCAAAGAGTCCCGGCCGCGTATCCGTCGCTCCCGTGAACGCCCCGCGCACGTGTCCAAAGAGCTGGCTTTCCAGCAACGTGTCCACCATCGCGGAACAATTGCATACCGCCAGCCGCTGTTGGCTGACCGGGCTGATCTGATGCATGGCCCGCGCCACCAGCTCTTTTCCCGTCCCCGTCGGGCCCACGATCAGAACATTCGTGTAATGTCTGGCCACTTTTCGCGCAAAATCGAATACTTCCAGCATCGCCGGACTTTTTCCCACAATTCCGTGAAACTCCAGGTCCCGCAGCAACTGTTCTTCCAGCGCCCGCACCCGCCGGCGCTGGTCGTACAAAGCCGCCACTTCGTCCAGCGTGCGCTTCAGCCGGATCCGGTTGATCGGCTTCGGAAGAAAATCCGTCGCCCCTCGCCGGATGGCGTCCAACGCCGAATCCAGTGTATATTCTCCAGTCATTACTATAACGTGTACTCCAGGATCGCTTCGCAGTGCCCGGTCCAGAAATTCGTATCCATCTATTCCCGGCATGTGTACGTCCGCCAGGACCAACCGGCATCGCCCGGTGCGCACCAGTCGCAGCGCCTCCTCGGGATCGGCAGTGGCAATGGGCTCATATCCCATATCCTCGATGAGCGCCGATAACACGTCCAGTTGCCCCTGATCGTCATCCAGAATGCACGGCGTCAATGACGTCTTCAGAGTGGCGATTTCGACGGTCTTATAAGGCGCGTGCGCTTGTGCCACGCCCTACCTATTGGCACGGTTTGTGCCATCCTCACAATTTCTTGTTTCAAACCGGTGAAAGCCGTGCGTTCTCCCCGCCGCCCCGCCGCTCTCCAACTAACCGTTTCTTTGCCAAGGGCTTACGCCGGCAGGATCCGTAATCGCGATTCGTCTGAAATCCGCGCACACAAGCTTCAGCGCGTTCCCATCTTTTTTCCCAGGTTCATTTTGGTTCACCGTGCCGTTTCGGCTCGGAAAGACCCTACCCCACTCCACAGCGAAGGGCCGTCGCGCTCCCGTCTTCCGCCCCTGCGAGGTCGGGATTCTTGCCGGCTTCGCTAGGGTTGTGTTGGTCCCGCCTCCTTGAGGCGCGGGCGCACCGCGATCAGTTGAAACTGGTAATGGCCGTCAGGCCGGGAGCTTGCGGAATGGGCTTCATACGGCACCGGGTAAGAGCGCTCTGCCGACATGGGCTGGAGGAGCCGCACAAACACATGGGTACCTTCGGGGAGCATGCGGCGCAACACCACGTGTTTACCCGACTGTTCGTTCCACTCGAGCTCGCACTTTTCCACGAAGAACCCTTCCGATTCATCCCAGCCGGAGACCTCCACGCTGTAATGGCTAGTGGTGGGATAGCGGGCAGGCACAAGCATGAGAAACCTCCGCCAGAGAGAACTGCAGAGCGAGGACCAAAGCCGGGCTTGATAGAGCTAGGAAAACAAGGCGGTTAGGAGAATGTTCCCCTTTCGCAGTAGTGCAGCGGCGAGACAGTTGACGGGGAAGTGCACCGCTTTGAACCATCGAACCTCAAACAAATAGTAAAACCAGCCCGTGCCTCCGCACGAAAGTCGCATATTGCGCGGCCATGGGCGTCAAAAATGGCCTCGCAGCAGCAAGTTGGTCGCAAAGAATTCGACGTAGCGGTAAAAGCTGCGGAAGACCAGCAGCGCCACGAGAAGCCCCAGCATCGCATAGCTGTTGCCGCGCAGCCAATCGAGGTAGCGCTGGGCGCGCTCTTCGTTCATGAAAAGCATGATGCCGGTGCTGCCGTCCAGGGGAGGAACCGGCAGCAAATTGAATGTGCCCAAGAGCATGTTCAGAAAGAAAAAAGCCAGCAGCGCCGTGGTGGGAAGGTCGAACCCACTCCCGGAGGGGTTGCCGTGCAGCCAGTGCAAGGCGGCGCCTATGCGAATCCCCGCGGCTGCGAGCAGCATCAACGAAAAATTTGCAGCCGGGCCGGCCAGCGCCATCCACGCCGCGCGGCGGGGATGGTGGCGTTCCCATAGCGGGTCGTACGGCGCGCTGGCCCACCCGATCATCGAACCGGACATGAAGAACGCCAGCAGGGGGATAACCACCATGCCGAAAGGCTCGCGCCGGATATGAGGGATAGGATTGAGCGAAACCTGGCCGCCGAGCGCGGCCGTCTCGTCCCCGCCCAGCTTGGCGACCAGCGCGTGCGAGGCCTCGTGACACGTGGTGGAAAAAAGAAAAGCAACATACCAGATGAAGCCGTTGACAAGAAGATCCGGTGTGAGGTCGGGCATGAAAGAGTCAGCGTAGAGGTTTCGCGAACCGTTTGCAAGGGACGTAGCCATAGTTTGGTGCAGCCAACTCCCTTAGCGTACTCGGATTCTCCCTGACTGACGGGTGCCAAGCGAAAGGATAGCACTTTCAGAATTCATCGTGGAGTGGAGCGGAAGGCAAGATGCTTCACGGCCCTAAGTTTTCAGGGTGACTTCTTGTCGAGTGAGTTCGGCGAAGGCAGGCCGAGTGACTTGATGAAGCTCACAAGCTGCCAGCGTTGTGGTTCGGGCAGCTTGGACCAGACCGGCATGCCACGGCGGACCACACCGTTTGTTAGAACCCAGAAAATAGCTCCCGGCGCGGCGTCCTGAACTTCTTCGGCGCGGAGACTGGGAGCCTTCTTTGAGCCATCTCCGGTCTTGCCGTGGCATTCGGAACAATGTTGTTCGAATAGATTTTGCCCAGCGGCGATAGCATCCGGGTAATTCTCAAAAGGATTGCGTTTGCCGCGGGCCTTTTCGGGGGCTTTGGCGAGGTCCGCGTAAACTCGTGCATCGCCTTGGTATTTGTAGTGGGAAGACTTCTCCTGTTGGGCGAAACTGACCGAGGCGGTGAGCAGAGCGGCCGCGGCGGAAAGCGCGGCGATGTATTCCTTCACCGGCGGCCTCCGAAGATACGGCTGACCATCTCACTGAAGCCGGAAATTTCCCGCGAAATTCCGCACCGCAGGAGGAAGCGGTGGCTGTTGTCGTTCAATCCAAATCCCGAGGAGAGCCGCAGCGTCCACCCCGAGGGCAGGTTCCATGCGATGGCGGGCGCGAGGTAGTGCGAGGTATCTTTGAGGCCAAAGCTGTGGCGGTCGCCGAGACCTCCATACATTTCCACACCGGCAACAAAATTTTGGGGACAGAGAGTGCACCGCGTGGCAGAGGCTTTCATCGCCAGAGGATGGCTTGCGCCGAGGGCGTATCCGAATTCCCAAGGATGATTTGAAAGGTTCTTCGCCGCCAAAACATTTTCGCTGAAATTCCATCCCTTGAGGGTACTGGAAAGGATGAGCTTCAACTCCACCTCGTGGATGTGTTCCTTGCGTGCTTCGGCGTTGGGCAGGAGGAAATCAGCCTGCACGTCGTGACCCTCGACTTCTTTCAGAATCTTGTCAGCGCCATTCTTGCTTTCATATTCGAAATAGAGGACGGGGTTAACGAAGTGCTCCATCTTGAGCGGGCGGATTCGATTCTCCCAGCGATAGCCGGTGAAGATTGTGCTTTCGTTAAATGTGGTTTGGCCTTCGAGGTAGAATTCCGTGGTCCACCACGCCGTGGCCCCGTATTCAAACTCCGACCAGAAGGCATGAAAGTTGTTGCCACCCCGCTGGGTGCCGAAGGTGGAGAAGTACTCAATCTCAAGATTTCCCGGCTCTTCCAGATAGTGATTGTACGTAACTATGTACGGACTCTCTTGGCCCCGGACCGCCGGAGTCACAAAGGTGAGAGAAACAAGAAGGAGAATCCCAGGAAGGCATCTAGCGGAGGCGGAGGGCAAGATTTCTCCTTGCAAGTGATTTGCAACTAGAAATAAGACTAACATGGTCCTATATGAGTTGCAACCCGGGGGAGCTCACTCGTGAACGTTGCCGTTCGCGCCCGGCACATTCCGGGCGGATCGTCACGCACTCGAGCGGGGCACCGGGCTCCAATACAGATTTTTGGGGGTTTTACGGCCGAACGCTGTCGAGCCACGAGGAAAAGTGCAGGAAACCGTCGGAGTTATTATTTTCTCCGTTTGGGGAAGTAAGCTTTTCCTTCTGGAAGGCTCCCAGGACATCCGCGGCATTGTGTAAGTCTTGTCGCTCTTCAGATGCGCTACGGTCAGCGGCTAATTCCTGAAAGCGAGTGAGGATAGCTCTTTCCGCCAGTGCTACCAACTCCTGCAATCTGTTCGGGTCACGCTCATTCAACAACTCAACATAGAGTCTGCGCCATACTGGACCATCGAATCGGCGTCCGATGGGGGTATCTTTTTCCGACGGCAACCCGGAGTGGATATTTTCGGAATCAGCAGCGGTTGGAACGCTGTCGATTTGCATAGGCTTCAAGCTGGGTTTCATCCGTCACCCCCGAATGAGGCTACGTTGTGGTATGCCGGAGCGTTCCTGCCCGCAGTCAGTTTGCCAAGGTTCTTCTCTATCTCCTGGGGCATAAGAAGCTTCCGCAATTTAGTAACATTTTCAGATTGCCGCTGTCTGTGCTGTTTTGCACAGTGTCTGCCCCATGGGCTACGGGATGGGTTGAGGGGAGGGAAATCTCCGCACGCGCCAGTGGCGGATGCAGAGAACAATTTTTGATCCTCGCCGTGTTTTCTTGTGTCAATAGCAGAGCTTCAGGAACTCAGGGCAGGCTCATGGCGATGAAGGAACCATCGTTCGAGGACGATGTGACGCGAAAACCATCGACTCGCCAACAAGAAACGCGCCAAGGAAGAAACCAGCCACGTTGGGGCATGTCGGCCCAAGTCAAAAAACCATTCTTTCTGCGACCTGCCAAAACGCCCGGCGAGAAGACTGCGGTACGTTTCCGTAAGCTCGGGATCGTGGCTTCCCCGCGCGGCGAGGATGGCTCTTGCCGCGAGGAGGCCCGATTCGATCGCCGGCCGAATTCCTTCGCCGCTTTGGGAATACGCCAGGCCAGCCGCATCGCCGATCAACAGAAGGCCGTCGCCGGCAACATTTCGCTTGCTATATCCATATAACAAGTACGAATGTCCTAAGGGGGGCGAAGGCAGATCAAAAGCGACCTTTCCAGTCCTTCGCAGGAAGCTCAGAAAGTCGGCAACGTGTTTTGGGAGCGCATGAGAGTCCAGACGCCCCAAGCCGACATTGAGAAAGTTGCTTTTTCGAACGCACCAACCATAACCTCTCATGTCAGGGCAAAAATAAAGCTCCGGAATTTCGGGCTGGATGGTGCATTGCTGCCGCTGCCTCTCCGTCATCTCGAACTCGGTTTCCTGTGCGACAACACTGATTTCGCTGCGAGCTTCGGCTCCCCAGTATCGCGCCACAGGGCAAAAGTGCCCTCCGGCTCCGATGACAATACGGGCGCGGAACTGACCGTTCGCAATCCAATGATCGCCGGAGCGATCCAAGCTGGTCAGGGGCACGCCTTCGTGAATGCGCGCCTTGCAGCGCTTTAGTAAGAAATCGTCAAACTCACAGCGGCGAATTCCGTAGCTGATGGCCTTGCCGTAGTCTGTTTGCGCCTCGCGAGCACCGATGCGGCTGGTGCGAAACCCATGGATCGGCTGCAATACCCGGTTGCGGGAATACTCCGTAACATCGATCGCAAGCTCGTCGAGAACGGGAGGCGTGACCCATCCCCCGCACACCTTATTGCGCGGGAAGGTTTGCTTATCGATGATCAACGTGGTTAGCCCAGAGTCCCGCAATTTCCAAGCGCAGGAACTGCCAGCCGGGCCACCGCCAACGATCAAGACGTCGCATGCATCCATCTTGCTTCCTGCTCTTCGCGCTGCTCTCCCTGGTAGAGGTGGGTGCGGGTCCGCGGAATCCGCTGACAAGCGGTGCGGGCGAAGACGAGTTGAAAAAGTTGCAGCGTGCCGACACGAAACGCAGCGACCGCCCCAGCGAGGTAGAGGCGCCACGTTCGTACGAATTCCGGGCCGAACATGTCGGACACTTGCTTGGCCGACTCTTCGAATCGCTCGAGCCACTTCTCGAGAGTCCACTGGTAGTGGAACCGCAGGTTTTCGACATCAAGCACAGAAAAATCCCACGGTTCAAAGATGTCCCTCACCTGACCAAGCGTCGGCGCGTAAGCCCCGGGGAAGATGCGTTTTCTGATCCACGAGCTGAACGGAGACGGTCGATTGCGGCCGATGAAATGGAGAAGGCCGCGTCCGGTTTTGCCGAGCGAGCGGTGGATGACAGTCCCTAGTTCCCCGTAGTGCTCCAGTCCAACGTGTTCCAACATCCCTACGGAAACAAACGCATCATACTCTCCGGAGATGTTCCGGTAATCGTCTTCGATGAATTCCACCCAGGGACTGAGTCCCAATTCTTTCGCACGCCCGCGAGCCCAGAGCACCTGTTCCCGGGAAACATTGAATGCCCGAACGTTCACACCGTAATGCTTTGCCATGTGGAGCGCCAGCGCACCCCACCCGCACCCAGCATCCACGACACGCTCGCCGGGCTGAAGCTGCAGCTTGCGACACACGTAGTCCAGCTTGGCAATCTGCGCTTCTTCCAGTGTCATGAACGAAGAGTGGAAATAGGCGCAGGTATACACGAGCTGGGGGTCGAGCCAGAGCCGGTAGAAATCGGTGTTCAGATCATAATGACGATGGATATTCTCGCGAGATCCGCGCAGGGAATTGCGCTGGACGTATGCCATGAATTGTGAAACGAGCTTGGCGTACCAGTTCTGATGACCCATTTCGGAGATGGACCGGTACACAGCGCCGAGGGTACCGGTCAGATCTCCTTCGACGGTAATTCGCCCCTCGCTATATGCGTCGCCAAAGCCGATCTCCGGATCTAACATCAAGCGCAGGAGGGTTTGGCGATCCCGGATGATTATGTTGGCGGCGGGCAAGGCGTCCCTCGGTGAAACCGCAGCGCCGTTTCCGAGCGTGAGGCGGATGGGCGGGCGGCCGACCGATTCGTGGATTTTCCGCAGCAACCATTCATCGAATCTGGAGATTTTGTTCCGAGCAGACATGGGAAGATTGTCCTCTCTGAGTCCGCACGCTTTGGCGGATGTAACGACCTTCGAGTCGGTCTCTAAGATCCCCGGGCAATTGTAGATCATTCCCCATGGGCGATGCGAACCCCTCAGCTCTTTCGTGAGATTCGCCCGCCTGATCTGAAGTTGACGTGCCAGGGCGGTTTGCGTATGGTGTTTCGCAAACGTAGAGCAGAAATCGTAACTTCGGGGTCCAAGGCCGCTGAACTTTGGCGACAGTTCCAGAAGGAGGAGGCATGCTTAAAGTAACCCTGAGTGTCCTTGCAGTCTTGTTTGCACTTTTTACGTCGGAAGAACCAAAGCCCACTTCGGCCACATTTGTGACAGCTAGCGACGTCCAAGCTACGCTACAGAAAGCGCCCGCTTCGGCGGTGAGCGATCAGTCGATTCGCATGGTTGACTTGGGAGGTTTAGGGTACAACGTCGGCGTTTCTGTCGTCAGCCGGCCCAAGTCATCGACCCAAGGCGGCCCCGTGGAGCACGAAAAGGTGACGGAGGTTTACCACGTGATCGCGGGTTCCGGGACGCTCGTGACGGGAGGCAAGCTGATCGGGGCAAAGCCGAGAGCCGCCAACGCGCCCCAAGTTGCGCAGCTCAATGGTCCCAGTGTCTTCGGCACTTCGGTTGAGGGTGGCGAAACCCGCCGGATTTCACCGGGAGATGTGGTGATCATTCCTGCCGGGGTAAATCACTGGTTCACCGAAATTCAAGAATCCCTGACGTACATCGTGGTAAGGGTCGACCCAGAGAAAGTAGTGAATCCCAAGTGATAACCAGGCGTCACGCTCCACATAGGTAAGTGCGCGGGGCATATCTTCTTCCGAGGAGGCTGACGTGAATCACAGTCTGCGCGTTCGCAACGCTGTGGGAATTCTGATTTTGCTCGCTGGTGCCTTGTGGGGTCTCGCCCTTGCCCAGGAAAAGGGAGGCGAGAACGAAACCGGCCCCTACGAGGTTGTAGCCGGTTGGCCGCAACCGCTCGGGCACCCGGGATGGACCTGGGGGTCGCAAGGCGGCGTCTTCGCCGAGTCCCCCAACAGGATTTATATTCTTCAGCGCGGTGAACTTCCAATCCCCGAGAAAGCGCCAGCAGGTTATACCGGGGGCTATGGCGCGTTTGGGACACCGGCAACGCAGGGCAAGCCGCGCCTTGAAAACTGCATCCTCATCGTCGACGGCGAGGGCAAGCTGCTTGAGTCATGGACGCAATGGGACCATCTGTTTGCTGGCGGCCGCGGGCCTCACCACATCAAAATCAGCCCGTACGATCCGGAAAAGCACGTATGGGTCGTCGACGACATGGTGCATCAAGTTTTCGAGTTCACACACGACGGCAAACAGTTGGTGATGACGCTCGGCGAGAAGGGCGTGCAGGGAGAAGACGATAAGCACTTCGGAAGGCCCACCGACATAGCCTGGCTCCCCGACGGCACGTTTTTCATCAGCGATGGATACATCAACACACGCGTCGTCAAATTCGATAAGAGCGGAAAGTACCTGATGGCGTGGGGCAAGAAGGGATCCGGCCCCGGCGAGTTCAACTTGCCGCACGCGATCGACATTGATGCAAAACGCAGGGTGTACGTCTCGGATCGATCGAACAGCCGCATCCAGATTTTCGACGAGAACGGGAAGTATCTCAGCGAATGGGATCATATTCGTTCGCCGTTCTACATTATGATGACGGCAGACCAGCATCTTTGGGTCGTGGATGGCGTGACCAACAAGTTTTTGAAGTACGACTTAGAAGGGAAACTACTGTACTCCTGGGGCACCTACGGATCATTCCCCGGCGCCTTTTGGGGAATTCACCAGTTCTCCGTTGATTCGGATGGAAATCTATATGGAGCCGAGACCTACGGCGGTAGAACGCAGAAATTCCGGCCGAAGAAAGACGCTGACCCTGCAACGCTCATTGGACAGCCCGTGAAGATCACCTCGTCGCATGATTAGACCCGCAGCGACCCGCAAACCTTTCAACCTCGAAGGGAAAACAGGGAGTGATCCTGGCCTTCACGCGGGGCGTTCGAGACTTTCGCGATCCCACCTTCCGAGCATGGCAGCAGCCTCATAGGTGCTTTGACAGAAGTCCAGCACGGCCTTCTCGGGAGATTCGCAGGCGCGCGCGTCGTCATACATCAGAAGGAATTCATTGACCTGCGTACTGTAGAAGGCTTTCGCGGGGCGCACGGCGGCGTCGCGAAAGCCCGCCGGCTCGGGCGCGGCGTACGCATAAAAGGCGGGACCTGTGACATCCCCGCCGCCGGGCCAGAAGCCCACGCTGCTCACTTCGTGGGAATAGGCTTCCCGGGTGATGAGATCGGCGCCGGGACGCTCCGGCGCGCGGCGTCCGGAAAAACGCGTGACGCAAAGGTCGAAGCTTCCCCAGAAAAAATGCACGGGACTGACTTTGCCTATAAAATTCGAACGAAATTGCTTGAAGAGGAAGTCAGCGGTGACCAGGATGCCCCAGAAGCGATTGGCGTACTCTGGGTCGTAGGATGCGTGGATACGATCCTGGTCGAAGCGAACGGGATTGGGAATCTCCACGGCCATCGGCCAGATCTTCACGGTGATGCCGAGCCCGCGCAAGGCGGCCATGAACTCCTGGTAAAAATCGGCGACCGTGCGGGGAACCAGAGGAATTATTTTGGAATCACCTTGGCTCGTTACGATGGCGAGCGTGTGCGCAATAAAATCGAAGTCAATCTCGAAATTGCAAGTATCATAGGGAATCGGTGAGGTCGTCAAACCGCGCGCGGTGACGTAAAACGGGGTTTCCCACCAGTGGTTGACGCGAGGGCTCAAGGCCAAGCGCACTTTCCCCACGATCTGGGACCACATGTGCAGCGTGGCATACGTGTCTTTCCATTCGGCCAAGGGGAGCGCGGGCCAGGCTTGCGATTGATCCGGTACAGCTTTGCTGGTGGATGCGGTCATTTCTCATTCCTTCTTTTTCAGTAGATCAAGCGGCGGGTATGGATGATTATTCCAGGAAAATTTCGTCCACGAAACACCAGCGCCAGTCTTCGCCGGGCTCAAAGGATTGCATGAGGGGATGATTGGTCTGATGAAAGTGTTTGGTGGCGTGCTTGTTTTTGGAAGAGTCGCAGCATCCGACGTGTCCGCATATGAGGCAGAGGCGAAGATGCACCCAAGTGTCGCCGATTGCGAGACATTCTTTGCACCCGGCTCCACTCGGTTGCACTTTGCGTATTTCTTTCAGGTGAGTGCATTTCTGCTTTGCCATGTGGCCTCCGTCGTAGAGTTCTACTCGCTTGGATGGACCAGGGCGCTTGCCGGCGAGTCGGAATCTCCAGTTTGATTTCCAGTCGACTGGCAATTTACCTCTGACCGCGTTGGGATGCAATCGAAGAGCGGGACTTTTTGTGAGGATTCGCTCGCGTAGCCTCTTTGAGTGAACCGATACATCTTCCGGGCGTGTTGAAGTATCTTAGGTGCGCCGGTAAGCGGCGATGGGATGCTGTTCAGCGCCCATAGGAGGAGTCTTTTCCATGAAACTCAGGAGAGTTTTGGGGTGCACGATCTTAGCGTTGTGCGCAGCCGCGGGTGCACGAGCGGCGAAGGCCGCGACGGAACCACCGGTACGAGAAGTAGCGATCACCATTGACGATTTGCCGGCTGCGGCGGCGTCGCCGACACGGGGCGATGCAAAGTCCATCATTGATATGACGACCAAACTCCTGGCCATCCTGAAGCAGCAGAATATTCCGGCGGTGGGATTTGTGAATGAGCAAAAAGTGTATAAGTGGGGCGAGGTGGATGAGAGGATTCGCGCTTTGTCGATGTGGCTCGATGCGGGGTTCGAGCTGGGGAATCACACGTTCAGCCATCCTTCGCTGAATCAGGTCGGAATCCAAGAATTTGAGGACAACGTCATACAAGGCGAGTCGGTACTGCGGCTTTTGCTGGCGCAGCACAAAATGAAGCTGAGATATTTCCGGCACCCTTACCTCGACACGGGCAGGGACCTGCGCACGAAGCTGGACGTGGAAGCATTCCTCACCGGCCGGGGGTACCGGATTGCTCCGGTAACGATGGACGCATGGGACTGGATGTTTGCGAGCGTTTATTCAGACGCGAAGGCGCGGGGAGATGCGGCGATGGAACAGCAAGTCGTCAGCACGTATCTCTCGTACACGGAGACAGTGTTCGCATTTTATGAAAAATTCTCCAAAGACCTGTTTGGATATGAACCGAAGCAAATCCTGCTGCTGCATGGAAATCAATTGGAAGCCGACCATCTGAACGAGGTTTTGGACATGTTACGCAAGAGGGGATACCGGTTCATCACGCTGGAAAATGCACTGAGCGACCAGGTTTACAGCTTGCCGGACACGTACATCGGAGAAGAAGGGACCGGCTGGATTGAACATTGGGCGATCACACGCGGCGTGACTCGAAAAGATTATCCGACCGCGCCGACGGCATTCTTCGAGCGCTACCGGGCGTTGACGCCACCGCCACAATAGAGTGCGACTCGGTCAGACCGTCAAGAATCAGGCCCAACGTATTAAGGTCGCGTGTCGAGCGGATGACCGCTTTTTTCGTAAAACTCATTCTGGATTTTGAGGCTGGCGTCGTCGGCCTTCGCGGCGCGAATCGATTCGACAATCGCTGCGATCCAACCTTGCATGTTCCAGTCGCCCAGCTCTTTCGTTGCGACGGAGCCATCGCCCGCATAGTGATTTGGAAATCGCGCGTACCACCAGATTCCCGTGTAGAGGTTTCCGGGGAGGTTTTGGCGCTTCTGATCCGCGCCGGATTCGCTCGCGGCGCGGTCAAGGTGCACAAGGTCGGGCCGCGAGACAATCGTATTGGAGGTTTCCGATTCGCCTGCGTGCATGCCGCCCGAAGTTTTCCTTGGCGGGCCGCCCGGCCGGCTCCGCTCGCCATCGAGAACATAGACGACGTAGTCGTGCGGTTTATCGAGTTGGGCCTGGGCGAAATAGGGAAGGAGGTGCTCGTTGCCGCCGTGACCGTTCACGATGATGAGTTTCTTGCACCCATTGCGCGCCATCTCATCGGTGGTCTCTTGCAGGAGCTTCAACTGAAGTTCCATGCTGTAGGCCACCGTGCCCGGCTCGTGCTTGGCCTCGAAAATCTGGCCGAAATAATATTCGGGGAACACCACGGCATATTCTTGTTCGGCAGCGTGCAGCGAAGCGTAGCGAACGTTCAGAAGATCGGTGCCCAGTGGAAGATGGGGTCCGTGTTTTTCGAGAATCCCAAATGGGAGCAGGCATGTGCCTTTCGACTGTTGGATGCCAGCTCGAAAGTCCGCCGCCGTGAGCTCTTCCCACTTTGTAGAAAGCCTTCCTTGCGCGGGCAGCGATGCGCCAGCCAACAGCGCTAGGAGCAGTGCAACCCATCCACGACGAATCATAGGTCATCCCTCCTTGACGCGGCGCATTTTACTCCTCCGCGGATAAATGCGCATCATTAAACCGATTTTATAAGCGCTTCGGCGATGGGCAGGGAAGCCAGTCCAGGCAAGATGAGCGGCAGTGTCTGCAGACCGGCAGAAACCGCGATACGGGGTAGCACGAGGAAACAACTAACTGATAACATTCCGCGAATGCTCTGATGACAAGCGGCCGATGGACTACGTCTTCGGATCAGATAGGATGACCAGGTCTTAGAAAGACCGCTCGCAACTTAACACAGATGAAGGAGAGAACGATGTTACGAAAACTGACGGCCACGAGTGATGATCCTGTTATGACGATCCTGCGGCTGGTGTTGGGGATCGTTTTTTTCTTTCATGGCGCGCAAAAGGCTCTCGGGTGGTTCGGGGGCTACGGATTCAGCGGCACGATGAATTTCTTTACCCACAACATGGGCATACCAGCGGCGTTCGCCTTCCTTGCGATCGCCGCCGAATTCTTGGGGAGCTTGGGACTGATCCTGGGATTGCTCGCCAGAGTCGCCGCCAGCGGAATTGTCGTGAACATGTTTGTGGCGATTCTGATGGTTCATCGGGCAAACGGCATCTTCATGAACTGGGCGGGCAATCAAAAAGGCGAAGGCTACGAATATCATTTGCTGGCGATCGCCATTGGGCTTGCGGTGGTCATCCGCGGGGCAGGAGCGTTTTCGGTCGACGGGCTGATCGGACAGGGGAGCAAAGGCGCCAGCTGAGAAGAATAGCCGCCGCGACTTAGCGCAGAACCAGAGTGTTCATCCGCTTGGGGACTTCGCCGACGGGAATCAGAGCTACTTCTTTCAGAGTTGTGGTGTCGATGGCGGTGACGGATGCGGCTCCGGAGTTCGAAACATAGACCAGCTTGCTGTCCGGCGTAAAGGTGATCCATTCGGGCACGGATCCGGTGGGGGCATGCCCCAGCGGGTGGACCTCAGGCAGTGCAACATGTCCGAGCAGCTTAAGATCGGGCAGCGAGTACGCGAAAACGGCGTTTGCGAAGGTGCTATTGACCCACAGCGATTTTCCGTCGGGTGAGACACCGATGCCGTGAGAAGGCGTGCCTAGCCGCCCCTCAGCGACGCCGAATCCGCCGGGTTGATCCGGCAGCTTGATCCTGGCGACTTCCGAGCGTTTCGCGAAATCCACTACGGCAAATCCGTTAAGCTCGGAAAGCTGGACGAAAATGCAGCTCGTCGAGCCATCAGTGTTCGCCTCGAAGGCCATGGGGCGGACGCCCTTGTCGAATTTGACCTCCCATGCAATTTGCTCGCTCTGGAGATCGATGACGGTGGCAAGTTTGGTTTCGATCGAGCCGCTAACGGCATACTTGCCGTCTGGCGTGACGTATATATTGTGAACTGGCCCGTTCACTGGAATGGACTTCACACGCTTGAGTGAGGTTGTGTCGATCACATCAACGGCGCCCGGCGCGCGACGGATGCCGACCAGCACCCGGCTTCCATCTTTGGTGATGGCAATGTTGTTGGGGTGACCGCTGAGAGATATTTTGTGCAGGATTTCGCCGCTCTTGCTATCCACAACGTCGAGTACGCTTTCCGATTCATTGCTTAGGTAAACGCGCGTCCCATCAGAAGAAAAAGTGACGCCGTGGGGTAACTCGATGCCGCGGATTACTTGCACGACCTGGTTATCGGCAGGATCGATGACGTCAATCGTGTCGCCAGCGCTATTCGTAATGTAGATGCGCGAAGCCGACGATAACTTAGGAGCCGGAGCAACTTGCGATTGGGAACCGCGCACCCATTCGGCGATGGTCAGCCAGTCGGGGTCGCTCTGAGACTGGAATTGCCTGCCGCCTGAGTGGAATGGATCTCCTCCCGCTTCGGGTGCAAGCGGGTGGATCAAGAGGCGACTGGAAGCGGGATAGCTGGGGACGACCTGCTTGATAGCACTCTGAAAGTTGCGCTGCGATTGCTCGTCAGTCCAATCGGCGCTTCCCGGCGACAACGTCTCGAGATGAAAATCTCTGTTCAATAGCGTGTGGCAACCATAGCAGCGGGCGCGCCCCGGCCGGTCCTTCAAGAAAATTGGCTCGACCCTGGTTCTGAAGAACTGAAAATCAAGAGCGGCGGTCTTCGTGGAAGGGGACGACACTTGTGTGGCCAGCGATTCGGGAGAGCCGTGCCGGATCCAATCGGCAAGCATTCGCCACTCCGGATCGTTCTGCGATGACCAGAATTTGCCGCCCGTGTGCGTGGGATCGCCGCCGGCCTCTGGCGCGAGAGGGTGAAGCAAAAGAGGGCTTTTCGAGGGATCCGAGGGCGTGACCAACTGGGAGACGGCTTCAAAGTTTTTGCGGGACTGTTCCTCAGCCCACGACGAACTTCCCGGCGACAATGGCTCCAAACGCAGGCGAGTGACCATCACGGAATGACAATCGTAACAGCGCATACCACCTTCGCGTTTCTTGAGGAAGATGGGTTCGATGCGACTGCGATACACATCAAAGTCGAGAGACGACTGCGCCCGACCAGCGAGAGCAGACGAACCGCAGGCAACGACAGCGAGCAAAAACAATTTTGCTTTTTTAGTTTGCGGCATTACCGGAATAGGTCACGCGTCCTAAAACCTAGAAGATGAATTTGAGCGCGAACTGGATCTCCCGCGCAGTCGTGTTCGTCCTGATCAAGGCACCCGCCGTCCCGCCGGCGCCAGCCAGAGATGTTCCCGTCCCGTCGAAGAGGTCGGTGTTGCCGTCGCCCACGGTCGGCGGACCAAAGTTGGCATGATTGAGAATATTGAAAATCTCCGCACGGAACTGCACGTTGAAGTTCTCCGAGATTCTCTTGATGTAATTGTTCTTGAATATAGAGAAGTCCAGCTCGGTGAGGCCTGGACCGATCAGAATATTGCGGCCAGCATTGCCTCGCAAATTGAAACATTGCGGAGGCGTGGCTGCAACCGTCCCTGAGCTAGGTTGCAGGCTCGGGGGAAATTGATCGCAGTTCGCCGCGTAAGTGAGCGGGTCCGGCCAGGTGGCAACGGCGAAGCACTGGGTCTTGATGTAATTGTTGGGGTTTCCTGGATTTGTGAGTGACTGGCAGCCAGGGCCGCCCAGCCGGTTCGGAAAGGCAAAATCGTCGCTGCTGAGCGTATTCATCGGGTCGCTGCCCGTTCCGAACGTGGGAGTAAATGGAATGCCGTCACTGACGGTGAGAATAAGTCCAAGTTCCCAGCCATCGGTAATCCACCGGGCTGGCCCAGCGAATGACTTAGCCGTGGGAACGTCCCACGTACCATTCACGACGAGCGTGCGCCCAACATTGAAATCGGAAAGGGCGCGGGTCAATTTCGTATCGAAGTAGTTCAGGCTGGAGATGGAGTTGCCGAAGGCGTCTCCTGCAAGCGTGGCCGAGCTCGTGTCCATGCTCTTGCCCCAGGTAAAAGTGCCCTGCACTTGAAAGCCGTGGCTCATGCGCTTAGCCAACTGCAATTCGAGGGCATTAAAGTAGGAGCGCCCTTGATAAAACATGCCGCGGATGGACCCAAAGTTCGGGTTGAAAATAACAGGGGCAGACCCGGCATTGGGGCCGGAAGTGAGATTTCCATTGACATCCACTTGAGGCCAGAGATAGCCGAAGGGAGACTTCGCCGGGCGGACAAGGCCTTGTGTTGCGGACCCGGTTGTCACCAGGTCCGCTTCATCCACGCGGAAGGGTTGATGCACGCCGCGTGAGCCCACGTAGGCAACCATGGCCGCAAGATTCGGCGTGAGCTGGTATTGCACATTGAGGTTCCACTGCGCGACGTAATTGCGCTTGGGATTGGGCTCAAGGTACGTTGAACGTTGGAATTTCGCACCGAGATCCGCCTGCGGCAGGAGAAAAAACTTAAGAGGCTGAACCGGAGCGTTACCCGCAACGAACGACGGATATTGAAAGAACGGAACCGCCTGGGTTTCCAGAAGTATGATTTGATAAGGCAACGGCAGCACATCAAACAGGCCGGCACCGCCTCGGACGGCAATTTTCCCGTTGCGGAAGGGATCCCAGGCAAAACCGATGCGGGGCTCAAAATTTTTCGTTGTGGGGTTATTGAAAAGAGGATCACCTTGATGAGCCACGGCATCCGTGATGTTCCTTAAGTTGACTAGTTTTCCGTTGATCTCTGTGGGCACAGTTGCCATCTCATAACGCAAGCCCAGATTGAGCGTCAGATTGGGTTTCCAGCGCCAGTCATCCTGCAAATAAGCGCCAAAGATATTCTGGCGAAAATCGCGAGGCGTGAGGGAGCTGGCAACACCTCCCGCGAACTTGCGGGGATTATTCGTCAGAAAAGCCGTGAGATCCGCAAAGGTCCATATTCCATTGGGATCGGTGAGGGCAGTGGCTTGTAGCATCATGCGCTCGAAGGCGCCGCCGAATTTTATGGCATGAGTGCCCTTATTGACGAAGGCGTCGTCGTACACCTGGAAGGAATTCCAATGATAGAAATACGTTGGGAGTCCGCCCACACCGCCTGATAGGGAGCTTACCCCATTGATATTCACCACGGCGGCGTCTCGCGCTGGCGTCTGACCCGGAATCGCAGCCAACGAACTATCGGCTGCCGTGGGATTTAGCGCTTTGAGGCTCTGATCGTTATTTACCAGTTCATGGTTGTAGCCGAACCGCACGGAATTCACGACCGTGGGTGTAAAGGTATGATTTTCTTCCACTGCTACGATCTGTCTCGAGGTCAGGCTGCCTAGCTGAACGTTCTTGAACGAGTCCGGAGCAGAGTACGGCGTTCTGTCGAACAGATACGTACCGAACACGCTGTCTTTATCGGAGAACTTATGGTCGATACGTGTGGTAACAAAGTTTTCATTGACAATCTGTTGCCCGGAGAAAGTGAAGAGGCAGACGTCGGCGCCACAATTTGCTGGATTTCCTAGGGGATAAAGTGCGAGATATTTCTGGGCCATGGGGTCCACACCACCCGGAAGTTGCACACCACCGATGATTCCGTTGCGGGCATCGAGCGAGGGCACATGATCAACGTTGGGAATACCCTTGGACTGCCGGACGCCTTCGAAGTCCGCGAAGAAGAATGTGCGGTTCTTAATAATCGGTCCGCCGATTGCGCCGCCAAACTGGTTGCGCTTGAACGCCGATTTCGGAACGCCACCGGCGTTCTCAAAGAAATTGGCCGCGTCTAGCTTGCTATTGCGGATGAACTCGTAAACACTTCCGTGAAACCCATTTGTCCCCGAACGCGTTGTGGCGTTGACGACGCCGCCGGAAGTCTTACCGTACTCCGCCGAATAGTTGCTCGTCAGGACAGAGAACTCTTGAATGGCGTCAACGCCGAGGTTTCCACCCAGCACGCTGCCCGGTGCTCCATTGGCGTAATCGTTCAAACTGACGCCATCGAGACGATAATTATTCTGCTGCGGGCGTGCGCCGGAGATGGTCAACTGCTGTCCGAAGCCGCGATTGCCGCGATCCGCGCCAACCGCAAAGGTCGGCTGCGTCTGAATCGTTTCCACACCGGGCTGGAGCGCCGCCAAATCGGTCCAACTGCGGCCGTTTAGCGGCAGCTCGCGGACCGTGGTCGCGTTGACCGTGGCGCTGATGTCCGAGGAGGCGAGTTGTATAGCGGGTGCCTCGGAGGTCACCTCTACCTTATGCGACACGGTGCCGATCTGCATTGCGAGGTCAAAGACTTGTCGCGCTCCCACGTTGATCGTAATTCCCGACTTTACTTCCGTGTTGAATCCCTTCGCCGAGATCGTGACATCATAAATCCCAGGCAGCAGGTTCGTTGTTGTATAGAAACCATTCTCGTTGGTGGTTAGATTGCGTTCGACTCCGGTAGCCACATTCTTGATGGTCAACTGCGCTTCAGGAATACCTGCGCCGGATGGGTCCGATATCGTACCGGCGAGGGTCCCTCCGGCCACCTGCGCGCCAGCGGGAATTGACCATAGGACAGCTATAAACAGTACGACTACGGCAACAAAGATATGCGCACACTTCCGCGAAATTATTCGAGAGGACACAGCAACACCTCCACACTTGAAGAGCAGCCTAGTGCAGACGCCGCAATGATACCTTAAAGCAGGATTAAATTCTCTTTAGGTAGGTTTCCCAGAATGGCTTCATGGGGCTGAGTGACAGGCAGAATCACCGCGAAAGTGGAACCGACGCCCGCAAGCCAGCAGGACACAGGACACACGATAAAGCGATCGCCGCGATGCGAGCTTAAAAGAAGATTAATTTTTCTTTAGTTGAAAAGTTGCGGACGACGATTTTTGAGTGAAAACAAGCTGCTTAAATCCACCGTGGCCGAAACCCTGGTGCAAACTCGTTGAATCGTCGTTGACTCAAAAAGGGCAGCGGGGTAGCATGCGCCGAGTCGAGGGCCAGTTTATCTTCAGCTGCTTTGCGAACGCTTTTGCTTAGTTCCTCTATTCGGCGGGAAAGATTGTCTTCGGAAAGCTGACTACATTGGCTGGCCAGGATGCAGCGCAAATTCGATGGCGTGTTCTCGCGGTCCTGACATTGATCACAACGGCGACTGCGTTCGGGAGCCTGAATCTCAGTCTCGCCGGAAAGTGCGTTCCAGAAGAGTTACGAATAGCCATTGATTCGATGCTCAACACGGAGGGTTAGATGAAGCGAATGCGAACTCTCATTCTCATGGGATTTGTTGTCCTGGCAGTCAGTTTGAATGCTCAAGAAAAGCTTCCCCTGAAACTGGTGGATACCATACCGCTGCCGGGTCTCAAGGACGGTGATTTTGACCACTTTACTCCCGATGTCGATGGGCATCGGCTCTTCCTCACTGCGGAAGAGAATGGAAAGGTCCAGGTTTTCGACACCAACACAAATAAGCTCATTCACACCATCGAGGATTTGAAGGCGCCGCACGCCATTCTCTACCGCAATGATCTGAAGAAGCTTTTCATTGTGGACGGGGACGATTCTGCGGTCAAAGTCTACGACAGTGACAGCTATCAGATGGTTGGGCAAATCAAATTGTCAATCGACGCGGACTCGATCGCCTACGATCCAGCGACAAGATATATGTACGTCGTGAACGGCGGAAGAGAAGCGCATACTCCTTATTCACTGATCAGCGCGGTGGACACCAACGCCTCTAAGAAGTTGCGCGATATCAAGATAAATTCGAACCACGTGGAGGCGATCGTGCTCGAAAAGTCCGGGCCCCGCATGTTCCTTAACATTACCGGCCTAAACGCGGTGGGCGTCCTCGATCGCAACAAGTCCGCGTTGCAAGCTACCTGGCGGCTTCCTGTGGAGGACAAGCAGAACGTGGCAATGACCTCGGATGAAGCGAGTCACCGTTTATTCGTAGTCACGCGGAATCCGGGAAAGCTGGTTGTGCTTGATTCGAACAGCGGCAAGGTGATTGCCGATTTGCCGGCAGTCAACCTGGTCGACGACATAAGTTATGACGCGAAGAGGAAACGCATTTATTTGGCGGGGGATCAATTCGTGGATGTCTTTGAACAGAAGGATCCCGATCATTACGCTCTGCTGGCGAAGGTTCCGGGAAGCTTTCGCGCGAAGACAGGAACACTCGTCCCGGAATGGAATCGCTACTATCTTGCCGTCCCACATCACGAGAACCACGATGCCGAAGTGCGGGTGTACGAGGTGCAGCCGTAATGAAGTTATCGGCTCGTTCGAACCGACCCGGGCAATGACCTAAACATGCCAGGTGGCAATGGACGCACTCAGAACCAAATCCGCAGGAAATTAAGGTGAACTATGCGCAGGCGTGACTTTGGCAAAGCGTCTCTCGGCGTAATGGCCTCGACGATGCTTCCCCGTTCCGCAAAAGAGGCGGGCACGGCGTCCGGCAGTGATTTCCCCCAGACGCCTGGCCTGACTCATTACGTCGGCCAATTTGTCCTGGCTACGAAGTACGAGGATATTCCGCGAGAAGTAATCGAACTGGGCAAGAAGTCGATCCTCGATGGTTTGGGATTGGCATTGGCGGGCTCTCGGGCGGAAAGCGGTGCCATTTGCCGGAAGTACGTCGAGACTCTTGGTATTCATGATGGAAAGGCCACCGTCATTGGAGCAGTGCAGAAAACGTCGCCGCGATTCGCGGCCTTTGTGAATGGTGTTTCCATTCACGCGGATGATTACGACGACACGCAACTCGCCGCTGCGAAGGACCGTGTGTACGGCCTATTGATGCACCCCACCGTGCCCACGCTTCCTCCGCTCCTTGCGCTCGCGGAACAACGTGGCGGAGTGTCGGGCAAAGAATTGATGCTTGCCTATCATCTCGGCGTAGAAGTGGAATGCAAGATCGCGGAAGCAATTTCGCCCCGCCATTATCTCGATGGATTTCATTCCACTGGAACGTGCGGACCCTTCGGATCCGCGGCGGGCTGCGCAAAGCTGCTTGGTTTCGACCTTCCAAAAATCCTGAAGACGTTCGGTCTCGTTGCCAGTCAGTCGGGGGGACTGAGAGAAAACTTCGGCACGATGACCAAGCCGTTTCAGGCCGGGCACGCGGCAGAAAGCGGGTTGGCATCGGCTGAACTTGTCGCCCTGGGGTGGACCGCAGCGGAACAGATTCTGGAAGCGGAGCGGGGTTTCTTCCACGCCTTCGGGGGATCGTATGATCCCCCAGCAATCATGGACCGTCTAGGAAAGCCCTGGACGTTCACTTCCCCGGGAATCTCCTTGAAACCCTATCCATCAGGTTCGCTTACTCATCCCGCGATGAGCGAGCTCGCGCGTCTGATTGAAGCGAACAACATCCAAGCAACACAAGTTGAAAAGGTGGACATCGGGGCCAATCACAACATGACCACGACCCTGCTCCACCATCAGCCAAAGACCGGACTGGAAGCCAAGTTCAGCATGGAATTCTGCCTGGCAATTCTGCTCTTGGAACGTAAGGCGGGGTTGAGCGAGTTCTTAGACAAAGTAGTGCAGCGAGCCGACGTTCAGGAGATGATCCGCAAGGTAAACTTTTATGTGGACGCGGAAGCGGAGAGCGCGGGTTACGACAAAATGAGATCCATCCTCAAAATCCACTTGAAGGACGGAAGAGTCATCACGGGCAAGGCTGACTTTGGCAAAGGGAGTCCGGCAAACCCCATGACTTTCGAAGAAGCAGCGACGAAGTTCCGAGGATGCGCCGAATTCGCCGACTGGCCGAAGGACAAGACCGAGAAAATAATTGCTTTCGTCAAGGTCTTGGATTCGGCTCCGGATGTGCGCGCGCTAACCCCGTTGCTGTCATCCGAGAGAGGATAACGAGCGGCGTATATGAAGACATTCAATATTGCCGTGATCGCGGGAGACGGCATCGGGAGAGAGGTGGTGCCGGAAGGCATCCGCGTGCTCGAAGCAGCGGGCCAGCGCTTTGGGTTCCAATGCAACTGGCGAGCCTTCGATTGGAGTTGCGAAACCTACGTTCAGACTGGGAAGATGATGCCTGAAGATGGCCTGCGCCAACTGCGGCCTTTCGACGCTATCTTCCTTGGCGCCGTCGGACATCCCAGCGTGCCGGATCATGTATCGCTTTGGGGGCTGCTGATCCCGATCCGTCGCGGCTTCCGGCAATACGCAAATTTGCGTCCTGTGCGTCTTTTTGATGGCATTGAGACTCCGCTGAAGAATTGGAAACCCGGTCAAATCGATTTCTGTGTAGTCCGGGAAAATAACGAAGGGGAATACTCAAATATCGGCGGGCGTCTTTATGAAGGAACGGAAGAGGAGATGGCCGTTCAACAGTCGGTCTTCACCCGGCGTGGAGTAAACCGTGTGCTGCGATTCGCTTTCGAGCTGGCACGCAAGAGAAAAAAGCATCTGACGTCCGCCACAAAATCAAACGGGATTATCCACACCATGCCATTCTGGGACGAATGCTTTCACAAGATGGCGGCCGAATTTCCGGATATTCGCACGGACCAGTTTCACATCGATATCCTGACGGCGCACTTTGTGCGCCACCCGGACTGGTTTGATGTTGTGGTAGGCTCCAATCTTTTCGGCGACATTCTCTCCGACCTGGGTCCGGCCGTAGTTGGATCGATCGGTATCGCGCCCTCCGGGAATCTCAATCCGGAAAAGGAATTTCCGTCCATGTTCGAGCCCGTCCACGGCTCGGCCCCCGACATCGCGGGGAAGGGAATCGCGAATCCCATAGCGCAGATTTGGTCTGGCGCCATGATGTTGCGTCATCTGGGCGCTTCGGAGGCCGCGGATGCCATCGAGAATGCCATCACGGAGGTTTTGGCGAAATCGCAAGTTCGCACTGCCGATATTGGCGGCAACGCGACGACCAAGGATATGGGGGCAGCGATCGCTTCTCAAGTGAGCAAGAAATAGGTTACTTGTAGATCCGGCAGTTTCGGAGGATGCGTCGGGCTGCCACGCTTTCTCCTCCGTGATTTCTATTCGGCGCACCACTGCAGGGCCTCTTCCTTCTTCGAAAATTTCAATCCTTCCACGCAACGCGCATCTGCTGACCCATGAGCTTTGCAGGGTCGGCACCCGGCTTGGGCTGAAATTTCTGAGCGCGGCCGTTGAATACTTCGGCGACGTAGAGATTCCCAAGCTGGTCGGTCGTAATCTCGTGTACGCCCCAGAGTTCTCCGGGCTGGGGTCCCCAAGTGCCCCAGGAGTAGAGCAACTTGCCGTCCAGGTCATACTCCAGAATCTTGTACGTTCCGTGGCCGTCGGACATCCACATATGCCGGTCGGCGGTTAAGAGCATATGGTAGACAGCGGCGAACGGTCCAAGGTTCCACATCCGGAGAAAATTTCCGTTCTCGTCGAACACCTGAATCCGATGGTTTTCGCGGTCCGATACGAACACACGGCGTGTCACCGGGTCCGCCTGAATCCCGTGCACGGTGTGGAAGTAGTTGGGAGGAGGCGGATTTGGCACACCCGGAACATCTTTGCGCGTGACCCAATCCCAGCTGGGCTTGCCCCACGCCATTAGGTACTTGCCGTTCTTATCGAACTTCACGACGCGCGTGTTCTCGTAGCCGTCCGTGACGAAAAACGTGCCGTCGGGCAGCCACGCGATGTCCGTCTGACGATTGAATCGCTTGTCATCCGCGCCGCAATCGTTGGGGATGCCGATGGTTTGCAGCAACTGCTTTCCATCGTTGCTGAAAACGAAAATGGCGCACCGCCCGTCGTCGTCAATCCAGACACGCTTTTCGGAATCGTAGGGGCTGATCAGAATCTTATGGACGCGCTTGAAGGTCCTATCCCAGCGCGACCAATCGTCGACAAGATTCCCTTGGCCGTCCAAGACGAAAATCAGATGCTTCCAGCGGTAGTCGATATTCTCCCGGGCCACAAATTTGACGTGCGGCTCTCCCGGGCTCGCGGTGGGGCCGATCGAAGCATTGCGCGCCGGCAGACCGGGCGTGGGGAGCGTCAAGAAGATCGCACGCCCGTCCTCACCCGCCCCGGGCCACTCGATGTTTATCGCTTCCGCGGTTGGGTTGGCGCCGCCCAAGGCGCTCCCGATGCGGCCGAGCTGCTCAGCTCCCCGTATGGCCGGCAATTCGCCGCGCATGGAAACAAAAATACGATTCGGATTCTGCGCGTAAATGGCTTGGGTCGCGCCCCAGGTCCAGCCCTTCTCGTCGGGAAACAACGTGGACAAAGGTTTTGGCCAGTCTTTCACAACCTCGTAGGGGCCGCTTACCTGCTCGTCGCTCTGGTCCTGAGCCTGCGCCGGCGCCGGCGCTTGCCCCCGGGTCTTGCACGGCGTTATGAAAAACGCGAGGCTCAATAGAAAACCAAAACCGATCGCCAGAGCCATCGCCTCATACTTTGTGCGTCTAGTCATACTTTCTTTCCCCCGCGCAAAGGTTTACTCATGAATGGTTCCCCGCCCGGCAGGACTTTCCTTTTCTGCATGGCCGCGACATCCGTGACGTTCGGAACGGGCGGATTCTCGTCACTTTGACCCGCAATGTCAACCGCGGAACGAGGGAGATGCGATTGCGGGTTCAGGACGCGCAGGCGGCAGCGGTGGCCGGTGCGGGTGCGGTGCTGACAGCGGGCAGCGCCCTTCGCTTCGCTCCCTTCGCCATGGCTCTGGGCAAGCTGGGTAAAGGGCAAGTCATTGGTCAAGCTGGAGTTGGGGGTTTCCTGGTTCATTTTGAGGCTCCTAGAGAGAGTGGCTGTGTATGCCACCCGGCTGTTTTAAAAAAGAGTGCGGAAGCGGTTGATTGCAAAAGAGTTGTGAAACAGTCTTGGCTCCAAGAGCGCAAAGAGCGCGACAAAGAGAGAAGTTGAAGTTGAGCGGTAAAGGGGGACGGAGGAGCATCTCCGGGAAGACCCGGATACTGGGCGGCGAGACGAGGCCCCTCGGAGCTCGGGGTAAACTGGTGGGTGAGATTCAAAGGGAATGTTACCATAACAGTACCGTCCCTGTCAAGGAATATTGGGAAGTGATTGAAGGAGAAGAAGATAGTTTCGGAACAAAGAATTCTACCCTCACCGACCTGTCCAGGTGACGCTACCGGCACCCGAGGCACCCGGCAAGTCTACTCGGTCGAAGGAGCCGAGGCCGTATCGCTACAGCGTTCACCCCAGCCGATTTGAAGTTATCTACCTAATTGCTGGCAAAGCGGGATTGGAGAAGAATGCCCGCATGCAAGACTTCCAGCAATGCTTTCTCAGGAGACTCCCCGGGGACCTTGTTGACCGACGTGAGCTTGAGGACGGGCAGACTGGCCGGGAGTCGGCACATCGCACGGAGCGAACGCGGCGCGCATGGCAATTCGGCTTCTGGAGGCAGTCCATAGAAAAACTCAAAGAAAAATGGACGGCGTTCACGAGGGGAATTATCTGCGCCATCGCAGAAGAGGAAATGAAGATCAGCCGAGAAGAATTCGACAGGCAAATCGGAACCCGTACCTGGTAGCCCGCGCATTTCAAATACGGCCAATTGGCGTACGCAATCAGGGCCACCGCCGAACGGAAAAGAAAATCAGGCTATCTCTTGATCGCGTAATAGATTACGTAGAGCCAACTAAGAATGCCGTGAAGCATCATCCACAGAATGGAATGCTTGGCGCTCCATGAAATGGTTATGGCGAGCATACTTCCGAAGCCCCAAAAACCTATGCCCGCCGACCCGCGTCTGTTTTCCATCTTTCCTCCAGGATTTCCGTTCTAAGTTACAGAGCAGGTGGCATTTTACACCTAGGGGCACCCCGCGAGCGGATCGAGGGTCAGCCAGCCGCCTGACCGTTGACAAACGCTCTTTAGTCGTGACAAGTAGGGGTGCCGAGGAGGCCCTATGAGACGCACTTCTTTAGTCACCATTCTTGTGTTTGTGGCGGGTCTCGGCATCGGCTACTTCGCCCGAAGCGCTATGGGCACGCTTGAGCGAAGGACGCACGCGACGGACTTAGCGGCCATCGAGAGACTGCACCAAAAAGACATTGAAGTTACGCTGCCCCAAGACCCGAAAGGGCTGATAGACATCTTTACGGAGGATGCGGTGCGCTTCGCACCGGGAAAACCGCCTGTGGTCGGCAAACAAGCCATCCAGGCTGACAATGAGAAAGGCCGGGCCGAATACCCAGGTTTCAAGGTGTTGAGCTACGCGCCCAAATACAGAAACATTCAAATCGAGGACGGCTTGGCATTCGAGTGGTTCGAAACTGAAGCTAAGTTCAAATTGTCTCCTGAGGCCCCGCCGGCCAGTTGGCACGGCAAAGGACTCCGTGTGATGAGGCGGCAGAGCGACGGCTCGTGGAAATTTGCGGTGCTCATCTTAAACGACTAACGACCGCGGATACACCCAGCACTCAGGCAGCGGCGAGCAGGAACGGAAAAGACGAATCCCCAAAGGATGCGCCACCCAATTCAGGAGCCTGTCCCACCCGACAGTGTCGGCGAACAGCAGGGTGGGTGTAAGATCGGCACCGTGTTTGAAGTCAAATGGAGATTCCGATTAATAGGAGCCGCCATGAACGTCCTTTCCACACGCCCATCCAAATCGCCGCTATTCCCCTGCTCGCGCCGCGCCGCCATAGCGTTCCTGGCCTTCGCCGCCATCCTCGCACCGACTTTTTCCCCCACCGCCACCGCCGCCCCCCAAGCCTCGACTATCGTAACCCTCGCCAAAATCCGCGAAGCCTGGGTCCAAGACCTTCGCACCAAACAGCTCGAACCCATCGTGAAGTTCTATGCCCCGGACGCCGTCTTCCTCCAACCTAACGGCGAACGCATCACCGGCTCCGCCGCCCTCCGCACCCTCTTCCAAACCATCATGGCCACCTTCAACAGCGACCTCACCCTTCACAGCCAGAACCTCGAAACATCCGGCGATCTCGCCTACGACAGCGGCGACTTCCAGGAAACCCTAACCACCATCGCCACGGGCGCTAAAATCACCGCCAAAGGCAGCTACATAATCATCTTCAAACGCCAGCCAAACGGCAGTTGGCAAATCGTTCAGCACGTCTGGACCGGTACCCCGCCACCCGGCACATAAGCGACCCATCAGCGATTTCGTCGCGGCCGCTCGGCGCCTGTTCACCCTGAACAATGGGAAGGGGCCCCGCGCTCGGCGGGGGAAGCGAGCGCTTTTCGCGCAACGCTAGTATCGACGGCGGATGTCCCCCCCGACATAAAAACTCAACAAGCTTGACGCTTTACAGAATTTTTGGAGTTGCCTCGCGCTGGAACAGGAGATCACCATTCAAGAGCCTGTCCCGCCCGCCACGGTCGGCGGCCGCTACAGAGGCAAGATGGCGACGTCCCGACCGAGTCGGGATAAATTCCGTCGGCGCAATAAGAACCAAAAACGCACCCGCCCGAGGAGGTCAAGAAGGCAACGCCGACTGACGCTGCTGCAGGAAGCGGCGGACGGAGGCGTCGCGCTCGAGACCGATTGCGATTTCGTACGCGTGGCGGGCTTCGCCGTGTGCGCCTGTCTTGGCCAGCAGCTCCGCGCGTGCCGCCCAGTAGGGCTGGTATTCGGCGAGCCGCGCATCGGCGGCTACCTCTTGCATGGCGTCGAGAGCGGCGCCGGCACCCTGCATCTCCGCGATCGCCAGGGCGCGATTGATAGCGACCACCGGTGAGCCGGAGAGCGCCAACAGCGCGTCGTATAGCTGCACCACCTCTGCCCAGTTGGCATGACCCGTGCGGCAGCGATAAACGTGCGCCGACTGCAACGCGCCTTCTAACTGATGGCGGCCAATGGAGCCCAGAGCGCTGGCTCGCCGCAGCAACGCCTCGGCCTCAACGATCATTTGCGAATCCCACAACGCCGGATCCTGTTCGGCAAGCGGCACGTACTCGCCATGCAGATTGCGCCGCGCGTGGCGGCGGGCTTCCGCGTGAAGCATGAGGGCGAGCAGGCCCAGCGCCTCCGGCTCGGCCGGCAGCAACTCCGTCACCAGGCGACACAGAAATATGGCTTCCTCCGCGAGATCGCGGCGGGCTATATCCGTCCCCGCGGCGTCGATCCAGCCTTCTGCGAAGGCGGCATAGATGGCGTCCAGTACGGTGTCGAGCCGGCCGGGAAGCTCTTCTCGCTCCGGGACGCTGAAAGGGATGCCGGCCTGCCGAATTTTGTCCTTGGCACGGACGAGTCGCTTACCCATGGCCGCGGGAGACATGAGGAACGCCGAGGCGATTTTCTTCGCATCCAGCCCTAGCACCACCTGGAGAATCAACGGCGCACGGATGCCGGCCTCGATGGCCGGGTGCGCGCAGGCAAACATCAGCGCCAGACGCTGATCCGGGATCTCCGCATCGGCCGCGGCAGCGGCCAGCCCTTCCGCCATCACCTGCAACTGCTCGGCTGCAATCTCATGGCGGCGGCGTCCTCGGTGCATATCGATCACCTTTCGCCGCGCGACGGTCAGCAGCCATCCTTCCGGGTTGGCAGGACAGCCTTTGACTGGCCAATCCGCCAGCGCCGAAGCGAATGCCTCCGAGAGCGCGTCTTCGGCAGCAGCCACATCCCGCGTGCGTGCCGCGAGAAAGGCGACGAGCTTGCCGTAGCTGCGACGCGCCACCGCGTCTGCTGTGCTGCGCGCCTGCGCGTCGCCCGTCTGTGCCCGGCGTTCGTCGGAGTTCATACGATTACGCCGCGGCCCAGCTCACGCCGGCATGGACCAGGTTGGACGCACCTCGACCACTCCGTGACTTGCGCCCGGACAACGGGATGCCCAGGAGATCGCGGCATCAAGATCGGCCACATCGATAAGATAGTAGCCGCCGATTTGCTCTTTGGACTCCACATACGGCCCATCCAGCACCTTCGGCTTGCCATTGGCGACTCGTACGGTCGTCGCCGCCGAACTCGGCTGCAGGCGGTTCGAGCTTTTCAGGACGCCTGCTTTCTTCAGCGCCTCCGTGTAAGCGTTATAGGCCGCCATACCTTGTTCCTGCTCGGTCTTCGTCAGCTTGTTCCAACCGCCCTCCTCCGCATGGATCATCAACAAGTATTGCATTTGAAACCTCCGTGATAGGTTGTAGGCGGGCATCATGGTCCGCCTTTTCGATGGCGCCGACTACCATGACGCCCTCACTGTAATGACGTTCGCCACCCGGCGATTTGGACAGCCGGTGATTTCGACTGGCGGTGGGAGCTTGCACAACGACGGCGGGCCGCGGCGGCAGCTGCAACGCGTAGTTAGGTGGCACGCGGCGGGGCACCCGTGGACCCGCGCGTCAGCCACCGCCCCACCCCCGCCCGATACACCTCGTATTCAGCACCGAACAGGCGCGCGAGCGTCGGCTCCTCATACCACACGACGAAGACGTGCGTGGCGAGAAGAAACAGGCCTGCGTAGCCGAACAACGCGCCCGAGCGATAGAAGAGCGCGGCGCCGCAGAGCGCTAGCGCCGCTCCGAGGTACATCGGATTGCGGACGTACCGATAGGGACCTTGGACCACCAGCTTGCGGGGCGGATCGAACGGCGCGGGGGTTCCGCGACCGACCAAGGCAAACGTCACGATGCACCACAGGGCAAGCGCCCCGCCAGCCACTCCCAGGACAATACCGGCATACTCAACGGGGCCAAGTTGGGCCGGCCGAACGATCCCGGATCGTTCTAAGATCCGCCCTGGCACGAAAACGAGCAGCAGGCCGATAAAGAGCGTCGCGTAGGTAGCGGCCCTGGCTAGAACGAACGTTGGAACCTCCGGAATCTGATTCGGATGCCACCTAACTCAGAATTAGGCCGACCTGCCTAAAAACCGTCTTCGGACAGCCTAGCACGAAACCGCCACCGCCTCGCGGCAAGGACTGGAGGCTTACGGGCAAGTGCTAGTCGCTGCGCGCGCCGAAGCGGATTCAAACTGCTGAGGCGGGAGGAGGGAAGTGATTCAGCTTAATGTTCTTTTTTGTTCCCACGCCCGGGAGGCCAAACTTTCCGCAAGTGCTTGAAAGGAATGGCGGGGACGACGAGACTCGAACTCGCGACCTCTGCCGTGACAGGGCAGCGTTCTAACCAACTGAACTACGTCCCCGCTGATGTGCTGCTTGCGGATGGTGGGCA